>ENA-UOIY01000002-UOIY01000002.1-human-gut-metagenome-genome-assembly--contig:-P114-NODE-2-length-514988-cov-34.921023_pt1 | contig 514988 bp, 463 predicted proteins | sample MGYA00242335_ERZ723882 | MGnify/ENA metagenome assembly ERZ723882 | reverse complement strand
TACGGAAACGCCGCTGTCAAGCCGCGTATGGAAGAGAAACGTAGGCGGCGTATGGGGCCCCACATGCTTTTCGCAAGAAACAAAATCCAGCATCCTTGCCAATTCCTCAGGCTTTCCCGCCTCTCTGAATCGATTAAGTAAATTTGCGATAGAATCCGTATGCGCATATTTCCCGGAAGTGATCACGGGATAGGCCAGGATCAGCGCGTCCGGACGGTTTTCTCCATTTGCGCAGCCGGAAAGACGCATAAGCTCCGGATCGTTCCAATGGACGCCCTGCATCGCGGCAAGATGACCTCCTGCCGAGAACCCGCAAACAGCCACTTTATTGGGATCCGCATGCCACCGCTCTGCGTTCTCGCGAATGATCCGAAGCGCTACGGAAAGATCCGTGTTCGGATTTGGATAAGACGCGTCAGGTCCGACAGAATATCTTAACACACCCGCATGAAAGCCGGCGGCAAGATAAGCAAATGCAATTGGATCTGCTTCCCGGTCGGAGGTTCCGACATATCCGCCTCCCGGGCATACCAGGACGAACGGCCGCAGATGCGACAAGGTGATTTCCGGGGATTCCTCCTGTATATAAACATCCAGCCGGTATTGCTCTTTTGCATTTACGTGAAATGTTTCTTTCTGCACAGGTGCAGGCTCCTTTCTGCATAAAGCATTCTCGCAAATAGTAAAAATCCGCAGCAGATGTTGAAATCTGTCTGCGGATAAAAGAATCAATCGATTATTCTGCTTTCGCGGTATTCATCGTATTCATCGCTTTGGTTATTCTCGATTTTTTGCGAGCGGCTGTGTTCTTCGGGATCAGGCCCTTTGCCGCTGCTTTGTCCAATCTAATACAAGCTTCCTTCACAACTGCGGCGGTATTCTCATTTTTCTCTGCAATTGCAAGCTTCGCTTTCTTTACGGATGTTCTGAGAGATGACTTGGCAGAAGCATTTCTGGCCGCTTTCTTCTCCGATACAAGCACTCGCTTCTTGGCTGATTTAATATTCGGCATTCAATTCACCTCCAAAAACCCATTTCCACGCTGCTTTCCGCAGCGCTTTTGCTATTCTATCACAGCAAAATGGAAATTGCAATAGCAAACGATCAATTTCCCAGGATAATTGCGAGAAATTTTGCCGGTTTTCCGTCCAGCGCCCGCATGCCATGGGGCATTTCAGAATTGAAATACAGGGAATCGCCCGGTTCCATAATAACCTCCTGGCCGTTTAAAAGAATCATCAGGCGGCCTTCCACACAATAATTGAACTCCTGTCCCTCATGCACATTTAAATGGATTTTCTCATCCTCGCTGCTGTTTACCGTAACCATGAACGGCTCCGCTTTTTTATTCGCAAAATTATACGCCAGATGCTGGTAAACATAATGCTCCACGCGTTCCACACGAATGCCTCTGTCCTTTTTGACAAAAGTAAAATTCTGAAGCATCGGCTGTCCCCCGGAAAGAAGATCCGCCATATCGACATGAAACAGCTTTGAAAATTCAAAGATAAAACTCATTGGAATGTCCGCTTCTCCGCTTTCATAAACTAAATATTCGGAAAGCGGGATTCCAAGCTCCTTTGCGGTGGCCTCCGGTGTTTTCTCCGCGATTTCTCTGAGATCCCTGAGTCTTGCCGCAATATCTGCGATCTGCTTATTCACACTGTCCATAAAAGCCACGTCCTTCCGATTTATTTAATATCTCTCCGGCAGAAATGGTCGAGCCCGACGGAGATCATACATACAAGAATTATTATAATATAAAAGACGGAAAATACAAGCGGCACGGAACCCGTCTCGGAAATTCCTCCGAACAGCATTCCTCCTATCGTTTCGGTGGACGACGAAGAATAAAAAATTTTTTCAAAAAAGCTCAGATTGCTAAACGGAAGGAATCGGATCAGATACCCATATCCGGCCAGATTTGAGACCAGCAAAAGATGCAGGAAGCTTCCGCCGAGATAAAGTCCCATAGAAACAGACACGGAAGCCGCCGTATTTTTCGTAACGATCGAAAGCGTATAGGCAAAGGTAGTAAAAACCAGAAACGGAACGATGCTGCACAGCGCCGAGAAAAACTGGTACAAAAAGTAATTCAGCGTTACCGGTTCTCCCGATACAAGAAAAATCTTTTCTCCAAAGGAGCGAAAGCCAAACAGCAGACCATTTGTGAGCGACGCTACCGCGTAGGTATACAAAACCAGCGCAAGCATCACTGCCAGCAGAGAAAGGTACTTTGCAAGATAAATTTTCCACCTTTTGACCGGGGCAATAATCAGCGATTTAATCGTGCCGGTAGACATCTCGTGGGACATCATGGAGCCTGCCAGGATGATAAGAATCACCACAGAGAAAACCATTCCAAGGCTGGAGGCCACCGTATAAGCGCCGCCTGCCGTCGTATTGTCCGGATCCTCCTGTAAAAATCCTTTTTGGATTTTTGCTTCCGTCAGCTTCAGATTTTTCTCAAGCACCGATCTGCGCTCCGGCGTAAGATTTCCGCCTCTTTCCAAGTCAACGTTATTCTGCAGAGACGCTTCTATGTTCGCTTTCTGATTCAGAAGCGATTCCGCATTCGATTTTTCCCGGTAGGAAGCGTATTCACCCGTAGGGCAAACTCCCAGAAGCGCATTATGATAAGAAATCGCCGCCTCTTTCTGGGCCTCGCTCATGGTCGGATCCTGTTCGATCCGTTCTATCTGATCCTGGATATATTGGCGGTAATCGTTTTGTTTCACTGCGGCCTCAAGCTCATTCAGCTGCTCCAGAAGCGCTTGATATTCCTCTGAGGAGGGAGAAACGCCGGAATACTCCATATCAAGGACAGACTGACGCACGGTTACCAGCTCTCCAAGGATCTCATACCGGTAAGAAAGGGTTCCAACATCCTGCTCCTTTGCATAATTGCCGTATATATCATAGTAAATATATTCCTGTTCCAAATTATACAGCTGTTCCCTAAGCCCGGACACCTCATTTGGCGAGAGCGTATCATCCGCAAGCGCTTCTTCGCATTCTTTGATCCGATTTTCCAGTTCTTCGGCGTATTTCAGATATTCCCCATAAGAAACGACATAGCTATCTTCTATGACGTCCTGATATTCCGTGCTCTTAATAAATGTGGAACAGCCGATCATTCCCACCGTCATAACGATTACAATAATATAGATCGAAACCTTTTTTCTGCTTTTAATGATCTCATTGTGAAACAGGGCGCCTAATTTATGCAATGGAAATCCCTCCTCCCGTAATTGCAATAAACGCGTCTTCCAGAGAATTTTCCATCTGGGAAATGCCAAATACGGCGATCCCGTTTTCAACCAGAAGACGGTTGAAGTCCGGAATCTGATCTTTTCGGATCGTAAGCTGAACGGAGTGATCGTCCGTAAATTGGCCCCCGCCGTACAGCGCGCCTTTGCCAAAGAGCTCCGCCGCCAGTTCCGCAGCTTTCTCGATATTTTCCGGATTGACTTCGAAACGGTACGCTTCCTGCTTTGACGCCATGTGCAGGATATCCGCGATCGGTTTTACATCGAGTACGGCGCCGCGGTCGATGATGGCCACTCGGTCGCACATCAGCTCCATTTCCGCGAGCATATGGCTTGATACGAATACGGCCGTATTTTCTTCATGCGCCAAATTTTTTAAAATATCCCGCAGCTCTTTGATCCCCGCAGGATCCAGCCCGTTTGTAGGTTCGTCAAGGATCAAAAGGCGCGGCCTGTGTACAATCGCCTGTGCGAGTCCGATTCTCTGTTTCATGCCCAGAGAATACTTTTTCAGTTTTTCTCCCGCGCGGTTCTGCATTCCGACCAGCCGCACGACTTCTTGGATCCGTTCCTCAGTAACGCCGTCATGGAGACGCGCATACATGCGGAGATTTTCATAACCGGTCATTTCCTTATACAGCTCCGGATTTTCTACGATTCCTCCGACCAGGTTCATGGCTTTTTCATAATGCTTTTTCAGGTCCAGATCGCAGATGGATATTTCCCCGCTGTCCGGAAAAAGAAATCCCAGAATCATTTTGATCGTCGTTGTTTTCCCCGCGCCGTTCGGCCCGAGGAAGCCAAATATTTCTCCGCTGTACACATCAAACGACACGTCGCGGATGACAGGCCGCGAGCCAAAGCTTTTATTTAAATTTTTAACGCGCAGTACCGCTTCCATGCAGATCCCCCCTCAATATACAGAGCCGGCCGTCAAATCGTAGCCGCTGAAATTCTCCGAACGATAATTTAAATAATAAATTTTCAGTTCACCGTCTACTTCTTTAAAAGAAAAGCTGTAATATAAAGGCGCTCCATAGTCCTGCCCCTGCGCTTCCAAATTGGTTTTCCCGCTTATGCTGATCATACACGGCAGCGACAGAATGTTGTTATCAAATTCAGAAGAAAAAAGCTCAATCAGGGATACGTCGCACGTCCGATAGAAAACATTCGTCCGGTACTGGGAATAAATATTGTTTTCAATGTAATACTGATATGCGCTGTCGTCGGCAAAATAGTCCCGCATTTCAGGCTCCAGCAGCTCGATATAACCCTCATAATTTTCCATATACTCCTCGGGAATCACCTTCCACGCCGCATCCGCTGCAAGAAAATTTTTCAGCAGCCGTTCCGCATCCGTTTTCATGCGGTTTGCCTTCGCGGTAAGCAGTCCCAAGTAAACGGCAACCGCCAGCACCACGGCGGCCGTTAAAATCAGCCCTCTGTTGATTTTTTTCAATTTGTTCATCGCTTCGCGCTCCTTCCCCAAATCAGACGCACCACCGGTACGTCACAATTTAAGCTTTTTTCTGAGATTCGCCGGCAGAATCAGCGAAAAATCGCTGCTGTCCATCCCGCCGGTTTTCTTCATAGCGTAAAAATACACAACGATTCCTGCGGCCGCGGCCAATATGAGCGAGATCGTCTCCGTCACATAGGTGCCCGCAAATTTCCCGAGCAGGAAATCTGACAAAAGATATACGGGCATGCTACCGACCAGCATCAGGCCGCCGCAGATCATAGGAATCATCGTTAATCGGAACATCTTTATCCGTACTCCCCGCTTCCTGACAAGGCAGATATGATTCAGAATCAACGGAATAATATAAGAAACATATGTGGAAATAACCGCTCCATAAATATTCAGAGACGGAATTGCTATTAAAATATAATTCAATATGGCCTTTACCAAAACGCCGATTCCCATGAACAGCGTCGCGCTGAACAGCTCGTTGACGCTCTGCATAACGGAGCTCTGCAAATGGACGGTTCCCAGCAGCAGGATACTGAAGGACATATAGCTCAGCAGCTTCGCCCCCGAGCCCAGTCCCAGCATCACATAAAGCGGCTCCGCGTATACGCACATTGCAATGGACAGCGGGACGGCAATTATATAGCACAGCTTAAATGCATAATTCGCCTTTTGCCTCGTTTCTGCATATTTTTTCTGCGCATACAGTCCTGCGATTACGGGCAGCAGACTGATGCAAAGCGAAGTGACCAGAGCCGTCGGGACATTCAAAAGCTGGCGCGTGACGCCCATCATGCCATGGAGCGTTCTGCTGTCATATTCACTGAGTCCCGCCGCCATCAGACGTCCCTTCATAATGGAGGTATCGATCATGTTCCCTCCGTATTGGATTCCAGAATTGATGGTAATCGGAAGACTGTAATATAGGATCAGCTTCAGGAGCTTTTCATTCGTCAGCTTCGGGACGCTGCGCAAATCCTCCCCCGCATGCAGCACGCGCTGATCCTGCTGATATTGTCCGTAATATTTTATCACGATAATAAGCGCCGCAGCAGCTCCGACCGCAGTGCCGATGGAGGCTCCGGCTACCGCCCATACGATGCCCCTGCTGCGCAGCCCCAGCACCAGTACAACGGAAACCGCAACATGGACGATCTGCTCCACTACCTGAGAAACGGCCGTAGGCGTCATGTTCTTCATCCCCTGCAGATATCCTCTGTACGCGGAAAGAAGAGAACAGATCAGGACCGTCGGCGCCAGCGTCAAAATTCCCATCCAGCTGTCTTCGTTATTCATATAGCGGGCGATTGGCTTCGCAAATATCGCCATAATTACGGAAAGAACGATGCCGAGCAGCACCATCAGCGTTCGTGCCATCCGGAAAGCCTGCTTCGCCTGCTTTCTGTTGCCCGTAGACGTAAGCTCCGTAACAAGCTTTGAAATAGCAACCGGAAGGCCTGCCGTCGTCAGCACATAGACAAAGGCAAAAACCTGGTTTGCCGAATAATATACGCTGTATCCTGCCTCTCCGCCGAGGATTTTATTGAGAAAAGGCACAAACAGCAGCGAAACTACTTTTACGGCAATATTCGCAGCCGACAATACTACGAAGCCCTTTCCGATAGATTGTTCTTTTGTATTTAACGAAGACAATATATCCACCCCCGACAGTCCCGTACATTCTATACTAATCTGCAAAATTAAGCAAGCAAGCCAGACGGAGATTTGCCAGAACGGCACGGCGGTTGTATAATAAAAAAATCAAATATAACAGAAATGGAAGGATTACCGTTATGGGCAAAAAAGTTGAGATTCTATCTGTTGGGACGGAGCTTTTAATGGGACAGATTGCAAACACAAACGCGCAGTATATCTCCCAAAGGCTGCCGGAGGTAGGTTTAGGCGTATTTTACCACAGCGTCGTGGGAGACAATCCGGAGCGGCTTACAGAATGCCTGCATCACGCGCTTTCAAGAAGCGACATCGTGATCACGACGGGAGGTCTGGGCCCGACGCAGGATGATCTTACAAAGCAGGTTGTGGCGGAAGCGCTGGGGCTAAAGCTTGTTCTGGACCAGAGAAGTGCGGAGGCTATAAAAAATTATTTTGCCGCCACCGGAAGAACGATGGTAGAAAGCAATCTGCGGCAGGCGTATTTTCCGGAAAACAGCATGATTCTTGATAACGAAGAAGGCACGGCTCCCGGCTGTATTATTCAAAAGGACGGAAAAATCGTGATTCTTCTCCCAGGCCCGCCGAAGGAGCTGATCCCGATGTTTCACAAGCACATCCTCAAATTCTTTAAGGAGCGCAGCGAGGCGCCGCTGACCTCCAAATTTTTGAGAGTTGTCGGAATCGGAGAATCGCTTGTGGAGAAAAAGCTTCTCTCGCTTGTCGACGGTCAGATAAACCCAACGATTGCAACCTATGCGAAGGACGGAATCGTTACAATCCGCGTTACGGCGCATGACGAGGGCGGAATTCCCGCTTCCCTGCTCGTTTCCGACACCTGTGGCAAAATTTCTTCTATATTAGGCGACGCGATCTATACGGATGAAAACGAGGATCTAGAATATACCGTCTGGAAGCTGCTCAAGCAGAACCGTCTTACCTTTTCCTGTGCGGAGTCCTGTACCGGAGGGATGCTCTCCGAACTGATGACAGCCGTTCCCGGCGCTTCACAGGTTTTCAAATGCGCCGCGGTTACTTACAGCACGGATTCTAAGACAGAGCTAATCGGCGTCGATGCGGCTCTTATCGAGCAGTACGGCGTCGTAAGCAAGGAAACGGCGCTTGCCATGGTAAAGGGCATCGCGCAGCGCTCCGGCACCGACGTTGCGGTATCGATTACGGGATATGCCGGTCCGCGTACAGGGAACGAACCGGTCGGAAAGGTCTGCATCGGAGTTGTGGCCCCGGGCAGTCAAAACGTAAAAGAATTTCATTTCACCGGGAACCGCGACAGGATCCGCGTGCTCAGCGTTGTAAACGCTTTGGATATGGTCCGGCGCGCAATTCTCCATATCGAAAGCGGCGAATAAATGCCGTCTGGCAGATTTTTCATGGTATAAAAGCTTTCATTTTTTAGAACAATATTCCTTAATCGAAAGGAAGTGTTCTTTAAGATGAAAGCTATTATTATGGCCGGCGGCGAAGGAACGAGACTCAGGCCGATCACATGCAGGATGCCAAAGCCTGCCGTTCCGGTAAAAGACAAGCCTGTGATCCTTCATATTATCGGACTGCTCGAGCAGCACGGCATATACGATATCGCAATCACTCTGAAATACCTGCCCGGAGAGCTCAAAAAAATTGTAGAAAGCGCCATTTCCCGCGGTGAAATCAAAGCAGACATTCGGTTCTGTACGGAAACGTCGCCGCTCGGTACGGCCGGCAGCGTCAAAAACTGCATCTCCGAATGCTATGATAATTCGGAAGAGGATTTTCTGGTGATCAGCGGCGATGCGATCACGGATATAAATCTCCGTGAAATGATCGATTTTCATAAAAAGCAGGGAAAAATGGCTACAATCGCAGTAAAAGCCGTCGATATTCCGACAGAGTTCGGCGTGGTGCTTACCAACAAGGAAAATATGGTCACGGGCTTCATTGAAAAGCCCGTCTGGAGCGAAGCCGTAAGCAATATCGTAAATACCGGCATTTACATTGTCACAAGCAAGCTTATGGAATTTTGCCCCGATGAAGGCGCTTGCGATTTTGCGAAAGATGTTTTTGCGAAAATCCCCGACTTGAGCCACAATATTGCAGCCTTTCAGACAGAAGCCTATTGGTGCGATATCGGAGACATCCGCTCCTATCGCAGCGTCAATCTCCGAGGCGGCGGCTTCATCGGTGAAAACTGCAGCATTTCCGACGAGGCAGATATTCGAAACAGCGTAATCTGTCACGGCTGCAGTATTGGCGCCGGCTCTGTCATTTCCGACAGCGTCGTGATGCCGAATACGGTGATCGGGAAGCATTGTAAAATAACGGAATGCGTATTATGCTCTTCTGTCAGCATAGAAGACGCCGTGACGGCGGAAGATGCCGTCGTCGGAGAAAAGGCGACGATCGGACATTCCACTGTAATCAAAAAAGGAACAAAAATCTGGGACGGAGCCAACATTCTCCCGGAAAGCATGATTCATGGAGTGATCCGGGAATACGGCGGCTCCGCATCGAGCTATTCCCCCGAAATGGTATTGCGGTTAGGCCGTGCCTTCGGTACGTTTCTCGGGCAGCACGCCTCCGCGCTGATTTGTGCCGACGGCAGCGGAAGCAGCTGCATGATATCGGCCGGACTGCAGTCCGCGCTTGCATCCGTAGGGATCCAGGTAAAAGTCATAGAAACCGTCCCCATGCCGGTCATACGATGGATCTGCCGTTCCGGAATCTGCGACGGAGCCGTTTACGTTTCCGATAACGGAGAAAGTCATATTCACTTCCTGAACAAATTTGGTGATGATCTTTCCAAAAATGAACGGCGCAAGCTGAAATCCGTTTATGACCTGGAGGATTTTACACGCGTGGACAGAAACAGCATTCCCGTATTCGAAGAGCTCAGCAGCCCCGAAGATTATTATATTTCCGCGCTGCTCGACATCTTTAAATGTCCGCATAAAAATCTGAATTATATCGGCCGCCGTTTTACGAAAAGTCAGCGTTATGCAGCCGCAGCATATATTACCATAAAGCTGTTTCCCGACGCGCCGATCTTTCTGGCCGCTTCGGAATCGATGGCCGCGGAAAAAATTGCAGAAAAGTTCGACCGATATGTCATTCGCTGCGGCAGCAAAATCGGGGATATTATGTCCGAAATGGAAAAATTTATGCATATAGACGGCGTATATGCAGAATACCTGATGTTTTTCGACGACCTGGCATTCGATCTCGGGCTCTGCTGTATCGACGGATTCATCGCCGGAGAGCTCGATACGGAAATCGAAAATCTGATCCGGATTCCGTTGTACAGATCCGAAGCTCAGATCCCCTGCAAAAACGCAAATAAAGCCGATATTATAAGGAAATTTGTCAACAGTGACCTGGCGCGCAAGGGCTTCGAAATCAACGACGGAATCTGCATCCGCGATCAGGATTCGTCGGCCAGAATCTGCGCCGACGACGAGCGGCAGGCCTTCCACATTTATGTAGAAAGCATGAGTGAAGAATACGGAAAAGATATCGCTGGAGAGATCCTCAGGACACTGGAAAATTTATTGACTTAATCCTCGAAGAGACTTATAATTAAGGAGCTGATGTATTTATTACTGATCGTTTGCAGATACTTGGAGGATGACATTTTATGAAGAAAAGCTTATTCCCGGTAATCAAAGTCTTTGGAACGCTTTGTGCTGCGGCAGCATTGATGTTCGCGCTCTCTTCCTGCCAGGAAGAGGAAGAACCGTCCGCCACAGCGGCTCCGTCTACTCCGACTCCGGTGCAAAGCACGTTCAAGCCGGTTGTCGATATCATTTATGACGAAAATGAATTTCAAATCGTAGACACGACAATTGTGGAATATATCGGTGACGGCGGAGACGTCAAAATTCCGGAAAAAGTCACCGCAATCGGCGATATGGCGTTCAGCGGCCGGTCCGACGTAACTTCCGTCGAATTTACGAAAGACGTTGTTTCCATCGGCGAGAAAGCTTTTGAAAACTGCACGGGCCTTACCGGCGTTTTCACGCCGCCTTCCAACCTGGCATATATCGGAGACTCTGCGTTCGCCGGCTGTACCGGGATTACGGAGGTGGAACTCCAAAACAAACCCATGACGGTCGGAACCCATATTTTTGAAGGATGCACATCGCTTCAGAAGGTTATCATTCCGAAAACAATGGGAACGATTCCCGATTACACATTTTACGGCTGCAGTTCACTAACCGACGTTACGATCGATAACGATATTACGGCAATCGGAGACCATGCATTCGACGGCTGTACAAGCCTCGCCGCGTTCAAGTTCCCCACGAAAACGACATCGGTCGGCGATTATGCGTTTAAGGACTGTACCGCTCTTTCCGATATCACGTTTGAAAGAGCCCTCGAAAGCATCGGTTATTTGACGTTCAACGATACCGCATGGTTTAAAGCGCAGATAGAAGCGCAGAAATCGGCCGCGCCTGCGGAGGAGACGCAGGAAGTCAACAAGGACGAAAACAAATATGTAATCGTAGGACGCGACATCATTATTTACTATATCGAAAGCAGCTCGGACGGAAATAACATTACTCTGAATATTCCGGAGAAGGCTTACGGAATTGCCGACGGCGCTTTCGATCACTGCATTGACAAAATTTCGGCGGTAAACTTTACGGCCGGCAGCAATATGGTCACCATCGGCGAGGGCGCTTTCAAGAACGCCGTAAGACTGAGCCGCTTTGATTTGCCGTCCAAGGTTACGGTCATCAACGACGAAGTATTCAGCGGCTGTACGAATCTGACGACGTTCACCGTTTCCAGCATGCTGACGTCGATCGGCAACGAGGCTTTTTATAATTGTGCGAGCTTAACGTCCATATATCTTCCCGATGACATTACGACGATCGGAGACTCTGCGTTTCAGGGCTGCCGTTCGCTTACAAGCGTTACACTGCCGGACAATATTACGGATTTGGGCGATTACGCTTTTAAAGACTGCGAGAGCGCAGAGGAATTCATCATTCCGCTGAAGCTTGCCAACGTCGGTGTGCAGGCGTTCGACAATACAAAATGGTATGCCGATCTCAGCGTTTACGAGGAAGCTCCTACAGAAAATCAATTTCATATTTACGGAGACGGCATTCTGATCAAAGCGGATATCGTTGATAATACCAATATCATAATTCCGGAAAACGTCAAATCCATCGCCGCTTTCACGTTTACCGATTGGGGCCAGATCGATGATCGCGAGTTTTACAATTCAAAGCTTCCGAAAAGCGTCACCATCCCCGACGGAGTGACTTCTATAGGAGATTACGCGTTCTATTTCTGCGAAAATCTGGAAACTATCTTCATCTCAGATACTGTTACAAATATCGGAGAGAAGGCGTTCTATGGCTGTAAAAACCTGAAGGTTATTAATATTCCCAATAATATTACGGAAATTAAAGATTATACCTTCTACGGCTGCAGCTCTCTGGCTGCAATCATACTCCCCTCTAATCTTACAGCAATCGGGAAATATGCGTTCTACGATTGTTATGAACTGGAGGAAATCAATATTCCGTCTTCCGTTTCTTCCATCGGCGAATTTGCGTTCACCAATACGAATTGGTTCCATTATAATACGGACAGCGAATTCATTGTGGGAGATGGAATTCTGCTGAAGGTAACTCCCGTATCCCAGAATATTGTGCTTTCTTCTTCCATCAGATCCATTGTCGGCGGCGCCTTTGAATCTGCCGGTATCGAGCAGCTCACCTTGCCGGCTTCTGTGACCGCTATTCCGGATTATGCTTTTTCTGGATGTACGAATCTGTCGGAAGTCACATTCCGCGGGACAATTACGTCTGTTGGCAGCCGTGCCTTCAACGGATGTACAAAGCTGGAAAGCGTTTCGATTCCTGCCGGAGCGACGGTAGCCGACGACGCATATGTAAATTCCGGTTTAGATCAATAACTGAATAAAAAAACGAAAAAGAAGCGGCGTCAGGCCGCTTCTTTTATTATTCCCGCATTTTCATGCATGTCGCTTGTCATACTGTTATACATCGTATCAATCATCGACATTGCAAATATTCCGTAGCCAATCTGAGGATCATTGATCATAACATGCGTTACCGCTCCGGCGAATTTACCGTCTTGTATGATCGGGCTTCCGGACATCCCCTGTACGATTCCGCCCGTTACGCTTAAAAGCCTTTTATCTACGATTTTGATATTAAAGCTTTTGGTTCCGTCACTGCTGCCTTTATTAATCTGCGTAATTTCGATATCATATTGCGTCAGCTTTCCGTCGATGGCAGAAGTCATAATATAAGCGCTTCCCTTATGGATTTCCGAGTTGTTTGCAACAGCAAGTCTGCAGAATTCTGTAGAAGCGTCAAGGAACGTTCCTTCTTCAAGGGATCCGTAAATGCCCGTTTCGCAGTTTACGGATACGTTTCCGATCACATCGCTGGATTCATTAAAATAGCCCCTCAGTTCTCCAGGTGTGCCGGCAACGCCTTTTTTTATGCCTGTAATTTCCGCTTTTTGAAGCGAACCGCCGGATATCTCATACTTGGTGCCGTTATCCGTGATTGCATGGCCCAACGCGCCGTACATGTGACATTCTTCACTGTAAAATGTCAAAGTACCAATCCCGGCGGCCGTATCCTTTGCCCAGATACCCATTCTATAATGTTTCGTTTCACTGTCACGGCAAAGCCGGATCGTTTTTTCCGACCGTCCTTCGCTGTTTTCTATCATTACTTTCGCAGAAGACGTGCTGAGCTTGTCAAGCACCGCCTGCATATCGTCCACCGAATTAACGGGGATCCCGTTAATCGCTATTATTCTGTCACCTTCCGAGAACCCGGAATCTTTTGCAGGAGAAGCATACGAATTGTCATCCGTCATAAAGCCCATAAATCCCGTTATGATAACGCCGTGGGACTTCAGCCTGATTCCGACGGGTGTACCGCAAACCACCACATATAAAGGCTTATCACCGCTGCCGGCGCGGCTGCTCTGCGCAGTAACACCGGAATTGCCGAAAAGGCATACAGCAAGAAAAATAATTACAACAGCCCTGATCTTTTGAGGTGTTTTCATGATTTGACCTCCCTTACAAAATTTTGAGAATGCAGCGCGCTTTTCCGCCGCACGCTCTGTATTGTAAGTTGTCCGCAAAGCTGTTTTTATATACTGTTACAAAATTCAATTAGTCCGGAATTTGGCAACGAGTTCTCTTGCATGCACCGCCGTGATTTCCGATTCAGCATCTCCGTCTAAAAGCCGTGAAATCTCGCGGATTTTCGCTTCTTCGTCCAGCGCTTCGACTGTCGTATGCGTAGAAGTTCCGTCAAAGCTTTTCCGAATATATATATTATGATCTGCTGCCGCCGCAATTTGCGCATGATGCGTGACGCAAATTACCTGGTGATTTTTGGAAATTGATTTCAGCTTCTGCGCTACGCTTTTGGCCGCCTTTCCGCTGATACCCGTGTCGATTTCGTCAAAAATCAAAGTGGAAATTCGATCGGCATCTGCAAGAATCGTCTTGATTGCAAGCATAATCCGGGAAAGCTCGCCTCCGGAAGCGATTTTTGCGAGCGGCTTCAGCGGTTCTCCGGGATTCGCGGAAATTAAAAATTCCACGGTATCCAAGCCTTCCTTCGTATAATTATAATACCCATTTTTATCTTTTTCATCATGAAAAAGAATTTCAGCCGAAAATTTCGCCTGATTCATTTCCAGACTTTCCAGTTCCGCCATAACCTGCTCACTGAGCCGTTTTGCCGCTTTAACACGAGTAAAATTCAAATCCTCACACAAAGCGTGAAGCGCTTCGTTTCGTTCCGCAAGCTGTTTGAGAATTTTGTTGACCGTTTCCTCCCCTGCAAGCAGCTCGTCCAGCAGTTTCTGCGTATCGGCGGCATATTGAAGGATCTCTTCTATGGTAGAGCCGTATTTCCGCTTCAGTTTATCAATGGTATGAATACGCTCCTGCGTTTCTTCCAGCTCGTTTTTATCAAAGGTGACACCGTCCGCACAGGTACGCAGATCTGCCGCAATGTCTTCAAGCAAATACGAAACTTCATCGATCCGAGATAAAAGCTCCTGATATTCGCCAGCATATCCGGCAATCGTTGACAAATAAGATCTGACGGCGCCCAGCTGATCCGATACGGAAGAATCGCTTCCATATTCCCCACCGTTCAAAATCATTCTGGAGGCATCCAGGGCTTCCGTAATTTTTTCACTGTTTGCAAGCACGGCCCGTTTCTCATTCAGCGCCTCGTCCTCCCCTACGGAAAGACCGGCTCCTTCGATTTCTTCGATCTGATAGGTATAGAGATCTGCAAGGCGTTCGCGCTCCTTCGGATCTCCGGAATACTTTTCCAGGGAACGATATCGTTCCTTGAATTCTCTTAAATCAATGTGATAGGTGTGCTTTAAGGCTTCGATTTCCGTACCGCCATATGCATCCAAAAGCTTGATATGCGTTTCGGCTTTCGCCAAAGATTGGTTTTCGTTCTGCCCATGAATATCGATCAAAAGCGTTCCCAGCTGTCTCAATGTAGATACGGCGGCGAGCCTGCCGTTGATTCGGCATACGTTTCTTCCCGAGGCAGAAAGCTCTCTTTGCAGAATCAGCGTATGATCCTCTTCCTCTTCCATTCCGATTTCACTTAAAAAAGATGATACTTCAGGATCGTCGATGAAAAACACACCCTCCGTATAGGCCGATTCGCAGCCCGTTCGAATCAGCTCCTTCGAAGTTCTGAAGCCAAGCATACATTGGATGGAATCGATCAGAATCGATTTCCCAGCGCCGGTTTCACCGGTCAGGCAATTCATTCCATCCGTAAAATCTACGGTCAACTCATCAATCAACGCGATATTCCGGATGCGCAGCTGCATCAGCATCAGGTTCACCTCCCGATTATCATTTTGCAAACCCCTTCAGCGTCAAGACTACGTCTTCTGCACAGGCGTCCGTACGGCATACAATCAAAAGCGCATCGTCACCCGCAATGGTTCCGAGCGTTTCGGACAGCTTCAGGGAATCGATTGCGGAAGCGACAGCCTGGGCCATTCCCGGCAGCGTCTTGATTAGCACCAGATTATTCACAGAATCAGCAGAAACAAAACCGTGCGTAAAGACGGGCATAAGCTGCTCTGGAATCGTAAGAGCCTGTCCTGCAAGCGGCGCATATTTTGTTTTACGGCTTTTTGCGGCAACCTTCACAAGCTTCAGCTCCTTGATGTCGCGGGAAACGGTTGCCTGCGTGACATGAAAGCCTCTCTCAGCCAATCGTTCGATCAGCTCCTCCTGTGTCTCGATTTCTCCAGACGCTATGATCTCCAAGATCGCGCTCTGCCTCTTATTCTTCATTGTGAATCCGCGCTCTCCTTTCCGAAGTCTTTCTGCGAAGCGCCTCATAAAAATTAGGCGGATCGATCCGGATGATCCGGAGCTTATCCGCTCCCCTTTCGCATACTACTTTTGCGTCGGGGGCAATCTGCATGCTTGCATAGCCGTCGGCCGTCACATACATCTGGCGGTGCGGCCTGCAAAGGCGCATTTCTATCTTACTCGTGCTTCTGGCGATAATGGAACGACCGTCCGTATAATGTGCACAAATTGGCGTGATCACGATCACATCATTCCCCGGCTCCACAATCGGCCCTCCGGCGGAAAGCGAATATGCCGTAGATCCGGTCTGAGTGGAAACGATAATTCCGTCGCAAGGATAGGTATCCACAAACGCGCCGTTGATGTATAAGTCAATATATGCAACCTTGGAAAGCGTTCCGCGTGAAAGGACGCAATCGTTGATCGCCGATTTTTCAAACACGTTTTTCTCTCCGTCATTTACTGTAATGCGAAGCGTCATTCTTTCTTCAATGACATATTCGCCCTTCACAAGGCGCAGTACAGTCTTTTCCAGATCATTTTTCTCAAATTCCGTCAGCAGACCGAGCGTTCCCAGATGAAAGCCGAGTACGGGGAGCTCGCGGAGAATTGCAATTGCGGCGGTTTTCAGAAAGGTTCCGTCTCCGCCGATGCTGATCAGAAGGTCGGCGGAAGCCGCGGCGGAATCCTGGCGATAATCCGCGCTGTCAATCACGTTCCAGATCTCTCTTCCTGCCGATTCACGTCTGCTGATTTCCACAATCGCTTCGGTCAGAAGCTTCACGTAATGAACGCTTTCTTTTTTATTTTTATTGTATAAAAGACCAACTGTCATGACGCACCGCCGAAAAACATTTTATGCATGCATTATACATCAATTTTCAAGGTTCGTCTACAGACGCAGAAATATTCCGTATTCCCATCGCCCCCTTTTATCGGGGAAGAACAGATGCCCGTCACGGCAAAGCCTGAGCGTGCAATGAACTCTGCCGTTTCCTCTGCCGCCCTTCGTGCCGTTTCAGAATCTTTGACGATTCCTTTTTTATTTAAGTTTTTCCTTCCGACCTCAAACTGCGGCTTTATGAGGCAGACCGCAGTGCCGCCTTCTTTCAGGAGTCTGTAAATATGCGGAATAATGAGCCGAATCGAGATAAAGGATACGTCCGCGCAGGCAATATCGTATGTTCCCTCTCCGATTTTGAAGTCTCGAATATCCGTATCCTCATAAACCGCCGTTCTGACATCCTGCCGTATTTTTTCTGCAAGCTGTCCGTGCCCAACGTCAACACACGCAACGTGAGAAGCGCCGCTTTGCAGCAATACGTCCGCGAAGCCTCCCGTAGAAGCTCCGATATCGATTGCGGTCATATTATGCACATTTATTGTATATTTATCCAGAACATACGCCAGTTTCAATGCGCCTCTGCCAACATATGGCACCGGATCCGCGTCACAGGCAACCGTATCCGATTCCGGGAAAATTTCACAAGACGGTTTCGTAATGATTTTTCCATTCACCCGGACGCAGCCCTCTTTTACCGCACGGACCGCACGGACTCTGCTGTCGTAAAGATGCTGCTGTGCAAGATATAGGTCTAGTCTCATACTCTCTGCTCTTTCCGCAAAAGCTCTGTGCCGCGCAGGATTCGCGCCGCGATCCCCTCAGGATCCATTCCGGCCTTCTGATATAATTCCGCAACGCTTCCGTGGTCCAGCGGCTCCGCAGGGACGCCGATCGCCTCAAAATGCAGAGCGATGCCTTGGGATTCTAAAAGCATTGCAATGCGGGAACCAAAGCCCGCATCCGTCACGCCGTCCTCCGCAGAATAAATCGCATCCGGCTTCCGATCCGCAATACACTTTAAAATTCCTGCTTCATCAAGCGGCTTCAGAAATCGAGCATGAAAAATCGTTACGTTACACTGTTTTCTGACAAGCTGCGCGGCACGGATGCATTGATCCGTGATCTGGCCCAGAGAAACAATCAAAACGTTGGCCTGCGCCGTATTCTCCTGCGTTTCAAATAATACCGCGCCCTTTCCGTAAATCACGGGATTTCTAAGAACCGCCTGCAAATCTCCGGAGAAACGGTCCTGCGCCGGATAGCGGATTACAAAGGGACCCGCCGGAAAAGAGCCGGCGGAAATCCGCAGCATCTCGCGCAGCTCCTCGGCGCAGCATGGGGCACAAACAGATAGATTCGGGATGGAATTCAAATATGCGATATCATAAACCCCGTGATGCGTTCTCCCGTCTCGTCCCGAGATTCCCGCCCGGTCCAATACGATCACAACGCGCAGCTTCTGGAGCGCGCAGTCATGCAGCAGCTGATCATAGGCTCTTTGCATAAAGGTCGAATAGATTGCCACGTACGGTTTGATTCCTGCCGCGGCCATTCCTGCGGCCATTGTCACCGCATGCTCTTCTGCAATCCCGACGTCGAAAAAGCGTCCCGGATAGCGTTTTCCGAATGTTTCCAGGCCCGTCCCGGAAGGCATCGCCGCCGTGACGGCTACAATGTCGGGATCCTGTTCTGCCAAAAGGCTCAGCTCCTCCGCCATCACTGCGGAGTAGCTTTGTCCCTTTCCCGCCTGATCCGAACGTGCGGACACACCGTGGTAAAAGCTTGGGTTTGCTTCGGCGTTCGCATAGCCGTGTCCTTTTTGCGTAATCACGTGCAGCAGCACGGGGCAATTCATATAAAACGCTTTGTTGAGAGCCTTTTCTATTTCCGGAATATTGTGCCCATCGACCGGTCCGATATATTTGACGCCGAGCGCTTCAAACCATTCTCCGGGGATGGCAAGCAGACGGAAGGCCGCTTTTAAGAGCTGGATTTTGCGAACGAGAAAATTTCCGATCAGCGGGATTTTTCCGATGATCCGTTTCACGTTTTTCTTAATTCTGATGTAGGATTTACCGGTGCGTATTTTTCCAAGATATTTTGAAATACCGCCGACATTTCGAGAAATCGACATGCCGTTGTCATTCAATATGAATACGACGCTGCTGAACATCCTTCCCGCATCGTTCAGGGCTTCGTAGACCATGCCGTTTGTAAATGCTCCGTCTCCGATTACAGCGGCCACCCGATATTTCTCTCCTTTAATATCACGTGCGCGCGCCATGCCGACTGCTGCGGATACGGAAGTGGAGCTGTGTCCCGTATCGAAGCAGTCCGCTTCACTTTCCTCGCGCTTTGGGAATCCGCTGATCCCGTCCAATTCCCGAAGCGTGTCGAATTCTGCGTTTCTTCCGGTTAAAATTTTGTGCACATAGGAATGGTGTCCGACGTCCCAAATGACTTTATCACGGAAGGGATCCAAAACACTGTAAAGCGCAATCGTCAGCTCGGTCACACCAAGATTCGAGGCCAGATGTCCGCCGTTTTTTAAAATGACGGAAACAAGACGGCTCCGGATTTCCTCAGCGAGCAGCTTTTTTTCTTTTTGCGTGAGTTTTTTAAGGTCTTCCGGAGAATGAATCCGTTCCAGCATCAATACGTTCGCTCCAAAAGAAAAAATGCAAGCTCTTTCAAAAAGGCGCATGCGTCCTGCGCCTGAGCTCCCGTTTGCAGGCTGATGAGCTGGTCGCAGGCGGCAAGAGCCCGGTTCGTAAGATCTTCCAGAAGCGTTTTGCTCCGCTGTATTCCGTAAAGCGTGACAAAGGTCGTCTTTCCGTCTTTTGCATCACTGCCTGTCGCTTTTCCCAAAACGCTGATATCGCCTTCAACGTCCAGAATATCGTCCTTGATCTGGAAGGCAAGGCCGATCGTATCCGCATATTCCAGCAGCAGCGCTGCAGACCTCGTCTCTTCTGCGCCAGCGACGGCGGCTGCCGCAAGAACAGGAGCCCGGAGCAGCGCTCCCGTTTTTCTTTCGCAGAGATAACGCAGCTCGCTTTCAGAAATAGCACGCGTTTCTGCGTCCAGATCCACGATCTGTCCGCCGATCATGCCCTCCGTTCCTGCGCTGAGCGCGATATGGCGGATCGCTCTCAAGCCGCGCTTCGGATCTTCCAGTGCCAGCGCTCCTTCCGCCGCGATTTCAAATGCCATCGTCAGCAGCGCATCCCCGGCAAGAATGGCCGTGGCCTCTCCAAACTTCTTATGGCAGGAATATCGGCCTCTCCGGTAATCATCGTCGTCCATGGCCGGCAGGTCGTCATGGATCAGCGAATAGGTATGTATCATTTCAATAGCGCAGGCAAAAGGCAGAATACGCGCTTCTTGCTCCCCCAATACCTGTCCCGCAGCAAGCGCCAGTACAGGGCGGATCCGTTTGCCGCCGGCAAGAAGACTGTAGCGCATCGCCTCGTATACGATTCCCTGCAAATTGTCCTTTTGACTGACTTTACTGTCCAGATAGGCGTTTATCAAATCCGCCTTTTGATGCAGGACATCTGAAAACCTGTTATTCATGCTGATCATCCGCTTCCATTGTAATTGTTTCGATTTTTTTCCGATAACCATCCAGCTTTGCCTGACAATATTTGACGAGTTCGGCGGCTTTTTCAAATTGTGTTATGGATTCCTCCAAAGGCAGATTTCCCGCTTCCATGTTCTGTATAATTTGCTCGATCTTTTCTCTGGCCTCTTCAAAGGTCATTTCCTTTTCCATTCGTTCCGCCTCCTTATGTTTCTGCTTTTATGTTCTCTCGGATCGCGCCGAAGCGTCCATTTGCAGTCTGTATCCCGATCCGTTCTCCCTCCGCGACCTGGCTTGCCCCCGTAACGGCCGTTCCGTTTTCCTTATAGACGATACTGTAGCCGCGTTTCAGGACGGCATTCGGATCCAGAGCCGATAGATGTGAGGAAAGACTTGTAATTCTTTCCTGATTTTCCAGAATACTGCGGCTCATTCGCTCCTCTGCGCGCGCATAGTCCCGATCCAGCGAAATACTCTCATTATCGATCCGCTCAAAAGGTTTTGCCAGAGAGCGGCTGCTTTTCAGACGATCCAGCTCCATCTGCTTGATATGACAATTGGTAAGGGGAATGGAGGCAATTTTACTTCTGTAGCCTTCCACCCGCTCGCGCAGCTCCTGAAGAACCGGAACCGCCAGCTCCGCCGCGGCGGAAGGCGTCGGCGCCCGTAAATCGGCGGCGAAATCAGTCAGCGTATAATCCGTCTCATGGCCCACGGCAGAGATTACAGGCACGCCGCAGGCTGCGACGGCGCGGACGGTAGCCTCCTCATTGAATGCCCACAAATCCTCGATAGAACCGCCGCCGCGGCCCACAATGACTACATCACAGCATTTCGTCCTGCTGATATATTGAAGGGCACGTACGATTTCCGGAGATGCATTCTCCCCCTGCACAGATACGGGGAACAGCTTCAGATTCATTGTTGGAAAACGTCTTCCGATCACGTTTTGAATATCCCGGATTACAGCGCCTGATGCAGAAGTAACGACACCGACGCACGAGGGCAGCTTCGGAATCTCGCGTTTTTTTGCAGGATCAAACAGTCCCTCCTGCTCCAGCCTGCTCTTAAGAGCTTCATACGCCATGTACAGAGTTCCTACGCCGTCGAGCTGCATCCGTTCCGTATAAAGCTGATAAACGCCGTCCCGTTCGTATACGGAAATGCTGCCATAGGCCAGCACGCGCATTCCGTCGCTCGGAATGAATTTCAGACCCGTTGCGATACGGCTGGAGAACATCACACATTTGAGCACTCCGCCGGCGTCCTTCAGGCTGAAATACGCATGACCAGAGCTGTATTTTTTGAAATTAGAGAGCTCGCCGCTGACACAAATCCCTGACAAATTATAATCGGATGTAATGAGAGCCTTAATATATTGATTAACATTCGACACCGTAAAAACTTGTTTGGCATCAGGCACGCGATTCACTGTAAATACTCCCCAAAATACCGTTTATAAAGCTTCCTGCGTCTTCGTGGCTGTATTTTTTCGCCAGCTCCACGGCTTCGTTGATCGAAACGCTCGCCGGAATATCCTCCCGATACAGGATTTCAAAAATAGCCACTCTCATGATCGCCAAATCGATGCGCGACATCCTGTCAATTGTCCAATCCTTTGAATTCTTAATAATATATTGATCAATTGACGGCGCCTCTTTCAGAACGCCCTCTAAAATGCTGCTGATATATACTTTATCCAGTTCGCCGCAATCTTCTTCCGGCGCGCATTCAAAATATGCCTCGATCATCTGCGCGCAGTCCGGTGCGCAGGCTTTTTCAGCAACGGCGGTGCCGGAGCCCGCAACGCCAAGCCGGCTGTCGGTGAACATATTCTGAAAAATAATTTTTACTGCCGCTTCTCTCGAATCGCGTCTACTCATAATTTCGGTTCTCCTAAAGGCGTTCGTTATCTGTAAGATCCCGGCGGCAAGATTTTATCCAAAAGATTTTTCAGGAACATTTTGTCCTTCTGCAGCTGCTTTCCAAGCAGAAAACCAGCGATCACACAAAGGGCGATAAAAAGCGTCTGAAGAATCCCCAGCTTCACAAAGGAAAATCCGATGATCAAACCGATCAGTGCGCCGTTTATTGCATAAAAATGCTGTCTGTAAAATTTGTATATTCTTCTCAGCATACCTTATTCCTCCGTTTTCGTGGCGGCATATACTCCGTCTACGCTTACGTCGACCAAAGCGACACCTATTTCCATCGTACTTTCTACCGACTCTTTAATTCTTTCCTGTACGCTTTTGCAGAGATTTGGAACATGCACGTCAGGAAAGACAGACAAACGCACGTTGATTTCTACGCCGCGTTTCGTGAATTTTACTTTTGATTTCGCATCCTTAACGCCATTGAAGCGTTTAGACAAGCCAAGAGCGATATTTTCTATGGAATTTGCAGAGATACGGATCATTCCCGTTTCGTTGTTTGTGCAATAATAGCTGTTCGACCGTTTCCCTTTAATCCCCGAGGTCAGAACGGCAATGTTCAGCGCCAGGAAAACGATTCCAAATACAAAAAGCATCGCGTCGTACTGATTGGAACGGTAAAACGTCACATCGATATAATCCAGCACCGCCGCCATGATCGTTTTGTCCGAAAACGGGGAAAGCATTATAATTCCACAGAGAATCGTCGATATAAAGGCATAGACGGCGACCAGTATCCTGTAAAATATATTCATTCCTTATCACTCTCGCTTTCATTTATTATGTTGTCGCTCTCGCTGTAATCTACGCCCTGTATGTGAATATTCACAGCATCTACGGAAATTCCGGACAGCGATTCGATCGTAGCCTTTACATTTTCCTGTATTTCATAGGCAAGGTCGGGAATTCGGTATCCATATTTCACAACGACGTATAAATCGACCGTTGTCACATCGTTTTTGGTAACAACCTTTACGCCCTTGGAAAGATTTCTGCGTCCGAATACCTCGGCGATTCCGCCGGCAAAGCCGCCGCTCATGCTGGCGACGCCCTTGACCTCCGAGGCGGCGACTCCGGCCATTACCGCAATCGCCTCATCGGTGATCATCATGTTATCGCTGTCTTCGAACAGATCGGACATATCGTCTTCTACGTCCTGCGTACTCTGCACGTCGTTTTCGGCCTCCGGGAGCTTTTGCTCCGGCTCTTCCTTTTGATTCCTATCGCCGCTTGGCATCGGACAACCTCCCAACTACGGTGCCATTTTACACGAATCTTCGTAAAACATCAAGAAAGGTTCGCTTTATTCGATCATGCTTTCGTCCCAGCCGGCAGGCTTTTCCAGATCCAGCAGATAAACAGCGGAAGCCGCTATGTTGGAAAGGCCGAATTTTCCGTCTTTCACTTTATATTTTCCGCGGTTTTCCGTATTATCGTAGAAAATGCAGGGAACAGGATTCAGCGTGTGCGCCGTTTTCGCCTTCGGTTTTCCGTCCGCGTTATATACGACTTTTCCTTTCTTCGTCTCATACATTTCGTCTGCGTTGCCGTGATCCGCCGTAATAATCGCCATGCCGCCCAGCTCGTCAATTACAGGAAGAATCCTGGAAAGGCAAAGATCGACCGTTTCGACTGCGATTCTCGCCGCGGCAAGATTTCCAGTATGCCCCACCATGTCTCCGTTGGCAAAATTAACACGTGCATATCGATACTTTCCCGTTTTGAGTGATTCGATCAGCGCGTCCGTAACCTCGGCCGCTTTCATCCAAGGTCTCTGTTCAAACGGCACTACGTCGGACTTGATTTCAATATACGTTTCAAGCTTTTCGTCAAACTTTCCGCTTTTATTACCGTTCCAGAAATACGTTACATGGCCGAATTTCTGCGTTTCCGCAATAGCCAGCTGAGTAATTCCGTTTTTCGCCAGAAGCTCTCCCATCGTGTTGTGAATCGCGGGCGGCTCAACCAGAAAGCGAGACGGAATATTCAGGTCTCCGTCATATTGCAGCATTCCGGCATAGCATACCTTCGGCAGGTATTTCCGGTCAAAGGTACAAAGCTGCTCGTCTTCAAAGGCGCGACTGATTTCCAGAGCGCGGTCTCCGCGGAAATTGAAGAAAATGACGGAATCGCCGTCGTGGATTTTCCCCACGGGGCCATTTTCATCCGCAATCACAAACGGCGGCAGATCCTGATCAATGCAGCCCGTTTCTTTTCGGTATGTTTCTATGGCCTCTTCCGCAGAGGAAAAGCGGCGTCCCTCTCCCAGGACATGCGTATTCCAGCCGCGTTCTACCATAGACCAGTCTGCTTCATAGCGGTCCATGGTAATATTCATTCTGCCGCCGCCGCTTGCAATCCTCACGTCGAAGGTATCGTCGCGCAGCTCGTCCAGAAACGCTTCAAAGGGCAGCACATAATCCAGCGCCGAGGTTTCTCCGACATCCCTTCCATCCAATAAAATATGGACACGAACCTTGGCGATCCCCTCTTTCTTGGCCTGCCGGATCATCGCCTTCAAATGATCGATATGAGAATGTACATTTCCGTCCGAAAAAAGTCCGATAAAATGCAGGACGGAACGGTTTTCTTTGACATTCTTTACAATTTCCGTCCATCCCTTTGCCCGGAACATGGCACCGGACTCAATGGATTCATTGACCAGCTTAGCTCCCTGACTGTATACCGCCCCGGCGCCGATCGCATTATGCCCAACCTCGGAATTTCCCATATCGTCATCGGATGGGAGCCCGACTGCAGTACCGTGCGCTTTCAGTGAAGTATACTGATAATTCTGAAACAGCCCGTCCAATACAGGCGTATAGGCAAGCTTTACGGCATTGCCTTCCTCACTGCTCCGCAGCCCCACTCCATCCATTACGATTGTAACAATCGGTCCTTTATATGCAAACATCTTCCAGCCTCCGTAAATCATATTTCTATCTCATATATTTTACTAAAAAGAGTAAAAAAAATCAATGTGATATGTTGAAGTGGTATAAAGATAGGAGACACAGTTTTCGTGTCTCCTATCTTTACTTCAAAAACCGGTCGGCTTTTCTGCGGTCATTTTGAACAGAGCATGCTCAGGAAGCCGCTGCGGACGCCTCGTCTGTCTCCTGCATAGTCTTTTCCAGCTGTATTTCTCCGTGTCCGCACGGCTCTGCATCGCTGTCCAGCTCGACATAATCGTCTTCTTCTGCAAATGCTGCTTCAACTGTGCTCCGATATCCTGCCATCTGCTCTTTAGCAGCGGCTGCGCGTTCTTTCTGGTGGCTCTCAGGTTCTGTCCGAGCGGCCTTTCCGCTGTCAATCAGCATAGGATCAATTGCAGTTAAAATACGGACCAGCTGGTAATATTCTTCCCTGCTGAATGTCACGCCTTTCTTAGGACATTTCCCGTCGGAGGACCACACTCTGATGTCAAGCTTCTTTCGTCCGTTATTCCACCGGATAATATTTACTTCTATATTGCTGCGATCGGTTTTGCTGATGCTTCCGAATCTGTTATCGATGCTGCGCGTTACTTCGCTCTGCGTTTGTTTTTCCAATCGTCACACCTCCTCTCCCCTGGAAATGTTTCATGCCGATCACCTCCCCTCTTTTATGCTTGTGATTCTACTCTCCTGCCGGCCGTCTTGTCAAATCCGGCGTCTATTTCCCGGGAAATAGGAGCTGGAAAAATACTCCATTTTACGTGTTCTGTGTTATAATCAAAAAGTCAATCAATTCTACAAGGACAGGAGAGTATAAAAATATGAGAATGCTGATCATACGCCACGCGGATCCCGATTATTCCATAGATTCCCTTACCGAGAAGGGCCGCAGAGAAGCGGAGCTGCTGGCCGACCGGCTCTGCCGCATGGAAATTGCGGCTTTTTATGTTTCGCCGCTGGGGCGGGCTCAGGATACTGCCTCCTATACGCTGAACCGCCTGGGAAGAAAAGCGGAAACGCTCGACTGGCTTCGGGAATTTTCGTATCCCGTAAAGCTGCCGTATCTTGATGCGCCGCACCTTTCATGGGATTTTCTTCCGGGATTTTATTCCGAAATAGAGGATCTGTACGATCCAGTCAAATGGAAAGAGGTTGCTCTTATGCGGGAGGCAGGGATCGGAACGTACTACAGGCAAGTAACGGACGGGCTGGATCGTCTTCTTGAGTCGCATGGCTATAAAAGAAACGGAAAAATTTATGATGTTTTATCGGCAAATCGTGATACGATTGTTTTTTTCTGCCATTTCGGACTAGAATGTTATTTGCTTTCTCATCTTCTGTATATTTCTCCCGTCGCGCTGACGCACGGCTTCGTCGCGGCGCCGAGTTCCGTTACGACACTGAACACGGAGGAACGGGAAAAAGGAAAGGCGATTTTTCGCTGCGCATCGTTTGGAGATATTTCTCATTTATACTGCGCCGGTGAGGCGCCGGCGTTTTCCGCGCGATACTGCGAGACGTTCGACTGCGAGGACGAACGCCATTAAAAGCGCGAGCTTTTTCCTGCTCTTCGAACCAAAAAATCCCCGGGCGGTCTCTATGCCGCCCGGGGATAAAATTCGAGTTTTTGTTGTTCTGCAATCAAGCGGCGGGAAATTCATCAAACCATTCCGCCAGATACTGCAGAAGCAGGCCGCTGTCAACGCCATTAATAATCCCGTCGCCGTTGACGTCCGCCGCGGTCAGATCGATTTCTACTTCCCATTCCGCCAGATACTGCAGAAGCAGACCGCTGTCAACGCCATTGATAATCCCGTCGCCGTTGACGTCACCCAGCAAGCCAGGCAGCGCCGGAACAGCTTCTGTTTTTGTGGCTCCGCAGTGTGTGCAGGTGTAAGTCTTAACGCCTTCCTTCCCGTATCCCGGCTCCGTTGTAACGATGCCCTCATCCCACTGATGCGTATTTCCGTTCTCATAGCTTTCCTTAAGCATTTCCGCCTCCGCGGCCGTTTTTGCGAACCCGAACTGGCTGATCTCAACATAATCGCCGGCGTTGGAATTGCCGTCAAAGAAGTCAAGGCGGATGCAATTTAGATTTCCGCTCCATCCGCTCTGATTCGTCAGATCCAGGATATAAGTATGGTATTCACCGTCCCTTGTCATCTGAAAGCTCTTCGTATAGCTCGGATTTGCGCCCGTGACCGCTCCGGCGCATAAAAACATTTGGAACACACCCGATCTTACGGTCTGAGGCGTCCGCAAGCGCAGTACGATATATTTGTATTCCGACGTGTTCACCTTTTTCTCGGCAGTGGAAAAATCAAAATTGATATATGCGTCATTCGTATTCGTAACAGACGTCAGACGGAGTACGTTTCCCTCCTGGAACGAGGCGGATGCGGCGTTCGGAGAGTTAAACGCAGCTGCCATCTCTTTCGGGAAATCTATACTGAGCGGGTTAAACGATACCGGCTCGATAATATAATCCAGACTTCCCTGCGCTTCTCTTGGCGTATCGTTCCAGCAAACTGCAATCGAATTGATGACCGCTCTCGGGGATCCGTCGCTCGGGCTGTTCCGGACGACATATCCCCCATCGTCTTCGATCGTCACCATTGTCGTAGAACCGCCTCCGTCAAACCAAAACACCGAATTATAACCAAGCTCTCTGCAGAAGTCCGCAAGATGGCGCTCCTGGATTCCGACACTGTAGCTGGACTGTCTGCCGTCCACCGTCGTCATCATTACCGTTCCTTCATTCGTATAGCCGATCAGCGTATACGGCCATCTTCCCGTTCCGGTAAACTGTGTGCTGACGGCTCCGTTGATAAGGATCGGCATGTGTCCGCCTACCGCCTGTACACAGTTCTGCCAGAGCTCTTGATTGCTTGTGCTGGTAATGGAACAATCGATTGAAATTTGATCTCCCACCCGGAAAGAATTGATCGTGCTTAATCTGGTGCCCCGCGCCGTCAGAACGATCCTGTTTCTGGCGATTTCCGCCGTTCCTCCCTGCCCGGAGGGATAGACCGCTTTCACGGTACCACTGAGCGTGGCTCCATGGCGGAAAACGTCGCTGTCCAATTCAATTTCGACTTCACAGGCGTCCGCAAGCGCCCGGCTGTTGGCAACACGGTAATTGTATACGATCAAAGAATTATCCGCCGGCAGCCGGTTGAGTCCGTCCGCCGTCACCGTCTTATTCTGCGAAGTGTTCCGGATCACGATGCTCGCGTTCGGGATTCCTACGATCGGCTGATAATCGGCCGTCATGCCGAACGCATATTTCGGAGGCGTCGTGCTTCCCTTCTCCTCATTTGTTGCCTCCAGATTTTCATTGCCGATCTGAGGCGTGCTCCAGATTTCTCCGTCGATAATCAGCATTCCCCGCGGAACCGCAAACGTGCCGCCCGTATTAACCGCGGAATTGCTGTGTACCGCCGTCATCCAAAGATCTCCATTCGTTGCAGCAAGTACGGTCTTCCCGTCGTGCGCGTCGTTGAAATCGCCGACAGCGGATGTTACGGTTTTCTGACTGTTGAGATACGTTCCGCTGTTAATGGCCTCTACCGTAAGATTCCGATTGGAAAGGTCAAATTCTATGACGTCGATCACATTAAGTCCGTATTCGCTGCTTGCCGGCAGCTTGATATTCGTATGCAAAACGCCTGTGTTCTGTCCGTCATATACGATTTCCTCCTGCGTATGCGACGATTCGCCCGTGACGGCCCCCGCGCCGAGGATCGGCGCCGAAAGATTAAGCGTCAGCATTGCCGTACATAAAACGAGCGCAATCGTCAAAGATAGAAATCTTTTTCTCATATTACACACCCTTTCTTCATATTAAAAAAATTATACCGCTTTCCCATTTTCTTTTCAACTGTAAAATTTATTAAATTTCCGCATCCAGGAACGGGTGTTTCTATGATCTCATATTATGTTAAAGGAAGGAATTTTTAACATGGAGGTTATGATATGAATGATTTATGCACTTCTCCTTTCGTGACGACGCCGCTTGACGACCCGTCGATTATAAATGCATCTTCTGACAGTGAAAATAGAGTATACGCAACGATTACCGTGCCGTGGCAGGTTCCCGGCAAACTGTATTCCGCCTGCGAGGGCCTTTCCCAGGGGACGATCTTTGCGGATCTGAACCAGCCCTATGTATGCACGATCCGTAAGAAAGTGACAAAGGAGGGCTGCGACTGTGGATAAAGAAAAATTAAAATATGAGATTATGGCGCTTGATTTTGCGCTTGCAGATCTCAAGCTTTACCTTGACACGCATCCGGATTGTACGGAATCCATCAAGCTGTTTAATTCCATCGTGGATAAGCGGAAAGTAATGTTTGACACGTATCAGTCCCTCTACGGCCCTCTGGTCGCCGAAACCTACTCCGGTTCCGAATCGACATGGGATTGGATCGACGATCCCTGGCCATGGAGCAAGTAAAATTTATGACGATCGGAGGTAAACTATATGTGGCTATATGAAAAGAAACTTCAATTTCCTATAAATATTAAAAAACCAGATCCCCGCATGGCAAAGCTGATCATCACGCAGTACGGCGGTGCGGACGGTGAGCTGGGGGCTGCCCTGCGTTATTTAAGTCAGAGATTTTCGATGCCGAACGGCGAAACGCGCGCGACCTTGAACGATATCGGCTCGGAGGAGCTCGCGCATCTGGAAATGATCGGTACAATGTGCCATCAGCTCCTGCAGGGGGCCGACTGCGAAATGCTGAAAAGATGCGGCTATGACACGGATTACGTGGAGCACGGCATCGGCGTCTATCCGCAGAACGCAGCCGGCGTGCCGTTTAACGCGGCTTATCTGCAATCCAAGGGCGATCCCGTGACAGATTTAATCGAGGACCTCGCTGCGGAACAGAAAGCGAAGCAAACTTACGAATATCTTATTAACATGGCGGATGATCCCGATGTGATCGAGCCGCTTCGCTTCCTGAGAGAACGCGAGGTTGTGCATTTTCAAAGATTCGGTGAAGCTCTGGAAATCGTAAAACGGCTGAACAGCAGTCCGAAATACTTCTAAGCGCTTATAAAAACACTTGTCTGAAGATATAAAAGACGCCTCGTTTCCGCGAAAAGCGGAGCGAGGCATCTTTTCAGCAATTAAAATCCAGAGAATTCGGCTCCTGCATGTCTGATTTTAAGCCCGCCGGATCCAAAAAATCAAATAGGAATTGCTTTCTCAGCAGCTCCTGCGGAATATATTCATTATATTTATGCTCCAGCTGGGCCTTTTCCGGCAGCGGAAGCGTGGAAAGATCCGGATCCGAGACGAGTATCTCCTGAATGGCCGCTTCAAGATATGCGGCCGGATTTTTCTGCTTAGCCGAAAATGTCACTTCCAGATAGACGCAGGTTCTCCATAAAATTTTACTTTGCAGTCCTCTTTGGCGAAGCAGAAAATGGAGCGTATACAGCTGGCGCGTACCGATCCACGGGAAGACAGCGTATTTGAGCTCCGAAAGCTGTGTGACACGATTTGTGAGAATCCCGGCGTTTTTCGCCAGATATCGCAGCTCTGCGAGCCTTTCACTGCAGGATTGGCTGAGATACGGAAATGTTTCCTCGCTCTGTAAAATCTGTTTCATCTTTCTCACAAGAACTGTGTGAAGCTCAGCCTTAAAGTCGACGTCCCAGTCCACAGTAGAAACCCCCGGAACGAGCTTCACGAAAATGACTTTCGCCTTCTGATTGACCTCCACCGTTTCCCAGGTCCTTCCCGCCAGAGCGAAGCGCGTTTCCGGCGGATAAATTTTATCCACGGTGCCGATCGCGCGGTTTTCGTCTTTTACCAGATAATACTCCGGGACAAGAAAAACGGACAAAAAGTGATAATCGTTCACTACCTTTTCTCCTGCCGGTCCGATAATCAGGCCTCCGTCCTCCATCCTCTGAAGCTGTCCGATCGCCAGTAAATGACGAAGCAGCAAGGTATAATCCTCTTTGGGAATCTTCCGGAAGGGCGACAGGCTTAATATATCGTCAAAAAGCTTTTTTGCGGGCGTCTCGCCGGAGGACAGCAGATAGCTCATCGTCTGATGATACAGCAGCGAATACGGATACGCGCCGGGCGCCAGAGGTTCGGTCCATTTTTGTTTTGTATATAATTCTATTATGGCGATCATCCGCAGAAAGCTCCAGTTCATCGGTCCCAGCTTGTCGGCGGCGGTGGTATGGACGTCGTCGACAAACGTAAACAGGATCTGCGGAATCTGTCCTCTCCTTCCGCAGCGGCCCAGACGCTGGGCAAAGCTGGATACGGTTGCCGGGGCTCCGATCTGCACTACCTGATCCAGAGAACCGATATCGATGCCGAGCTCCAGCGTAACCGTCGCTCCGGTTACGAGCTTTTCCTCGGAATTTTTCATTTCGTCCTCCGCCTGCTCCCGCAGGACCGCAGAAATATTTCCGTGATGGACGCGGTATACATCCGGAGTTTTATTTTTCAGCGCAATCTGGCGCAGATGCGCAAGAACGGATTCCGTCTCTTCCCTGGAGTTTGTAAAAATAATCGTTTTCTGATCGAGCGTCATTTTATAAAGATATTTAAAATGCTCCGCCTCGCCGGAGTTCTCCGAACCGCCTTGGGGATCGTCCTGCGTTTTCTGAAAGCGTTCTACAAATAAACGAATCTTCTGCCGGCCTCCCGTTCCAGACACTGCCGTGCAGGTTCTCGGGGTGCCTGAATCCAGCCATTTTTTTGCTTCCTCCAGATCTCCTAATGTCGCGGAAAGGCCGATTCTTCGAGGAATTTGCCCGGTAATCCGCTGCAGACGCTCTAAAAGGCAAAGCACCTGCACGCCGCGGACATCGCGCATAAAATAATGCACCTCGTCGATAATAACAAACCGAAGATCGCTGAAAAGCTTCAGACAGGCGCCGCGTTTACGGATCAGCAAGGATTCCAGCGACTCCGGCGTAATCTGCAGAATTCCCTGCGGATGCTTCAAAAGGCGGTTTTTGTCCGCAGCGGACGCATCCCCGTGCCATTTGCAAACGGGCAGTCCGGACTCCTGCAGCAGATATTCCAATCTTTTGAACTGATCGTTGATCAGTGCCTTCAGCGGACTGATATACAAAACGCCGACCGAAGCGGAAGGCTTCCGGTACAGCTCCGTCAGAACGGGCAAAAATGCGGCCTCTGTTTTTCCCGAGGCGGTTCCCGAGGAAAGCAGCAGATTGTCGTCGCTGTCAAAGACAACGCGGCAGGCGGAAATCTGGATGTCGCGCAGCTCCGTCCATCTGCTGGCATAAATATAATCCTGGATATAAGGCGCTAAGCGGCTGAACACATCCGTCATAATTCAAACTCCTGAAATAAAGAGACTTCTTCTTCGGAGGGCTTTCCCAAAAACTGTTCCTCTTCCAGAAGCTCCGAGGCGGAGCGTTCCGGAGACTGAAACAGAATATTTAAAAGCTCTATAAAATCGCGGATGATTTCTCTCGGCGTAATATGGCTTTCCGCACCGACACGGTTGAACTCGATCTGAAGGAAGCGAACGAGCTCCTCGTGCGTAATTTTGGGAGAATATTCAAAAAGCTGCGCATGCATCTGCACAAGCTTTTCGATCAATACATACAGCTCTTCCTCGTTCAGCATATTGAGCCGGATGATCGGGGAAAGCATGTCCCTTCCGCCGCCCTCCGCAAATCTGCCCTCCGAGAGCCTAGAGCGAAGCGCCTCATAGCTGAACACGCCTTTATACTTATCCTCGATACACTGCGGCGTTCCTCCCAGAAAAAAGCCGATGTTCCGCGCTTTTCCCTGCAGCACATCGTTGTACATGGTAAGAATTTTTCGTAGTTGTTTTGTCTTACGGCAGACTGCGGAATTTTGAAAATATTTACCAGCTCGTCCACGATTACCAGCAGTCCCTTATAGCCGGCATGCACGATAAACGCCGAGAGAATCTTCAAAACGTCATACCAGTTTTCGTCCGTGACAATAAAATTGATATTCAAATCCTGCCGGGCCTCCGTTCTTGTCGGATATTCCCCGCGGAACCAGCGGATCACGTTGGATTTCATCTGGTCGTCAGACGTCAGATACGCACGGTAATAGAGCAGGACTGCTCTGGCAAATTCAAAGCCGTTGACCATCCCTTCCAGACTGGCGGTAACCGTATGGATCCTCTTTTCGACCGACCGGTCAAAGGCGGGATCCTCCGGAGACAAATTTTCTTCTACTGCCACAGACGTTCTGATTCCGGAAATCCAGCGTTCCAAGATCAGCGGAAGCGCGCCGCCGTCCGGCTTCGTCTTTGTAGACATGTTTTTGACCAGCTCTTTGTACGTTGCAAGCCCCTGGCCCTTTGAGCCGGTGAAGCGGCGCTCCGGCGACAGATCCGCGTCCACCACCACGAATCCGCGTTCCGCGGCATAGTTTCTGATTGTCTGCAGCAAAAAGCTTTTGCCGCTTCCGTATTTTCCCACAATAAAGCGAAATGCAGCGCCGCCGTCCGCTATGATATCGATATCATGCAGCAGAGCGCTGATTTCCCGTTCTCTCCCCACGGTGATATACTCCAAGCCCACTCTCGGGACGACGCCGCCCTTCAAAGCGTTAATAATCGTGCTGGTAATCCGTTTCGGAGGGTTATTCTGTTTCATTTAAGACCACCCTTTCCAATTCACATCGATATTCCTCATACACCGAGGCCGTATCTGCAAGCTCCAGGATATTATCCTCCACGGCTTCTACGGCCTTTTCGTTGATTTTCTCTGCAAGAACCTCCGGCATCAGCAGCCGTGCCCTGCAGAATTCCTGGAGCTCGCCCGGCCCCGTGCCGCGCAGGAGCAGACGAAGTGCTTCCTTTTCTGTTTCTGTCAGAGAATGTGCAAGCTTTTCCCAGCCGTCCGCCGCAGAAAGCGGCTGTCCCGTCTCGTCTGAAGCATTTTTTTCAACCGCAGCGGCAGCCTGTGAAATCGATTCCGCATTCGGCCCGTTCCCATCGTCTTCTGGGAAAGCATCCACTCCGGCTTCCGATTCTTCCAAAGGAGCCAGAAGCTTTTCCTGAATGGAGGAAGCGCTTTCCCGAATCTTCTCCAGGCGGCCTGGATCTACGTTGACGGATCTTTTATGCGCTTCCCTGTGAAATTCCAGGATCGCGCCGTCGATTTTCTCGAAGAACAGCTTGGGATCCGGGAAAAATTCTCTGATCTGGGACAGATCAAGCTTCGTTTTATCTGCATTTAACCGATACTTGTATTTTCTCGTTTTCCGATAAAACTGCTCGATTCTCTTAAAAAGGTAGCCGATGATCCGCCGGCCGCTCGTCCGGCAGATTCGGCGCGCCGAGCAGAACCAGCGTCCGTTTTCATACCAATATCGTTCTTCCCCGGAAATCCGGACTTCTTTTCTTTCGGGAGGCGGCATACACTGCGGCGCATATCTGGCCTTTCGGAACGGAACCCAGGGAGCGGGTTTTCCGTCATAATTGATCAGGTCGTCAAAGCAGGCGCCGTTTTCACGGAGCCAGCCGTCAAGCGTTCCGACAACAAATTCAAAACAGTTCCTCAGATCGCGCTCCGTCTCTGCGGTATAAAAAGCGGAACGTTCAAACGGATAGGAAGAAAGCTTCGCATACAAATCGAAAAAGTCGGTTTCTTCCGGGAACGGGTAATATTCCTGCAGCAGCGGTTCCCCGCGTACCAGATCAAAGAACGGGAATTCAAAGGCGTTTATGATATAGTAGTCCTTCACCCATTCTGCCATGTATGCGCCGAGCTTACGTTCATATGGAACGTATTCCCTCCAGATAGAAAGCAGGCGCGAAAGCCCCTCACGGCCGTCCGTCACACCGATGTTGTTAATGAGTTCATAAATATAAAGAAACACATAAGAAAAACACGTTTTCTTTACGCTTCCTCTGCGTACACAGGTGCGCCATGTAAAATAAGTTCGGAGCTGCTCGTAGCTCATGATCTGATACTCGGGAAAATAAGCGGAGAAAGGCGCGTTTCCCGAATAGTCGTCTTCAAAATCCTCCATTTTTTTCGCCTGTCTGTAAAAAGACTCATTTTCTCCGAGAGGATTGACATAAGGCGGATATCGGTAAAGCCGCCGCATCTCCTGAAACAGGAGAAAAATGTTCTCTTCCTCTGGGCTGCGTGTGCGGATGGGCTCCGAAACGCTAGATTCCTGGGGCGCCGGATGTTTTTCTTCAATATATATTTCCGCAAACTGCTGATGATGCAGCGAATACGTCCGATTCCTGATCTGATTGAGAAGGGGATTTTCGTCGCCGTTTTTCCTTTGCTCCTCGCCGTCCGCCATACAGGCCTCCCACTCACCTTATGTGTTCAAAGAGCTTTCCCAGGCTTCCCGGGAAAGAATCACCTTCCGTGGCTTACTGCCGTCCGCCGCGGAAATCAGACCGCGTTCTTCAAGGGAATCCACGATTCTCGATGCGCGGGAATATCCGAGCCGCAGCTTCCGCTGCAGGAAAGAGGTGGAAATCTGGTTATACTCAAATGCCAGATCAGCCGCCTCACGAATCAACGCCTCGTCGGAATCGCCGTCGTCGGTATAATCCTCGTCTTCTTCTGCGGAGCCTGAAGCTCCGCCCGAGCTTCCGTTTTTCTTTTTATTTGCTTCATTTTCAATCGAGGTTTCTATTTCGCGGCTGTACTCGACCGAGCCGTACGTATTTTTAATGTATTCGACAAGAGACTCGATCTCTCCATCAGATACAAAAGCCCCCTGAACTCGCATCGGCTTCGACATCCCGATCGGATGGAACAGCATATCGCCTCTTCCCAAAAGCTTTTCCGCGCCGCCTCCGTCCAGGATCGTTCTCGAATCCACCTGAGAGGTTACGGCAAATGCAATCCGGGAAGGAATGTTCGCTTTGATCAGGCCCGTAATGACGTCAACGGAAGGGCGCTGCGTCGCAATGATCAGATGAATGCCGGCCGCTCTGGCCTTTTGCGCCAGACGGATCACGGATTCTTCAATTTCCTTGGAAGCGACCATCATCAAATCCGCAAGCTCGTCTATAATGATCACAATCTGCGGCATGCGCGCAATACCGCCGCGCTCCGCCGTCAAATTATAGGACTTTAAATCCCTGACGTTATGCTGAGAAAAAGCGGCGTACCGTTTTTCCATTTCCGCCACGGCCCAAGACAGGGCGCCCGCAGCCTTTCGGGGATCCGTAACCACAGGAACCAGCAAATGCGGAATTCCGTTATAGATCCCGAGCTCGACAATCTTGGGATCGATCATAATCATGCGAACGTCCTCGGGGCCGGATTTATATAAAATGCTCGCAATAATCGTATTAATACATACGCTCTTACCGGAACCCGTCGCTCCGGCGATTAAAAGGTGCGGCATTTTTGCAATATCGGCAACAATATTTTTCCCGGCGATATCTTTCCCGATCGCAAACGTCAGTTTCGATGCCGAATCACGGTATTCCTTCGATCCGATCACGTCCCGAAGATATACGATCTCCACTTCCTTGTTCGGAACTTCAATGCCGACCGCTTCTTTCCCAGGGATCGGCGCTTCAATGCGAACTCCCGTAGCCGCTAGGTTTAATGCGATATCATCGGAAAGCGAAACGATCTTGCTGACCTTCACACCGGGATTCGGCTGAACTTCATAACGAGTCACCGCCGGGCCGCGCAGGACCGCCGATACCTTTGCTCCTACGCCGAAGCTTGCCAGCGTGTCGATCAGCTTCTTCGCTCTTCCGTTTTGCTCGTAATCATACCGTTCCTTTGTCGCCTGCTCGCTCTCTGCCGCACTCCGGAGCAGATCGATCGGAGGCTTTACATAGCGCTTTGCTCTTCTGACAGAAGGCGCCGGCGTCGCTTCGCGCGAGGTCGTTTCTGGTTCCGCCGGGCCGCCCGCTATTTCCTGGTCATCTTTTTTTTTTGAACCGGTCCCATATGCCGGTTTTATGCGGCTCTTCCTCGTCGTCTGAGTCGCCGCGATTCCGATTGAACAGCCTGTCAATTTTTTCCATATCCGCCGAAACTTTATCATCCGCTTTCTCTCGTTCCCGCCGCGCCGGACGTTCCGCCGCCGCTTCCTCCGCGACCGCTTCCTTTTGCTGCGGAACATAGGAATCCTGTCTGCGCGGCCTGGCCGGCGGCACGCTTGCGGATGCGGAAAGATCGTCCGGCAAAATCAGACGCGTTCTGCGTACAGGTCTCGGCGCCGATACCCTTCGTTCTACCTCCCGGGTGATGTCGTTGGAAATTTTATCCAATTCATCCGATGTGGCCGTTCTGTAATCTTCGGTAGGTTCAAAGCTGATATCCTGCATGGCGGGACGCGGTTTTTCGCGATTCGCCGTTTTTTCTTCGACCGCGGCCGCGCTTTCTGCCTTTTCCTCGGCTTCATTCTGTCCGGCGGCATCCGTCTCAGGAATTTCCCGTTTCCGATTTTTGTATAAATCTTCCTTATTATCCTCTACGAGAAGCTTTTCTGTATTCGCATATCTGCTTCTTACCGATCTTTCAGCGCTATACAAATGATCAGAGGCCTGTTTGATCGAATGGAAATCTGCAGCCGTACGTACGAGCTTCTTTTCCATCTCACGCGGTATGCTTCCGGCGTTTTTGATATACGAGGACGTAACCTTGGGCGTATCTTCCGCGCCAAGCTTCCTCGCGCGTTCCTGTATTCCGCTTTGATCCACGGGGCTGCGCCGTTCGGGAAGCCGTGTGCGCACCGTTTCTCCAGGTTTCTCCGCAGACACGCTCTGCCGGATTTCACGACGGGGAGCGCGCTTCACTGGTTGCTCCTCTTCCGGCGCCAGCTCTTCCTCTTCCTCTTCTGCTTCTTCATGCCTCCGCTCTTCACACCTCCGTTCCGCGTGCCGAGGCGCGTTAAAGCCGGGGAAAAACCTTTCCAGGACCATTTCCACTATAATCCCGACAAATAAATATAATACAATCAGAACGAGGTAGGAAAGCAGAATATTATAATCCTTTACAAGCTTCAGCCACAGAGCCAATATCAGTAAAACAAGCAGAGAATATTTATTTGAAAGAAATAATTTTTTCAGAAAATTCAACATTATCTTTTGCCCCTCAGATCAAAATACAGTAATATTGTAGCACACTTTCCGGCACCGCGCAATTTGATATTTCCCAAAAGTGAAGCGCTGCCGCCTTCTTCGGTTACAGCAAAGCAGCGCCTTTCATTAAGCAAATAAGAAGGCCTTCCGAGCTTTCTCTTATAGGCCTTCCTAAGAACATTGACAATATTTACCGATTATTTTTCTGGGACGTATGGCGCCGCCGCCAGAAGATCTTATTTCCCGGGAAAACGTTTCCGCATGAAACGGAAAAACCGCAGCAACCCGGCCGCAGCTGTTAATCTTTCAGCTTTCATTTACATCAAATTCCAGATAAATGACGCTGTTTTTCGGGATCGTGACCGGAATCACACAGCCCGCCTCTTCTACAAAATCTCTGCGGTCCGTATTGAATCTGTCCGTCGTACGGATTCTGATATTACGGACCTTCTCCATTCCGTTAAAATGCAGCAAAACACGCGTATCCGGCCCCTCGTAGTTGGAAAGCAGCACTCCCGCCATTTTTCCGTCCGTGGCCGCAGTCGCAAAAATCCCTTCGCTTCCTCCCTTTTCTTCCTTCTGTTCATCGGTATGCTCTACTCCGAAGGAAATTGCGGAAGACTTTTGCGAGGCGCCGACCATGCAGAAGCATTCATTTGATTTCCGATACAGATCGCCAAAATATACAAATGGATAATACGGCTTCAGAGGAACGCCATAGGAATCGAAAGGGCCGCACCAGAACATTTTCGGCTGCCCGTCATAATATGCTGCCGCATCAATGCGGAGATTTTGAAACAGAGAGAGCGACGCGCCGCAGAATGCGGCTCCAACTTCATTTTTGATTCGTTCGAATAAAAATTTTCTGTTGTACTCAAAGCCCTCGCCCATAATAGATTCCCAAAATTCTCCGGTAAAAATGTTCCATTCATCCAGAAATACGGGAAGCTCCGGATAGCCATGGGCGTTCAGCTTTCTGTTTACGTGCTCGTTTAATTTTACAAAGTCACGCACGTCGTCGGCGTAAATATGATAGGAAAAAAAATCGATTGGGGCTCCGGTTTTTTTGATATGCTCGAAAAAGCCGTCAAAATATTCGTCGCAGTATGCGTTGCAGCCTGCATAGCCGCCTATTTTACTTTCCGGATATTCTTTCTTGATCAGCTTTGCAAGGATTTCGTAAAATTCATAATATTGTTCCGGCGTGCCGCCGTTCCACATTTTTTCATACAGATCCGGTTCATTCCAGATTTCAAAATATTTCAGATCATATTGAAAACCGTTTGCCCAGCCGCTGTTGTAGTGACGGATAATGTTCAGACAAATTCTGGCATATTTTTCAAAATCCTCCGGCGGGAACACAAAATACTTTTTCTCCGTATGTTCTATCGAGGCGCCGAGTCTGTATATGGTTTCAGCGCCGCATTCTTTGATTTTTCCCATCAGGATATCCGTAAAAGCGAAATCGTAATTTGCGGGATCGTTTTCGTCCGCGTCGAAATTTTTAAAAATATACCGGACATCTACCATTCTCTGGGAGGGATGATCCGTATCATGGAGACGGATATACGGAACGCCGATCTCTTTATAATACCGACTGGTATCGATCCAGAAATGATATGATACCGGTCCGTTATTGACGCCGTGAAGCGGTTTGATTTTTCCGACGATTTGATTGCAGTCTATAAATATATCCGTCATATGGTTCACTCCCTGAAAAAGTTATCGGAGCAATTTTACTTTCTCTTCTTTTTGTTGTCAACAAAAGCAGTATACTTCGAATGCGTCTGGAGGCGGCGGTCCGAAGCCGGGCCGTCTTGTTCGCAGCCCTTAGAAAAACGTTCCCCTTTATATCCCCGCAGATCTTTGCCAGGAATTTTCCCTGACAAGAAATGAGGATTTTTCTGTGCTGCAATTCATAATTTCTCAATCAGCTCAACGCCGTCCGGCATTCTGGGATCGAGTTTAATATCATAATCGCGGAAGCTGCGAGGCGGTAGATCCTGTTTCAGCGTCACGGTAATTTTATCGAACAGAATATACGATGGGCATTTTCCGAAAATACTGCTGTGTTTAAAAACGTAAAGCTTTCTCATGCACATTTTTCCCCGCGCCGCGCTGTGGTCGTGTTCAAACAGATTGATAATGGCCTCCCACAAAAGCTCGAGATCCTCCTCGGAAAGATTCGTTGTTTTATTTGCGAGCGCTGCCGATACATATCCTTCTGCTCTGTAAAGCGCATACGGAAGGATACTTTTTTTCCCGATTTCTATTTTCCCCTCTTCTTGCCTTTTTTCCGTTGTGCGCGCCTGACGCATAATGGTCACGTCTTGAATACTGACGGGAGAGAGGCTTCTGGCAAAGCTGATCTGCACCGGTCCTCTTACAATGCCGCACGGATTGTCTCCGGTCGACATGACCGCCCCGAAGACGCGCACGTCGTAATAATTCCTGCACATGAAGTCGCGCGCGCGCTTGATTACGTCGTCCCTTTCTTTTCCTTTATTGGCAGTCAGGCCCTCCTCTCGATAGGCATCCGCAAATTTTTCGTTCAGCGATTTGTCCGACTTGATCAAAATTTGATAGCCCTTTTCATTGTCTCTGGAAAGCTCAACGTAATTTCTGATTTTTCTCTTTAGGCATACGTCCGTAATATAGCCATATCCCGTTTCGGCGTCTATGCGCGGCGTGTTGCCGGCATCCGGATCTCCGTTCGGGTTTCCGTTTTCCACATCAAAAAGCATTACAAAATCATATCTGTTTTCAATTGCCATCTGCGTTTTCCTCCATTTCAGTTTCGCTTTCATTCTGCTTTTTTTCTAAAAAGCTCTGATACTGCTGATAATATCCGATCATAAACCTCCCCTGATCCTGCAGAGAAAACGTTTCCGGAAATTCCCCGTCGATTTGATCCGTGATTTCACAGATCAGCCTGTTGTAAAAGATCGGATTTTTCAGCTTGCTCATATGATACTGTGCCAGCCGGAGAAGCTTTGGGAAGGTCATTGCAGGCTTTGATGAAGCAGAAGCAAAATAGGTATCCCGGATCGTTCTGTTAAGGAGAATTTTTGCTGTGGACTGCTGGAGCCTTTCCAGAACCGCAAACAGTCTTCCACATAAATAGGCTTGTCCGTGGTTTTCTTTGTCTAACGACACTTTTAGTTCCTCCTTCTTCTCGTTTCTGTTAATGCTGGCCTTAATGATTCCCATCCGCGTCCTCATACTGATGCCGTTGATTTCGTTAATATCCGTTTTTGTCCTTCTAACGGCCGTTTCAAGAAGCGAAGCGGGATAGTCGCGGCCGTATATCACGGCTTCAAGCAATTTGCCGAGCAGCGCGGGATTGATCTGCTTTGACTGGGATCTTGTCAAGGCAAGCTCCTTCCCAATCGCAGCGAGGGAAACCAAACGAGACTTTTTTGAAATCTGCAGGTCGCTTTGGAATCTCGCTGTATTCCATAAAAACGCTGCGAACCGATTTTTATATATGAATTTCACAGAAAGACGAGAAGCGTTTGGTTTTAGCCCCAGCATATAAAAATTTACGTTCGGCATCAGATCCAGGGAGCGCAGCCGTTCCTCCGTAAGTTTGCCGCTTTTTGCGTCGGGCAGGATGCGCTTCAGCATCTGTTCCGTCGTTCCCGCATCGAGGTTTTCTCTTTTTCCGAAAAGCATCGCCATAACCAGATCTTCATAAATCGGATTCGGATTCATCGCCCAGAAAACAATTGTAATGTCCTCCAGAAAAAATTTATGCTCTGCGCTTCCCAGTAAATAATTCAGCGCAGCCGTATATTTCTGCATGACGTAGAAAGAAAGGTTGCTGTTATATGACTGTTCCCTGCCATAGGAATTTTCTGACGAATTATTAAAGCCGATCAGAACGGAGCCTGTCGGCAGACTTCCGGCAACGCCCCTGATTTTGCCGTGGATCCGCGCGATCGGCGCATTCCTTCCGCTTACCGCGCATTGGGAAAATAAGCCCTGCGTATCCCGGTCCGCCGCTTCTGCGGCAGATCGCCGCCATTTTTCTCTAATCTGCGGCTCCTCATGCAGCGGATGGTCCGGATAACCTGTCAGACAGAACGCAAACGCCGATTTTTCATATTCCTTTCCCAGCTTCAGCAGCTCTGCGTTTTTTGTTTCTTCAGCCGGCTTCCAGTTCTGTAAAAAATTTCGATATGCATTAATGACGGGCGAATCCATCTCTTCGATAAACTGCAGGTTTTTTTCGACAAATGCATCATGCGATTTCTTCGCTTTTCCCGTCCGGTCGTCCGGATTCAGTCCGTTTTCCGCATAATTCAGGCCGAAAAGATATAGCGGCCTGTGTTCTATAATATTGCTGTCAATCCCTGGTTTTTCTGTTCTGCGCGGCATAACTGCAGTTTTCGGAACGAGCCTTTCCTGAATTTTTCCTTTTGTGCGCGTAATTGTCTCCCTGCGCTGAATATCAAGGATCTTATCGATGCCGCCGCCTGCGTTGAGGCAGATCAGATACTGTATATTTACTTCGGAATATTCTTCCGGGAGCAGCTTTCCTTCCTCCGCAAGAATATCGTAATAATCACACAAAGCCTGTATCAGCATTTCAGTTCCTCCCTGTATTTCTTCACGTCTATAACTCCGTTTATCATATGGGGCCTGTAATAAACCGTTGTGGCTCGATTGGAAAACTGCGGATTGTTCCAGTCCTGATTCATCGGCCTGCCGCCGTCTTCAAAAAGAACTTTATAGCTCATAAAGCCCAGATCTACATCTCCCATGCCGAGGATCGCGCTGCTGATCTGTTTTTCGTCGAACCGGCTCACAATCGCAACTCTGGCGGCCGGAAACTCACTGCAGCCCAGACAGGGCCTGCGGAAATACTGCCCCCGCTCCAGCCGCCTTTTGAGAATACTGAAATGTTTATTTTCCTCATTCTTCTCTCGGTCGTTTTTCAGGCCTGTCAGTTTAAATTGGAATTCCACGCCATATTTTACGTTTTTCAAAACCAGGGAGGATCTCTGGCTTCTGTTCTCATCCGTGTAAATGCAGGGATCGCCGTCGCCGCCGTTCATCCGGCTTTTGACCGCGCTCAGCCGCACCTTATCCTTTACCTCATTTCTGCGGATATTTATGAAATCGATCGCGTTGAACACAATGATCCGGTTGATTTCATAGCAGATCGACGGTTTCCAGTATATACTCTTCAGCAGCCCCTCCAGGGCGCCTGGCGTAGGAACATCGTAGCTTACCCGTTCCACCTTCAGCTCCGGTCTGGTAAAGCAGGCATAATCGCCTTCGATGATGATTTTAAACCCATAGCTCATACCTTTCGCACCTCTCTTTTTTCATAGAATGTACTCCTTCACCTCAAAGACCATGCCGATTCCTTTCTCATAATAGTCAGGATTAGTCAGGATTCGTCAGACACCAGATCCCGGTACCGAAAGCATCTGCCGCATGCGGACGGATCAAATCGTTATCATTCCAATAAATTTGGGGACAGGAAATCCGGGCGGCCAGTCGGTCTTTCTCCATCTCATGCCTAAGCGACAATGAGCGGAATGCTCGGCGCGCCGGAAAGCGCCTCACAAAGATCGGCGGTTTTCGTGCTGTGTTTTTGTAGCGTCTGATATTCCTCTGGAGTTCCTTTGATATGCGCCTTGAAAATCCGATCCATTCTACCCTCTCTATAACCGGTTCATTAAAAATTCCAATATTTATTTTCAAACCTTATTATATATAATAACATGTCATTTCCATTTTTACAAATATTTTCATACTGCTTTTTTAAAGCTTGCGGTTCGGCACTTTTCTGCCGATTCCCGCATGCATGACGCTTCGCATGGAAAATGCTATACTATTGAGGTAAGGAGGAGGATTCCTATGGAAAAAGCCTTTGACGTAATTTATGAAGTCGTACGCCAGATTCCAAAAGGGCGCGTCTGCACATACGGAGGCGTTGCGCGTCTCGCCGGAAATCCAAAATGGGCGCGCGTAGTGGGATATGCCATGCGCGCCTGCCGCGACGAGACGGTGCCGTGTCACCGCGTCCTGCATAAAGACGGCACGCTCTGCCGGGCATTTGAATCAGACGGCAAAAATTTGCAGGCCGATCTGCTGCTCCGGGAAGGCGTTCGGCTCCTTCCGAACGGGAAAGCCGATCTGGCGCATTTCAGCTGGCCGCGGCCGATGCTTGACGAAACGGGAGAAACAAAGTATGCTGAACAAAATAAATGATTTCACGGAGGACAAAATGCAAGAAGAAGAAAAAATCATGGCAGGAATTTTATTCTGTCCGGCGGATCCGGAGCTGAAGCAGATAAAATTGCGTACGCATAAATTAAATCAAGATTATAATTCCGCTTACGAGGACGAAACGGAGAAACGCCGGGAGCTCATTCTGCAGATAATCGGAGAAATCGGAGCAGATTTTTTCCTGCAGGGCCCGATCTATTTTCACTACGGAAAGCATACAAAAATCGGAAAGAATTTTTTCGCCAATTTTAATTTTACCGTCCAGGACGACGCTCCCGTAACGATCGGAGACCATTGTAATTTTGGTCCAAATGTCACGATCGTTACGCCGGTTCATCCCATGCTGCCGCAGGAGAGAGAGGCAATGCTGGATGCAGAAGGAAACAAAAAGCATTTATGCTATGCAAAACCGGTACAGATCGGCAGCGGCTGCTGGCTGGGGGCAAATGTCGTTGTCTGTCCCGGCGTCACGGTCGGGGACGGCTGTGTGATCGGAGCCGGAAGCGTCGTGACAAGAGACATTCCTCCGCTCTCGTTCGCGGCGGGAAATCCTTGCCGGGTGATTCGAACGCTGACGGAGCGCGACAGCATGAAATACAAACCGGAAATCCTTGCGGACAACAGAATTATCGAATGAAATTCATTCCGTATTCCTCTTGCGTCCGATATAAAGCAGATGCTCTGACCAGCTCAGCAGTTCTTCCCGCTCGCAAAGCTGTTCACAGAAGTCGAGCCATAAATCTACGAGTTCTTTCCTTTGTCCCATGATATTCTCTTCACACGGAGAGGAAATGCTTTCCTGTCCGAGCAAATGAAGCCGATCGATCGGGAACTGCTCCAGAAACGGCAGAATTTCATCCTGCCGTGCATAATATGCTCGCGTAAAGGCCTCTCCCGCAAAGCTCCGGTTTTCGAGGAATGCCTGATAGAAAGCGTGTTCCTGCGGATCTGCGATAATATCCGGCTCAAATTTCATCGCGTAAATCATACCGGCATATAGATTAATAAACGAGATGAAAATCGTCCCGCCCGGTTTTAAGAGCTTTAAGGCCGCCCAAACGGCCTTTGCCCGCTCGGAGGCTTCCAGAAGATGGTACATCGGTCCCATCAGCAGGATATGATCGAACGTTTCCGCAAACAGACGGTCGGCCGTCCGGGCGTCGCCGGAAACGCAGCAAAGTTTAAGATTGCTGTTTTTCGCCTGTTCCGCGGCAAATTTTACATTTTCCTCGGAAAGGTCAAGCAGCGTTACGTCGCATCCCTTTTCAGACAGATAAAGGGAGTATCTGCCAGGACCGCCTCCGATATCCAGAACCGAATCGCCAGGGCGAATATAGCGCTCCAGATAGCGGCAGGTAATTAGAAATTCCGGCCGTCCTGCGATTCGATTCCATTCTTCCTTTACGTTCGCATTATAATAATCCCTGATTTCTTTCGTCGTCCGATCCATCTGACGCGCCTCCTTTTTCGTGTGTAAACAAAAACGGCTGAAGCTCCCGCTTCAGCCGCCTCTATATTATATTTTATGCAGAACATGTCGTTCCAGCCGTTCTTTCTCCGCATGCTCCCAAAGTATCGGCGTTATTATACAAATCGGGAAGCGGATTGTCAATCAGCGAAAAGCCTTTCCGTTATACGGGACGCGACAGCTGCAAGCGCGGCCGGATCGGACTGCGGCAGCGATGCGTCAAAGGCCTCTCCGGCCTTTTTAATCTCCTTCAGATACGCCGCGGCGGCCGAAATTCTGTTTTTGTATTCCAGATCCAAGGCCTGAAGCTCGTTCCGGTATTTTTCATCCGTGCCGGGCGTTACGCAGGCCGCATAGATATCTATGATTTCGTCGCCGGAACGGCTTGGAAAATATTCGTGGGGCGGCGTGCTGTCAAACACACAAAAGCCCAGCTCACGTACGGCTACAAGATCCAAGCTTTTGGGATCGAGCGAGCAATGGTATATCTCGGTATGACAGCCGGAATCTACGGCCGCCTGTGCGATTTTTTTGAGAAACGTCGATTTTCCCGTGCCGGGGCGGCCCTTAATCAAATAGCGTTTCGGAATGTCCCGCGTTACTTCCGGAATATAGTTGACGTTTCCGTTTACGGTCGCCGCGCCGAAAAACCGGTGCACCTCCGTGCCATTTTTTTTACGCGGCATTCCACCGAAAAGCAGGCGGATCGTATCCTCCGTGAGACGATCCGCGGCTGCAAAGTCCATGCTCCCAATATAAATTTTCTCCTGCTCGTCATGAATGCTTCTGGCCTCGGTAAATAATTTTCTGGCTGTTTCCAGGTTTGCGCGCAGCAGACTTAGCTCTTCAGAACGCGTGACTGCCAGAAAATTGGGCTCCGCTTCGTCATAAACGTCAAAGCCGTACACGCCGGCCGAATGGTCCGGCAGGATTACGCCGCACAGGGAATGATCCAGACAGTGATGAATGCAATGCAGCGGCGTGTTTTCCTCCTGTGCATGCCTGCAGACGGCGGACAGCACCTCCTCCAGAACGGGATGCGGATAACCGCTGAGACGAATCGTACGGCGCAGCGGTGCAAAATTAGAGTCATAATAAGAAACCGCCCGCGGAACATCGGAGCTGATAAAATAATGTAAAACTGAATTCAATTCGGCGCCTTCCTTTCATAATAACTATCATTATTATATTCGAAATCGCCGGATTTAGTCACCTGCCGGATTGTCTCTTCTGGAGAAGCGTCGCAATATGAGCGTTTCAGCCGAGCGCAACGTCCAAAACCATCATAATCAGAAAACCGGCCATAACGCCAAGCGTCCCGATATTTGAATGCTCTCCCAGATGCGCCTCCGGAATCAGTTCTTCGACCACAACGTAAAGCATCGCGCCGGCAGCAAAAGAAAGCAGCCACGGCATGAGCGGCTGAATTGCGCTGGCAGCCAATACGACCAGGATCCCGAAGATAGGTTCCACAACGCCGCTTGCCGCGCCGTAAAGAAACGATCTGCCGGAAGACAGGCCTTCCTGTCTGAGCGGCAGCGAAATTGCAGCTCCTTCCGGAAAATTTTGGATGCCGATCCCGAGCGCCAGTGCCAGCGCCGCGGATAAAGACGAAGAATCGCTGTGCTGCGCCGCCAAGGCAAAAGACAGGCCCACCGCCATTCCCTCCGGAATATTATGCAGCGTAACGGCCAGCATCAGCAGCGTTCTCCGTTTCCAGCCGGAGCGCAGGCCTTCGGGCCGTTCCGCATTGATATGGAGATGGGGAAGCAGCACGTCCATCATCATGATAAACAGAATCCCCAGTACCAGTCCGCCGGCCGCAGGGATCCATCCTGTCTGGCCGGCGGCTTCTGCTTCTTCGATCGCAGGGATCAGGAGACTCCACACGGAAGCCGCGATCATGACGCCTGCCGCGAAGCCGAGAAAAATACGGTTCACCGTATCTCCGATCCTTTTACGAAAAAAGAAGACCAGCGACGCTCCCAGCGCCGTCATCAGAAAGGTAAATCCGGTCCCCGTCACCGCCCATAAAATCGCCCGCATGGCCCGCACCTTACTCTCCGCTGCTTCAGCTCAGCGCTTTCCCCAGAGAAAGGCACGCAGCATCCGCCTCCGCATCCGGCGCTTCGTTGCAGATTACGCTGTCGCAGGCAAAAACCGCGCCCGCCGCGCTGCAGGTTTCCTCCCATGTGCGCATCCACTCGCCATCGCCCCAGCCGTACGAGCCGAACAGCGCGATTTTCTTGCCCTTCAGCTTCGGTTCACACGCTGCAAACATCGGCGCAAAGGTCGTCTCCTCCAGCTGCTCCGCACCCATGGAGGGGCAGCCGAAGGCAATCGCGTCAAATTGGTCCATCGCCGCAGGGCTGAACTCCGCGGCGGTAAACATCGTAGCCTCGGCCCCTGCTGCTTTGGCTCCCTCGGCAACCTTCAGCGCCATCATTTCCGTATTTCCTGTACCGCTCCAATAAACAACCGCAATTTTACTCATATGTAAAACCCTCTTTCTTTATTAATATTTATGTCAGGCAGCTACGGTGAGCTGCAAAACACTCCTTCCCCGATTCCAGAGACGCAGATATACGTCTCTGCATTTCTTAAATTTTTCAAACAGCCGCAGCGTTTCGGCTTCATTGCAGTAAACCTTCCAGCAGCCGGCATGTCTGCAGTTCCGGCCCCCGCTTCGGATAAAACCCATCACATCTCCCAGCGGGTATCCCAAAAACACGCCGATCTCATGAGGAAATGCATCGTTTTCCGCAAGACGGCAGCACAGCTGTTCCAGCGCCGCGTCCGGCTCCGCATCGGGATAGCCGCAGGCGGCAAGAAAAGGAGCTACGCCCGGCTGTTGCAAATCTCTTTTCAGACGATCCTTTCTGCAAACATACAAGAGCGCAGTGTTTCGTCCTTTGCGCAGAACCATTAAAGAAACGCCTTTCTCCCGAAAACGTGCCTCCCACAGCCGGAACTCTTCTTGGAAGTCGGCTTCACGGTCATATGCGTAAGTAAAAAGATTCGCTGTCTTTAAGGATGCCAGCGTAGGCGAACAATGTTCGATCAGATATTTCTCAAGCATGGCAGATGTTCCTTTTCTGCAGAGCAGAACAGTGCTCTGCCAATACGGTATGCAATGCGGCCGCACTGCTTCCGTGTACCCTGACTACGGAGATGTTGTTTCGCTTTGCTTCCTGGGAAGCGCTGATTACCATCTTATGCGAAACCGTATTCGTAAACAGGATCAGCAGATCCGGGCATCCCATTTTTTTCTTTAAGGATCCGTTTTCCTTCGTAAATACTTTCGCCTTGCAGCCATAGCATTTGCAGATATCCGCATACTGACAGGCCATTCCCTCATTGCCTCCGACAATTACTACACTCATTTTGCCATCCTTTCTTTTTGATCCGCTTCCTCCGCCGATTGAAAGCCGCGGCGCAGCAGATATTCTTTCAGCGCTTGAAAGCTTTCGGCGCTGATTACGTGTTCCATTCGGCACGCGTCGCGTACGGCCTGCTTCTGACTCACGCCCAGATTCATAAGCAGCTGTGAGAAAAGAAGATGCCGTTCATACATCGTCTCGGCAATCTCCTGCCCCGATTCGGTCAGCGTGATTTCATAATCGTGATTCATGCAAATATACCCGCCCTCCCGCAGATTGCGCATTGCGACGCAGACGCTTGCTTTCGAGACGCCAAGCTCTGCCGCAACGTCCACGGAGCGCACCGTTCCTTTTCTGTTTTTCAAAATCAAAACGGTCTCCAGATAATCCTCAGCAGATTCTTTTACGATCATGTAAACACTCCCCTTCCGAAAGGAATCACAATCAAAATATTGATATTTTTCGTTCTTGGTTAGCTTTAACTAACTCATGCTTTTAAAAAAACGGCGGCATTTCCGCTCTATCCTTTTGTTAGTTATATCTAACTAACAAAAGGATACCATAAAACACAAATCCAGTCAAGAGCGGCGGGAAAATTTTTTACCGCTGAAGCCTTGGAAGCTTCAAGCATTCCGCAATACCCAATTCTGGCTTCTGTTCTGCAGCTCTACCATATGACTGTAAATGCCGTTCCGCTCCTGCAGCTCCTCAGGCGTCCCCTGTTCGGCAACCCGGCCGTCGGCCAGCACGATGATTTTATCGGCTCCCGCAACCGTACGCATGCGGTGCGCAATGACCAGCACGGTTTTATTTCGGATCAGACGGGAAAGCGCAGTCTGAATCAAGGTTTCGTTTTCAACATCCAGGGAAGCGGTTGCTTCATCCAGCAGAATAATCGGCGCATCCTTCAGAAATGCGCGCGCAATGGAAATCCGCTGCCGTTCGCCCCCTGAAAGAGAGCAGCCGTTTTCACCGATTCTACTGTTCCAGCCTTCCGGCAGACGCAGCGCGAATTCATCGCAGTTGGCGAGCTTCGCGGCGGCAATTACTTCTTCATCAGAAGCATCCTTTCGTCCAATTCGGATGTTTTCCAGAATCGTATTATCAAATAAGGTTACATCCTGAAAAACAATAGAATACAGCGACAAAAGCGTTTCGGGATCGACCTTGGAAATATCCATGCCCCCAAGCGTAATTTTTCCGCTGTTTACGTCCCAGAAACGCGCGGCCAAGCGGGAAACCGTTGTTTTCCCTCCGCCGGACGGCCCGACAAGCGCCGTAACCTCTCCCTGCTTTGCCGTAAAAGAAACGTCTTTCAGTACCGCTTCCCCCGTATTGTACGCAAAGCCCACATGCTCAAATCGGATGTCGCACCCCTGATGATCAAGCCGATTTCCGCCGCTCTGCACAGGATGATCCAGGATTTCATTCATACGGGCAATATTGGTCCGCGTGCTGATGACCGCCGCAAGATTCTGAAGCGCGGACTGAAGAGGATCGTAAAGACGGGAAACAACTAATAGAAACAGGAAAAAGGCAGACACATCCAAGCTGCCTCGAATCAGCAGGACCGAACCGGCAAGAGCGACTGTCGCAATACCAAGCTTTAAAATCAGAGAAGCGGACACCACGAACGCCGCCGTACCAAACTCGGAAATGATCGCTCTTTTTTCTACCGCTTTAATCTTTAAATCCAAAAGCTTTAAATATTCCTGCTCCGCATTGTTCGCTTTTAAATCGCGCGCCGTCTCGATGCATTCCTGAATGCCGTCGGCGCAGGCCATTTTCGCATCCATTTGCCTTTGATTGAGCTTCTGCTGGACTTTTGAAGAAAACCCTACAATTGCGAAGGATACCGGCAATACCCAAAGGGCCGCGGCCGCCATACGCCAATCAAACGCAAGCAGTCCCGCCGCAATTACGAGAGTTGAGAGGATCGAGCCGAATAATTCCGGAATGAAGTGGGAAAAGCTCTGTTCCAAAAACGTGCAGTCCGCCATGATTGTACTCGTTAGATCCGCAAGATCCTTCTTGCCGAAAAAGGAAAGCGGAATTTTGCGAAGCTTCTCCGCCAGCGAAATTCGGCGGATCCCGCTTTCGCGGTACGTTGCAAAATAAGTAGCATTATACTGAAACCATGTCGCAAGCAGAATCAATCCGATGCAGATGGCGCAGCCCGAAAGATAAAATACGATTCTTCCGCCGTCGATTCTGCCTTTCAGCAGATCATCAACGAGACGATACAGCAAGCCGGCGGGAAGCATCAGCGAAAAGTTCTGAAGCATGCATGCCAGACACCCTTTCACCAGATCCTTTGCTCCCTGCTCCGAAAGCGCAAATTTTCTCTGAAGCTTTTTTATCATACGATCAAACCTCCTCTGCCATTTTCCAGCGGACCGAAGCCTGGTAATCCGTCCACATTTTATAAAATAATCCGCCCCGTTCCGTGAGCTCCCGGCACGTTCCGCTTTCTGCGATCCGTCCGTCCTCCAATACATAAATTCGATCCGCATCCGCAACAGTAGAAAGCCGATGCGCAATCATGAGGACCGTTTTCCCTTTAGATAATGCAGAAAACGCTTCCTGTACCCTGGCTTCGTTATCGGGATCGGCAAATGCTGTAGCCTCATCCAGAATAATGATCGGGGAATTTTTCAGCATGGCGCGCGCAATCGCAATCCTCTGCTGCTCCCCTCCGGAAAGATACACGCCCTTTGTGCCGACAACGGTATCCGCGCCGCGCGGCAGCTTCTCGATAATGTCCATGCACTGCGCCGCCCGCAGAGCTTCCAGGATCTCTTCCCGGGAAGCCTCCGGTCTGCCCATCCGTACATTTTCCAAAATGGAGGCTTTTATAAGATGGCTGTTCTGGAAAACAAAAGAAACGTTCTCCATCAGTTCTTCCTTCCGTATGTCCTTGACGTCAACGCCCCCGATCAGCACGCGTCCGCTCTGCGGATCAAAAAAGCGCGATATTATATTGGCAAGCGTCGTTTTTCCTCCCCCGGAAGGTCCGACAAACGCGACCGTTTCGCCCGCCTGCACAAAAAGCGAAACATTTTCCAAAGCGTTTTTCTCCCCGTCATAGCTGTAGCTGACATTTTGCAGCTCTACCGATCCGTTCCTCGGATGCTTCGGCTTCGCGGGCTCCGGAAGCGGCCGTAATTCCATCACGCTGTCAATCCGTTTCAGCGCGTCGTCTACAATCATGGCATTTTCGCTCTGAAACATAATTCTGGTAAGCGTTACGGAAATTACCGGCGTGATAATAATATAAAAGATCAAATTCAGCAGAAATTCCTGCGTAACGCCGTTTCGTGTAAAAATCAAGGCCGCGGCAATCAGAAACGCAAACACGCTGTTGATTGCTGCCGTATAAAACATCATAGGCAGACGAAGCTGCTTCGTATAGGCAATCACCCATTTTTCATAGCGGTCGATAGAGCCCTTGAATTTTTTAAAAGAAAATACGGTCTGTCCAAAGGTCTTTACGACCGGGATTCCCCGAACGTATTCTACAGCCTCATTTGACATCTCTTCCAGCGCATTCTGGTATTCCGCCATTTTCTGCTGCATTTTCTTGCCGGTCATACTCATCATAATCAGAAATCCCAGCAAAACCGGCGCGAGGCTGAGAAGTCCCAGCCGCCAATCGAAAAGAAACAGCAGCGCCAGAAGTCCCACGGGCGTTGCAATCGCCGCCGCCTTGTCCGGAAGCTGGTGCGCCAGATAGGTCTCAGTGGCAGCGCTCGACTCATTGATGATTTTGCGCAGCCGTCCGCTCCCGAAGCTCTCTGCAAAGCCCAGGGGAAGCGTTACAATATGATGTACGGCATCGCTGCGGATCCTGGCGGCGATCCGGAAGGCCGCGATATGGGAGCACATAAGAGCCGCAATATATATGATCAGCGACAATACGGCAAACAATACCGCCATCCAGCCGTTTCGTACAAGGTTCTGCGCCGCTGCAAAATCGGGCGCAGTCTCCAGGACCTCGCGGATGATCTTCCATAAATACCAGAAGGGAACCAGGGCCAGAAGCGCGCTCAGCGCAGACAGAATCCAGGAAGCGTACGAGAGAAAACGGTGTGCGCCCGCATATCCCATCAGCCTCGATAAATTCGATTGTTTTTTCATATTCTTCCTCCTCTTCCATTTAGGGGCCGTCCGGAGTCGCTTCTGCTTCGAAGCGGCTCCGGCAGCCACGCAAAGTTTGTTATGACTAACTTTTGTGCAAAAACACAGGGCGTTAAAACCCCATGATTTTCATCCACCCCGCTGTGTAAAATTCACGCAGCTCCCGGATGTAGCGCTGCGATTTTTCTTTTGGCATATCGTGAATTACAATTTCGAAAAAACCGGAAAACATTCCGCTGATCAGGATATGCTCCAGCTGGCCGTCAAGCTCTTTTATGGCGACGCCGGCGCTTTTCATCGTTTCCCGGAAGCGGCGTGTTCCCTCCTCCTCGATTTCTACCATCTCATGAACGAAATGCTCATATTCCGTCCCTGACGAGCAGCACAGAAGCAGCTTGAATGCGTCGAAATGTTCATAGATATAATCCACCATCCAATCCAGAAAGACGCCCGAGGCCTCTCCCAGCTGCTTTGCCTGTTCCTCCGGTGGCAAAGCGGCAAAGGCGTCCTGTACGTTCTGAAAGCCTCCGATGCAGGTGCGCGCCGCTTCGTCGACGAGCGCGCGAAACAGAGCTTCTTTACTGTCAAAATAGCCGTAAAACGCACCGGTCGTAACGCCGGCTTCTTTTACGATATTCCGGAGGGATGCGGCACGGAAGCCCTTCTCCAGAAATTCCTTTTTCCCGGCGCGCAGGATATTCTGCAGTGTGCTCAAATCATCCTTTCCCAAAAATTCGCCTCCTTATAACGGTGTTATATAACACTGTTACAGTATATTGCCTTTCCCCGATTTCGTCAAGTATAATTTTTTGCTGTCTCGAGGCTTGACGAAGCAGGGCTTTCGCGATATTCTGAGACCAATGGGAGGTACGCTATATGAAAAACGATACGTTTGATCTGATCGTAGCAGGCGGAGGCTTTGCAGGCGTCGCGGCTGCCGTCTCCGCCGCCAGATGCGGGCTGCGGGTTCTGCTTCTTGAAAAGTCAAATTCCCTCGGCGGCGCGGCGGTAAACTGTCTTGTCAATCCCTTTATGGCGTTCCGGGCCGGAGCATTTGACAAAAGCGGCCGATTTGTCCCCTTCAGTCAGGGGATCTTTGAGGAAATTATCCAGTCGCTGCAGGAATTCGACGGCGACACCGCCATTGACGGCGCCGTTTTCAACGAGGAATATTTAAAAATTATATTAAATCGGCTGGTACTGCAAAGCGGCGTACAAATCCTGTTTCACGCCTGTCTGATTTCTGCCGAGACAGAAACGGCTTCCGTGCCGCCGGAGCAGGAGCAACTTGGGAGAACCGCGCTGAAATCCGTTACCGTTACGGCCGCCGCGAGAACGCTCCGTTTTTATGCGGATTATTTTATCGACGCTACGGGCGACGCCGCCCTGGCCTATCTGAGCGGGTTCCCCTGCCGTCTGGGCAGGAGCGGCGATCATCTCTGCCAGCCGATGACGCTCTGCTTTCGTCTCGCAAACGTAGATATTCCGAAATATATCGAAACCAGAGGGCAGATCAATCCGCTTTACAACCGTTTTCAGAAAGAGGGCAAAATAAAAAACCCGCGGGAGGACGTATTGATTTTCGAAAACCTGATCCACGGCGTGCTGCACTTCAACACAACGCGCATCGTAAAATTAAATCCTACCGATCCGTTCGACCTTACGCAGGCGGAGCTCCTCGCCAGAGAGCAGGTCCTGGAGCTGTTTCTTTTTTTAAAAAGGAATTTCGAGTGCTTCCGCGAAAGTCAGCTGGTGATGACCGCGCCGGAGATCGGAATCCGCGAGAGCCGCATGATCGAGGGCGAATATCTTCTGACCGGCAGCGATCTTACGGAAAGGAAACGGTTCCCCGATACGATCGCGCTTGGCAATTACGATATCGATATCCATAATCCGGAGGGCGCCGGCACAAGTCATCATTATTTTCGGGACGGAGAATATTACGATATTCCGTACAGAAGCCTGATCCCGCGAAGCTCCGTAAATCTGCTTGCAGCGGGCCGCTGTATTTCCGTGGATCATGAGGCGCAGGCTTCCATTCGCGTGATGCCGATCGTCTGCTGCATCGGTCAGGCCGCCGGACTTGCCGCGGCTCTGGCAGCGCGTCAACAGAAGCCGGTCGGAGCCGTTGACGCCGGGGAGCTGCAGGAGCTGATCGTGCAGCAGCACGGCGTTGTCGCAGTTGATTGACGAAAGCGCGGCGGTCTCACAAAAACCGTCTGAAATTCGCTTTTTTTGTCCGTCAAAATAATATTTGACAAAGGTGGTCCGATGTTTTATAATACACCAGTCTTGGCTATGGAGAAGTCGCCTAGTCCGGTCGAGGGCGCACGACTGGAAATCGTGTAAACCGCAAAACGGTTTCGAGGGTTCGAATCCCTCCTTCTCCGCCATCACAAAACCGTCGATTTTTTGAATTGACGGTTTTGTTTTTTAATATTTATTTGATTTTTGCATCAAATTGCCTAAAAATAATTGAAGTAATTAATTTATTTTATTGCATAATCACTTTACCAGCTTTAGTGAATATGATATTATTGATGTGTAAACTTGGGGAGGCACCCATAACAAAAAACAGCAGTTTTTATTGCAAATCGAATACAAAGGGGAGGGTACCCATTACAAAAAACATCATTGTAATCGATGAGCAAGGCAATCAGTATGAAAACACGTATCCGAAACGGGCAAAAGGGCTCGTAAAAAGCGGTAGGGCACGCTTGGTTTCGGAAAATACGATCTGTCTTGCGTGTCCGCCAAATAAAATTTGGGAGGATTTGAAAATGTCAAATAAAAATATTAAACCTGAAGATGTAACTGTGGAAATACCAAATGAAGTTAAAGAAGAGATAGCGAAAAATGTAAAGATTGGAGGAATAATTAGAGACACTGTAAAAAACCAAACACCGAAGGAGACTAATATGTCAGATAATATGAAAAAAAAAGAACAAGTTTTCGCACAAATTGCTGAACTTCAAAAGGATCTTGAATCTATCGATAATATACTATTTAGCATTCAATGCGTAAGTGACTCTCAGCAATATGTGGAATCGGATGATGGCGATCCACTTACACTTGATTATATGCCTGAGGTTGCTCTTGAAAAAATTAAGGCAATGCGTGAGATAGTAATGTCGAGAGAACATACGATTAATTCGATGCTTAGTTTTTACTTATCAGTTTATAATGAATTAAAAGACGCTGAAAAAGAGTAATCATATATTTGGCGGTATCCATTGCATGGCAGAGCAGGCGTTATATCGCTTGCTCTGTTTTTATACTATTGTTGTTGGCAATATAATATGTTTTAGAATTGTTCAAACTCATTAGTGTCGGTTCAAATCCCACAAAAAACGCATGGCATCTTTTTTGTACCCGGTAGATACGTCGGGGCAAAGCGAACTTTGCTCCTCATTTTCGCAAAAAGTTGTGCTTGGCTCACTTGTTCGGTTATGGCGACTTTTCAAGCAGCCTACACCTATCACGTCGGCTCGCTGTTGCTGCCAATTTTTTGCGCGTTCGAGAGTTCGACTCCCACCGCCGAAATGCTGAAAACATCTTTTTCATGTGGCTTAGACAAAAAAGCACGGCATTGTAGAGTGGAGCTCTCGTGTTGTGCTTTTGTTATATATGGTATAATAAAAAGTTTGAATATATGGGAAATATGATTCAATCAGCATATGCACTTTTTTATATACGTGATATGTATATAAACCATGTAACCTGTGGAATTGATGATAATGGAACTCCTGTTTATTATGAGCAGTTTCCACAACAACTCAAAATTTTATATGGTGGCCGAAGCGGTTATATTTACACAGTCATAAATCATGGTGAAATAGTTAGCGGTCATACAAATGGTGTGTGGATTTCGACACAGCCTATAAAAGTTGCTTCTGCCAGTTTTATTAAAAATGTGTATGATGAAATAATAACAGCTGAGAGTAGCGGTGAAATACAAATAATTCGATATGAGGATTTATCAGAGGAGAAGAAATTGCAAACAATAGAAATGATATGTAATTCTATATTAAAGCATAAGTATATATCTAACGATTGTGCTAAATCTCGTTTTATAAGAGAAAATTTTTCTGAAGCTTGGAATATGGCAGAAGAAAAAGCGAAACACCCGTGAAAACAAAACCTCGGTGTCGGCAGAATTTTTATTTACTGACCTTGTCCAACTGATATCTTGCTATGTGCAAGAGTTCCATTCCCACTGCAAAAATAACGAAAATATCTATTTTGTGTGGCTCTTACATAAAAGCACAGCATTGAGGAGTTGAACTCCCGTGTTGTGCTTTTTGATTTTATGTAATATAATTTTTAGAAATGATGGCTCATGGGAGAGGGAAAAATTGGCCGAATTAATTGAAACGAAACGATTGCTTCTCCGTTGCTGGCAAGATGATGATGCAGAAGAACTTTACAAAATTTGTCTTGACTCCAGATTGCGATTTTCCGGGGTAAGTTCATACAGAAATATTGAAGAAAGCCGAAGTGCCATTTGCAGCTGGAAAAAGAATCCGGAAATGCGTGCCGTTATCCACAAAGACGAGCATCGCTTGATAGGGTTTATTTTATTTGGAGACATGAATCGATATGCGCAATACAAAGAATTAGAATACGCTGTCGCAGCCAACTATCGAAATAAAGGATATGCAACAGAAACTCTTATGGCGATGCTTGAATATATGTTTTCTGAACGGGATACCGAAGTAGCTGCTGCCTGGGTACGGTCCTTTAACAAAGAATGTGTGCGTGTGCTGGAAAAATGTCATTTTACTTATGAAGGCACTCTTAGAAAACATGCCAGGGATAGAGGAGACACCTTGTGTTATTCTATTTTGAAAGAAGAATGGGTTGAACACAGACTGAAAAAGCAGTCATGAATTCAGCTTCAAAGGATAAACTGAATTCCTCCTTGCTAAATGAATGATGGTACTGGGAACATAGTAAAGATGGAGTGAAAAGGCAAGAAAATTAGCATGCTTATATCGATAACACTCAAAAAAGCGTACACACGGGATTTTTATCCATATATGCTTCATATCTCTCATAAGAAGCTCGCTAATTTTTCTTTTGGCAATCGAATCTAAATATTTTCTTCGTCATACCTTCCCGTACACAGAAAAAACTTTCTTCACGTTCGCTCCCGGATATATTCTGTCACAAGCTTGGCATACCGCTCCAGCCTGACCAGCAACGTCAAATGCCCACCGGTCAAGCTTGTGACAATGGTAGGGTGCGGCATAATGGCAATTAGGGAATCTTTGCAGGCTTGGTTGAAGGTGGTATCGTCCTCGGACAGGATCAGCAGGACTTTGTCATCCCACCTGGCAAAGTCTTGCTTCGTCATACCAAAATAGTTTTCCGCATCACAGAGAAAGTCAATCATGTGGTATTCATAGGATTTTGTGAGCAGTTCCAGCATGGCGCCGCACAGTTCCTCCATAACCGCCTTCTCCTGCGGAGTAAAACCGTCCGTTTTCTTTTTCATCACCGCCCATTTCATCAGACGTTTGAAAAGAGAGAACGGAAGAACCGATAAAAACCTTTTGGACTTCTTCTGGCCCTCGATCATCTTTTTCAGATGGCCGTATGCCTCATCGCCCATATCCTTCGCCAGAGAACAGGTGTTGGAAAGCACCAGCCCTTCCACCACCTCCGGATGCCGGGAGGCAATGATCTGCGCGACGATCCCACCCAAGGACTGGCCTACCAGCCAGGCTTTTTCCCCAAGTCGCTGTAGCAGCTCTGCTGCAGCATCGGAAAACTCGCTGTTGTTGGCAAACTGGCTTTGATAGTCAAAGGTTAATACGGAAAAATCCATTGCAAACCATTCAAAATGCCGGTAGAACAAATCGGAAAGTCCGATTCCGCCTGTCAATAAAACGACAGTTGCGGCCGCCTTCGGATTTCTGTAACAGCGGTATGTAAATGGCTTTCCATTGCCCAAAGTCATTGTCTGCGCCGGATACTTCCGGCGAAATTCCTCCAAGCTCATGTTTTCCTCCCGAAATGGAAACTTCGCCTGCATTACTTCCTCCCCACCAGCAGTCTGGAATCCCCCAGCAGCATCATCGCCGCCCGGCGGCGGGAACCGAAGGCTTCTTTTGCTGTATCAATCAGCCGAACATCCTGATAGCCCATGTTCCGAAGCTTTTGCGCGAAAGCCTCCATGTCGCCGTACAGGTGAGGCTTCATCTCATCGTTGAGGGCAAAGACGCCGCCCTTTTTCAGCACCCGCAGCGTTTCCAGCAAAAGTTCGTGCTTATCCGCCCCAGTGATGTTGTGATAGACATAGTTGCTCACCACGGCGTCAAAGCTCTCGTCGGGAAAATCCAGCTTGTTGGCATCGCCGTGCTGAAAGCGGCACCGGGCAGTCACGCCTTCACTGGCGGCATTTTCTTCGCAGAGGGCTTGGCTGTAATTGTAGACTGCGGCCCAGTAGTCGATGCCCGTTACTTTTGTCTCCGGCCACGTCAGGGCGGCCCGGATGGCCAGCGCGCCGGAGCCGCAGCCCACATCCAGCAGCGCACCCTTTCCGTCGTAATCCAGATGAGCAAGGAGGGTTTGATGTACCCGCTCCATCATGCCGCCCCCGCCGAAAGCATACTGCCGCCGGATCCAGGTGATCCAGACAAGCAGGACAAGCAGGATCGCTGCGGCAATTGCAAATATCACCCCCAGCACAGTAAAATGAAACACCGTAAACGACAGCGCGGCCAGCACCGCTGCCAGGGCAAGAAGTCCACCTACCATATAAAACACCGGATTGGACATCCAGCTCCCGTAATTTTCCCCGTGAGTACCAAGGCGGATCGCCGCCTGCCGGGATCTGTTATTTTCCATGATCTCATCTCCTATTATTTTTCCAGTCAGACTACCTTCCCCATCCGGAGTCCTCTCTAAATTCCATCCGCACGATTTGCAGATGCAGCGGCCCATCTGCGATTTTAGCCAGAAGGCGGTGAATGGCTCTTACCCCTGGCCCTCAAGCCTCTGATAGCCCTGCATATGCCCGCGGCTGGAAACGAAAAGGAGCGGCGGCAAGCAGCACCGTGCCGTCCGCCGGAGTGGCATCGATGGCGTCCATCCAGGCCGCAGCCGAGATTGATGATGGCCGCCTTTGGATGCGCTCTCAGATAATCCCGCACCTCCCAGGTCAGATTGCTTTGGCCCAGAACGACTTCCAGCGCGCCAAACACCTGCATCAGATCTCCTGAATGTCTCTCCAGTTCTGAAAAATCATGGTCCATGCGCTCCATCAGTTTCGCTGCGCTTTGATCCTGAAACAATTGAGGAAAACGCTGAGAACAGAGCCGACGGCCATAAAGCGGGATAATCAGCGTCTCCTGTACGATATTCCTCTCAATTTTGTATTTGTCCATGTGAACCCCTCAAACTGATAGAATAATCCCGTATTTATTATAGTTAGTTATCGCTAACCAATCAAGAGAAAACCCTTTTCTCTTGACAAAAAAATTCGTCTGTAATATTTTGATTGTCATATATCGATAATGGGACAGCCGGACGCCACCCGGAAGGAAGTGATGGAAGCCGGCGGCCTGTACCGGGATTTCGTCACGGTGCGCCAGCAGAGCCAGGGCTGGAACCGCCGGCCCAATACGTAACCGGTCCATTTCATGCACCTAGAATCATAACCACCGGCTAAGCCGGTGGTTATGATTCCTATGTTCCGGCAAAACAGAAAAACAACCGGCTGCCCGACTCGAAAAAAGAGGCATGTCTTTTAAAGATCCCTCAGCACATTGCGGTGATAGCGCAGCTTGCCCTGCTCCATATAAAGCACACAGTCGGCGGTCTCTGCAACCAGGTCCATGTCATGGGTAATCAGCAGCAGGCACTTTCCCTCTGAGGAAAGCCGCTGGAGCAGCTTTACCGTCAGGCGCATATTGTATCCGTCCAGACCGCTTGTAGGCTCGTCGAACACCAGGAGTTCCCGGCCGCTCTCCGCTGCAAGCGCCAGCAGCAGGCGTTGCTTCTGCCCGCCCGAGAGGGAGGCCGGATGGCGGCCCGCAAAGGGCTCCAGCCCCATTTCGTACAGCCTTGCCAGAGCGGCTTGTCTAAGCCCCGGCGACTCTTTTTTCCCAATCAGGAATTCATCCACCGCGGTGGGGGCATAGAGCTGGTAGTCGGCATCCTGCTGCACGAAAAAGGATTTTTGGGTGCGACGTTTTCGCTTCAGATATTCTCCATTAATTTGGACCGTTCCCATGGAGCGGTATAAGCCTGTGATTGTCCGGCACAGGGTGGATTTCCCGGCGCCATTGGGCCCGGCGATGGCAAGAATCCTGCCGCTCTGGGCTGAAAAGGTGACATTTTCTAAAATCTGCCGCCCGTCCAGCATACAGGAAATTCGAGAGGCCTGCAGGGTATCCTCCGGCTTTGGGTGAAATGCCCCGCCTGCCTGAAAAGAGGGCGGCTCGAAGGGACGGAGCCCCATGGCTGTAAGCTGTGCCCCCGTCAGACTGAGCGCCTCACTGCGGCTGTAAATAGATGAAATCTCCCCATTCTCCATAAAAACCAGTCGGTCAAAGGAGTCTCGGACATAATGAAAGCGGTGCTCTGAGAGCAGGATGGTATGCCCGGCCTCTTTCAAGCGGTACAGTAGGGCCCCCAAACGCACCATGGCGCCGCTATCCAGATTTGCGGAGGGCTCGTCCATAACGATGACCTTGGGTTCCATGGCGCAGACCGAAGCAATGGCAATCAGCTGTTTCTCTCCGCTGGAAAGCAGAAAGATCCGCCGGTCCAGCAGGCGCTCGATGTTCATCTGGCTGCACACGGCTTTTACCCGCTGCTGCATCACAGAGCGTTCCAGCGGAATATTCTCCATACCAAGGACGATCTCGTCCGTAGTATTTGTGGTAAAGAACTGGCTGCGGGGGTCCTGAAACACGCTGCCCACCATCGTACCAAGCTGGTGAATCGGTATTTTAAGGGCATCCTGTCCATCCAACAGGTAGCTGCCTGTAAGCTCTCCCGGGTAAAATTGCGGGCACAGTCCGTTGAGCACACGGGTCAGGGTGGTTTTTCCGCATCCGCTCCGGCCGGCAAGGATCACCAGTTCGCCCTTCTCGACCTTCAAATCCACATGGCGCAGCTGGCTTTCTCCTTCCCGGCTGCTTTCATAGGCAAAGGAGATGTTTTTCAGCTCAATCACAAAACACCGCTCCTCTCCAAAAACAGAACTGTACAAGCGGCGACGAGCATCAAAGCGAGAAGCCCGGCGTCCTTCCAACAAAACCGAATGGGGCGATAGCTGACCGTCTCCCCGGAAAACCGCACGCCCCGCACCGTCATAGAGGCGGAGAGCTCCTCCGCCACCTTCGTTGTACGAAGGATGAGCGGAATCAAAATAAACTCAACAGTGGTTGGAAGGTGGATAAGGGTGTGCAGCACTCCTACACCTATCCCACGGAATCGCTGGGAAGAACGGATAGCCCGGTATTCTCCGGAAATGGTCGGAAAGAATCGCAGCACAACCGCTGTCCCGATCCCCGCGGCTTTTGGCAGATGCAGCTTTTGCAGCGCCGCCATCAGAGAGCCGGTGGGTTCCCCTGCCAGACAAATGGCAAAGGAGAGGGGCACCAGTACCTTCCGGCTTACGATGCCGATACTTGAGAACATAGAGCTGACCGAAAAAGCAACCCCGCTGTCCATCAGCCGCACGCCCAACCAGCCTATGCCATAAAAAACAAGGTAATACAGAGCATAGAGAAGAATTTTACCGCCCTTGCCTGCCAGCAAGTGGATGAACAAGCACGCAAGGAACAGACACAGGCATCCTATCTCAGAGCGGATCACAAGCATAGCGGCAATCCCCAGCAGACAGAGCAGCAGCCATGTGCGAGGGTCCGGCTGAAAACAGCTCTGCTTTTTCTGTTCCATTATGCGACTCCAGCCGGTTTAAAGTGTTTGCCCAGCATTTTCATACCCAGCGCATAGCCGGCGATGGACAGCGCCGCTGCGGCCACCAGGGCGATGACGATGTTCTGCGGAGCCAGCCAGAAGCCCTCTAAGGATGCGATGGCAGCGTCCGCGCTGGCGGCATCCATGCCCATGGACACATAGCTCTCCACCAGGCTGTCTCGGAACAGCAGCATCGTCAGTGTGCTGCCCATGGCGTTGAGCATCCAGGTGAGCGCATGGGGAACGGCAGAGCGGATGTTGCTTCTATATCCGCCGCCCAGCATGAGGAGCTCGTTTACAACCGCTAATATCATAAAGAAGATGAAAACATACACGCTTCCGGTAAACAGGAAGTATAGCCCATAGATGGCCGGGATAATAAACTGCGTGCCTATCTTTGGGCACTTCTTGATGATCAGGACATAGATGATCCCGTTGATCAGCCCGGCAAGCCCGGGGGGCGAGAAAATAGACAAGCTGAAGATTGGCCGCAAACGGCATGGTAACCACGAGCCCAATCGCCGTCTCCACGCAGGCGAGCAGCAGCACAATGACGAATTCCTTCAGGCTCAAAAATTTAGACTGTTTCACTTTGTTTCCTCCTTAGATGACTGAAATGTATAGGCTCCAGCTTGATTCTGTAATCCCCATAGCCGGGTATAGAGTCCATTTTTCCCGACAAGCTGGTCGTGGGTCCCTTGTTCTATGATTTTTCCGTCTTGTAAAACGAGAATCTGCTCTGCGCCCCGGACGGTTTTCAGGCGGTGTGCGATCATCACAACCGTACGCTCTCTGGCGATCTCATCCAATGCACGCTGCACCATGGCCTCGTTGTCAGCGTCCAGAGACGCTGTTGGTTCGTCCAGCAGGAGGATGGGCACATCCTTCAAAAAGGCCCGAGCCAGAGAAATGCGCTGGCGCTCCCCGCCGGATAAGGTGGCACCGCCTTCGCCTACCAAGGTGTCGTAGCCCTCCGGCAGAGCCGAGATAAACTCGTGGCAGCAGGCCCGCCGGCACGCCTCCACCATCCGTTCCTCGCTGATCGTCTCATTCCCGAAGCAGAGGTTTTCCCGAATCGACCCGCGGAACAGATAGGCGTTCTGCATGACCATGGAGATCTGGGCAAGCAGGCTGTCCGGACGGATTTCCCGAAGGTCTATTTTCTCCATGCGGATATTCCCCTTCTGACAATCCCAAAACCGGGCCATAAGCCGGAGCAGCGTGGATTTCCCGCTTCCGGAGGGCCCTACCAAGGCAGAGAGAGAGCCGGCGGGCGTTTCAAAGGAGACATCCCGGATCACATCCGCTCCCTCCCCATACCGGAAAAACACGTTTTCAAATGCATACGCATCCCCATGCTGGATTTCCGCCTTGCCTGAGGGTTCCGGCGCAGTCATGACGGCGTCCAGCCGCCGGCCGGAGGGGGCCATCCCCCGAAGCGCCGAGATGCTGGCTACCATCATCAGCTCGGCCTCCACCAGTTTGGCGGCCAGAACAAGGAAGCCGGCAAAATCCAATATATCCAGGCTCCCGCCCAGGAGCAGGTACATCCCTGCCGCCACTGTCACAGGCACAATGAACCGCACCAGAGAAGCACAGAGGTTGCTGAGACTGCCCGCCACGGCCTCATCCTTGAGGGATTCATCCCGCAGGCTTCCCATCGTCTCTTTCAGGGCGTCGAACCCCTCTCCGGTCCGATGATAAGCTTTCAGATCCTTCATGCCCCGCAGATATTCGTTGATTGCTGTGGCAGCGTGGGCCTTTGCCTCCATCACCCGGCTGCTGTGCTTCTCCTTCACCCTGGCGACAAGCAGCATGAGCAGCGCGCAAACGGGCAGCATGCCGAACATAGCCAGTCCCATGCGCCAGTCATAGATGCAGATCCATACAATGGAAACCACAAGAAGCACGCCGACGCCCAGCGGATAGGGTAGCCAGTAGCAGAGGGTGTACTCCACATTTGCAAAGTCGCCCGAAAAGGAGCTGATCAGTTCTCCGGACTCCTTGCTTGAGAAAAAGCCCAGGGGCTGCCTGCGCAGCTTTTGTATGTAGGCAATGCGCTTCTCCGCCGTATCCCGATACGCCTTGCCGTAGGTGAAGTAATACGAGATCAGCTCCACTGCATACTGCAGGGCAAAGCATCCGGCGCCCAAGACCGCAAGGGTGACGAGCCGGGACAGATCCAGGACATACGGCGGCACAAACGCCTGGCCGAGGGTGTAGATGGCCATGTAGGCCAAAATTGCCGGGAGCATACTGCACGCCTGGGAAAGAAACAGCCACAGCGTGGGTTGAAGAATCTCTCCGGGCTTATGAAAGGTAAACTGCCGTATCATTTTAAGCATGGAAAACGCCCCCCTTCATCTGCCAGGCCTCCGCTTCATTTTGAACGGCCCACAAATGGGCATACAGGCCGTTTTCGTCCAGCAATTCACGGTGCGTCCCGCTTTCTATCAGCTTACCGTTGTCCAGAACGTAAATACAGTCTGCGTCTCGGACGGAGTAGAGCCGGTGTGCGATCATCAAAACGGTCTTGCCCCGGAGCAGCTCCGCCATGCCCTCCCGCAGCGCCAGCTCGTTTTCCGCATCGGCAAATGCCATGGCCTCATCCAGCACCACAATGGAGGCATTCTTCAAAATTGCCCTAGCAATGGCAATGCGCTGGGCCTCGCCGCCGGACAGCTTGTGCCCGCCGTCTCCCAGCCGGGTGTTGTAGCCGTCCGGGAAGGACAGAATAAACTCGTGGCAGCGGGCCGCTTTGGCCGCTTGCTCCACCGCCTCACGGCTGACATCACGGTGCATGGCGATGTTGTCATACACGCTCTCCGCAAAGATATAGGTGTCCTGAAATACAAAGGCTACCGTGTCCATCAGCGCCCTAGTGGTATAGTCCCGGATATCCGTTCCGTCTATGGCGATGCTTCCGCTCTCCACATCCCAAAACCGAGCCAGCAGCTGCCCCGCCGTGGATTTGCCGCCGCCGGAGGGGCCTACCAGCGCGGCAAAGCTGCCCGCCGGAATCTCCATGCTCACTTGGTCCAGCGCCATGCGGCGCAAGGGGTCCGCCGCTTTTTGATAGGAAAAGCTCACGTCCCGGAAAGACAGCGCGGCGCGGGCCGGCGCCGCGTCTATCTGTCCCTCGCCTGTCGGCTCCAGCTTCAGTATGTCGTCAATCTGATCCATCCGTACGGACAGGTTCCGAAGCTCCGCGCCAAACTCCACCAGCTCCATCAGCGGGCTGACGACAGCCGGCCCCACGATCAAAAACATCAAAAGCTCCAGCATCAGCTGGTGATCCCCTGGGTTGAAGTACAGCAGCACGCAGCCGGTAATCAGGATGAAAGCCAGCACAGAAAGGGTGATGGTCTTATATGCCCCGTAGATTGGCGTAACCCGTTTGAGATAGGCCATCAGGTGATTCCTGTTCTTCTCGATTAATCCTGTCAATCGCCGGGCCGCCGCTTCCGGCCTGCCGAAGATTTTTTCCTCCTCCATGCCGGCCACATACTCAGAAAAGGCCGCATCCAGCTCTGTTGCGGATTGGTTGAGCTCCGTCCAGATTTTCTGCCCGCGTTTCCCGCCGAAAGCCAAAAACTGGATGACAAAAGCAACCGCCAGTGCGGCAAAAATGGTAAGCGTCAATGGTACATTGATGGAAATGAGCAGCACTGCCAGCGAAACCAGCAGCAGTGCTGCGCCCACAAGATTGCATACGTCGTGGGCGATGATGCCCTCCATCTTTTCGATGTTGTCGCTCATGGTCTTCTGTACAGCGCCGGACTGTCCGCCAGTGAAAAAGCCCAGGTTCAATTTTCCCATGTGTCCCAGAATACGCATACGCAGGTCGTAGAGCGCTCGGAAGGCACAGGCATGGCAAATTACGCTGCCCGCAACGGACAGCAAAATGCCCGCTGCGATACTCGCCAGCGTTACGCCCACCCAGAACCATACTTGAGAGGAATCCACCGCAGCCTGATTGAGCGATGCCTCCAGAAAAATACGCATGATTCGGTAGACCGTGTAAAATGGAATCGCCGTACATAAAATGCTGGCGGAGGAACAGAACACGCCAAACACATATTTTATCGATTTGCACTGTGCGGCTTGAAACACCCGGAACACGGTGTTCTTCTTTTTCTCTCCCATGTTACTCCTTTCCTCTATCTGGCGTGTTTCTCACGCCATCCAGTTACACCCGAAGGGTGTTTCCCTCCCTTTTCTTGCCTGAGGAGCAAAATACATATGGTTAGTATTAGCTAACCAAATTTATTATGCCGTCTGCGCCGCTTTGCGTCAATAGCGCCGCAAGTGCCTCAAAATAAGCGTTTTTCTATCTGTCCCGCTGAAAAATACTTGATTTTACGCCATTTCTCCGATATACTCTTTTGTATGAGTTAGTGAAAACTAACTAAAATTTGTGCCAAAACAGAAAACCGTGTGCCATTTCAGCACACGGCAAGGAGACGATACGATGGTCACTATACGCAATATCGATGAAACACTCCGTTTTTACGGCTCCTTTGGGGCAGAACAAAGGGACGTAGGGAACGGAACATGCTTTACCTTTCCCGGCAAGGACTCATACGTCCGGTTCTGGGGCGAGTTCCACGGCTTTTGCATGGCCTCGGTTGATTTTACGCCGCCCGAAGATGTTATTTTCCGTTCCCAGATTCACCAGAGATACCTTGGCATCGGCTTCCATGAAGAAGGGCATTATACCAGCTACATGCGCAAGGCCAATGCCCGGGATTCTGCTTCCGGAATCAGTTGCTTTGTTTTCAATTCACCGGCACCCCATTTCCTAAAGCTGACTGGAGGACAGCGCCTGCGGTTCCACGGCATGTATTTTCAGGAACAATTCTTTCGGGAAAACGGCGTACATCTCTACGGCAGCTTTTGGGAAGACGCAAAACATTCCATCGGCTCCGGCGAGATCCACTCCCCGGAACTGACCTCTATTTACCAGCGTATCGAGAGATGCCCCCTGACAGGCGAGCCCTTCCAAATCTGGATGCGGGGGCAGGGGCTGGCGGCAGTTGGTTTTCTGTTGGAGCTGGTTCATAGATATTCAACCACACAACCCGTCTATCTGAGCGAAGCTGAGCTTGCCGCCGTTGCGGAGGCCAAACGACTCATCCGAAGCAATCTGCGCAATATGCCCTCCATATTGGACCTTTGCAAATGTGTTGCCATGAATAAAAACAAGCTTCAAAAGGCGTTTCAATTGACGGAGGGAAAAAGCATCGGCGAGTATGCGCGGACCTTGCGGATGGAACAGGCTCTTGAACTTTTAGAGCAAAGCAATATGACGGTGCAGGAGATAGCGGCGGCGATTGGGTACCATGGCGTATCCAACTTCTATCATGCTTTTCAAGAGAAGTTTGGAAGCACACCCCAGACTGTTCGGGATATGCTGAAAAAATAGGAGCTATATCTTCCGAGGTCTGTATGCAGATTCCTTCAACGCCCGTAAAGAAGCCCGCCAGCTGAAAACTGGCATAAATACACATGCTTATAGAAAAATGCCCATCCACACATTGATGCGAATGGGCATTTTCCTGTTCTTTATTTGCCTAACAGTTCCAGGAGCTGCGAAATGTTTTTCTTCCCAAACGAAACGGTTTCCCCGTCATTAAGCACCAGACAGGGGACGCTCATCACCTTATACCGCTCTCTCAGATCCGCAAAATGGTTCAGATCGTAAACTTCCGCCGTCACGCCGGGATTTTCTGCGGCGATCCGCTGGGCTGCCGTTACCAGCTCCGGGCACATAGTGCAGGAAAGGGAAACCAGGATTTTCATATGCGCCGGTTTCAGGGATTGTATTCCGTGGAGAATTTCTTCATCCAAAGCCTGCCCCGGTCCGGCCGCATTATAAAGCCCCAGAACAAAGGAAGTAAACTCGTGCCCCCCGGGTACCCCGTGGAACGCAAGTCCCGTCCAGGAGCCAGCCTCTCTGCATACCCGCACGCAGGGGCGGTCTTCCAGCGCTTCACTGCTCATTTCCAGCGAAAGCTTATCCGTCAGCGCACAAAGCGCCTCTATATATCCCTTCAGCTCCGCAGACAAAGGCGTATCGTCCAGATAGAGCTTCAGCTTCAGCGGAGAATCCATTTTTTGAAACACTGTCTCCAGCTGGGACAGCATATCCGGAGTGAACAGCCCGTCCGTCTGCTGGCTGCTTTTCAGAGCTGCCGCAGCCTCTTTTGAGATGGCCGCAGGCTGCGCAGGATATAAGCCGGTCTTTTTCTGCAGAGCTGCGGCATAGCGTTCCAGCTCTGTAGCCGCCAGCGCCCCATCTCCCACCGCCGTCACTACCTGCCGCAAGGGCTTGATGCACACATCTCCGGCGGCATATAAGCCTTCACAGGTAGTTTTCTGGTTTCGGTCGGTTACAACATATCCCTGGTCGTCGCACTCTGCCAGGCCTTTCACCAGGTCGGTTGCAGGCTCGTATCCGGCAAACACGAATACGCCGAAGGGATCCCCTTCTGCGGCTCTGTATTCCGTAACTTTCCCTGTTTCCGTATTCCGATACCGCAGGAGGCTGAGGCCATCCTTTCCGGATACCTCCTCCACCTGCGCATGAGTTACCACTGTGATCTTTTCGTGGTGAAGCGCCGCTTCCGCGGTGGCCGGGGCACAGGTAAACCCATCGCCGCGGATGAGGATGGTCACATGCCTTGCGTACTTGGTTAAAAATACGCTTTCCTCCGCGGCCGCAAAACCGCCGCCAATCACAAATACTTCTTTTCCCGTAAAAAACTCTCCGTCACAGGTAGCGCAGTAAGCGACTCCCCTCCCCTTAAACTCTGCCTCGCCGGCAAAGCCAACGCTGCGGGGATGAGCGCCGGTGGCAAGGAGTACGCCAAAGCAGCGCAGCTCGCCCCGGCTGGTCTGAATCGTCTTTACGTCGCCATCCATGGCAAGACCGGTAACCTCAGCCAGCAAAAATTCTGCTCCAAAGCTTTGAGCCTGTCTGCGCATGGTTTCGGTGAGAGTCTTTCCGGAAGTACGCTCCACTCCTGGGAAATTTACCACTTCATCCGTAATGGTGATCTGTCCGCCGAAATGCTCTTTTTCCACCACGACAACACGATATCTCGCCCGGGCCAGATACAGGGCGGCCGTCAATCCTGCCGGCCCGCCGCCAATCACTACGACGTCGTAGAGCTCTTTGATATCCTTCATACCTTACAGCTGCCCCACAAGGTCAAGGCTCGGCTTCAGTGTCTCGGCCCCGGGCTGCCATTTGGCCGGGCACACCTCATCCCCGTGTTCATGGACGAACTGGCAGGCCTGCAGCTTGCGCAGCAGCTCATCGGCGTTGCGTCCTACGTTTCCGGCATTGACTTCATAAGCCACGATCTTCCCCTCGGGATTTACGATAAAAGTCCCGCGCTCTGCCACGCCGTCCACCTCGATATATACCTCAAAATCCCTGGAAAGCACATGGGTGGGATCTGCCAGCATCGGATAGCCGATCTTTTTGATCCGATCAGAAGCATCATGCCATGCTTTATGGACATAATGGGTGTCACAGGATACGGAATACACCTCGCATCCGGCAGCCCGGAAATCTGCATACTTATTTGCCAGGTCTTCCAGCTCCGTGGGGCAAACAAAGGTAAAGTCAGCCGGATAGAAGAAAAACACAGCCCACTTCCCCAGCACGTCCGCCTTAGAAACGGCCTTGAAGGCTCCTTCATGGTAGGCTTGTACGGTAAATTCTCCGATTTCTTGATTGATGAGAGACATGGAAATTCCTCCTTCATGTTGTATTAGTTAGTTATAACTAACTAATAATGATTATACTAGACTTATCCCTGTTTTGTCAAGGGAGAAGCGAAAATGGACCATATGCATTACAGAAGCGATGAATCTATTAAACTGCACCTTTACATGTCCCGTTTCTCAGTGTTCTATCCGCCCTTTCAGTTTTTTGAAGCTGGTTTCATTTATGACGTGTTCCAGCTTACATGCCTCCTAGGCTGCAATGTCCGGTGGCACGTCGGCTTCGCTAAGTTGCTGCATAAAAAACCGGTGCTTTTCGCCGCCAGATAAGGTGCCGCCCTCACCGATTACACTGTTATACCCATCCGGCAGAGCGGAAATAAAATCATGGCGGCAAGCCTTTTTTGCTGTCTCCCCCACCTTACAGTGCACCAGAGGAAACAGACAGGAAAGAAAAGCCCCAGACGTAGAAAAACATGGAATTACGCAAGTCGACGTCGTTTTTGAAGCCCATTTCCTCTGCTGTTTCTCGGTTTGTTTTCCGGCTGCTTTCAGCGCCAGCATTTCTTTTTCTGTCTCTTGCGCATGCGTATATTGTCTCGCCATACCATTCGCCCTGTCGTAGCTATTTTCCTTCGCCAGGAGGCTTTTCGTCAATGTCCGTTTTTTATGGTTCTGTACAAAATCCATACGCGGAAACGGCTAAATGCCTTTTTATATGGATTTATTTTTGCTTGATTTCTACTGCGGCCAGTTAAATTCTCCCCTTTTCCCCCTATTGCTGCTGATGGTCCATCCTACTGCTTACTGCGATAGAAAAGCGTATATATGGCATTTTCTCTGCACGATTTGTACTGCAAGTTTAAGACAGTTCCAAAAACGCCGCTAAATCATCGGGCCTGCAGGTCTCCTTCCTTGCAGCGTCCTCCATTTCCTTCAAAAATGACAGCATTGGGAAATTCATTAATGCATCACCGCTTTTCGCCGTCGTTTTACAGAGTTCCGGGACGAGCGCTTCCTTTATGCGCTTTATATTCTGTGAAAAGAGCGGCAGAAGCCGATGATGCGCTCTTGTTCCCTGTCGCCGGTTTATGATATAATAAATCCAAAATCGGGAGGGCATATGGAATTTCGGGTACTCAAATATTTTCTGACCGTTGCGCGCGAGGAAAACATGACAAAAGCGGCAGAGATTTTATATATTACACAGCCTACGCTTTCACGGCAGATTGCGGAGCTCGAAGAAGAGGTCGGCACGCCGCTCTTTGTGCGAAGCAACCGTAGCGTAACCCTTACCGACGCGGGCGTTCTTCTCCGCCGCCGCGTGGAAGAGCTGCTTGCCCTGGAACGCAAAATCAAAGATGAATTCATGGCAAAAGAAAATATCGGAGGCACCGTATCCATCGGTATGGCAGAAGCGGCATCCGCGAATACGGCCGCGGATATTATCGAGGTGTTTCGCGAAAAATATCCAAATGTGAAATTCGAACTGTATACGGCGATGGCCGATCTAGTCCTGGAGCGTATTGATAAAGGTATTTTAGATGTCGGCTTTCTGCTCGAACCCGTGAACGTTGATAAATACGATTTTATTCGTCTGCCTTATACAGAGCGGCTGGGCGTTTTGATGCGTTCGGATGACAAGCTGGCTTCAAAGGAAGAACTCGTTTCCGAAGATTTGCTCGGTTTGCCTTTAATTGTTCCCATGCGCCGTGAATTACAGCAGAATTCCCGCAATGCCATCGGCTCCGTTTATGATCAATTCAATATTATAGCAACCTTTAACGTAGTAAATAACGCGATCCTGCTTGCCGAACGCCGCGTCGGCTATGTGCTCCTTGTCGAAGGCGCAACGCAATACCATCATAACCCGGAGCTCTGTTTTCGTCCTTTGAAAACGGCTTCTGCTTTGCATTGTGTCGCCGTCTGGAAAAAATATCAGCCTTCTAATCATGCCGTTTCCCTTTTTCTCGACGCGCTGGCAATGCTCTTTGAGCATTGACGCTATCCAAGAATAGGCATTTCACTAATATATATCATTCATCTATAATTCAGGCGTGATCCGGAGGATCCGCCTGATTTTCTTTTTAAATAATAGGAAACGCCAAATATCAAATATTTTAAGGAGGAAAATATGAAACGTATCTCGAAGCTGAAATCCTTATTTTTGCTGTGCGTCACGGCTGTATGCGTATTAAACGCATGTAATGCCGGAGATTCCGATCATACGCCGCCCTCGCAATTACCGGAAGCAAGCGGGAATGTACTGCCCGCGACGTCTGATCCCGATGCTCCTGAAGCGCCCGCAGCGTCAAGCGAACCACAAGCCCCTGAGCAGGAAAAAATCCTGATTGCGTATTTTTCCTGGAGCGGCAATACAGAAAGGATGGCGGCGTATATCAAAGAGCAGACGGGCGGCGATTTATACGAAATTATTCCCCTGACGCCTTATCCTACTACTTCATATACGCTGTGGGGCGAATCGGCTCGCGAAGAACGAGATAACAATGTCCGTCCCGAAATCCGTGATCCGCTTCCCGCAAGTACAGTCGCACAGTATGATACGGTATTTATCGGATTCCCGATCTGGTGGCATACCGCGCCTATGATCATAGGCACTTTTCTGGAAAGTTATGCGTGGACAGACGAGGTCAATATTTATCCATTTTTTCAGGGCGCAAGCAATAACAACAGTGAATACTACACAAATTCAATGAATTTTGTCCGTACATGCGCGCAGGGGGCCGCTGTGCAGGAAGGCTTATATGCGGCAGCAAGCAATACTTCTGCAATAGACGCCTACCTTGCTGCAAACGGCTTTACTGAATAAGGAGGAGGAATGATGAGAAAGAAAAAAATTATAATTCCTATCGTTATAATTGCTGCAATCGCCATAATCGCCGTAGTCGGATATAATATTTATCGGTATCCTGCCTCTTTCCGCAGCTTGACAGACGAATCGCTGGGAGAGGAAGAAGTGACTGCTTTGCGGAATGAGATTGCCGCTCTGGAAGAAAAAGACATACTTGTAGCATATTTTTCTCATTCCGGCACAACGCGGGGCGTCGCGGCCGCTTTGAGCAGTGAAATCGATGCGGATCTGTTTGAGATCTCCCCAAAAGAGGAATACTCCAACGTTTACACGCAGTCCAACAGCGAAATCAGGCGGAATGCCCGCCCGGCACTGTCAGCAGCCGTGGATAATATGGAAAAATACGAAATTATATTTATCGGTTATCCCGTATGGTGGCACGCAACGCCCGCATTAATCAACACCTTCCTTGAGAGCTATGACTTGACAGGAAAGCTGATTATTCCGTTCTGTACGAGCGGAGGCAGCGATATTGACGAAACCATGCCTACCTTTCTCAATTCCTGCAAGGGCCTGGCCGTATACGGCCAGAGGCGCATCAGCGAAACCAGTCAAATCAGCGGCTGGCTTGACGACCTGCAGCTGAATCTGTAAAAATCCTGCATCCATCTCGGAAAGCACGGCAGGCCACCGTCTTCCGAAAAATAACAAGCTAAACAATTTTATTTAAGAAAGGAAAAACATTATGGAAAGCTTTGTGTTTGAATACCCAACAAAAGTATATTTCGGCCAGGGTGCGGCGAAACAGTACCTTTGCAAGGAACTGGAACAGTACGGAAATACCGTTCTGCTTGCATACGGCGGCGGATCCATCAAAAGAAACGGCGTGTACGAAGAAATATTTAATATCTTACGAGAAGCCGGGAAAACCGTTGTAGAATTTTCCGGCATTATGCCGAACCCCACCTATGCAAAGGTGCAGGAAGGCGCAGAGCTCGCAAGGAATCACGGCGTTGATCTCATTCTTGCCGTAGGAGGAGGTTCTGTCATCGATTGCTGTAAAATCGCCGCGCTGCAGGCAAAAACGAATGAGGACGTTTGGGAAGCAGAGCTCATTGAGAAGCGCTTTCCAAAGTGCTCGCCCATTCCGCTCGGCGCGGTTGTCACCGTTTCGGGAACAGGGAGCGAAATGAATGCAGGCGGTGTGATTACTAACGAAGAAAAAAAGATGAAAACGGGTTTATTCGCGATTGCACCCCGTTTTGCCGTGCTTGATCCCACATACACAATGAGCGTTCCCTTTCCGCAGGTCATGTCCGGCGCGTTTGATACATTGAGCCACGCGATGGAGACTTATTTTGGATATCCGAACGGAGACAACGTATCTGACGATATCAACGAAGCTGTCATGAAAAGCGTCATCCGCAATATGCGTATTCTTTTAAAAGATCCGAATAATGCTACAGCTCGGTCCAATCTCATGTGGGATTCCGCAATGGCAGAAAACGGCCTTTTAAAGCTTGGCAAAAAGACGGATTTTCAAGCGCACATGATCGAGCATCAGTTAGGCGCCTACACCGACTGTAATCACGGCATGGGGCTTGCCGTAATTCACCCCGTCTATTACCGTCATATCGTGAAAGAAGGTCTTCCGAAATTCGTGCGCTTTGCAGAAAACGTTTGGGAAATCCCCAAAGGCAGCAAAGCTGAAATTCAGCTCGCGCTTGCAGGGATTGATGCGCTTGCAGCGTTCATTGCCGAGTGCGGGCTCCCTTCCCGACTTTCCGAATTGAAGGTAAAAACGCCGATCACCGACCGCATTTTGGAGGAAGCCGCATACAGCACTGCAATTCAGCCAAACAGCTACAAGAAGCTGACCTACGGGGAGATCTACGAAATTCTCAAGGAATGCATGTAAAGGGGGATCGTGATGGAGGATAGAAGGCATTCGGAAAAACAGACGAAGCAATCCGTGCAAGGCAGTGAAATATCCTTACGGTACGAAAACAAAAAGCAGATTGCAAAAAGCGTGACGCTGGGTGCTTTTATCGGGCTTGCCGTTATCCTTCCGGGCGTAAGCGGAAGCACCGCAGCAATCATACTTCGCCTTTATGAAAAGCTATTGTATGCAATTGGCAATCTTTTCACAAAGTTCAGGAAATGCGTTCGTTTTCTTCTGCCCATTGCAGCCGGAGCCGTCTTGGGGCTGATCTTTGGCTTTCTGGGCGTCAAAGCGCTTCTTACTTGGCAGCCGTTTGCTATAGTCGCGCTCTTCGCAGGATTAATGCTCGGCGCTTTTCCATCTGTTAAAGATCAATGGAACGGCGAAAGGCTTACGGCGCTGCACGCTGTATTTTTCGCAGCGGGGTTCGCTTTTCCAATCGCCGTATCCCTGCTCTCTATATTCGCATCGCCAGGAGCCGCGTCTTTGGAGAAGCTGCAGGCTTGGCACGCCGCCGTTTTTCTGCTGCTCGGCTATGCCGTCGCAGTCACGCAGCTTGTGCCGGGATTAAGCGCTACCGCGCTTTTGATGACGGTCGGATATTTTACCCCGCTTATGGATTCCATCAGTTTTTCATATTGGCAGAGAAATCCGCACATCATTCTTGTTTACCTCTTTCTTTTCGTCGGTTTTGCAGCGGGACTTCTGACCGTCTCTAAGCTGCTTTCCCGTCTGCTCAAACGCCGCAGGGGGATTACCTTTTATACCGTAGCAGGATTATCGCTTGGTTCGATTGTTACCATGTTTTTGAATCCTGAAATGACAGCCGTATATCAAAGCTGGGGCTCCGGCGCTGGAATGCGGCAGGATCTGGGAGTTGGAATTGCGTTATTTCTCATCGGCATGATCGCAGCCTATCTGCTTGTAAGATATGAACGAAAACATGCCGATATTAAAAATGATTAAGGAGGAGTTATAATGAAAAAATCAGCTAAAATAATTGGTATACTGACTTTCTGTTTTATGGCGCTCTTCTGTCTTACCGCTTGTGCGGGAACGCCCGTTGATCCCCCGCCAGAGGGATGGCAGAATCCGACGCCGGATACCGGACGCCCGGCATATGAGGACGCAAACGTCCTTGTCGTATATTTTTCCGTTCCGGATAATCAGGACAACAGTTATGTAGAAGCAAACGGGGAGCAGCTTGGAAATACGCAGTATATGGCCTATGTAATACAGGAAAATACAAACGCAAACATTTTCCGTATTCTGCCAACCACCCCTTATCCCACCGATCACAGTGCGCTTTTACAGGCTGCGCAGGAAGAGCGGCGTACAAATGCTCGTCCGGAAATCGAGGGCGTGATTGAAAATTTTGACGCATATGACGTTGTGTTCGTCGGTTATCCGAATTGGAATTCTGATTTGCCAAATATTTTGTATACATTTTTCGACACATACGATTTTTCAGGGAAGACCATCGTACCGTTTAACACCCACGGAGGCAGCGGTTTTTCGGGAACAAGGCAGACGATTCAGCAATTAGAGCCTGATGCGGAAATGCTGGAAGGACTGAGCATTTCTCGAAGCAGGATAGATGATACCGCCGCTGCCGAGCAGGAAATCATCGATTGGCTGAACGGGATCGGTCTGCTTAAGGAGAATTGACTCCGGCAGGAGAAGCGCCAATGAAATTAAAGTCTATAATAAAAATGATAACTGACGCAGCAATGTTCGTTCTGTTCCTTCTTTTAATGGAGCGGCATCTGATCGCCGGCGCGCTGCATGAATGGCTCGGTATTGCCATGGGAATCCTGTTCTTGCTTCATAACGCGCTTAATTATAAGTGGTTCTCCGCTTTATTCAAGGGAAAATACGGGGCGCTGCGCATTGTTCAGACGACAGTGAATTTTCTTCTCTGGATTGCAATGCTTGGCTGCATGATCAGCGGCGTTCTCGTTTCAGAAAGCATATTTCCGGCAGGCGCTGCCGGCTATGAGCTCGGACGATTTCTGCACCTTGTTGCAACGGCCTGGTCCTTTGTTCTCATGTCCGTACATCTCGGTCTTCATTGGCATATATTTCTTTCGACGGCAAAGCGTGTGTCGGCAGGCATACGCATAAAAAAATTTATCTTATGGGGGTTCCGCATCCTGGCGCTTGCCGTTTGCGCATATGGGGGATGTATCCTTCTGGAAAGAAGGTTTTGGGAAGAGCTTTTTTATCTGATCGATTATACAAAAGAATATGACTATGCCAAAAATGCTTTTGTTTATCTGATCGAATCAGGGGCAATGGCCGCATTGTTCGCAGGACTTACATATTATGCGAAAAAACTCTTCCTGCATCACGGGCCGCGCCGGCTCCGAAGGAATAAAACGGAATCCGTAACAGGAGGAGAAACATGAAAAAGCTTATCGCCGTACTGCTGGGATTGATTTCCTTATTATCCGTGAGCGGCTGTGACGCGGGGCGGCCAAACGCTCCTGCTAGCGGAGAAGAAGCTTACGGCAGCAACGAAATAACGATAACCGCAGGAGATACCATTCTAAACGCTGTAATGTACGACAATGACACGGCCAGAGCATTTATGGACCTGCTCCCCCTTACCCTCCCGACCATTGAAAGAAGCGGGCTTGCGAAGGGCGTGCATTTACCCGAATTTCTTCCATATGACGAAGCGGCGCTGACGCGCGAATACAGCTTAGGTGAAATCGGCTATTGGCCCGGGGGCGACATTGCTATTTTTTATAATGATACGCGTTTTGAACAAACCATCGTCGATGTTATACAAATCGGGAAAATCGAACAGGGCGTAGAGCTCTTTGAACAGTACGATGGCGAAGTTACGATCACGCGGACGCGCCCGGAAGAAAGAATTTTCGAATATGAGCGCAGCGAGATGTATGCGAGCGTAAACGGCGCCGAAATTTACGGGACGGCCTATACGCCCGTCGGCGCCGGAGAATCGATGCCGGCCGTGATTCTTTCGCACGGATACGGCGGAAACTATAATACCAACGCTTCCTATGCCCAGACCTTTGCAAGGCACGGCTATTTTGCCTATACGTTTGACTTCCGCGGCGGTTCACCCGGCAGCCGAAGCGATGGCAGCACCATAGAAATGTCAATTTTTACGGAGGAAGAGGATTTGAAGGCGGTTGTTTCCATGGTACAGTCCCTCGATGCTATTGACAAAGAACGAATTTTTTTATTTGGCACGAGTCAGGGCGGATTAGTATCTGCAATGGCCGCAGCAGATCTGCAGGAAGAAATATGCGGAACAATTCTGCTGTATCCCGCCTTTTCCATCGTAGACGATGCGAGAGAAATGTTTTCCGCTGCGGAAAACGTGCCAGATACGGTCGATTTCATGTGGATGACGGTTGGCAGAGCATATTTTGAAAACCTGTTTGGGTATGATCCGTATACCGATGCCGCGCGGTATGAAAAAGAGGTTTTGATCCTGCACGGCGACAGAGACGGCATCGTGCCGCTGTCAGCATCTCAAAAAGCGGCAGAATATTATGACTCTGCACAATTATATGTAATCGAAGGAGCGGGGCACGGCTTTGGAGGATCGGACCAAGAGCTTGCCGAATCATATATATTGCGTTATTTGCGAGAGCATTCATGATTTCTACAGAATTTTACAGATCACGGGAAGCGTGCAGGGAGCTTCCCGTGCAGCTTTGCATTTATCAATTTTTCTGTTACAATACAGGTAATTCGATTCTGCAGTATTATAATCATTCCCACAGACCGGCAAAGGAGAAAAATGACAGAACGTATATTATCATTGCACGCCGCAGACGGCTATGGAATTTTGCTGAAGTTGAGTGAGCCTGAGAAGAAAGGCCGCAAAGCTGTTGTATTTGTGAACGGAAGCGGGCCAAATACATACGATAACAAGAGGCAATTGCCGGACGGCACACTTTTCAGCTATTTCGATCTGTTTGCCTCGCAGTTTACAAATCGGCAAATCGCTTTCTGCCGATACAGCACGCGAGGTGTTTTTCCCGGGGAGCAGCCGCCGCTTTTTGCCGAAATCAACGAAAAGGAATACCAAACGTATTTGCCTCATACCTCCGTTTCGGACATTGAAGCAATCGTCTTGTATTTGAATCGGCTCGGATACGACAAAATATTTTTGCTGGGCTGGAGCGAGGGCTCTATTCTTGCTCCGCTTGTCGTACGGAACGAAGCCGTAAAAATCGACGCGCTTCTTCTGGCCGGATATTGCAATGAAAATCTCAAAAAAATTCTGACATGGCAGTTAACCGGGAATGCTTCCTTGATTTTTTACCGCCGCCTGTTCGATTATCATCGCAGGGGGTATATTTCCAGGGAAGATTTTGAGGAGGATCGCTTTCATGTCCGCGACCAATTATTCGGCGGCCGTTCTTTTGCGGAAATCGACTTGGATCACGACGGAATTCTTACGGCAAAAGACTTCGCCCCCTCTGCCATCGAGCATTTAAACGCGATGCTCCGCGCGATTGAATCGAACGATGACGAATGGCTGAAAAACAATCACGGCGTGCGTCTGACATCAGCGTGGTTCAAAGAGCATTTTTCGCTTAAGCCGAACAAAAAAATACTGCCCCGGCTAAAGCTCCCGATCCACATTTTCAGCGGTGAATACGATATGATGACGCCCTCCTTTTACGCAGACGATATCGAAAGCGAGTTTGCAAAGCGCGGCAAAACAAATCTAACCGTTCACCGTTTTCAAAATCATGATCACGATCTGAATTATATGCATTATATCGTCTATGGGAAAATTTCTGAGGGAATCATGGCGATCCTGAATACTGCCGCCGCCCTGTGAAATGCCGTCCGTCCGATTTATGCGACAGGAAAAGCGCCGGCAACCTTCCTGCCTAATCGCCGAATTCAGCGTCTGCATTAGAAGCTGGAATTTCCTGATAAGCAGGCGTTGCGTTTCAACGCGCGTTCTTCTGATCCCTTTCAGCGCTCCTTCTTAAAATATTGGTAATAACAGCATTCCAGGCGTCCGTTGTACAGCTTTCTGCGTTTGTCCGCCTTTCGTCCAAACTCTTTTTCAAAGGATTTGTCCGACGTGATAATAAAATACGACCAGTCCTCAAACGTTTTAAAATGCGCGCCCATTCCCCTGTACAGCGCGCGGGCGCCCGCCGCATCCTCAAGCCGTTCCCCGTAAGGAGGATTTGTAATCAGAAAGCCCTGACGATATCGCGACGCCGTTTTTGTATAATCCAGCTTCTGGAAATGGATGCATCCCTCAACGCCCGCAAGCCGTGCGTTTTCTTTCGCCTGACGGATTGCAAAATAGTCAATATCGGATGCATAGATCCGAAGTCCCGCCTCTTCGTCGGAACGGATGACGGAACGTGCCGCCTCTCTTGCGCGTTCTGCAAGCCCTGCGCCGCAGCAGGCCCATTTTTCAAATGCAAAAGAGCGGTTCAGTCCGGGCGCAATGTTTTTTCCGATCATAGCTGCTTCAATCGGGATCGTACCGGAACCGCAGAACGGGTCGAGCAGCGCCCGATCGGGCTTCCATCTGCTCAGGTCCAGCATGGCGCAGGCCAGCGTTTCTTTGATCGGCGCTTTCCCGGCGGTTTCCCGATACCCTCTTTTATGGAGTCCTGTTCCGGACGTATCCAGCGTCAGAAGCGCCGTATCGTTCAGAAGCGCCACTTCAATTTTATATACGGCTCCCGTTTCTTCGAACCAATTCCTGTGATAAACGCTTTTCAAGCGCTCCACGACGGCCTTCTTCACGATTGCCTGACAATCCGGCACGCTGTGGAGAACGGATTTTACCGATTTCCCGGAAACCGGAAAGCAGGCATCCTCCGGAAGGAATTCTTCCCAGGGAATCGCTTTCGTGCCCTGGAAAAGATCTTCAAAGCTTTCGGCACGGAACTCCCCCATTTTGATAAAAACGCGGTCGGCGCACCGGAGCCAGAGATTTGCCCGCGCCACGGTTTCAAAATCCCCCGTAAAATCAATTCTTCCATTTTGGATCACTATGTTTTCCGCATGCAGCGTCTTCAGTTCAAAGGCCGCGCATGATTCAACGCCAAAGGCGGCCGAGGCGATCAAATCCATCTTCATAAAATCCTTTCAGATACTCTCTGCACAGCCGGCTCACGTCTTCCTCCCCGGCCGCCCTCCAGGGCAAAGCGGAAGGCGGCGCGCTTTTCAGCAGAAGCGTTTCCTCGCGAACCGGGTGCTTTACGCAAATTACGGACGACCAGAGCGCCGGGTAAGAAAGGCGGCCGGGCGTCACACGTTTTCCTCCGTATTTGACGTCATCCGCCAGAGGATGTCCGCTGAGCGCCAGCTGCGCCCGAATCTGATGCGTCCGGCCCGTAACCGGCACCGCAAAAACAAGCGTATCGTTTCCGCAGACGGCTACCGTCTCATAAATCAGCACGCAGCGCTTTCCTCTGTCGGGATCGTGCGTCACAAGGTTCTTTTTCTCGTCTTTATACAGCGCATGGACCAGTACGCCCGCCGATTTTCGAATCGTTCCTTCCGCCAGGGCAAAATATCCCTTCCGGAACCTTCCCTCCCTCAGCTCCGCCGAAAGGCGGGACGCGCCTTTTGAGGTTTTTGCAAAAAGCATCGTGCCGCCTACATTGCGGTCCAGCCGATGAACGAGCCCGACAAAGGCATTGCCCGGCTTATGGTATTTAACGCGCAAATAATCGTTCACGATGGAAAGCATGTCCGAGCCTGCCGGCGTGCGTCCGTCCGGCTGAGACAGCAGGCCCGGCGGCTTGACTACGCCGATCACATGATTATCTTCGTAAAGGATCTGAAGCTCTGTTTTCATTCGTCGGATTTCCATGCCGCATAGGAACCGCACGGCAGAAAGGTTCCTTCCATGGAACGGATCGGAAGCAGAACGTCGCCGTGATCGATTCGGCCCCGTGCCGGGAAGGCCTTAAAATGGATTCGGAGGATATTCGCTGTTACGGAGGAAGAAAAGCCGGTCGTATAAGAATTCAGCAGGAAAAACAGCGGCTGCTTTCCAAGCAGGCGGACGCACTCTCCTGCAAAATCAAACAGGCTGTCTTCCAGCTTCCAGACTTCTCCGCCCGGGCCTCTTCCGTAAGAAGGCGGATCCATGATCACCGCATCATACGTATTCCCTCTGCGAAGCTCCCTGGCGACGAATTTGAAGGCGTCGTCAACGATATATCGGATCCTGTTCCCGGAAAGTCCGGAAAGCACAGCGTTTTCGCGCGCCCGCGCAACCATGCCCTTCGACGCGTCCACATGACAAACCTCCGCGCCCGCTTCGGAAACCGCCGCCGTCGCGCCGCCCGTATAACCAAATAAATTGAGAACCTTGACGCTGCCGCCCGCGGCAGCTCTGCGGGAAATCATCGCCCGCATCCAATCCCAGTTCGCCGCCTGCTCCGGAAAGAGGCCCGTATGCTTAAAGCCAGTCGGTTCAACGTAAAATTTAAGCGAATCATATTGGACGGTCCATTTCGGCGGCAGCGTTTTATAGAAGCTCCACGAGCCTCCGCCGCTCCGGCTTCTGCTGTACCTCGCATCCGCCCGGCGCCACAGCTCCGGCCGGACCGGCTTCCAGATCGCCTGCGGATCCGGACGGGAAAGGATCACATCCTTCCAGCGTTCCAGCTTCATGCCGTTTCCTGCGTCCAGGATTTCATAATCTTTCCAACGGTCGGCCGTAATGTCCATCCTCTACCTGCCCATTCTTTTCGCGACTTCCTCGGCAACCTCGTCCAGCATGCCGTGATCGCGCGTAAAATTAAAAATCGTATAACGCGGCCTGATTTTGTAGCCGTTTCGAAGACTTTCCAGGAACAGCTCGTTTGAGATGCCAAGCTCCGCCGGCGTCAGAGCGCTTCCTGCTTTTGCATAAATCTCCCGCAGGAAGTCGGGCTTCGGCGCGTGAACCTCCGCCACTACTTCAAAGCGCCTGCTCATAATGTCATACACTTCGGCAGAGGCAATCGATGCAAGCCCTACGGAATTTCCGTGGAGCGGATGCGGGACGCCCTTTTCGATTGCGGCAAGCTCCCAATAATGAGCCAGATGATGCTCGCTTCCCGACGCCGGACGCGTGTATCCGGTAATTCCCATGGAAATTCCCGTAAGAATCAGAGCCTCGTTCATGCGTTCCACGGCATCCTCCTCACGACGGAAATACCGTTCCGTGTTAGCGACGCAGAGATCGACCGCATTCTGCACGAGCCGCGCTGTGATTTCACAATAATGCTCGTCGTTGACGGCCTTCGTCAGCCGCCAGTCGGAAAGCGCCGTATATTTTCCGACGACGTCTCCGTATCCCGCGCGCATCAGCTCCATCGGCGCATCTTTCATGATGCCGGTATCCGCAACGATGCAGGAATGGTAATGCGCGGGATATGTAATTTTATGGCCGCCGATCACGAACGCGGCATTCATGGAGGCATACCCGTCCATCGAAGGCGCTGTGCCTACCACAACGGACCGCCGTCCCGTTTTATAAGAAACAAGCTTTGTAAGATCGCTGATCGTACCGCTTCCTACGCCCAGCAGAATGCCCACGTCGTCCGTAACGTGTACAAGGATCGTGCCGAGCGCCGCTTCATCCGGTATCAGCACCGGATAGTTTTTCGTAGAAAGCTCGAGGATTTTCGTACGGAAGCCTGCGGCGCGGAGCAGCTCATCCGTTTTCCGTCCGCCCGCTTCCCAGGTGTTCCGGTCGCAAAGCAGCAAAATCGTGCGCTCCTTCTGCTCCTCCACCGAGCCCAGGACCTCCGGCAGCCGTTCCAGAGCGCCGCTTCCGGAAAGCAGATGTTCCATGTCGATCCGGTGTGTTCTGCCGCAGACACAGTCGAATTTGTAGCCGGGCAGTTCTTCAAGCCCCATCGTCAAGATCCGCTCCGCCTGCCTGCGAAACGCTTCCGTCAGTCTCGACGGATCGACCGGCTCGGATCTCTGCCATTCCAAGATAACTTTTTCTTGTTCCATTTAAACGCCGCATCCTTTATATAGAATCGTCCCGGAAATTGAAAGAAATGCCATGTTTCAGCTCTCTTGCAACGCTGAAGCATGGCATTTCGTCTGGTCGGAGTGACCTGACTTGAACAGGCGACCTCTTGCACCCCAAGCAAGCACTCTAGCCAAACTGAGCTACACCCCGAAAACGTTAGCTATCCTAACACATTTTAGGTCATCCGTCAATCCTTATTTTCTAACAGTGAATCACTTCGATGCCGCGAAACGCCGTATCCTCCAATCCGGCAAAATCCGCTTTCTTTTCTTCTTCCAGAACCTCGTTCAGAGACGGACGTGTTTTCGGATGCTTTGGGGTGAACACGGTGCAGCAGTCCTCGTACGGTAAAATACTCGTTTCAAACGTCCCGATCCTGCGGGAAACGGCGACAACCTCCATTTTATCCATCCCGATCAGAGGACGGAAAACCGGCATGTCTGCGGCGTTGTCCGTACAGTATAACGCCTGCATCGTCTGACTTGCCACCTGCCCGACGCTTTCGCCGGTTACCAGAGCGGAGCAGCCGTTTTTCCGCGCTGCGCGTTCCGCAATGCGCATCATCGACCGGCGCATCAAAACGGTTGAAAGCTCTTCCCGGCAATTCGAATCGATCGCAAGCTGAACCTCCGTAAACGGTACGACCAGCAGCTTGATGCCGCCGGAATAGCGTCCTACGATCCGCGCAAGCTCGACGACCTTATCCTTGGCGCGCTCGCTGGTATACGGATAGCTGTAGAAATGTACGGCGCAGAGACTCACTCCCCTTTTTGCAATCATGTAGCCGGCGACCGGGCTGTCGATCCCGCCGGAAATCAAAAGGCAGGCTTTCCCGTTCGTGCCCGTAGGCATTCCGCCCGGCGCTTCAATAATCTCCGAATAAAGGTAAGCAGCCTCACGTACCTCGATATAAAGAATAAAGTCGGGATGATTCACGTCCACATGAAGATTTTCATACGTTTCCACCAAATCGCCGCCGATTTCCGAGGAAATTTCAGGAGACGTCATCGGAAACGTCTTCAGGCCGCGTTTCGTTTCTATTTTAAATGTAAATTCAGTCTTACCGGCTTTGCTGCCGCCGTCGAGTATATTGCGGACGACCTCTTTTGCAAGCGTCGAAATGTCGGAGTATTCAGAACGCGTTACGTAAGCAGGACTGACGGATACCAGCCCGAATACGCCGGAAAGCCGCTCCAAAGCCGTTTCAAAATCAAAATTTTCGGTTTCCGGTTCAACATAATAACGCGACTGCGACCAGCGGATATGACACGCGCCGCAGTCCGAAAGCGCCGCCCGCATATTGCGGGCCAGTCTCTGCTCGAAAACAGAACGGTTCAAGCCCTTCAGGGCAATTTCCCCGATCCTTGCTAAGATCACTTTCTCCATCTCGTACCATTCCCTTCTAAATCAGGCACGGCCGCCCTTGCGCCGTCCGTAAAGCTTTTTCACTTCCTGGCAGATTACCCTTGCGGCGTATTCCGCCTCCTCTTCCGTATTCTGATAGGAAAAACTGATCCGCACAGCGCCGTCGATGACGTTCGGTGCATATCCCATCGCTGCAAGCGTCCGGCTTCTGTCTTTTTTATGGGAAGAGCACGCCGAGCCTACGGAAAGATAGACGCCTTTTATTTCCACACTGTGCTGGAGGACCTCCGCTCTCAGCCCCGGGAACGCAACGTTCAGAATATACGGGGAGCAGACGGCTTCTGAAGAAACCAGAATACAGGAACGGATTTCTTCCTGCAGCGCGCGCCGGAAAATGCCGTTTAATTTTACCGCGTGCGCATAATTTTCCTGAAGGTTTCCGCAAACCAGCTCGGCCGCTTTCGCAAGCCCTGCAATTCCGGGCAGATTTTCCGTTCCGGAGCGCAAGCCGTTTTCCTGGCCGCCTCCATAAAGCAAAGGCGTCATTTTGAGCTTGGAGTCGACATACAGGAAGCCGCTGCCGCGCGGTCCGTGAATTTTATGTGCGCTGACGCTGAGCAGGCCGCATCCAAACTGCTTTACTGATACGGGCAGCTTTCCGTAGCTCTGCACGCAGTCCGTGTGAAGCACTGCATTGGGATTGACGGATTTTACAAGAGCGGAAATCTCGGAAAGCGGCTGGACCGCGCCCGTTTCACTATTTACATGGCAAACGGAAACAAGAGCCGTTTCCGGCGTCATAAGGCTTTTTAAAGCCTCCAGATCGAGCAGCCCGTCGGACCTTACAGGAATTTCTCTGACTTCGTATCCTTTTTTTCCCAGAGCCGCCGCCGTTTCTGAAACGGAAGGATGCTCTGCCGCCGAAATCAGGATCTGCCGGCCGGCCCGCGGGTTCGCCTGCAGATATCCGCGAAGCGCCCAATTATTGCTTTCTGTTGCGCAGGAGGTAAAAAAGATTTCCTGCTCCTTCGCGCCGATCGTATCTGCAAGAAGCTTGCGGGACGCCCGCAGCTTCTTCTCGGCCTCCACACCCAGATGGTGAAGAGAAGACGGGTTCCCGTACAGGAAGCGCGCAGCGGCGGACAGCTCCGCCGTTACGCGGTCATCCTGCCTTGTCGTTGCGCTGTTGTCAAAATAAAAAACTTCGTTTTTCTGTTTTTGCTCGGCATATTTATCATACAGATCCGGGCGTTTTCGCTTTGTACGTTCTTCCGCCGCTCGGATCTGCCAGGCTTCGATTTCCTCATGCTTTCCGGAAAGCAAGATTTCCGGAACTTTTTTCCCTTCGATCTCGGCCGGGCGCGTATATTGCGGATATTCCAGCAGCATTCCGGAATGAGATTCCCGTTCCGCCGAGCCCTCCGCCAGGACGCCTGGCAGAAGGCGCGCCACGCAGTCCGCCACCGCCATTGCCGGGATTTCCCCGCCGGTAAGTACAAAATCCCCCAGAGAAATTTCTTCGTCAACGAATTCTTCTATGATCCGCTCGTCAATTCCCTCATAATGTCCGCATAAAAGCATCAGATTTTCTTTTCCCGCAAGACGTCTCGCCGTTTCCTGATCGAACGGTCTTCCCTGCGGGGAAAGGTAAATGAGATATGGTTTTTCTCCCGTGCAGGCGCGCGATACGCTCCGGATGCAGTCCGCAATGGGCTGGTACGCCATGACAAGCCCCGGTCCGCCGCCGTACGGATAATCGTCTACTTTTCCCTGCTTATTCGTCGTATAATCTCTGATTTGATGACAGTCAATCTCTAATATGCCTTTCGAGATCGCCCGCGCGATGATGCTTTCCTGAAACGCCGCCCGCACCATATCCGGAAACAGCGTTAAAATATCGACTCTCTTTATCACGTTATTCTTCGCCGCTTTCTGCTCCGCCGTTCTCTTCGTATACTTCCCTCAATCCCGGCAGAAGAGAAACCGTGATTTCGCCCTTTTCCACGTCAACTGCCTTGATTACGTCTGCAATCGCTGGAATCCATATCGTTTTGTGGTCTGTTCCTGTAATCTCATAGATATCGTTTGCTCCCGTTGACTGGACTTCTGTCAGCGTGCCAAGCAGAGCTCCGTCTTCCTCTTTCACGGAGCAGCCGATCAGATCGCCGATAAAGTAAGTGTCCTTCGGCAGCTTAACCGCTTTTTCCCGGGGGATCTCCAAAAACATTCCACGAAGGAGCTCCGCCTTGTTTCGGTCGTCGATTCCGTACAGTCTCAGAAGCACCATGTTTCCCGATGGTACTGCGGAAAGCACTTTATACGTCTTCGGACTTCCGCCGCTCCGCCGCTTCGGAACGAGCTCGACCTCTGTCAGAGAACAAAAGCGTATGGGATTATCGGTCAAAGGCAGCACCTTGAGTGCGCCTTTGACGCCATGAACATTGACAATTTCACCGATTCTGATTCTGTTCAGCAAAATCCGATGCCCTCCCGATTTCAGACGGTCCGTCAGACAATATCGACGTATACCGATTTCGGTACGTTTCTCGATGCAGCTTTTGTGACCGTACGGAGTGCCTTTGCAATTTTTCCGTCCTTTCCGATCACTTTTCCCTTATCGTCATCCGCTACAGAAACCTTCAGCGTAATGCTTGTCTCGGATTCTTCCTCCTCGACGGACACCTGCTCCGGATGATTTACGAGCTGCCGTACCACGATTTCCAAGAACTCTTTCATTGTAACGCTCCATTCCTCCGTTATGCTTCGGCATTAGCCTCGGCCGCTTTTTTGAGCAGCGACTTAACGGTATCTGTAGGCTGCGCGCCGTTTTTGATCCAATAATCCGCACGTTCGGAATCGATTTTGATTTCAGCGGGTTCCACCAAAGGATTGTATGTTCCGATTTCTTCTATAAATCTTCCGTCCCTCGCATATTTCGATTCTGCAACCACTACTCTGTAAAACGGTGCTTTCTTTGCGCCCATCCTTCTGAGTCTGATTTTTACCATGTCGTTTCACCTCCGGTAATTTCTTGTATTTATATTTACAGGAAAATATCAGGCATTTTTCCGCCGAACATTTTTCTGCCAATACCTCTTTTGCCCTTCCCGCCAAAGCGCTTCATCATAGCGCGCATTTCTTCGAACTGCTTCATCAGCCGGTTCACGTCCTGCACCGTTGTTCCGCTTCCCGCCGCAATTCTCTTCCTGCGGCTGGCGTTCAGCAGATCGGGGTTTCGTTTCTCCCGCTTCGTCATCGATTGTATGATCGCTTCGATTTTGACAAACTGCTTTTCGTCGATCTCCTCTTCTTTGATCTGTGCCGCTCCGGGAAGCAGCTTTAAGAGACCTCCGATCCCTCCCATTTTCTTGATCTGCTGAAGCTGATCCAGAAAATCATCAAGCGTAAAGGTCTGTGTGGCAAGCTTTTTCTCAAGCTCCTCCGCTTTCTTCTCATCGTACAGCTCGACGGCCTTGTCAATCAGCGTGAGCACGTCTCCCATCCCGAGGATCCTGTCCGCCATCCGCTTGGGATAGAAAATTTCAAAGTCGTTGATTTTCTCTCCGCTGGATGCAAATTTAACGGGCTTTCCCGTGATCGCCCGGACGGAAAGCGCCGCGCCTCCCCGCGTATCGCTGTCGAGCTTCGACAGGATGATTCCCGTCACGGCAAGGCGTTCGTTAAACACCGCCGCAACATTGGCCGCTTCCTGGCCCGTCATGGCGTCGATTACAAGTAATATTTCAGCCGGATTCACCGCCGATTTGATTTCGTCGAGCTCGTCCATCAGCGCTTCGTCGATCTGAAGGCGTCCGGCCGTGTCCACGATTACAACGTCATTTAAGCTTCTGAGCGCGCTTTTCACGGCATTTCTCGCAATGTCCGCCGCCTTTGCGCCGGGTTCTTCCGTATATACGGGAATATCGATCTGCCTGCCGAGCACCTGCAGCTGCTGAACCGCCGCCGGCCTGTAAATATCGCATGCTGCCATCAGCGGCTTTCTCCCTTGTTTTCTCAGATGCGCAGCCAGCTTTGCGCAGGCGGTCGTTTTACCGGTGCCCTGCAGTCCTACGAGCAGGATTACATTCGGAGGCGTTTTAGAAAGGTCCAGCTTATAATCGTCGGCGCCGAGCAGTCCCGTCAGCTCGTCGTCTACGATTTTCACAATCTGCTGCCCCGGGGAAAGGCTTTCCAGGACCTCCTGTCCTACCGCTTTTTCGGAAACGCGCGCAATAAAGTCCTTAACGACCTTATAATTGACGTCTGCCTCCAAAAGCGCCATCCGGATCTCCCGCATGAACTCCTTGACGTCCTTCTCCGTAACGCGCGTCTGCCCTTTTAACCGTTTTATCGTCGCCTGCAGTTTTGCCGATAAGCTTTCAAATGCCATAGCAGCCCCTCTTATATCTTTGTGATGATCCTGAAAAGGTTCTTGTCGATCTGATCCAGCATATACAAATTCCCGCTCTGCATGCCGCTTCTGTCAATGAGCTGCAGATCCTCCTGAATCGTCTTCAGGTTCTGCCTGATCTCGCAAAAGCGTTCCAGCAGCTTCAGTTTTTCCTCGTATTCCGCCAAAGCCTTGCGGCCTCTTTTGATAAAATCATGCGCGCCCTGCCGGCTGATTCCCAGCTCTTCCGCGATTTCGGACAGGCTCAGATCCTGGTTGTAGTGCATATCCATGCACTTATATTGACTTTCCGTAAGCAGCTGCCCATAAAAATCAAGCAGCATGCCGATCTCGTAAATATCTTCCGCCATCGTTTTCCTCTCCGAATGCAAGCGCTTTAGAGCGTTTCCATGTAAAGGAAACGCTCTTTACAGAGAATACAGGAAACGGCTCCGCTTGTCAATAGGAAAATGAGAAATTTATTTTACCGTGCCGCTGACCAGGAAAGCCATCGTCTTCAGATCCCCTTCAATCTTTTTGAGAGGCTCATTCAAGATTGCTTTCATACATGGAGCAATCCTTTCTTGGGCGCCAGTCCTCGCCGCTTTCCCGCCGGGAGGAGGGAATTTTCTTTTGCGGCTTTAATCTTTCTAAAGCGCGGAGCCCTTCATATCCGCAAGAAGGGTTTCCAGCTGAATACGGGATTCAGGAGTTCCGCGTTTTATTTAGGATCTTCAATCAGCTATGCCGATTATACAGATACATCGCCGGCGGAAGCCTACCACAGCTGATTCTCTCCTAATTCCAAAATGATATCCGTATTTTCAAAATCTGCTTTATGACGCTTCGCATCGGAAGAAAGAAACCTCATCATTGTGACTAAATTTAAGCTGTCACTGCGAAACGGCTTTTCCCTTGTTCCGCCTACAAGGCATGCGCCTTTCACTTCCTCCCAGCCGCCTCTGGTATATAAAGGAACTCTGTTTTTCTCGCACGTGAAAATACTAATATCTGCGTGCTGAGCGATTATAAATTGAGCGGCCTTTTTTATTGTTTCAGATGCAAGCCCCCGGTTTTGCCAGCGGGGATGTGTTACAACCTCACTCAATCCATATGCCAGATACGTCCGACCTTTGTGCAGAAGTATACTTTTTCTTACTCCCACATGGCAGATTACCGCATCCTGCTCTGCCAAAACAAAGGCGGTTACAAAAGTATCGGGGGCCGAGGGATACTCCTCCTCCGCGCCGCTTCCGGGCCATGCCGTATTTTCCAGGGCAATCATTTTTCTCACAAGCTCTGCATCGCATCGTTCCTGTGGATATTGTATCCATATCATATCCGGCGCCTCGGTACGAAATATTATTTGTTAATATAATAATAGATGAGAAAAACCTCGTGTCTTACCGTAAACTGTTCGGGAAGAGACGAAAGCAGGCGCAGGTGGCTGCTTTCAAATTCCGCAAAGGTTTTCTCGTCCATGGAAGCCAATACGCCGCGGCAGGCCTTGATTCTTCCGTGCCAGCTTTCGCGTGTGAAAGGAAGATCGACCAAAAATTTTTCCATATGCGGATCGTCGAAATAATGGATTTTTAAATCGCGGATTGCCGAAGAACCGCCGTCCCAGGCGGGATTATATTGTTCCACCAGCGCATGAGAACGTCCCGCGACGGGATCCTCCGGCAGATAGCTCATATAAAGCTTCAGGAACAGTCCGCCCGGGCGGAGAATCTGTTTGATTTTGGGCACAATCCTTTTCGGATCGAAATACCAGAAGCATTGACAGGCCGTCACCGTATCAAATGAATTTTCTGGAAAATCGATTTCCTCCGCCGGACAGACTTCATATTGAATATTCGCAAGTTCCTTTGACAGACGTTTCGCCTCAGCAATCTGGTTTTCTGAAACATCTGCCGCGACAATTTCCGCCCCGTAGCACGCAAGTCCCCTGGGAATCACACCGGTTCCTGTGCCCAGGTCGAGCCAGCGGGAGCCTTTCGTTCCGACTCCCAGGGAATACAGACGCTCGTAAAGCTCCTTCGGGTAAATATCGCGGTATGCCGCATATTCCCGAGAGGTCTTCCCAAAATCAAATTCTTGTCCGTTATCTACGAGGATTTTTTCCATCCGTCTTTCCTTTCTCTTCGAAAATTCCGTTTATTTTCCGAAGCCGCCGTCTAATATGGCGTAGATGTTTCTTGCGATCGTATCGGGCGGGATCACCATTCCGCCGTAATTTCCGGTTACGCAGTTGAACGTATCGGGGAAGCAGCCGTCAAACAGGCCCTCGGCGTACGGCGCATACGTTTCCGGCTTATTATGCGGCATCCAGCTTTCCTCCGTGTGATCTACGAGCCAGCGAATTCCCGCGGAAGTAATGCCGCGGTGGAAAAGATGCCAGTCAATCGCGGGATCCTCTTCCGCCCAGTCGATTCCCCGGTCGCACGACATATTAAAAACCTGCAGCACCTCCCACTGGACGTGGTCGCGCACCCAGTTTGCAAAATACCAGTCGCTCGAGCAAAGGCACGGCTTTGTATTATACAGCATCGGGATCTTCTCCGGCTGCCACAGATGCGTAAACGGAAGCAGGCTGCGGATCCAGTATACCGCTTTTCTGCGATACGCCTCGCTGCCAAGCACGCGGTAACCCTCGTAATAAGCGACGGCAGCCTGACCGGCGGCCAGCAGGTTGGGGGCGTGCAGCGGCGTCTCCCAATAATCGCCACCCTCCGGCCGCATCATTCCCATGCAATAATCCAGAGCTCTGCGCGCCGCCTCTGTAAAAGAAGCGCGCTCGGCCCCCTCAGGCAGACCTTTTACGATGTCAAGCAGCTCCAGCGCCGCGGTGACGCACATGCTCAGCGCCGTATCGCCTCCCTGCCCCATGGGCTCTGCGAACTCGCGCGCTACGACAAAATCGTCTTTTCCTTTATGTCTTCCGTCCGGTTCAAACGGGAACGCGCCGTCCTCCTGCTGCCAGGACAGAATTTCCCGGCCTCTGAGAATGCGCGCCTCCAGTTCGGGAGCGGCAGGCGAAGCCGGAGCCGCTTTGTCGCACCACTCGATTTTCGCCTTCAGCGCCTCGGCCGCAGCGCCGCCCCGCTCGCTTACATATCTCCGCAAAAAAACGGGAACGCCTTTTGAATAGCCCTGCTGCGGATTGCCGAAGCCGGCGCCATCCTTCCAAAGATTTGTGGCGTAATGCATTGCAATTTTATCCAGCGCCGCAAGATAGCCTTCCCGCGTGTCGTCCTCCTGCGGCAAGGCCGGCAGCCCGTGACGGATTACCCAGTCGCACAGGGCATCCTGCGCATTTCCCTGACAGAGGAAAATTTCGCTTTCAAAACGCACCATCTGGCCAAGATGCATTTCGAGCGGCGGATCCGCGTAAATTTGATTTTCGTCGCGTTCGTCCTGCGCGGAAGGCACCATAAGACCGAACAGGCTGTTATCTGTTCTGTCTACGAAATTCGGCACCGCAAAGACCGGCTGTGCGAAATGCTTTCGGTAATTGAACCAGCGCGTCGCCCATTTTACAGGATTCCAGGCCAGTCCGATCGCCGTTCCGTCCTTTGAAAGCGTCATGCAGGGAATGGCAACCTTGTTCGGAACCGGCGCATATTTATGATACCACGGCTCACGGAACCAGTCGCTTCCGCTGGACCACTCCGTGCCGGAAAGCCATTCCACCCCCGGCAGAATCGCATCGTCCTTCGTCCCGCCGAACGCGCCCTCTCCGATCTTGAGCCAGGGACCGCGCAAATATTTTACGTACATGTTTTGCTTGGCTTCCAGTTCATGCCTGAGCTGGAGAATCGGACGATCTTTGCAAAGCGTAAGCGTTACGGTTCCCGTCAGGCATTCCTCGGTAAAAGGATAATGCATCCAGTTTGAAAACGACGTTCCGTCCAGCTTTTTCTGCACATTCATCGACGAAACGGAAAAGAGCAGCGTCTGATCGCCGTTTTCTTCGGTCCGAAGGAGATAGTCCTGCGCTTCCAGACGCATCGGCAGCTCCTGATCGCGCACAAGCAGTTCTCCGAGGTGCTCCAGCACTCCCAGCAGCCTCCCCCGCGCGTCAAAAAGCTCTGCAAAGCCCCAGCCGCTGAGTCTTTTATACAATACAACTTCCATAAGTCCGTTTTTAAGGGTGACAGAGTCCCCCGTATAGCTGGCTTTTCTGTAATTCGGCATTCTGATCAGCCTCCCGTTTTTAATTAGAATTTACTTGCTGCGGGTGATTATAGCATACGCTTTATAAAAGTACAAACCGAAAATTGCGGGGCTTCTTTTCTGTGAGACGTTTACCGGACCGGCACATAGTCCAGCTCCGATTTTTGGTCTGTAGCCTCCAGCTTGAAAATAACAGGACGCAGCCCGTCGTTGCAGCTGCAGATTGCGACGCCCGGAGTGCGGATCCAGTCTCCGTAATAAAAAACGCCCGTTCCCGCACCGTGCGCAAGTGCGAAAACATATTGATATATGGCTTTCCACGCCTCGTCGCAGAAGCCCTCCGGCTTGGCGTAATCGGCATAGAAAATTTGTCCCTCCTTCAGCATGGGACAGGCGGTTAATCCTTCCGCTCCGTATTCCGCGGCAAGCTCGCGATCCAGGGTTGTCTTCAGCACTGTAATTTTTACTTTGTTCATAGGCATTCTCCCGATATGTTTTTTATTTCATTCTGATTATACCTGTTCTTCCGGGAAAAGCAACGCCTCTTATTTATGATAAAGTATGTATTGGCTCCGCTTTGCGGTCACGTGCCGATTTCCACAAACCAGCGTCCCTCCTGATAGTTCAGAAAAGTAACCTTTCCGGAGATTCGGATTCTATAGCGTGTTCCGTACCCGCCGCTTTGAAAGGCCGCATGGGAATTTCTGCTGAATACCCTGTCGATTTCAAAAATCCTGCCGTCGTGCCAGAGAACGGCGCGCGGTGTGATTTTGCCTTCGGTATTAAATTCTGCAATTACTGACACGTAAAGTTTTCTTGCCATAATATGATATTATATTCATTTTAGAAAACATTATACTATAATTTGAAATCGCTGAGCTCCGCTATTACGCCATAGAACAGGTTGCCGAAAAGGTCGACCGCGAGCATACTCGCATTCACGATTCCCGCCCTTCTTATATTTTTGGGGCGACAGAATACAGCTGCGCATTTATACTTCTAACTTCTAAGAGGAACGCATGGTAGGTCAATATCGTTTAAATAAGCGGCAGATCATAAGATAGCATTCTCGCCAAGAGGGCTTTATTTTCTGTATGCTTTTCGAAGCAAGAAGGTGGAAAATAGTGAAAAGAAGACAAAAATATGGTATAGTAGGAAAAAACTGAGAGCATAAGCCGTCTGCTACAGCGACCAACTTCGAAGCGCCCTTCTCGGGAACAATTTAAGGAGGTAAGTAAAATGCTTACAAAAGCCAATAAAAATGCCGCTCCAATGATTGTTAGAATTGTTATAACTGTTATGATTGTTATGATTGTTTTAGCTTGCTTGTGTGTATGTTCTATATATATTTGGTTTACGTATACGTCAAAGTGGAAGTATAATGTTGAAAACTTTGAGGTATTTCAGGAAGATTTTCAGACAGTTGCTGATTTTTGCCTGGAAAATGTCGAAAAAAATCCTGAAATCATATACTTCAATTTAAGTGGGAATAACACAATTTACTGCGGAACGAAAAGCGACGCGCAAGAGATGGATGTTTCGAATGATATTATAAACAGCTTTCGTAACATAGAACATGCTTTTCCGGATAGTGATGCAAAATTAGATGTTATATATTGTGCGGATGGCGCGGTTTATTTTACTACTCATAATGGCTTGTATTCGGTAATTTACTCTCCGACTTCAAAGCCGACAACACTGTCTGGCGGAAATACAGAGGCCGACACAAAAAAATAACAGACGATTGGTATCATGCAGTAAAAAAATAATTTTTCAACCGCACCTTTCCAAGGCGCGGTTGGTTTTTATGCAGATTTGTCAAACATGTGTTACATCGTACTGAAGAGATCAGAAAAAGCCTGCAAGGGAGATTTCCAATTTGAAAGACGTATGGGAAACGGATGCAGTCTTTGTCATTACAGCGTTTCAGCTGCTTTGCAATGTCTTGGAAGGAATAGAAGGTATGCGTGGCATAGAAGCGTTCATGAGCCTTGCGACGGCTTCTTTCTACTTTTCTGTTATGTCCGGAAGTAGAGCCGTTGCAGCGACATTTTTCCGGCGACAGATAGGCCGGCGGTTCGTTTTGAACTTGATGTCAGCTTTCGCAGACCTGGATTTCCCGGCCTGTTGAATAACGGGCAGGCGAAAGCGCATCTCTTGTGTTATCACTATGCATAGCGTAGCTTCCTTCTGTGTCAGGTTTTTCTACAGTAACGAAGGATAACACAAGGAAACGGGACCTCGCTATTTTTCTGTGTTCTGCTGCCGAAATCTTAAAAAGTCGGCAAAAACACTCGACCAAAAAGCGGGAAATTTTATTGATTTATTGATTTTAAGAACCTTTTTCAAAAAATCTGATTTTTCAATGTTTGTCCAAGCCGCATAAAAATATTTCCGGCATTTCGGCGGTGGGCTTGAGGCGTTTACAGTCGAACAGACTATTGGGGTGAGGAAAAACATCGAAGCGGACGGATGGCTTATTTTCTGTCGCAGACAAAAAATAAGTCGGAGCAAAGCGAACTTTACTCCGACGTGGTGGAGACGAGTGGGCTCGAACCACCGACCCCCTGCATGTCAAGCAGATACTCTAACCAACTGAGCTACGCCTCCGCAATCTAATACAATGAGACTTTATTATAGCTTTCAATTGTTTCGAAAAATTGTATTTTTATTTAAAAATATATACAATTTTACAGAATTCCCCGGCGCCGCACATTGGGGTGTTCCATATAATCTGAAACGGCAGACGGATCCGATAGGAAAGTGCCCCCCGTTTTTCCAGTCCTTCAGTGATTCCTTTTCCCACCGCTGACGATGCTGAAATATTCCCTCGACGTCAGAAAGTATACGCCGATGTAAAACAGTGCGAAGACAAGATAGCAGCCGATTATGACCGCCGTAAAGAGCGCCGTGTTCGTCAGACTGAACAGCGACAGCATCTTTGAGATCATTGGGAATGCAAACAGCAGGTGAATCCCGGCCGCGGCCAGCGGGAGGAAAAATACGGTAAGCACCTGAGAATTGATGCTTTTCCTGATTTCCGGCTTACTCATTCCGACCTTCTGCATAATTTCAAAGCGCGACTGGTCCTCGTACCCCTCTGTGATCTGTTTGTAATACATAATAAGCACCGCGGCGCAAAGGAATACGGCTCCGAGCAGCGCCCCCAGGAAAAACAGGCTTCCGTACAGCGCATACAGGTTTGCCCGGTCCTTTTCCGCGCATTCTGCCGACACCTGCGGGAAGGCATCGTCCGTCTGCTGCAGGAGCAGGATCGATTCATAAATCGTATCTCCGATTTCGATCTGCGTCTGCGCATCGCAGTCTAAATCAAATCCATAATAGTCATGCCGAACGGCCAAACCGTTTTCCGGCTTCACAAGCTCTTCCCACATGGCACCGAGCGCATCAAAGTCGGAAACAATCAGATACAGCGCCGGAACCGACGGCGTGACGCCCATTCCGCTGTCTATAAACTCCGAAATTTTTTCTACCCGTCTCGGAGGAAGCGTACCAATCGTAATCGTATCCCAGGAAAATGTCGATTTTGTAGTATACAGAAGCACCTCGTCCTCCTGAAGCGTTTCCTTTTGCCCCATCAGCCGGTTATAATCCTCCAGCGGCAGGACAAACAGCTGCCAGACATTTTCATAGAGAGAAAGCTGAAAGTCCTCCGAGGCCGGCTCTTCAAACAGGATCCGGTCCTCCGCGAGGTAGACCGCCGCGTCCAGATAACGGTAATACAGCAGATTTTCCGCTTTCTGGCCGCTCTTTTCCAAGACCTCTTCGACGGCTCCGTGTACCGCGTCGATATAAGCCGTATCCAGCGAATCCGTCTCCACGATAATATTTCTGGGATATTGCGCGCGCAGCGTATCCTCTGTGCCGATGTACAGGCACATGGTCGAGGAGATCATTACCAGCACCATGGTGGAAAGAATACAGATCGACGCCAGTCCCGCGCCGTTTCGTTTCATCCGGTAAACCATGGAGGAGACCGACACAAAATGATTTGTTTTATAATAATACCGTTTGCTTTTCTGCAGCAGCCTGCAAAGCACGACTGATCCGGCGATAAACAGCAGGTACGTCGCCACGATGACCATTACGACGGCGAGAAAGAACGTGACCAGCGCGGCGACCGGATCTTCGATCGTCAGTGCAAGATAATAAGCGCCTCCAAGAATCAGCACGCCCAGGAGAGCCAGAAGCCAGTTTGATTTCGGAGGCTTCTCCCCTACCGCTTCGCTGCGCAGCAGCTCAACCGGGTTCGAAACATGAATCTGCCGGAGCGCATTGAGCAGAATCAGACAGTGAATGATCGCAAACAGCCCCAGCGTCCGCAGAATGGCGCTCCAATCTACGGAAAAGCCAAACGATACGCTGCCGTGCAGAAGCCGCGTCATAACAAGCTCTGCAAGCTTTGAAAACAAAATGCCGCAGAACAGGCCTCCCAAATAGGAAAGCGCGGCAATGATCACGCTTTCCCAGACCAGAATTCCGGCCAGGTTTCGTTTGCCCATCCCCAGGATATTATACAGACCGAATTCCTTTTTGCGCCTGCGGATCAGAAAAGAATTTGTGTAGAATAAAAAGATCAGCGCAAATATGAAAATCACGCCGCTCCCCAGCGAAAGAATCCCCTGCATCGTATCGCCGCCCAGCATTGCGGCGACCGTATCGCTGCGGGACAGGAAGGAAACGATATAAAACATCATAATCATACCGGTACACGTTAAAATATAAGGAATATATGTCTTCCGATTCCTGGCGATGCCGGTCATCGCCAGCTTCGGGTAAAAGCCGCGCTTCATTGCTCTTCACCGCCCGCCGCCAGAGCCGTAAGCGTATCGGAGATCTTCTGATACTGTTCGGCGCCGGTATTGCTCCCGCGGTACAGCTGATGGAATACCGCGCCGTCTTTGATAAACAAAACGCGGCCGGCGTGGCTTGCGGCCTTTACGGAATGCGTCACCATCAGAATCGTCTGACCGTCCCTGTTGATCTCGGAAAACAGGCGGAGCAGTTCGTCCGTTGATTTGGAATCCAGCGCTCCGGTCGGCTCGTCGGCCAGGATCAGGCGCGGATTCGTAATCAGCGCCCGCGCCACGGCCGCCCTTTGCTTTTGTCCGCCCGAAACCTCGTACGGATATTTGGCCAGAAGCCCGGCAATGCCCAGCTTCTCCGCAATGGGCGCCAGTCTTTTTTTCATTTCCCGGTATTGCCTGCCGGCAAGTACAAGCGGCAGAAAAATATTATCTTCCAGCGTGAAAGTATCCAGAAGATTAAACTCCTGAAATACAAAGCCCAGATGATCGCGCCGAAACGCCGCGATCTCCGATTCTTTGATTTTGCTGAGGTCATGGCCGTCCAGCAGCACGCTGCCTCCCGTCGGTTTGTCAAGCGCCGCCAGAATATTCAGCAGCGTCGTTTTTCCGGAGCCCGACTCCCCCATAATTGCTACGTATTCACCCTTCTCCACGCTGAACGAAACGTCTGTCAGAGCCTGTACCTGATTGCCTCCGAACCGCGTAGTATACGTTTTTTTCAGATGATTGACTTCTAAAATCGGCATTTTGCATCCTCCTTATCGATTTTCAAGTCAATTGTAGCAAAGCGCAGGGAAGCGCCGCCATCGAATCCGCTTACATTTTTTCCGCTCCGCCTTACAAAAATGTAAGCCGTTCTTTTTATTCAACCTCCAGCTCGGCGCGCCTGAAATCGATCCGGATCACGGTACCGGTTCCGACCGCTGATTCCGCCGTGATCCTGTGCCCCAGATTCCGGCAGATCCTTTTACAGAGATAAAGGCCGATTCCGCTCGCTTTTTTATCGCTGCGCCCGTTATAGCCCGTATAACCTTTTTCAAAAATACGCGGCAGGTCCTCGGGTGCGATCCCAATCCCCGTGTCCCGGATGCACAGGATTCCCGGAGATTCCTGCGAAATGGAAATGCTGCCGGCTTTCGTATATTTCAGAGCGTTTGAAAGAACCTGCTCCAGAACAAACAGCATCCATTTTTCGTCCGTCAGCACGCGGCAATTCACAGGCGCATATTCCAGCCTGAGCTTTTTTCTGATAAACGAAGCGGCGTATTTCCGGACGGCCTGACGGATCAGCTCGTCAAGCTCATACTCTTTGATGACATAATCTGTCGAATCCGCATCCAGCCGAAGATAGCACAGCACCATTTCCACATACTGCTCAATCCTCTGCAGTTCCTCGGAAAGCTCCCGGTACTGGGCGCCTTCCCCGCTTTGCAGCAGCAGGCGCATCGCTGCGATCGGCGTTTTTATCTGATGAACCCAGATCGTATAATATTCGGTAAGATCCCCATATTGCCTGCGCATCCGGTTTTCCAGCTCTGTCCGCTCCGTGTGCAGCGCCTGAACAACCGCCTGATAATCGGCTTCCAGCGGGCTGCGCGGCTCCGGCAGATGCTCCAAGGTCACTGCGGCTTCCCGGAGCAGCGTCGTAAGGCTCTGATGCTTCCTGCGAAAGGCCAAATAATCGAAGAACAATGCTGCGGCCCCGATAAAAAAGCAAATCGCGGCGGCATACCAGACTGCGGCTGCGGGCAGCTGGTACAGCAGAAAGGAGCCGGCAAAAATAACGGTGAAAATACAAAGAAGCACAATTGTTTTTAAATGCGATTTTAAATAGCTGAGAAACAGAAACGGTTCTCCGCCCCTCTTCTTATCCGACAACGTATCCCATCCCTACCTTTGTAACGATAAAATCCGAAAGCCCCGCGGCGTCCAGCTTTCGGCGCAGACGCGCAATATTCACGGTCAGCGTGTTGTCGTCAATAAAGCTGTCCGTTTCCCAGAGCCGCTGCATCAGTGCGTCTCGCCCTACGACGCGGCCCTTCTGCTCTAGGAGCGTCTGTAAAATGCGGAGCTCGTTTTTCGTAAGATTGATTCGCTCGCCGCGGTACGTCAATACGGCCTCCGCAGGAAGCAGCAGAGCGCCGCGATGCTCCAGCGCCGGGATTTCAGGGGTAAAATCATATGCGCGCCGCAGGACAGCCTGTAGTTTGGCAGTCAGCACATTGAGGTCGAATGGCTTGGCGATAAAATCATCTCCGCCCAGATTCATCGCCATGACGATATTCATGTTGTCGGAAGCGGAAGAAAGAAACACGATGGGCACGCGCGAAATTTTTCGGATTTCTCCACACCAGTAATAGCCGTTGTAAAATGGCAGCGTTATATCGAGAAGCACAAGGTGCGGCTGAAACTCCCGGAACAGCGAAAGGATTTCGCGGAAATCCTCGGCGCATCTGGCCTCGAGGCCCCAGGCTTCAATCTGTTTTTTCACCGTTTCGGCGATCGCCATATCGTCTTCAACAATCAGGATTTTATACAAAGCGCGCCTCCTCCGCCCTTTCAGCTCCGCAGACGGAATGTTTTATATGCCAGTTTATATACCAGGATGCAGGCCGCGATGCAATAGACGATGCAAAACGCCGTCGCGGCAAGACCGAACGCCAGCGTGTCCAGCCGCAGCTGTAGAAACAGATAGCAGACCATGTACGTGATCCAGATCACCGCCGTATATGCGCCGCTTTTTACCTGCGTATGAATGTTGTAGGGCTGCAGCAGGTAGTACAGCGTCAGATAGTGAACAGAGAAGAAAATACTCATCACGATAACGGTAAGCGGAAAAATCACGTAATTCAGCAGGTTTTCCGTCCCGCCGGAGAAATACAGCACCGCGGTGAGCCCCGCGCCGGTCACCGCGGCCGGCAGAAGGTTGATTTTGATAATCTCCCTCAGACGGATCCGGAACAGCTTCAGGATAAAGCTCGGCTTTTTATAAAACGAATACGTCAGCATGCTGTGATCGCAATTCATAAACAGCGCCGTTGTAAAAATCGTACCGCGATTGATCAGGTACATGACGAATGCAAAATACGGCAGCAGGACGGACATCGACCGGTTTACCTGCTCGCGCAGCTCCGGATTGATACGGATCAGAAGCAGGACGCCCAGCATCACCGCCAGCAGGATCAGCGCAATCCGCTCCGCGGATCGCCATAATATTTTGCGGTGGCGCTTGACAAACAATTCATTAAAATATTCAAAGCCTTTTTTGCTGCTTGTAATTCCTGTCTCCGGACTGATCATTTTCTGCTGCCGCTCTGCGTTGGCTTTCTTGACCGCCTGCGTGTAATCTGTTCCGTATTTCTTTTCTGCCAGGAGGAGTTGGCAGATTTCGCGATACGATGGGAACCGCGCGATGCGGACGGCTCCCGGGAGACCGGCGGCGATTCCCAAAAGCACCAAAAGCAGGACGGCAGGAAGCGGCAGAAGCGCGTTCAGACACGGGAGGCCAAACGCTGCGGCCAGCAGCAGGGCGGTCAGCGTCCAGGACAGTTTCGGCGGCATGTTTTCATTGACGCTTTTTCCCGTCTTTTCATAGCGCAGCAGCAGAGCGGAAGCCGCGGTCAGCTTAGCGCCTGCAACGAAAAACGGCAGCAGAATACAGAGCCAAACGGGAACGCCGTAAAGCAATCCGAACAGGAGAACGGCCGGAAAGAAGCCGATGATCGTGCGAAGCATAGAATAGCAGTAATTGGAAAGCGTATATAAGCCCGCGTCCATCCGCATCAGGATCACCGCATAATATTTTTCGTTCGTCGGGTTGAAAAGATACGTGTTCAGATAGGCCCCTATGATCGTCAGAAAGAAAAAGACATGGAGAAAAAGAAGCGGATTTCTTTCCTCTCCGTAGAAGCCGCACAAAACAGAAATCGCCGCAAGATAGATCAGCTTTCCCAAAAATGCGGAAAGAATTTCCCAGATTACAGCAAGCACCGCCGCAAAGATTTTCAAGCCGCCGCTGCCGTAAAGCGTGCCGGGAAGCAATCTTCCCAGAAGCGGGATCTGCTTCAGCGCGTAAAGGATCCCGTTGACACGGCATGTGTTTCTCAAGGAAAACGAAATGCGAAACGACTTAATCATGGCTTTCCTCGCGCAGAGCCTGAAGAATTTTATCCTTAAACTCCTGATTGTCCAGGTTTTCTTTATCCACGGCTTCCAGCTCGCCGTGGTTGAGGATCACGATTTCGTCACAGAGGTCGAGCGCCAGTTCGAGAATGTGTGTGGAAAAGAGGATCACCCGATCGGTTTTCAGCGTTCGAAGCAGCTGTTTCATTTCCTCCGCCACGACGACGTCGAGCGATGTCAGCGGCTCGTCCAGCAGCAGGACGTTGGGCCGCGAAATCATGTTCACCAGCATCTGCATTTTATTTTTCATGCCGTGTGAATAATCCTTGAGCAGCTTGTCGCGGTCCTCCGGCGCAATATTGATCAGATCGAAATATTCGTCGACAGTTTTCGGCGTTCCAATGCTTTCTTCATTGATCTCAATGTAAAATTTCAGGAATTCTCTTCCCGTCAGAAACTCAGGTACGGTCGGCGTAGAAAGAACGTAGCCGATATCTTCGGCCGCAAGCTGCCTGCGCGTTCCGCCCTCCTCCAGAAAAAACGCTCCGCTGTCGGCTTTCAGGTCGCGGTTTACGCAGTTGAAAAGCGTCGTCTTCCCCGCGCCGTTTCTGCCGAGCAGACCGTAGATTTTTCCGCTTTCAAAAGTAAAACTGATATCCCGCAGGACTTCCCTTTTTTCAAAACGCTTTGACAGATGTTCGATGATAAATTTCATAAAGCCCTCCCGTGGCCGATGATACGTCGGGATTATATCATGCCCGCATTGCCGTAGCAAGGGGACTTCCTCGGAAGCGCCGCATTGCCGCCATGTTTATTTTGCACGTACGGTCTTTGTATAGTTCCGCGCTTTTTGGACGATACTATCCTCGTGACAATACACAAAAATATTAAGGAGGAATGAAACATGTCACCGAAGGAACTTCTTTATATCGAGGATGCGCTCGGCCATGAACAGCAGATGAAAAAATCCTGCACCGATTTTGCAAATCAGCTGCAGGACGCGGAACTGAAAGGCTTTGTGCAGGAACTCTGCAAAAAGCACCAGCAAAGCTTTAACCGCTTTTACAGCTTACTGAACGGGAACTGAAAGGAGTGCTGAAAAATGGATGATAAGGTAATTATGGATAATATTTTATCTACGACGAAGGGTGCGTGCGATCTGATGATGCACGGAGCAATCGAGTCCTCTACCCCGGACGTTCATTGCGCCTTCACGCAGGCCTTTAACGACACGCTCTGCATGCAGAATGAAATCTATAAAAAAATGTCTCAGAAAGGCTGGTATCCGATGCAGCAGGTCGAGCAGCAGAAAATCAATGCCGCGAGACAGAAATTCAGCGGTCAGTAACGGAAGCATCATTTGCCGCAGAACCCGCGCAGTCGCAAAGGCCGCGCGGGTTTCATCTTTTTACTACGAGAGCGGACCTGCAGTAAAAATTTTCTGCCTGCCGCTATTGACAAGAAAAATAAAATCGGCTATATTCGGTTAGTCATAACTAACATTTGCTTTGTTCAGATGTTAGTTATAGCTAACAAAAAGAGAAAGGATTTGAATATGGAAACGATACCGATTATTTTTTCCACCATTACAGGGAATGCCTTCAAGCTGGCTGAGGCCGCTTCCGAAGCGGTGCCCGACCATGTAGGGCCCTACAATATCCGATATATCAACGAGGAAGTGATCCGGAGATTCGACACGTTTCTTTTATCCTATTGGTGCAATCACGGCACGGCCGACGACGATACGATCGCGCTGATCCGTAAGATGAACGGTAAAAATCTCATTGTAATCGGTACGCTCGGGGCGGCCAGAGACAGCAAGCATGCACAGGAGGTCGCTGCGCGCGTAGAGGCGCTCGCCTCGGAAAACAACAGGCTGCTCGGCCATTTTCTCTGCCAGGGAAGCATCGACCTGCGCAGAACAGCACAGCGCCTGAAAATCCCGGAGGGAGAAAAGGGCCACTTGTCGCAGGAACGGTTTGAACGGCAAAAGCTGTCGCTTGGCCATCCAAATGAAGCGGATCTGAACGATGCAAAGAATGCGGTCCGCTCTTTTCTGCAAAAATTATGATTGCGGCAGGAAAAGCAAAATACCGGAATCGCCCGTACATAAAAAAGCTGCTGGTGATCGCGGTTTTTGCCGTTCTCAGTATTCTTTCGCTGCTGATCTGCACCGGGATCGGCACCGTGCGGTTTTCCATGGGAGAGGTTTGGAAGGCTTTGTTTATTAACGACGGCAGCGCAGCGCGGCTGATCGTCTGGAATCTGCGCTTTCCCAGGATTCTCGTCGGAGGCTTTGTCGGCATTTGTCTGGCATTGTCCGGCTGTATTCTGCAAGGCGTCATGCGCAATACCATGGCCTCGCCTTCTACAATCGGCGTTACCGGCGGCGCAAGCTTTGTCGGCTATCTTACGCTCGTCGTATTTCCATCCTATTCCTACCTGCTGCCCATAGGCTCGATCATCGGGGCATTTGTCACGACGATGCTCATCTATGCGCTGGCATATCAGCGGGGTGTCAGTCCCGTCAAAATGATTTTGTCCGGCATGGCAGTCTCCGCCCTCTTCGGTGCGTTCAACGATATGATCAAAACCTTTTTCGCTGATGCGCTGGGAAATGCGTCCGGGTTTCTGGTCGGAGGCCTGAACGGAAGCGGCTGGGGCAGCTTTCAAATGATTCTGCCATACGCCCTGACAGGGATTTTCATATGCCTGTTTCTTCCCGCGAAAATGAATATTCTTATGCTGGGTGACGAAACAGCAAATTCACTTGGATTGAGAACGGAACGCTTCCGCTTCTTTCTGATCGCGGTATCCTCTCTGCTTGCGGGAGCCGCCATTTCCGTAGCGGGTTTGATCAGCTTTGTCGGCCTGGTCGTGCCGCATATTGCCAGGCTGCTCGTAGGATCTGATTATAAATATCTCTTCCCCGCTTCCATTCTGCTCGGCTTTACCCTGGTAACCGTCTGCGATACCATCGGACGCGTGATCATGCCGCCTGGTGAAATTCCCGTCAGCATCATTCTTTCATTTATCGGCGCGCCGTTCTTTTTATACCTGCTCCGCAGGCGGCACAGTGAAGGGAGGTGAATAACAGCGTGTATTTCGGATTCAAAGATATCACGATACAGTATGGCAAGAAAAAAATAGTGGAAAATCTCTCTGTGGAGTTTCCAAGGGGAAGGATCACGACAATCATCGGAAAAAACGGATGCGGAAAATCCAGTCTGCTGAAAACCGTATCGAAGGCCGTGCTTCCCAGGCAGGGAGAAGTGATCTATGGGGGCAAAAGGCTGGATCGGTATTCCCCGAAATTTTTGGCGCAGAAAATCGCCTATCTGGCGCAGGTTCATACCTCTCCCCCCGACATCGACGTACGTACGCTCGTTTCCTACGGAAGATATCCTTATTCGAAATTCGGACGCGGCCTGACGGAAAAAGATACCGTTATTATCGACAACGCTTTGGAGCGGACCGGTCTGTCCGGACTTCAGAATCAAATTCTCGCCACCCTTTCCGGCGGCGAACGCCAGCGCGCCTGGATCGCCATGACAATCTGCCAGGAACCGGAAATTCTGATTCTGGACGAACCGACGACCTATCTGGATATCAGTTATCAGGTGGAGGTTCTGGAGCTGATCCGGAAGCTGAACCGGGAGCTTGGCATTACCATCATCATGGTACTGCACGACCTGAATCTGGCGGCGCGGTATTCGGATCTTCTGTTTGCAATCAGGAACGGCGCGGTATATGCCGGAGGAGAATCCTCGCATGTACTGACGGAAAAGAATCTGGAAGAAATTTTTGAAATCAAAGCAACCGTATTTGAAGATACAATAAACCATTGTCCATATTTTATACCAATTAAAACGATTTAACAACAGGAGGAAAAAAATGAAAAAATTTGTATCGCTTTTGATGTGCATTTGTATGCTTTTGGGAATAGCGGCGTTTGCCGGCTGCGGCGCCTCGAACGAGTCCGCCGGAGGGACATCGGGCAGTCCGCAGGCCTCGGAGGGAACGCCGGCCGTTTCCGAAAGCGAAAAAGAAGCGCTTCGTGAAAAATTAAAAGCAGAATTCTTATCTGAAGCGGATAAGGTTGTCGTAACCGAAGACGCGGTAACCTTTACGGATGCGTCTTCTGCGGACGGGAGCAGCGTTACAATCTCAAAGAACCCGCAGAAAACGGTAAATCTCTATGCCAGCTTTACTACGCTTTGGTATGAGGCCGGCGGAACGGTGATCGGCTGCATCGGCGGCGACACCTCCGTCGACCTCTATCAGGAATACATCGGAAGGGACATTACCGCGGACGACGGCGTAAGCGTTGTTGCAACGTCCTCCTCCGGAAAGAAGTGGGACGTGGAAACCATCATTAATCTGCAGCCGGATCTGATCATATGTTCCACCGCAATGAGCGGGTATTCCACTATACAGGCTCCCGCGGAGGCGGCCAATATCCCCGTCATCGCCGTAAGCTACAACGATTTCTCCGATTATCTGAAATGGTTTAAAGTTTTCTGCAATATTAACGGCAAAAGCGAGCTTTGGGACAGCGTGGCGCTGAAGGCGCTCGACCAGGTAACTGAAATTCTCGCCTCCTGCCCGACAGAAAACACCCCTTCCGTATTCAGCATGTTTGTCAATGCGGACAGTCTCCAGGCCAATACCTCTAACACGGTGGTCGGCGGCATGATCAGCGCAATGAACGCCGTAAACATCGTTGACACCTGGGAAAACGCATCCTCTGCAGAGCGCCTGGAAATCAATCTGGAAACAGTGTTCAGCGCAAATCCCGATATCATCATCGTACAGTGCCATGCAGGAGAAGACGACGCAAAGGCTCTTGTCGAATCGACCTACGGAAGCAATCCCGTCTGGCAGTCTCTGAAAGCCGTTCAGGACGGGAAAGTATATTATCTGGAAAAATCACTGTTCCACAACAAGCCGAACAGCCGTTTCGCCGAGGCCTATCAGAAGCTCGCTGAAATTCTTTATCCCGAGCTTGCCCTCTCGGCCTGAAGCAGTCGGATTTCCGGAAATGTATACGACAAGATATAAGTCGCACCACGACGCGGCGCGAAAATTAAAAGAGCTGTATACGCTTGATCAGCCGAAGGACGCGTATCTCCGGAGCATTCTGAACGGGCAGGCGAAAAGCCGCAGAGCCATTTACATCCATGTGCCCTTCTGCAATAAGGTTTGCAGCTTTTGCCCGTTTCACCGGCCGGATCGTCTGAAGCGCAGAGAATATCACAAATATCTGACGGAGGAAATTCACAGGATCCGAGAGTATCCTTATATGGATGCGCCGATCGACGCCATCAATTTCGGAGGAGGGACGCCTACGTCTCTCCTCCCCGAGCAGATGCGGATCATTTTAGCGGAACTGAGACAAAGCTTTTCCATTCGCGAGAATGCGGAAATCAGCGTAGAGTCCTCGGCGACCGAATTAACCGACGAAATGCTCGGCGTGCTCCTGGAAGGCGGCGTCAACCGCCTTTCGATCGGAATCCAGACCTTTCAGGACAAGGCAAGAAAGCTCCTGGGCAGGCGCGGAAGCGGCGGCCAGGCGGCAGAACGCGTTGCCAATGCGATCCGTTCCGGCATAATGAACACAAGCATCGATTTAATCTACAATTATCCCGGTCAGTCCCTTGAGGCCTTGAAAGAGGATCTTTCCGTAATCAAAGAGCTTGGCGTCGCCGGCCTGTCGTTCTACTCCCTGATGCTTCACGAAAAAACGCCGCTGTTCCAAACGCTGAGCAGCACAGAGAAGCAAGAAATGCTCGACATCCGGCAGGAATATCGGTTTTTCTCTGAAATACTCGACAATCTGGGCTCCGCCGGCTTCCGCCCTCTGGAGCTGACCAAGCTCGTGCGGGATGAGCTCGACCGGTATGATTATATGAGCATCCGGCATACAGGCGGTAGCTGCATCGCAATCGGCCACGGCGCGGGAGGAAATCTGGAAAATTATTTCTATCGAAATTCCTCTGAAATCCCGCTGATTTCCGACGAGCTCCGGATCAGCTCCGCGGGGCGCATCGTCTGCCCCGAGTACCGTGTAATCGATGAATTGATCAATGATCTTCAAAAATGCCGCGCCGAGCTTTCCGCCTATTCCTCCCGGCTTGGAACCGATCTGGAAGCAGTATTGTCATTCACCCTGCAAAGGCTGGAGTCGGAAGGGCTGCTTGAAAGAAAGGGCGGAATGGTTACGCTGACTGCCTCCGGCATGTTCTGGGGCAATAATATAATTGACGAGCTCGTCGGCGTGCTGCTGCAGCGGAACCGGGATGCTGTCGACGTATAACGGAAATACCAGAAGCACATTAGAGCAGTTCTCCATTTCCGGGAAGAGCGCCTGCGCTTTTGTTCCGCCCGTGCCGTATTCAAAAAGTCGGAGCCCCAAAAGCCGACAAACAATGCAGTCAAGCGTTTTGCGTTGGAGCGCGGCGCCCTGGGGCTGCCGTTTATGATCATGAGACCGTCCATGTGTCTACCTTCCGCTGGAAAGAGAACGCGCCAGGCTTTCCACTGCAGGTTCCTGGCATTTCTAGCGGTCAGCCGCTGATCAATAGGTTCAGCTCTCACACGCTCCTTTTCTCTTTGCAACGGTATGAATTCAAAGCAGCTCATCCAGCAGCAAATAGTAGCGAAGCCGCTTCCGATCCGGTACGATGTCCAATTTTTGGAAAAGTCGCTCCGGATCAGCCCCCGGCTGTGGAATCCCGCCGTATTTCCCGCACAGATTATCGCGCAGGCTTCTGTACGCGAGCGCAATATCCTGATATGGATCGGCAATGCCGCAGGCGCCTAGATCAAGAAAGCCCGTAATTTTCTTTCCGTCGGTAAACAGATTCGGCAGACAGCAGTCACCGTGAGTAAAGGCGGGCCGCTCGGCAGGCTGATGCGTCTTCAGCCAGGCCAGAAGGCGTTCAGGGGCCCGGACGCCTTCGCGGGCACAGAGCCCGTTTTCAACGCGCGACTCGGCCAGCTTCAGCTTTTGATTTGTCGCATGGGCGCAGGGGCAGCCGGACGGATCTACCGACCAAAGCAATTTCAGGCCTTCGGCCAGCAGCTCTGTCAGCAGCTCAGGCCTGCAAAGGTATATATGGGCGCATAGCATCTCGCCCTTTAATTTGCTCATGAGAAGATACAGAACGCCTTCCTCGCGTTCGCAGGCCAGGATTTCCGGAACGGGAAGCCTGTCGGAAAGCCATTCCATCATGGCGGCCTCCTCTTCCCTTGCTCCGATTTTTAAAACCATATCGTCAAAGCAGAGAACCTGAGCGCCGGATTTTCCGACCGTATTTTCGGTATATGCGCGCGTTCCAATTATTTTTTTGATTTTCTCTGGAAATTTCATAAAACAGTGGAAAGCGGACCGCCGGTCCGGTCTTCGTCAGTTTTTCAATCCTGTCCGAAAACGGGATAGCGGTTTTTATCTTCCTCCGTGATTTTTCTCATTACCTTGCAGGGCACGCCGACAGCGACGACGCCGCCTGGAATGGATTTGGTCACCACGCTTCCCGCGCCGATCACGGAATTGTCCCCAATTGTTACGCCTGCGAGAACGGTTACGCCCGCGCCGATCCAAACATTATTCCCGACCGTAATCGGTTTGGCAATTTCCAGACCGTCCCGGCGCTGCTGGGGATCGATGGCGTGCTCGGCGGTTGTAAAGCAGCAGTTCGGCGCAATGAAAACGTTGTTTCCGAACGTCACTTCCGCTCCGTCCGTAATGATCAAATTATGGTTTGAATAGAAAAAATCGCCGACCGAAATATTGTATCCGTAATCGCACCAAAACGGCGGGGTAAAAATTACGTTTTCCCCCATTCTGCCCAGCAGTCCGGAAAGGATTTTTCTCTGCGCCTCCAGGTCGTTAGGATTCAGCTGGTTATATCGATAGCATTGATCCTTGCATTTTCGGATTTCCGCTTCCAGCTCGGGATTATAGCATCCCTGAAACAAGCAGTTTAAAGGAACTTTTGCTTTCGGCTTCATGATCTTGGCTCCTGTCTTCGGTAATTGTCTGCATATTATAGTATAAAAAAGCTTTTTTGCATAGCAGGCAATTGCCGCGTGACCTCCTTACAAATGATGCACGCGAAGCGCGCGGACCGCATTCAGAATGGCGAGAATCATAACTCCCACATCGGCAAAAATTGCGAGCCACATATTGGCGATGCCGACGGCGCCAAGCCCGAGGCAGATAAATTTGACGGCCAGGGCAAATACGATATTCTGGTATACGATTCGAATACACTTTCTTGAGATCCGGATCGATTTTGCAATTTTCAGAGGATCGTCATCCATCAGCACAACGTCGGCTGCTTCAATTGCGGCGTCGGAGCCCATTGCGCCCATGGCAATTCCGATATCGGCTCTGGTCAGCACGGGAGCGTCATTGATCCCGTCTCCGACAAACGCCAGTTTAGCGTTCTTGGGCTTGGCGGCAAGCAGCTCCTCCACCTTTTCCACCTTGCCAGCAGGAAGCAGCTCGCTGTAAACGTCATCGATTCCCAGCGCGGAAGCCGCCTGCGCGGCGGCCTTTTGGGTGTCTCCGGTCAGCATGACCACCTTCTCTATGCCGGCATGCTTTAATGCGGCAATGGCTTCTTTTGCATGCGGCTTCAGGACATCCGAAATCACAATGTGGCCGGCGTACGCCCCATTGATCGCCATGTGGACGATCGTTCCCGCACTGTGGCATTCTTTATAGGGGATCTTCAGCATTTCCATCAGCTTGGCGTTGCCGGCAGCAACGGAAACGCCGTCTATTTTCGCGACAATCCCATGGCCGCTGATTTCCTGAAGGTCCGTTACGCGGCTTCTGTCGATCGGCCCTCCGTAAGCCTTCCGCAGGCTCTTGCTGATCGGATGGGAGGACGAGCTCTCTGCCAGCGCAGCATATTCCAGAAGCTTTGCCTCATCAAGATTGCTGTGATGAACCGCGTTTACTTCAAAAATCCCTTGCGTCAGCGTTCCCGTTTTATCAAATACCACATATTTCGCAGAGGAAAGCGTCTCCAGATAATTAGAGCCCTTAATCAGAATTCCTTCTTTGCTTGCACCGCCGATTCCCGCAAAAAAGCTGAGAGGAATACTAATCACCAGAGCGCAGGGACAGCTGATTACAAGAAATGTAAGTGCCCTGTAAATCCATTCGCCCCATTCCGGCCCGCTCTGCAGAAACAGCATCCGGATCACAGGCGGCAGAATGGCCAGAGCCAGAGCGCCGAGACAAACCGCCGGCGTATAAATTCTTGCAAATCTGGAAATAAAATTCTCCGATCTGGACTTGCGGGAGCTGGAGTTTTCGACCAATTCCAAAATTTTCGAGACGGTAGATTCCCCAAAGCCCTTCGTTGTTTTGATTTTTAAAACGCCCGTCATATTAATGCAGCCGCTGATCACCGCGTCGCCTTCCTTTACGTCGCGAGGCAGGCTTTCTCCGGTCAGGGCACTCGTATTGAGACTGGAAGCGCCGTTGAGGATTACGCCGTCAATTGGAATCTTCTCGCCGGGCTGTACGACGATAATGCTTCCAATTGCCACTTCGTCCGGATCAACCCGCTCTAACGCTCCGCCGCGTTCTATATTCGCGTAGTCCGGACGGATATCCATCAGCGCGCTGATATTCCTCCGGCTTTTTCCGACGGCATAGCTCTGGAACCATTCTCCGATCTGATAAAACAGCATTACGGCGATGGCTTCATTATAGTCGCCGCTTCTTTCATAAATAGCCAGCGCAAACGCTCCGACAGTAGCAATGGCCATCAGGAAATTTTCATCGAACACCTGCCTGTTCAGAATCCCTTTTCCGGCCTTTTTCAGAATATCGTACCCGATGATCAGATAGACTGCAAGATAGAAAGCCAGACGCAGGATTCCGTCTGCCGGGATAAAATGCAGTGCAATCAGCATTGCCGCGGCGGCAAGAATTCGTATCAGCATTTTTTTCTGCTTCCGATTCATCTCTCCTGTCCCTCCTGTTTTTTATGATTAAGCAATTGTTTAATCGTTATTCGAAAATATGCGCCCCGTCTGCAACGCACATCCGGGGCGCAGGAAGCGCCCTTCGCTTCAAAGCTCAATTTCACAATCCGGCTCTACCTTCCTGCAAGCCTTCAATACTTCCTTCATAACCGCTGCCGGTTCTCTGCCGTCCTGAAATGCAACGATCATTTTCTGCGTCATAAAATTTACCGTGGCGCTCTCCACTCCATCCGTTTTATTGGCGGCGGCTTCCATCAGGTTCGCGCAGTTTGCACAGTCTACTTCGATTTTATAAGTTTTTTTCATGGAATCAAGCTCCTTTCCGCTTATTCGATTATTTTATAATTAAGTAATTGTTTAATTGTTACGTTTGCAGTATAATATACTCCGATACAGAAGTCAACGACCAACCGGCACTCCCTTCCAAAAGGGAGAAAAGCATTTCCGATCGGGCGAAAAAGGAGGATGATTATGACAGGTTTTTCGCTGCCGCACCACCACAATGAAGAAAATATGGTTTCCGGCATAAAAAAGTACGTAAGCAACGTCGGCAATTTTCAAACGATTGCAGAAATATTCAAGCATCTCGGCGATACGACGAGAATCCGCATTTTCTGGCTGCTCTGTCACTGTGAAGAGTGCGTCATTAATCTTTCCGCCATGCTGGAGATGTCCAGCCCGGCAGTCTCTCATCATCTGCGGCCGCTTCGCGACAGCGGCCTGATCGTCAGCCGCAGAGAAGGAAAAGAGGTTTATTATCGTGCCGCAGATACGGAGGTAAGCCGTCTTCTGCACAATATGATTGAACAGGTTATGGAAATCGCCTGTCCAAATTAAATAAAAAATTTAGGAGCCATGCAAATGAATCACGAAACGGACGGCAGAAACCGGGCCGAAACGGTTCGGCTCTATCCGGGAATACACATATCGTTTTATTCACTTACGGCTGAAACGGAATCCTTTCCGATTTATGACGGCCATTCGGAGCAAATTCTGGAAATCAATTATTGCCGGGCCGGACGCATCGGCTGGATCAGAAAAAACGGAAGCAGCGTATATCTTGGGCCAAAGGATTTTTCTCTTCATACGATGCAGGCGTACGCCGATTCCCGCAGGACGCTGCCAAACGGCTTTTACGACGGTATGACGCTCCGCATCGATTTGCAGGAATTAATCAGTCATCCCCCCGAGCCGCTGGAGGATGCCGAGGTCGTCGGGACGCTGCTCTATGAAAAATTCTGCCGGAGTGCCGCCTTCCCTTCCTTTGCGGGAAACAGAGAGACAGAGGCCATTTTCAGTTTTTTTTATAACCAGCCGCCGGCGCTCCAGCTGTCCTACCAGAAAATAAAAATACTGGAGCTGCTGCTTTACCTTTGCAGACCGGATCATATTACGGAACGACGCCTGACGGAATACCAGTCCGAGCAGGTGGAAATCGTGCATAAAATCCACGAGCAGCTGGCGCAGAGCCTCGATCAGCGCGTGACAATCGAAGCGTTATCAAAGCAGTATCTGATGAATCCAACGACATTGAAGGCAGTCTTTAAGTCTGTTTACGGCAATTCCATTGCCGCGCACATGAAAGAGCATCGTATGGAAGAGGCCGCGAGGCTTCTGACAGAAACCGACAGAAGCATTGCAGAAATTGCACTGGCAGTCGGATATGACAGCCAAAGCAAATTCTCGGCCGCATTCAAGAGCTGTTTTCATATGCTTCCAAAAGAATACCGGAAGAATCGCTGAAATTTTTTTGAACGGCTGTTCCTCTGCGCAGAAGCATACCGTGCTTGCCTTCAGAGGAACAATCCTATCTCAAGGAGGAAAATTTATGAAGGAGCTTTACAAGGACTTATATCAGTTTTCGATTTATATCCCGCCAATGGATTTTACCATTCATCAATATTTGCTTGCCGTGGATCCGGCCGTTCTGTTTGCCACCGGTACGATTCGGCAGGCAGAGCAGATTTTACCGCAAATCAAAACAATTCTGAAAGAAAAAGCACTCAAATATATCTTCGTCTCGCATATGGAATCTGACGAATGCGGCGGCCTGTCCGTATTTTTTAAAGAGTATCCGGATATGACCGTCATTTGCTCTGCCCTGTGCGCCAGAGAATTGCCGGGCTTTGGATATCAGGGAAAGATCCTTGTAGGCTCGCCCGGGACCTTTTATTCGGACAAAGCCATTCATATGCAATTTTTTGATTATCCCTCCGAGGTACATTTACAGGGCGGTCTGCTCTGCTATGAGAAAAACAGCGGTATCTTTTACAGCGCGGATCTCATGCTCCGCTTTGGAAACGGAAGCGGGAAAACAATAAAAAGGGCATGGAAGCAAGAAATAGAAGCGATCGATATTACACGTATCGCAAATGATGAAAAATTGAAAAAGCTGCAGGGCGAGCTTTTGGAAATTTCGCCCGCACTGATTGCAGTAGGACACGGTTTTTGTGTGGAATGTGAAAAATAAAGCGGCACGGCCCGTTTTTTCTTCGCAGCAAGGCGGCAGCGGCTTTCAGATTTCATGATTTCCGCATGAAATTTGAAAACCGCATCGTGGCCGCCGCACAGCGGCCTATGAAAAAATCGTGTTTTTCCCGCCAAGCCGCTTCATCGTCCAATTCAGTTTTACATACTCTTCCTCTGTTACGGGCTCGCACCATTCCGCTCTGGCGCCTTCTCCGGGCACTTCAACCGCCAGATGCTGGAACCAGGAATCGCTCGCCGCGCCGTGCCAATGCTTCACGCCGGCCGGAATATTCACAACATCCCCCGGATGCAGCTCGCGTGCTTCCCTGCCCCACTCCTGATACCAGCCGCGTCCGCTGACACAGATCAGCATCTGTCCTCCGCCGCTTTTGGCATGATGGATATGCCAGTTATTCCTGCAGCCCGGTTCAAATGTCACATTAAATACCGGAACCTGCTCCGTGGAAACCGGAGCGAGATAGCTCTGTCCAATAAAATACTGTGCATAGGCGGTGTTCGGCTGTCCCACGGGAAATACGGACAGATTGGACGGCACACCGTCCGTCGGGCTTTCTTCCTCGCCGTACACTTCCTGAATCAGCGGGAAAGCGCTCCATGCTTTCGGCCACCCGCAGTAAAATGCAAGCTGCGTGATCGTCTCCACAGCTTCTTGCTTTGTAATGCCGTGTTCTTTTCCGAGGATCAGATGAGATTTCAGCTGCGGATACTGTCCCGCGGAGAAAAGCGCGGCAATTGTAATCAGACTTCTGTCTCTAGCAGAAAGCCGTTCCTCTCTCGACCAGACCTCTCCGAAAAGTACGTCGTCATTCAATTGGGCAAATTGGGGAGCAAGCTTCCCCAGATGATCTCTGCCCGCCGTCTGCTTCTTTGCCATACTCGTTCACTCCTTCCATTCTGCGCTTTTATTTTCCCAGCCCCGTGAGGAACTCTACGGTAGCCGGATCATAATGACTGAAGAATGCGCTGGATTCCTCGTCCAGAGCGCGGATTGCTTCCATATCCTCATCAGTCAGCGTAAAATCAAAAACATTCAAATTTTCGATCATTCTTTCCTTGTGGGTGGATTTCGGTATCACGATGACGTCGCTCTGGAGCAGGAAGCGAAGCGCCGTCTGCGCAGAGGTCTTGCCGTATTTTCCGCCGATCTCCACCAAAACGGGATTGGTAAAATAATCCTTTCTCCCTTCGGCAAACGGCCCCCAGGATTCATGCTTTACGCCGTATTTTTCCATAATCTCATGGGCCTTTTTCTGCTGCTGAAACACATGGGTTTCTACCTGATTGACAGCCGGAGGAATCTCCGTAAACCGGCAGAGGTCGATCAGGCGGTCGGGATAAAAGTTGGAAACGCCGATTGCGCGAAGCTTACCGGCTCTGTATGCTTCCTCCATCGCCCGGTAAGAGCCATAATAATCGTTGAACGGCTGATGAATCAGCATCAGATCAATATAGTCCGTTTTCAGCTTTTTCAGCGATTCGTCAATGGAAGCCTTTGCTTTTTCATAGCCTCCGTTTGAAATCCAGATCTTGGAGGTAAGGAAAAGCTCTTCCCGCTTCACGCCGCTTTTTTGGATTGCCGCTCCGACGCCCTCCTCGTTATAATAGGCCTGGGCAGTGTCGATAGAGCGGTATCCTACGCTGATTGCATCCAGCACGCAGCGCTCGCATTCCGCCGGATCGACCTGATAAACCCCATATCCCAGGCTCGGCATTTTTACGCCGTTGTTTAATGTCGTAAATTCCATGTCATTCCCTCCGTATTCTTTTTATCTGTAAGATCTTTCATAGATTCCTGCAATCTCTTCATCGGTCGTTTCTCCCGGATCGCATGCGAAAAGCGCGCCCATCGTGGCTCTGGCGTTCTTGGCCATTGTCAGAAATTCGTCTTTCCGGATCCCGTAGTCGGACATCTTCAGATCCGCCACACCGCACGCGTTCTGCAGCTCGGTCAGCGCCGTAAGAAAGTCCTCCGGTTTCTCGGCGTCCGTTTTTCCAAGGAACCGCGCCATGTCCACGAACCGTTCGTCACAGACATGCCTGTCGATCCAGAACTTGAAATACTCGCGGGAAATCATAATCAGTCCCGCTCCGTGCGGCAGCTCGGGATGATAAGCGCTCATGGCGTGTTCCATGGAATGCTCGCTGGTGCAGGCTCCGACTACCATCGAATAACCCGACATGGTATTTGCAAACAGCACAGCCTCCCTTGCCTCCATATCGTTTCCGTCGCGTACGGCGCGGGCAAGGTATTTTCCGATCTTTTCGATGGCAGTACGTTCCACCATGTCACTCATCAGATTATGCGCATTTGAAATGTATCCCTCCAAAGAATGGAACAGCGCGTCAAAGCCCTGATATGCGGTGAATTTCGGCGGCACGCTGCGAGTCAGCTCAGGATCTGCAATCGCAAGCACTGCAAACATGGAATCATAGCCGCCAACGCCAATCTTCTCATTGGTATCCGGATTTGTGATAACACCCGCCTGATCGACCTCGGAACCGGTTCCGGCAGAGGTGGTAATTGCAATCCACGGCAGCGGCGTATTCACCAGGGGCAGGCCTTTTCCCGTTTCGCCCCAGGCATAGTCCCAAAGATCATCGGACGGCTGCGCCGCCAGCATCGCAATATTTTTCGCTGCGTCCATGACGCTGCCTCCGCCCAATGCCACGACAAAGTCGCAGCCGTTCTCGCGCGCGGCTCTGGCGCCCTCCTCCACGACGGACTTCACGGGATTCGCGTTGATTTTATTGAACAGCACAAATTCGCAGCCCGCCTTCGACAATTCCTCCTGCGTTTTGGCAAGGGAGCCGTTTGCGGCGGCGGATTTCCCGTTTGACACGACGAGCAGCGCTTTTTTTCCCGGAAGCTTCTGCTCATGGAGCTTCCCCAGACTTCCCGCGCCGAAAAGGACGCGCGTAGGTGCATAAAATTGATAAGACATTCTGTTTTCCTCCTATCTCAGCCATCTGGCGACTTCTGATTCCGCCCGGTCCGCTTTCGCTCCAAAAATGGCAAGTCCCACCTCCACCTTTGCGCCCGGGCATGTGTTTTTAATATCTCTGATGCTGTTTCCCAATCCGCTCCCCTCATGTGTGCAGAACGGGCGGATCGTCTTTCCGCTAAAATCAAAATGCTCCAAAAAGGTAAACACGCACATCGGCATCGTTCCCCAATAATTGGGGTAGCCAAGATAAATGGTATCATACTGCGCAAAGCAATCGGGATAAGAAGCCAGCTCCGGTCTGGCGCCACGCTTCTGATCGTCCTTCGCCTGTTCAATACATTCATTGTAATCGTCCGAATAGCTTACCTGCGGAATCAGCTTGAAAAGCTCCGCGCCCGTCCGGTGCTGAATCATTTTCGCAACAACTTCCGTATTGCCGATCTTTAAGGGCTTGATCGTGCCGTTCACATAATTCTGTCCGCTTCTTGAAAAATACGCGATGAGCTCTGCCATCATGCCGTCCTCCTCTCCTGTCGGCTTATTTTTGTATTTATTATATCCCGGAGCGTCTTGATGCGGAAGGACGGATTTGATATAATAGTTATAACTTAAAGTTTTAACCAGGGGTTATGCAAATGTATCATTCTCAGCTGAATACTTTTATCTGCACGGCGGACAACGGCAGCTTCAACAAAGCGGCCGAAAGGCTGTTTATTTCTTCAACGGCGGTAATCAAGCAGATCAATGCGCTGGAGCAGCATCTGAACCTGCAGCTTTTCCGCCGCACCAATCACGGCGTTACGCTGACTCCGGCCGGTTCCGTCCTGTACCGGCACGCCAAAGCCATCATTGAATACTCGGCCCGCGCAGTCGCCGAAGCAAGAGAGGCCATGAACGTGTCCGACACTACCTTCTGTGTCGGCACATCCATTCTGAATCCCTGCAAACCCTTTATGGACGTCTGGTATCGGGTCAGCGACAGATTTCCCGGATACAAGCTGCATATCGTCCCGTTTGAGGATGACCACGACGGTATCTTATCCGAAATAGAAGCGCTTGGCGAAAAGTTCGATTTTCTCGTCGCCGCCTGCGATTCCAAAGAATGGCTCAGCCGCTGTAATTTCTTAAAGCTGGGCAGCTATAAGCAATGTGTCGCCGTTTCCCGCACTCACCCGCTCGCAAGAAGAAAATCCCTTTCCGTGGAGGACCTTTTCGGAGAGACCGTGATGATGGTGAAAAAGGGCGACTCCGGTACGGTCGACCGCATCCGTGCCGAGCTCGAACAATTCCACGCCATCAAAATTGAGGATACGCCGCGTTTTTACGACATGGAGGTGTTCAACCGTTGCGAACAGAATCAGTCCGTGCTCGTCACGCTCGAATGCTGGAAAGATGTGCATCCGTCGCTTGTAACAATTCCGGTCAAGTGGAATTATACGCTTCCGTACGGCATCCTTTACCCGTTAAACTGCGGGAGCGACATCCAAAACGTGATCGACGCAATTTCCGCTGTTCAGAGCGAGAGTATCTCCCATTGATTGTTTTTATTATATCGCTTTGATTTCGTTTGCGATCTCAGAAACGGTTTTCCCGCTCGTATCGATTTTTATCGTATCGAGAACTTGATACATTGGAATTCTCGCAAGGCTTCTTTCAATAACATCGGCCGCACGGATTCCTCTTGATATATCCTCCGACAGTCTGACACGAAGGCTGCTTTCATCTGCGATAAGAGAAATACACTTGACCGTACAATTTTCGGTATCCAGCTTTGCCAGAATCGAATCAATAATAGACTGCTGATGCATAACCCAAGCAAACAGAATCTTTTCATACGAAGAGCAATGAATAAAATTATTAAGCAGATAGCAGATATTATCTATGACCATTGTTTTTGTTTCTTCGGTTACTTGAAAGGGGCTCGCATCCCAGCACCAGTCGCCATCAAGGAAAACGCTGTTAGGCAAATCCTTTTTGAGCCTCTGGCATACCGCAGTTTTGCCGGCCCCCATTGTTCCGCCGATCAAATATAGCGTTTTCATTGAATCCTCCTCAGAATACAGCTCCATTCCTATAAAGCCTCTCAGCTTTTCTCCGTTAATGGCTCTCGTGAAGGTACGCGTTTGCAGCAAAAAATAGTGTGGCCGGTTCAAATAAAATAACAGCACGCCAAGAACCAGGGACGCCTTTCCCGATCTTCTTTTATTCCCGAACAGGATGCCGCTTCAATCTTATGTATCAAAAAAATCGGAAAAGCCTTTCGGCTTTTCTTGACCGAAAGGCTTTTCCATGGTCGGGATGACAGGATTTGAACCTGCGGCCTCTGCGTCCCGAACGCAGCGCTCTACCAAACTGAGCCACATCCCGAAAACGATAGGATTGTATCACTATCGCCGCCATCCGTCAACTAATTTTTTTACGGAGCCGGAATCCCCGTCCTCAGTCAGCCGTTTCGACCTTGATCAGATTCGTATTGCCCGACTTTCCGTTAGTGACGCCGCCCGTAATCACAATTTTATCTCCGCTTTCCAGATGCATCCGTTCTTTTGCAATCATTTTTGCTGAATAGAACAATACCTCCGTCGACTGAAATTCGCGGCACATAACGGGCGTCACTCCCCAGGAAAGCGCCAGCTTACGCCATGTTTTTTTATTTGTGGTGATCCCGACGATATCCACCGGAGAACGGAACCGGGAAACCATGCGCGCAGTGATTCCGGATAGCGTACAGACCACGATTGCTTTCGCGCCAATGTCAATCGCCATACCGCAGGTTGCATGAGAAATCGCATCGAGCGTATTCCTGATTTTAAATTCGTACATTAAAAACCGCTTGTCATAGCGGATATCCTTCTCCGTATGCTCCGCGATCTTCGCCATGGTGGAAACAGTAAGCACCGGATATTTGCCTGCCGCCGTTTCTCCAGAAAGCATTACCGCAGAGGTTCCGTCATAAACGGCATTGGCAACGTCCGAGGTCTCTGCTCGCGTCGGACGCGCATTATAAATCATGGATTCCAGCATTTCGGTCGCTGTTATGACACGTTTCCCGAGAAGGCGGCATTTTGTTATCAGATACTTCTGAATCGCGGGCAGCTCCTCAAGCGGAATTTCTACGCCCATGTCGCCTCTTCCGATCATGATTCCGTCGCAGACCTCGCAAATTTCCTCGATATTCTCGATTCCCGAGCGGTTTTCGATTTTCGCAATGATATCGACACTCGCTGCATTTTCACCGCAGCATTCGCGCATAAATTCGCGGACGTCGAGCAGATCCTGTTTTACGGAAACGAAAGAACAGGCGATGAAATCCACGTCGTTTTCAATGCCGAATAGGATATCATCCTTATCCTGCTCGCTTAGATAAGCCTGATGAAGCACCTTTCCCGGAAAGCTCATGCTCTTTCGGTTGGAGAGCTCGCCGCCCGTCAGCACCTCGCAGAGAATATCCGTGTCTGTCAGCTCCTTGACCTTAAATTCCATCAGTCCGTCATTCAGCAAAATACGGTCTCCGACCTCCAGCTCTGAGACCAGCCCCTCATAGCTCACCGAAACACGCGTGGCATCTCCCTCTACCTCCTGTGTCGTAAAAGAAAACAGGTCTCCGGCCTGCAGCAAGACGCTTCCGTTTCGAAATGTTTTAATTCTGTATTCCGGGCCCTTCGTATCCAGCATAATAGCGATCGGCAGGCCGAGTTTTTCCCGGACCGTTTTGATACGCTGAATCCGTTCAAGATGCTCCTGATGCGTCCCGTGGGAAAAGTTCAGCCTGGCTACATTCATGCCGGCCTTGCACATTTCCGTCAGCAGCTCCTCGCTGTCGCATGCAGGTCCGATGGTGCAAACGATTTTGGTTTTTCTCATAGCAGCGTCTCCTTTAACCAGATAGAATTTCAGTATTCATACGGATATCCTATTTATTATACTATATTTTCCGCAATTCTTACAAGCCGATTGACTCCCCTTCCGCTTTATGATAGCATGTGGATGTTAGCATTATATTCTATTTTCTTTAATTCCGGAGGATTTTATGAAATCTGACAAGAAACCGGTTCTGCCGAAATTCATTCTTCTTTCCGTGCCGTTTCTCCTTCTTCCGGTTCTGTCTGCTCTTTTTCGAAATTTGGGAACGATTCCTTTCGCCTCGCGTTTCGCTGGCGTTTCCCTGAGCGGCGGAGAAGCTCTGAAAACAGTTTATCATATTTTTTCCATTCTTGCCTTTTTATGCTGCCTCCCGATTTCCTCCGCGCTGAAGAAGCTCGTTCCGGACGATCGGCGGTGTGCGGTCCGCGTCGCCTATATTGCGGCCTGTCTGATATACAATGTGATTTTGGTTCCCATTTTTCTGTATTGTATATAAATTTATATATCATTTTCATACAAATCGCAACGATCCGGGGCAATTTATGATTTGTTTTTCTTACCGGTTTATGGTATATTCCATTTTATGAGTTTATAGAAATTTTCGAAGTTTTTATAATCTCTAAAATGATTTTTACAGAGGTGTATCCCATTGAATATTTCCGTCGTCGGAATGGGGCGTTGGGGAAGCTGTATCGCGTGGTACTGCAGTGCCATCAAGCAGCATAAGGTAAAATTATACGGAAAACCCGGTTCTCCGGATTTTATCAGATTCAAAACGGAACGCAAAAACGATTATCTCGTTCTTCCCGAAGCAATTGAACTGACAGACGATCTGGAATATGCCGTCACCTCCTCAGACTGTATCGTCGTTTCGATTCCCGCCCAGCGCTTCCGCGGATTTCTAAAAGAATTAAAGGAAAGCAAGGCGGCCTGCCGACGCGGCTTTTTGTCTGAAAAAACCTTTCTGTTATGCATGAAAGGAATTGAATGCGATACCGGAAAGCGTCTTACCCAGGTATTTTATGAAGAAATGGGAATTAATACGCGCGTTGCCGTATGGGTAGGCCCCGGCCATGTACAGGATTTCTACGCCGGGAGGCCAAGCTGTATGGTAATCGCTTCACATCAAATCAATCTGACAAAGCACCTTGTAAACGAGCTGAACAGCAGCCTGATCCGTTTTTATTACGGACAGGATCTGATCGGCTGCGAGATCGGCGCGGCAGCCAAAAACGTCATGGGGATTGCGGCGGGAATGCTCGACGGAATCGATTGCCCCGGCCTGAAGGGCGCTCTGATGGCAAGAGGGGCCAGAGAAGTATCCCGGCTGATCCGGGCAATGGGCGGAAATGAGCTTACTGCATACGGTCTTTCTCACCTCGGCGATTATCAGGCAACGCTGTTTTCCGAATACAGTCAGAACAGGCTCTACGGCGAAAATTTTATACGCGGTGTCCAATCTGCAAAGCTCGCGGAGGGCGTCGATACTTCTAAAGCCATGGTAAAATTATCCGAAGATTACGATGTGGAGCTGCCGATTTCACGCTCTATTTATACGATGCTGTTTGAAGGTGCCGAACCGCGCAGCGTATTGTCCTCCATGTTCGACAGAAAAAACAAATTTGAATTTTAACAGAAAAGGAAATGCAAAATGGCTAGATTTACATTTCATAACTTGATTCGGCGGACTCCGCTCTCCCTCTGTCTGCCAATGCTTGCGCTTACAGGCTGCGGCCATGCGCATTCTCAGAACGCCGCCGCCGACACCGAAACGCTCGGCCTCACCGTAGACAAAAACGGTACGATTCTGCTCGCGGGGAAACCGTATTACGGCTTCGGCGTCAATTCGTTTTCACTCGTAATCCGCTATATAGATGGCTCGGAGAAAAGCCTGTATCGCAGTCAGTTCGAGCTCCTGAAAAAATACGGCATTCCGTACATAAGGGTAAACTTCGGGGGCTATTGGCCCGAGTATTATGAAAAATTTGACGCCGATCCGGAGGGCGTTCTCAGCCGTATGCGGGACGTCGTCCAATGCGCCGAGGAATACAAAATCGGTCTGATCTGTTCCCTTCTATGGTACGATGCAAGTATTCCCGCTCATGTGGGCGAGCACCGTTCCGACATGGGAAACAGCAGCAGCAAAACGGTAAAATATGCCGTGGAATATGTCTCCAGAATCGTATCCGAATTTAGAGACAGTCCTGCGGTCTGGGCATGGGAAATCGGAAACGAATATAATCTTTGTGCGGATTTATGCGATCCCGATTTTCATTCGCGGCTTCCCGATGGACCGTGTACTCCGGAATCCCCCAGCGGATACGATTTTTATACCTCCGAAGAGCTTATGAGGTTTTATACGGCGGTAGGAGCTGCGATCCGGGAGCAGGATCCCGTAAGGATGATCTCCAGCGGAAACGGAGATCTGCGCTGCGCTTCTAAATCGCTGCGCAGCGCCGCCGCACGCATGAATACAGAAACGCATCTTTGGAGAGAAGACTGGAAGCCGGACACCGTTGAAGACTTTTACGAAATGTGCGCGTATTTTACGCCAGATCCCATCGATACGATCTCATTTCATCTGCAGCATGCAGAACAGGATGAAGCCGGCAACGCTTCCTTTCTGCTTCTGCTTGACCGGTTCGGCGGCAGGCAATCCACCCTTGAATATCTGCAATTGTACGCAGCTGCGGCAAGGAAAGCAAATAAGGCTCTGTATTTTGGCGAAATGGGCGATATGCTGTGGATGGAGGACGACGAAAACGCCGCCTCCGTATTTAAAAACGTCGCGGACTGGATTACGGACGCAGGAATTCAGCTTGCCTCGTCCTGGCAGTTCAGCAAAAACAGCCTGATCGCGACCGACAGCGGCATCGACGGGGAAAAGCTTAAAATTCTGCAGGAAAAAAATCAAAACTATATTGACGAAGGTAAGGCCGATACAGTAACATATTGGTCAAATAAACAGAAAATCCACACAGGTTTGGAGGATCGGAAATGAAATTAAAAAAGTCAACGCGGTATCTCATCGCCCTTCTGCTCTGCGCCCTGGTGCTTTTTGCGGTCAGCGCGTGCGGAAGCGATGAGGATCCGTCAGAAACGCCTACGAGCACCGCTGCACCGACAACGCCGACGCCGCAGGAGGCCACCGCTACGCCGGAGCCGACGCCCACAGAAGCTCCGACGCCCACGCCGACTCCTGTTTTCAGTCCGCACGCCGTAGCGGAAACAGAGCCTGAAAAGTACGGCATGAAAACGGATATCATGGTAAACGGCGAAATCGTCACGGAGTATTCCAGAACGGATAAGATCACCTTTGAAGAGGGCGAAAAATACACCGACGTCAAGGGCGTCATTACATTCCGCGGCAATAATTACAGAGATACCTCGGGCGTGTACGGCACGCTGAATATCGTCCAGAAAAAGTTCTCCGAAGAACCGCTTTGGAAGCAGACCACAGGCAGCATGCAGACGATGGCGGGAGACGGCTACTGGTCCGGCTGCGGCTGGACAGGCCAGCCTCTGATCACAGAATGGCCGAAATCCACGCGGGCGATCATGGCCATGTACGACTGGGCGAAAGAGCAGGAAACGCTCGTGGAGGTCATCTACGCTACGCAGGACGGCAGGATTTATTTCTACGAGCTGGAAACGGGAAAACCCACGCGGGATCCGATCGACTGCGGCTTTACCTTTAAGGGCGCCGGCGCGCTTGATCCCAGAGGCATCCCTCTGATGTATGTCGGCGGCGGAGATCGAAATCCGTCCTACGCATCCCCACGGGTATTCGTGATTAGTCTTGTCACGAACGAAATTTTATATGAATTCGGTCACGACGATCCCTTTGCCATGAGAAGCTGGTGCGCATTTGACAGCTCCGCGCTGGTAGATGCGGAGACCGACACGCTGATCTATCCGGGCGAAAACGGCGTCTGCTATTTTGTGCGTTTGGGAACACAGTACGACGAAGCAGCGGGAACGCTCACAATAAATCCTTCCGACGTTGTAAAATGGCGGTATTCCGGAAGCAGAAGCTCCGTCGGCAACAAATTCTGGCTCGGAATCGAAGGCAGCGCGATCGCATATCAGGGGTATCTCTTCTTCCCCGATAACGGCGGATATATGATGTGCCTGGATATCAACACGCTGGAGCTTGTATGGGTTCAGGACGTGCTTGACGATACAAACTGCACGGGCGTGCTCGAAGTAGAAGACGGAAAACCCTACATATACATGTCTACCTCCTTCCATGCAGATTGGCGGGCGGACGGAGACGGCATGGCGCCAATCCCTGTTTGGAAAATCGACGCGGAAACGGGTGAAATCGTCTGGCGCATCGATTACGACTGCTATACGGTCAGTGGAAACTCCGGCGGCGCACAGGGCTCTCTTGCCGCGGGAAAAGGAACGCTGGAGGATATCGTGTATATTCCGTTAGGCCGGACGCCGGACCGCTGGGACGGCCTGCTGGTTGCTCTTAATAAAAAAACGGGCGAACAGGTGTGGGCCTTGGAGCTTGAGAATTACATCTGGAGTTCCCCCGCTCTGGTTTATGACGCGGAGACGGGCGCCGGTTATGTGATACAGGGAGATTCAGAAGGAAATCTGTTCTTCATCGACGGCCTTACAGGGGAAATTCTGGACACCTTTGAAATGGACGGAAACATCGAGGCCACCCCTGCAGTTTACAATGACATTTTGGTTCTCGGCACGCGAAACTGCAGCATTTACGCAATCAGGATCGAGTAATTAGAAAGCCGCAAAAAAAGCTGTAAAAAAACAGCACTAAAAGGAACCACGGTTCATCAAAAGGGCGAACCGTGGTCTTTTTTTCAGAAAATACAGACGGCAAATTCAAAATTTTCTTTTTGCGTGTAACAAATAAAACTGCGGTATTTCTTCTGATACCTCAGAGGAAAAATGGGTTTGCGTTTAACCTTTTCTATGCCGCAATTTGTCCTCCTGGCTTCTTTATGTGGTACTTGCCCAGGTTAAAACCGCAGGAAATCAGAGCAATTTCAAAAATCACGCCTTCTAATCCTTTTTGCCGTGTCCTTGTATGATCTTGCTCCACTTGATTCTCCAGATACTCTCTGCACTTGTATCCTCCGATTCATCCGAAGCAATGCTCCGTGTTATACTGTTCAAATTACTCAATTCCTGAAGGAAGCCGGCGAGGGCTTCCTTCACACGGATGACACGGCCTCACATTTACAGCCCGTCTTTTAATAAAAGCTATTCCTTATTCGTAGCGATGACTTCAGCGGCAAACGCTTTAGCCTTTTCGAGATTTTTACTGGTCCGCGCTATGGCAAGGTACATAGTCTGACGCTCTTCCGGATACCTTTTTACAAGATTCATGCCCTCAAAAAACTCCATGCTGCTGATTTCAACCGCATAAACGCCGGACTGCGTGCGGTCGTCTTCCTCACCCGTGTTCTCATAACGATACAAATCGAGATTTGAGAAGCCCGGATCCTCTTTATGTTCTTCCAGAAAGTCGTCGAGACGCAGAAACACCAGCTGATCGACATAGACATCCAAATTTTCTTTATCAATAATAATAATATCCAGCGCGCCGCCGGTAAATTCACTTCGAAACTGTACGGCTCCGTTTTTCGCAGACTGATCCAGCAGCGACGTTTCTCCGTCCACTACAGTAAAATACGAAACGAGCGGTTCTTCTACAACCGTTGACTTAGCGGCAATCTGCCGGTCAATATATCCATCCTCTGAATCAGCGTAACCGGAGCTAAAAGCCCCCACGAATTTAATATATAGATCTTGTTTAGAGGCGTCCTTAAGCTGCAGATACGTAAGCACTCCAATCACGACAATCAGGAGACCGCCGCAGATCAGTAATTTATAGGAATCGAAAAAGGACGAGATTTTATGCCATTTTTTGCGAATGGAATACGGAATGATGTTGGTCGGATCCGTATCCGTATAATCTCCGTCGATCCCCATAATTTCGTTATAAGCCTTTGTAATTTCATTATAATAATCCAAGTCCTCGTTGGTTGTGCCGTATTCATCCGTACGCTGCTTATACTGGCGCACAAGCGCCCCGTATTTCTTCTCTACGAGTTCCCGATCCGCGTTTTCCGGAAGGCCCAGTATTTGATATGGATTTTTTTGTTCGCCCAATGGCAGGCACCTCCCGTACCGATCAAGCCCGATTTCCCGGGCGCGGCGCTTTCTTTTCCTTCTGGAAGGAGGCCGCTTTATTTGAAGCAGTATACTCCATTTGCGCCTGTTTTTCAAGTTGTCCGAAAAAGCAAGGGGTTTGCGGCTCGCTTATTCCGGTTTGCTCCTGCGGATCGGCTGACGGAGGACCGTTTTCAGTCTGTGTGCATCGCATTTTCGCGGATCGGAAAGATATATTTCATGATGCCGGCGGGTATCGGTAAGATCAAGCTCATACCCGTTCTGCTTCGCGTATTCGTGCATGACCTCAAGCGTTTCCGGCTCGCTGTCGTAAGCTCCAATATGCATGCACTGTACGCATTCCCCCTCATCATAAGAAAAAAACCTGACGTCAGAAAAGGACGTTTTCTTTTTGCGTTCGGCTTCCGCCGCAGCCCATTCGAAATCCTCCGGCGTGACAAAGTCCGGCAGGCGGATCATTGATATAAAATGGAAACGATCCTTACAGGTATTATCGATTTCCCTGACGCCCTCCTGCCACCAGAGCCCTTCCAGAGGCGGTACGACATACTCGAAATACCCCTCGATCTTGTGCTCGCCCAGCTTACTCATTTTTATCGTAAACGCAATCGTGTACAAAAGTCCTATGGTATTCTTATATTCCCCGTTTTCCTCGTTTGGATTGCCCCTGCCGCAAACGGCGATATAGTTCATCGGCGGAATCATAACGATTCCCGGCTTGCTTTTCGGCAGATAAAATTCTTTGTATTCCTTTTTAAAATCAAATGCCATTTCTTCACTCCCGGCGCTCCGACTCATTCTGATTCAGCACAACCGCTCTTCCCCGGTCGGGAATATTTTGATGCACGCGGACGGTACAAAGCGCCCGCACTTGCGCGCCCTTGTCGATCTGCACGGTGTACGCCGCGTTTTCCTGTTCTTCCGTTCTTGCGACGTTTTGTATGGTAATATTCTCCGCGCAGATGCTTCCGGCAAACCAAAATAAGGGATCGCTGTTGCCCTGCGGCGCTTTCCCTGCAAACACGCCGTCGATCAGCACATTTTTAAATACGCGTAAGGGATCCGCATGGACGTTATGATGTGTAAAAGATACGACATTGAAGCGATATTTTCCGAAAATATTACGAATGATCACATTTTCCAGCATATGCCCGCAGGAAAGAAGCCGCACGGCGGTATATCCGTTGTCCGCAAACAGGCCGTCAATTAAAATATCGCGGATTTCCCCGCCCTTGGAAACCTCGCAGGCATATACGTCGTCGCAATTGAGCGCGACCATATCGTCATTGGTGGATCCAAAAAGATTCCGCACGCAGCCGTACCGCGCCGGTCCGTCGATATGAATTCCATCCATATTCGGCCGCTTCAAATTATAGTCGAAGGAAACGTTTTCTACGGTAAAATATACCGCATCGGAAATCTGGAGCCCATAGCTTTCCGGATTTCGGATCGTCACATTCCGAAAGGTAAAATTCCGTACGCCCCGCATACGCAGGCAAATGCCGAAATAATATGCCGGATCGTATTCCTTGAGCGCAAAACGCGACTCCCTGCTGCGTCTGTCCTGATTCACATTATTCCCATCCCATACGCCGCCTTCAATCGTAATATTTTGATTATACTCGCGTTCGGTGGCGTAAAACATGTCATTCTCAAGCATAGCGCAATTCGCGTGATCCGCAAGATGAATTCTTGCCCCAGGCATCAGCGACAGCGTAGTATTGCTATGGATCACAAGTGTCTTTGAAATATAGTAATCCCCTGGCGCTACTACGGCGCGTCCGTCCGTATTGCCGGCGCGATCCAGCAATTCCTGCAAAAAAACGGTTGCATCATATTGCTCCATAGCTTCACTTCCTTTCTTTTCTTACGCTACAGCAAGACGCTCGGGCTGCTTCCGTAAAAGGAACGGAACGCTTTTGAAAAAGTATACGGATCGCTGTAGCCGACCTGCTTTGCAACGAGGCTGACGGGATATTTATATTTTGAAAGCAGCATATGCGCAATCTCCATTCGTTTTCTTTTTATATAAGCATACGGCGTGGCACCAAACTGTTTTCGAAACCAGCTGATAAAATATTTTTCGGAATAACCGCACAAATCCGCAAGCAGCCGGTTCGTAAGCGGTTCACTGATATGGCGGTCGATATATTCCGCAAGCATCCTGACGTTTTTATCGTAATGGATTTTGACGCTCGGCGTCCAAACATTGATATTTTCAATAAAATATTGATAGATGATTTTATAGAGAGCAGACTTTATATTCAGCATCATGCAGGGCTTGTCCCGTTCGCTGTATGCCGCTGCCAGCTCTGGATTCTCACAGCTCAGTACGGCGCACGTAAACATGTCGGTAAAATTACTGTCAACATGTCTGAACATCATATCGAAATGACAGTATATATAGTAGGAGTCTTCCAGTATGTCAAGCTCAAACGTAGACATGGGCGGTATCATGAATATATCACCCGGCTTGAGAAGATAAAAGCTCTCGCCGACCGATACGTGCTGCCGGCCGCGGACGATCTGCCATACGTCAAAATCGTTTGTCAGCAGCCGAACCTTTTTTTCCTTTGGATGAACGGCTTGATCGACACAATTTACACGTATTGTAAGGCTGGACAAAACATCCGCAAGAATTATTTGGTCATGCTGCAGGTTTGTATCCATGGGCAAAGCTCCTCTGTTTTACTGAATAACCGCGATAGAATTATAATGGATTTATGATCTAAAGTAAATAATAAACTCGTTTGAGCGCGCAGAAATCCTACAAAAGAACACGGTGTTGTTCCGAGCCCGACCGAAAATGCTTGCCGCATAACAAAAAAAGACTGCCGAAAATCGTATTCGACAGTCTTGGCAGATCCTGTGCAAATCAGCGATCATTTACTTTTTCTTCTTTTTAACAGCAATGATTATAATAACGCAAAGGATCACTACAACAGCCGCAGCAATTCCGATTACCAGCCCCAGCGGAAAGCTATCGCTTTCATCGGAATCGGCGCCGCTTGTCGGCGTTGCGGTAGCCGCAGGAGTTCTCGTTGCCTCGGAAGCGTCCGGCGTTGGCGCGGAGTCCGTTTCTTCCGGAGCCTCCGTCTCGTCCGGTTCCTCCGGAGCCGGCGTGGCATTATCCGGCACCTCATAGCTTACCGATACGTTGTCGATCTGAAGCGCTACGTTCCTGACGCCGATGGCCAGCTGAGAAGCGCCCGAATTCACTCTGGTATTTTGGACAGTCAGTACCGCGTTTCCGGATGCATCCTGAATTTCCGCCGTTTCAAAATACGAGAACGAAGTAGTATTGTCCGTATCGTATTGTTTCCCCGGACCGCTCAGAACAATCTTGGAAAGTAGCTGATCGTTTACCGAGATAGAAACCTCGGTGCCATTATCCGTGAATTCCAAATTATAAAAATTATCGTAAGAGAAACCTTCCGGCAGCGGAAAATCATAATATTCACTGCTGATGGTCAGCCCATCCTCACGGTAAACCTTAACGCCGACGCGGAATGCGTTTTCCTGAGGGAAGACGAAAATTCCGGAGCCGCCAATTGTAGTCGTACCGTTCTTTCCGCCGTTCTGTGTATACCAGTCGACCTCAAAGTAGTCAAAATCCTGCTCCTTATTCGCGTTTCTGGGATTTATCACGGTCATTTCACCGGGAGTAATCCCTCGAACGAAGAAACCGATATTATTAAACACGGATTGGCGAATATCCAGTGAAAACGTGTAGGGATAATCCTGCATCTCATCCCAGCTGCGTATAGAAACGTACCCTTCCAAGGCAAGAAACTGGTTATCTCCCTCTTCCTGGATCGTCGCCGTTGAATTCGTATTCGCGGGGAGCTTGTAGTCAAAGAAGTCGTACATCAAAAGATCCTCGAAAGTGTCGCTGGTCGAATCTTCCTCAAAATCGTACTGATAGATTCTTTCAGCCGCTGACACGGGAATACCGACGGATAATGTAATCAGGAGAACCAGAACCACCGCAAGCGGCAGGGCTATTTTTTTATGCATAGGAATAAACTCCTTTCCTGCAAAATGATACTCAAATTCCTGCTCTCTTCTTTTTGGTCACAAACAATGCCGAGAGCAGAAGCACGGCGGCTGCCAGAATGGGAAGCAGACTGCTGCTGCCTGTATTCGGCGTTGTGGGATCGCTCGGCGCAGGATCTTCCGGATCAGTCGGAGTTGTCGGTTCAGACGGATCGGACGGATCTGACGGATCGGCCGGCGCTGTATAATCCGTGATCACGATGTTGTCAACCTGTACATGCATATTACGGCAGCCGATCGCAACCTGGGAGCCTTCGGAATTAACCCGCGTATTCTCGATTTCCTTTACGACGTTTCCGTTTGCGTCACTGATGACGGCTTTTCCAAAGAATTCGCCGACATCCGTACCCTCGTCGAGCGGATAAACCGTATTCGGTTCGGAAAGCGCAACCTCGCACAGCAGCGCATCGTTAATATAAATGCATACCTCCGTGCCATTATCCGTAAATTTCAAATTGAACATGTCGCCATAGGCAAAGTTCGCCGGCAGCGGGAAATCATAGTATTCGCCGGTAACGGTCGTGCCCGCCTCACGGTAAACCTTTACTTCCACGCGGATCCCGTCGGCCTTAAAGTAAACAGCAATTCCGGAGCCGCCGATTCCCATCCGGGCATCCGGCATAGCCGCGCCGTTCTCATCCTTTGCATAGGCATAGTAATCGGCTTCATGATAATGCAGCGTTATAACCGCGCCAGCTTTGTCAAGACGCTCTTTGGCATAAGGCTCGACACCGCGTACAAAAAAGCCGATATTGTTGGCATTGTTTTTGTCCTCATAGAAATTTCCTTCCAGCATATTGACGTCAATGGAAAATTCATACGGATCTGTGATATAAAGATCGTTTCTCATGGAGAAATACCCGTTGATATCCAGATACTGATCGGAATCCCCGCTGACGACCGCATTTTCCGGATATTGGATCTTAAAATATGCCGGGTTATCAAAGATTCCCGCATAGGCTTCAATATTCAGATCCGCGGTCCCGTCCTCGTCAAAGCTCATTTCTACCTCTTCTACAGCAGCCATGACGGCCGTGCCGACCGAAAGCATGCAAATGATCATCAGAAGAGAGAGAAATACCGATAATTTTTTAAACATTTTCTTTTCCTCCTTATTTCTTAGCTTTTTTTATTCTTAATGGTTCTTAGCCTATACAGCACAACACAAACGATTCCAGCAATGCAAACGCAAACCGCCGCGATGATGATTATAATGATCGTACTTTGGCTTGTTTGCTCATTCGCGGCACTGAGAGCCGGTGCCGGGTCTACGATTCGTCCTCCTTCCTTAATATAGCGGTAATTGAACCGTCCGTTCGGTGCTGCATCTCCAAGATCCATAAACTCCATAACGTCGCCTGTGACTGTGGAATTGTCCGCCCACTTAAAATCAAAATTATCTCTTTCGGCAAGGCCGATCAGGCCGTCCTCCACTTTAATGACAAGCTGATTGCCCGATACGACATATTCGGCTTTTCCAACCTCTTCAAAAAGCCAATCATTTTCAACAAAACGTTCAACCGTTACCGTACCGTTCTCCCGGGAGCGGTTCAGAATATAGTCATATCCTTCCCATCCGGTCAGCGGGGATTGATCGCTGTCAATCAGCAAATTCATCCAGTTTTCCCCGTCCGCCAGCTGGATATCATTTGCACATTGAACATAAAAATACGTATATCCGTCGGCTTTCGATACTTTGGCACTATCGATATCATTTCTGCCCGTTTCATTGATATAAGTATATACACCGCCAACGGAGCTGTGATTCCGATGCGTAATATCGTTGAGCGTATCGTAAAATACAGGTCCGATTTCTTCAAATTCTCCCAAATCTCCGGAAAGATCAACGGCAGTGCTGCCCGTGCCCTCCGGGATTTCCCGTACTCCTTTGAACAGACGGATATAATATGCCATCTGATAATAATAATTATCGCCAAAGAAGCCGTTGATCGGTTCGATGTCTCGGCTGTATTCCGTATTAAAGCCGTCTACATAGTTATTTTCAAACTGAGGATCGTCTTTTACAATTTCGTATGTGCTTGCCATCATCTGACCGATTCCCTCATTTTCCCAGCGGCCCATGGTAAATTCGTTCCAGCCGGTAACCATAATAACGTCCGGATCCAATTCGATGGCATACTCCCACTGCTCCGAAAAGGCAATTCCTAAATCTGTTGTGTCCAGTGAAAATCCGAAATCCTTCTTGCCGTTCAGCGTCTGCTGGCCGTTGACATAGCTCCGTCCTCTGGATGAATTGGAATGGAAGCCTGCGGCTACTGCAACCTGCTCGATCTCCCCTGCGGCATTTCTGCCGGGCGCCTGAGGATATTCGGCAATCCACGGCCAGCGCTCAATCCCGTCCCCGGTCCAATCGTTAAATGCCCACGAAGCGCGGATCGTAAAGAAATTCCGGTATTCTTGACCCAGGCTGTCGCTGTTTCCGAGCAGAAGAGGCTTTCCTTCCCACATAAACCACAGATCGCGGTATTTTTCCGGTCCGTAAATTTCTTCCCATAAAATTTCCATGTGCTTCACCATACGATCGGCACCGTTTCCGCAATGGAACACGATCTGGGGCGTCGTTCCGCCCTCCGCTCTGATCTGCGCCCACACCTCAAACAAAGTCATCCATGCGTGCTGGTACATATTATCATTCGTGATATCTAAAAAGACAAAATCAATTCCGGCATCCGAAAGAAGCTGCGCATGCTTCCGGTAAATCCATTCATCCGTATTTTTATAATATCCGAAGTACGGCTCTCCCCAGACATGCATCCCGCTCTGCACCAGGACCTCCCATACCGCCTCGGTGCCGCCCTTCAGGTATGCTTTGGAATGGTCTATAATCGTGGTATCGTCAGAGTTCATAAACAAAAAGTAGAAAATCCCCACATACTTGTTTTCCTTCACCGCTCCGGCTTCCTCGGCTGTCGGCAGGATCCGGTCCAGCCCGTCCGCCGCAACCCAGGTGTCACTATATATATCGCGCGCATTTGCAGCAAGCGGAAACAGACAGGCGCTTGTAAACAATATGAGCGTGAGCTGTAAACAAAATAACCTCTTCCGTATCATATGGAACCTCCGCAAAAGATGAATCTCTCCTATTGTTGTATCGTCTGGTTTGCCGCAGCATCAAAATCCTCGAGATATCTTGTGATGCCGTTTGCCGTTTTCGTCGCATCTCCATAGTCACGAATCAGAAAAGCGGAAAACAAAGTACGAAGACGAATATTTTTATCGTAAATCTCGGGATCACCGATCAGAAGATCCGCGTAATCGTCGCGCATATCCTGTTCAATGCCAATCAAAACCGTATCCGCAGAGGCGCCGGACAAAAGTCCCCTCTTCCAAAAATCCTGCTCCCAAAGTGATTTTTTTACGGGAATTCCTCCATAATACTGATTAAGAATTCTCTGTCCCTCGTCGGATAGAGAGAACAATGCCAGAGCCGCCGCCTCATCAGCTTTTCTGCTCTCTTTCGATACCATAAAGCCATGGATAAAGTCCGTATTCGCCACACCGACGCTTTGTCCCGAAAAGGAAGGAATCGGCAGCATAACAAGACGATTTTCCGCCATCAAAGCCTCTGTATTCGTTCCCGGATTTGCAGCAAGATCCGCAACGGATTCGACGTAACGTCCGTTTTGATCCGGTGAACAAGCATAGGTCAGCGACATTGCGCACACAGCCGTATCGGATCCTCTGACATTGTAGCCATACGAACGTGCGTATCCCTTCATATAAATCTGATTCCATTCATATACCGCATCTTCGTAAGCCGCTTCAGACAGCGCCATCGTGCCGGAGGAGGTGCGCTCCCATGTTTTTACGCCGCTGAGTCCGGTAAGAAAGGTTTTCCAGACATAAGGCATATAGTAAGGCATATAAATTCCGGTATAACGCGTTCCGTCTTCTCCCCGATACGTCAGCTGCTGCAGCGTCTCAAGAAACTCGTCATAGGTCCATTCCCCGTCCGGAAGTGAAACACCCGCTTTGTCAAAAATCTCCTGATCCGCATAGATCACGGCGCGGTCATAATGAAAAGGAATAAAGCACTGCCCGAATCCCGTATCTCCGAGAGAAAGCGCCGTGTTTAAATAATCGTCGGTTACAATCTGGTTCTCCGAAAAGTAAGAAGACAGGTCTACCGTTTGTCCCGCCATATATTCCAAAGCGCCGTCACATCCTACCAGAATCACATCCGTATCGCTCAGTTCTGCGGGAATATCCTTTACATACTGAACCTTTACCGTCTGTTCATATGTATTTTCAAACGCCTGGACATATTCCTCGATGCAGTCCCTTTGCAGCTGCCGGTCTTCCTCAGAGCCATTTGACTCTATTACAGTCAAAATCAAATCCTTCGAAGAGAACCAGGAGCATCCGGTTTGCAAGATTATGGCAGAAAGTAGGAAAACAGAAAGCAACATATAAATCAGAATTCTGCAGCGTCGGAATGTACCATCCTTTTTCAAAAAATCAACTCCTTTTGGAACGCATCGGAATAATATTAAATTTAAAGAAATAGATAATATTCTGACATGCAAAAATGTTAGCACAATCGATTTCCAGCTCACCATGTTAAAAAGTTTTGACAACATGCAGATAAGTAATATTTCAATCGGCAAGCGAAATTTTCCAAATTTTTTTGCATAAAATAGCTTTTTTAAAGAAAACAGCAGAAGTTATATATAAAGATATAATCAGATAAAACTTTGATTTTTAGGAGATATGCTCGCTTCTTTTTGCTGTCTTTCACAGCGGCCGGAAGGAAAACCGGAGCTCGAAGCATAAGCAATGTGACATATCGCAGACCGGAGAAAGTCTTTTATGGTCCCGTTCCCCACACTGCCTCAACAAATCTAGCGCTTGCTGAAGGCAGTAAAACAGCGTGCGATACTCCGGCGGGAAATTCTGCAGAGGATCGACGACGGCTCCGCGATATTTCCCTGATAAGGGCCGCCCTTATGGAAACGGTAAAAATGATTGCGCCGAAATAAATTAACGCCGCTCGTATCAGCGCGGAGATACTCTTAAATTCTGCGATAACCATACGTTTGCTGTTACTTTTTGAAGAAGGAGAAGCCTTTCTTTTCGTAAGGTTCAATCTGTATGGCAAGCACCTTGTATCCGGTTGCCTCGATTGCATTCTTCAGGCTGTTTTCGTCGATCGGCGTTTCCGCAATGATTTCCGTCTTTCCTTTGCTGTGTGAAGATGTGACCTTTTTCACCGGAAATCCTCTTCTGACCGCGTCATTCACATGCGCCTCGCACATTCCGCAGGCCATTCCCTCTATGTCAAGTGTAATCTTAACCATATGCAATTCCTCCGCATCAGAATTTACTTATGCCGAGCCGCATATAAGAAGCAGCGGCACGGTGTTCAATTAGTTAAAACTAACCTACATGCAAATTATAATCTTTTATATCGGTTTGTCAATCCCGCCCTTGTCTTATGAAAATATTGCGGAACCGGCGTTTCTCATACAACAGTCCTGCACGGTCATTGAATTTCATGTAAATATCGAAAGCAAGGCAGGACTGCGTCCTGCCTTGCTGCTTTATCAGAGAATATAATCTGTGATACAGTCATACCAATGAACATAAGGGATTCCATTCACGGTACAAACTTCAGAGACTCCGTATCTTCCCTCCGAAAGCTCTTTTTCCGTCAATACGTCAATTGAGAGCTCAAGTCGGGCAGCTTTCTTTCGGAAATAGTCGCTGCATCGGTTTCTGGCAATACTGAGCATCCACGCCTTGAAGGACGCTTTATTTTTTAACTGGGAAAACTTTCTGCAGGCGGTAAGAAACACGTCCTGAAGGATATCGTCCGCGTCCGCTTTGGCGCTTATCCGAAATCGTACAAAGCGCTCCACAGATCCCCGCTCTGCTTCCAGCAGCTTTTCAAATTCATCCATATCGTCACCTCCTTTGGTCTAATCGTGATCAAAACCGGTTTCACTTCTATAGACGAGGGCCGGCATCGAAAGGTTCATTTATAAGAATTATTTTTTGAATAAAAATCAAATGGATCTATCTCAAGTTTTCGGCATATCCTGATGACTATAGCGAAGGAAGCCCCGCCGATATCACAGATAGTAAGGTCATCGGCGTGCTATACGGAATGTCGGCCTCGATAGCGAACTGGCGAAGGCTCGTATATCTGTCAAGAATCAGAGTCCGTAGTTTTTGCTCACGGTTCATTTTGGCTCCTCAACAACCGTAACTTTGACGCCTCTGTCTTCGATGGCCGTAATTTGATCTTCTGCGCAATCCCAGTCTGTGATAATACAGTCAAAAGCATCAACATCGCAAACTTTAATGAAGGAATCGACGCCGATCTTTGAGCTCGGTATGACAAGACATTTACTGCGGCTGTTTTTAATTACTGTGCGCTGGAATGTTGCCGTTTCATCTGTGCCGTTGGAGAGACCGAACTCCGCTGTCAGACCAGCTCCGGTGATAAAGCAAAGATCAAAATGCAATCTGCTTACAAATTCATTGGCCAGGCTATCGACCAACGAGCCGCATCTTACCACCGGCGATATATACTATACGTCGATGTTATCGAAACGTCTGAGTTCCTTGCCGATATCAACTGAATTTACGACTACAATGTAATGGATCTCTCGCGGCAAAAAGGAAACTATAATATGTCCAAAGGATCCGCCGGTTAAATAGATTGTGTCATTCTCTTTGATATTTTTCGCGGCCGCTCGTGAAATCTCTCGGTAGTTATCAAAAATGGGCATAATATCAAAGTCTCTGTTGACCGGAGGTCTTGCGCTGACCTGTCCTATCGAAATGGCACCGCCATGGGTTCTCTTGCAAACGCCCTTCTGTTCAAGCAGTCGCAGATCTCTGCGTGCAGACTCATCGGATATACCGTATTTGCTTGTAATTTCAGCAATGGTGATCTTACCATTTGCTTTAATAATATCGGCTATTTCTTGATGGCGTTCTTCAATAAACATAACGATACCTCCAAATCGAGAACAATGAATTATCGAATTCGACATTATCATCATACAACATTTTCGGTAATCGAATCTGCGTATATTTGAGACAAAAAAGACCGCCGCAGGAAAACCTGCCGGCGGTCCGATTGCTTAGGCGTTGGTAATCAGCGTAGTCAACGCTTTTCTCTGTCCTTCGGCAGGAGCCTTCAGCTTCCCGTTTTTCAGGAGCGCTTTCATGCAGTGCAGCAAGAACCACCCGTCAGAATGGAAAACAAACTGCAGCCCGTACTCTTCTACCTTTCTAAGATGTGCAGGAACGGATTCCAGCACCGCCTCAGCGTAGGGCGCCTTCAGCGCCTCAAAGTCCCTCTGATACTTTACCTTGATGCGCTCGCCAAGGGCAAGAAGTTTGTCCTGAATCTCTTTGCCGGCCAGCACAACGATCTGCCACACAGCCTTAAAATAACCATCATAATCTCCGTTGGTTTTCACATAGCCGCGCTCTGCCAGCCATGCATACTCGTCCTTTGAAAGACACTGACCCTGAAATTCTCTCTCATAGAGGGAAAGTATGCGCCCGGCATCTTTCGAATACCGGAATCCGGGCTGCTCTCCACGGTCGGACCACTCGCTGTCGATCTGCCAAAGGATCCGCCCGCCGCTTTCGTTCCACATGGGACCGCTCCAGTTCTTCATATCCACATAGTCCTCAGGGAGCGCCATTTCATCTGGGACGACAGATGCATGGAAAATATTATGCGCACCGTCCGGACGGATGGTTGCCGCCTCTTCAAAAGAAATGCTCTCATTCTTCAGCTTCTCACCGGACCAAGCGGCGATATAAGGAATCAGCGACCACAGGACGAAATTGCGGTCCGCCTTGGGAGACTCGGTTAAGGAAATAGGCTGGTCGGTCTGACCGCACCAGATATCCGGATCGTCCAGAATACCGGACGCGGCCAGTTCGTCATACAGTTCATTGGCAAACAGCTCCGCAACACGCTTGTACATATTGTCCCGCAGGATGAGCAGCTCTGCCGTCGGCTCGCTGATGATAAAATTAGCAATGTATCGATCCTTTCGCATCTGCAGGAAGCCGTATTTCTCAAGGAATTCGACTTCGTTTTCTACATACACAGGGGAAACACCCAGGTCGTCGGCAATTTCATTCACAGTCTTTGCCGTATTCCGCACACAGTAGCAGATATTCTGGGACAGTGCGGAACGGAAAAAATCGTCCGGGGATTTCGTGCCAACGGAACCGCTGATGCCGTAAGAGTGGAACTTAATAGGGCGAAATTTGAGTTCGCTTGTTTTTCTCATCGTATTCATACCTCTCTTCAATTCTTTTTTGGCTTCAAACAGGTGCCACTTGACAGTGCCAAGAGGAATATCCAACTCCCGCGCAATATCTGTCTGCCTGCGATTTTCAAAATAATACGCAATCACAATTTTTCTCTGCTGCTTTGAAAGGTAAGCGATCTCACTCTGCAGACGATAAATGGCTTCCGCATCATTATCGGCGTCTATCTCAGAGGAGGGATCCGCAAGAATCTCTGCCACTTCCTCAATCGAAACGCCGACCATGCTTCTGGCAGTATCGCGGTAATAGTTGCTGAGCGTATTGTGAGCAACCGTCCATATGAACTTCCCCATGTCCACAACCGCTTCCTTAGCAAGAAGACCGCGGAACGCTCTTATCGCGATTTCCTGCGAAAGATCGTGCGCATCGTGGATACTTTTACAGTGTTTCAGCGCAAATCCAAATATAGGCTTCAGATATTCGGTTATGGTTTTCTCTACGTCCTGTCTGTTCACCTGTCTGCACCCCACTTGAAAGCTTTCACCCATATAGACACACGAATCCAAAAAGGTTGGAATTTTCATAAAAATTTTTTAAGGTTGGAAGAGAAATTATTGGAAGAATATTCATATTCATCCCTTTACATCGGAATGCGTCCTTTTTGCGTATGAATTGCTGCAGATCGCTTAAAAGCTTAATCATTGACACGATTCTCCGTACATCTGTATTCATAAGCGTCAGCTTCTTATTGTTAGAGAAAAACACTGCATCATGCTGCATTGCCGTGAGCCGGAGAATATTACAGCAAAAATTCCCATTTGCCGGCTGTCTTTTATCCTAGCACAAATCACCCGCGTTTCCAATAAATAGATTTTTGCTGCTGTAGGATTACAATATAAGTGTTACAGTAAAACCTTGAAAAAATAGCGAAATTCCGTTTCTTGTGTTATCTTTAAGTTACTGTACAAAAACTCAACGCAGAAAGGAACCTCACTATACATAAGATATTTATTGTTGAAATTCTACATGAAACAGACAAGCTGCTCATGCTTTCTCATATCAGCCATGCGGGGATATACCAGTTTTTCTTGTCAATCGGGATGATATCGGAGGCAAGGCATACCACCGCGCCTGTGCCGATTTTGGTCTTTAGATGAGCTGCACCTGAAAAACTATCTTCTTCAGACGGTTCCGCTTCAATCGGAGACAGTACCGAAAAATTCTTGACTGCGTCCTTCGGCGCGCTCCCTTTCTTGATTTCTATCGGGTATACCGTACCGTCCTGATAGATAATCAGATCAATCTCTTTTTTGTTGTTGTCCCGGTAGAAATACAACGGCGGTCGTTTGCCGGCGTTCAGATAGCTCTTATAAATTTCGGCTACCACCCAGGTCTCAAAGAACTGACCGCTCATAGAGCTGTTTTCCAGGACCGCCGCGCTGCCCCAGCCCATTAGATGAGCGCACAGGCCCGTATCGAGAAAATACATCCGCGGCGTCTTGATTGCCCGCTTGAGAGCGTTGTTGGAATATGCGGGGATCAAGGCGACAATCCCGGAAGAAACCAAAATGGAAAGCCAGCTTTTCGCGGTTGGTGCAGATACGCCTACCTCCTGTGCCAAAGCCTCGTAGTTGACATTGGTGGCCGTCCTGGCTGCCACCACCTTAATAAAGTTTAGGAAAGCTGTTTCGTTAGCAATCTGTCCCAAATCGCGGATGTCTCTGCTCAAATAGGTTTCTAAATACGACTCAAAGAAGGTTTCCAGATTAACCCCTTCGATTTCATACAGGCGGGGCATGGAGCCTTTATAGATACGCTCAAATACATCTGTCACCGACATCGGCTGCGTTGTTTCCAGCCGTTTCAAAAGACTTTCTACATTGACCTCAAACGGCGGAAAATGCTGTCCTCGGATCTCGCTGTTGGTTAACCCCTGCATCGGGACAATCCCTACACGGCCGGCCAAGCTCTCGGTTACATTTTTCATCATCCGGAACATCTGGGAGCCGGTCAGCCAGAAATCACCTGGACGCTTGCGTTCATCCACCAGTATTTTAATATACGGGAAAAGCTCAGGCGCATACTGTGCTTCATCGATCAGTACCGGCGGCGAATAACGCTGTAAAAACAGCTCTGGATCAGAAATTGCCATCGCGCGGATTGTGGGATTATCCAGCGATACCTTTTTACGCCCCGGTTCCATCATGCTTTCAAGCAGAGTCGATTTCCCAACCTGACGCGGCCCGGTCACCAATAACACCGGAAAAGTTGCGTTGATATTCTCAATAGTGGTTCTTACCGTTCTTTCAAAAAACATAAGTACACCTCTCTCCAGAATATAGTCTATGCTATCATAGCAAAAATTATACAAATCCAAAGTGACACTTTAGATTATACTATATTCAAGGCCACATAGTCAAGTGTAACCTGTTATTTTCTCCGATGCGTTTTTCTCTGCTTCACATCTGTTCGTCAAATATTTTGAAAGAGAACTTAATCCGCCTTTTCCGGCGGTTCAGAATGGTCTCCCAGTTTTCTCAACTCTTCAAAGCCGAGAAAGCTGTCGGAGGAAAGGGCAGAATCGAAATACTCGCTGCCCAGTGTCAGCCGCTGCGTCTTTTTGAAATAGAAGCGGTAGCGGAAGCCGATCTGGATTTTCGAGTGCTTGCCGAGCAGAAGGGCGGATTCGTTGCCATCGTCGTCCATAATCCGGATTTTCCCGTATTTGCGTAAGGGCTTCGGGACGATGCCGACGCACGTGCCCTCCACCATTTCATACTCCTTTTCGCTGATGCCTCGGTAAAACGTATATGCCCTGCAAAAGCTGAGGATACAGATCGCGGCGCTCAGCAGCAGCATAATCCTGTCCTTGGCGAACAGGAACATGGCAAGCCCAACTAAAAGGCAGACAAAGCCCATCAGTATCAAAAAGCCGTTCTTGCTGCCTGTTCCGGCTCTCAATACACTTTTCAGCATACTCTTTTAGCGCCCGGAGGGATTTACGCTGCAATCGCAAAACCGTGCCAATTTCATGCAGATTTAAGCCAATTATATGCCGCCATTAAAGAAATTATAATCTCACAACAGAGGTTGCAATGTTTTAATAAAATCTGCCGAAAGCCTTGAAAACAAAGGATTTGAATATCAGTATATATCGGTTTGTGGAGACAGCGGCAGTTGCAGTATTTGAAAGAATACCGCAGAAATACATACACAACGCTCCGTAGCCATGAGAAAAGCCCATACAGCGGTAGCCGATTTCCGATACTTCAATATTTCGTAACTTTCTTGTTTTCATGCTTCCTCATTCCCTAATGCTGCGTCCCGTGTGATACTGACGCTTTCTCTTGCATACAGATTTTCGTCCGAAAGAAGCTGTACAGCCAGTTTCACAAGGGACGGAATGGTCGTAATATACCCTTTTGCCGGTTCTCCTTTTACGGACAGGACAAAGTCGTTTTCCTCCCCCTCTTTCAGATAACCGGGACGAAGAACCGTATAGTTCAGGTCGCTTGCCTCCACAATGTCAACCGCCTGACGGTTCGGCAGCTGCGCCGGTTCGTTGTCAAGATTGTCCTCTCCGTCCATTTCGTCCGGGATTTCATTGTAGATACCAACCGCACCCATAAAGATCAAACGCTTCACGCCGCACTCGCCCATAGCCGCAACAATATTTTCTGCAATTTGTGGTAGGGCTTCTCCCGATATGGCGCAATATACAACGTCCTGCCCTTGCATGGCCTTTTTCAAATCCTCAATGCTTTCGGCGTCGCCGTTCACAACTGTTGTACGGGGACTATCCGAAAACGTATCCCCTGCATGACGGGCAAACAGGGTAACATGGTAATCCGTATCGGACAGCAATTTTTCTGTAATGGCGCTTCCGGCAGTGCCGGTAGCTCCCAGCAACAAAATATGTTTCATTGTGTGTTTTCTCCTTTTACCATTTCATGGCGGCTTCCACCATGGCGGGATTTTCCGGATTCCCGATCATGGGAGCCGCTGTGTTCATCTTTACGAGCTGCGCCATTTCGTCCGCAGTCAGTTCAAAATCGAACACATCAAAGTTTTCTTTGATTCGTCCCTCATGAACGGACTTCGGGATCACAGCCACGCCGCTCTGCATCAGGAACCGCAGAGCAACTTGGGCGGCTGTTTTCCCATGCGCTTTTGCAATTTCTATCAGAGCAGGATTTTCAAACATTTCATTCTTCCTGCCCTGTCCCAGCGGAGCATACGCCATGTGCCGGACATGATATTTTTCCAGCCATTCATGTTCCGTGCGGCGCTGACAGAGCAAATGGGTTTCAATCTGATTGACGGCAGGCGTAATCTGATTAAACTCAATCAAATCGATCAGGCGGTCCGGGTTGAAGTTTGATACACCGATAGCCCGGATTTTTCCCTCTTGATACAGCTTTTCCAATTCCCGCCACGCGGCATAGTAGTTTCCGAAAGGCCAGTGGAGCAGCACCAGATCGAGATAGCCGGTTTTCAGTTTTTCCAGTGACGCTTCCACGGTTTTGCGGGTGTTTTCATAGGAACGGAAATTTACTTTTGTGACGAGAAACAATTCCTCGCGGGCAATACCGCTTTTCCAGGTCGCGTTTCCAACCGCTTCCTCGTTCCCATAGGCCTCTGCCGTGTCGATCATACGGTAGCCGCTGCGGAGCGCGGTCAAAACGCTTTCCTCACATTCTGCGCCGCCCATCCGAAATGTGCCGAAGCCGAGCATGGGCATTTGAACGTCGTTGTTCAAAGATATTGTGTTCATTATCGTTCCTCCATTGATTCATATTGAAGCACTTGAGCCAATCGCCTCTTTGTGCTAAACTTAGTGTAACAAGTTCGTGTAACTCGAAGTCAATACCTTTTTGAAAAGTTTTTTCTTTCTCACAATTTGGAGGCCGCATTTTATGCTGTTAAAGGATTATTACAACGAGCCGTTCGCAGAAATGCTGGGGGATAAAATAAAGGAGCAGTATCCGACGTTTGATAAGGTCGGTTTTATCTCCTATATTGTCCCTCAGATACCAAACCAGGAATATACGGGCCGGATGAAGGTTTTTACGGTCGCTTTCGACCGTTATTTGCCCGCCTATCCGGATACGCTCCGCATCTTTTCTAAAATGCTGGGGCCGGAACTCAGCTCCTTTTCCGCCATGTATTCAGACGGAGCCTGGCTGGCGCCGATTGGGAAGTATGTGGAGTCTCACTGCGGGGACGAGCCGGAATGTTTTGAGCAGTCCGCCGACTTTATCCGGGAACTGACCAAGCGGTACACGGGAGAATTTGCCATGCGGCCGCTGATCCGGGCATTCCCGCAGCGCGCCATGGAGGTTTTGCTGGAATGGAGTAAATCCGAAAACCCCTATGTGCGCCGTTGCGCCAGCGAGTGTATGCGGGTACGGCTGCCCTGGGCAAAGAAGCTGACCGAAGCAGTGGAACGGTTCGATGATTATGCGAATATCCTGGACAACCTCCGCCATGACGAAAATCCCTATGTCCAGCGGAGCGTGGCGAATAATCTGAATGACCTATACAAATATGACCCGGAAAAGGCCCAGGCTATCGTGGAGCGGTGGCAAGGGGACGATCCCTCCCAGTCTACGCGGAACATCATCCGCCACGGTACGCGGACTATGCGGAAGAAGGAAAAGGCAAAATGAGGATTGTGACCTGGAACTGCAACGGCAAATTCCGCGAAAAATACAGGACTATCTCGCAGTTTTCCGCCGATGTCTATGTCATCGAAGAGTGCGAAGATCCCAAAGCTGCGGCGTCCGAAGACTACCGTGCCTTTGCCGGGAACTGCCTGTGGATCGGAAAGAATCAAAGCAAGGGGCAATTGCAACACACACAATCCCGGAAGGAGAGTTTTAGGAGAAACCATGATTTATACATTAAAACAATTTGCCGAAATGTTCAATACGACAGAACATACCATCCGCTATTATACCGACATCAATCTTTTGCCCTGCCAGAGAGATAAAGGCAACCGCCGCATTTTCAATGAGGAATCCGTCAACTGGATGCAGGGGATCGCCTGCTTGAAGGGCTGCGGCGCGTCTATTGAAGATATTAAAGAATACTGCGATTTGTGCCGCCTGCCGGAGTCCAGAGAAGCACTTTACGCAAGGTACCAAATCATTCTCCGGCAACGGGAACAGGCATATAAGCGCATAGAAGAAGCGAAAGCGACGGCGGCCTATATGGACGAAAAAGTGAAACACTATGAGCAGATTTTATCCGGCTCGATTCCTGATGACAGCAACCCGGAACATTGGACAAAGGATACCAGGCCGGAAAAACACTAACGGCATGGAACAGTAAAGGATTGCCTATTACCTTTTATGATAACTACTTATTAAGCGGTCATGATTTATCGAAATTCAATCGGAATTAACCGGAAAAAATGCTCCAAAAGATTTAAGCTGTCCTTGGAAGAATACCCCCACAGAATGGAAGAAAAGGTGTCAATCGCTTCTTTCCGCTTGCGAAAGTAGGTGCGGTAACTAATGTCCTGGATATGCGTCTGAAGCTGACCGATGATTTCCTCGGTGTTCTTGTACTGCCGAGGGGAAAGGTAGGTGTAGTACAGTATCCAGTAGTAGGTCTCGCCGAATTTGTGCTTGCTCCTTAGCAGATTGACCGCGTTTTCCATCAGCTTGAGCATTTTATAGCTGCGCTCGATACTTCTGGCGTGTTCCTGGATGCCGGTATCCACAAAATCCACGCCGGCCAGGTAGATAGACTCCAGAAAATCCTCAATGCTGCTGCCAAACTCAATTTGAAACTGGCGCCGTACCTGCTGGACTGACAGTTCCAAGCTCCACACCGCTTGCAGTATTCTTCATTAAATGTCCCATCAGGTTCTTTACTGATAGAAGAATCATCAAGAGGCATACCGCAGCATTGGCAAATAAGCTGTCTTGGGAAACCTAAAAGCGTATTGATTGAAACATCAAAAAACTTAGAGAGCAGTTTTAAGGTTTCTGTATTTGGAATTGTTTCTCCGTTTTCCCAACGGGATACCGCTTGCCTTGTAACATAGAGCTTTTCTGCAAGTTCATCTTGTGACAAACCTTTTTCGTTCGCGATTCGAGTATAACATCTTTCGTACCCATTAAAATCACCACCTTGTAAATATTGTAATATGTGTGCATTCTATAAACAAGCAACCCGCTGTTGCACGTACAGGTTACTTTTTCTCTCGTGTCAAAACAGCTCCAACAACTGCTCCAATAAGGACGATCGGTGCTACTCTGACGAACAGCCACTCCAATGCGTGAAAGCCTACTCCCATAACTACGATTTCGAGTTTACTGTAATCCCACCCCAAATATGGACTGTTCGGCACGAATAAAACCGTAAAAGCAATTACGATCAACGCACACAATGAAATAAAACCCCAATGAACTATCTTTTTGTAATCATATTAAAAATGGCATTTCGTTCTGCACACACACCAAGCGTACACGCTGTATCAACGCAAACACCTTTATAAATATTTCCGCTTTTTGCCTGAACTGCCGCTGCCACGCCTCCTGCCTCAATTATCCGTGATACTTCACGAGGTTTAATAACACTCATAGCTGTATTATAAAGCTCTGTCCATATTTGTTCCATATGTATTAACCTCCATAGTTAAAACGTAATTCCTTTATAAGGAAATGGACAATCTCATCTGTGACTGCCCATTTATTCCGTTCATTATGCGATTTTCTGCCCCTGCACACTTTCCTGCACCAAATGATATAAATTTGATGTAGGAGTATACTTTCAGGGCTTTTTCCGGCTATGATGTATATCCCGTTTTCACGGGCAAAATGGTACATCTTAATAGAGCTTTGCGCCCGCCGGAATGTGGTCGTCCACCATCAAAAGATGGAGCTTTTTTCGCTCTCCTCGTGATGTACTGCACTAATCAGCATACCGCAGGAGTCAATCCCCATCATCGGTCTTGGCGGCAGGTTTACGATTGCAATGCAGGTCTTGCCCACCAAGCTCTTCCGGCTTGTAATAGGCGTGAATCCCGCTTAAAATCGTGCGCTGCGTGCCTGTTCCATCGTCCAGCGTGAATTTCAGAAGCTTCTTGGACTTCGGCACGGCTTCGCAGGCAAGCACCTTGACTGCTCTGAAATCGGATTTGCTGAAGGTTTCAAAATCCACGAAATCCTTGAACAGCGGCTCGATTTCCACCTTGGAAAAATCGATTTTTTCCGGCTCGGCTTTTACATCATTTGAGACGGTTTCAGGAGTATTTTTTACTACATCATTTCCCGCATTTACATCTTTCAAGGGTTTCATTGTCGGGACGAAAGTATCCCACATTTCAAATCCACCTACAATCTATTATAATGACCTATTTCCTACTGTTTGCACAAAGCAGGCGCTTCTATTTACATCATAAAATCGCATATTATCTTAGTCGTTATGTGTATAACTTGATGTAAATGATGTGTGGCTCCTAACTGCAAGCAAAAAATATGCAGAAAGTCCCGATACTCCTATGGGATATATCAGGACTTTATTCTTTTACACTGTTTTGAAATACAAGTCAAGACCTTCAAATTTGGAACGCTTCAGCTCTTTTGTCACATCAGTGACTTTGTTATGGGAGCAATATGGGCAGCCTGTGCCGATTATTGCCCTACCCTTAACCGTAGCTGCCCACTCGTGACCGCAAGTTCCTATCCACCAAACTATTTTGTTTGATCCGTATGTTGTCCGGTGTAAGCGGTAAATTTCTCTCCGACCATTCCACAGCAAGCTCAGGGTGCATGTCCGCTGAACTGTTGCTCATAATAAGTCCTCTATCTCCTTTGTAAATATACTGTGTCGAAAATCAAGAAAAGCTTGTAGTCTGCGATTTTCAGCATGAAAAATCTCCTTGGAGAGATCTTGCTCTTCAAGGAGATTTTATTATTCTTGAATTTTTGAGTATGCAGATCTAATTTACTAAGTATCAATGCGCACCATGTCTACAAGGGTGCGATTTCGATATATCAAATCAGTACGCTGAGTAAAACCCCTACTTTCCCAAAAAGCGTTGCCTTTTTCGTTATGGGCAAAAGCAACCAAACCGACTTTATTAATACCTTGCTGCTTTAAAGCATTTAGAGCAGCTTCTACCAGTTGTGTGCCAACACCTTTCCGCTGATGGGCGGGAGATACTGCTGTGTGACTGATATAGCCTCGACGACCATCGTGACCGGTGAGGATTGCACCAATGATACAATCCTGTTCCACAGCAACAAAACAGGTATTAGGATTCCGAGAAAGATATTTTGCAATTCCCTCTCGTGAATCATCCAAGTTATTCAACCCCATGCCGGGACAACTAAGCCAAATGGCATATACGCTATCATAGTCATCAATTTGCATATTCCGTATTTCCATAGTTAGTCCTCCGTAAATTTCAAACTTGTTTCATCCATTATTTTTGAAAATGGGCAATCCCGTTATGGGACTGCCCAATTATTCCGTTCATTATGCGATTTTCTGCCTCTGCACACTTTCCTGCATAAAATGATGTAAATTTTGATGTAGTAGTGTACTTTCTGGGCTTTTTCCGGCTATGAAGTACATCCCGTTTTCACGGGCAAAACGGTACATCTTAGTAGAGCTTTGCGCCTGCCGGAATGTGGTCGTCCACCATCAAAAGATGGAGCTTTTCTTCGCCCTCCTCGTGGTGTACGGCGGAAATCAGCATACCGCAGGAGTCAATCCCCATCATTGGTCTTGGCGGCAGGTTTACAATTGCAATACACGTCTTACCGACAAGCTCCTCCGGCTCGTAATAGGCGTGAATACCGCTTAAAATCGTTCTATTTTCGCCTGTTCCATCGTCCAGCGTGAATTTCAGAAGCTTCTTGGACTTCGGCACTGCTTCGCAGGCAAGCACCTTGACTGCTCTGAAATCAGACTTGGAGAAAGTCTCAAAATCCACAAAATCCTTGAACAGCGGCTCGATCTCCACCTTGGAAAAGTCGATTTTCTCCGGTTCAGCTTTTACATCATTTGAGGCGGGTTCAGAAGCCTTATTTACTACATCATTTCCCGCATTTACATCTTTTAAGGGTTTCATTGTGGGGAACAGCAGAACATCCCGGATCGAGCGGGTATTCGTAAGCAGCATGACCAGCCGATCGATCCCCATGCCCATGCCGCCGGTTGGAGGCATGCCGATTTCCAGCGCGTTCAGGAAATCGCTGTCAATGTCGTTTGCTTCCTCGTCGCCCGCCGCCTTCAGCGCCGCCTGACGTTCAAAGCGCTCTCGTTGGTCTATGGGATCGTTGAGCTCAGAAAATGCGTTCGCATGCTCGCTTCCGACAATAAACAATTCAAACCGCTCCGTATACCCGGGATTTTCCGGCATGCGCTTTGCCAGAGGAGAAATATCGACAGGATGGTTCGTAACAAAGGTCGGCTGAATCAGATGTTTTTCCGCATATTCTTCGAAAAACAGATTCAGAATATCTCCGATCCCGTGCCGGTCTTCAAATTCGATGTGATGCTCCTTGGCAAGCCTGCGCGCCTCTTCCGTCGTTTTAATCTCTTTAAAATCCACGCCGGCATATTCCAGTACCGCATCGCTCATGGAAATCCGCCGGAATGGCTTGTCCAGATCGATGATCTCGTCCCCGAACGGAATTTTTCCCGTCCCGTTTACCGCTTTTGAAACGTGCCGGATCAAGCCCTCCGTAAGCTCCATCATCCCGTTGTAATCCGTATAGGCCTGATACAGCTCCAGCAGCGTAAATTCCGGATTATGCTTCGGATCCATGCCCTCGTTCCGAAAGACGCGTCCGATTTCGTATACCTTGTCGAAGCCCCCGACAATCAGACGTTTTAAATGAAGCTCCAGAGCGATACGAAGATACAGATCGATATCAAGCGTATTATGATGCGTAATAAACGGTCTGGCCGCTGCGCCTCCGGCAATGCCGTGCAGTACCGGCGTTTCTACCTCCATAAATTCGCAGCGATCCAAATAGCTGCGGATTTCCCGAATGATTTGCGAGCGTTTTTCAAATACGCCGCGTACCTCCGGATTAACGATCAAATCAACATAGCGCTGGCGGTAACGCGTGTCCAGATCCCGCAGGCCATGGCGCTTCTCCGGAAGCGGCTGGAGTGATTTGGACAGGAGCGTAATTTCTTTTGCTTTTACGGTAATTTCACCCGTTTTTGTTTTAAATACCGTTCCGCGGATTCCGACGATATCGCCGATATCATATGTTTTAAAATCCTGATAGGCCTCGCCGCCAACCGCATCGCTCTTGATATAAATCTGGAGAAGACCGCTTTTGTCCTGGATATGGAAAAAGCTTGCTTTCCCCATAATCCGCTTCAGCATAATCCTTCCCGCCACAGAAACGACCGGACTGTCCGGATCCGGTTCTTCCGCTTCCGAATAACTGTTTTTCACGTCCTCAGAGGAATGTGTCACATCGTATTTTGTGATCACAAAAGGGTTCTTTCCGGCCCGTTTTAATTCCTCCAGCTTATTTCTGCGAATCTGCGCCTGTTCGCTCAGCTCCTCGGCGCTCGGCTCCCGTTCCTCCGTATTTACATTCGTATGGTTCATTTCTGTTGTTTCGTCCACGCGCACCCTCCTCGATTCTCATCCGTTATGCCTTTTTGTCGGGAATCCGGATCTTTACAATTTTATATTTGACTACGCCGTCAAGCGTCTCTACTTCTACAATGTCGTCTACTTTCTTGCCAAGAATCGCCTGTCCTACCGGAGATTCGTTGGAGATTTTTCCTGCGATCGGATCGGCCTCCGTAGAACCGACCAGATAATATTCCACTTCTTCTTCAAAATCATAATCGTACAGCGTAACGCACTGCCCCAGACGGACAGTGTCCGTATTTAGATCGGTTTCGTCAATCAATACGTAATTTTTGAGAATTTCTTCAATCCGATGCTTCTCCGCTTCGTTTTCCTGCTGCTCCCGTTTCGCGTCGTCATATTCAGAGTTCTCCGACAGATCGCCGAATCCCCTTGCAATTTCGATTCTTTTAATGATTTCCATTGTCTTTTCGCCCTTCAGGTATTCGAGCCGCTCCTGATAATGCTTGAGCCCTTCCCTGGTAAGATGCGTAGGCTTCTGTTCTGCCATGATTCATCTCTCCTCTTTATTATTTTACGTTAATATAGTTTTTATCCTTTAGAATAACGTCATGTGCGCCGCCCTCGATCAGGCTGGTCGAGGATACGCGCGTCAATCTGGCCGTATCGTGGAACTCTGCGATATCGCACACGCCGCAGTTGCACATGGTGGAGCGGATTTTTCCCAGCGTGATATCCAGATTGTCCCGCAATGACCCGGCGTATGGGACATAAGAGTCCACGCCTTCCTCAAAGGACAGCTTTGCGCTTCCGCCCATATCGTAGCGCTGCCAGTTTCTGGCCCGATTGGAGCCTTCCCCCCAATATTCCTTCACGTAATTTCCATTGATGTTTACTTTGAGCGTGGGACTCTCGTCAAATCTCGCGAAGTAGCGTCCCAGCATCACGAAATCGGCTCCCATAGCCAGCGCGAGCGTCATGTGGTAGTCGTGTACGATTCCGCCGTCGGAGCACAGTGGAATATATATTCCCGTTTCTTTAAAATATTCGTCCCTTGCCTTTGCCACTTCAATTACCGCAGTGGCCTGTCCGCGGCCGATTCCCTTCTGTTCTCTCGTAATGCAGATGGATCCGCCGCCGATCCCGATCTTCACAAAGTCTGCGCCGGCATCGGCAAGATACCGGAACGCATCTGCATCCACGACGTTTCCGGCTCCTACGCGGACTCTGCCGTTGTATTCCGTTTTAATGTATTCGATCGTTTCTTTCTGCCATTCGGAGTAGCCCTCGGAGGAATCGATGCAAAGGATGTCCACATCCGCCTTCACCAGCTCCGGGACGCGTTCTCTGTAATCCCTTGAATTGATGCCCGCTCCGACCATATACCGCTTTTCTCCGTCGAGCAGCTCTAAGGGGTTTTCCTTGTGGGAATCGTAGTCTTTACGGAATACGAAATATTTTAAATTGCAATTTTCGTCAATGATGGGAAGGCAATTCAGCTTGTTGTCCCAGATGATGTCATTTGCCGTCTTCAGCGTGACGCCCTCTTTTGCATAAATCAGATCACGGAACGGCGTCATAAATTCCGCAATTCTGGTATCCGGGGACATGCGGCTGACCCTGTAGTCCCGACTCGTGACGATGCCCAGGAGCCTGCCGCTCTCCGTCCCGTCGTCCGTTATGGCAATGGTGGAGTGTCCGGATTTTTCTTTTAATTTAAGTACGTCTTCCAGCGTATGTTCCGGAGTCAGATTGGAATCGCTGACGACAAAGCCTGATTTATATTTTTTCACTCTGGCGATCATTTCTGCTTGCTGGTCAATCGGCTGCGACACGTAAATGAAAGAAAGACCTCCGCATTTTGCCAGCGCGATTGCCATTTTATCATCCGATACCGCCTGCATCACCGCAGATACCATCGGGATATTAATGGAAAGCGGCGACTCCTCCTGTCCCCGTCGGAAGCGGACCAGAGGCGTCTTCAGCGATACCTTATCCGGCGTGCAATCCTTTTTCGTAAGCCCGGGCAGCAGCAAATATTCGCTAAACGTGTAAGACGGTTCGTCATAAATAAAAGCCACACAATCAACTCCTAACAATAATTTGATTGGTTAGTATACTACCGGCCCCCCTAAAAGTCAAGGTTCTGCCGGTAAAGCCGCGGTGAATAATGTATAAAAACAAGAGCGCCCGCAAAAACGCGGACGCCCATAATACGGTTTGCGAAAAAATGCCTATTCCGCTTTCTTCACCGCCTCGGTGAACAGCTTATAGACCTGATTTGCGTTCAGCGCCTCGTCATAGAGCCGGACAAAGGCGATGTCTCCAGAGAAGAAATTCTCCACCGGTCCCGCACCGGAGTCGCCCCCAATGACAAAATACTGCGCTGTCTGATCCTGAGGAAACGTAAAATTGCTCCCCACGCCTCTCGTTTCGACAGTAAGCTCGCCGTTTACATACAGGAGCAGATCCGTTCCGTCATATACCGCAATGGCATGGATATAGACGTCCTCCTCCATGTCCTCCTCCGGATAGGCCCATTGATAAGACCCGCCAATTCGAATGGAAAAGCCGTACGTCGTCACGCCATTCTTTGTCGGCTCGAAATCAAAGCCAAAGCCGCCGGATTCCATATTCGATGCGATGCCGCAGTATTCCGCCAGCACGTCAGTCGATTTGAAATAAATTTCCTGTGAAAATCCGCCCTTGATCTGATCGTAGTAAGTACCGAAATTGTTAATAATATAAGCAGATTCGTCTTCCGCACGGAAAGAAGCGACCTCTCTGCCGATCTCCTCGTCCAGCTTGACGGTCGGCTCTCCATAGGCCTCCACCGGAATCGCGTTTTCCGAACGGTCGACCGGAGCGCCGTTTTCAAACTCAATGTCAAAAATTCCGGCTTTTGGAACCGCAATGCTCGCATCGTATCCCTCCGGCGGAGCCGGCGTCACGACAGGCTTCGGCGTTCCCGGCGTCTGCTGCGCAGGCGTAGCTGCGGGCTTCTCGGTTGCCGCTGCAGTCGTTGCCGGCGGAGTGGTCGCCGTTCCGGATTCCTCTGTTTTCCCCCCGCATCCCGTCAGAAAAGCAACGGAAAGCACGGCAGCAGACAGCATCGCCGCTATGATTCTGTAAACTCGTTTCATGTTGCCTCCTGTTCCGCTTAAAAGAAATTAAGCTTAACATAATTCATTTATATTGATGCGTTTATCATAAAGGATATGACGCTTTTGGTCAAGATTTTTATAAAGCTATTACAAAAGGCAAACAAAAAACGCAGCCGGCGCCGCGGCGCGCCGTTCTCAATCCTTTCCGTTTTTCGTCCGGAGATTCAGCTTTGATTCCTTTCCGCGCAGCAGCCGCACAATATTCGCATGATGGCGTGCGATGATAAGAACCGCAACAAACACGGAAAGATAAAAGACCGGGCCGAGCCCGCTTTGCGACCGCAGGATATCGCCCAGAAAATACACGCAAACGGGCAGAGAAGCAGCTGCAAGCAGAGAGCCCAGCGAAACGTATCTGGTAATAACAACCGTGATCAGGAAAACCGCGAAAGCGACAAGCGCCGGAAGCGGCGCAATCACGAGCATGACGGAAAATGCGGTAAGGACACCTTTTCCGCCCCTGAATCCAAAATACAGGGGCCAGGTATGTCCGACGACTGCGAAAGCGCCCGCGATACAGGCGCCGTGTAAGCCCTTCGATGCAAAAATTCCAAGGAGCAGCCCTCCGATCACCACTGCGACAATTCCTTTGCAGAAATCGCCCAGGAAGGTAAAAAGCGCCGCTTTTTTCCCGTAAATCCGCTGCATGTTGGTCATTCCCGCATTGCCGCTCCCCTGCAGGCGAATATCTTTTTTATAAAGAAGCTTCGATAGGATCACCGCAGTATTGATGCTGCCGAGAAGATATCCGATCAGAGCCGCAGCCGTAAGCAAAAGATAATATTTCATGCGTTACGCCTCCTCTTTTCCTTTCTCCCGCACTTTGAACACAATCGGCGTGCCTTCAAATCCAAAACTCCGTCTGAGGCGGTTCTCAAGATATCTCATATAGGAAAAATGGAACAGCTCCGCCTTGTTTACAAACACGGCGAAGGTGGGAGGCTTTACCCGGATCTGCGTCATATAAAAGATTTTAAGACGTTTTCCTTTATCCGAAGGAGGCTGCACCATGGCAACGGCCTCGTTCAAAACGTCGTTCAGCATTCCTGTAGAAACGCGCATCGCCGCCTGATCCGCAGTGAATCGGATCAGCTCGTAAAGCTTTGCCACACGCTGTCCCGTCAAAGCAGAAAGAAACAGGATCGGCGCGTACGGCATAAAGCCGAGCTTCTCCCGGATGCTCTTTTTGTACTCCTCCGTCGTTCCCGCGTCCTTTTCTATAAGATCCCATTTATTGACGGCAATAATACAGGCCTTGCCCTTATTATGGGCATATCCGGCGATTTTCGTATCCTGCTCCGTTACGCCGTCCTTCGCGTCGATCATCAGTACGGCCACATCGCAGCGATCCACGGCAGCAAGGCTTCGCACGGTACTGTACCGTTCGATATCATCCGTTATTTTTCCGCGCTTCCGCAGGCCGGCCGTATCAATGAAGCAAAAATCCTGTCCGTCCTTGGTAACCCAGGTATCGATGGCGTCTCGCGTCGTTCCGGGAACGTCGCTGACAATTACACGCTCCTCGCCCAATATTTTATTAATGAGGGAAGATTTTCCGGCGTTCGGCTTTCCAACGACCGCCGCCTTGATGCAGCTTCCTTCTTCCTCCGCGTCTCCCGGCTCCGGCAGATAGGCCAGGATTGCATCGAGGACCTCTCCGATGCCAAGCCCATGCGCGGACGAAACAGCGTAAAAATCACCAAGGCCCAGATGATAAAACTCATAAATTTCGGGAGGAGGCGCGCCGACCTGGTCCACCTTGTTGACCACAAGGAGCACCGGCTTTTGTGTCTTTCGGAGCAGCGTCGCAATATCCATGTCATCCGCAGTCACGCCGTCTTTCAGATCCACCATAAACAGGATGACATCTGCAAGCTCAATTGCCAGCTCTGCCTGCCGCTTCATCTGCCGGAAAATCGTATCAGAGGTATTCGGCTCAAGTCCTCCCGTATCTGCCAGCGTAAAACGTCTGCCGCTCCACTCAACCTCTTCGTAAATTCTGTCCCGGGTGACGCCGGGCACATCTTCCACGATGGAAATACGCTTTCCCGTCACATAATTGAAAAACGACGATTTCCCTACGTTGGGGCGGCCAAGTATGGCGACCATTCCCTGTCTGCTCACTGATTCTGCACCTCCGATAAAAATCTACCCGGCAGAATGCCGTAATTCCTACGGCACAGCCGGGTCTAACCTGGTTCGATTCATCATCAGAAATCCAATGAATTTATTTATCGTCTTCAGCCATCGCAACGACCTCACGGCCCTTGTAATAACCGCAGTTGCCGCAAACCCTGTGTGATAATTTGAATTCGTGGCAATGAGGACACTTTACAAGATTGGGAGCCTCCAGTTTCCAGTTTGCTCTTCTCGTCCGGGTTCTCGCCTTCGACCATCTTCTTTTGGGACAAATCATCTTTCCTACACCTCCCGTGAGATTACGTGTCTTGCGTAATCGCCTGCTTACTCATAAAGCAACGGATGGTATTATATTCATTCCAGCCGTGCTTGTCAAGCATCTTTTTATTTTGCAAGAAGCCTTGCTGTTTCTCTGGCAATGGCAAGCTCTTCATTCGTGGCTATTACAAATACTTTCACGGCAGAATCATCTGTGGAGATTTCTACTTCTCCGCCCTTGACCGCATTTTTGGCGGGATCCACTTTGAGGCCGAGATATTCCAGACCGCTTGCGCAGGCCAGGCGCGCTTCTCCGTCGTTTTCACCGATTCCCGCAGTGAATACGACCGCGTCGACGCCGTTCATAACCGCCGCATACTGTCCGATATAGGATTTGACGCGGTAGGCAAAAATCTGCAGCGCAAGCTTTGCCCTGGAATTGCCTTCTTTCATTGCGGTCGTGACGTCGCGCATGTCACTGCTGACGCCGGAAACGCCGAGCAGGCCCGATTTCTTATTTAGAACGGCGTTCATTTCCTTAGAGGAAAGTCCTTCGTTTTCCATCAGGAACAAAACAACCGCCGGATCGAGAATTCCGCTTCTCGTTCCCATCTCCAAACCGTCCAGCGGCGTAAATCCCATAGAAGTATCCATACATTTTCCTCCGCGGATCGCCGCAATGCTTCCTCCGTTTCCGATATGACACGTAATGATTTTCAGAGCTTCCAGCGGCTTCCCCATCAGCGCTGCGCAGCGCTCCGCCACGTATTTATGAGAAGTCCCGTGAAAACCGTATTTCCGGATTCCGTATTTTTTATAATAATCATACGGCAGCGCATACATGTACGCTTCTTTGGGCATCGTCTGATGAAAGGCCGTATCGAACACCGCAATCTGCGGAACGCCTTTCATTGCGGCCTGACACGCCCTGATCCCGATGATGTTCGGCGGATTATGGAGCGGGGCAAGGGGAACGCATTCCTCAATCGCTTTCATCACCTCGTCGTCGATGATCACGGATTCATGGAACCGCTCGCCGCCGTGTACGATCCTGTGTCCGACCGCGGATATGTCGTCCAGACTATCTATCACGCCGTATTCTTTATCGGTCAGCGCTTTGACGACCTCCGCAATGGCCGCGTTGTGATCCTTCAGCTCTACCTCAAAGACTTTGGCGTCCTTCCCCGTCACGGTCTGCTTGACGAAGGAATCGTCAATCCCGATCCTGTCGCACAGCCCTTTTGCCAGAACGTTTTCGTTCTTCGAATCGATCAACTGATATTTTAAAGAGGAGCTACCGCAGTTGATTACTAATATATTCATAAATAAACCGCCTTTCCCGTTTTCAGCCCTGTGCCTGAACAGAAGTGATCGCAACGACGCCTACGATGTCTTCCGCAGCGCAGCCTCTCGACAGATCGTTGACCGGTTTTGCGACGCCCTGCAGAATCGGGCCGTATGCCTCTGCTTTTGCAAGCCTCTGGGTGAGCTTATATGCGATATTTCCGCAGTTGAGGTCCGGGAAAACAAGCACGTTGGCATGTCCCGCCACGGGGCTGCCCGGCGCCTTGCTCTGTCCGATCGCGGGGACAAGCGCGGCATCTGCCTGCAATTCGCCGTCCAGCATCAGCTCGGGCGCTTTTTCCTTTGCAAGCTTCGTCGCTTCGATCACTTTCTCCGTCAGCTCGCTCTTGGCGCTTCCGTATGTGGAATAGGAAAGCATCGCGACGACCGGCTCCTCCTCTACAAGCTGCCGGAAAGAGCGGGAGGATTCGATCGCGATGTCTGAAAGATCTTCCGCGGAAGGGTTTTCCACGAGCCCGCTGTCGGCATATACGAAGATTCCGTTTGCGCCATATTCGCAGTTCGGCACTACCATTACGAAAAATGCGGATACCTTTCCGGTTCCGGGTTTGGTTTTTAAAATCTGAAGCGCAGGCCGTACCGTATCGGCGGTAGAATGCGCGGCGCCGGATACCATTCCGTCTGCCTCGCCCATTTTTACCATCATGGTTGCGAAATAGACGTAATCTTTCATGACTTCCCGCGCTTTCTCCGGTGTCATGCCCTTTGCTTTTCTTAACTCATAAAACGCATTTACGTATTCGTCGAATTTCTCATATGTTTCGGGATTTACGATTTTGCAGCCGGAGAGATCGAGTCCTTCCGCCAATGCGTTGATTTTTTCCGGAACGCCGACTAGGATGATATCTGCGATGCCTTTTTCCAATACCATCGCCGCAGCCTTGATCGTGCGGATATCCTCGCTTTCGGGAAGTACGATCGTCTTTCTGTCCTTCTTCGCTCTTTCGCAAATCTGCTCTAAAAAGTTCATTTTGAAATACGCCACCTTATCAGTTTTTTATTTGATTCAGATAAAAAATCACGGACAAAAGGTCCGTTTTTGATTTTACCGCTTTTAATGGTGCAAATCAAGTAAAATCTTGTCTTCACGATGCGTTTTTACTTTCGACGGCGCCGCAAGTAAAAAAACAATTTTCAGAGCCGTCACTTCTTCCAGCTTTTTGAAGAGCAAAATGGGATAAAATCGGGTGGTTTCATTTGTTAATTTTATTGAAATTCATGATTTTCCAGAATTTATCATTTGACATATCTTCCTGAATTTTCTATAATTTCTAGTGGCTGGAAAGGATTTCATTACATATGGATACGAGAAGAAACAAAAGAAAAAAACACAAGCTGCATAAAGATTTGAAGCGTTTTTCCGTGCTGCTGGCCGGTTTCGTTCCTTTTATCTGTTATTTGATCGTCCTGATGCAGGGAATCTCATTGATCGCCGATGGAAAGACGGGACTTGCTTTTGTCAATACAGAATCGACAGGGCTTGCAGTCCGGGCGTATGCCGGAACCGACAGTATGCTGCTGGATCGATTGCCAAAAGATTCTCAGATTCTGGTTACGGGATCCGCAGTAGACGGCTCAGGCGCTGTCTGGTACGAAATAAAATATCTGAGAGGCGCCGACACCTGGCGTACCGGTTACGTCCATTCTTCTTATATCGTATTTTACAATGATATCGCGCCGGTCGGAGAAGATCCGGATTTTGAAAAATATCTGGAGGAACAAAATTTCCCGGAAAGCTACAAGGCTCCGCTTCGCGTCCTTCACAAGGAGCACCCCACATGGGTTTTCAAGGCCCAGATGATCGATCTGGACTGGAGTACGGCGCTTTACGAGGAAAGCAAGGTCGGCGTAAATATGATTCATCCTTATTACGCCGCGTCATGGCGTTCCATGGAGGAGGGCGCTTACGACTGGGAAAACGGCAGATGGATTGAATTGGATACGGGCTGCTACGGCGCTTCGGCTACCATCACCGCTTATTTTCTTGATCCCCGGAACGGGCTCTGCGACGACACCAGAATTTTTCAGTTTGAAGATTTATCGTATCTCCCCGATTCCCACAGCGCTGAAAATACATATAATATTGTAAAAGGCACTTTTCTGGCGGGCGAATACGAATTTCAGGCCGTTCGGGATGACGGCTTATACCCGTCCTACGGAATTGTGGAGGGATCGCAGCAGGAGGACGGCACCGTAACATACCGGTTTTCTTATGTAGACACGATCATGCAGGCGGCAGAGTACGCGAAGGTCAGCCCCTATCATCTTGCCTCCCGCATCCGTCAGGAAATGGGCGTCAACGGCTCGGAGCTGGCAAAGGGAACGTATCCCGGATATGAAGGATACTTTAATTTTTTCAATATCGGGGCCTATGCGCACAGCGGCAGACCGGCAAGGGAAAACGGAGCGATTTATGCAAAGCAGGAGGGCTCCTATCTGCGGCCGTGGACCAACCCGTACAAAGCGATTCTCGGGGGCGCGGATTTTGTCGGGAGCAGTTATATACAAAGAGAACAGAATACGCTGTATCTCCAGAAATTTGACGTTACGGACGGTGGAAACGGCCGCTACAGCCATCAGTACATGTCCAACGTCAACGCGCCGAAGGACGAAGCCTCCAGCCTGAAAAAGGCATACACCGATTCCGGCCTGATAGATACCTCTGTGTTTACGTTTGAGATCCCGGTATATCAGAACATGCCCGAGCTGGCTGCGGCGCAGCCGGCTTCCGACGATACGAATGCTACAAACAACAACTGGCTGTCCTCCATTACGGTCTCCGGGGGCACGTTTGAGAGCCAATTTTCCCGCACGCAATACGAATATACGGTTAATGTACCTGCGGATACCGCTTCCGTAACCATTGCGGCGACGCCGTGTGATTCCGGCGCCACGCTGCTCGGCACCGGAGAGCTTTCGCTGACGTCGGACACCACGCAGCATGTCATTACGGTTCTGGCGCCCAGCTTTGAGCCGAGAACTTATACGCTGTACATTGTAAGAAGCGGCAGCATTCCCTCCACGCCGTCAGCTCCATCGGAGACGCCGACGCCGACGCCCACTCCGACGCCGACACCAACGCCTACTCCCGATCCTGACCCGGTCCTGCAGAGCGGCGTTTATGAGATCGGCACTTACATCACCGGCGTGGAACCGAATACAGATGTCGCCACCTTCCTGGGGAATTTTTCCGTACAAAACGGGACGATCCAGCTGATGACCTCCTCTGGCGCCGCCAAGGGCAGCGGGGCTGTTGGGACAGGCGATCTGCTGCAATTGTACAAGGGGAATGAAGTGATGCAATCTTATTTTGTCGTCATTTACGGAGACGTCAACGGGGACGGCAGCATTTCCCTGACCGATATGGTAATGATCCAGAGGCAGCTGCTCCAGATCAAAATCTTAGAGGGGCCGTATTTTACCGCGATGGACACCAATCACGATCAGTCGTGTTCTCTGGCGGACATGGTAACGATTCAGCGCGACCTGCTGGGAATCGGTACCGTTCCGCAGCGCTGACAAGGAGTCAAAACACATGAAAAAAACAATTTTATCCTTAATCATTCTATTGGGACTTCTGCTTGCCTGCGGAGTACCCGCCGGGGCCGCATCCATGAGCGCATTTATCGATGCGGACTCTTATGCCGAGGTCGGCTCTGAATTTAAAGTTACCGTACGATTTGAATCGGATGCCGGCGCGATGGTGCGCGCGGTATTGCAGTATGACAGCTCTGTCGTTACGTTTCTGCGGACGTCCTCCTCCGATGCAAACGACGTGGGCGGAACAGTCAATATCGTCACCCTGTCGTTTCAGACGACGCATGAGATCGAATTATATTTTCAAATGAATCAGGAAGCTCCCGCCGTTTTTTCAACGCAGGTGCTGGAAAGCTCTACGGTTGACATGGCATCGCTCGGAACGCCCTACGCCAGCCACACCGTAACAGGCTTTTACCCCACGCCGGAGCCCGTTACGCCGGCGCCGACACCCACGCCGACGCCAACTCCGACTCCGTTTATACCGACTGTGGATCCAGAAGCGACACCTTCCACCCCGCTGGAATTTATGGAAAACGGAGAAATGCGTTTTATTGCGGATAATTTTTCCGAAGAGTCCGTGCCGATTCCAGAGGGCTTTGAAAAGGTGCAGTACAATTATAAGGGCAGTGAAATCTTCGTTTTAAAGAATACATATGAAGTAGTCATGGTTTATGCCACGAATATCGTCGGAGAAGAAGGTCGTTTTTATATTTACAATGAAAGCAGAGACATTCTTACCCCTTATACGGAATTCGTACTGGGTTCCAATGTTTATACGTTTCTGATTCCTGCCGAAGCGCTGCCGGAGGGAGTTACGGAAACCTCCGTTTCAATCGGGGAATACGAAAGCGTAACCGCATACGCCATTGCCAACCCGGATTATGCCGATTTCGTATTGGTCTATGCGTTTAATCAAACAAATGAGCCCGGCTTCTATCTGTATGATACCGCGGAAGGTACGCTGCAGCGCTGCGTCGACGAAACCCTTCTGGGTGCTGCGGTCCCTTCCCCCACCGGAGCCGTGTCTCCCTCTCCGACACTGACGGTTTCGCCGGCACGTACCTCTGTTCTGCAGAACACCTCTGAACGCGGCGGAAAACTGGATACCAATACGCTGATTCTGGTTGCGATCGGCATCTGCTTTGTCGCAGCGCTTGTCGCCGTGATTGTTATCCTCGTACGGAAGCGCCGGATCGAACAAAGCTACGAAGAAGAAAACGATGTAGAATTTCTGGAAGATATTATTCTGGAAAAATCTCTCAGTCAGAAGCAGACGCAGGAACGAGAGGAACCGGCCGCGGAACCAGAAAGCACTCCGCTTTCCTCCGAATCGTCAGAAGAAGCGCAGCAAACGCAGCCGCAGAACGAGCCGGAACCGCAGGAAAACGAGAAAGAGCAGGAACGGAATTCCGACAAAGAGGATGATGATGATGTATTACAGCTCGGCAATCACTTCCCGCACTGAATCCTCCGGAATGTATCTTGAATATACGGCCGCTCCGGCACTGCTTCCGGCGGAAAATTCAACCATGCTCCCGATGCCCTTTTGAAACACGAAGCGCAGTCTGCCGCCTCTGACCTTTTTATCCGTATATAATTTTCGTATCAGGGCTTCCCTGTCGATCCATTCCGGGATCCGCACGGGAAGCTTTGCTTTTCTCAGAAGCGCCTCGACTCTTGCAACGTCCTCCTCCGAACAATACCCGAGATTCCGTCCGAGCCGGGCCTGCGCCGCAAGGCCAATGGAAACCGACTCGCCGTGAGAAAGACGGTAATCGCTGACCGTCTCGATTGCTCGTCCGACCGTATGTCCCAGGTTCAATATTTCACGCATCCCCTGCTCCGTCTCGTCGAGCATAACGACACGGTACTTGATTTCACAGTTTTTCTCAGCGATCCGCCTGCAGACGGCGGGATCAAGAGAAAAGACCTTTTCAAGATTGGTTTCCAGATAAGAAAAGAAAGCGGCGTCCGCCATGCAGGCATGCTTGATCGTTTCCGCAAGACCGTCGGAAAGCTCTCCTTGGGAAAGCGTCTTCCACATTGCGATATCGATGTACACCCGTTTCGGCTGATAGATCAGGCCGATCAGATTCGTAGCCGCGTCCGTGTCAACCGCCGTTTTCCCTCCGATCGAAGCGTCCGCGGCAGCCAGCAGCGTCGTCGCGTAATTCAGAAACGGGACGCCTCTTGCAAAGGTCCCGGCAACAAATCCCGCCAAGTCGGTAACGACGCCGCCGCCAAACGCAAGAATCAGCGTGTCTCTGCGATAGCCCCAGGAAATCAGCAGATCTTCAAGGTAAGCTTTTGTTTCCCGCGTTTTGCTCTTCTCGCCAGCAGGGAAAACAGCCGTGTTGATTTTCAGCTCCGGCAGCGCGCTTTTCAGGCGGGATTCCAGCTCCGCTCCGTAATATGCGTACACGTTGGAATCCGTTATGACCGCAATACTGCGCCCGTCGCTGCGTGCGAAGACGTCCAGATCCTCCTGCAGTCTGTCCTCCAGTCCGCTTCCGATCACGATATCATAAGAATGGTCCACCGTTTTTTTGAGGTCAACATGAAACAATTCCATTGGGGATTGCGCTCCTCTCTATTTTTCGTGTTATTCTAACATAACTTTCCGGCGTTGACAAACCTTCCGTTTCTGCTAAAATAAGCGCGGATTTGATTCTGCTACTCAACAGGAGGATGCGAAGCATGGAAGCGCGTTACTGCTATATTTTCGGCGCGGCCGAATTTGATGGGAATCTGAAATTCAAACCCGATCAGGACAGAGATTTTATCATCGCCGCGGACGCCGGGTATCGCCATTTACAGGCGCTCGGAATCCCCCCTGATATGCTGATCGGCGATTTCGATTCGCTCGGAGAAGTTCCAAAAGGCGTAGAGCTGCTGCGCTTTCCCGTCATGAAAGACGATACCGACCTTATGCTTGCGGTAAAATACGGTTTTGCGCATGGCTACAGCCAATTCATCATTTACGGCGGCATGGGAGGGCGGCTGGATTTTACGCTTGCAAACTTTCAAATTTTATCCGGTATCGTCAACAATGGCGGAAGCGCCTATTTGATCGGCTGCGGTTCCATGACTACCGCTGTGCGGGACGCTTCCCTGCTGTTCGATGCATCCTTCCGCGGGAGAATTTCCATTTTCTGCAGCGGGGAACGGGCCTGTGACGTTACGCTGCGCGGTCTGAAATATCCTCTGGAGCAGGCCGTGTTAAAATATGACGAGCCGCTTGGAATCAGCAATGAATTTATCAGAGAGAACGGCTTGATTTCCGTTGGAAACGGGATGCTCATCGTGATTTACGATGATGCGAATCCCATGATGACGCTCTCTAAAAATAACCCGGTGCGGCGTTGACTTTTCCTATGGGCACGGGTATAATATCAGTAATAAATCTTATTTTTAAGGAGTGTGTTCGTTATGAATTTAAAAGGATCCAAAACCGAGAAAAACCTTGCGGCAGCTTTTGCCGGCGAGTCGCAGGCGCGGAATAAATATACGTATTTTGCTTCGAAGGCCAAGAAGGATGGCTTTGAGCAGATCGCCGAAATTTTTACGGAAACGGCCAACAATGAAAAGGAACATGCCAAAATCTGGTACAAGCTTCTGGCCGGCGGAATCGGAACCACGGCGGAGAATCTGCTTTCCGCTGCCGAAGGGGAAAATTACGAATGGACCGATATGTACGCACAGTTTGCCAAGGAAGCCAGAGAAGAAGGCTTCGACGATATCGCGTTTCTGTTTGAGTCTGTCGGCGCCATTGAGAAAACACACGAGGAACGCTTTCGCAAGCTCCTGGACAACGTGAACGGCGAACTCGTCTTCTCCCGTGACAACGACATGATTTGGGAATGCGGAAACTGCGGGCATATCCATTTCGGAAAGAAAGCGCCGGAGTTTTGCCCTGTCTGTAAGCATCCGCAGTCTTATTTCAAAATCAAAGCGCAGAATTATTGATCGCATAAAGCGATCCAGCATTTCATCCCCCGAATCCTCTCGGGGGATTTTTTTGTTTTTCTGTCCCCTGACAGAACGGTTTCAGGTCCGCGAGGGCTGTTGGGCCAGGGACAACGCATGGAGGACGATCTCTGCCTATCCTTTGATTGGAAATCTCTTCTTGCACGATTCCATAGAGCGTCCCTGATTTTTAAATTGTAAAAAGCGGCTAAATAGGACGACTACGAATTGAATTTTTTGATTTTTAACGGTAAGCATAATCCCACTATTCTTTAAAACAGAGGAAACGGTCTTCCGTCCCGTTTCCTCTATTAGATTAGAAACAGTATATCGCTTATTGCGACATGATCAATTTTGTTTACAGACATAAATAATTCACATTCCCCGGAATTGACAATTTAGGGAATTACAGATATAATGAAGAATTGAAAATCAAACAAGGAGGAGCGCCGAATGGGGATGCTTCGAAGACATGCAAATGTCTACGAAAACGGCAGGTTCGCCGTGAAAGAAATTTTCATAACGGAAAACGACCGCGGCGGCAAGGGCGGACTGTTTTCTTTATTTCCCTCGGACGAGTTCTTTTCTTTACAATCTACGGATCATTATTTTTATTCGGCCGACAGAAGCAAAGCAGATCCCTTTCGTGAATTATTTATTTTACCCGGTTTCGTTGATGTACATGTTCATCTCAGAGAACCGGGTTTTTCATATAAAGAAACGATCGAATCCGGAACGGAGGCGGCCGCGGCCGGCGGATTTACCGCCGTATGCAGTATGCCGAATCTTGATCCCCCGCCGGACTGTATCGCCGGCTTGAAGCGGCAGACCGAAATCATAGAAAAAACGGCAAAGGTTCCTGTTTATCCCTACGGCTGTATTACAAAGGGTTCCCGCGGAAACGAGCTTGCCGACTTAGATGCACTCGCGGAAAACGTAATCGCTTTTACAGACGATGGAAAGGGCGTGCAAAGTGAGGACATGATGCGCGCCGCCATGCGGAAGGCGGCCTCCCTTAACAAAATCATCGCTGCCCATTGCGAAGACGAACGCCTCGGCAACACCCCGGAAAGCGAGTACCTGCAGCTCAAGAGAGATCTGGCCCTCGTAAACGAAACCGGCTGTCAATATCACATGTGCCACGCTTCGACCAAAGAGAGCGTCCGGCTCATCCGGGAGGCAAAAAAAGCCGGATTGCCTGTCAGCGCAGAAACCGCTCCGCACTATTTGCTTTTTACAGAGAAAGACGTCCGGGACAGCGGGGATTATAAAATGAATCCGCCGATCCGCGGCGAGGCCGATCGGGACGCGCTGATCGAGGCCGTCTGCGACGGCACGATCGATGTGATCGCCACCGATCACGCGCCGCATTCTTACGAGGAAAAAAGCGGAGGCTTTCAAAAAAGCCTGAACGGAATTGTCGGACTCGAAACTGCATTTGCGTTAATCTATACGAATTTTGTGAAAAAGGGAATTTTCCCGATGGAGCGCCTTGCGGAGCTGATGATCGACCGTCCGCGCAAAATTTTCGGAATTCCCGCAAAACCGGGAGACGGAATCATAGCAGATACCGGCGAACGTTTCACCGTAAACAGGAAGGAATTCCGTTCCAAGGGAAAAAGCATGCCCTACGAAGGAATGGAGCTTTACGGGAAATGTCTTGCAACAATGATAAACGGGAGGATCGTACGATGAACAACAACAGAAAAATCGTACTGCAGGACGGCAGAGAGCTGTACGGGAAAAGCTTCGGAGCGGAACGGGACACCGTCTGCGAGCTTGTATTCAACACCTCAATGGTAGGATATCAGGAGATCGTTTCCGATCCGTCCTATACGGATCAGCTCGTTGTGATGACATATCCGGTGATTGGAAATTACGGCATCACGGACGAGGATTACGAGACGAAGATCCCGACCATCGGAGGCCTTGCGGTGCGGGATTACAATGATATTCCGAGTAATTTCAGATACACAGAAACGCTGTCCGAAATTCTGAACGAATATAATATTCCGGCAATCAGCGGAATCGACACTAGGATGCTGACCAGGATTATCCGCGACGAAGGCAGCCAGAGAGCGTTCCTGACTGCGGCGGAATGTCCTCTGGAAGAAGCGCTTGCCGTTCTCCGGGCGGACAGGCCGAGGACGGATGCCGTCTCTCGCGTAAGCTGTAAGAAAAAATGGTATTCCAGAACGGCAAACCCGCGTTACAACGTCGTTGCCATCGACTGCGGCATCAAGCATAATATCATCCGTCATCTCAACAGGCGCGGCTGCAACGTGACGATCGTGCCGTACGATACAAGACCAGAAGAAATCCTGGCGCTGCGCCCGGACGGGCTTTTCATTTCGAACGGTCCCGGGAATCCGGAAGACGCCGCGCCCGTAATTCATACGGTCAAAATTTTGAAGGGCCGTCTTCCCATCTTCGGAATCTGTCTCGGCCATCAGATCATCGCGCTCGCTTACGGAGCCAAAACGTATAAAATGAAATTCGGCCACAGGGGCGGAAATCACCCCGTCAAAAATCTGCTTACGGATAAAATCGAAATTACAAGCCAAAACCACAGCTACGCCGTACTGGCCTCCTCGATAGAGGGAACGGGACTGAAAATCACCCATATCAATCTGCTGGATCACACCGTGGAAGGCCTTTCCGACGAAACAAACAGGCTGTTCAGCGTGCAGTATCATCCGGAAAGCGCGCCCGGGCCGCAGGACAGCACGTATTTGTTCGGAACATTCATTGAAATGCTGGAAACGGAGGTCAGAAGCCATGCCTAAAAGAACGGACATCAAAAAGATTATGGTAATCGGCTCCGGTCCGATCATTATCGGACAGGCCGCGGAATTTGACTACGCCGGTACGCAGGCCTGTCTTGCATTAAAGGAAGAGGGATATGAAGTCGTACTTGCGAATTCGAACCCCGCTACGATTATGACGGATACTACCATTGCCGATAAAGTATATATGGAGCCGCTCACGCTTGAATATATCGCCAAAATTCTCCGTTACGAGAGACCTGACGCCATTCTTCCCGGAATCGGCGGACAGACCGGCCTTAATCTTGCGATGCAGCTGTATAAAAAAGGAATCCTGGAGGAATGTCAGGTCGAACTGCTCGGCACGAGCTTTGAAAGCATTGAAAAAGCGGAAGACCGAGAAAAATTCAAGGAGCTGTGTATCGAGCTTGGCGAACCCGTTCTGCCTTCGGAAATTGCAGAAAGCATCGAGCAGGCAAAAGAAGCCGCAAACGAAATCGGTTATCCGGTCGTGCTCCGGCCGGCATTTACACTGGGAGGAACCGGAGGCGGTTTTGCCGATAACGAGCAGCAGCTTCTTGAAATTGCGAAAAATGCGCTTGCCCTTTCCCCCGTTCATCAGGTATTGGTTGAAAAAAGCATTAAAGGCTTTAAAGAAATCGAATACGAGGTAATGCGGGATGCAAATGATACAGCGATCACTGTGTGCAACATGGAAAATATCGATCCGGTAGGCATTCACACAGGTGACTCCATCGTGGTAGCGCCGAGCCAGACGCTGACCAACAAGGAATATCAGCTGCTCCGCGACAGTGCGCTTAAAATGATCCGCGCGCTTAAAATCGAAGGAGGCTGCAACGTCCAATTCGCGCTTGATCCGTTTTCCTTCAAATATTATTTAATAGAAGTTAATCCGCGCGTTTCACGTTCTTCGGCGCTTGCTTCTAAAGCAAGCGGTTATCCGATTGCGCGCGTTTCGGCAAAGATTTCCGTAGGCATGCGCCTGGATGAGATTCCGCTTGCAAATACGCCGGCCTGCTTCGAGCCCTCTCTGGACTATGTAGTAACGAAAATCGCACGTTTTCCGTTTGATAAATTCGCCACCGCGTCCAATAAGCTCAGTACGCAGATGAAAGCGACAGGAGAAGTCATGAGCATCGGCCGCACCATCGAGGAAAGCCTTCTGAAAGCGATCCGTTCTCTAGAAATCGGTGCCTATCATCTGCATCTTCCGAAATTCGACAGCTGTACGACAGAAGAGCTGATCGGCTACATCAGCGACGGGCATGACGACAGACTCTTCGCGATCGCGCAGCTGATCCGCAGCAATGTGGATCTGGGCCTGATCCATAATCATACAAAAATCGACATGCTGTTCCTTGATAAATTCAAAAACATCATTGATTTTGAAAAAGTTCTTTCTGCGCATCCCAGAGAGCTTTCCGTGCTCCGAGAGGCAAAGCGGCTCGGAATCAGCGATAAATATATTGCGCACGTCTGGGATATGGCGGAATCAGAAATTTTTCTGCTCAGAAAAGAGAACGGCATTTTACCGGTCTATAAAATGATCGATACCTGCGCAAGCGAATTTGACAGCTACGTCCCGTACTTCTACTCTACTTATGAAACGGAAAACGAATCGGCAGTAAGCCAGAAGCGGAAAATTCTTGTGCTTGGCTCCGGGCCGATCCGTATCGGGCAGGGCGTTGAATTCGATTATTCCACCGTTCACGCCGTACAAACCATCAAAAGCAGCGGCTATGACGCAATCATCATCAATAACAATCCGGAAACCGTTTCCACGGATTATACCACGAGCGATAAGCTTTATTTCGAACCTTTGACCGTGGAGGACGTAATGAACGTTATAACGCTCGAGCAGCCGGAGGGCGTCATCGCTTCTCTGGGCGGTCAGACCGTGATCAATCTTGCCGACAAACTTGGCGCGCTCGGCGTCAGAATCATCGGAACAGACGTCGCGGCAATCGAAAAGGCGGAGAACCGGGACTGCTTTGAAAGAATCATGGAAGAGCTCCAAATTCCGCAGCCGAGGGGCCGGGCTGTCACGAATATCGAGGCCGGAATCGCGGCCGCCGCTGAGATCGGATACCCTGTTCTCGTGCGGCCCAGCTATGTGCTCGGCGGACGCGCCATGCAGATCGTACAAAACGAAAAAGCGCTGAAGGTCTATCTTCGTTCCGCAGTGGAGGTAGACGAAAAGCAGCCGGTGCTTGTAGACAAATACATTTCCGGAAAGGAACTGGAGGTCGATGCGATCTGCGACGGTAAAGACGTATTCATCCCCGGCATTATGGAGCACGTCGAACGAACAGGCATCCATTCCGGCGACAGCATCAGCGTATATCCGACCTTCAGCGTAGACGAATCCGTAAAGCAGACGATTATTGATTATACCATCCGTCTGGGGCTCGGAATCGGAATTGTCGGCCTGTACAATATTCAATTTATCGTAGATAAGAATAATGCTGTATACGTGATCGAGGTCAATCCGCGTTCTTCTCGGACCGTGCCGTTCCTTTCCAAAGCGACAGGATACTCCATGGCCGATATTGCAACGCACGTAATCCTGGGACGCAGCCTGAAGGAGCAGGGATATGATACGGTATATCCCAAAGAAAAGGAACGCTGGTATGTAAAGGTCCCTGCCTTCTCCTTTTCCAAGCTGGACGATCTCGACGCGTATCTTTCTCCGGAAATGAAATCTACCGGCGAGGCGATCGGGTACGATAAAAAGCTGACGCGAGCAATGTATAAAGCGCTCCTCGCCTCAGGGATGCATGTCGTGAATTATGGTACCATCTTTGTTACGATTGCAGATAAGGATAAGGAAGAAGCGCTTCCGCTGATCCGGCGGTTCTACCAGCTGGGCTTCAATATCGAGGCTACGGAGGGCACCGCAAACTTTCTTCGCAGCAATGGAATCAAAACGCGCATTAAGAAAAAGCTCAGCTCCGGCAGCACGGAGATTCTGGATTCCATTCGTCAGGGGCATGTCAATTACGTCATCAGCACGCGTGATATCGACATTGCTTCTCAGAAAACGGACGGCTATAAAATCCGGCGCTGCGCGGTTGAAAACAATGTGACAATGTTCACGGCGCTCGATACGGTAAAAATTCTGCTTGATGTGCTGGAGGAAATTACGATGTGCGTTTCCACGATTGACGCAGAATAAGCGCGGCACTTTTGAAAGGAAGACAGATGGAACAGCATAACCTAACGATTACGGAAAATACGCCCATTCTTACGGACGTTTTTCGAATGACGCTGAAAGGAGACGGTTTAGATCGCCATAAGCCGGGGCAGTTTGTCAATCTTAAAATAGACGGCTGTTTTCTGCGGCGGCCGATCTCCGTTTACGATACAGGAAAGGATTTTATCACAATTCTGTATAAAATCGTGGGAAGAGGCACGAAGCTTCTTTCCGCCGCCGTTCCGGGCAGCAGGCTCGACGTACTGACGCATCTCGGAAACGGGTTTGATTCCGAAGTCCGGTGCGAAAGGCCGCTTCTGATCGGAGGCGGGATCGGCTGCCCTCCCCTGTATTTGCTGGCTAAGGAATTGCGGGCCTCCGGAAAAACGCCGGCGGTTCTACTGGGCTTCAACGCACCGTCTGAGGTCCTTCTGGAGCAGGAATTTAAAGCGCTCGTTCCGGAAGTCACCATTGTAACGCAGGGGTATGTAACGGATTCACCCGTTTTTACCGGGGGCGCCTATGACTATCTCTATACATGCGGACCGCTCCCGATGCTGAAGGCGGTCTATTCCGGCAGCCAATGCGGCGGACAATATTCCTTTGAAGAACGCATGGGCTGCGGCTTCGGCGCGTGCATGGGATGCAGCTGCCGGACGAAATACGGCAGCAAACGGATCTGCAAGGACGGCCCGGTGCTGTACAGGGAGGAAATCGTATGGTAAGTAACTATTACAACGAACGGCTCGCGGTCGAGCTGTGCGGTCTCCGCCTGGATAATCCCATCATTCCCGCGAGCGGCTGCTTCGGCTACGGAAAAGAATTTGCAGAGCTGTACGATATCAATATGCTCGGTTCGTTTTCTTTTAAAGGAACGACGAAGGAGCCTCGCTTCGGCAACGAAACGCCTCGGATCGCAGAAGCGCCGGCCGGAATGCTGAATTCCGTCGGCCTGCAGAATCCGGGAATTGAACACGTCATTGCACACGAGCTTCCGGAGCTGCAGAAATATTTTTACAAAAAGGTTATAGCAAACATCAGCGGCTTTTCGGAGGAAGAATACGTCTACTGCGCCCAGCGTCTGGACGCGCAGGACTGCGTTGGAATCCTGGAGGTCAACATCAGCTGTCCGAATGTCCACGGCGGCGGGATGAGCTTCGGCACCGATCCAAAATCGGCCGCGGCGGTTACGGCGGCCGTAAAGAAAGCGACTACAAAACCAGTTTTCATCAAATTGTCTCCCAATGTAACGGATATCCGGGAAATTGCGCTCGCCTGCGAAGCGGCCGGCGCCGACGGCCTCAGCTTGATCAATACGCTGCTGGGCATGCGGATCGATCCCGGAAAAAGACGTCCGATTCTGGCCAATACATTTGGGGGACTCTCTGGGGACGCGATTTTCCCGATTGCCCTCAGAATGGTATATCAGGTCTGCAGCGCCGTAAAGATCCCGGTCATCGGTATGGGCGGCATTTCGTCCGCGGAGGGCGTTCTTGAGATGATGGAAGCGGGCGCATCCGCCGTGCAGATCGGGGCGGCAAATCTGATCGATCCTTACGTCTGCAGAAATATCATTCGGGATCTGCCGGCTGTAATGGACCGGTATCATATACAGAATTTAAGCGATATTATCGGAGGTGCTCTTTAAAAATGGCGAAAGACGTAATCATTGCGTGCGACTTCTCATCGGAAGAAGAAACGCTGAACTTTTTAAATAAGCTTGGCAGCCGCAGGCCGTTTATCAAAATCGGCATGGAGCTTTTCTACAGTGCCGGTCCTCAGATGGTACGGCGGATTGCAGAGCAGGGCAGCAAAATCTTTCTGGATCTGAAGCTGCACGATATCCCCAATACGGTTCGGAAGGCGATGGCAAATCTCGCCGGGCTTGGCGTTCATATGTGCAACGTCCACGCGGCGGGAGGGATCAAAATGATGCAGGCCGCGCGCGAGGGGCTTCTGGAGGGTGCAGCGCGCACCGGCAGAGCCGTTCCGCTGCTGATTGCGGTAACGCAGCTTACCTCCACGGATGATGAGATGCTCAGAGACGAGCTTCTGATCCAAGCATCGATGAACGATACCATATTAAAATACGCAGAAAACGCGTATGCCGCATCCCTCGACGGCGTCGTATGCTCGCCTCTTGAAAGCGGTATGCTGCACAGACATTTTTTAGAGAAGGGCGCCGCGTTCCTGACGGTCACTCCAGGGATCCGCTTCCGCGGAGCCGAAGCAGACGACCAGAAACGGATCACGACACCGAGGCAGGCGCGAACGCTTGGTTCGGACTATATCGTCGTGGGAAGACCTGTTACTGCTGCCGCCGATCCGGCTGCCGCCTACGACAGATGCGTCAATGACTTTCTAACCGACGAACCGGAAGGAGAATGAAAAGTATGGAAAATAGGAAAAAACAAATTGCCGCCGATTTATTATCGATCAAGGCCGTTTTTCTGAGGCCGGACGAGCCTTTTATCTGGGCCAGCGGCATCAAGAGCCCGATCTATTGCGACAACCGGCTGACGCTGACCTCCCCCGAGGTGCGCAGCGATATTGAAAATGGGTTATGCGAGCTGATCCGAGAATATTATCCGGATGTAGAGGTTCTGATGGGAACCAGCACCGCAGGCATTGCGCACGCGGCAATCTGCGGCCATATTCTGAACCTGCCGATGGGATATGTCCGTTCCGGGGCAAAGGATCACGGCAGAAACAACAGGATCGAAGGGCGCCTCCTCCCCGGCCAGAATGTCGTAATCGTAGAGGACCTGATTTCTACGGGCGGCAGCGTTATTGAAGTCGCAGAGACGCTTCGCGATGCGGGCGCAGAAGTGCTCGGCGCAGTCAGCATTTTTACATACGGCATGAAAAAGGGGTTGGAGCGGCTTGCGGAAGCGCGGCTCCGGAATATCAGCCTGACGGATTTCGACACGGTGATACAGGCTGCCGCGGCGACAGGTTATATTTCGGAGAACGATATTCCGCGTTTGATAGCATTCCGCGATAATCCCTCCGATGAAAGCTGGATCAAAGGGAGGCCGTAATATGAAGCACATTTTGGATATCACGGATCTTTCTGTAGAAGAAATCGGCCGCCTCATCACTGTCGCCGAGGACATCATCCAGAATGCCGATCAATATCAGGACGTCTGCAAAAGGAAGAAGCTTGCCGCTTTGTTTTTCGAGCCGAGCACACGCACAAGGCTCAGCTTTGAGGCTGCGATGCTGGAGCTTGGCGGCTCGGTGATCGGGTTTTCTTCTGCCGCAAGCAGCTCCTCCGCGAAGGGCGAATCCGTTTCCGATACGGTAAAAGTCGTAAGCTATTACGCCGATATCATTGCCATGCGTCATCCCAAAGAAGGCGCTCCGGTCGCGGCGGCGGCCGTTTCGGATGTCCCGATCATTAATGCCGGAGACGGCGGCCATAACCATCCGACGCAGACGCTTGCCGATCTGCTGACGATCCATCGCGAGAAAGGCCGCTTTAACGACATTACTGTAGGCTTCTGCGGAGATTTGAAGTTCGGACGCACCGTGCATTCTCTCGTCAGCGCCCTGTCCCGTTATACCGGGATCCGCCTTGTTTTTATTTCACCGGAAGAATTGAAAATCCCTCACTATATCAAAACGGATATCGTCGAAAAAAATCATATGCCATACGAGGAAACGCGTACCATGGAAAGCGTGCTGCCGGAGCTGGATATTCTCTATATGACAAGAGTGCAGGGAGAACGCTTTTTCAACGAGGCGGACTACATCCGCCTGCGCGACTGCTACATTCTCACGCCCGACAAGCTTGCCGCCGCGAAAAAGGATCTTTGCATCCTGCATCCCCTGCCCCGCGTAAACGAAATTTCGCGCAGCATCGACAAGGATCCGCGCGCTTGTTACTTCAAGCAGGTAGAGAACGGAAAATATATGCGCATGGCGCTCATTATGATGCTGCTCGGCCTTTTGCCGTAATGTCAGGAGGGGTTATATATGGTAATCGATAAAATTGAAAACGGCATCGTGCTGGATCATATCAGAGCCGGGAACGCGATGGTTCTGTACCGTTACCTGAGGCTCGACGAGCTGGATTGCTGCGTGGCGATCATAAAAAATGTAAAGAGCCAGAAAATGGGGCGTAAGGATATCATTAAAATCGACTCTCTGATCGATATCAATCTGGACGTGCTTGGCTATTTTGACGAAAGCATCACGGTCAATATTATCCGGAGCGGCGAAAAAGTTGCCAAGAAGCATCTGTCTCTGCCCGAGCGCATCGTCAATATTGTAAAATGTAAAAATCCGCGCTGCATCACATCTACGGAGCAGGAGCTGGATCAGGTTTTCCGCCTGACCGACCGCGAGCATCGCATATACCGCTGCATATACTGCGATTCCAGCAGCAGCGTTCTTCCGTGACGGTGGTGACGCAGGCAAGCAGGCAAACGGCGCAAAGGGAGAATGCGCCGTTTGCTTTTTCTTTACAGCTTTAATTCATAAATCAGCCATTCGCCGTCGATTTTCCTCAGCGTCATCTGGTAGTCCATCTGATCCGTCCCGGAAACGGTTTCCTCCCAGTACGCAGTAAGCAGGAACTGCACGCGGCAGGACAGAGCTTCATCGCCTTCCCGTTTCCAATCCGTAATCTGCCACTGGCTGAGCTCGTAAGAGGTCAGATGAATATAATATTCGTTTACAAAATTGCTCAGCGTTTTCTTTGTGGCCGTACCGTCCGCAAAAAAATGCGCAATCTCATGAAAATCTTTTTTCCCTGAAACGAATGCGGCAATTTCTTCTGAAACCATCCGGACATGCCCCTCCGTCTGCGCAAAAAGGGGATCCTCCGTCGGAGACGGCGTTGGAGAGGCGGTCGGCGTCGGTGTCGGCGTCGGAGGAGATTCGGTCGGCGTCGGCCGCGGGGTTGGGGATGGAGACGGCGGTGCAGAGGTCTTAAAAGGATGCTCCGAAACGGCGGAAACCTGCAGCGATTCGCGAAGTGTCTCCGTCTCTTGATATTCCTTTAGCGTCATACCCAGCCAAATCAGAAAGCAGGCGCCGCATACAAGCAATACGGAAAGCACGATCCGATAAACAAACCAGAACGGATCTCTGCGCCGTTTTTTATCCATCGGAAGCCCTCCCTTCCGGATTCTCCATGACAATGACCGCCGTAGGGAGCTTGCGCAGTCGTAAAATTTGATTCACAATTTCTCCTTTATAGTAACATTCCTGTAGAGGTTCCTCCGTCAAGGTTGGCTGCGTTCACCGCGCCGAAATCCCAGAGAATCGACGCCAGGTCGCTGTAAGTCGCTCCGAGGGAAGAAAGCTGTCTTCCGTTGATAACGAGCAGCAAAATGGCGCCGTCCTTGCGCTGACCGATTGCCGTTCTCGGATTGACGCCGCTTCCGTAGCCGCTCATTTCAACCTTTTCTCCATTTACAATTAAGGTCGGCCCGTAGCAAAGCGCGTCGCGGATCCCCATTTCCAGCGCCCTGCTGCCGGTCATATAACCGACAACCAGCACATTATTTTCTGTAAAACCGACGAGCTCATATTTGTATTCGGGCACTCCCCATTTCATTTTGCCGTTCGAAATCACCAGCCCGTACGGCGCGCTTCCCGTTCCCATACCGCCGTCGTCTTCAAAGCCTCCCCCGTTAACCGCTGCTACAGCATTATATCGCTGTACGATTTCGGGAAGCGTGCGGCCCGGCTTATCGTAGCTGTATTCATCATGGCTCATGCCGATCGTAACGCGCGACGGATCATGGATAATCATCAAATTTCCATTGTACAATTGCGTTTTGATTTCATATAGCTCAATGCCGTCCTCTTCAGAAAGCTTAAAGGCGCCGTAAGCGCGTTCCTCCGCAGGCGTAGGGCTTGGTGACGGCGTCGGGACCGGAGAGACCTCCGCCGTCATGCTGCCTGTCGGGGCAGGCGGTCTCGAAGCCGCGGGGGAAGGCTTCGGAGCTTCCGTTGGCCGTACAAATTCAATCAGCTCTGGATCCGTAATTTCCTCCGTACGTATCACGCGGTTCTTTCCGGTAATTTCCTGGACGCGGCTCCTGCTGAAATAAAGATACGGCACAAATTTGGCGGCGCTCGTTTCCAGCATGGAATTTACAAAAAGATCGCGCGCTTTTTCGGATGGGCCGTAGCAGCATAAAGCGCCGCAAAGATATGTAATGACAAGAACATAAAGCAGCAGCGTTCCGATGCAGACCAGAACCCGTCGAAAAATTTTTAAAAATTTTTCTCTTGTTTTCGATTCCATTTTTTACTCCTTCCTCAATTGCTCCGGACAGATATCCGGGAAACGCTTATCTCCTCTTGGTACGCCTTACGGCGCGGACGGTGCAAAGCGCTCCGGAAAGACACAAAGCACCTGGAGCAGCGGCTCCGGACAGTCGCTGCGGATTCGTCGAGCCGCGTGTTTCTGCAGCCGCATTTACGGCAGAGGTACGCGCGGACGGCGTCGATTCCTGTTCCGCGGACGAAAATTCCGGACAGGGAGACGCCGCAGCAGTTGGCACAGCCGTCGGCTCTGCCGTGGGTTCCAGCGTCGGTTCCGGTGTCTGCGCCGGCTCGAGCCGGATGTTTTCAAATAAATCGTCTTTCCGTACGTCGGCGCCGACCGTACTCCGGTACAGTCCAAAACAGCGGCAGTCGCCATACCCGTCCGTCCGGACGGCAAAAGACCAGTGCTGCTGGGAAAGATGGCAGCGATACCCCTCGCGCGCCATCTCAAGCGCTGTCCTTCCTCCGAAGGAGGACAGCTTCAGATTTTCCCAGTCCATATACAGCGTATTTTCCTCATACAAATGAATATATAATTTCGGCGTATTCCAGGCTCCGTATTCCGCAGCAGATTCTGGAAATTGCGCGGCGTCCGCCGCAGCCGGCACGGCCTCTGCAAGCATCCGCGCATTCAGCATGTGCGCCCCGTGGCCATACTCTCCGTCAAAGTCGTGTCCGACGATCACGGACGGGCGAAAGCGCCGGATCGTTTCCACCTGCCAGGCGGCAACCGCCTCTTTCTCATAAATCCGCTCAGCCTCCTCCAGACTGCCCGCGTAAACATCCGGAAATTCCGAAAATACCGGATACGCGCGTATCCCGACGGTCCACAGACCGTCGAGAATTTCATGAACGCGGTGTTTTTCGGTATATTTGTGATTCGTTAAATACGCAACCTGAACCTTGAGGCCTAATTCGCCGGCATAATACGGCATGATTCCGCCGAAAAAGAGATGCTCGTCATCCCCATGTGTGGGAAAAAGAAGAAGATCCGCCTGAGCGCACGACGGTTCCCAGATCTGAACGGAATCAGGCAGCCGCCCTTCCGTATAAAGAGCGATTTCGCAGACGGCAGAGCCCGGCGGCAGCTCCAGGAAAAACTCGTTCTGCGTTCCGCTTAGCGGGATATACTCATGAAGCACGGCGTTCCGGCCGCAAGGAAGCCGCCGGCCGCCCTCCGTCAGCGTCCATGGTCCGGGAAGATCGTCCCAGATGACGTAAAGCGCTTCCGCCGGATGCTCCGTTTCAATTCGAATCGTATCCCCTGCTTCGAAGGACAGCACAGTGGAAATCTGGCCGTCCGCAGCGGGACCCGGATCTGCTCCGGAGGACAAGCGAAGCTTCGCGGAAGGGATCAGATTTTCCGCGGGATGCTCCGTTCTAACCTCCGCGGCGGCCGGAGGCCGGCTGAAATAACCGTACGGCAAAATAAAAAGCGACAACAATACGATAAAAATCACGGCATATCTAAAGCCTGTCTTACGGAACATATCCAAATATACTGCCTTTCGTAAAAAGTAAAGGTATTCTATCATATCGCCGGCAAAAAGGCAAATATTAGAAATATCGAATCGTGTGCCGTATGGTATTTTTTTCAAGTTTAAAAACAATCGGCGCGGCAATACTCAATATAAAGACTAATACAGTGAATGACAGTTCTCATTCGGAGGTAGGATTATGTTGATGAACAAAGTTGAAATCTGCGGGGTAAATACAAGTAAGCTTCCGGTATTGTCGGCCGACGAGAAAAAAGCTCTGTTTGACAGGATTCTGAAGGGAGACGAAAAAGCGCGGGAAGAATTCATACGAGGAAATCTTCGGCTGGTGCTCAGCGTAATTCAGCGTTTCAACAACCGGGGGGAAATGGTGGACGATTTGTTTCAGGTCGGCTGTATCGGCCTGATCAAGGCAATCGATAACTTCGACGTCACACAGGAGGTGCAGTTTTCCACCTATGCCGTGCCCATGATAATCGGTGAAATCCGCCGCTATCTCAGAGATAACAACGCGATCCGCGTAAGCCGGTCGCTGCGGGACCTGGCCTACAAAGCCATACAGGTGCGCGAGCGGCTTTTTAACGAAAATAACAGAGAGCCCTCCGTCAGTGAAATTGCAAAAGAGCTTGACGTGGAATGCGAAGAACTCGTCATGGCAATCGATTCCATTCAGGATACGGTATCCATGTTCGAACCGATTTTTCAGGACGGAACGGACACCGTTTGCGTCATGGATCAGATCCGCGACGAGCAGAACACGGACAGCGCCTGGGAACAAACGATCACAATTAACGAAGCGATGAAAAAGCTCTCCGACCGAGAGCAGATGATCATCAATCTGCGCTTCTTCGAGGGACGGACACAAACGGAAATCGCAGACGAAATCGGCATCAGCCAGGCGCAGATTTCGCGCCTGGAAAAAAATGCCTTAAAACATCTCAGGAAATATGTATAAGCTTTACATTCCGCTTTTCACGAGCTCCTTCCGCAGTCTGCCGATGATGCGTTTCTCCAATCTGGAAATATAGGATTGTGAAATTCCGAGCATGTCGGCGACCTCTTTCTGCGTAAGCTCCTCTCCGCCGGAAAAGCCGAAGCGAAGATCCATGATTTTCCGTTCCCGCGGAGACAGCTTGCTTAAGGCCGCATAAAGCGTCTCCATGTCCGATTCGTCCTCGATATCACGCGATACGAGATCGTCCTCGCTGCTGAGCACATCGGACAGAAGGAGCTCATTGCCATCCCAATCGGCCTTCAGCGGCTCGTCGATCGACACTTCGGCCTTCTGGCGGTTGCTTTTTCTCAAATACATCAGAATTTCATTTTCAATGCAGCGGGAAGCATACGTTGCCAGCTTAATATTCTTGTTCGGGACAAACGTATTGATCGACTTGATCAGCCCGATCGTACCGATTGAAATCAGGTCTTCCACATTAATATTGGTATTTTCAAATTTTTTTGCAATATATACCACGAGCCTGAGATTGTGCTCGATCAGGATAGAGCGTACATCAAGCGTACAATCGTCAAAATGCTTCATCAGATAATTTTCCTCTTCAGCGGACAGCGGCGGCGGGAGCGTTTCCGGTCCCCCGATATAAAATACGCTGCCCGTGCAGCCTAAGCCCAGCCTGCGAACGAGCTTCAGCCATTTCAGGCGCAAAAACAATGTAAAATTTGAAAAACTCATAAAACCATTCCTCCCATTTTGATCATGCTATCATATCAGGGGCCAGAAGCGCCCTGTATTGTTCATCCTCCGAAAGCGCCTTTTCATAAAGGCATACTACAACGTCGTTCAGCTCGGCGCCTTCCCCTCCGTCCTCACTGACGCGTACGACATCCGCCTTAAAGCCGGGCAAAATCCCGTTTTCATGGCCCACGGAATGATACGGAATCAGCCGAAAGCGCCGTTCCCAGCCCTTCGCCGTACAGACCACCGAAGCGCTGTTCAGTATATCTCCCGTACCGTTTTCCCGAATGGATTCGGAAACCTCCTTGGGCAGCAGCGCCGCAAGCGCTTCCAGCTCCGCAACAATTACGGAGGTCCCGGTAAAAGGGTCACGAAGCGAGTTTCCCGTATCGATCATTGCAGGAAGCCAAACGCCGTTGTCCGCGGTCCGTTCGAATTGTATGAATACCTGGGCTGCAGACTGTTCCGCATGCCGATGCTTTTGGATGCATCGGGCAATGACAAGCACCAGCAGATAGCCGACGCATACCGTTGCAAGAATGTTGCTGGCAGATTTTACTTTTCCCGTCAGAAGAATTCCAAAAGAGATCCCTGCAAATAAAAACGTCACCCCATAGAAAATGGCGGACAGGCGCAGGAAATCCTTAAATTTTTTAGGAAAGTACGCGACAATCACCATCAGGGCAGAAAGCAGAATCTTTCCCAGAAGCGCATGCAAAAACGCGCTGAGCCACAGCGAAAGGATTGCATACAGCGTACCGATCGCAGCGCCGGCCAGGAGGCGATACCATCGGGAGCAGCGGGAGGCCGTCAGAGAAGTAATATGTAAAATGACGTAATTCATGATCATATTTTCAAATATGAGAACATCAAGATAGACATCGTTCACGAACAGACCTCCCACATCAGTTTATGTTTATAAATTATATGTTATCGGAAGGTCGAAATATGACTGTTTTGGTTTATAAAAAATTTAGTTTTATTTTAGTGATAGGCCGGGCCCGCCTCCGCGTATAATAAAATAAAGCGTTGTTGTTTCGGGCGTGCCGGTGTTTCTATGGGACGAATGAGTTTATTTCGTAATAATGAGGTGGTTAATTTATCAGATGGCCGGAGGCTTGGCTACGTATGCGACGCCGATGTCAATTTCGAAACAGGGCGCCTTGAGGCGATTATGGTCGCCGGGACGGGAAAGCTGTTTGGCTGCGCAGCCAAAGACGCCGAGCTCATCATACCGTTTGAAAAAATACGTAAAATCGGTGATGACGTTATCATCGTAGAAATCGAAGAACGAGTTCTGCGTTATCTGTTCAAGACATAAAAAAGCGGCCCGCGCCGTGTCGCGCAAGCCGCCGTACAATCCTGATTCAATTATTTTCTGTTCTGAAGGAAGGTAGGAACATCGAAATCGTCATCGATTCTTGCTCTTCTTCTTCTCGACGGTTCCGATTCCTCAACGGACGCCGCAGCGGTAAGCGTCGCTTTTGTATCGAGATCCATCGCATCTCCGATTTCCTGATCGTCAAAGCCCGCAGCGATGACCGTAATCTTCATTTCATCATTCATGTCGTCTTTTGCTTCCATTGCGCCGAAAATGATCTGCGCATCCGCATCGACTTCTTCATGGACCTCATTATTAACAAGCGTCAGCTCCATCATGTTGATATTGTCTCCGCAGTAATATACAAGGACGGACTTTGCGCCGCGAATGCTCGTTTCCAGCAGCGGATTTTCAATGGCCATTTTCAGAGCCTCTTCCGCGCGGTTCTTGCCGGAGGCACGTCCGACGCCCATGTGCACAATTCCCTTGTTGGACATCGTCGTCTTCACGTCGGCAAAATCTACGTTTACGTCGGCAACATCCGTAATGATATCACAGATTCCCTGTACGGAATTGCTGAGAACTTCGTCTACGAGCTTGAAGGCGTTCTGGATAGTTACCTTTTCATCCACAATCTTCATGATGTTGTCGTTCGGAATGATTACCAGCGAATCTACGTTTTCTTCCAGCTTCTCGATCCCCTTAAGCGCCGCCATCATTTTGCGCCTGCCCTCGAAAGCAAACGGCTTCGTGACGACCGCCACGGTCAGAATCCCCAGGCTCTTTGCGATTTCGGCCACGACCGGCGCTGCGCCGGTTCCGGTTCCGCCGCCCATACCCGCCGTGATAAAGACCATATCGACTCCGTTCAGAAGATTCGTAATCTCATCGCGGTTTTCCGCCGCCGCCTTCTCTCCGATCTCCGGATTTGCACCCGCGCCCAGACCTCTTGTCAGTTTCTCTCCAAGCTGTATTTTCGTTCCCGCTTTTGATTTTAAAAGAACGTGCTTGTCCGTGTTCATCGCGATAAAATCCACGGTCGTCATTCCCGACTCTATCATTCTGTCAACAGCGTTGTTTCCGCCGCCGCCGATCCCGATTACGATAATCTTGGCATCCTTGCCCGCTTCACTGTCATATTCGATACTCAAGTTAAGCCCTCCTTAAATTTCATCTTCTGTCTGCTTCGTTCCCTAAAATTCAAGATATTTTCTATCCATATTACTATACATCATCGGAGTTTGTTATGCAATAGCATATTTTAAAAAAAACTCCGTGAATTCCAATATTTCTTTCATTTTACAGCATTTTGCACGCCTTTTACTCTCGGAATCTCGCAATCCAGCCCCGGACCTTTTCTTTTGCTCCGGAAAGGATGCCGCTGCCCTGTTCTGGCTGAGGCTCCGATAAAAAGGACTTTTTTTCGATGCGGGAATCCATTCTTCCCAAAGGCAGCAGACCGGAGATATACATAACCATTCCGCTTGCATAGGTGTAGCAGCCCTTCATGCCCGTGACTCTAGAAAAATCGACGGACAGATACGGGGCGTTGAAAATCTCCCTGCACAGGATATCCAGTCCGTTGAAGGAAGCAAGGCCGTCGCCGCTGAAAATAATCCGGTCGATTTTCTCCGGGCAGATGTCCTCTTTCTCCAGTCTGTCCGCAATGATGTTGAGCAGTCCAACAATTCTCGCCTCCATGATTTCCACAATATTTCGGATTTTGACGAGCTGCTGCATGCCCTTCTCCAGATCGAACACGGCAACGTCCACATTATTTGTGACAAGCTCGGCTGTCGCAATCGCGTAATCACGTTTAATGGTTTCCGCTTCCTCGGGGCTGATTTTCAGTACCGCCGCGACGTCATTCGTAATATGGTCGCCGCCGACGGGAACGGAAGATGAAAAAAACGGGTAATTTTTGAAATACACAGAAAATTCGGTAACGCTTCCGCCGACATCGATCAGCAGCGTGCTGCCGCTCTCCTGCTCATAATCCGGAAGCAGTCCCATCATGGCCGCGGAGAACGGAATAAACCCGTCGACCTCCAGGCCGGCGGCGTTCAGACATCCCGTAATCCGATTTACCGCGTCTTCGCTTGCCGTTACGACATCGGCTTCCACGCGCAGCGATTCCGCCTCCGCTCCGTACGGATCCGTTGTCGCTGTTGTATCGTCTATGATATATTTGATCGGAATGACATCGATCAGATGCTCGTCTTCATACAGCTCGATATCCGACGTCTTGTCCAGAAGGTCGGCGATAATTCCCGCCGTTACGCTCCCGTCCTCCGTGTCGATCACGGCCGTATTCCTTACATATCCGACATAAGCCCCCTGTATGCTGACATAAGCTGATTTTACGATAATGTCTGTCTGTTCCTCTATTTTCTTCAGAAGCTTCCGGACACCCGCCGTCAGCTCCTGTTCATCCTCTATTTGAAATTTTCTGACGCCTCTGCAGACAACCGTCGATTTTGCGATAATATGCGTGCTTCCGGAATCTGTAATTTTTCCTACAAGCATCCGGAGTCCGGTCGTTCCGATATCAAGCGCCGCTACATATTTGACCATTGTTCATACCTGCCTTCTTCCTAGTAATATTGTCTTTTGTAAAATCAATGTAAGTCTTTCTTTTTGGAATATTTGCTGATCAGCAGCCTTCTGATCGTTGCAAAATTCTCAAACAGCCTCGTCCCGAACGCAAAGATCGCCGCCATATAAAGAGGAATCCCCATTTTGTCGCCGATAAAAGCAAGAATCACGGCCAAAAAGGCATTGCCGATAAAGCCGGATATAAATATTTTCAAATCAAAGCGCCCCTGGAGCGAGGCGACTCCTCCACCCAGCACGCTGTCTATCATAGCAAGAATCCCGACCGCGACATATGTGGAATATTCCGCCGGGATTTCGCCCGGCAGGAATATTCCCGCGATCAACCCTATGATCAGTCCCAAAATCGGAATCATATTTGTTCCTTCCCTTCACTGCGCGGTTTCCGGAGCCTGCGGCGTTTCTGGAGCCTCCTGCGCCGATTCGTTGTTTTTAAACACCGGATTTCCTCCCGCAGACAGGTCCAGTGTTCCGTTCGAATTCCCGTCATATCCGCTGTCGATTATCCCTTTAATATAGGAAAGTTTTCTGCCGATATCGTCTGCGCTGCCGAATTTTATGGATAAGGAAGGCGCACAGTACATCCAGATCTCATTATAATCCGAAACGTCAATAATATCAATATAGGAAAGCATCGAAAGTTGTTTCATCGTGCTGCAAATTTTAATTGCGTCATCCGTAGCGCGGTCTTTCCCTCCCGCAACCGAGGTTCCGATCTTATAGTCCGAGATACGGATTCCCCGGATCACGGGCATATCCAGCTGATCTGCCTGCGTATAGGTACCGAGCAGATACCCTTCAGAATCGATATGCAGATACATGCCGTCGGATTCGGTTACCATAACGGGAGTCCGCTCCTCAATTTCTACTACGATTGTATCAGGCAAATCATATCGAACGACAATATTTTTTATAAGCGGATAGTCGAACAGCAGGCTTTCTTCTTTACTGCCAAAGCGCAATCGGAAAAGATCGTCCAAATCAGAAAAGGACGTGCTCTGAAGAAGAGAAAGAAAGCCGTTTTTTCCTTTCAGGCCGTCGAAAGAGGACAGAAGCTCCTCGCTCGAATATAAGGAAACGGCGCTGATCCGAATCTCTGAAATGCTGAAAATGGGAGACAGCAAAAGAATGACGGTAATTGCAACCGCCGCAAAAACAATCAGAAGAATCCTCTTCCTCACGGAAAATTTCTTCTTTCCTCTCCTCTGATGTGCGTTTTGACTCTGCCCGGCCTCTCGGTTCCGGGACGGACGGCGGGCCGACGCGCGGTCCCCGCTCTTCTCTGCCGCTCTGTATTGTGTGCCCATAACCGCGTTCCTCTGCCGCATAACGGCATTTTATCCTTTGTACACAGTAAAATATGCACTTTATGTATTATGCCACAATGCGTCCGTTTTCGCAAGCAAATCATTTTGTAAAAGCAATGATCAGCTCGTTCAGCACATTCATTTGACGCTGTGTAAGGCCCGATCCTTTTCTGCGGAACTGAAACTCCAGCGCCAGCATATTCAGAATCGTAATCTGCTCCTGAGTCAGACGCTCCGTAATAACCGGTCTCTTCGTTTCGATTCCTGCCAGATAATCCAGAGAGGTTTCCAACAGCACGGAAAGCTCGATTAAATTATGAAGCGTAGGGGATTTATAATTATTCTCCCATCGTAAAACGGTATTCTGTGATACATTTAATTTGGCTGCAAGTTTTTTTTGCGAATACCCCTTCTCCTTGCGCAGGCCTTTCAGCCTTTCTCCAAAATCAAACATTTTTATTCTCCTTTCAAGAATTCGTCGAGAAGTCTGCAAATGATATCTTTCTTTGCGCGGCTGAGTCCTTTGCTTTTCTCCGGATTTGAAAGCTCATGTGCGATGTCGATCATCAGCTGCCGCTGCGATTCTGACAGCCGGTCGATCGAGAGAACGGCTTCCTCCCGCAGTCCGGCAATCGTATTCAGCGATACGCCGAACAAAACGGCTAAGCCGACCATATGCTCCAAAGAAGGCGTCTTATAGTTGTTTTCCCACCGTCCGACCGTCACAGCAGATACGTTCAGGGCGTAGGCGACCTGCTCCTGCGTCATTTTTCGAAGCATTCTCTGTTCTTTTATTACCTTTCCCATGTCATACATATTAGATCCCCTCCTTAAAATTAATTTTAACAATCTTGACATTACCTTTAGGTAATATTATTATTTATTTTCATAACCCTATAGGTATTTTTTTATTTATTAATTGAAAAGAGGGAATTATTTATGAAAATTATTCCATTTCTTGACGCAGAGCATGCGAATGTTCTGGTGATGCTTTGTTATGAAGATATTTCTTTTATTTCGGAAACGGAATGTCTGTGCCGCCGCAGGATTGCCAAATTAAAAAAAGAGGCGCTGCTGTGTCTGCGCGCAGCATGCGGAGAAGTTTATCGAAGGGATGTATTGATCGATCCGTTTTGTGCCCTGAATTATATGTCCGTTCGCTGCAATTCAAATATCAAAAATATAACATTAAGGATAGATCATTATATTGCTGAATATATGGATCGATGGGAAAGTGAATATTGGGAAAAAATCCCCAAAAAAGGGAAACTGCTTACCGCAGCGGAGCTGCTTTCCTTTCTATATGCAAATTACGATTGCGATCTTCCGTTATTGCCATACGGATTCATTTTCTGACGGATCTGCGCAGAGCGCGGCTCTTCTCCCTTTTATAGGCGGCCCCCGAAAATTTTTATTGACAGGATGCCGGATTTGTTGTATCCTAATGACGAAATTACGGCTCATTGGTCAAGCGGCTAAGACACCGCCCTCTCACGGCGGAAACAGGGGTTCGATTCCCCTATGAGTCACCAGACGGAACTGCAGAAATATGCGGTTCCGTCTTTTACATTTTTCCAAAAAAATCGTTTTCAGAGAGGCCGGCGTCTGCCGCGGAAGCACAGGAGTGTGAAAAGAATGCAGTATACCGATACTTATTGTTCGCCGCTTGGCGGCATAACCTTAGCGGGAACCGAAGAGGCTCTGACCGGCCTGTGGTTTAACGGGCAAAAATATTACCCCGCTGCGCTCGCGCCGGAAAGGGCAGAAAAGGAGCTGCCTGTGTTTCGGTTGACAAAGAAATGGCTCGATCTCTATTTTCAGGGAAAAATCCCGGATTTTACGCCGCCTCTGTGCCCAGAGGGTTCCGCATTCCGTCTTTCCGTGTGGGAAATCCTGAAGCAGATTCCGTACGGTGAGGTTACAACCTACGGAGATATCGCGCGTCAGATTGCCGGGCAGAACCAGATGGAATCCATGTCCGCACAGGCGGTAGGCGGCGCGGTCGCCCATAATCCGATTTCAATCCTGATCCCGTGCCACAGAGTTGTCGGAAGCGGCGGAAGCCTGACAGGCTATGCGGGCGGGATCGACAAAAAGCTCTATTTACTGAAGCTGGAAAAAGTCGATACTACAAAATTTACAATTCCCGCCAAATGAAAAAAACGGGGAGGAATCCGAAAGATTCCCCCCCGCCAGTAAAAAGCGGCGTTCTTAACGATTGGTATCAAAGATCGCATGCTCCTGCATGCTCGTGATCGGCTCCGCACCCAGCCGTTCCATCCATGCGCGGACCTCCAGCGTTTTCCAGGGACCGCTTCCGGCCCTCCAGCCGTGAGGCGTATTCGTCCAGAGCCAGTCCGGTGTCGGCCAGAATGCATAACGCGGCGCGATCGCCTCATACACCGGAAGCTCTACGCCGTTTTGTCCGTGGTGCGCCATTTGTACCGCATCCGCCTTCAACGCAGAACGATCCTCCGCATACGAAGCAAGCAGCTCTTCTCCTCCCTGTCTGCCAAGATCACCCAGGAAAATCATTTTAAAGGTTTTTTCTCCCGGCAGATGTTCCGTAATCCGAAACACGATGGAAAGATTATTGATAAAATCTTCTTTCAGCGATTCGTTCACGACGCGCAGCACATCGATTCTGACGTTGTCCGTTTCAAAGGATTCCCCCGCTTTCAGGATATGAACCGGATACGGCGTGATCTGAAGCGCCGAGCGAAAGCGGATGATGTCGTTGATCGTCTGATCCTTGTCAAGAACCATAAAATCCGCCGGCGCAGGGCTGTAGCACACAAGATCCGCCGTGAGATCCGCTTCGGGATGCTCGGAAAGCGTAACAAAAACATCGTGATGGTCATGATGCGGATGCGTCAGGAACCAGAAATCAATATGTCCTCCGTGTTCGCGCACAAGCCGTTTAAACTCGGGCGCATCGCCCTCCGTGCCGCCGTCCACTGCGATGAGCTTTCCGCCGTCCGTAACCAGAAGAAATCCCATCATCTGACTTGGAGTGCTGTTATGCATCTGTATGATTTTCACAGAATCATCTCCTTACATAAAAAAATGCTTTTCAATATTATACTTTGGTAATATAATAAAAGCAATTGCAAACTTAACCGGGAGGACGATTTGAATGCACAGAATACTGGAATTGCTGGAAAAAAACAGTACGCTCACCGTCAGCGATTTAGCCGTTATGCTCGACAAAAGCGAAGAGGAAATTTCCGCTGCCATTGAGCAGTTCAAGAAAGACGGAATTATCATCGGCAGCAAACTCCTTGTGGACTGGCAGAAGACCTCCAGAGAATTTGTCACGGCGTTTATTGAGGTGAAAGTCACGCCGCAGTTCGGAAAAGGCTTCGATCAGATTGCAGAAAGATTCTACCAGTACGAGCAGGTCAAAACAGTCTATCTGATGTCGGGAGCTTACGATCTTGCGCTGATCATAGAGGGGAAAACGCTGAATGAGGTTGCGCTTTTCGTTGCGGAGCAGCTTTCCCCCATGGATACCGTCATCAGCACGGCAACGCATTTCGTACTGAAAAAATATAAGCAAGACGGCGTATTATTTGAAAAGCCGCAGGAAGACGAAAGATTGGTGATGATGGTTTGAATTTCAGCCAGCTGTTTAACCAGACGCTTACTGAGCTGCCGCCGTCCGGAATCCGAAAGCTGTTTGATATTGCGGCTACGATGGACGACGTCATCTCGCTGGGTATAGGGGAGCCGGATTTTCCGACGCCCTGGCACGTGCGAAATGCCGCTATCCAGACATTGGAGAAAAGCAGAACAAAATATACTGCAAACGCGGGTATGGCCGAGCTCCGCGCGGAAATCTCGGCATATTTGAAACGTCGTTTCCAGCTTGCCTATCATCCGGACAGGGAAATTTTGGTTACCGTCGGAGGCAGCGAAGCAATCGACCTTGCCATGCGCACCTTTATTCGTCCGGGCGACGAAGTTATCGTACCGCTCCCAAGCTTTGTATGCTATGGTCCCCTGGCCGCTCTCTGCGGGGCAAAAGTGGTAACAATCGACATGCGCGCAGAGGATCAATTCAAGCTGACACCAGAGCTTTTGAAAAATGCGATAACAGCCAGAACGAAGCTGCTGGTATTGCCCTTTCCGAATAATCCGACCGGCTCAGTTTTAGAACGCCAAGAGCTGGAAGCCCTGGCCGCAGTTCTGCGGGGGACCGACATCATGGTCCTTTCTGATGAAATTTACAGCGAGCTGACATATACTGGCACACGCCATACTTCCATCGCAGAGCTGCCCGGAATGAAGGAACGTACGATTCTTGTAAACGGCTTTTCCAAAACGTATTCTATGACGGGCTGGCGTCTTGGTTACGCGTGCGCCGAGCCGGAGGTCATAGCGAATATGACAAAGCTCCATCAATATGCAATCATGTGCGCCCCCACGACAAGCCAGTTCGCCGCAATTGAAGCGCTGCGGAACGGAGATGACGACGTAAGCGCAATGCGTCAGGAATACGATTACAGGAGAAAATTCATTGTAAACGGCTTTAATAAGCTGGGGCTGACCTGTTTCGAGCCGCTCGGAGCATTTTACTGTTTTCCGTCCATTCAAAGCACGGGCCTGTCCTCCGAACGCTTCTGTGACGAGCTGCTCCGCAAAGAAAAGGTCGCCATTGTGCCGGGCTGTGCGTTCGGTCAAAGCGGCGAGGGCTTCGTAAGGGTTTCCTATGCGTACTCGATCGATCATATCAAAAAAGCGCTCAGCGCGATCGGCCGTTTTTTGGAAACGGCAGTGAAATAGCATATTCGGGGAGGAAATTACATGCAGCTTTCGGAAGGCAGCAGATGGATCTGGGTAAAGGATTTCCCATTTCAGGAAAATTGTTATTGCCAGTTTTCGGAAAAATTTATCGTCGCAGAAGCAGGAATTCCTGTATTGGTACATATCAGTGCGGACAGTCAATACGCGCTTTGGGTAAACGGACAGTTCGCGGATTTCGGCCAATATGCCGATTATCCAGAATTTAAGGTTTTTGATGAAATCGATATCACCGCGTTCGTTACGGAGGGCACAAACGAGTTGCTGATTCTTGCCTATTATCAGGGCACGGATACCTCAACCTACAGAAAAGGCCCTGCAGGCGTTATTTTTGACGTCACAAGCGGCGGTCAGACACTTGCGGTCAGCGGTACGCAGACACGTTCCCGAGTTGCCTCAGGATTCCGGAACGGTCCGATGGAGCTTGTCAGCGGCCAGCTGGGGTATTCCTTTGAATACAACGCGGCGGAGGATGGGAAAAACGAATGGCTCGCCTCCGTTCCCGTCAACGGGCCGGCCAAGCTGTATCCTCGTCCTGTGCCGAAGCTGCGCATCGGCGGCCGTGCGCCGGCATCCGTCGTGGCGCAGGGCTTTTTTATGCTTCATCCTGCGTATCGGGAACAGACGACGGCGGTTAAAATGCAGCGCGCATTTCTGTCCGCCGCAAGCCTTTCGGAAATTTCCGAACAAAATTGCGTGGCGCCCTATGTTCTTGCGGAGGGACATCCTCTGCGCTGCGCTGCGGATTCTCTTTCTCCGGTTCATGCGGGCGAGAACGGAATCTATATCGTAATCGATCTCGGGGCCGAGGAGTCCGGCTGCTTCGAGCTGGATCTGGAGGCTGCCGCCGGTACGGTCGTAAATATCGGATACGGAGAGCATCTGGACGATTTGCGCGTTCGTACCAGCGTCGGCGGAAGATGCTTCGCCGCAAAATATACCTGTCGAAAGGGCCGAAACAAATACACGCATTTCAACAAGCGCTTTGGGTGCAGATATATCGCGCTGTACATCGAGGCGTTTCATTTTACGCTTTATTACGCCGGCATCAGGCCGTGCGAATATCCCTTCCGCGAGGCGGGAAAATTTTCCTGCTCCGATTCGCTCCATAATAAAATATATGAAGTCTGCCTGAGAACGCTGCGACTCAGTGCGCATGAGCATTACGAGGACTGTCCGTGGAGAGAGCAGGCGCTGTATTCCATGGATTCCCGCAATCAGATCTTATGCGGATATTATGCGTTCGGAGAATACGCGCTGCCGCGGGAAAGCATCCGTCTGCTCTGCCTGGGCCTTCGCCCGGACGGGTTGCTGGAGTTATGCGCGCCTGCCCGGGTTCCCTGCGTCATTCCCTCCTTCTCGCTGATCTGGATTCTGGAGCTGTATGAATATGTCTTGTATTCGGGCGATCTCACGTTTGCCGGAGAAATGTGGCCGTGCGCAGAAACCATTCTCCGGACGTTCTGGCGCAGCGCAAGAGGCCGCGACCTGCAGGGACCGATGCAGGGACCGGGATACTGGAATTTTTATGAATGGGCACAGGGCCTTTCCGACGGATTCCCGGAAAATTTGCGCGACAAAAACGATTATAGAAATTATGACGGACCGCTGAGCGTTTTTTACATTCTGGCGCTTTCCTGCATGATCAAAATTGCAAAGCTCCTGCATTCCGGACAGATCTCCGTGCATGCCGACAGCGCTCCGGATTCACAGGAAATTGATTTTTTGGAAAAAATCTCCTGGTGCGAATTATTATATTCCGGCGCCGTTCATTCCTTTCATGACGCCTTCTGGGACAGCGACGCGGAGGCATACTGCACATACGTTGTAAATGGGGAAAAAGTCCATTTTTCCGAGCTGATGAACGCGCTTGCTTTATACGCCGGGCTTGTTCCGCAGAGTCATGTCCGGAGAGTAGCGGATCTGCTTTCCGGCAGGGCTGCGTGTACGCCGTCGCTTGTTCCGATTACGCTGAGCTACGCAATTTTTAAATACGAAGCGCTTCTGTCGGTCGGCGGTGCATATACCGATTTCGTATTCGATGACGTTGCAGAGAAATGGGGCTCCATGCTGTTCCGCAACGCAACGTCTTTCTGGGAAACGATTGACGGCGCCTGGGCGTTTGATAACGCGGGAAGTCTTTGCCACGGCTGGTCCGCGACGCCGGTTGTCCTGTATTACAAATATTTGCTCGGCATTTCACCGAAAGAGTGCGGTTTTGCCGACTACCGTTTTCAGCCGGTAAAATTAAAGGCGCCGATCACGGCAGCCGGGGTGATTCCCCGGGCGGATCACGCGCCCTTACACGTTGAAATTACACACAACGGGTTTAATTTGTCATAGCTTTACGGTCTCTTCCCACCTCAGCCCGCTGTTTTCTTTCCCGAAGTGCCCGTAATTCGTAGTTTTTGCATAAATCGGCTTCCGCAGATCAAGATATTTTATGATTGCGGCGGGCCGAAGATCAAATCGCGCCAAAATGCGTTCTTCAATTTCCGAAACGGGGATTTTTTCAGTGCCGAACGTCTCTACCCGAACGGAAACGGGCTGCGCCACGCCGATTGCATACGCAAGCTGAAGCTCGCAGCGGTCCGCAAGGCCGGAGGCCACCACGCTTTTGGCGATATGCCTGGCCATATAGGCGGCGCTTCGATCCACCTTCGTGGGATCTTTTCCGCTGAAGCTGCCTCCGCCGTGCCGGCCTACTCCGCCGTAAGTATCCACGATAATTTTACGCCCCGTGAGGCCCGAATCCCCGCACGGTCCGCCGATCACGAAACGTCCCGTGGGGTTTACATAAATTTTTGTATGCTCGTCCATATATTCTGCCGGAATCACCGGGCGGATCACCTGCGCGCGGATGCCTTCCCGTACTGTTTCGATATCGGTATCAGCGGAATGCTGCGAGGATATGACAATCGTATCAACCCGCAAGGGCTTTCCCTCCGAATCATATTCCACGGTAACCTGGCTCTTTCCGTCAGGCCGAAGATACGGCAAAACGCCGTTTTTCCGTACATCAGTCAGACGCGCAGTAAGCTTATGCGCCAGACTGATCGGCAGGGGCATCAGTTCTTTTGTTTCGCTGCACGCATAGCCGAACATCATTCCCTGGTCGCCTGCCCCATTTTCGTTTTCCGCGGTTTCGCTTCCCGACTGCTTTGCCTCCATAGATTTGTCCACTCCTAAGGCAATATCGGGAGACTGCTCATGAACGCAGCTGATCACCGCACATGTATTTCCGTCAAAGCCCATTTCCGAGCTCGTATACCCAATGTCCAGAATCGTTTTCCGCGCGATTGCGGCAAAGTCGACATACGTTTCCGTAGTGATCTCTCCCATAATAAAAATCTGCCCCGTCGCCGCGGTCACTTCGCAAGCGACGCGCGCCATCGGATCCTCCCGAAGAATCGCGTCCAGGATTCTGTCCGCGATTTGGTCGCAGATTTTATCGGGATGTCCTTCGGTTACGGATTCTGAAGTAAAAAGATTTCTTGCCATATTTTCCGATTAACTCCTTTTCTGAAATTACAAATAAAGCCTGATCTGTAAACGCATTAACAGTATATCATAATTCACCACGTATACAAATCAAAATTTTACGCAAAATATCCGCGAAAGGGTGGTTAGCATGATTTCCAAAACAGGAAACGAACTTCCGATCGGATTTGCCATGGAGCTTGCTTCAGATCTCGACGCCATGGATATCTTCGCCGAAATGAGCGAAAATGACCAGCAGGTCTGGATCGACGGCGCAAGAAGAATGAATACAAAAGACGAGATGCGCCGCTACGTTCACTCCATCGCAGATCAAATGAAACAGAAAAAAAATCATAAATAAAAGCAGTATCTTTAATAAAATAAAAAGCGCGGCGGCCGGGTGCTCTTATGTACAAGTCCCAGCCGCCGGCTTTATTTCCTTCGCACGATTATTTATATAGCTTCAATGCGATGACGTCTAAAATTCTGTCATGACATTTTCCGCAGCCCGTTGAACAGCTTGTGATCTTCTGTACGTCTTCAAATGCGCTTTCAAGGTCCCCGAATGTTTTTGCCTCGGCCAGCGCCGCATCAATGTCTGCCAGGGTAACATGCTTACAAAAGCAGATCGTTTCGTTTGCCTCCATAACGACACACCTCCATTTTTTTGTATTATTGCACAGTATATGCCAAAAAGCAAGTCTCGGTTTGACTGCCGGAAGTGTCGGAATGTAGTGCTACAATACAAATTGGACAGAAGAGGGAGGAAAAAAAGTAGAGGAGCAGTGTAATACAAGACACGCGCTGTCCGCGAGCATATCCGGAGCAAAGCGCCTATTCTTCCGCTGATTTTCTGGAGAAGATGGCGGCGGGGTTCAAACGCCGCGGCATACAAGTAGAGTGCGTGCAGACGGATAACGGATTTGCGTTTACCAATCGCTTTTCCAACAGCAAGAAAGATTTGCCCACCCACTTTGAGCTGACCGCTGCACGCCTTGGTATCCGTCACAAACTCATCCGCCCTTATACGCCTCGTCACAACGGCAAGGTGGAACGCAGCCACCGGGAGGATCAAAAGCGTTTCTACGACTCGCACCGCTTCTTCTCTCTTGCCGATTCTAGTGTGCAGCTCACCGCACACTAAATCGCTCCAATAACTTACCTATGCGCCCTCTTGCCTGGCTCTCTCCTAAAGAAAAACTGCTTTCTTTTTTTCTCTCTGTACAAGATGTACGATAATTACATTAATGTTTGCGAAGATATTTTGTGCGATGGTACGACGGAGGATATCGATTCCGTAGCAGGTGCAATCCAAGACGGATATATTGTGAAAAAGCAGGATGGATGTTTTTCGTAACGGTTCCTTTCTTCACTATAGAACAAAAAACTGAATTTGATGCCATAGCAGATAAATATCTTGCGCCTCTTCTGCCGGAGTATTCTGAAATAATCAACAAATTGATCTCAGGCTATAAGAAATTGTTCCCTAAGCACTTAAAGGATGACGCCGATCGTATGTGCCATGATATGTTTATGGGATGTATGCGGTAATGATCGATTATGCACAAAGAACCGAAATAATTACAATGCCTTCACCGAATTGTTATTGTGATGTTTTAATTCAATTCAAACAAGCTTAATCAATATCACCGGAAACGAAAGTCTTCGGCGATATTTTCGTATTTGCGTGATGTTCAAGAAAATTTTAATAAAATATGTTATAACAGCTCTAATCCCACCTAACAAATCGATTTTTTCACAGACTATATAGGTGAAAGCATTGATCAATCGCTTGGAGTGAAACCATGAAAAAACAAGAACTGCTGAGACAATTTGATGATGACCTGTTGGACAAGCTATTTGGGTTTTGTTATGTGCGTACCAACGACAGTTACGAAGCGCAAGAACTTTGTTCGGACATAGTCTTCGCCTTGGTTAGGGCAGTTCATACAGACGGAGAAATAACAAATTTGTATTCGTTTATTTGGAGAGTTGCCCGAAATGTGTATGCCGATTTTTCAAACAATCGCAGAAAATATGTAGATACATTCTATGACGGCGATGCAGATGAAGTCTTGCAATTTGTCGCTGACGAAGAGCAAGAGGAGGATAGTGATGAGTTGCTCAACTCAGTTTATCGACGCATTGCATTCTTAACCAAAGCATATCGCGAAGTAATGATTATGTACTACATAGATGGTTTATCTACTGCAGAAATAGCAAAGCTACAAAATACCAGTGAGGGCGCCGTTCGTCAAAGATTGTTTTCAGCCAGACAAAAAATTAAAAGAGAGGTGGAAGAAATGGCAGAAATCTATAATAGACCTTTGACTCTTGACAAAATTGATTACGTTATTTGGGGAACCGGAAATCCTATTTGGGGTGATCCTAGTACCGTTTGTTCCAGAATGTTTTCCAAGCATATCGTATGGCTTTGCCATAAAAAGCCGATGAGTGCATCTGAGATCGCTGAAGAACTAAATGTACCTACCGTTTACGTCGAGGAGGAGCTTGAAATTCTTGCAAAGGGGAAGAACGGTAAATATGGCCTCCTGCGTCGAATGGAAAACGGCAAATATGCTATCAACTTCATCCTGCTGGATAAGGAAGTAATCGAAAAAGCACATGCATTGTACACCGATCAGCTTCCAAAGATTTGTGAAATCATTTTGGATTATATTGAAAAGCATAAAGATGAATATCTCTCCTTCCCGTATCTTAATAAGAAAGTTGACTTAAATCTGATCCTTTGGCAACAGGTTTTTACAATGTCTCGCGCTTTTTCTGACAATGTTGAGCGCATTCTTTCGGAAAAATACTTTTCACAGTACGGAAAGATTGAGCGTCCTTTTAGCGTGTTCGGATATGTTGATAATGGAAAGCACTACGGCGGAGGTTGGGACGGAGTAAACGCAACAAATGTATGCGGTTTCTCTAAAATCCACTTGGATAACATCTATATCACTCGTATTCAGAAGCATTTCGGTTGTGGTCTGAATGTTTCCGAGGATCCCCAGATTCAGTTGGCTCTCCGTGCTATCGACGGGCTCGATGTTTCAACGCTATCTGAAGCTGATAAGGAGCATGCTGCAAAGGCCATCGAGTGCGGCTATCTTTACCGCGATGGTGATATGCTCTATACTAAGATTCTCGTCTGTTCCATGAAGGACTCTGATCGTCTCTTTGAAATCAGCAAAGGTCTGTGCAAAGGTTTCTTTGAGGAAGATGCGAAGATCGTTGCAGAAAAAATTGCAACTCTGATCAAAAAGGTCGTTCCGGAATACTTGCTGGGAGAATGGAGACTTGCAAATAGACTTGCAAATATGCCTGTCCTTGACGCTGTTGTGGAGGTGCTTATTGATAAAGGCATTCTTACCCCTCCGGAAAATGGTATTGGTGCAGAAGGTTGCTGGATGAGCGTTATGAAATAATTTATACCGCCGAGAGCAGTGAGTTCTCGGCGGTTTTCATAACAAAATCCGTTAGTATTCCATGTGTTCGAATAAATCGACCAAAATTTACGTATTTGGCAAAAAACTATTTACAAACATATGTTCTTTATGATAAAAGGAAATTTCTTTTTATGAGGGACTACAGCTGAATATGATGTCTTCGTAGAGGTATAGTCAGGTACAAGTCCGCTATACCGGCGGTATTCACCTTTCGGAGCGTACCGTGATTCGCCACCGTTGTTTTTTGTACTGTTTAAGGTGGAGTTGCGCCGACGCAAACAGTATGGTCTTTTGAAACATTCAAAGCCGTCACATATGAGCATCTGATTTGAAGCGAGAGCTAAGCTTTCGCCGATGATTCGTGTCGATATGTGGCGGCTTTATATTTTTCTCGTTGTACTTAACAACGAAATGACCGTCCGAATGGGATATGACTGTGCGATGACCTCCCTGTCGGGAGCGAGCCTGGCCACGCTACGGTGAGATTCCGAGGCAGGAACGACATTTGAGTAGAACGGCAAAAAAGCTCTTGAGCCGTAAAAGTCGGGATTTATCCAACAGAAAAGATTCTAACATGTCCGGCTTCGTTCGGGGCATTTCTATCAAAAAACAGGAGCCGCATAGCTCATAGAGATCCATCCCAGATCCGTTCGTCCCCAAAGGCTTCCGCTCTCGGTCTGATACGTTTCATATACCGAAACGATCTCGTTTTGGTAATATAGGCCATACACGCTTCCTGTAACAGGATAGCTGCGCACGTTCAGCGCGCTGGCAGTAATCTTATAGCTCCCTGCCGCCGCCGTAAAAACGGCAGTATTTTGCAGAATTTCAAACGGATCTGTATTCAGCGCCGTATAGCCGTCGTCCTGAAAAATCACGAGCTTATAAGAGCCCGCCGGAAGAGCGGTTGTAGGAAAATACGCGGTTCCCCCTGCGCTGCTCACATACTGCCACAGCAAAGAAGGATTTTCCGCCTGATATACATTCTGTGAGATCGGATAAATCCCGATCCATGCCGTATCCGTCAGACTTCCTCCGCCATACGAGATCTTCATCGTTTCCCCTTTTATATAAGAAGCTGCGTTTGAAGAAACGACCGCCGTATTTGCAGACGATACGACTGTGAATGCCAATTTATCGCTGAGCGCAATATAGGCGTCGTCCCCGATCGTACAGAACAGGCGCGCATAGTAGCTTCCCGCCGGCAAAACATATGAAATTCCCTTGTCCGATTGATTTTGATTCGGAAACGTCATGACGGCGTTTCCGCTTTCGTCTGCGATGGCGTCCGCCCACAGAACGGAAACGGCGCCCTGCACATCCTCAGAGCGGTCGCTGTCGGCCGCGTTATAAATCCCGAGCCACACGCCCGTATAGGCAGGATGGACGATATCATATGCCGTAACGATCATTTTGCTTCCCTGAATGTAGCTCTCACTCATGGAAATCGTTTTTTTGTACGGAACGCAATACGGCGTCGTCAGATCTGCTGAAGACACCATTGCAAGCCAGCCGCCGTCCGTACGCCCCCATCTCTGCGTCCCGCCCGTCACTTGAAGGTCGCAGATTTCGTAAATAGGAATCACGGCTCCCGCATCGAGCGTTTTCACAACGGCGCCGGTCTGCGGGACAGCGCGCACATTGATGGCCGTAACATTCGATATCGTATACAGATCTGCATCTCTGACATATGTCTGCGTTCCCTCCGTGACCGTAAAGAAAACGGGATCGCTGATTTTTACGTATGCGGAAAGACCGCCGCTGCAATAGGCGCGCACATAATAGCTTCCTGCGGTGAGAGAAGACGAATCGAAGGTCACGGAGCTGTTGCTTCCCACATATTCGTATACTCTTGCCTCAACGCCTCCCGCAGTATAGGGATCCTCGACCTCTCCCTGCCGGTAAAGGCCGATCCATGCCTCGGGATAATTACCGGTGTTCCCCGTGTATACCGTGATCGGCGCGCCTTTTTCATAAGTCTGCGCATTGATCGAAATCGTTTCGTATCTGCGCGAAACGTAATCCATAGAAATCCAGCCGTCGTCCGTTCTTCCCCAGGAGCCGTCCGTCAGATATTCATAAATGGTTACAATCGAGCCGTTCGGATAAGAGCCCGTCTTTGCCGAGGAAGCGGTCGGATACTGCCGGATATTCAGCGCGGATGCGGTCACTGTGTAGGTTCCGATATCCCATGTTGTCTCATAAGACGGCGCCGTGCCGCCGCCCGCGCCGTTCATTACGCCGTAATACACGATTTGGGAGGAGGTAAGCGCATAGGACCTTCGGAGCACCTGATTGCTCGCATTCCCCTCAATCGTATGTACATACCCGCCGCTGACGGATTCCACAATCCCCACATGCTGTCCGGACGCTGTTCCGGAGGAAGAAAAGAAGATAATATCGCCGGCCTGCGGGGTATAGGTATCTTTTGTCTTTTTCTCGATATGGAACGCATAGCTTCCGGAAAGCGACGGGTTGCCGCTGCAGGTCGCCATGCTGGAATTGTTAATCATACTTTCCGGAATTCCCGCCTGTCTTGCACACCAGCTGATAAACATCGCGCACCATGCATACCAGAAATTGCTGTCGCCGCGTACGCGCGGGCCGAACCAATACGCATATTCCGTATAATTTGCGGTGCCGGATGTGTTTCCGCCGCCGAGCTCGCTTCTGCTGTTCCCCTCGTGATAGCCGACCTGGGATGCGGCTACAAGCACGAGATCCGTTTTGGGATTGCCGGTAAGTGTGACGCCCGTAAGCCGTGAATAGTATACGCTGGAACGGTAATAAGAGGACGGTTCATACGTCATCGTTAAAGCCAGGACGTTTTCCATACGCAGCGGAAGCAGTCCCGCCGCGATCGCGAACGTCAATACCGCAGAAAAAATGCGTCTTGCGAATTTCTTCAAATCAAAAACCTCCGTTCGAAATAAATTTATACGTTTACAGATCTGTCTGTTAGAATAGTATAAACGTCAACATTTGTAAACATATTTTTATATATCGAACGATATTTTCGATACGATTCGCACTTTAGCTGCCAATAGATAAGCGCGCTCCAAGCATTTCGCAGATCCGATGATATCTGTTCAGCACCGCTTCCCTTCTGCCGGATGTGCGGATCGCTTTGATCATAAGGTTTTTGGGAGTGTCGATAGGAGAAATATATTCCAGCATGGAAACGTCGTATCCATGGCCTTCCAGATACATCGCGCGCAGTCCGTCCGTCAGACTGTCCGCGATACGGGCTTTCAGTATGCCGTATTTTAAAATATCCTCAAATCCGTCCAGATGATACTGCGCATTCAGCTCCTTATGGCAGCAGGGAACGCAGAGGATCCCGGGGATTTTATGATTCAGCGCAAACGTCAGCGCCTTGTCCGTAGCCGTATCGCAAGCATGCAGCGTAAGCAGCAGGTCGTATCCGGCGTCCGGCTCATAAGCGGCAATATCGGTCTCGATAAATTTCATATTGGCATAGCGCAGCTTGTCCGCGATGCGCTTAGACTCCGCAATCACGCCGGCGTTACGGTCCAGTCCCGTAAAATAGCAGGGCTTTCCCAGTATTTCCTTGATATAAAAATTAAGCGCAAAAGACAAGTAGGATTTTCCGCAGCCGCAGTCGATGATCCGAAGCGCTTTTTTTCCGGCGGAGAGCCTGCGAAGCATCGGATCTGCCAGCTCGATAAAATGATCGATTTGATTATACTTTCGAATTTTATCGTTTCGGATTTTTCCGTTCTTCCCGAGGATTCCGATCGCTTCCAGCAGCGCCGCAGCCTGGTCGGGCTTGATGTAATATTCCCTGCTGCTCATTGCGGGCCCAACTGCGGCCGGTTCCGTCGGCTCCGAGGCGTTTTTGCTTTCTGAGGATACGTTTTTCGCATCGGCGTATATCTGGATCCTTTTACCGCGTTCTATATAAGTAAAACGCATTTCGTCGAATTCCGGGATCTGCGTTTTTAGAAACGCCCGGAATGCCGCGAAATCTGTCCGATAGCTGTTTCCCATAAAGCGGTACGAAAGCGCGTCCCCGTCCGCTTCCGCTTTCAGCTCGTACGTTTTGTTCCCCGAGGAAAACTCGGCCTGTATCCCGAGAAAAAAGTCTCTTTCGTTTTCGTAGCGTCCCTGCAGGCCGGAAAGAAACAGATCCGCCTTTTCCGCGATTTGTCTATTCATGAATGATACGCTCCTTTTCTTCCTCCGTCATCTCACGGTATTCCCCCGGCGCGAGCGATGCGTCGAGACAGACGCCGCCGATCCGCACCCGTTTCAATGCAAGCACTTTATTGGTCCTGGCTGCAAACATCCGTTTGACCTGGTGAAATTTCCCTTCCTGTATCGTTACAAAGGCCGAGGGCCCCGGCGCATCCTGACCGGGAACGCCCCGTTCCAGTACGGCAGGCCGGCAAAGAAACCCGTCCGCCAGGAGGATGCCGTTTTCAAACGCCGCGATATCTGCCTCGCTGATTTCATGCTCCAGGCTGCAAAAATACCTCTTGCTCACATGCTTTGCCGGAGAAATCACCTGATGAATGTAATCGCCGTCGTTTGTCAAAATCAAAAAGCCCTCGCTGTCCTTATCCAGGCGTCCTGCCGGTGAAACGCGATAATGCGCATATTCCCCTGCTACAAGATCCACCGCCGTAACTGCGCCTCCCCGGTCCTCTGAGGCGGAGAGGACGCCAGAGGGCTTATTCATCATGAGATAGACGAACGGCCGGTAAAAAACGCGCTCTGAGCGGACGAAGACCTGATCGTTTTGTTCGTCTACAGCCATAGCGCAATCCGCCGCGGGTATTCCGTTTACCGTCACGGCGCCCTCAGAAATCATTTTTTTCACTTCTTTACGGGTGCCGCGTCCCATATTGGAAAGAAATCGGTCCAAACGGATCAAAGCATGCGCCTCCAGCCTTTAGGGTATAAATTTTTCAGGGTGCCTCCGCTGAGGATTCCCATGCCGATCACGTGGCGGCCTACGCAGATCGCCGACCATCCGTCCTCCGCTTCGATTCCAGTCAGCGTTTCTCCGCGCAAATAACGCTTTAAAGCCTCGTCCTGCCAGGGAAAGCTGATTTTCCTGCGAAAAAATTCGCCGTACGACGTTGCGAACTGCTGATAGGGTTTAAATTTACCGTAATTCAGGTCTCCAAGCCGCAAGCCGATTTTAGGCGCCTTGATTCCGTCTAAGACCGGAGGCAGACAAGGCAGATAATACAGCGCGCTTCCGGCGGTATAATAGAATCCCTCCGGAATCTCTCCATATAGATTCTTTTTCCAAAACGCCGCAAATTCCGCAGGCGCTTCTCGGCAGATCTGGTAGCTTTGCGTTTTTGACACGCGGGAGTCTTCGGAACGCGCTTCGTATTCCGATGACTGTTTTTCGAGCAGAGCCGCAAAATGCCCTTCTCCGTTCAATTTATGAGGCCACAGGCGTGCCGCCTCCCGCATTCCGTTCAGACCGTCCTCTACGCCGCCCGGCTTGACAAGCGGAACGAGAAAATATTCCGGATGGCGGCTCATGAACGAACGGATCATCTCCTCGTCCTCTCTCGGATCAAACGTGCAGGTCGAATACAGCAGGCGGCCGCCGGGCTTGATAAGCCGGTGCGCGGCCTCCAGAATTTCCTGCTGAAGCTTCATGCAGAGCTCCGTTTTGAATTTTCCCCAGCTTTTGACGGCCTCCGCATCCTTTCGGAACATTCCTTCGCCGGAGCAGGGCGCGTCTATAAGGATTTTATCAAAATACTCGGAAAAATTCGGCCAGAGCCGGTCCGGCGGTTCGTTCGTCACGACCGCATTTCGTACGCCCGCGAGCTCAAGATTGTAAATCAGCGCCTTTACCCGTTCCTCGCTGACATCATTGGCGACCAGCAGCCCCGTTCCCTTTAGCTTCGCGGCAAGCTTCGTGCTCTTCCCGCCCGGCGCCGCACACAGATCCAAAACCTTGTCTCCCGGCTTTACGTCAAGCTGCTCGGCAGGATACATTGCGCTCGGTTCCTGAAGATAATACAGGCCGGCGTGGTAAAACGGCAGCTTTCCGGGCTGTTCCGCACCCCTTCCATCAAACGGATCGTAATAAAATCCGTCCGACGTCCAGGGGATCCTCTCGCCGATTCCAATGCATTCGCCAAGCTCCGCAATAAATTCGTCCGTCGTTATCTTCAGCGTATTGACGCGGACTCCAAAAGCGCGCGCCGCATCCAGCGCCTGCCGGTAACGCGCAAACTCTTCTTCCCCGAGAAGCTCGGTCATTTTATTTGTATACTCCAGAGGCAGCTCCAATGCTCCAAATCCTTTCAATATTTCAGAAAACGCAGAAGATTCAGTGCGTACTGCAGAAATCCCATATCGTTCGGATGCGCATGATCCGTGAAATATTCCGGAACATGCGGCATGATTTTCAGTCCGTCGATCGTATTGCAGCCTGCCTTATCCGATTCCTTCATCGTTTTGCGATAGATCTGCATATATAATTTGTATTTGTTGCGTTCCTCTTCCGTATCAAAGCGTTCGAGATCCGTCTGCCAGATCGTGGAAATCACATTGACCGGAATGTTCGGATAGACCTCCCGCAGCCTGGCAAAAAAATCCTCTATATTTTTCTTGATCTTTTTGTAATCCCCCACAAACGGAAGATCGTTCGTCCCCAGCGCTACGATCACAGCCGTCGGAGTGAACGGAAGCGAGGGATCGATCATATTTTTATCAAACAGATCTCCTCCAACGCTTAAATTCAAATAATCGGCGCCGATCACGTCGCTGATCAGAGGCACGTAGCTCATATACGGATGGCTTCCCATCAGGCCCTGCGAGATGGAATCTCCGTAAACGAGAAGCTTGTTTCTGCGCCGGTCGCGCATCGTTTTGTAATCGCCGAAGCGAATCTCCGATATATGCGTTTCCCCGTTATACGGCAGATAAATCCGTATTCTGACAGTTCCGGGCGTTTTCTTTCGGTATACGACGCGGCCCTCTTTCGAGTCGTCCGGCTCCCTAACAAACGCCATATATGTATCATTTTCGAAGATATCAAAAACGACCGAGGAAAAAAACAGCTGCGAGAAGTAATAATCAAATGAAATTTCTTCCGCAGCCGTTACGAATTCCATAAAAACGCCCGCGGTGCAATACGGATAGATGCACCACGGCATTTTTGTATATCTTTCAAATTGTTCCGGAGTAAAACGCTTTGCGAGATACCCCTTTTCCCGTTTTTCCACGTCAATGCAGCCGTGGAAAAGCATTTTGTTCTGATCGGCCACTTTTAAAACCGCACCTCCAGGTTCTGGCCGGTTTCGTCCGTATCCACTGTCAGGCATGCGTTGATGCTGAGATCATGCGACAAAATCGTTCTCGCCAGCATCGTTTCGACATGGCTCTGCAGATACCGCTTCAGCGGTCTTGCGCCGTAAACGGGATCAAAGCCGTGCTCGATAATGAAATCCTTTGCTCGGTCCGTGATTTCAAGACGCAGCGATTTGTCCGCCAAGCGCGCTTTCAGCCGCTCGATCAGGATATCAATGATCTTGCCCATGTCTTCCTTCCGCAGAGGCCTGTAAAATACGATCTCGTCCAGTCGGTTCAGGAATTCCGGCCTGAAGCTCTTTTTCAGAAGCGTCATGACGCTTTCTTTCGCTTCTTCAGAAATATAACCTGCCGGCGTGATTCCGTCAAGTAAAAATTGCGATCCCAGATTGCTCGTCAGTATGATGACCGTATTTTTAAAGTCCACAGTACGCCCCTGCGAGTCCGTGATCCGTCCGTCGTCCAAGACCTGAAGCAGGATATTAAATACATCGGGATGCGCTTTTTCCACCTCGTCGAACAGAACGACCGAATACGGCCTTCTGCGCACCGCCTCTGTAAGCTGACCACCCTCGTCATATCCGACATATCCCGGAGGCGCTCCGATCAGTCTGGAAACGGAAAATTTTTCCATATATTCTGTCATGTCGATCCGAACCATGTTATGCTCGTCGTCGAAAAGACACTCCGCCAGCGCTTTTGCAAGCTCCGTCTTTCCGACGCCGGTCGGGCCAAGGAACAGGAAGGAGCCGATCGGCCGGTTTGGATCGCCGATGCCGGCTCTGGAGCGGAGGATCGCCTCCGTCACCTTTGTGACGGCCTCATCCTGTCCGACGACGCGCCGATGCAGGATTTCGTCCAAGTGGAGGATTTTCTCCCGTTCTCCCTCCATCAGCTTCGATACGGGGATTCCCGTCCATCTTGCCACGATTCCGGCAATTTCTTCCTCCGTTACGGTATCGCGCACGAGCGTTCCCGTATTTCCCGTTTTCCGGGCGCGTTCCTCGCTTTTCTTCTGCGCCTCTTCCAGCTTTTTTTCAAGCTCCGGCAGTGTGGAATATCTGAGCTTTGCCGCCTTTTCATATTCATAATTCCGCTGCGCCGCTTCGATCTCGCCGTTCACGCGGTCAATCTCTTCCTTTGTATTTTTGACTGCGTCAATTTCCTGCTTCTCCGATTCCCATCTGGATTTCATTTCGTTGAATCGATCGCGCAGCTCTGCAAGCTCCTTTCCAATCTTTTCGGTGCGCTCCTTGGAAAGCGTATCCGTTTCCTTTTTCAGCGCCATTTCCTCAATTTCCAGCTGCATGATCTTACGCCGGATATCATCGATTTCAGACGGCATGGAGTCGATTTCCGTCCGAATCTGAGCGCACGCCTCATCCACCAGATCAATCGCCTTGTCCGGCAGGAAACGGTCTGTAATATACCGGTGCGACAGCGTCGCAGCGGCAACAAGCGCACTGTCGTGAATCTGTACGCCGTGGAAAATCTCGTATTTCTCCTTGAGCCCTCTTAAAATGGAAATGGTATCCTCCACTGTAGGCTCGTCGATCTGCACCGGCTGGAATCTCCGTTCCAGAGCGGCGTCCTTTTCAATATACTGGCGATATTCGTCCAGCGTAGTGGCCCCGATGCAATGCAGCTCTCCCCTTGCGAGCATCGGCTTCAGCAGGTTGCCCGCATCCATTGCGCCGTCCGTCTTGCCTGCTCCTACAATAGTATGAAGCTCGTCTATAAAAAGCAGGATTTTTCCTTCCGCCGCCTTGACTTCATTCAGCACGGCTTTCAGGCGTTCTTCAAATTCTCCGCGGAATTTGGCGCCCGCGATAAGCGCTCCCATATCCAACGCAAAGATGGTTTTATCCTTTAAGCCCTCCGGTACGTCTCCCCGCACGATCCGCTGGGCAAGCCCTTCCGCGATCGCCGTTTTGCCGACGCCCGGCTCGCCGATCAGAACCGGATTATTTTTTGTTTTTCTGGAAAGGATGCGGATGACGTTTCTGATTTCTCCGTCGCGTCCGATTACGGGGTCGAGTTTTCCTTCCTTCGCGCGCTCCACAAGATCGAAGCCGTATTTGCTCAGCGCGTCATAGGTGCTTTCCGGGTTGTCTCCGGTCACGCGGTTTGTCTTGACCTTGCTCAGCTCCGCGGAGAAGCCGTCCTTCGTAATATTATATTGCCGAAATATTTCCTTCAGCTTCGGCGTCGGATACGTCAGAGCCGCGAGCATCAGATGCTCCACAGAAACGTATTCGTCCTGCGCCTTTTTTGCAGCCTTTTCGGCCTCCGAAAGAATTTTTTCCGTTTCTCTTGAGATGTAGACCTTGTCCGGTTCCCGTCCGCTTCCGCTCACCTTCGGCAGATTTGCGACCGCTTCATCCACGGACGCCAGAAATCGGTCGGTATCCACGCCCATTTTCCCAAGCAGACTTCCGATCAGACCGCCGTCCTGATCTGCAAGCGCATAGACGAGGTGCTCGGGCGCAATCTGCATGTTTTCGTTTTCAATTGCCATTCCCTGCGCGCTTTGCAGCGCCTCTAATGTTTTTTGTGTAAATTTATCCGTCATATCAATCCTGCCCCCTTGTTAAAATACTCTAAATAGATCCGTTCAAGCTCCTGCGGTCCGTATTCCCCGCTCACGTAGCCCTTCAGCAGTCTGTCGAACAGCTGGATATAAGAGGAAATATGATTCCCGATCTCTTCGTTCGTATAATTCCGATCGGGAGAAGCCTGGATGGTACGGGTGAACTTGCCCTCATAGAGCGCGTAACGAATCCCTTCCCCCTGCTGATAGATGGATTCGAGCCGTGTCCAAAGACGGAAAAACTCCGTCATGGCGCGGATCAGCGCCGGCGACTGCGTCCTGAATACAACGCTCAGCTCTCCGATTGCGTTTCCGTCCGGGATTCTGTAAAGCGCCACCTCATACCGGATTGTCGGCCTGTATTTATATTCCAAGCTGCTCTTGAGCGACATCGTCATCTGATTTGGCACAACATGCGGAACGATTCCCAGACCGCACTCATTGATCAGCGCTTCGATATTTTTAAAAATATTGCCGATCCGTTTTTCCGGCGTCATCAGCGACACATATTCCGCCAGGATCTGATTAATAAAATTAGAACGATTTGTATTCTGCTGAAGAGCCAGTCTGTCGATTTCGCGAACGACATCGTCCATCAGCATGAGACTGTATAAGCTTTTCTGCAACATCAGCGCCTCCTTGTAAAGGATTTTCTTTCTGAATCATGTACCTTTACGAGGCGTATTATACCCTCTTGTTCAACTTTTGTCAACAAATTTATATAAATTTTCGAACAAATTTTAGATCTACAGATTCCAATTCGGCGTCAGCTTCATGTGCAGCACACCGAGGATTTCTCTTACCCAGTATTCCCCAAGAAGCGGCCAATAGAGATCGGAACTGATATTATATGCCCGGTAGCCGTTTTCCTCCGCAAATAAAAATGCGCGGTAGGAATGATAGGCGTCGGTGATAATATACATTGTCTCCGGGAGACCGTTCTCCTCTATGATTTCTCCCGAGAAGCGGATATTTTCCTCCGTGCTTTCGGAGCGGTCCTCCATAATGATTCTTTCTTCCGCAATCCCGCGGCTGACAAGGTATTTTTTCATGACATATGCCTCTGGGACGGTCTCGTCTTCCCCCTGTCCGCCTGCGACGATCGCTTTGCTGCCTTCATGGGAGGCAAGATATTCATATGCCGCATCCAGTCTTCCGCGCAGAGATACAGAAGGAGTTTCCCCGTAAACCTGGCAGCCAAGTACAATGGCGGTTCCGCCGCTGCCATCCGTGTCCGCGGCCGGAGGCTCGTGAAAGAAAGCATATTTTACCATAAAGCAGGAAATGACTGCGCCCGCCAGGAAGCACACCGCCAGGAGCGCAGAAAGAACGAGGCGGATCCAGAAAATCAGCTTCGGCAGCAGCGCTTCGCTTCTGCGGTTCCCTCTGATAAAAAGAACCGCGCCCAGAAGAAAAGCATAACATAGCAGCGCCAGATTTCCGTGGTTGAAATGTCCGTACAGGACGAGGGGAACGGCTCCGCAAAGCAGACACAGCAGCGCAAACGCGCCGCACAATGTTTTTCCCGTAATAACAGCTATTTTTTTAATCCGTGAAAAAGCCATTTTGTTTCCTCATCGAGATACTCAGCAGCACGCCGATTGCCATAAAATTTGTAACCATCGAGCTTCCTCCCTTGCTGATAAAAGGAAGCGGCAGCCCGGTGATGGGCATGATTCCGATATTCATCCCGATATTTTCAATGATGTTAAACGCGAACATCGCAAAAATACCGGCAGCGACACATTTCCCGAAGGTCTCGCGCGCTCGGGATGAAATGTGGATCATTCTGGCAAGCAAAATGGTCATCAGCAGAATGACAAACACACAGCCGATAAAGCCCGTTTCCTCCCCGATTACGGCAAAAATGGAATCCGACATTTTGACCGGTATCATTTTTCCGTTATTCATAGTACCGTTTCCCAGTCCTTCGCCCGTCAGCTGCCCGGAGCCGATTGCCGTAACGGTCCGCCTGAACTGATAGGAATAATCCAGATATTTTTCCGGATCGATGAAAGACAGCAGGCGGCCTCTTCTGGCGTCGTTCATGCCAAATTTCCATACAAATGGCAGCGCAAGCATCCCGGCGCCGATCAAGGAAAGGAGAAACCATTTATTGATGCCGCCAACAAACAGCGTTACCATAAACACAAAAATGAATACCATGGCCTGTCCGATATCTTTCTGCAGGAAGACAAGGCCGAGCGGCAGCAGGAAAGAGCCAATTATAATCGCCGCCCTTTTAAAAGTCAGCGCCCCATCCCGCTCAATATACTCGATCTGCTGGGCGATCACGAGCACCATCGCAAGCTTCATCAGCTCTGAGGGCTGATACGTCGTTACAGAAAGGTCGATCCAGGCACGGCTGCCGTACTGATCGACTCCGAGCGGAGTAAAAACGGACAGCATCAGCAGTACGTTGGCAGCGTAAAACGGCCAGCTGAACAGCCGGAATAAGTAATAATCTGTAAAGGATAACGCAGCGGCGATCACGGCTCCGGCTACGAGTCCTAAAATCTGTACCATCATGGCGCTTTTCCCGCCGTCCTGATACATGTTCCTCATAGCGCTTTCCAGAAAAACCAAGCCGATCAGGGAAATCAGCAGAACCGTTCCCATCAGAAAATAATCGAATTTCGCCAGATAATCCAGCTTTCCGTTCTGCTCGATCTGCATATAGGGGCGTCTTATGGAAAGACCGCCGCGCTGCGTATCATTGTACTTCATCATCCGTATCGTCCGCGTTCTTCATTTTCTCAACAACGTTTTCAAGGCCGCCCTCTTCGGCGGAATCCGCACTTTCGTACTGGGCAAGCTTCCATTTTCGCCTGATGTCGATAAACAGGGCAATTCCCGCTACAACCAGAACGCCGGAAAGCAGCTGAGAGACGCGAATCCCCGTATTGCCTATGTACAGGCTGTCAGTACGCAGGCCCTCCACGATCATCCTTTCCAGGCCGTACAATATCATATAAAGGCAGAGGCTTTCTCCCTCCGTCTTCTCCCACTTTCTGCGGTAAATCATCATGAATACGAATACAAGCAGACACCAGAACGATTCATAGAAAAAAGTCGGATGCACAAGCGTGCCCAATTCATAGCCTGCGACGCCCGCATTAGCCTGAGACGCAACGAACTCCTCGATTTTGTCGCCGGTCATTCCCCACGGCAGATCCGTAGGACCGCCGAACGCCTCCTGATTGAAAAAATTGCCCCATCGGCCGATCGCCTGCCCCAAAATAATATACGGCGCCGCGAAGCCGGCAATCTTAATAAACGACTGTTTTTTATAAAGGGAAACGAAAAAGGCGGCAAGGAGCGCGGCGATCACGCCTCCGTAAACAGCGAGCCCGCCTTCCCAGTAATCAAAAATAGATTTCCAGTCGTCTTTGTAATTGTCAAGATTGAAGAGCACATAATAAGCCCGCGCTCCGATGATCGCGGAGGGAATCGCAAACAAAATATAATCAAGCAGATCGTCCTGTTTGATCCCATGCTTCTCGCATGCATGGAGCGCAAGCGAAATGCAGAGAATCACCGCTGCGCAGATCAGAATGCCGTACCATTTCACCTCAAAGCCGCCGATCGTAAACGCCGTATCGTTTATAGGGATGCGAATTCCCTTGTCTCCGAACAGATTTGGGAATTCCACCCAACCGCTCGCCAATTTCACAGCTGCGCCGGCAAAAAAATTCATTTTGATCAGTCCAACCTTTCGATCACGGAAACGGCCATGTCTCCGCTTAATAAATCGGCAATCACGTGATTGACATCCTCCTCGGTTATTGTACCACAGGACAGGAAATAGTCAAACGCATCGACGCCCTGAAGATAAAGCTGCCCGAAGATCCTGCCGATGAAGGAAACCGAATCAAATCCTCTGAGCAGGCTACCGTTCATGGCATTTTTCAGAACCGTAAACGCATGCGAGCCGATCCCGTTTCCGCGGAGCCGTTCCACATAATCCAGGATATACTCCTGCACGAGGTCGATCTGCTCGGAAACGCCGGAGATGCTGAACATGGCATAGTCGCGTTCGATTTCATAGGAGGCGTAAAAATCGTAATTGATATATCCGTTCTCGTACAGTTTCTCGTATAGCTCGGAGGACGTTCCGAACAGCAGCTCCTTGACCATGCTTCCCGCCAGCCTCCGCCGCATCCGCTCCTTCCCCTGATAACGCTCCGGCCTGTCTTTAAAACCGAAATTAAAAATCGGCAGAGGCGTGTCCATTCTGCGCGCCGAGCGCGTTCCGACGAGCTGCTCCGGTTCGTCCGGCAGCAGCTTTTCAATTTTGTCCGAGGCATTCTGCGGCAATTCCGCACGGTCCACCGCGCGGTAAACCGTCTCCCGGTCGAGATCGCCTACTACCGTAAGGCACATGTTCCGCGGCCTGTAGAATGCGGCGTGGCTCTGATACAGGATTTCCGGAGTAATCTGCCGCACCGACGCCTCCGTGCCCGCGATGTCCTTTTTCACGGGATTCTTCTGATAAAGCAGTCCCAGCAGATCCATTTCGCAGACATAATACGGATCATCCAGATACATGTTGATTTCCTGAATAATGATTCCCTTTTCTTTTTCCACATTTTGCTCCGTAAAATACGGATGGAATACATGTCGGAGCAGCAGATCCAGGCATTGCTCAAAATTTTCGGTGCAGCTGAAATAATAATACGTTTTGGAATATCCTGTCGCCGCGTTGCAGTCCGCCCCTAGCGCCGCAAACTGATTCATTACGTCGCCCTCGGGCTGCTCGTATAATTTGTGTTCCAGAAAATGCGCGCTGCCGTCCGGAATCTGAATCCGTTTTTCTCCAATTCTGTATTCCGTGTTGATCGAGCCGAAGTCCGTTGTCAGAACCGCAAATTTCTTTCGGTACCCCTTTTTCGGGATGATTTGAATATGAAGCCCCGAGGGATGGTCGTATTCATAGATTCTTTCATTCAGCGCGTCATAGACGCGCTCTGTGACAATTCTTTCCCTTTCATTTCTCATGCCTCGTCCTCCGAAGTCAGAAAATAAACCGTGTCGAGCGTCATGCGTCCGGCTGCTTTTACAATGTCCTCAACGGATACTTCCGCGATGTGACGCGCATATTCATCGGGATCCGTAATCTGGTCCATAAAGGTCTGGCCAAAATAATATTGGAGCAGCTGGCTCTGGCTGTCTCCATAGGATGCCAGATCATTTCTGAGCAGCTTAACTGCCGCCTCGTATTCCTCCGTGGTAATTTCCCCATTTCTGATGGCAGCTACCTGTTCCCGAATCAGCGCTTCGGCCACGGCTCTGTCCTTCGGATCGATTGCGCAGAATGCGAATAGAATTCCCTTCATTTTGTTGGTATATGCCGCCGCATAATATGCCAGGCTGTGCTTTTCTCTAATATTGACAAAAAGCTTTGATTGGGTACCCTGTCCCAGGATAACGCCGCAAAGCGCCGCGGCGTAATAATCGGAGGACTCCGGCGGCGTATTCGTCCGGTAGCCCAGGAACAGCTTACCCTGCGTAACATTCATTTTCTCTTCCGCATACTTAATATTCGTCTCGGGGATTTCACGCTTTTCCACATAAGCCCTGCGCAGCGTCACGCGCCCGCCCGCCGAGAACCGGTTCTGTGCGTACGCTGTCAGTTCCTCCGGATATGTTTCTCCGCAGAAAAATATTTTTACTCTGGATTTCGCAAGATATTCCTTCCGGTAATAGTCATACAGACCGGAGGGCGTAAGCCCGTCCCCGTCTCCCGCGTCGCCCAGCTGATATACCGCGTAGGGCTCCCCCTCGCACATAATTTCCGTGCAGCGGCGCTGTGCATAGGCATGCTTGTCGTTGATCAGAGAACGAATCTGATGATCGCGGTTTGTCCGCTCGCGTTCAAACACACTGCCGACAAAGCCCTTTCTGCCGTTATATTCCTCAGTTACCGGATTCGTAATCAGTTCGAACAGAAATGCTATGACGTCTCGTTCCAGTTCGGGATAATCCGCCGCATATTTTCGAGCAGTATACTCGATCAGGAACTCAGAATACTGGATCTCACCGAGCGACGACGTTCCCACGGTAAGGCCCGCGCCGTACAGCTCCTGGAGGCGGCCGGAAATCTGTCTCATCGTAGGATACCTTTCGCAGCCCGCATTTAAAATTGCAGGGATCAGCGCATTCTGGTACGCGCGCTCTTTCGAAAGGTTGTCGCACAGCAGAATCCGCACTACCGATGTTTTAAACTTATCGGCAGGGATATGATAAATTTCCACGCCTCCCTTTTCGTAAACTTTTTTCATTCCTTCACTCATGGTTTTCCTTTCATCCAAATCATGCCGCAGCTGGCGCATCAAGTCCTTTGCTGAAGGGAACGCAATCTCACCGCGCATTTTTTTAATAAATTCCACTTCTATATCATGCCCGTAAAGATCGCCTTTAAACCCGATAATATGTGTCTCTATCGTTACGGCGGTAATATTCTGAAACGTCGGATTGTTGCCGACGTTTGTAATGCTGCGGTACGTCTTGCCCCCGGCTTTGGTAATCGTAGCATAGACGCCGAAGCACGGCAGCGCAAACCCTTCCTTTGGGATAATATTGGCCGTAGGGAAGCCGAGCGTCTTTCCTACGTTCCGTCCTTGGATCACGCGTCCCGGAATCGTATAATACCGGCCTGTCAGAGCGCGGAAGTCATGCATCTTTCCCTCCTGGATCAGCTTTCTTAGGATCGTACTCGAAACGGTAACAAGCTCGCCTGAGCAGGGCAGCAGCCTTCGTACGGGAGGAACGACGAACACGGTAAAACCGTATTTTTCTCCATATGCGACAAGCTCTTCGGATGTTCCGCGCCCGCGATCTCCGTATGTGTAGTCGTATCCTACGACGACAATTTTTGCGTGCAGCCTGCCGACGAGTATTTTTTTAACAAAATCCTCCGGCGCCGTGTGCGCGTACTCCTCGTCGAAATATTCCAGAAACAGCTCGTCCACGCCGGTTTCTTCAAGAGTTTTGATTTTTCGTTCCTCCGATAAAATCAGCGGCGTCGGTTTATCTTTACAAATAACGTGATTGGGATGGTTTTCGAAGGTATAAATCATGGAGCGCAAATTTCTTTTTGCGCATTCCAGGATCAGTTTCTGGATCAGCGCCGCATGCCCGGCGTGGATCCCGTCAAAATTCCCGAGTCCTACGCCCCGGCCGGCATCAGCATCTTCAGCATTTTCAAAGCGTCCTCTATATACGTTCATTTTTCGCACCTGTCGCAATCCCTATGACAGCAGCCGCCACAGGCTTGCTTTTTTCTGTTTTTAAAATATTTTATGAGCGAGTATGCGCCCCAGGCGAGCACCGCCGCCGCCAGTAAATACGGTAGTACCTTCATTCGTTTCACCCTCGTTCCTTACAGAATGAGCAGCCCGATCCGGTATGCCAGCACGGACATCACGTATGCAATTCCGATCTGATACGCAGCGCTGCCGAGCGCCCATTTCCAGCCGCCGAGTTCCCGTTTCATCGTTGCGAAGGCAGCGACGCACGGTATGTACAGCAGTGTAAAAATGAGAAATGCATACGCCGCGGCCGGCGTTCCAAATGTGCCGGCTAAGATTCCCGCCGCCTCTGCTCCGGCGGTGGACGAAATGCCGTAAAACAGACACATTGAGGAAACCACCGCTTCCTTGGCCACAAAGCCGGTCAGAAGAGACACCGCAGCCTGCCACGTTCCGAAGCCTGCGGGCCTGAAAACTGGCGCCAGAAAGCTTCCGATCACGCCAAGCATACTGTTTTCGCTATCCGCCGTAAAATGCATCGTAAAATCAAAGCTCTGCAGGAACCACAGCAATACGCTCATCCCGAAAATCAGCGTCGCTGCTTTTTTAATAAAATGCTCTATTTTATCCCAAACATGGCGCAGCGTGCTCTGGAGTCCGGGCATCCTGTACGGAGGAAGCTCAAGTACGAACGGCGCGTCGGCACCGCGGAACAGCGTTTTTTTGAACAGGATTCCTGACAAAATTCCGCATACGATCCCGATCAGATACAAGCTGAACACGACGAGTCCTCTGTATTTTACAAAAAAGATCTGAGAAATGAAGCCGTAGATCGGCAGCTTTGCGGAGCACGACATGAAAGGCACCAGCATGATCGTCATGCGCCGATCCTTCATATTTTCCATTGTACGCGCCGCCATGACCGCCGGCACGGAGCAGCCGAATCCCATCAGCATCGGAATAAACGCCTTGCCGGAAAGCCCGAATTTCCGCAACAGCCGGTCCATGATAAAAGCGATGCGCGACATATATCCGCTGTCCTCCAAAAGAGAAAGAAGACAAAACAGAATTGCGATCTGCGGCAGAAAAGTCAGAACGCCGCCCACGCCGCCGATGACGCCGTCCACGATGAGGCTCTCGATCCATGCGGGAGAATCCGCAGCTTCAAGCAAGCTCGAAACGAAAGGTGAAAAGATGTCGCCGATGAGCATTGACACTCCATCCTGCAGCAGGGCGCCAAGCGTAGAAAACGTCAGCGTAAAAATCAGAAACATGATCAGCAGGAAAATCGGGATCGCAAAAATTTTATGCGTGACCACGGCGTCAATTTTCTCCGTTGCCGTTTTCTTTCCAAGGCTTGATTTCACGACGGCCTTCGCAACGATTTTTTCTATGTATTTATAGCGGCTGTCCGCCACCATGGTTTCCCTGTCCCCTAATTTGCTGGAGCTTTCATATTCGCGAGCTATTTTTTCTATTTGTTCAAAGGGCTCCTCCGGGATTTCCAGATTTTTTTTCAGGAGCTCGTCGCCCTCCAGCATTTTGATCGAGGTCCAATGCACCGGAAGGCCCGCGCGTTTTGCGTATGGATATACGATGCTGTCGATTCTGTGATGAATTTGATGCGTATAATCGTCGTACAAATCATCCGGCTCTATCACAAAGCCGCGTTCCGCCTGACGCACGGCTTCGCGGATCAGCTCCTTAGTTCCTTCTCCGGTCTTCGCCGTGATGGGAACGACCGGAATATTCAGAAGCTTTGAAAGCATCGGGGCATTGATGGAGTCTCCTCTGGCGTAGACCTCGTCCATCATATTCAGCGCGATTACGACAGGACGCTCCATTTCGATCAGCTGGATGCTCAGATACAGGTTCCGTTCTATATTCGTAGCGTCCACAATATTGATCACGACGTCGGGCTTTTCCTTTGTCACATAATCCCTCGCAACAATTTCCTCCATGGAATACGGAGACAGAGAATAAATGCCCGGAAGATCGACCAGCGTAATGCTACAGCCGAGCTCCTCCGCCTGCTTAACGCTGCCTTCTTTTTTTTCTACCGTTACGCCGGGCCAGTTGCCGACATATTGGTTGCTGCCCGTCATATGGTTGAACAGCGTCGTTTTTCCGCTGTTCGGATTGCCGACGAGCGCCATTCTGAGATTCCTGCCGCTTGTTTTTTCCGATATACGTTCTGCCATCATAGTTCCTTTTCGTCTTCACATAAATAAATTTTCGCCGCATCGTCTCTGCGCAGAGAAAGCTCATATCCGCGCAGAATCACTTTGATCGGATCTCCCAGAGGAGCAATCGTCTTGATCTGGATTCGTGTGCCGGGAGTAACTCCCATATCGATCAGCCGCCTTCTGAGCGCGCCCGTGCCCTCCAGCCGTTCCACGATTCCCGACTGGCCTGTTTTGAGATCCTTCAATGTCATATCTATTCGCCTCCAGGAAATATTATATTTGCGGATGCCTCACATTTATACATTCTCAGTCAATATAATCCTTGAGCTTTTTGCTGCGGCTCGGATGCCGTAATTTACGCAGCGCCTTTGCTTCGATCTGACGAATGCGTTCTCTGGTGACGTGGAATTCTCTTCCGACCTCTTCCAGTGTTCTCTGGCAGCCGTCATCAAGGCCGAAGCGGAGCTTCAATACTTTCTGCTCCCGGGGCGTCAGCGTCTCCAATACCTCCATCAGCTGTTCCCGCAGCAAAATCGCCGCAGCGCTTTCTGAAGGCGCCGGCGCATCCTCGTCCGGTATAAAGTCACCGATATGGCTGTCCTCTTCTTCTCCGACCGGCGTTTCCAGCGATACGGGATCCTGTGAAATTTTCATGATCTCGCGTACCTTATCAACCGGCATATTCATTTCCTGCGCAATCTGCTCCGGCGTCGGATCCTTACCTAGTTCCTGAGAGAGCTGCCTCGAAACACGTCCGAGCTTATGAATGGTCTCCACCATATGCACCGGGATCCGAATGGTGCGCGCCTGGTCCGCAATAGCACGCGTGATTGCCTGGCGGATCCACCAGGTAGCATAAGTACTGAATTTATAGCCTTTCCGGTAATCAAATTTCTCTACCGCTTTCAAAAGGCCAAGATTCCCTTCCTGAATCAAATCCAGGAACTGCATTCCCTTTCCGACGTAACGCTTTGCAATGCTGACGACCAGCCTCAGATTCGCCTCATTCAGTCTGTCCTTTGCAGCCTCGTCGCCGTTTTCGATCCGGATCGCAAGCTCGACCTCTTCTTCCGCGGTCAGCAGCGGCACTTTTCCAATTTCCTTCAGGTACATCCGCACATGGTCCTCCAGGCCGACGCCCTCCGCCAGCGATTCCAGGTCCTCCACGTATTGCTTGCCCGTTTCTTCCGGCACGCCGTCAAAATCCCCCACGATATTAATTCCAACGCGTTCCGCGACCTCATATACCTTGTCGATGATATCGGATTCCAGATCCGACTCGTCCAGTACCGAATTGATCTCGTCAAAGGTTAAAGCGCCCTTCATTTTCCCACGTTCGAACAGTCCTATGATCAGGGGATTATCATTAAACAGCGCTTTATCCTCCTTAGACAGCAGCGTGCTGCTTCCGTTATATTCGCCGTCTTCATAATGGAGGATCTGATTATCAAAGGAAGCGGGAACCGGCTCGCTGAATTCGTCGATTTCTTCCTCCGCAATTGCCTCCACTGCATCTACATCCACATCGAAGTCAAGCGGTTCTTCAATGCCGTCCAGATTTTCCGGTTCTTCTATTTCAAAAACATCCGGTTCCTCTGAATCCTCGGACAACTCGTCTTCGAAACCGTCGTCCTCCTCTTCCTTAAATGCATCCGTAAATTCTTCGTTAAAATCGAAATCGTCTGCTGCGTTCTTGCCGTCTGTCTCATGTCTACCGCTCATTTTTAAAGTTCTTCCTTTCTTCGATGATTGCCGCTGTTTCTTTTACAAGAGCGGCTCTGTCTTCTTCATTTATTTCTGCATTTTCCAGCATCTCGTTGATGCATGCGATTTTCCGGTCACAGTTCAGGATTCCGCAGGTTCGAATGAGTGCCTCGCACGCGGCCTCCGGATCCGGGGGCCGCAGCCATTTTCCGATCAGATCCGTCAGGAGCCTCACATCCGCTTCCGGCGCGTCGGCCGCATCCGAAAGCACCGCCTCCAGTCCCGTCTTTCCTCCGCTGTCAAAACGATTTTTGAGTCTTTCCAAAAGAATTTTATTTCTTTCGCAATAAAGCAGGCCCCGGACCTTTTCATAATACCGTTCCATGGTATGCGAATCGTCGCTCATCAGCAGAAGCAAGGTTTTTTCCAGCTTGTCCAATTTCAGCTTTTCCGCGGAATGAACGTCTTCCTCCTCCGTATTATTACCGTTTTCTCTGGTTTTTATATTTTTTATGACTCGCCGGCTTTCCTGCATGTCCGCCGTCGAAGACGCGCCGCCGCGCCGGAGACGTTCAAGCTCCGCCAGCAGGGCGTCTTTTGAGATCCGATACGTGCCGGAAAACCATTCCGCGTACAAATCACGCTCTGCTTCGCCCCTGATGCCCGCCAGGATCTTGGTAGAAGCCCTGAGAAACATCGCTTTTGATTCCAGGGAGGAGGGCGGATATTTCTCCGAAATTTTCTGGATTTTATATTCGATCAATGATTTTGAGGCGTCGACCGCCTTCAGCAGGTCTTCCGCGCTGTGTCTGCGCAGAAACTCATCGGGGTCTTTTACGCCTGCATCGGCCTCGGACAGGGAAAGAACGCGCACGCGAAATCCCGCTTGCGCCAGGATATCCAGCCCCCGCAGGGTTGCCTTCTGCCCCGCACCGTCTGCATCATATCCAATGATCGCCTCGGTAAAATATTTCTTCAGCAGCCGCGCCTGCGCCTGCGTCAGCGCCGTTCCCAGAGAGGCCACTGCCCAGCCGATCCCTGCTTTGTGCAGGGCAATGCAGTCCATATAACCCTCTACGATAAGAACACGCTCGGACTGAGACTTTTTGGCCAGATTCAGTCCGTATAGATTGCTGCCCTTGCTGTATGCGGGGGTTTCGGGCGAGTTCAGATATTTTGGGAGCGAATCGTCCAGGACGCGCCCCCCAAACGCGATAACATTTCCGGAAACGTCGAGTATGGGAAACATGATCCTGTTCCGGAATTTATCATAGTATCCTGATCCGTCCTTCCGGGCCGTAATCAGCCCGGCTTTTTCCAGAAGCGCGGGATCGGGCGCAGCGCCGCTTTGCGTAAAATGCCGGTATAGCGCATCCCAGCTGTCGGGTGCAAAGCCCAGACCGAACTGCTTGACCGTCTCGGCCCGAAGGCCCCGGTCGTATAGATATTTCTGGGCGGACGGAGCATGCTTCAGCGTCTCGTAAAAAAATCTTGCCGCAACGCGGTTTACGGAATAAATATCATTCCGGAGCCGGCTCCTCTCTTCCTGTTCCCTGCTGACAGCGCGCTCCAGGCGAATCCCAGCGCGTTTCGCCAGAAATTCAAGTGCCTCAGGATAATTAAGATTTTCGGCCAGCATGATGAAATTTACTACGTTTCCGCCTTTGCCGCAGCCGAAGCATTTAAAAATCTGCTTGCCCTCATGCACGGAGAAAGACGGTGTTTTTTCATTATGAAACGGACACAGTCCGCTGTAGCCGCTGCCTTTTCGTTCGAGCTTCACATACTCGCCGATCACTTCGCCGATATCGTTTTTTTCAATAATTTCGTCGATTTGCTGCTGCGAAATCATGCCCTGCGCACCTTTCCTGAAATAAGTATTACAGCGGCGACCTTCTGTCTCCGCTGTAATATACGACGCAAAACGAAAAAATCCTTTTTATTTCTGTCAGCAGTAAGCGAGCAAATCCTCCGCACTCCGCACAAGCACGATGTATGCCTGATCATTGATCAGCCGCAGCGCCCGAATCATTTTGCTTTCCGGAATTGAAATGCAGCCGGCTGAATAAAGCGAGCCGGGATGGGTGCAATGCAGAAAAATTGCGGAGCCTTTTCCTTTTATTGTGGGATTTACATTGTAGTTCACCATAGCGGCATAGTTATAAGAATATTTATAATCTATAAGATGCTCGGATGCGGCGGCGTTCCAGGTGTCCGGCATTTCGCTGCCTCTGACATGCTGGTTGTACGTATCCGAATTTCTGTCCCCGTCCCAGTAATCGTCCTCGTCGACTTTCTTATACTCCCGCTGAAGTCCTCCGGGATTGTCCTGGATTCCAAACAGCATGCCAAAAGAATATACGCCGGCCGGAGAAGTCCCGTCGCCCTCAACGCGATTCGCCGCATCTGCGATTCCGCTTCGTCCCACGTATCCGGCGACTTTAAATTCTTCCTTCCACTCGCCGTCTTCTTTTGTGTATGCATAAAACCGGCACGTCGTCGTATCTCCGGGATCCTGTATGGTCAAAAACAGCGTCGCCGCTTCTTCCGCAATTTTCAAATTTGATACCACGGCTGTATAGTCATCTCTGCTTTTTGCGATCTTAATTTCTTCCAGTCCAGACATTTTATACCAATCCTCCGGTTCTTCGTAATTGATTGTATTTTTCGTCATTTCCGCTTCGACTGCGGCTTCGGCGTAATCCTCCTTCACGGACTCTGCGACCACGCTGCTCGTTTCCCAGGTAAAATATCCCTCGCACATCGCAACATATACGTGATCCGTATCGTATACGACGGTTTTGGCCCCTGCGGAGGTTCCCGTATCATGGATGAATTCATAGAAAAGATTGTCCGAATCATTTAGATATACCGTAACTTGTCCGCTGGAATCTCCTTCGCTCTGCCGATCGGATTCTCCGCCCGCAACGGCAAGCAGATCCTCGATCGTATTCAGCCGGCTGCACAGCGCCTCCGCCTCAGCGACAATGCTCTGGTTCCCGGCGTTGCCGCCGCCCGGATCCAGCTGATAAGAAATATATCGAAGAATGACGAAATCGTATGCCTCTTTGTTGGATTCATAATAGTTTTTGATTTCGTTTTCGTCAAGATTCCCATCCTGCAGCGTTTTCTGAAGCAGGTCGGCAAAGCATTTTTCCGTCAAGGACTCGCACATGCGCAGCATTTTATATTGTTCAAAGGAAATTCCGAAAAGCTCCTGCGCCGCTGAATCAGGCGTATACGCCTCGTCGCGGCCAAGCTCGTCATACTGCATTTTCAGATAGCTCTCTGCGTTTGCAGCAATTTCAGTTTTCTCCTCCTCATTAAGATAGTAATCCTTCTCGATTGCGTAAAACAGCTTTGTTTTCATAAGAACCGTATCGCGGTATGCCGCTTCGCGGTCCCCCGTCTTGTAGTAAAAATAAACGCACTCATATGTATAGATATTGTTCAGAGTATCCCCGAACAGCTCCATGTTTTCCTCATAATGCGCCCCCTTAGTTTCCGGAGAAGGAAGCGGCGAAGTTAATCCGGCGACTACCTGGCCGCTTTCCTGCGGCGCTTCAGTTTTTTCCCCTGCGCACGCGGAAAAAAGAAAAAGTGCTGACAGCAGTGCGGCGGCAAATACAAGGAATTTACATACTGTGTTTTTTTTCATTGCGCTCCCTCCCTCGCGGATTTAATACTCGAAAACGGAAAATACCATATGATACAATATATTCTGAACTGCGCCGCTGTACTGTCGGAAGGAAGCTTCCGTTCCTTCCACCTGTATCACATAATATGCCATTGCGCGCGCCGCTACATACAGTTCTCCAGACATTGTGACGTCATCCTTAATATAGCTGTATGGCAGAACGACAAATTCAATCGTTTCCGCGTTATATCCCTTCTTCGCAGAATATCCGTACCCTTCTGATTCATGAGTCTTTTGAAATTCTTCAAAAACATAGTCCGCAATGATTTCTAAATCCATCGGAGGCTCTTTCTGCTCCGGCGACGCAGAAGCCGGGCTCCCTGAGGCCTCGGCGGACGGTGTTGCTGCAGGCGTCGGCGGCGCGGTCTGCGCCTCCGGAGAGGCAGGGAGCAGCGTTTCGATATATTCATACAGCGCATCATAGTCTTTATAATAAAAAGACATTGTAAGCTCCGGATTGCGTTCCATTCCGGCTCTGGGATCGACCGTTGCGGAAGCAGTAGGCGTTCCCGCCGCAGGCGTCGGGCTGGCGGCTATGGTCGGAGAGGAGGAAACGGAAATTTTCTTCAGAGGAAAAAGCTCCAAAACAAGACCCTCCTCGTTCAGCAGAAAGCCGTACTGATCAGCATTGACATCCCAATCATCCGGATAAAAAACCCGGAAGAAATATCGCGACGCATTATACATGGAATCATACGGCGTCTGCTCTTCTTCTTCGTCAATGATATCAGCTTTGAAAAAACTGACGAACGAAACGGCCAGCACCAGGATCATGACGATCACAATGCATAGAAGAATTGTCTTTTTTTTATCAGACCATACGTTTTGCTTTGTTTTCATTATAGCTTCTCCGTATCAATTTTCAGGCGTTCTCCCTGCCGCATCAGCAGGTACTTGACACCCAGCTTTTCTGCCTCCTGCTGAAATACGTGCGGATTTCCGCCGTGCTCTGCGAAATTCCAGAAATGACTGGGAATTACGGTTCCCGCCTGCAGGTTCTTTGCCAGGAAGGCGGCCTCTGTTTCATTCAAATTCCCGAACGCGCCGTTGATCGGCAGAATCACAAGATCTGCTCCTATCGTTTTTTCATGAATCAGCGCATCGCGGTATGCGGAATCACCGACTGCATAAATCCGCTTTTTTCCCACGGTAAACAGCGTTCCGACGGCATGCGGTGTTTCGTCCCCGTGGTCGCAGTATACAAAATCGCAGGTAAAGCAATGTCCAAGCGCGAGATGATCCCCTGCTCGGATCAGATGAACGCGATCCGACAGCAGAGAACGCTTGCGGAGCTCCTCCAGACCGCACTGCGTCACATACATCTGCGTTCTGGGGCTTGCCAGAAAGGCTTCGGCAGAATCGATGTCCAGATGATCGTAATGGCCATGACTGCATAGCACCGCATCGAAAGCAAGCTCATCGGCTCCGAGCAGATGCGGCATCAGGCGTTTGAACCCAAACTCCCGCTCGCAGCAGTCGGAAAGATAAAGATCATACGCCAGCAGAAACCCATCGGAGTCCTGCAGGATAAAGCCCGCCTGGCCCATAAAATAGAAATGTACAAAGCCTTTTTCCGGTATGTCCCTTTTGATAAATTCCGAAAATTCTTTCATAATCAAAAATCCCTCGCGTAGCCGCACGTCCATCCGCCGTCCACCGTAAGCACGGCTCCCGTAAGATAGGACGCGGCGTTGTCGGAGCCCACATACAGCGCGGCATTGGCAATATCGTTCGGCGTTCCCGGTCTGTGCTGCGGAATGTGGGAAAGCATCGCTTCGGCACGTTCTTTATCTTCATAAAACAATGCCTTCGTTCCCTCAAACAGAATGGAGCCCGGCGCAATCACGTTGACGCGGATTCCCATCGGCGCGAGCTCCAGGGCCATCGCTTTCGAAAAATTGATAACGCCTGCCTTTGCCGCCGTGAACGCGCACTGATTCCGGAACGGAACGATTCCGACAACAGAGCTGATATTGATAATATTTCCGCCGCCCGCCTTGATCAGATACGGTATAAAAATCTTGGAGCAGCGGTAGGTTCCGTCCAGATCCACCTCTACGATCCAGGACCATTTTTCATCACTGAATTCATGGATCGGTTTTCGATCCTCCGGTCCTACGTTAACGCCGGCGTTATTAATCAGCACATGGATCGCGCCGAATTTCCCCTCGATTTCGGCCGCCGCCTTTTCCAATCCGGCCGGATCGGTTACTTCCATGGAAAATACCTCGGCCGTTCCTCCTGCTTTCCGGATTCGTTCCGCAAGCTCGCGGCCTTTTCCCAGATTTCTGCATCCGATCGCCACGTTTGCGCCGTTTGCGCCGAAGGCTTCTGCCATTGCGCTGCCGATGGCCCCCGACGCGCCCGTTATTACAACCGTCCTGCCTCTGTAATCAACTCTCATGCTGCTTTCATAGCTCATACTGCTGTACTATCCTCCAAAATAAATTTGCGTGCGGCGAAAGCCTAGAGAATCCAGCCTACCGTTTCAGCCGCCGGTTTTTTGTCCGCCGCTGCCGATTTTTCTTCGGCGTAGCCAAGTGCCGCCATTCCCCATACGATATGGTTTTCGGGGATCTGCAGCTTGGTAAGAACTGCGCGGACTGCCGGTTCGTCGCAGATCCCGTTCAGCTGGTTGATCCAGACGGAGCCGATCCCGAGCGCGTGGGCCGCCAGAAAAATATTCTCCAGCGCGCAGGCACAGTCCGCCTGTCCGTGCGGATTGTCTTTTGCATTCGAGACCAGTATCAATGTGTCCGGCCCGTAAAAATTATATTGATAGTCCCTGCCCAGAGAGTCGGAAATCCGGTGCGCCAGCTCCGTCATGAGCTCTTTGTTTTTAAGTACTGTAAATTTCCAAAGCTGTCGGTTCATTCCCGAGGGCGCCATACGCGCCGCGTTCGTAATGGTTTCAAGATCTTCCAGAGAGATCCTCCTATCCGTAAAACGTCGGACGCTTCTTCGCGTCATCAGATTTTCAATTGCATCCATAATACCGTTTCCTCCTTGCCGACATGATTATAACTTAACACGGTTTCCGAAAAAAAGCAAATCAGGGCGTTCCGAGCACAACGTCCCATTCTGCGAGGTACTGCAGAAGCAGCGCGGCATCCTTACCGGTAACAGCTCCGTCCATATCGACGTCGGACGCAAGCACATTTAAGGGAACATCCCATTCTGCAAGATACTGCAGAAGCAGCGCCGCGTCCTTACCATCTACGGTTCCGTCGCCCGTCGTATCTCCGCAGAGGAACGGCGCCGCAGCTTCCGCCGGTATAACCGTACAGTTCCCCGCATAATCATAAATTTCAACCAGATACCCTGACGGATCCTCCGGAGCCGTAAGCGCGATGCACGCGCCGCCGTTCCCGGAAGAGGAGGCGGAGCTCAGGGAATACAGCTCACCGTCCGGTGAAATCAGAAGCGCGCCCTGTATCTCCCCGTGATCCTCTGCGTTTACATAAAGCAGATTCGTGCCGTCGGCTGTTTCTCCCCGGAAAACCGTCCGTACCTCCGGATTTTCCGTATCGATTACGATCTGCAGCTGCGCATGGGTCCAGGCGTTGTCGTCAGGCACCACTCTGCAGGTATATTCCATTCGATACAGTTTCCCGTTATGAACCAGTCCGTCCGTATCTCTCCCGTCCCAACCAAGCTTTACCTGAGAAAGCGGCGCATTCCTATCGGCGGCCCAGGAGCCGCTGTCACCAGCAAATTGTTCGTAGACGAGTTCTCCGCCTTCATTATAAATTTTAAAGGTAAGATCATATACCGGGCGCAGAAACGTTGTCGAGACGGAAAACGAATCAAGCACGCCGTTTCCGTCCGGAGAAAAATAGGGAACCGTAACGGCAGGTGTTTCCTCCCCGGCAAAAAGATCCATCAGATTCATGCCGAGAATCAGGCCGCCGTCCGCATACAGATAGGTCGGTTCGAAGAACGCCTCGCCGCCGTCATAAAGAAAGGCGTCAAAAACGGGGCTGTCGAGCCAAGAACCATAAAATCCCATAAAAGAAAGCAAAAGATCAGGATTTTCGTTGTTTTTCAAATAAATATAGCCTTCGGCATACGTGCCGTTTTCAAAATAGCGATCCATATAATCCATATCTGCTTTGCTGAGCGATACGAACGCTTCCACGCGAACCTCGGCTCCGGCCGGAACCGTAACCGTTTTAATCTCCATACCGTCGGAATCCCGGAAAATTACTTCCCCCGAGAGATTTCTGGCATAGCCCGCCAGCGCGTCGTCAGAGCGGTCTTCCGTAGCGTCTCCCACAACCGCATCTGAAATGAGATCATAAGAAAGCGTATACGCCACATCCGTGTCCGATACGTTTTTCACAAAAAACGCAAACGAAAATTTTCCGGTGCGTTTTGCGTCGTCTCCCAGAGAAAGCTTCGGCCGGTATTCATCCACCGCGCTTTCAGTATATATATAAGCCGGCGTTTCCAGCGCGTCTTTGACATTCGGCACGCCGTTTCCCTGGCGGCGCGGGGAAATGACCGTACGGCTTTCGGGATCCGAGACGGGATGCGCCGTAGACATCAGCAGCTTCGAAATCACGCCGGGATAATCCGACTGCCCTTCGATCCCATATTTTGTCTTCTGCTGCATGACGTTCTGCTTCAGAATCGCATACAAGCCCGCCGCCTGCGGCGTCGCCATCGAAGTGCCGTTGAAAAATTCATATGCGTTATCCGGGACGGAGGAATAAATGTTCCCTCCAAAGCAAAGCAGATCCGGCTTTAAAGTCAGCAGATTCGAGCAGTTCCAGCTCGTAAAAGCGCTGACCTCGGGCTCCCCTTCCTGCTGCGAATAAAAGATCCTGAATCGTACCGTTTTTTTCTCCAGAGCGGCCATTGCCTCACCATCCTCCAGAGAAACCATAAATCCCGGCAGCACGCTGCCCGCGGCGGCAGAAGGCGATTCTCCCGCTATATTGTTGTAAAAGATGATCCCTATCGCCCCAGCGTCGGCGGCATTCTTTGATTTTTCTTCGAAGGAGATCTCCCCTCGGCGCACGAGTGCATATTTTTCGGAAACGTCGATCCCCTCAAAATCGGCCGCCGATCCAATGCCGGGGATGACGACGTATTCCGTGGAAAGCCCTTCCAGATCGTCGGAATCAAAGCCGCTGTTGATCTGTCCGAAAAAAAAGGATCCGTCGGCAGCCTCGAGCGCGGTTTTGACGGCAAACGGATTTTGCGCTGATGCGATCGTCAGGGCCTGCGGGATATTGTACGGATATCCCGGAATGGAATATGCAGGATGGCTCAGGAGCGCGTTCCCGCCAAGCGCATATTTATCGGAATTCCCGGCGGCAGCACAGACCTGGACACCCGCTTTCACCAGATTTTCCACGATTTTTCGTTCAAACTCCAGCGCATCCGTTTTCCCGTACAGCATCACGCCCTCGGCGCCGAAGCTGCAGTTGACGACGTCGACCTCCAGATAAAGGCAGTCGTCAAACGAGGCAAACAATGTCTCGTCGCGCAAATGCGCGTTTCCCATAAAAACAAGCTGTGCATTTGGAGCGTTTCCGCTGATCTGATAGCGGCTGCCCGATGCGCCCGCGCCGTTGCCGACGGCGATTCCAGAAACATGGGAGCCATGAACGATATCCTGCGCGTCATAATATGTGTTTGTCGTATAATTTTCATAATTTGCGACGTACGGCAGCTTTTCGCTGACATAATACGAGTCCTTCTGAAAGCTCGCAGTGGAAAGATACTGTGAAATCTCGTCCACATACGCTTTGGTCAGCCGGCCCGTTCCCGACTCTTTCATCGTAAAATATTCATGCTTGAAATCCAGCTCAGTATCGATAACCGCCACGACCGTTCCCGTACCGTCGCCGTATATCCCGTCATTGCCTACGTACTCCAGGATAGGACCGGAGGCGTCGGCACGCGATTCAGAGACAGACGCCGCCGGCCGATCGGATCGCCTCGATTCAGGAACAGAGGCGGCAGATGCCAAATACATTCCGCCGTATCCCAGCGAAGCGGCGTGTTCCAGCACCCGTTCCGATTCCGACTGCGAGAGATAAATGCAGATCCCGTTTAGAGCAGCCGTATAACGGTAAGCAGCCGTGACGCTCCGCGCAAGCACCGTCTCCAGGTCCGTCAGAAGTGCATCCTGTTTTTCAATCAAGGCACGGTATCTCTCCTGCCCTTCCGCCGTCCGTACAAACGTGCCGGTGCCCAGCCGCCGCGCTGCTTCATACTCGGAAAGCGGCTTGTCTTCCAGCGTCAGGACCACTGCGTATACAGCGGCAGGATCCGTGGTGTCTTTCCTGTACTGTTCTACATAATCTTCCAAAAATGCCGCGCCGACCGCTTCCGGAAGCCATGCCGCAAGGCAGGAGCAGGCCACCAGAAAAGAAACCATGATCGACGCAAACTTTTTTTTCATAAAGACACCTCTTGCAGGCAGCTACATTTTTTCTACCACGCGTACTCCGATCAGGTGCAGGGCCGACTTGATACACGTACAGGCCGCTTCCGTAATCATCAGTCTTGCATCCCGGAGCGCCGGTTCCGATTTCATGATGCTGCACGTATTATAAAATTTATTGAACGACTGCGCAAGATCTGTTACGAAGCGGGTTACGCAGCACGGTTCATATTTCTGCGCCGCTTCTCTGACGACGGATTCGTAGGAATAAATCAGCTTCGCAAGTTCAAATTCTTCGGCGCCGTCTGCTAAAGACAAATCGGCCGCCGTATAGTCGATCCCGCTTTCCGCCGCTTTCCGCAGAACGCTTCTGCCTCTTGCATAGGCATACTGCACGTATGGTCCCGATTCTCCCTCAAAGTCAAGAATGTCCTTCCAGGTAAAAATAATATCCTTTTCCCTGCCGTTTTTCAGGAAAGAATACAGAATCGCTCCGACGCCGATCTTTTCTGCGACCTCGTCCAGATCATCAATATTTTTACTCGTCGAGCTGTTTTTTATAACTTCTTTTGTTTTTTCGATCGATTCCTGCAGCACGTCCTCAAGAAGCACCACGTCTCCGTGGCGCGTCGAAAGCACTCTGTCCGGGAAGCGGACGTATCCGAAGCCGACGTGAACGCAGTCCTTTGCCCATTCGTATCCCATTTTCTCCAGAACGGCAAAAATCTGCTTGAAGTGCAGCGCCTGCGGCGTCCCTACGACATAGACGTTTTTATAAAAATCATACGTTCTTTTCCGGTAGATTGCAGCCGCCAGATCACGCGTCGCATAAATCGTCGTACCGTCAGATTTCAGAATGATGCAGGGCGGGAGACGATCCTCTTCGAAGCGTACGACCTGCGCGCCGTCGCTTTCCTCAAGCAGGTTCTTTTCCCGGAGAAGCTCCACCACCTCAGGCATTTTATCAGAGTAAAAGCTCTCTCCGGCATAGGAATCGAAGGTAATATCCAGAAGCCGGTAAATCCGGTTGAATTCCTGCAGGCTTGCATCGACGAAAAACTGCCAGAGCGCCCGAACCTCCGGATCTCCCTCTTCCAGCTTTTTAAAATACAGCCTGGCTTCATCCTCCAGTTCAGGATGGAGCTCCGCTTCCGTGTGGAATTTCACATAAATTTTCAAAAGCTCGTTGATCGGATCCTTTTGGATCGCGGCCGCATCTCCCCACCTTTTATAGGCGCTGATCAGCTTTCCGAACTGCGTTCCCCAATCCCCAATATGATTGATTTTGACCGTATCATATCCGAGAAACGCATAAATCCGCTCGATGGAGCTTCCCAGAGCCGTCGTAACAAGATGCCCGATATGGAACGGCTTGGCGATGTTCGGCGATGAAAACTCTACAAGGATACGTTTTCCCTTGCCTTCCTCGGTCTTTCCGTAATCCTCTCCTTTGGACAGCACTTCCGAAATGACGCTCTTGACCAGCATGCCGCGCTTGAGATAAAAATTCAAATATCCCCCGACGGCTTCCACTTTCAGGAAAATGCTTCCGGCTTCGGGGGATTCCAAAATACTCCGCTGAAGCTCCGCCGCGATCTGCGGAGGTGCTTTGCGGAACTGTTTTGCGAGGGAAAAACATGGAAACGCGATGTCTCCCATCTCCGGGTTCGGCGGAACGGTCATCAGACGTTCCGCCTGCTCCGCAGTAATCTGCTGTGAATTCAAAGCGGAGGCGACTGCTTCCGCCGCTGCTTTTCTATAATTCATAAGCAAGTCCTTTCCTGATTATATTACAATATTTACAAGTCTTCCCGGCACGGCAATGATCTTACGGGTCTCCCTGCCTGCGATCAGCGCCTTCACAGCATCATTTTCCAGTACGAAGCGTTCTGTTTCCTCTTTTCCGTATGACGAGGGTACCATAAGCTTCATTTTGATCTTACCGCAGATCTGTACGGCAATTTCCGTTTCCTGCTGCTCCATGGCCTTTTCATCGTACGACGGCCACTGGGAGCGGTAAATCGGCTGATCGGAAAGCGCCTGCTGCTGCCAGATTTCTTCGGTAATATGCGGCGCTGCGGGATTCAGCAGAAGAAGGAGCGCCCGGAGTTCCCCTCTTGTAACGCTGCCGCGCGCGTATATTTCATTTACAAGCGACATCATCGCGGCAATCGCGGTATTGAACTTCATCTTCTCATAATCTTCCGAGACCTTTTTTATGGTGCCGTGTACAGAAGCCTTGAGTTCTTCCGACAATTCTTCCTCTTCCGTCAGAATGTTCTGCAGCTTCCAGACTCTGTCCAGAAAGCGATAGCAGCCTCTTGCGCCCTGCGTGGACCACGGGATCGCCTGATCGAAGGCTCCCATGAACATCTCATATACACGGAAGGCGTCCGCTCCGATCTCCTGGACAATGTCGTCTGGGTTGATGACGTTGCCCCTGGATTTCGACATTTTTTCACCGTTTTCACCTAATATCATGCCGTGCGAAGTCCGTTTGATATATGGCTCCGGACAGGAAATCGCTCCGATATCGTACAGGAATTTATGCCAGAAGCGGGAGTACAGCAGGTGCAGCGTGGTATGCTCCATTCCTCCGTTGTACCAGTCTACCGGAAGCCAATAATCCATTGCCTCTTTGGAGATAAATTCCCGATCATTGTGCGGATCGCAGTAACGGATGAAATACCAGGAGGAGCCCGCCCACTGCGGCATCGTATCCGTCTCCCGTTCTGCCGGAGCGCCGCACTTTGGGCATACCGTATGAACCCACTCCGGTACGTTCACAAGTGGAGATTCACCGCTGTCCGTCTGCATATAATTCCGGATTTCCGGCAGCTTCACGGGCAGCTCCTCTTCCGGTACCGGAACCCAACCGCAATGCTGGCAATATACAAGCGGAATCGGTTCTCCCCAATATCTTTGTCTGCTGAACACCCAGTCACGCAGCTTGTAATTCACCTTCCGATGGCCAAATCCGCGCTCTGTGAGCCACTGTATGATGGTCTTTTTGGCATCTGCTACGCTGAGCCCATCCAGGAATCCGGAGTTTGTCAGCACGCCGCTCTCAATATCGGTATACGGAGCGTTTTCAACGTCTCCGCCTTTCACGACTTCAATAATCGGCAGGCCAAATTTTTTTGCAAATTCCCAATCTCGCTCGTCGTGTGCCGGAACCGCCATGATGGCTCCCGTTCCGTACGAAATCAATACGTAATCCGAAATCCAAATGGGAATTTCTTTATTGTTCACAGGATTGACAGCAGTAATTCCTTTCAGTGGCACGCCAGTTTTTTCTTTTGCCATTTCCGTTCTTTCAAAATCAGACTTTTTGGCCGCTTCCGCTTTATATGCGAGCACCTCGTCATAATTTTCAATTTGATCTTTTAATTTTTCGATCATCGGATGCTCGGGCGAAACCACCATATAGGTGGCGCCGAATAACGTATCGGGACGCGTTGTGTAAACCGTCAGGATTCCGTCTCCGAAGGCCTTTGCCGCGGGAACGGTAAAATTCACCTCTGCGCCTTCGCTCCTGCCGATCCAGTTCCGCTGCTGCGTTTTAACCTTTTCGATAAATTCGACATCCTCCAGACCGTCGAGGAGTTTCTGCGCATAATCCGTAATTTTCAGCATCCACTGAGATTTTACCCGCCTGACGACCTCTCCGCCGCAGCGCTCGCAGACGCCGTTAACCACCTCTTCGTTTGCAAGGCCTACTTTACATTCCGTACACCAGTTGATCGGAATTTCGGCTTTATAAGCCAGACCTTTTTCAAACAGCTTGAGGAAAATCCATTGCGTCCATTTGTAGTAAGCCGGATCCGTCGTATTGATTTCCCGCGACCAGTCAAAGGAGAATCCGAGCCGTTTCAGCTGCTCTTTAAAATGGGCGATATTTTTCGCCGTAACCTCTGCCGGATGAACCTTGTTTTTGATCGCGTAATTTTCGGTCGGAAGGCCGAACGCATCCCATCCGATCGGGAACAGCACGTTATAGCCCTCCATCCTGCGTTTTCTGGCGATAATGTCCATCGCCGTGTTGGATCTTGGATGTCCGACGTGGAGCCCGTTTCCAGAAGGGTACGGGAATTCTATCAGCCCGTAAAATTTCTTTTTCTGATGGTCGATCACCGCTTCAAACGCTTTTTCAGCTTCCCAGATTTTCTGCCATTTTGCTTCGATTTCAGCCGGCCTGTATTCAAAAATTTTTTCCTTCAAGGTCATTCCCTCCTGTCCGATAAATCGACGTACGGCTGTTTTCTTCCCACATTTTTATATGCCGGTCTGATGATGCGGTTGCTGACCGCCAGTTCCTCCAGCCGGTGCGCGCTCCAGCCGGCAATCCTGGAGATCGCAAAAATCGGCGTAAATAACTCTTTTGGGATATTCAGCATTGAATAGACCAGACCGGAATAAAAGTCTACGTTTGCACACATTACCTTTGAGGAGTTTTTATATTCCTCGAAAGCCGACGGCGCCAGCTCCTCCACCGTCTTATAAAAGTTAAACTCTTCCTCCCATTCGCCGCCGAGCGCAGCCGCAAGCTCTTCCGCCTTCCGCTTCAGGAGCTTGGCCCGCGGATCGGACTTTGTGTATACGGCATGTCCAATGCCATAAATCAATCCCGATCCATCGTACGCCTCTTTATTAAGCAAACGAATCAGATAATCCTTGATTCTGCCTTTATCCCGCTTATCCCCGACATGCGCTTTGATGTCCTCCATCATGTCCATTACCTTGAGGTTTGCGCCGCCGTGCTTCGGCCCTTTTAAAGCGCCGATCGCCGCCGCAATGGCAGAATACGTGTCCGTTCCCGTCGAGGTCACAACATGGACGGTAAAAGACGAATTGTTGCCTCCGCCGTGCTCGGCGTGGAGTACGAGGGCAAGATCGAGGATTTCCGCCTCCAATTTCGTATACCTGCTGTCCGGCCGAATCATTTGAAGCAGATTTTCCGACGTAGAAAGGCCCTTTTGCGGATTATGGATATACAGGCTCTTGTCATAATAATAATGATTTCTCGCCTGATATGCGTACGCGGTCATTGTCGGCATCTGTCCGATCAGACGGATACACTGCCGCAGTACGTTTTCATATGAAATATCGTCCGGATTGCTGTCATAGGAATAGGAGGCCAGCGCACAGCGCGCCAGTTTGTTCATGATATTGTTGCTGGGCGCCTTCATGATCATATCTTCCGCAAATCCGTCGGGCAGCTTTCTGCACTCGTCCAGAAGGGATTTGAACTCTTCAAGCTGTCGGTCATCCGGGAGCTTCCCAGTAATCAGAAGGTATGCGGTCTCTTCAAAGCCGAACCGCCGGTCCTTTTCAAAGCCGTCCACCAGATGCTCGATACTGATTCCTCTGTATAAAAGCTTGCCGTCGATCGGAACCTTTTCATTTTCCTCCATGATGTACGCACGTACGTCGCCGATGCTGGTCAGTCCTACCAGAACGCCCGTACTGTCTGCGTTCCTCAGTCCCCGCTTGACGTTATATTTCTGATACAGCGCCGGGTCAAAGGAATCCGATGCGACTGCCGTTTCCGACATATCTCGTATAAAATCCTCATAATGCGCAAAGATCGAATCACTGTACTGATGATACATGTCCCATTCCTCCAAAATGAAATGCGAAAGCCATTATATCTTTTCCAGATATAATGGCTTATTGTATTAAATCGTGGAGATTCTGTCAATCGTTTCTTAATCCTCGTCCTCGCTCATATGCCGCTTTGCTTCTTCGATGATCTTCTGCGCGATATTGTCCGGCACTTCCTCATACCGGGCAAATTCGGTGTCGAAGGAGCCTCTTGCCTGCGTCATCGAGCGCAGATCCGTCGCGTATTTGAACAGCTCCGCATACGGCACTTCCGCAACGACCTCCTGCATGCCATTTTCCAACGGATTCATGCCGAGCACGCGGCCTCTTCGCTTGTTCAGGTCTCCGATTACATCTCCCATATAACGATCCGGAATATATACCTTGACGCTTTCCACGGGCTCCAAAAGCACTGGAGCCGCCTGTTTCATGCCCGCTTTAAACGCAATCTTCGCAGCGGATACGAACGCAACCTCTTTGGAATCGACTGGATGATATTTTCCGTCTACCAAGGTCGCCTTCAGATGGACGACTGGATATCCTGCAAGCACGCCGTGCCGGACACTTTCCTGCAGCCCCTTCTCCACAGACGGGAAAAACTGCTTCGGCACCGCGCCGCCGAACACACGCTCGCAGAATTCCAGTTCTTCTTTCTCCCCGGGTTCAAATTCAATCACGACCTTTCCATACTGCCCTGCGCCGCCGGATTGCTTCTTATGGAGCCCCTCCGCAGAGACCTTCTTGCGGATCGTTTCTCTGTACGGGATTTTCGGATCCTCAAGCTGAACGGATACGCCGTACCGGTTCTTCAGCTTATTTACGATTACGTCGATATGCTGGTCTCCGAGGCCGGAAATCAGCATCTGCCCGGTTTCCGCGTTCTGATAAAAGCTGATCACAGGATCCTCGTCCCGCAGCTTGCTGAGGCTGGAACTGATCTTTTCCTCGTCGCCTCTGGCCTTCGGCGCGATGCCGAGCGTCAGCTGAGGCTTCGGGAAAACGGTGGGCGCCAACAGAATCGGATTCGACTTGGAGCCGAGCGTATCGTTAGTGACCGTCACGTTCAGCTTGGCAACGGCACCCAGATCGCCGCAGACCAATTCCTTAACGGGGATCTGTTTCCTGCCGCGCAGCACGAAGATCTGTGCAATCCGTTCGTCTGCCCCCTTGTTTGCGTTATATAAAACCGTATCGGGCTTCAGCGTACCCGAGCAGACGCGGAAGAGCGACAGGCGGCCAACGAAAGGATCCGCAATCGTTTTGTAAACAAACAGCGTGGGATGCCCGTCGGGATCGGGCTTCATCTGCTTCTGCGCTCCGCTGGCGTCCGTATAGTCGAGAACCGTGCGTTCAAGCGGGGACGGCATATAGTCCACGATAAAGTCCATCAGCTTTTTAATACCGATATTTTCATAGGCGGAGCCAAGCAATACCGGAGCACATGTACAATGATTAATCGCAATTTTAAGTCCTCTGATGATTTCTTCCTTCGTGAATTTTTCGCCGCCGAAGAACTTTTCCATCAGCGCGTCGTCGGTTTCCGCTACGATTTCGGAAAGATTATTATTGATTTCCTCCGCCTGCGCTCTCAGCTCCTCGGGCATTTCGCATTCGGTAAGGTTCCCGTCCTGATCAAACATACTGGCTTCCATTGTGATGCCGTCCACAATTCCGACTAATTTGTTATTTTTGCGGATCGGAAGCTGCAGCGCAACGCAGGACCTGCCCAGCACGTCTTTCAGCTCGCCGTATATTTTATCGAAATCCGCCGTATCGTCGTTCATTTTGTTGACAAATATGACGCGCGGCAGATTTCTGCTGTTTGCAAAATCCCATGCCTTCTCTGTTCCAACGGACATCGCGCCCGCGGCGACAATTACTGCGGAATCAGCTACGGAAACGCCCTCGAGCATTTCTCCCGCAAAGTCAAAATATCCAGGAGTATCTATAATATTTACAGTAGAATTCTTCCAGTCGAAGGGGGCAATCGCCAGGCTTACAGATGCCTGCCGTCGAATTTCTTCCTGATCATAGTCAAGTACGGTGTTGCCCTCGTTAATCCTGCCGAGGCGGTCCGTCGCGCCTGCGTTATACAGCATGGCTTCTGCGGCGGATGTTTTGCCGACGCCGCCGTGCCCCAGCAGAACAACATTTCGTAAATCAGAACTTTTCATATACATTCCTCCTAAGAATAAAACATTATATAAATGAAAAACAGGTCCATATGAAGTTTTGAGTGCTTGTACAATAATAGATAAATTGTAGCATGCTTTTGCACACCTGTCAATGTGGTTTTACGGTGAGACGCAGATGCCGACCGGCTCCAGGACCTCTGCGGATGCTGTGTAATACGTTTTCCCATCGCGTTCCACGAACGATGCGGAGGTTCTTAAAATTTGAGCGTTGTCCGGAATTGCGGCGTCAAGGGCGCTCTCCGCTTCCGTTCTCGCTTTGATTTTCGCTTCTTCTTCTGTAAGCGAAACCGTTTCCCATTTCGTTTCTCGCTTGATTAATGTCGCCGTTCCGAACGGAAGCGATCCGTCCGCTCCGGCGTAGTTTTCGCTGTAAATGCTGTCGTAGGAGGTAAAATCCTCTTTTCCCCAGTTCCAGGGCAGCCATTTCCAGGAGGGCGCGTCGATTTTCAGTCCGAACAGCAGAAGGGAATGGAGCGTCTGTGTTTTCCCGGTCGGGCGAAGGATTTCCGTCTCTGATCTGACCTCGACCTCCGTCCTATACCAGACGCAGCCCAAAATATCGGCCTTTGCATGTTTTCCCTCTCCACTTACGACGATTTGACCGGCAAGCGCCGTATCGCCGGTGCTGACAACCTGCGTTCCCTGCTCCACCGTGACTTTATACAAAAGGCAATCCTTTGAAACGGCGATATTGCAGGGTTCGCCTGCCGCAATGGTTTCCCCCGTTTTTTCTTCATAAAACGTCCCCTCTTCCAGCTGGACGCTGAGCGTCATGCCGCGTTTCTGTACGCCAACCCAGCTCAGGTTCTTCTGATGAAGCAGAAGCTGTTCGGCAAGTGCTTTTGTATTGATATTAGACAAAAGGCTGCCGCGTTTTACACCGAATTCATTCATGAGCGATTGTGTTCTGAGGCGGTCCGCCGCGTCGCCTCCCTCGATCCGGATGCTCCATACCATCGAGCTCATCATGCAAAAAAGAGCCGTCAGCAATACAGACAGAATCAGCAGCGTCTTACGTGCCCGGTATCGCCGCAGCGTATAGATCAGACCGTTTTTTTTCAGTATTTTAACCTTCACATGGGATTTTCTCGCCGCAGACCTTACGTTTTTTTTAAAATCTCCTGCCAGCAGGAACAGCGTAAATTCATGCTCTGAGATGCGTGTCAGCCGCCATACAGCCAGACGCCTGCGCAGGCAGATATTGATAAATTTCTGCGGCTGTTCCCCTGTGATTTTAATCTCTACGTAATTCTGTATGTAGCTCATGAATCTATACATCGTATCCGTAACTCCGTTTCAGTCTTTATAGGCAATTCGATCGATGCAGCCCTTTATGGATATGTATTCATCGTTGATTTCCGTAATCTCCAGATTTTTTCCGCAGACGCAGATGATCCCGACGGCGCTGAGAATCTGGATTTCCTCGCCGCTGAAGCCGCACAGTCCCTTATGGGAAAGAATCTGCACCCGGGTTTTTCCATATAGGCGCATCGATGGAATATTCATGCCAGGTCCTCCGGATCTCCAAATTCATACCCCTGCCTCCTGGCTTCCTGAATAATCGAGGCCAGTGCGTCTGCGTTGTCCTTTGAAACGGCGTGCAGAAGCAGGACCGCTCCGTTATGAAAATTTTCCGTGACGGATTGAAAGGCGTAATCCGCTCCTTTTTGCTCGTCGGTCAGCCAGTCCTTGTATGCAAAGCTCCACATAATGCATTTATAATTTAGGCTGTTCGCAATTTCAAGCACCTGGCTGTTATACTCCCCCTTCGGCGGACGCAGAAAGCGCATGTGCCGGCCGAATTTGTTGTAAAACAGGCGATCAAGCTCGAGGATCTCATTTTCGCATTTTTCATAATTGAGCTCCGGCAGCGAATAGTGACGCATCGTATGATTCCCTACCTCGTGGCCCTCTTCCAGCATTCTGCGTATGATTGCGTCGTTTTTATCAAAATAATCACCGGTAATGAAAAAAATCGCCTTTACGTTTTCCTGCTTGAGCGTATCGAGAATGGCCTCGGTATACCCGTTTTCGTACCCTTCGTCAAAGGTTAGGTACATTTTGTTTTCATTTACGTCGCCTAGATACAAGCCGCCGCCGGACAGCAGGATTTCGGTGTCGTCCTGCGCAGCTTCAGGGATGGAGCCGTTTTTGCCTCGGCACAGTCCCCACCTGCAGATGGATTTGTCGCTGTTCGTGCTCGTTTCCACGATTTCCACTGAATACGGATTTTCCTCTGCCTCGTAAAAAATTTGTAAAACCGGATACGTCAGCAAGGCCATGAGCAGCAGTACCGGCATGGCGATATATAATTTCGAGCGCATAAAAATCGGCACCCCTTTCCAATATTGTTGTACAACAATATCTATGCCGGGGCGCCGTCAATTATTCGGGCTTTCGATTTATTCCGCGTTTTGGAGCAGTCCAGTTACGATATCCTGCGGTTTGCAGGCGTCGATGATGATGTCGCTCAAAGTCGTATAGGTGACTTCGCAGGTGTTTTCATTTTTCAAGTTGGCCAAGGGGCCGTTTCCGCTTAAAAGCACGCCGCTGAGCAGAGCCTGCGGCTGTCCGATCGCGTAAATTTCGAATTTCTGGGCTTCGGTCTGCCGGCCGTTAATGACGACGTAATTTCCGACCACCCGGATTTCCGTCATGGCGGTGATCCGTTCTCCGTTGATGGAAATCGCCTGTGCCGTGGAAGTCTTCAGCTCGTTGATAATCGTCAGAAGGTGGCGCTGTAAGGTAGAAGGATACATTTCTTCCTGAAGGACAATCGAGATATAGATTCCGTCTCCCGTTACTTTTGTAGTGCCGCAGAACATTTTGATCTTATTCAATTCCTCTTCCAGCTTTTTGATCTGTTCCTCGTTTGTGGCACTTTCCAGAAGCGCAACCTTCTGTTCCAGCTCTTCTTTTGCGGTAAGAAGTCCCTCGTTCTCCTGGATCAGCTTCAGCTGCTGGGCCTGCAGGGAAGCAATTTTATCGGAATCGGAGCTTGTAATATTTTCGGCGGCGCTGAGGCTCTTATATTGAATAGAAATGATGATTCCCAGCACGACGCATACGAGCGTAATCGCCGTATTCCGGATAATTACAGCACGCTTTCTTCTCTTTCTGATATTCCTATTTCTGATAATGACGCTTACTTCGCTGCTGTCTTCCAGCTCATTGGGATTGTCAAATTGTTCCGTCATTGTTAGCACCGTACCCTTTTATTCAGATTCCGTAAGTAAATCAATAGAGTCTTCATAGGATTTGTTGTATTTTTTGATAACGATCTGCTCTTTGATCACCGGATCCACAATCAAATTCTCCTTCAGCATGGTCTCATAAATCGCGCTGCTCTTGACGGCTGCCAGGAGCGTCTGAGGATCTCCGATGGCTTCGATGTGATAGGGAGCGAACAGCTTCGTATTGTTCACGCGGATGCTCGGCCCCAGACACAGCGTTTCGGACATAGCCACGATCCGCTCTCCGTTTACCGAGATGGCCTGTGCGCCGGCAATCCGTAAAATATTGATGATTTCATTTATGTAAATATCATGCACGATGAACGTGGACATGGATTCGTATTTTTTCTGTGCATCGTCAAGGCCGATATCGATGCCAGGACCTGATACCGTTGTCAGGCCGGCGTAGAATTTATACTGTTCTACATCCGTTTCGTATTTTTTGTAGAGCTCGTAAAACTGCTTGTCGTTTTCGTAAAGGCTTTTCATTTCGGCGTTGTACTTGTCCGATAGAACGGCGTACTGCGCTTTATTTTCGGCGAGCTCGGCTTCCAGCTGAGCGATTTTCTCTTCATACTGCGCAATCTGCTCTTGCTTTGCGGATTCCGTTTTCTTTTGCTCCATCGCCACTGATTTGATCTGGGCGGATATGACAAAGCCCAGCAATACCAAAATCAGCATTACACACGATGCATTTTGCAGTCTAGTTCTTTTCTGTCGTTTCTCCATATCCCGCGCCGGCTTCCTCCGCAGAATGCAAAATTTCTTTTTCAGTATAATCGGTTTTGTTTTTTCTGTCAATTGACATTAAATTGCGGATCGCCTATAATTTTACCGCTTTAAATTTAAAGGATCGGGTGGATGCGTCATAGAAAAAAAACAGTATACTGCTGCGATTTACACACTGGGCTGCAAGGTAAATTTTTATGAAAGCGAGGCCATTGCCGCGGCGTTTGCCGCGCGGGGCGTCGAGCTCCGGGAGTTTGACGATCTCTGCGATATATATGTCGTCAATACCTGTACCGTTACCGCGGATAGCGATCGGAAAGCGCTCCGCGTCGTGCGCCGCGCGATCCATAAAAATCCGAACGCTTTTATTGCTGTCACAGGATGCTTGGCACAGACCCGGCCGGAATTGATTTCAAAAATCGAAGGAGTAACGTTGATTACCGGGAACGAGAACAAAACGGTGGTCGCGGAACGCATTTTAGCGGCCGCAAGCAGCGGGTGCCGGGAGCAGTCCGTTTCCATATTGCCTTTCTCGCATACGCTCTGCGATGTTTCTGTCGATACCTTTCATCGGACGCGCGCTTATATCAAGATTGAAGACGGCTGCGGGGCGCGCTGTTCGTACTGCATCATCCCAACGGCGCGCGGGCCCGTTCGCTCGAAGCCGCGAGCTGCCGTTCTGCGAGAAGTTCGTACGCTTGTCAACGGCGGCTGCAAGGAAATCGTTTTGACTGGCATCGAGATTTCCTCCTACCAATTTGACCTGCTTGCGCTTCTTTCCGAGCTTGACAGGGTGGACGGGCTTGAACGGATCCGCCTTGGCTCTCTCGATCCGTTTTTTATCCGGAAGGACGTTGCGGACGCGCTGAAAACCGTCGAAAAGCTTTGCCCGCATTTTCACATTTCACTTCAGAGCGGCAGCAGTAAGATTCTTGCCGCCATGCGCAGAAGATATAATAGTCAGACGGCGATGGAGCAGATTTTATATCTGAAATCGCTTTTCCCGGACTGTAATTTATTCGCCGATGTCATTACCGGATTCCCGGGAGAGACGGAGGAAGACTTTCTGGAGACGGTACGTTTTCTAGAAGCAGTCCGCTTTCTGCACGTGCATATTTTTCCGTATTCACAGCGTGCCGGAACAGCGGCGGCCCAGTTGGAGGGGCAAATCCCCAAGGCCGTCAAAAAGCAGCGTGCCGCTCAGTTGGCTTCAATGCAGGCTTCCATAAAAGCTTCCCTGCTTTCGGAATTCGTATCTTCGGGGAAAAAAGCGAACGTCCTTTTCGAAACTTGGAAAGACGGGTTTCTCAAAGGACATTCTGAAAATTTTATTGAATTTGTCTGCGCGTCAGATCAGAATCTGCGCGGAAAAACGGGAACGGTAATCCCGCTCAGTACGGACGGAGAAACGGTGACCGGTTATTTGTCCTCATCGTCCTCTTCCGCATCGTCGATGTAATTGTTGTCGAATTCCTCTTCCTCTTCGATTCTGTCCTCGGCCGCGTCCTCATCATCCTCTTCTTCGCCTTGATTCTTTTTGTTTTTGTCAAGGTCAATAAAGAATTGAGCCAGATATGCGACGCAGAACAGGGCGATTCCGAGGAACTGTGTTTTGAAGAAGCCGATGCCCTTCACGGTAAACAGAAGAAACGCGACGGCTACAAGGAACAATACGATTTTTATAACCGTTTTTACTTTATAAGAATTTTCATTTTTAAATCTGGACGCGTTGTCGATCAGCGGGAAAACAATATCCACCAGCGCAACCGAAATCAAGGCAAGTGACATGGAAGCGAATAGGATCGCCGACTGGGCGCTTTCCGGAAAAACTTCAAAGAAAGCCAGAAGTACGAATACGATGGAAATCATCAATACAACAATGAATATATTCGTAAGTAACGTTCTTTTTCTCATATATGAAACCCCTTCGATATAATATTTATATCAATTCTACATAGAAATACAACTGATGTCAAATCATTTTTTTACGATGCTTTTGACGTCTTCTGGGGATGAAAGCTCGGTTTGTTCTCCCGTCGCCATATTTTTGATTCGAAGGATTCCTTTTTCGCGTTCTTCGCTTCCGACGACTATGACATAGGGAATCCCCAGCTTATTGGCATACGTCAGCTTCTTCGACAGCTTTCCTTCGTTCAGATATACCTCAACGCGATAACCGGCATTGCGAAATGCCGTGGCCTTTTCCAGCGTATAAGAAACCGTGTCCTCCATTGGAATAAAAAGAATTTCGGTCGGTGTGCAGGCGCCGTCGCAGCTGATTGCGCCCACCTCGTTGAGCTGATAAAACAGGCGCGACAGTCCGATGGAAATTCCTACCCCGGGAAGACTTTGTCTGGTGTAATTCGATGCCAGCTCATCATAGCGCCCGCCGGAGCAAATGCTGCCGAGCTGCGGATAATCGGTGAGAAGCGTCTCATACACCGTGCCCGTATAATAATCGAGGCCTCTTGCGATTTTCAGACTGATTGTAAAATATTGTTCGTCTACGCCGAGCGCTTTTATATTCCCGCAGACCGCCTCCAGCTCTGCAAGGCCCTGCGCATACGCTGCGTTTGAAATGTTTTTTGACTTCAGCTGTGAGAGGATCTCCTGAATGCTGCCTGATATGCCGATAAAGTCAAGCAGCGCTTCCGCCGGTTCTGCGCCGATTCCAATTGCCACGAGCTCCCTTTTGACATTTTCTCTGCCGATTTTATCGATTTTATCTATGATCCTGAGCGCTTCGACGTGGTCGCGTATTCCCAGATGCGCAAAGCAGCCGTTGAGCAGCTTCCGATTATTGATCATGATTTTAAATTTTCCGATATTCAGCGCTTTAAATGTTGAAAAAATTACACTTACGATCTCCGCGTCATTTACGATTCCAAGCGTGCCATTTCCGATGATGTCAATATCGCACTGGTAAAATTCTCTGAATCTCCCTTTCTGTGGCTTTTCACCGCGATAGACCTTGCCGATATGATATCTGCGGAACGGGAAGGTAAGATCACCGTAATGCTGCGCTACATACCTCGCCAGAGGAACGGTCAGATCAAAACGCATGGCGATATCGCTGTCGCCTCTGCTGAAGCGATATACCTGTTTGGCTGTTTCTCCGCCGCTTTTCGCCAGCAAGATTTCCGCTTTCTCTAGTACCGGCGTATCAAGGGGGATAAAGCCATAACTTTCGAATGTATTTTTGATGGTATCCATCATGTGCGTCATCATCATCTGTTCTCTGGGAAGAAGCTCCAGAAAGCCGGATAATATGGTGGGTTCCGTTATTTTTTTCTTTTCCTGCGTTGTCTGGTTCTCAATCATTCTGATCTTTTCCTTCCAAATTTCCGTTCAATATAAAAATCCGAACCTGCGGCATGCAGATTCGGATTTCCGTGGTGATCTATCGGAGGCTCGAACTCCGGACACCCTGATTAAAAGCCAGGTGCTCTACCAACTGAGCTAATAGATCACGTCCAAGGCTTTGCTTCTGCAAAGCGCTAGGATATAATACAACACCGGACAGGCGTTGTCAATAGTCTTTTAAAAATTTTCGAAAACGCTACTCCGCGGAGACCTCTACTCTCTCGAGAAGCGACGTCGGAACGCGAAGCACCGGCCGTATGCCCTCAGTCGTATCATGTACGGAATAACCGCCCTCCGTTACAGTACCCGCGCGATTGACGCCAAGCATATACGTCTTCGCACCCGGGTCTCTCAGCCACCAGTTCGCCTCAGAATCCTCGCCCACGGAAACGCCGCGTGCTACGGCATAATCCGTGGCATACGCCATTGCATTGATTTCACTGTCTTCCGCTTTAAAATATTCTTCAAACTCAGCCGCGGAGAGAAGATATATTTTATCGGTGGTGCTTGCTCCCCCGTCCGTACCGTATGTTTCGTTGTCCGCCGCGGTAAGACTGACCGTCTGAATGCGGCTGATTTCGTCGCTTGTAAACGCTCTGTTGATAAAGTTCAATTGCGTATTATATGCCGAACCCGTTCTCGCGTCATAATCTCCCGTTCCGTTAAGCCAGTCGCGTATGGATGATGTTTCCCATGTGCATTCACCGTAAAGATCGCTGTATTTTCTGCCGCCGTCTATCACTTTATTGGAAATAATAATACTGTCGGATCCAACCGTCTCCAGAACGATCCATTGAAGAGGCTCCACCAAGAACAGGTCTTCCCCGCATTGCATATAGTATTGTTCTTCCTGCCTGACACCGTCAACTTTTGCCGCGTATATGAAGTATCCCGTCTCAAGATCATATCTCGCATACATGGTTTCGTCATCGCATTCGTTCCATAATCCCGTTTCCTCGTCGATCGTAACCTTGCTCTTGATATCACTTTGAATCTTACTGTCCGCTTTCGACTGAGGATATACGCCGAACTGCATCAGCTTGTCCGCGGAAACCTCTTCCTGTTTTTCAAAAGACGGATCGCCGCCATTTGCCGACCAAGTCGATACACCTTTCTCCGTACTTTTACAGCCCGCAAGCAATAAAACCGAAGCAAGAATCCCCGCTAATAATATTGCAGGCAATAGCCTTCTGCGTGTCATAGATCTGATTCCTCCTAATACGAGTGATACTCAATATACTGTTGAAGTATACATTTTATTGTATTCGATGTCAATAAATAAATATTGTATTTTCGATTAAAAGTAGCGTCTCGGGCCGCCGCTCGTTTTTTCCCTGACAGACTTCTTTTTAGGGAAAAAATTTTTAAGTATTAATTCAGTAGCCCACACATATACTTATTTTGTAAACCGCAGCGAGTACAGGGTTACTATTTATAAGGGAGGTATTTCGGTGGATAGATTTGATATTTACCAGCAAATAGCGGAGAGAACAAACGGAGATATTTATATTGGCGTGGTAGGTCCCGTCCGCACGGGCAAGTCTACTTTTATTAAACGTTTTATGGATTTATTGGTGATTCCGAATATCACGGATACCTTCGAACGCGACAGAGCAATCGACGAGCTGCCGCAGAGCGCTTCGGGGAAAACGATCATGACGACGGAGCCTAAATTCATCCCGAATGAAGCCGCGAATATTACGATCGACGGTAATATCAAGCTCAAAGTGCGCTTGGTGGACTGTGTGGGCTATCTTGTCGAAGGAGCGCTCGGTCATTTGGAAAACGACGTCCCGAGAATGGTTGATACTCCCTGGTTTGAAGAAAAAATTCCGTTTGGTGAAGCGGCGGAAATCGGCACTAAAAAGGTGATTACGGAACATTCCACAATCGGCCTCGTGGTTACAACGGACGGAAGCATTACCGATATCGCACGTAGCGAGTATGAGGAAGCCGAAGAACGAGTCATTACAGAAATGAAAAACACCGGGAAGCCCTTTGCTATTTTACTCAACTGCATTGACCCGACGCAGGAAGAAACACTTGCAATCAGAGAAATGCTCGGAGAAAAATACGGTGTTCCCGTCTTACCTGTAAACTGCAGCTCAATGTCTCAGGAAGATATCAATGATATTATGCAAACTGTACTGTATGAATTTCCAATCTGTGAAATTGGAATCAATATTCCGTCCTGGATGGTCAGCCTGGATTATAACGAAGCTCTGAAAGCATCTCTGACAGACGCAATCCGAGATTCGTTTGAATCGGCTTCAAAAGTCAGACATATCAACAAATGTGTGGAAGCTCTGGAAAATTATCCCTTTATAAAAAAAGCCACCGTTTCCTCCATAAACGCAGGAAGCGGCTGTTCTTTAGTCGAGCTTCAATTGCCGGACGAATTATTTTACCAAATTTTGTCCGATCGTTCAGGCCTCGATATTACCGACGACAAAGCGCTTGTTTCAATGATCAAAGATCTGGGCCGTATTAAAAGAGAGCATGAGCGAATCGAATATGCGCTTCGAGAGGTAGAACTAAAAGGGTACGGAATCGTGATGCCTACAATCGAAGAGATGCATCTGGAAGAACCACAGATTGTAAAGCAAGGAAACCGATTCGGAGTAAGGTTACGTGCACACGCCCCTTCTATTCACATGATCAAAGCCGATATCGAAACCGAAATCGCACCCTTTGTCGGAACGGAAAAACAGTCCGAAGAGCTTGTAAATTACATATTAAACGAATTCGAAGGCAATCCGCAGTCTATATGGACGTCTAATTTATTTGGCAAGCCGTTAAACGAACTGATGGGAGAAGGACTCCAAAGCAAATTGAACCGGATCCCCGACGAAGAACGCGTAAAGCTTCAGGAAACGATACAGCGTGTCATTAATGAAGGCAGCGGCGGTCTGATCTGCATAATCCTGTAAATAAAAAACTGCGGCCTTTCAAAGCAGCCGAGCCATACAGTCTCCGCGGGTACGGGCCTCCGTCTCCGCGGTCTTCTTTTTCTATTCCGTCCGTTTTCTGATTTTTTTTGCCTTTTGTATATTTTCCACGCCGTATATAACGCCCTGCGGCAGCTTTCCCGCCGCCAAACCGCAAAATACTGTTTTGATCCAGCCGACATCCAAGTAATCCCGCTCCGTAAGATCCAGCACAATAAGATTTTTGCCCAATTCGATGCCGATTTCTCGATAAGCCGTCAGTTTTTCCTCCCATCGTTCCCGGTAGTCTTTTCGATCCATCATTCCCAATATTTCCATATAATATTTTCTTCCGCCCACTTGCAGCAGAAAATCGCAGTTTAAAGCTGCCTCTGGCATATAATACTCATAAATATACGGAATTTCCAAAGTATTTAGGATTTCTGCCACCAGCAGCTCGGCACGTGAGCGTACCGAATCGCCCCGCGTCGTCTGTATGATTTTTCCAGATCGCAGGTAAAACAGTCTCTGCGCATCGCTTTCAAACGCTGTATTGATCTGTTTTTTTGTGCCGTATCTTGCAATCATTGTTTTCTCTATCGAATTTTCTCGGCACGATTCCATGCTTCTGCGTCCTATTTCATATTTGAATCCAAGATTTCTGGCGATTTCCTTGGTAATTTCCCTTTCGCGCCTTCGTTTTCCAAAATTTAAGCGTTCTCTCGTTTCTTTTGCCAATTTCTCCAGTTCTCGTACAGAATCCTCTATATATTTTTTATAACGCAGCTTGTCTCGAATTCCTGGCAAATTTTCCGGAATTCGATAATCGTTAGGATCATAGGTTCCGTATTTCTTCCGAAGCTCTTCCTGGCTGTGCGGCTTCACACGCTTACTCACATGGAACTGTTTTCCGTCCACATCAATATTATCATAAAAATTTGCATACTTTCGCAAGCCTTTCGTTTTGCTTTTGTATACCCGGCGAGTTACCTTTGTCACTACGCTCCCTCTTGGATAATTTGCAAAATTCCTCATTTCCTCGCGCAAAAAGATAAGCTGTCCTTCATATTTCTCTAAAAGCAGCAAATTTCTTCCACGGTCCGACTCATGATAACGCAGCAATGCAATCCTCTCCCCTCAGAGAAAAAAGTGCTTATAGTTTATCATGCTCTCGTCTGAACTTCAACAAGTTTCTTTTTCCTGATTCTCCAGTTTTTGCCTTTTTCAGCTCTTCAAAAATTGCTTTTTCCCTAAGGTCCCGACTTTTAGGGAAAAACCTACCGACCTGCTCCGGGCCGGGCGGGCGCCAAGGACCGTCAGGCTTTCTCTGCCCACGCCGACAGACGGTTCAAGCCGGCTTTGCTGCCGGATATAAACAGAATATCTCCTTTCTTGAACACATAATCCGGATGAATGGTTTCGATTAAGGTGCCGCTGTTTTCTATCGCAATGATATTAATGCCAAATTCTTTTCGAAGATTGACCGATAGAACGGTTTTTCCAATAATTCTATCCGGAATCATCAGCTTTGAAATATTGAGCTGCTCGCTGAGCTGAATGAAATCCAGCATTCTGGAGGTTTCCAGTCGGTGCGCAAGACGGATCGCCATGTCACGTTCCGGATATACAACCTCGGCGCCGAGCTTTTCAAGTATTTCACCGTGCTCAAGACTCGTCGCCTTTGCGATTACTGCAGGTACTCCCAGACTGACCAGATTCAGCGTGGTCAGAATGGATGTGTCCATCTGCTCCCCAATGCAGACCACCGCGACATCACAGTTCTGTATCCCCGTTTCGGAAAGTGACTTTTTATCGAGACTTTTTACCACATAGGCGTTTTCGGTATAATCCCGCAGTTCGCGCACTTTTTCCTCGTCTCTGTCTAAAGCGACCAGGTCGGCGCCGGAGGTAGCGAGCTCCATTGCAAGCGCATAGCCAAATCGTCCCAGACCGACGATCCCATAAGTGTCTTTTTCTTTCTTTGCTTTGTTAAACATTTTCATCCTCCTGTTATCCTATTGCAATATTTCCTTCCGGATAGCTGGTACGGTCGCCTTTTGTGAAATACCACAGAGACGCGATCGTCAGCGGGCCGAGTCTGCCGATGTACATGATCAGGATCGACAGCAGCTTGCTGCCATCACACAGTCCAGTTGTAATACCGGTAGAAAGGCCGACCGTTCCGAATGCGCTTGTGACCTCAAACAGCGCATCCATCAGCGAAATTTCCGGTTCCATAGCAACCATCAAATAAGTGCCGGTTACTACAACGCCCAGCGCAATCAGAGTAATCACCGCAGCTTTCCGGAACGCATCGGACGGAACGGCATACCGGAAGCCCTTTTCCGATTTATTGGTTGCCGCGGATTTAATCCCTTGCAGCAGCACAAAAAACGTACTGGTCTTGATACCGCCGCCGGTAGATCCGGGAGACGCGCCGATAAACATCAGCACCGTCAGAACAAGCAGACCGGCATTTGAAAATGTGCCGAGCGGATACGTGGAAAATCCTGCGGTTCTTGCCGAAACGCTGTGAAAAAAGGCTCCGAGCCAAGTAACATGCTCTGTCAGCTTAATGAGAATCGTCCCCGCGACGATCAGAACCGCGCTGACAGAAAGCACCACCTTTGTATGCATCGAAAATTTCTTCCAGCGAAACCGTTTGCTTATGATCTCGCGGATCACCAGAAACCCGATGCCGCCGAAGAAAATCAAACCGCATGTCACGAGGTTCAGCAGCACATTGTCCTGATACGGAATCAGATTCTGAAAATTTCCCAAAATATCAAAGCCCGAGTTATTAAATGCCGCAACCGAATGGAACAGACTGATCCCGGCAGCACGCAGCGGCGGATAATCCTGTACGAAAACCAAAAAGCTCAGGACGGCTCCGCTGAGCTCAAACGCCAGCGTTGTCAGAAACACGCTTTTGATAAAACGAACTGTGCCCTTTCCGGAGTCCAGGTTCATCGCTTCCCGTATAATGTTCCGGCCTTTTAGGTTTATCTTCTTCCCCATCGCCAGAATCACTCCTACGCCTACCGCCGTCACTCCCAGGCCGCCGATCTGTATCAAAGCGCCCAGGAAGAACTGTCCCAGCGGTGTGAAGGTATCCCCCGCGTCAATAGCGATCAGTCCAGTAACGCAGACGGCGCTGGTGGAAGTATACAGAGCGTCGATATATCGCACTGTTACCCCATCCTGTATGCTGCACGGCAGGCTCAGCAGCACAGAACCCAGCAGAATGACAAGAGCAAAGCCCAGCGCAATAATTCGGCCGGGAGACTGCCTTTTCAGCAATTGAAGCATCATTTTATACCCCCCATACAAACCATATGTAAAGATATCCAACAAAAACCGCCGACAAAGTGAATGGTACGCCGATTCGTAAAAAATCCCGCAATTTTACGGTTTCTCCGTTTTTACGCAGAATCCCGATAGCAGCAATATTTGCGGAAGCCCCAATAGGAGTAAGATTTCCTCCGAGCGTTGCGCCGATCAGCAGCCCGAAATAAAACACATACGGTTCCATTCCTGCTCCTCCGTTCATAAGTGCGGCGATGCCCTGCACAACCGGCAGCATCGTCGCCACATACGGAATATTGTCGATAAACGCAGACAGCAAAACCGATACGAAAACGATCAGGGTATATAAAAGGAACGGGTTATCACCGGATACCCTGTGGAACAAATCCGCCGCCGCATCAATGACACCGGCCGCTTTGACTCCCTCGATTACAATAAATAATCCGAAAAGCAGCAGCAGAGTATCGCGATCCAGTCCCTTCCATACGCGCCGGAACGGATCGCCGGATTTCTTTTTGATGCACTCCCGGACAATACCGATCAAGCACAAAGCGGTGCAGATCAGCCCGCTGCGCAATCCATAGAGAACCTGAAGAGCCGCATTTTCCGGCTCCGGCAGAAAAGATGCTGCAATTAGCAGGACGACCGTGCCGATCATTAAAAAGGACGGGAAGAGGTCCTTTACCTTTGTTTCCGCAGCGGCCGAAACCGGCTGCCGATTCTTTCGGAACAAAAACAGCAGCGCGCCGACAGACGCAAGCGCCCCAAGCTCCACGCCCCAGAAAATACCGGGCTTTCCGTTCATCCAGAAAAAATCAAGAAAGCTCATTCCGGCAAAGCCGCCCAGCAGCATGCTGGTGGTATCCCCCACCATCGTCGCCGCCCCCTGAAGATTGGACGAAACGGCAATGGCAATCAGCACAGGGACCGGAGATATTTTCAGCGCCTTTGAAATCGCCAGACCGACGGGCGCTACCATCAGGACCGTCGCAACATTATCCACAAACGCGCTGATAATTCCGGCGAACAAGGCCAGCACCGTAACCGCCCATTTAACATTTGGAACACGCGTGATCAAAAGCTCCGCCAGACGCGCCGGCATCCCGCTTTCAATAAACAGGAGGACGATTCCCATCGTTCCGGCAATCATAAGAAGCACATTGTAATCCACTGCCATCAGCGCCGCAGCCGGCGTAAGCTCATAGATGCCGCACAGGCCAAGAATCAGAAACACCGCCGCGCTGCAAAGCGCAATCCAAGGACGGTATTTTTGCAAAGAAAGCATCAGCGCATAGGTTATCAAAAAAATTGCCAGGGCCAAAATCATGACGGTTCCTCCCTCGCCGGAGAAGCTTTTTTATCCGTATCTTCCTCAATCATGCGGTATCCGACGCCAAGCTCGTTCAAAATATACGGATTATCTCCCGGTCTGCTGCCAAATTTCTTGCGGATATTCGCCATGTTTACCTGAAGTCGTTTCGTGCTGCCAAGATCCGTTCCGCCCCAGATTGCGCGGACGATAGACGCGTACGTCATGACTCTCCCGGAGGATTCAGAAAGCAGCGCGACAATATTATATTCCGTCTGCGTCAGCTTTACCTCCTGGCCGTCTACAAAAACCTGCCTGCGGTCATAATCGATGACCAATCCGCCGGCAGTGAATCTTCCGCCGGGCAGGGCTCCCGCCGCTGCCGCGTGACGGTTGCTCCGCAGAGCGGCACGAATGCGCGCAATCAGCTCTGCCGTCCCGAACGGCTTTGTAATATAGTCGTTCGCACCGAGATCCAGGGCAGTAACCTTATCCTGCTCCGTCGTTCTGGCAGACAGAACGAGGATCGGCGTGGCAAAATTTACCCGTACCGTCTTAATAAATTCAAGTCCGTCTTTGTCCGGAAGGCCTAGATCCAATATGACAAGATCCGGGTTATGCGATAGAAAAAGCGAAGTCCCCATGGTGCAGGTGCTCGCCGTCAGAACCTGGTAACCGTTTGTGTTCAGCAGCGTCTCCACGAAGCTGCTGATATTTGCCTCGTCCTCGATGACCAGAATTTTAAATTTATTGTTGCTCATGCTCGGAATCCTCCATTTCCAGCGAAAAACGGAATGTCGTGCCGCGGTTCGGTTTGCTCTCCACGCAGAGTTCCCCGCCGTGCGCTTTGATAATCGTGGCGCATACCGACAATCCGATTCCCATGCTGTGCTTGCTGCGGTCCACCGCAGGCGCATCTTTTTCCATGCTGCCAGAGAAAAGCGTATCCAGCTTTTCCTGCGGAATGCCGCAGCCATCGTCAATGACTTCAAATACCACGCGATTGCCAAGCGTAAACACCCGCAGGATAAGCTTTGTCATACCAAAAGCGTGATTCACCGCATTTTCCAGCAGGTTAATAAGAACCTGCTCGATCAGGATCGAATCCATAGGAATAATAATAAACGATTCCGGAATATCCGCCGTAACGCTCCATTCTGGATAATGCTTTCTGAATTTTACAAGGACAGCGTCAATGAGTTCTTCCAGAACGGTAGGCACCTTTTTCACAGAAACCGTTCCGCTGTTGATCCGCGTAACGGACAGAAGGTTTTCTACCATCCGATTCAGCCATTCCGCGTCTTCGCACACCTCGCTGAGAAGCTTCAGCTGCTGCTCTTTATCCAAAGAGTCATAATTTTCCATTATTGTAGAACAGGATCCATAGATCGATGTCAGTGGCGTCCGCAGATCATGGGAAACCGCTCTGAGCAAATTTGCCCGCATCTTTTCCTTTTCGTTTTCAGCGCGCATGCGCTCCTGATTTTTTACGTTGGTTGTGAGCGCGCTGGTCATAACGGCGACAAACAGCATTACAATCCCCGAGAACATATTTTCCGGCAGAGAAAAATTAAATTCAAAATACGGAAAAGTAAAGGCAAAATTAACGGCAAGCACACTGACCAGAGAGGCCGTAATGCCCCAAAGATATCCGTGCGTCACGAGCGAGACAAGAAATACCGCCATGACAAAAATCATCGGCGCCATTGCTTCTGTATCAAATGCTTTCTGTATCAGAACAACGGCTGCAAAGGATACCGTCAGAATCAGCAGCGTTAGTAACAGATCCTTTATGCAGCTTCGGAATTTCATCCTTTCCCCTCCCATATGAGTACCGTGCCATTATACCGCGGCTGCGCTTAAGATACGGCAAAGGTTATGCGCGCCGCATTCTAAAAAAACGCCCCGCATAGCTGCGGGGCCGCTTCTCGTTTTCAATCTTCGGTCACAAGGCCGATCCCGAGAATTTTACAAAGCTGCGCCATCGGCTCCGTAATATCCCCGTATGCGATGATATAATGCTGGCAGGCTACCCGCTGGGCGAACCGTTCCACATTCGGAAGCAAAATTTTCAGGCCGGGAAGCTGCGGCGCCGGCTGCGTCCAGCCTGCCTCCTCCCACTTTGCCGGCGTTTCTCCTCTGCCGCGGCACAGGTGCATATAATACCGGCCGCCCTCCGTCACAAGACGGCACATCGTCAGCTCGCCCGTTTTTACTTTTGAAACGTTCAGGATTCCTTCCGACAATTCGCCGAAGGCCGCGGGGATGACTGTAATTTCCCCCTCTGTCGCACCCTGTGGAATATAATCGGGAACGCCTGCAAGCACGCCGTCTTCAAAAAACTCATAAAATTCAAGATACGGCGCGCATTGCCCCGTCAGGGCCTTTACCATCAGCTGCGTCACGTTGCCGAGGCAATCGTTTTCCGGGATCGTGCAAAGATCGTCGCAATTTGCCAGCAGCATGAATACCGGCGCCGGAGGAAACCCAAGCAGCTTTTTCATTCCATCTACATCTTTCAGGGAAACTGCAGCGTAGCCCCGCTCTTTTGCAAGCGCGCTTACGGCCAGATAATAGCCGGCAGCCTGTTCCAGGCTTTCCTGCTTGGCGGGCTTCAGGAATTTCCAGCCGGACATCTGTTTTTCGATGATTTCAGCCTTTTCGCCAGGCGTTATCCGCTGATAGCGCTGTACGATTTCCAGAAGCTCGAACGTCTCGATCTCCGCTCCTATAACGCGTTTCAGAGAAACTCCGTCGCACAGCGTACCGTATAAGTTCATGTCCCGGTAACCGGCCATGCCGACACGCGCCGTGCGCAGCCAGGCGGCCGCGGCGGCGGCTCTTCCGAACGCTGCGACTGCTTTGGAACGCGTCGGCAGCCCCACGATGTCATAAACGTACCGGAATGTGTAGCCAAGCTCCTCCATCGTCTTCCGAAGCGCGGACGTTCCCGCCTGATCGGCCGTCGTCACCAGTCTGCCGTCCTCCATCCAGCCGCAAAGGCCCCATAATACCATAGGCTTGTGGCGGAATCGCTCTGCAATCTTTATCACGGCATGCGTCGGAATCCAGCCGGCGATGCAAAGCACCAGGAAATCAAACGTCTCGGTCTGAAGAACGGAAAGCGCGTTACCAATATCCTTTTCCGCATAATCGTCCGTCACGGGGTACACGGATACGAGGGAGACGCCCTCCTGCTTAAGCGCCTCCTCGGCCGCGGCACATTTTCTGACAATAATTTCTGTCGGCGTATTTACTTCGCCGAAGCCAACAAAACCAGCCTTCATTATTTAAGTCCTCCTTGCATCAATCGATCCGCAGTGCGGAAATTGTTATAAACGTCAGACTGATCCGCACCGGATGGGTGAAACACCCGGTCCGGAACGGCGAAACGCCGGCTTGCCTCTTCAATGGAGGGAAACAAGCCGATCCCGTGTCCCGCCAGAATCGCGCTCCCTAAACAAGCCGTTTCTTTATTTTTCAGCGTTTTCAAGTCTGTACCCGTAATATCCGCTTTGATCCGGCACCAAAGCGGACTTTCGGCGCCGCCGCCTGTCACACGGATTTCCTCCGGCGAAATGCCGAGATATTCGAGATTTTCCCGCAGCATGCACGCGACGGACTCCAGAATGCTTCTGACAAAGTGGCCGCGCGTATGCTCCAGCGTCAGGCCGGCAAAACAGCCCCTGGCATCCGGATTATATTTCGGCATGGTAGAGCCGCACAAATAAGGCAGAAAAACGAGGCCTCCACTGCCCGGAGGCACTTTTTCAGCCAAAGCGTCAAGATCACGGAAACTGAAATTCTCACACAAGTTGTTTTTAAACCATTTCAGCGCCATCCCCGCCGTCGGCGTCCAAAGCAGAAGACAATATTTTCCGTTAAAATTATAATGGCACGGAATGATGCTGTCTGCGCGGAACGGCGGGATTTCCTTTGCGTTTGCAAAGATAGCCATCGTCGTTCCCGTCATCTCGCTGATCACGGTTTCCGACACGATTCCCGCTCCAATGGCGCCGGCAACCTGGTCCATCGCCCCCGTAACGACACGGCAGGACCCGTAGGTGCCGAGAAGCACGCCGCTGTCCTCGATTCGAGGCAGATACTCCTCCGGAATTCCGATAAAATCAAGCATTTCCGGCCACCAATCGCCCGTATTGATATCAAAATACAGACTCGAAGACTGCAGCGTTTTTTCCGTCGCAAATTCCCCGGTCAGTCTGTAAAGAAGATAATCCTCCAGCAAAAAAATTTTCCTTGTGTTGCTCCAGATTTCCGGCAGATGCTTCTTTATCCATAAAATTTTACACGCGGGCCATGTGGCGGTAACTTCCGGCTGTCCGGTTTTCTCATAAATTTCTTTCCGGCCAAATTGCGCCTCGATCTCCTGCGCTTCCCGCTTGGCGCGGTTGTCAAGCCAAACAATGGCGTTCATCAGCGGATTCCCGTTTTCATCCGCAAGAATCAGCGTTTCGCATTGCGTGTCGATTGCGATCGCGTCCGGAAGCCGATCCGGACATACCTGATCCAGTGCCTGCCGGAAAATCCGCCAATATGTTTCCGCCTCCAGTTCTACGAGCTCTCCGGAAGCAAGCAGGGTATAATCAACACTGGCGGAGGACAGGGGCTTTCCGTTTTCGTCAAACAGCACCGCTTTTAATGAAGTTGTGCCGACGTCGACTCCCAGTAATCTCATGATACGCTCCTTTAAGAATGCAGCTCATCCCATGCGCGGCGAAGCGCGGAAATCATTTCCTCCGTCATCGCGGCAGGATCAGCCGCTTTAATAATTCCGCTCGTGCTTCCCGTGGCAAGCGCTCCTGCATGAATGACGTTATAAACGTCCTGTCCGTTAGAAATTCCCGCGCCCTGCAGAACCATGATCTCCGGATTAATTTCCCGAACGATCCGTATTGTATCCCGGACATAGCTCAAATCGCTTGCCTGCCCTGTCCCGATCAGCGCGGTAGGCTCCGCTACGATGAGATTCGGGGACATTTTCGCAACGGCCGCGATCTCTTCAAGCGTATCGGCGCAGACGATCGTCCCGAGTCCGACCTCGTCCGCGCGGGCGATTGTTTTTACAAGCGTCTCACGGTCCAGCGGTTTTTCCGCATGGTTCAGCATGACACCCTTCGCGCCGGCCGCTTTGACCGCCTCCGGCAGAACGGAGCCCAGGCCGCGTCCGATCGGCAGACAATCCATATGCTGCGCAAATACAAGGATTCGTTCGGTGTTCTCCGCAAGCAGCCGGATATCCGTATACTGCGGCGTCACGATGATATCCACATCATATTTGACCGCGATTCTATCAATTTCCTTCGCAAGCCGAAGCATTTCGTCTCCGTACAGGTATGCTTTCGGTCCGATTTCAAAAAACGGCGGTTTAATTTTTAAATCCCGATACATATTTCTGGTTCCTCTTTATTTCGTGCCGAACAGCCGGTCGCCCGCGTCGCCCAAGCCCGGAACGATATACGCATGAGCATTTAACCCCTGATCGATCGCCGCGCAGTAAATATCCACGTCCGGATGATCGCGAAGGATTTTCTCCACGCCTTCCGGAGCCGCAATCAGATTCATCAGCTTAATGGCTTTCGCGCCTCTCTGTTTGATGAAAGAAATCGCCGCAGACGCCGAGCCGCCCGTGGCAAGCATGGGATCGAGCACAACGACCTCACGCTGCGCTACGTCAAACGGAAGCTTGCAATAATATTCAACCGGCTGCAGCGTGTCGGGATCCCGATACAGGCCGATATGTCCTACCTTTGCCATCGGGATCAGGCTGAGCACCCCGTCTACCATACCAAGGCCGGCGCGAAGGACAGGCACAAAGCACAGATTCTTTCCCGCCAGCATTTTCGCATGGGCGATTCCGACGGGCGTTTCCACATCCACATCCTCCAGCTCCAAATTTCTGGTTACTTCATAACACATCAGCATCGCTATTTCGGATACCAGTTCTCTGAAATCCTTGGTATTTGTGTTTTTGTCGCGAAGCATTGCGATCTTATGCTGTATCAGCGGATGGTCGAATGCATGTACTTGTCCCATTTTTTCTACTTCCTTCCGTAAAATGATATTTAGATCCGTCGTTTATTTTTATTTTGAAATAATTTTATCGGCCGCCAATTTCAGCGCTTTTTCGATTTCAGCCGCGCATCTTTCATAGTCCTCGTCATCGCCGCGGTATGGATCTTCTATGTCCAGGCTTCCGTCAAGTCCATCCTCTCCGTAGGCCAGCTCTTTTAATGGAAACGTCTTGTCCGCCGCTTCGGGATAGGCTTCCTCCAGCGCCTGCTGGTGTGCGTCCGTCATCGTAATGATCAAATCGCTGTCTGCGACGAGATCATCGTCAACAAGGCGGGCGCGATGCTTATCGGAATCTTCAATTCCGTAAACCTTCTCAAGTACTTTCACCGCCAAAGCGCCCGGCTCGTCTTCATCCAGTGCAAACAGTCCGGCAGATGACACTTTATAATCTTTCCTGTTCAGCTTACCCTCTTCATCGGCTTTTTCCAACATATCCCTGAAAATGTATTCCGCCAGAAAGCTCCTGCATGTATTACTCGTGCAGACGAAAAGAATACGTTTCAAAATGAAAATAACACCTCACTCTACTGCTCGGATGCGTCCCGCGGTGTTCCGGGCGAATCTGCGCCGCACAGGACGACGGCGCCCCCAGCCGCACGGTACAATCTGTTCATCACTGCGTCACCTGCGCCGCTTCGGGGAAGTGCCTCCGCAAAAACCACATCAATTCCCAGGTCGTCAAACCTTCTCAGACAATGGAACAGATTGGATGCCTGCTGCAGACTGTTGTTCAGGCTGCCTAAAGATTGAACGACAATTCCAACTTCTTTATAATAGCAAATGCTCTCATCGGTTGCAAGAACTCCGATCGAAAAACCGTCTTTTTTTCTGCGCTTGATTTCCGCGTTGATCCGCTCGACTACGGATTCTCTTGGTCCTTCGAAAATCGTTACCGACGCTTTCGGCGCGTAATGCTTATATTTCAGCCCTGGAGACCGTGGAGTACCGATTTCCGCTTCGCTTTGCGGCCGCATCCAGTCAAGCTCGTCCGCCGAATCGACGACTGAGGCAATCTGGTCAAGCGTCACCGCACCGGGACGTAAAATACTCATTTTCTCGCCGGCGATATCGAATACTGTAGATTCAACGCCTACGTCGCAGCAGCCGCCGTCGATAATGAGATCCACCCGTCCCATCATATCCTCAATGACATGAGCAGCTCGCGTCGGACTCGGTTTTCCGGATAAATTCGCACTGGGCGCCGCAACGGGAACGCCTGCCGCTTCGATCAGCGCGCGGGCCACGGGATGAGACGGGAAACGAATTCCGACCGTGTTCAGGCCGCAGGATACATTAGAAGGCACGGAGGCGGCTCGGCTTGCAATGACCGTCAGCGGTCCCGGCCAGAATTTTTTTGCCAGGCGATCCAGGATTTGTCTCTGGCTTTCGCTGCAGTCGGTGACAAGGTCAAGCATTTTACAGTTTGAGATATGTACTATAAGCGGATTGTCTGCCGGCCGTCCTTTTGCTTTGTAAATTTTATCTACCGCATCCGCGCGCAGCGCATTCGCACCGAGTCCGTATACGGTCTCGGTTGGAAAGCAAACCAGTCCTCCCTCCCGGAGAACTTCCGCGCAGTGTCGAATTGCGTCTGAGTCGATCCGCATCCGATCTATTTTTATGACTTCCGTATTTTTATTCTCCATTCCCGTGTCCCAGCTTTTCCGCACGTTCGCTCGTAATCAGTGCATCTATTATATCGTCCAGGTCCCCGTCCAAAACCGCTGTCAGCTTATAGAGCGTCAGATCGATTCTATGGTCCGTCACCCGGTTCTGCGGATAATTATAAGTACGGATCCGTTCGCTCCGGTCGCCGCTTCCCACCTGACTTCGGCGTGCTTGGGCGACAGAGCTGTCGCGTTCTTCTTTCTGCATTTCATACAGCTTTGACCGCAGCACTTTAAATGCCCGCTCCTTGTTCTTCAGCTGCGATTTTTCGTCCTGACACGTAACGACGATGCCTGTGGGACGATGCGTCAGTCGAATTGCAGATTCCGTCTTGTTAATATGCTGTCCCCCCGCGCCGCTGGAACGATACGTATCGATTTCAACATCGTTCGGGTTCAGATCGACCTCTACCTCATCGGCCTCGGGCAGAACAGCTACGGTAGCAGTCGAAGTATGGATTCGGCCTCCGGCCTCCGTAACGGGCACGCGCTGAACGCGATGGACGCCACTTTCAAATTTCAGCCGGCTGTACGCACCGCTGCCCGAAACTGTAAAGGTACATTCCTTGATTCCTCCGATTTCCGTCTCATTGATATCTACCGCTTCCGTACGCCAGCCGGAGCGCTCCGCATAGCGGACGTACATCCGAAACAATACCGCCGCAAAAAGCGCCGCTTCTTCTCCGCCGGCGCCGCTTCGGATTTCCATGATTACATTTTTTTTGTCGTTGGGGTCTTTCGGAATCAGCAGGATCCGCAACTGATCTTCAAGTGCCGCAGTCCGCTCCGCTTTTTCGCGATATTCTTCCTTAACGAGCTCCCGGAATTCGTCTTCAAGAGGCTTTTCAAGCAGATCGCGGGCTTCGTCTCTGTCCCGGGCGGCTTCTTTATAGGTACGGTACACACGGACCAGCTCTTCAAGCTCCGAATGTTCCGTAGCAATTTTTTTATATAGCTCCGGATTTCCCAGAACGTCCGGATCCGTCAGCTTTTGCGTCAGTTCCTCATATCGGTTTTCCGCAGCCTGCAATTTCTCTGTCATACTTACAATTCTTTCCTATTTTCTAGCGCTCGTGCAATCGTGACCTCATCGACATATTCGAGGTCTCCCCCCACCGGAACGCCGTGCGCGATCCTGGTAACCGTCACGCCGAGCGGCTTTATCAGTCGGGCGATATACATCGCCGTCGCTTCGCCCTCTACATTCGGGTTTGTAGCAAGAATGACTTCTTTTACGGAATCATCAATCCGTGCGAGAAGTTCCTTGATCCTGATTTCGTCCGGACCGACATCGTTGACTGGCGACAGAACGCCGTGAAGCACATGATATCTTCCTGTAAAAACCTTAGAACGCTCCATTGCCATGACATCCCGGGGATCCTCAACCACGCAGATTTTTCCATTGCTGCGCGCCGGATTTGCGCAAATATCGCAGATCTCCCGGTCAGCGATATTTTGGCACACTTTGCAGTACCGCAGTTCTCTTCGCGCAGTCTTAATCGCTTCGGCAAATTCCTCTGCCTCCTGCTCCGTTCTTCCAAGAAGATAAAACGCCATGCGCTGTGCGGATTTACGGCCGATCCCGGGCAGTTTTTCAAATTGTTCGATTAATTTTGTCACCGATGCCCCGTATACGCCCATCTTACATTCCCATCGTATATTTTCCCATAATTTCCTGCGTCTCGCTGTCGATGGCGTCAATGCATTCGTTCAGCGCAACCGTAATCAGGTCCTGAAGCATTTCCACGTCCTCGGGATCGACCGCTTCCGGCTTGATCTCAAGCGACTGCAGCTTCTTCTCCCCGTTCATCACAACCTTTACCACGCCTCCGCCCGAGGTCGCTTCAAATGTTTTCTCAGCAATGGCCGCCTGTTCCTTTTCCATTTCCTTCTGCATCGCCTGAGCCTGCTGCATCAGCTTTTGCATATTATTTCCGCCGCCGCTTTTTGCGCCGAAGCCTCCTCTGAATCCTTTCGCCATTTCGTCTTCTGTCCTTTCTGATTTATGATCGGTTTATTTTACCATAATCCATATAGAATTTCATTAAATTTTTTGTCTCTGTGCCGATTCTACTTTTTTCCCTTACGCCCCAGGGCTCAGGGAAAAACTTTTGAGTGCGATTTGCAATCAAGAAAATATTGTTTTATAATCGATGCATTAATGATTTATCGTGATGGAGGATTTACTTTATGGTACAAATAGAACTGCTGAGTTCGCTGGCAAAAGTCTACCCAGATCAGGACCTGGACCTGAGAGATCGTCAGGATACCGGCTGCATGCTGAGAAACGAGGTTTTTTCCTTTCAGGCAGCATTTCGGATCGATCATGCCTGGCAGAGCACCGTCCGAATCGAGCTGGAGGCTCCGGAGGAGCTTAGACCGTGTCTTGCGCTTCAGGCAATCGATTTCGTCCCGTGTGACTTTCCGATGTATGAAGCCACGCTGAAGCAGTGCGAGCATCCTGCGCCTGGCCTTTTCCCCGATATTTTGCGTGAGCTGCCGCCGATTCATTGGGTATATAAAAATTCCTGGCGAAGCGTTTTTATCAGAATTGACGCCGCCAAGCATGAGCTGCGGCCGGGAAATTACGAGCTGACCGTTAAAATCACAAGCGATGCCGTCTATACAAAAACATTCCGCCTCGACGTGCTTGACGCCATGCTGCCTCCGCAAAAGCTGCGGATGACGAACTGGTTTCATACCGACTGTCTCTGCAATTATTACGGAGTAGCATTTGACAGCGAAGAATACTGGCGTATAACAGAAAATTTTGCAAAAACAGCTGCGGAATACGGAGTCAACATGCTTTTAACACCCGTATTTACCCCGCCCCTCGATACAGCGCCGGGCGGCGAACGCCGCACCATCCAGCTGGTCGACGTCCGCAAAGACGGAGATCGGTATACGTTTGGCTTTGAAAAGCTTTCCAGATGGATCTCCATGTGCAGGCGCGCGGGAATTAAATATCTCGAGATTTCGCATCTTTTCACTCAGTGGGGCTGCAAATACGCGCCGAAAGTAATGGGATTAGAAAACGGTGAATATAAAAGAATCTTTGGTTGGGAGACCGATGGACATGGCAGCGAATATCTGGGATTTCTGGAGCAGTTTCTGCCCGCACTGATTTCCGAGCTCAAAGCACACGGCGTATTCGACAGCTGTTATTTCCACGTTTCGGACGAGCCCTCCGGCGAAATGATGGAGGATTATAAAAAGTGCGCCGAATTTATGCGCCGCTATATCGCACCAGAGCGGCTTTTTGACGCGCTCAGCGATATTGCGTTTTACAAAAACGGGCTGATTACCTGCCCCGTCGTCGCGATCGACCATATCCATCCCTTTATAGACGAAAAGCCGGAGCATCTTTGGGGGTATTATTGCTGCGGCCAGATTACGTCCTCAAACCGGTTCCTGGCATATCCCTCCGGGCGGAACAGAATACTCGGCGCAATGCTGTTTAAATACAATATAGAGGGCTTTTTGCAGTGGGGCTTCAATTTCTATAACTCTCATCTTTCTCTGGAGGCCGTTGATCCGTACGCGACCTCCACGGCAGGAGGCTGGGTTCCCGGAGGCGATCCCTATGTGGTTTATCCCGGAAAAGACGGAAATGCGTTGCCGTCACTGCGTCTGGAAGTCTTCCGAGAAGCGCTGCAGGATCTGAGAGCGCTGGAAGCGCTTACGGAAAAAATGCAAAAATCCTCTGCAAATCCGCGGGAAGCCGTTGTGATCGCTTTAGGGTTGGAAGAGCTTCGTTTTGATAAATTCAATGCCGATCACACGTATCTCATCCGCTTAAGAGAAAAAATCAACCGCATGCTGGCAGGAGAAAATTATGACGGACTTTAAAATCGGTCAGATTATCACGACAAAAAAAAGCCACCCCTGCGGTGGCAATCAATGGGAAATCCTGCGTGTCGGCGCCGATTTCCGTTTAAAATGTACAAAATGCGGGCATCAGATCATGATGCCCCGCTCTAAATTTGAAAAAAGCCTGAAATTATGATTCAGGCTCTGTCTGACGATACCATCGGCAATATTCCTCATACAGACGGTCATAATACTCCGCCGCTTCCCGATTCGGAGAAAGCGTTTCCCGGATGCCGCCGGCCTTACAGTCAATTCCCGGAATTTCTCCTGCGGCAAACAGCGCCAGCTTTGCACCGCCCAGGGAGGACGCGTTTTGAATCGGGGAAAGCGAAAGCTCTTTCTGTAAAACATCCGCAAGAATCCTGGACCAGATTGCGGAGCGAAGAATTCCGCCGGAAACATGAATCCGAGCCGGTGTCCGGTTTACCCTGCAAAGCGCTTCATAGCATTGCCGGATATTAAAACAGATTCCTTCCAAAACGGCGCGGTACATCGCTCCCGTATCATGCTGTCCGCTTAAGCCCAGGAAGCCTCCCTGCCGATATTCACTCCAGCCCGGCGCGCGTTCCCCAAATAGAAAAGGAAGAAATACCGGCAGATCTTTCGTTTTCCGTTCCTTGCTCCGCGCTTTCTCCGCCAATTCGTCAAGCGCAGGATATGTATACCGATTCCCGCAAACCTGATCCGCAAACCAATCAATACAATTGGAACAGCCGGCCGTCGCCGCTCCGGTGAGATAGCGGCCCGGCGCATAATAACACCAAAGCGATGGTGTATCCGGTACTGCCGCCCGATCGGAGACCATACGAAGCGCGGCGCTCGTACCTGCGGAAAGCGTCATAATTCCTTCCTCCAGCGCATCGTCGCCAACCTGGTTCATTGCCCCGTCCGGATGCGCCGTTACGACAGGGATGCCCTGTGTGAGACCAAGCAGGACTGCGGCGCCGGAACAAAGCGGCAGGCAGCGGTCATACTCGCAAAGCTCAGGCAGCGCCGCCAGGGGGACTCCCATTTCCGATGCAAGCTCCGGATCCCAGTCCAGAGCGCGCAAGGACAGCAATCCTGTTCCGGAGGCCATGGAACGGCTTTCAAGAAAAGCCCCTGTCAATTTATGAAACAAATACGTCCCTTGATCGATAAGACAATCCCCGTTTTCAAAGCGAAGGCCGTTTTCGGTTAAATATTTCATTCGAAACGATACGTAGGAGCCGTTCACAAGGCATCCTGTCTTCCGATAGTAAGCCAAAGCCCGCTCCGGACTCTCCCTTTTGTAAGAAGAAGCGACCGGCCCGGGCTCGCGGTACGTCCACAGATACGCGGGAGTTTTTGCCCTTCCGTCCGAATCCGCAACCAGAGAGTTGTGCCAGGTTGAAACAATTCCGACCGCTTTTATCTCCTCCTGCGGATTTTGCTGCATACAATGCTCTGCCGTTTTTCGCGCAAGCGCAAACGCCGTATCGCAGATTTCATCCGCCCGCTGAATTCCTCCGTCTCCGGAACGGATGCGTTCGGAATGCTCGGACAAAACACGAAACGCCGCGTTCACCGCCATTACCTTTACAGAAGATGTGCTGATTTCGATTACCAAGACTGCCATTCTTTTGAATTCCTCCGTAACTACTAAAAATTATCGGCTCCCCAGACTGCCACCGGAAGCATTTTCTGCCAAATCCAAAAAAACCGTGCGTTTCTTTTCCGATCCGCGCCTTTTTCCGGCCGTATCGGAAATTTTACGATCCAGACATGCTTTGTATTCCTTTTCATACGAAAGCAGCGGATCCGTGCAGTCTGCCCCTGCCGCAAACGAAACCCAGTCGTCCTTCCACGAAGAAAGCAGCGCCGCGTTGCAGAGGGAAAGCGCGTAAATTCCTTCCTTTCCGGAAGCGATCAAAGGCTCGCTCCGTAAAATCGCATTTACAAAATTCGTCATGATGCCGCGATGCGCCGTTTCCATTCCGGGAACCTCAGACTCCTCATACGAAATCTCCGGAGCGCTGAAAGGCTGTTCCGTACGATCTGAAAACGACCGTGCGCTCTCCGACAGGCTCCAGATCCGCAGAAGACCGCCGTCATAAATGATTTTACCGGCGTCGTATTGAATCTCAAGGCGATTTGCGCCCGGATACTCGCCGGTAGAGGTCATAAAAACGCCCGTAGCGCCGCAGGCATATTCCGCATAAATCGTAACGTCATCCTCGACCTGAATGTCATGGTATTTTCCCTCATACGCAAACGCCCGGATCCGGCGCGGCATTCCCAGCATCCACTGCCACAGATCCAGATTATGTACGCTTTGATTCAGAAGCACGCCGGCGCCCTCCCCGTCCCAGGTGGCGCGCCAATCGGAAGAGTCATAATAGGCCTGCGTTCTGTACCAGTTCGTAATGTTCCATATCACCCTGCGCAGAACGCCCAGCCGGCCGGAAGAAGAAATTTCACGAATCCGTTGATAGTAGGGATTCGTGCGCTGATTGTACATGATTGCATACCGAAGCTCCGGACGGCGCGCGGCTGCCGCATCATATGCTTCGTTCATTCGGCGCGCCGCCTCCGTGTATACGGCTTCCGGTTTTTCAGTAATTACATGCAGCCCCTTTGCAAAAGCGGCGATTGCAACCTCCGGGTGCAGATAATGCGGTACGGCGATATATACTGCATCGATGGGAGCCTTTTCAAGCATTTCCAAATAATCGGTATAAATACAAGCTTCTGAAACTTCCGTATAATGCGTTTTTGCATACAGCAGCCGTTCCTCGCGAATGTCGCAGACCGCGCCGATCACACAATTTTCGATATCACCGGCGTGGATAAAATTTGCGGTCAGCGTTCCCATATTGCCAAGTCCTACGATCCCCATTCTGACGCAATTCATGGCATACCGCCTCCTTTTATCTGTTCAGCTCTTCTGATCGCGTTCCCGCAGCGCGGCCCGCCGGATTTTACCGCTCGTGGTTTTCGGAAGCTCTTCTACGAATTCCACGATCCGCGGGTATTTATACGGAGCCGTAACTCTTTTCACATGATTCTGCAAGTCTTTCTTCAGCTCCTCTGTCGGCTCGTACCCTCTGGCAAGGACGACCGTCGCTTTTACGACCTGTCCGCGGATCGGATCCGGCGCCGCAGTGATTGCGCACTCTAAAACGGACGGATGCGTCATCAGCGCGCTTTCTACCTCAAATGGCCCGATTCGGTAGCCGGAGCATTTAATCACGTCGTCCACGCGGCCGATAAACCAGATATAACCATCTTCATCGTACCATGCGTTGTCTCCTGTGTGATAATCTCCGCCGGCAAAAAGCTTTTCGTTCGCGCCTTCATCCTGCAGGTATCCGATGGTAAGCCCCACGGGCCGATTCTTTTTCGCGCCGCGGATCACGATTTCCCCTTCCTCTCCGATTTCACAGTCCTTTCCCGCCTCGTTGACAATATGAATGTCGAACAGCGGGGAAGGCTTGCCTGTAGAACCGGGCTTCGGAGAAATCCATTCAAAATTTGCAAGCAGCACCGGTCCTTCCGACTGACCGAAGCCCTCATACAGCTTGTGGCCCGTAAGCTGTTCCCATTGCTCAAACACGACGGGGTTCAGCGGTTCGCCGGCCATGCAGCAATGGTGAATGGAAGACAAGTCGTATTTCGTCACATCCTCCTTAATCATGAAGCGGTACATCGTGGCCGGCGCACAAAAGGTCGTGATTTTATATTTTTCCATAACGCTCAGCAGCTTGTGCGGATCAAACCGGTCCATATCATAGCCCAGCACCGCGGAGCCGGAAATCCACTGACCGTAGATTTTCCCCCACGAAAATTTAGCCCAGCCGGAATCTGCAACGGTCAGATGCAGACCGTTTTCTTCTACCTGCTGCCAATATTTGGCCGTGATGATATGACCGAGCGGATAAGACTGTACGTGCTGTACCATTTTGGGCATCCCCGTCGTCCCGCTCGTAAAATAAATCAGCATCAGGTCGTCCGCGTTTACGGCATCCTTTCCCTCCGGGCGCGTAAATACGTCGCTCTGGCCGGAATAGGCATCCGTATAATTGATCCATCCCGCCCGCTCCGCGCCGCGTTCCTCAATCAGCGCTTTATACTGGAGCGACGGACATTGCTGTTCAGAATTTTCCACATGAGAAATAATGTTTTCATCCTGCGCACAAATAATCATTTTCACGGAAGCCGCATTGATTCGATAAATCAGATCCTTTTCCGTCAGCTGGAACGTAGCGGGAATCACAACCGCGCCGATTTTATGGAGCGCAGTAACCGTGATCCAGTATTCGTACCGTCTTTTCAGAATGAGCAGGATGCGGTCGCCCTTGCGGATTCCGATGGAACGAAAATAATTACACATCTGATTGCTGATCCGGCTGATCTCCTGAAACGTAAAAATGCGCTCCTCTGCGCTGTCGTTGCACCAGACAAGCGCTTTTTTTTCGGGCTCTTCTTGAGCCCAGCCGTCTACGACATCAAAGCCAAAATTGAAATCCGCAGGCACGTTCACCCGATAGTTTGTTTTAAAATCCTCATACGAATCGAAGTGGATCCGCGGAAGATATTTCTTTAGCATGTAATCCATTTGCCTGAACCTCCGGTATTATAATAAGATGACTGTCAGGAATTTTGCGTCTTTTCCGCCGACGGCCGTCTGAGCGTGCGGCGTAACCGGATCGAAATAAAAGCAGTCTCCCTCGTTTAAAAGAAATTCCCGTTTTCCGAAAATGACTTTAACACGTCCCTCCAGCACGTAGTTAAATTCCTGGCCGGTATGGCTGACAAGAGCGGGCGGCTCGGTTTCCGTTTTCGCCGCCACCGTCACGATCATGGGCTCTATCTTGCGCCCGATGAACTTGTACGCGATGCTTTCGAAATCGTAGCCGACGTACCGGTCTACCGCAATGCCTTCGCCCCGGCGGACGAGAGAACAATTCGCCAGTCGCGGCGGCACGCCCGTCAGAAGCTCTGTCAGGTCTACGCACAGAAGCGCCGCGAGCTCGTATAGGACGCTTACGGGGAAATCCGCTTCCGCGCTTTCATAAGACAAATACGTCTCTAATGATATCCCGAGCCGCTCGGCAACGGTTTCCGCACTGAGCTCCGACACTTCCCGAAGCTCCCTGACGCGGGATGCAATTTCCTGGATTTTTGAAGAATGTTCCATATTTTATACTCCCTTGCCGTTTATCAATCAACTTTTATAATATCCGAAAAATCGAACGTGGCGAAATAATCCTTCGGCGTTTCCGCTCTGCGAATCATTTGCACGGAACCGTCCTCTTTCAGGAGCAGCTCCGCGCTCCGCAGCTTGCCGTTATAATTGTAGCCCATCGCAAAGCCGTGCGCGCCAGCGTCAAGAATGGCCAGCAAATCACCCGGCACCGTCTCCGGCAGGCGTCTGTCCACCGCAAATTTATCGTTGTTTTCACACAGGCCGCCTGTAACGTCATATGTTTTTACGCAGGGCTCGTGTTCTTTTCCAAGCACAACGATATGGTGATAGGCTCCGTACATCGCAGGACGCATGAGATTCGCCGCGCACGCGTCCGTCCCAAGATAATGCTTGTATGTATTTTTCTCATGCAGGACGCGCGTGACCAGTATTCCGTAAGGCCCCGTGATATACCTTCCCAGCTCCGTTTTAATATCCAGCGAGCCGATCGGAGAGGGAACGATAATCTCACGGTATGCCTGCTCCACATGCCTGCCGATATAATCGATGTCCGCCGGCTGCTCGTCCGGAAGATACGGAATCCCGATTCCTCCTGATAAATTCACAAAGCTGAATACGGCTCCGGTCTCCTTCTGGAGACGAACCGCCTCTTTAAAAAGCACCGCGGCAAGAGCCGGATAATAATCCTTATCGATCATGTTGCTTGCCAGGAACGCATGGATTCCGAAGCGCTTTGCTCCCATTTTCATCAGCTTCCGGATCCCGTCGACCATCTGCTCCGGCGTCATGCCGTATTTGGCGTCTCCGGGATTTCCCATGAAGCGGTTCCCTACGGCGAATTTACCGCCCGGGTTATACCGGAGACAAATTTCCTCTGGGATTCCGCCGTGCTGCGCCAGAAAATCAATATGGGTAAAATCATCGAGATTAATAATCGCATCCAGCTTCCGCGCATATTCAAAGTCCGCGGCTGGCGTTGCGTTGGAGGAAAACATGATGTCCTGTCCGTGAAAGCCCAGGCTTTCCGAAAGCATCAGCTCCGTATAGGAGGAGCAGTCCGTCCCGCAGCCCTCTTCCTGTAGAATCTTGATCAGAAATGGATTCGGGCACGCCTTGACTGCAAAATACTCCCGGAATCCCGGATTCCAGGAAAAAGCCTTCTTAAGGCCGCGCACCGCGCTGCGGATCCCGGCCTCGCTGTATATATAAAACGGCGTGGGATATTTCCTGCTGATTTCTTCTGCCTGCTCCTTCGTTATAAATGCTTCTTTCATTTTGTTGCTTCCTCCTCTTCCGTTATGTATCCGTCGATCGCATCCCAAAGCGCTTCGATCCCGGTCCGCTTTTCGGCCGATACGCATATAATATCCTTATTTGGTGGTATTTGTAAAGTAGATCTTATCAGCGCGGTATTGTTTTGGATCTGCTGTCTGCTGATTTTGTCTGATTTTGTAGCCACGATCAGATACTCAAGGCCGGAGGCCAGAATCCATCGATACATATTTTCGTCGTCCTTGGACGGTTTATGGCGGATGTCCAGCAGCAGTAATACGAGATAGAGCTGCGGCCGGACGTTGAGATATTCCTCGATGACCTTCGCCCACAGATTTTTTTCGCCTTTCGAAACGGCCGCATAGCCGTAGCCGGGGAGATCTACAAAATGCAGCTCGTCATCCAGATTATAATAATTGATCTGCCGCGTCATCCCCTGGCGAGAACCGCTGTATGCCAGATTTTTTCTGCCAAGCAGCGCGTTGATCAGAGAGGATTTACCGACATTAGAGCGCCCCGCAAATGCGATTTCCAATAAATTCCCTTCGGGATACTGCTGCGGAGATACAGCCGAGATTACAAATTTTGCATTTTTAACTTTCATCGTTCAGCCTCTTCCTTTCAGGAACGTGCGCCTGTGCAGAGCGCAGGGACCGTATCTTTTAATTGCTTCATAATGCTGCGCCGTTCCGTACCCTTTATGCTTTGCAAAACCATATTCCGGATATTCGGCGTCATATTGCCGCATCAGTCTGTCCCGCTCCACTTTCGCTAATATCGAAGCGCAAGCGATCGTGATGCTTTTCGCATCGCCGTGCGTAATAGATATCTGCGGAAGCTCTACTTCCGGAATCCGAACGTGATCGACCAGAATCCGTTCCGGACATTCCCCGGCAGCGGCAATCGCAATTCGGAGCGCCTCCCGCATTGCCTCATACGTTGCCTGTAAAATATTGATTTCATCAATCCGATCGTTTCCGACCATACTCACTCCGTAAGAAATACAGGATGCCTTGATCTCTTCGTACAGTGCCTCCCGCCGTTTTTCGCTGAGCTTCTTGGAATCATCCGCGCCCCGCACGAACGGTCCCCGCGCCGGAAGAATAACGCAGGCCGCCGCAACCGGACCGGCCAGAGGACCTCTGCCCGCCTCGTCGATTCCGGCAATCAGCCGGACACCTTCTCCCGCAAGCTGCCTTTCGTATTGACATAATTCCGTAAAATGCTGCTCTGTCATATCACTGCTCCGCCGGATCCAGCAGTTCCGGTCCGTCTAATGTAATCCGGCCGATCTTTCCGCTTTGGAAATCGTCCAGCACAAGATTCGCGGCCCGGAGCAAATCCACCGCGCCTCCTTTAGAGAGGCAGCCCCTGCGCCTGCCGCATGCAAGCAAAATGTCGGCGGGATCCGCAAATTCCTCGGTACTGAAGCCGTATTTCTCTTCCAGCAGGCCGGGATACTGTTCGGTAATATACCGCAGTAAAAAAAGCGCGATATCCTGTACGTCAAGGACGTCATTTTTGATTGCGCCCGTAGCGGCAAGCCGATAGGCGCACCGTTCGTCCTCAAACTTCGGCCAGAGCAGGCCGGGCGTATCGAGCAGATGAATATCCTCTCGAATCCTCAGCCACTGCTTGTTTCTCGTGATGCCGGGACGATCGCCCGTTCCCGCAGCGCCGCGTCCTACGATCCGATTAATCAGGGAAGACTTCCCCACGTTTGGAATTCCTACGGCCATAGCCCGAATGACAGGAGGCCGTCGTCCCGCTCCCGCAAAGCGTTTGAATTTCTCATCCATCGTTTCCCGAATGGCAGAAAGGACTTCCTTCACGCCCGCGCCGCTTCTGCAGTCCGTATAATGCATGCGGATGCCCTTCCCCGCATAATAGTTTTTCCAGAATCCGTTTTTATTGGGATCCGAAAGATCCCTTTTATTTCCAAGCAGAATCCGCGGCTTCTGTCCGAGGATCCGGTCGATTTCCGGATTTCTGCTGGAGAACGGAATTCTTGCATCTACGATTTCAAGCACGATGTCTACCAGCTTTAGATTTTCCCCGAGAATCCGGCGAGCCCGGGCCATATGGCCCGGGAACCACTGGATCTGTTTTCTGTTGATATTGTCTCCATCCATTTTTAATTTCCTTACAGTTTCTGTCTGCGGCTTTGCAGTGCGCTCATGCGCTCTTCAAACGCATCGATTGCAGTGTAATCCTGAATGTTGTTCTGTTCCCATGTCAGGCTGCGGAGCGCAGACATGGTGTTGATTGCGTCAAAGTTTGAGATCATATTCAGAGAAACGTCAAGCGTCCGGATCGTGGTATTGCCCGCCAGCGGATCCAGAGACGTAAGCGCATTCCCGTGAAGCAGCACGGTCTCCAGGCTTGCCGCCTCAGCAAGCGGCGCCAGCGAATCCAAATAATTATCTGTAAGATCCAGATAGGACAGCTCCTCCAGCGCTTCGATTCCCTCCACATTAGAAATCAGATTATGGCCTGCGATCAGCGTCCTGAGCTGCGTATTTTCAAACAGCGGAGATAAATCGGAAATTCCCCGCTCCGTATTGTCGGAATTCAGGCCGTAATTATAAGATAAATCTACATATGTAAGAGATTTGCATCCGGCAAGCGGCGAAATGTCCGTAATACGGTTATTAGTAAGCGTCAAGGTCTGCAGCGCCGAAAGAGAGCCGAGTACCGTCAGATCTGTCAGCATATTATCGGAAGCATCCAGCTCTTCCAGCAGCACCAGACCTTTCAAGGGCGTGAGATCCAGACCGGAAGCTCCCGCCGTGTTCGAAGTCAGAACATTATAATTTTTGGCAATATTCAGCTTTTTGAGAGACGTCAGCTCCGTCAGAACGGAAAAATCCGTGATCCTGTTTCCGTACAGATCGAGTTCCTCCAGGCTCGTAAAATAGCGCAATGATTCGATTGAAGTAATTCCTCTGACGCGAGCGCTGAGCTCTGTAATATTTTCCACGTCCGCCCGCCGGATCGCACCGATGCTTTTTCCGATTTTTTCTCGCACGACTGTTTCCAGATTAATATCCGTAAAATGGATTTCCTGCTCGGAGTCCGGCGTTGCGGTCGCCGCAGGAGCAGCGCTACCCGCAGGAGTCGCCGTAGCCACCGCAGTCGGCGCCGCCAGTGTCGGAGGAGCAGTCGGAAAGCTGCCCTTACAACCTGACGCGACGGTGGAACCCAAGCACAAAATTGCCGCAATCATTCCGATTTTGACCTGTACCGTGATCCTTTTCCTCATTTTATGATATCCACCGCTTTTACATCCTGATACGCTCCGGCGCACGTGATCTCTCCATTATGCCAGACGTACAGCTTGGCATCCGCATTATAAACGATATATTCCATATCCCGGTCGAAAAAAACGTTTGTCCCGACATTGCCCGCAATTCTGGTCATTTTATCTTCAACGACATAGTCCAGCGACATCAGTCCGTCCCCATTCCGCCGGCACAATAAATAGATTTCGTTGCTTCTACCGTACAGTCTCATTTCAAAGGCGGCGTCGAACCGCTCGATTTGATTCTTTAAAACGAGATACATTTCGTCCCCGTCCGCATTTTCATAGGCAATAAACGGTTTGTTATAATAGTTATAAATATTCCCGGTGTTTTCAGCAACCGTGACGGTCTTCTGCCGAACATCATATATATTATACCGGCAAAGCAGCCCGTCCGCTTCCTGATAATACAGATAGTTTGTCCTCGCATCAAAAATAAATCGGGCATTGACTCCGCAGCTGATCTGCTTTTCAGGCGCTCCGCCCTTTGAAGTCATATAAATGTCCATCCCGTCTCCGTTCAGTACAGAATAAAGCAGGAAATCGTCGGCCTCGGAATAGTAAAGCAGCCGATACACGTTTCTCGCAATTTCCTTCAGTTCATCTCCGTCTAAATACTGCAGCAGCCCCGCCGTGTATTCGGACGCACCGTTCTGTTCAGGATGATAAACCATGCTGATATCACTGAGAAAATACCGGAACGGAACGCTGCCGTCGCTATCCAGCTCCTTAGTAGAGGGATCGAGCAGCACCGGTTCCACTTGAGGTAATACCGGCTGCGCATTGACAGCGCTCAGAAGCGTGTTTCCGTTCGTATCAGCGATATACATGATGTCGCCCTCGTAATAGCAGATTTTTCCGCCGTCCTTTGAAAGATAAAATTTTCTGGAGGAATTCAGATTTTCGCTTACCGTGCGCGTCTGCCCGGTGTAGTCGCTGTAGATCAGCTTCGCGCCGTCCGCAAGAAGCACGCCTTCGGAAGATACCGCATACGCAGCCGCGGACGGCTCCCCGTCGCGCGTTTCGCTCAAAAGCTTGATCTGATCTCCCTTAAACAAATAAAGCTGGATCTGGTTTGATGTGTTTGTGCAAACGATCGCTCTGCGGTTTCCCATCAGACTGTAGCCCGTAACGTTCTCGCACAGGGCAACCCGGTCGTTAGACTTGATCGAATACTCATAAAGTACATTATTTCTGAGATAATAGATTTGATCGTTTACGGAATCATGAATCGGTGCCGTAACGGCGTCGTCAATCGCCGTCACAGTGCAATCCTCCTTCATCAGATACAGATTGCTGTTGCCGTCAAGAAAAACAAAGGGATACAAAAACGAGCGTCCTACGCCGTTCATGTCGGAATACCCAAGCTCTGGCGCACCGCCGGGCAAAAGCTCTATCACCGCAATGACAACCGCTACAACGGCGATTGTAATCAGCGTAATAATGAGATTCCACTTTTTTTCCTTTTTGATATAAGTCTTTCCGATATTGCGACGCATCAGACAACCAGCCCCATCGTTTCACCCGTTCCGCTTTTCGATTCCCGTTTATTATACAATGAAAACAGGGAAAATACAAACCTAATTCTCATCCCTCGTGTCCGACGGGAGGCTTGAACTCCATAGTAATATTACTGAGATCGTACGGCGTAACCTGATAAACATAATAATTAAGCCAGTTGGCGTACAGCAGATAGGCATGGCTTTTCCATTTGAAATACGGAGTTTTCGCAGGATCATCGTCCGGAAAATAGTTTTCAGGGACTGCGGTCGCCAGTCCCTTCGCCCGATCGCGCTCATATTCCAGCTTCAGCGTATCTCTGTCATATTCCAAGTGGCCGAGCATAAAAATCTGCCGTCTGTCGTGAGAAGCGCAGATGCAAAGTCCCGCCCGATCGGAAGTCGCCAGAATATCCAGATCCGGTTCCCGCTCGACGTCCTTCATTCGGATGCCTGTGTAACGCGAATGCGGCACATAAAAGCAATCGTCAAAGCCGCGAAGCAGACGGGCTACCCGGTTATGTGATTTATGCTCGAAAACACCGAAAAGCTTTTTTTCCAGCAGACACTTATCGATTCCGTAATGATAAAACAGCCCTGCCTGTGCGCCCCAGCAGATATGGAGCGTTGTTGTCACGTTCATGCGCGACCATTCCATCAGACGGCACAGCTCGTCCCAGTATCCAACCTCTTGAAAGGGCAGCTGTTCTACCGGCGCTCCAGTGATGATCAAGCCGTCGAATTTTTCATTTTTGATAGCGTCCGGCGTTACATAGAATGCATTCAGGTGACTAAGCGAGGTGTTTTTTGAACGGTGCGTCGCCGGATGAAGCAGCGTCGGCTCCACCTGCAGCGGCGTATTGCTGAGCAGACGCAGAAGCTGCGTCTCGGTCACAATTTTTGTTGGCATCAAATTCATAATTGCAATCTTCAGCGGGCGGATATCCTGATGAAACGCCATATTTTCGTGCATTACAAATACATGTTCCTTCTGCAGCGTTTCCGCCGCTGGCAAATCATTCGGTATTTTAATTGGCATGCTCTCATCCTTTCTCCGTATCCGGAATCAAATTGCAGATCTTTATTATTTTACACTCCGGCGTGATAATTGTCCATATCTGGCATAAATATATTATGATTATTCATGTTTTGGCGGTGCGGCGCATGCTTCTTTCATCTATCATTGGGATTTTTTCTTTCATACTGATTCTTTTCTTTGTAATTTTCAGCGAAAGCTGTGTTCCAGAGACAAGAAACGCCGTTATGATGTTCCTAAACACGGTTCTTCCCACAATGTTTCCGTTTTATGTACTTTCCTCGCTCATTGTATCCGGCGGATTTCTGACGCGCATAGCAAAGCCGGTAAAGCCGCTGACGGAGCGTGTTATGAGGCTTCCCGGAAGCTGCATTGCGGCCATTATTCTGGGCTGTCTCTGCGGCTTTCCGATCGGGGCGAAAATCACGTGCGATTTAAAGGCGAGAGGCGATATCACGGAGGAAGAGGCCGAACGTCTTTCGTCTTTTACAAATAATGTAGGGCCCGTATTTATGGCCTCGATTGTAGGCGGTACATATTTAGGCAGTATCCGAAGCGGTCTTCTGATTTGGCTTTCTGTTACGCTTGCGTCTCTCGGCAGCGGCATTCTGCTTTGCCGTGTCCACCGCAGCTCCGCTGCCCCTGGATTCGGCGGAACTCCTCCGATCCAGGGCAAAACTGATATTCCCGCTGCGATTCTCTCCTCCCTTAATACCGTACTGTATGTCGGCGCCGTCATTATCTTTTTTTCTTCTGTGACGTCGCTGCTAAAATTGATTCCCTGCCTATCTGATTTTATTTATTCGGCGTCCTATTCCTTTTTGGAAATTACCGGGGGACTCCGCAGTCTTGGAGAAAGCGTTCAGGCCGCAAACCCCATATTAAAATATATGCTGTTCTCCGCCTTCAGCGCTTGGTCCGGCTGCTCGGTCCATATGCAGGTATGCGGCATTCTGGCCTCCGGTAATATCAAAGTTAAATATTATTTTATCGGGAAATTCCTGCAATCTCTGCTCGCCCCGCTGATTGCCGCGGCGCTTTTCTTTTTTCTGTAAGCTGCTTATCAACCCATAAAAACAGCGCCGGGATCCTTTTAGATTCCGGCGCCGCCCCGCTGCTTTATCCAGCAGCGATAAAGTCAACCTGCAAAACTTTTATACCGTCAGCAATGACCAAATTTCATTACATCTCGTCTCAAGCTCTCTAAATCCGTCCTGATAACTTTCTGTTCCTGCCAAGTCTCTTGTAAAGATATTCCTGATATCCGCCTCAATCGCCTCAGCAACGTCGATCGGCATTCTGCAGTTTACCTGACCGGGCGTGGAAGCCGTGTCTGCCATATAAACAAACGCATCCCAGTTCTTTCCGCTCCATGCCGGATCATCCGGATATTTCCATGCATCGTAACCCTCGTCATCCAAGGACTTCAGCAGCGGAACCGAACCACCCGTACCGGAGTTGAAGGCCCGCTGTCCTTCCGGTGTCAGGAAGAAGAGCGCCAGCGCTGCGGCTGCCGTTACGTTCTGCGTTCTGGCAAATACGCCGACTCCCGATGCGCCGCATCCGAAGGAAGGATTCTGGAAGAGCGGCATATTGATGATATCCCAATCGATATTCCTGTTGTCAAATTGTTTGCCGACACCCTGTATGGTCGGATATACGTCCGTTTTAAAGATGTACTCTCTGCCTACAATGTCTTCCGCACTCTCATTTACCGAAGGAATCATGACGTAGTATTTTCTGGCCATATCCAGCGCTTCGCCGATCGCTCTTAAAATATCGCCGTTCTCATCGATGAATGTAATCCTCTTATCCGTGGTGTTGCACCACGCGTCTCTCGACGCATACGCTTCGAAGAACGGGACATATACAGGAGAATATGTCAGATTCAGATTCAGCGGATAATAGTCTCCTTCCGGATCATACAGTTGCTCGCAGATGCTCTGGAATTCCTCCCAGGTCCATTCCGGTTTGATCTCCGAACTCAATCCGGCTTCCGTGATAGCTGATTTGTTGTAAATCAAAACGATCTGATTGTAGTCTCTGGGAACGAAGTACAGACGGCCGTTTACGAGACCAAGGGCATAAATACCGCTGTAAACGTCGCTTTGGTTAATACCGAACTTCGTCATAAAACCATCCAGCGGGAGAAGGGCGCTATCCTGCACCGCATATTTATACGTCTGCGTTTCCGCAAAATAGAAAACATCTCCGATGTCCGCTGAAGCGATTCTGTTATCCGAAGTCGCCGTGTAATCGCGCTCCACCGTTACGTTCGTGTACTTCTGCTCAAATGCCGTCACAAACTTATCTGCTGCCTGCTTGTAATCCGCGCTGGTCGCCGCCGGCGAATACGTAAACGTAATTTCGCCTTCCGCTTCGCCCTCTGCAACAGCCTTATCAATCTCGTCCTGGGTTACCATCGGCGGTTTCTTACAGGCAACCATAGTGAACGTCATGACAAGAATCAGCAAAAGCACTGATGCACTTTTCAAATACTTCTTCATTAACTGTGACCTCCTACTAAAGTTATTCTGTTACAACAATACAATGTCATCTTAACCATATCCCTTGGTTTTGTCAATATACAAACGCTTTCTCTGACGCGCCAAATCGCTGATTTTACAAAATATTTAAACCAAATTAAACAAATCATCGGTATTTTGCAAAGCTCAGCTTGCATTTGCGGCGTCCTGAATCTCCTGCAGGAGATCGTCGATATACATCAGCTCCGTGTTTTCCGCATACGTCTCAAAGATCTCGGCGATACTGTCTCTGATCTCTCCGGACGCGCTCCACGTCATAAAGGACGTAAGGACGGCGGGATAGTCATAATCCGAATATAGAGAAAATACCGACGTATTCTTACCGGAGACAGGAAATTCACGCCAAAACTTCATGGTGTTGGCTGACTTCAGCGCCGGAACCTTGTAGCCGAGCTCTCCGCAATACGCAATAGAAGCATCCTCAACCATTGCGTACAGAGCAAGCGCTTTGGCATTCTTCTCTGTATTCTCCCGGGCCTCGATTTCCTCCTGAATTTCTTCCTCTGTTTTATCGATATCCGTATTTCCCCCATTCAGCGCGTCAATCACTTCATGGTTAATTACAGCAAAGCCAAGCGTTTTTACGCCGATACTCTTGTATACCGTGCCATCGGCTCCTTCAAATCCCGGAAAATGAGCGAATTCCCACTCAAATCCGCCGTTTTCCGAATCCTGAGACAGCGCCTCCTGCCATCTGACTACGTCAGAATGATCCGCCACGATGATTCCGTACTGAGAAAGCTCTTCGCTGGTTACCTCTGCAGTCGTCTTGTTCGCAGCGTATCCCGTACGCAGAAAACGGTCCGCCAGATATTTCAATCCTTCAATTACATCCGGATCCGTAAAATTCAGCTCCGTTGTTTTGTCTGCAAAGGAAACATCGTTATACAAAGCGCCTCCAAAGCCTCTTGCAAAAGCACCCCAGATTGCGTAATCTGTATAATTCATCAGGACGGGTGTTTCCACGCCGCTTTCCGAAAGCTTTTGTGCATATTCGTACAGGTCATCCCACGTCCAGTTGTCCGGAGGAACAGGATCTTCAATCCCCGCCGCTTCCAGTAAATCAAGATTCAGAATAACAACTTGATTCAGGTATTCCACGGGACACATATACATTCTTCCCTCATAAAGGGAGGCGTCATATGCGGCTTTCAAATATTCCTCTGAAGGATACAGCCGATTAAAGCTGGTAGATGTATAATCTATGATGCCCTCTGCATCGCTGCTCAGGTCCAGAATCCAGCCGTTTTCCACATATTCCGGCAGCTGCTCAGAGCTGATCAGCACCACGTCGCCGGTTTCGCCTCTTGCGATCCGCTCATCCAATGTTGCAAAATATTCATCATACGAATATTCTGCGTCAATCTGAACGTCTACGCTGGGATATTGCAGCGCATACGTCTGTACAAACATGAACAGATCGTTGTCGTTCTCATAATTCTTATATGCGGAAATCGTTATATTTCCAGCCAGATCCTCCGGAACGGGATTCGAGGAAGAAGACGGTCGGTTTTCCTCCTCATCGCTGCCATTTCCGGAGCATCCGGCAAAAGAAACGAGCAACGCTATCGCAAGGATCCATATAATGGTGAAACGTAATTTCTTAAACATAGAAAACCCCTCCGTCACTCGATAACGCCGATTCGCTCGATTCCTGATGCAAGCTTATTCTGTCCCGCTATATATACGATCAATACCGGAATCATTACCATCAAACAGCCTGCAAACAGCATTGGCTCGGTCATGGCCTTGTCAATCTCGCTGGCTTCGCCCGAATATCCCATCAATTCGGAATAATACTGCTGAATGTTTTCCAGCTTCGGCTGCAGCGTCAGCATATCCTGGTTAAACATATAAGTGGGCGCCTCGTAGTTATCGTTCCAGTGCCATACGAATGAGAAAATGAAAACAATCGATATGGCGGATTTTACCAGCGGCAGCATAATCTGCAGAAATACTCTGAACGGGCCGGCGCCGTCAATGCGCGCCGCATCGTCCATCGCGTCGGGCACTCTTTGGAAAAAGTACATATAAATCAACGCAAACAGAGCGCCGCGCAGCCCCAGACCGAATATGCATGGGATCAAAATCGGCCAGTAGGTATTTGTCATTCCAAATGTCGCCCATAAACCATAGGAAGAAAGGATCGTCGTCTGCGGCGGAATCAGCAGCACCAGGATAACCAATACAAAAAGAATATTCTTTCCCTTGAATTTAAAGCGTCCCAGCGCATAACCGATAATCGCGCAGGAAACGGACTGCAAAATAGCGCTTCCAAGTGAAGTAATCAGAGAATTCAAAAATGCGCGCGGATAATTCAGTCCCTGCCAAGCACTGGTAAAATTTTCCCATTCTATCGCAGTAGGAATCCACTCAACCGTTGGATCCAGATAATCCTGATAAGACATCATGGACGTCGTCAGAATATAGATAAAAGGGAGCAAAAACAGATAAGCAAGCTCAATCAGGACGTAATATAAGAAGATCCGGCCGATCACAAATCTGATTTTCTTTTTTGCCTTATAACCGAGATTTCTGTATCGATCAATAAACGTTTGAAAGAACCCCGTTACTCTGTGGATTACGTTCGTCATCTGAGCCACCTCCTCGTAAGCAGAATGAAGATAAGAATCGTGATCAAAGTAATCAGCATATACATCCAGCTGAGCGCCGACGCCATTCCGTATTTCGTACCTGCTTCCGTCATGGACTGCATCATGCTCATAATCGGGTTGTCGTACTTGACAAAAGAGTCAACCAAAGCGTAGACGCAGTTCAAAATGACAAACGGTGAAATATACGGAAGCGTAACGTGCCAGAAGGACTCCCATGCCGTTGCCCCGTCGATTTCAACAACCTCGTAAAGGATATCGGGAACGCTCTGCAGGGCCGCCAGGAAAATCAGAATCTCCACGCTGCTGCTCCACATGATATTTCCTATATATTGCGTCAGAGTTCCGAAGAAGCCCCCGGAAGCGGAACCAACGATGGAGCCGAACACGCTGATGCTGCCGACGCCGTCATTGAACAGATAGCTCATGATTACGCCCGCCAAAATCACCGGGATAAAAAAGATTACCCTGAAGTATACTCTTCCAGGAAATTTCTGCTTCAGAAGCACGGCCACAAATAACGCAAAGAAGACGATAATCGGTACCTGCCACAAAGCATTCAGGAAGGAATTTACCATTGCTTCTCCTACGCTCGGATCCTGGATGATATCCATGTAATTTTCAAAGCCGACCCATGTGCTCTGCCCCTCGAATCCGTAAAGATCCGTCAGCTGCGTAATGTAAAAACTGATTCTGACAGACAGGACAAGCGGGATCAGCGTAAAAATGATGAAGCCGATCAGCCACGGTGCGGAAAAGCACCAGCCCTCCAGCGTTCTTCGCCTTTCAAAGGAAATAACACTGCCTAACGTTCTTTTGTGCGCCAGCTGCTTTTTTACTTTGACTGGTTTCTTAGCCATGTATTACTCCCCTCCCTTCTCCAATATTTGATAACTTCTTCCTTCAAAGGACAGCGTCTGACCGGACGCAGCGTCCTCGACGGTAACGTTTTCTGTTTCATAGCAAACATATACCCTGGTACCGTCGGAATATTGCGTGCAGAAAATTTCGTAGTCCGGATTCACTCTGTAATGATCCGTGATTTCAAGACCGATAAATGGTTTCACGGCTTCCGCAATGCTGTTGTAGCGTTCTACGATCTCTTCCTTCAGGTTTGCATATTCCGAACGGTAAAGAGCGTCATAATACGTATAGCGGAGAGAGCTTGTTTTCTCCTGCGTAAGCTCATAAGACATCAGCGCGCCGTATTCAATCGATCTGAGCATAAAGTAAGTCTCGTCGTCCTGATTGTTTACGGGAGCGGAATAGTAATTTACAAGCCCGTGATATACGATCTGGAGGAAGGGGATTTCCTCGTCCAGAACAATGTGTGAAGATTTTTCTACAGGGATATCGACAATGGTATTAACATAAGGAATCGCATAGGAATTCCCGCTGTAAACCGCAACATCCTCAAAATTCTCCCCGTATTGCTGAAGCCATTTAACATACCTGCTGATCGCCTGCACGCGGTATAAAGGATTATTCTCGTTATAATCGGAATAAAGCATATCTCCAAGCTGCTGCAGATCTACATTGGCCGCGCCATAGTCCTTCAGCCGTTCAATGACATCATCCAGAATTTCGCGATCGAAATATTCCGGACTGAGGACGTAAAAATCAGCATAATTATATACACCAGACGTCGTGCTCAGCAAATAATTCAGATAAAACGTATTGGCTTCCTTTACAACAGCGTTTCGGAACGTCGCGCCGTTGGACGGACTTCCGTAGAGAATCAGAAGGTTGTTATCCAATACAAGCGTAATATTTTTGTCCTTCGCCCATTCATTCAAATCCCGAAGGCCGCTTGCACCGCCGTACGCACTGTCCGGCCTCAGCTTCGAGGTGCAGTTCCAATAATAACCGTCCTTCTGCCAGCCAAGCAAGGAAAGACGCAGATCAGAAGCTCCGCTTTCACTAAGATCATTATAAATGTTCTGTACATCCTCGAAATCCGTCATCACTTTAACCTGGTTCAGAACGCCGCCGGTTACGTTCTTGGCTCCCATAAACATTTTCAGGTTAAGCACGGGCGCGTCTTCAGCCGAACCCATGGAAAGCTCGATGCCATAGCGCTCTTTCCACTGTGCCAAAAGCTTTTCCCGAACTCTGGCAGCTACGTCTACATAGGAATACTCGTCACTTTCCGAAAGATCAATCGTGATCCTCTGTTCGACGTCGCCCAGCTGCATATCTTTCACGACCATATCATACTGCGTACCGGAGTTTGAAATCTGAAGCTTATAAAAATTCCGATAATTATACTGAAAATAAATCGCATAAAAAGGCAGGCTCCTGATTCCGGGATTCGAGATTTTCAGCTGCGCATTCGAATCCCCCTCTTTAATGAAAGAGGTCATCATGGAATTTGCAATCTGATTGATATTATCTGTCCCATCCTCCGTTCTGTTTTCCACAATACCGTAAGCGCCGATGCTCAAAAGCAAATTATTGTAATCCGGCGAGTCGGTCGCGTCAAAGGTCAGATCCGGACCGTATACTTTCTTGGAGTATTCGTTATAGTTTGTAATTCTGGCAACATCAAAGCGCGTCAGCGCCCCTGTTCCGTCAGGCGTTACGAAATAACCCTCCTGACCGGTGCGATGCGCTCCGAGATACGGCAGGACGCTCAGCGACGTGAGCAGCGGCCTTCTGTCCTGCTCCTCGTTTTCCAGGCCCTCGCGTTCAATAATTCCGTTGACCGGAATGCGGTATACGAGTTCGTTGCCTTCGATCGTAATTTCAACGGAAAACTCCAGCTCCAGCTCTATCATCTCATAGCGCAGTCTGACGCCATTCTCAATGAAATAAACGGTCTTCACGTGAGGCATCTGGTTTACTCCCAATACGAAGCCGCCGTCCATACCGGACTTTGTATAGCCGACAAAGACCGGCGACGTGATAAATTGGCCCGTCTCTGTGGAAAGATCGTAGGCCGCAAGGTCGGAGGTCTCACCCTCTGCCAGCGTCGTCTCATAAATCGGTTCCGGATAGGAGCGGATGGTCTCTCCCGTTGCCTTGTCCTGAATCAAAAACAAATTTTCTTTGTTGGAGAAGCTGAGTATCAGCGAGTCGTTCTCCGCCACTACCGTCATTCCCTGGTCAGTAAGCATCAGACCGTTGACACCCTTCGACGTGTCCGTAGCCGAAACCTGTCTGCTGCTCTCGATCCCATCTTTTCCGAAAATGATATTGTGGTCGTCGCCGAAAGCGACTTTAAGCACGATAAAAATAAGCAGAATCACCAGTACAAGCGGAATAACGATTTTCAGTACCTTTTTTATTTTTTCACGCGATGCTGATTCATTCACAGGCGTCTCATTGTTTTGTTCTAGGTTTTTCTTCTTTTTCTTAAACAAGATAACTCAACTCCTTACCAAATTGTATAATGAAATCAAACATCTGTGCGGCCAATCCATAGACGATGAAGAAGAGGATCGCCACTGCAGCAACGCCCAGCACCGTCAGAATGGATACCACAAACGCTTTAACCGGATGGAAGCCGTGAACGCCTTTAATACAGAAATAGACAAGCAGCACGGTCCAGAAATAAAGCAGTATTCTTACAATGCTGTAAATTCCCGCTTCGTTCTGCGTAAGGATATGTGTCAGAAGGCTGAGCGGCAGCGTCAAAAGAAGCAGCGGCCCGTGACAGTAGGCGCCTCCAATGATTACGTCGCGGAATCTTCCTTCGCCGTACATAATTGTCGTCACACCGTAATTTACAATACAAATCACAATCCACGGCAAGAAGGCAAAGAAGAAGGTACTGACCGGCTCGATCACGTCCAAAGGCATACCGTCGCGGTATATAAAGCTTACCGCGTACTCCGAAGCAACCGAAACCAAAGCGTACAAAATCATGATGATAACCATGTCTGCATAAGAGCCCTGGTTCTCATAACGGATTCCCTCAAAGCCGTCGATCGGATGGCGCATAATTCCCGTTATACGTTTAAAGAACTTTCTGATGACCGTAAATACATTATGGCGTTCCTTCGGCGGTCCGTATTTTCTTCGCCGGGCCCTTTTAACGGAAACCCAAACGACCCACGCGATCAAAAGCACAACGATTACGATAACAATCGTAGAAAAATGCTCGCGGAGAAAATCTGCCCGGATTTCTTCGAAGGCTTCGGAGGCATACTGCGCATTTTCGGCCTCGTAAAAATATTCGATGGCGGCGTCGTTCTCCTCCTCGCGCATCAGAATGTTTCCGATATTAACAAGGGCCAGCGTGTAGTAGTTGCTCTTCTCGATGACCTGTTCCCAGATCTGCTTAGACTCTTCGTATTTGCCCTGACTGTAAAGCTGATTTGCCTCATGGACAAGGTCCGCAAATTCCGTAGGAGTATATACGGTGATATTGCCCGTCGTTTTGTTCAGGACATAAACCCGGCCTCTGTGGTCGGTTTCGATGCTGACCGGATAGGAGAGCTGTCCGTAGCCGGTTCCTCTCGTGCCGAACGCAAACAGGTTATTTCCTCTCTCGTCGTATTCGTAAACTCTTCCGTACATTCTGTCAACGATCAGCATATTGTTGTAGCGATCTACCGTTACGTCGCAGAAAACCTGATTATATGATGAATATGACATAATGCTGTTATCACGGAAATCGTAAGAACCGTATAAGACATCCGATCCGCCGATATTAATTTTACGAACCTGAGGAGGCGTCTCCGTTGTCGTCGTTGCATACATATATCCATCGTCGCTGCAATAAATATTTGTGAACGTATAAGGAAGCGCAACAACCGTACCGAGCCGATCCTCACGGCTCCACAGCAGTCTTGATATCGATTCCCAGAAAGAAAGATTTACTTTGTTGGTGCCGTAATAGCTGACAAATTCCCCGTTGGAATTCAGCTGCATGATTCCGTTGTAGTCTCCGTTGTTCGCCACATACATGAAACCTCTTGAGTCCTTTGTAACCTTCTGAGGCTGATAAGAAAAATTCTGAGAAAGAATTTCGCTTTGCGGCGTCGGATAGGAATACCGAAGATTTCCGTATTTTGTAAATTCGACAATTCTGGCATTTCCGGAGTCCGCCACAATAATCGCTCCGTCGTCCGGATCCACGTAAACGCCCTTCGGCTCTTTCAGAGCGGAAAGGTCTCCCTCTTCATACGTTCCGTCGCTTCTGATTTCAAAGAGGAACGAATAATCGCTGTCATATACGACGATCCTGTTGTTGCCGGTATCGGCCACGTAAATCTTGCCGTCATCGTCGATGAACATATCCTCCGGATTGTTCAGTTTTCCCGTCTCCGTAGATAGAAAATCGATAACCGTGCTCGTTTCATAAGCCGCGGGAATCGGCATCGCCGTTCCTTCCTTTTCCTGAATATAATAGTTCGCGTACGGCGTCCGTGCGGAAACCGGGATCCCGATGGAAAAAACCAGAGCAAACAGCAGAAGAAGACTGATAAATTTTTTGTGTCTCATATGCCTTCTACCCCCTTATTTGATTCCGGAGTGCGCCATCGTATCCATAACACGGCTCTGTTGTATTATGAAAATGATGATGCTCGGTAAAGTCATAATTAAGCCTGACGCGGCACTTGCACCGGTACGTGCAATTCCGCCTCCGATCGTATTCATAAAGAAACCGAGCGTTCTCAGCTGCTCTTTATAAATATAGGTAGTCGATGTGGCCGTATCAGCCCAGATGCCTCCGAATGTCAGGATAATAACGGTTGCCTGCGCGTTTTTCAAAAGCGGAATCGCGATCTTTGTATAAAGCTGCCATTCCGAGGCCCCGTCGATTTTACCCGCTTCGAAAATATCATTCGGCACTGTATCCAAAAACTGCTTCATCAGGAACAGACACGTGGTATTCGCAAGCCCTGGTATAATATATACAAGATATGTATTGTCGATCCCCAAGGAAGTAATAATCAAATAGGAAGGGATGGAGGCCGCAGCGGCAACAAACATCAGAGACGTCGTAACAAGCGTCATCAAACCATTTCTGCCGGGGAATTTATGCTTTGAAAGCGGATAGCACGCCATCGTAAGGATGAGCACCAGGCAGAATATATACGCTACCGTGATCAAGATTGTATTAAACAAATATCTGGAAAACGGGACGGCGCTGTTCGCGGTAATTGCCGTTAAATCCTTAAAGTTCTGAAGCGTAGGATTTTTTACAAAAAACGTAGGAGGATACAGGAAGAGCTCCTCCGCCGGCTTAAATGCAGTACATACAAGATAAATCAAAGGCAGCAGCGAAACAAGTCCCGCAAGCGTCAGGAATACCAGGATGACCACTCTGCCATGATCCTTCCGTTTTTTAGCTCTTTTTAAATAGTCAACGTCTACCTGAAACATATCATCACTCCTTCTCGCCTAAGACTTTAAACGCAACGCGTCCGATACCAAGGATCATAATGGAAAGCACAACCGCAATTGCGGACGCATAGCCTACCTCGAACCGCGTTCCGGAGTAGTCACTTAAATGCAGCATGATCGTCAGGGCGGCGTCTTCTGGGCTCGGATGCGCCACGATCGTCTGTCCTACAGTAAAGGAACTGGTAATTGTGATAACCGCCGAGAAAAGCAGCTGCGGCATCGTTTGCGGTACGTCGACATACAGCAGCTTCTGGAATCTGGAGGTAACGCCATCGACGGCAGCGGCATCGTACAGCTCTCTGTCTACGCCGCGGAAGCCCGCAACGAAAGCGAGAAACTGCGTGCTCAAACTCGACCACAGCGCTACGATGATGATAACCGGCATGATATAATTGACATCCTGCAGCCATTGAATCGGTTCATAAATCAATCCCAATTTCAAAAGCACAGAGTTCAGATATCCCGTGCTGTCGTTGGAAAACATAACCGCCCATACGACCGACATCGCGACGCCGCTCGTCAGAGCGGGCGCATAGAAGGCCAATACATACAGCGGCCGTACCTTATCCGGCACCTGATTGATAAACCAGGCAAAGAAATATGACATCAGGTAAGAAACGGGCCCAACGATGACTGCATACGTCAGCGTATTTGTAAACGCTTTCAAGAAAAGGGAGTCGTCTACGAACAGATATACGTAGTTTTCCAGTCCCGTCCAGCGCGGATCCTCGAAAATATTCCAGTAAGTAAAGCTCAGACCGGTCGACCACAACAGCGGAATCAGAGAGAAGGTTATAAACAGGATGAAAAACGGAGCCATCAGACCATAAGACATCTTATGCTTCCACATTTCGTGAAGCGTATAACCGACTCTTTTTTCAACGTTGAAAAATCTTTTCTTGGGTACGGCGGGCGTATTTGTTTTTGTTTCTTTTTTTGTTCTCTCTTCTTTCTTACTCACAAATCATCCCTCCCACTTTATTCGTCAATGCGCTCGGCGTAAAGAACAGAGCCGTCCTCTGGAATTCCAAACTCGCTTTGCTTACGCCGCATTTCTTTATTGATCTCTTTCACGGCATCCTCCAGCGCAATTCTTCCGCTGAGTCCCTGAATCACCGTCTGGTTCAGCGCAGTCAGCAGATATCTGGACGTATAGTATCCGCCCATTGCATTGGGAGATTCTTTCAGCCATTCCCACTGGGCATTGATGACGTCAAGCTCATCCTGCGTGTAAGGAAGCGTCTGCGCCGCATTTTTATTGGCGGGATTCCAACGAGAAGCAACGCCGAACGTAGCCTCCACTTCCCTGCCGTATTCAGCCTGTACGCTGTCGGACAGCCACCACTGCAGAAATGCCCAGGATTCTTCATAATGGCGATTTTCTTCACTTACATTTTCTTTGCTGATAATAATACAGCACGTTCCGAGACCGCTCATGGATCTGTCGACAACAAGCTCCCCGTCGATCATACGCTCGTGTCCGGGTACCGGCAGCATCGCCCATTTTCCGTTCAGCTCGGGCGCAGAATAATTCAGCTGCTGATAGAAGGTCAGATCCGCAATGCCGATCGGCATTTCTCCGGATTTAAAACGCATGTAGAAATTGGCGGCATAGACGAAATTGTACTGCAGGTACAGATTCGCGTATTCCATAAACGCCTCATAGGCCGCCTCGGTATTCAGGCCGGAGGTCATTCCGTTTGCATCGTAAAAATCTCCGCCGTATTGATAAAGGAACGGCGTATATCCGCCAACCGCGTAATTGTAACAGAAATCATATCCGTTGTTTGTAAGCGTCGGCAGAATGTTGTAAATATCCTCCCAGGTATCCGGCGGTTCCAGTCCGAGATTCTCAAAAATATCCGTTCTGTAGAACAGAGCGCTCCACGTCTGCGTCTCGGGGAAGCCGTAATAATTTCCTTTATACAGATACGGAACGAACGCCGCGTCATAGTACGATTCTTCCCAAAGCTCATAAAAGCCTTTTACTTCCGTTCCGTTATACGTCGTACTCTCGAACCGATTCAGATCCACAAGCGCGCCGCGGATCGCGAATTCGAAAACATTGCCCGGAGAAATGGAAATCGCAAGATCCGGAGCCGTTCCGGCAACGTAGCGCGGCATGATCAGACCCTCCGAGGAGCCGGCTACCATGTTGATGTTGACTTTAATGCCGTAATCCGGGGTAAACTGCTCGCTGACAAGGTTCCGCATGATATCCACATGCTCGCGTCCTCTGGAAACGTACACTTCAATCTCCGGCATTCCCTCTGTATCAAGGCCCTCCCTGGCTCCGGCATTTTCGTATTTGCTGTTGTCAAAGGAGGAAAAGAAGCGGACTGCGCTTACATAAAAGCTCTGCCAGAAATTGCTGCTCACATTGGGATAATCATATCCGCGCGGAGCAAGCACCATATAGTCGACAGTAATCGGCTGCTGCTTTATAGAGACCATCGTATTACTGAGTCCCGTCTGTGCATTGGTAATATCATTTAAGGAAACAGCAACTTCTTCCAGATTTTCGTCAAAGTCTCTGAACAATTCCTCCGCTACCTTGACGGCAGATGCATACGACGTAACTCTGCCTCCGTTGATGGTAACGATGTCGTCATAGCATTGACTGAAAACATCCACATAAATCTTGATGTCCTCCTGGATCGTAGGAATATAAAGCTGCAGGTCATAGTCCCGGTTTTTGTCCACTACGTATCCGCCGGAGGAGGTACGCGCAGACGCTGTGATTTTAACGATCTGGTTAACCAGGGTTGAAATGGAATCCATCGATTCCTCAATTCTCTGAAGCGAATGACGCAGCGGGCCGACTTTGTTGATCAATGTAATGGTATGCGTCTGGCCGCCCTCCAGGTAGAAGTAATACGGATTCTGATTTTCGTCGATCAGAGAAGACGCCGTCCACCCGTCGGCATACGGGAAGCAGTATTCTTCCATTTCCGCAAACGGCACCGCGCCGTCGATTCGGATTTCTTTAAAGGAGGAAACATAGGTAGCCTGCGAGCGGTAACGGAAGCCAAGCTCGTACCAGCCGCTTTCTTCCACATAAAAGGACCACTGTACCGTATCTCCTCCGGAGCCCCACTGCTCTCCGCCAAATACATTAAACAGGGTAACGCGGAAAGGATCCATATTCGTTTCCGAGCTCGTATAGTAATCGTTGTCGGACTCCATACGGATGTTCAGACTCGTTGCATAATCGGGCACCTCAAGCTCTTTTTTGATTGCGTCGCCCTGATATACGGCATCCTCCGAGAAGCCGTTCTGCGCTTTATACTCCTCATAAGAAGGATTTACAATTGGAGCAATAAACTGAATATTTCTGATGGCGCCCGCCTCACGGGTAAAGGTAAGAACGATTTCATGCGTGCCTCTTTGGAGATAAAAACGGTACGGATTCTTGTACAAGCCGTCCGGGTTCGACAGAACCGTGCTCTGCCACCCGTAAATCTCCTGGGACTTCGGACGGATCTGATTCCCTACGACGTCCTTGTTCGATTCATAATCATAATCGTAAAAACCGTACATCCTCTTTAAAGACATATTAGACGCCTCAAGGAACGGAAGCTTGCCGTCTATCGTAAAGTTGATAAGCATATCGGAGTCTCTTCCGTCCAGCATCAGATATTCCAGAGAAAGAGAGTACAGTCCCGCCGTTTCTACCGACACATTGAACCGGAGCGTCGTTGTCGTCCCGGACACGTAAAGAGCACCCTCGTTTTCTTCAGGCGTAATAACCTTTTCGGAGCCGTCGGCACTGTCCGTATATTTAAAGCCGTCTTTATATTTTTCGACTTCATTCAGATACTGCAGCGGAGAAGAGCCGTCGGAGCCGTCGCTGCCGGACACCGTTTCGAAATCCACCGAAATCGGCTCGCCCGAATAATAGGTATAGCCATTCCTGGAATATTTCGTAAGTACTTTTCCGTATTCCAGAAAACTGTTGTCCAGGCGTTCCTCATTCGTTATGTATGGGTTGAATTCCATTTCGTCGCGGTTTTCCACATCATACTGCATTGCGGAAGTATCCCGCGTTGCATAGAAAACCACAAGAACCGCAAGCGCAACCACAATCACACCGATGATGACTGAATAACGAATAATTTTCTTTTTTTTCTTATTCATACGATCAACCTTCCATGATAAATTGGCTGTAATAACGACAAATTTTATTCGATCTGCCTTTTTTGGGCACTCTAAACAAAAGGATTATATATATTTCGTGCAACTGTGTCAACAACAAAATACCGTATTATGCTGGGTTATTTTATGTGCAAATTGTAAATTATTCGAGCGCTCGGACAAGCGATTTGAACACATTGCCGCGTTCCTCAAAATTTCTGAACAGATCGAAGCTGGTGCTTGCTGGCGAAAGCAGAACCGTATCGCCTGGGACAGAATTCTCATACGCACATTTTACTGCATCCTCGTAATTTTCAAAACGGTAAATTTCCATCATGCCCTTCCGCTGGGAATCCGCTGCACGAACGGCCGCTTCTATTTTATCCGACGTAGGGCCAACGAGGATCAGCATCTTGACCTTTCCGCAGATTGCAGGGCCAAGCGCGTCATATGGAATATTTTTATCTTTTCCCCCTGCAATTAAAACCACATTTTCCCGAAATACGGAAAGCGTATGGATCGTGCGGTTCGGGCTGCTGTCGATGGAACTGTTATAATATTTTACGCCGCGGAGCTCCCGGACAAACTCCAGCCGGTGCTCAACGCCGGAGAACTCCGAAACGACGCTTTCGATATCCTCCTGCGTAATGATTCCTGCGCATGCGGCAATTGCGGTAAGCAAATTTTCCGCATTAAAAAGCCCGGGGACGCGGAGAAGCCTTCGGTCCACGCTATAATTATTTAAGGAAGAAGAATAAACAAGCTCCTCTCCGCAAAGATATCCGCAGCCCTCGGCGCGTTCGTCAAACGTGCTCTTATCGTTAAAATATGCAGAAAAAAGACGCACCTGGCGTCCCTCTGAAAGACACGCATCCGCGATTTTTCGCGTTGCTTCGTTTTGAAAATTCAAAACGACGATGTCGCCCTCCTTCTGATAAAGATAGATATTCTTTTTCGCTGCAATGTATTCGTCATAATTCTTATGGATGTCAAGATGATTAGGAGAAATGTTCGTTATTACGGCCACATTCGGACTTTTTCTGAGTGTCATCAGCTGAAAGCTGCTGAGTTCCAATACCACAGCGTCCTCTGGCCCGATTTCGGACAAATGATCGATCAGAGGCCGACCGATATTTCCGCCCAGCCAGACTTTCGTGCTCTGTCCCGCGTAATGGGCGGATAAGAGCTTCCAGATCAGCGTCGTCGTAGTCGTCTTGCCGTCGCTGCCCGTAACTCCATATATTCTGCACGGGCACAATTCAAAGAAAAGCTCCATTTCCGAAGTCAAAAGAGCCCCGTTTTCTGATGCCCGCACAAGCTGCGGCAGATCTGGACGGATTGCGGGAGCTCTGAAAATTACGTCATAGCCCGCTTCTCCAATTTCATCGAGGTATCCCTCTCCGGTGACGGCCTTGCAAATCATTCCGCTGGCAAGAAGCGAATCGATCCTTGCACAGACCTGCTGGCTTTCGGATTGATCATAGACTGTGATATTTTTTGCTCCAAGCCTGCTCAGGAAACGAATCAGCGGAACGTTGCTGATTCCCAGGCCAATTACGGCGATTTTCGCCGAGGACGGATTCTCCGTAAGGTGTATGGTTCGGTTTGTCATGTAAAGCGCCTCCCGATCGATTATACATCTTATAGTATGAAAAGTATACAAATTTCTTGACTTTTGGGGCCTCTCTGTTTATTATAGCCTATGTGTGTCTTCACACGAACGAACGACTTTTTTTCGTTTTTGGAGTGATCATCAATGATGTATAAAAGTACGCGCGGATATTCCGCAGAATATAGCTTTTCCGATGCGGTGCTGACGGGAATCGCTCCCGACGGGGGACTGTTTGTTCCCGTAAAATTTCCGCGGTTTGATTCGCTGGAGTTTGCGGAGCTCTGTGGCATGGATTATTGCAGTCTCGCCATAGAGATATTTTCCAAATTCGTTACCGATTTTACCAAGGCGGAGCTTGAGCGCTGCGTCAGAAACGCCTATGCCGGCGGAAGCTTCCCGCAGGACCCGGCGCCCGTCGTCTCCCTCAGCAGCTCGCTGAATGTGCTGGAGCTGTGGCACGGTCCGACCTCTGCATTCAAGGATATGGCGCTTCAGATTTTGCCGGAATTCCTGTCCGTGGCAATAAAAAAGAGCGAACAGCACCGTAAAGTTGCGATTTTAACCGCGACGTCCGGAGACACCGGAAAAGCGGCGCTCGCGGGCTTTCAGGACGCTGAAAATGTAAAGCTTCTGGTATTTTATCCGGAAAACGGCGTCAGCGAGATGCAAAAGCGACAGATGGTCACGCAGGAGGGGCGGAACCTGTCGGTCATCGCCGTACGCGGAAATTTCGATGACGCGCAGACCGGCGTAAAAAATATTTTCACGGACGCCGCTTTTGCGGAAACGTTAAAAGAGCGCGGTTATACCCTTTCTTCCGCCAATTCCATCAACATCGGCAGACTGCTTCCCCAGATCGTTTATTATTTTTACGCGTATCTTTCTTTGGTCGGAAAGCGGCGTATTTCCGCCGGTTCTAAAATAAACTTCGTTGTGCCCACCGGAAATTTCGGAAATATCCTCGCCTGTTATTATGCCGAGAAAATGGGACTCCCCGTGAACAAGATCATTTGTGCCACAAACGACAACAATGTCGTATCCGATTTCATGGCGACCGGCGTTTACAACAGCAAGCGTCCCTTTATCCAGACGATTTCCCCGGCGATGGATATTCTGGTTTCTTCGAATTTGGAGCGTTTGCTTTATGAGGCGTCCGGAAACGACGCGCAGTCCGTCGCGGCGGATCAAGAAGATCTGAAAGCAAGTGGCGTTTATTCCGTCGATAAGAAGACTATCAATAATATTAATCAAAGCTTTTGGTCTTCTTACGCGTCACAGGAGGAATGCAGGGCAACGATCAAAAACGTATATCAGGAATTCCGTTATCTCATCGATCCGCACACGGCGGTGGGAATCGACGTGTATGATAAGTACGTGATTTCGACAGGCGATACCTCTCCTGCCGTCGCGGTATCCACAGCAAGTCCGTTTAAATTCAACAAAACCGTTGCCGAAGCGATTTTCGGTCCCGAAGCCATCAGCGGCAGAAACGAATTTGAAATTCTGGAGGATCTTTCTGCAAAAACCGGGCAAACGATCCCCGCGCCGCTCCGAGATTTGGACCGAAAACCAATTTTACACAATAAAGTATGCGAGGTATCCGGCATGAAGGCCGCGGTAGACGCATTTTTACAATAACAGGGAGGTTGTTTATGTTTCAGATTGCGATTATAGGATGTGGTGTCGTAGGCTCCGGCGTTGCGGACATCCTGTTGGAAAAACAGGAGGAAATCGGAAAGCGCTTCAACGAAGAGGTCCGGCTGACAAAGATTGTAGATATTAAAAATATGACCGGAACCCCGTACGCTCCGTATCTTACCAGCGATCAGAAAGAGGTTTTGGAGGACGAAGCAATCCGTCTTCTGGTCGTCACCGTAGGCGGTCTCGATCAGGCCGCGGAGATCTGCAGAAACGCGCTGCGGGCAGGAAAACACGTAGTTACCTCCAATAAAGCCGTCGTAGCAGCATACGGCCGCGAGCTTACGACGCTGGCTTTCGAAAACAACGTGCGCTTTCTTTATGAAGCAAGCGCAGGCGGCGGAATCCCCATCATACGCCCCTTAAATATCTGCCTTTCCGTAAACGATATCTATGAAATTCAGGGAATTCTGAACGGGACAACGAATTATATGCTGACCGGGATGTACCGGGACAAAATGTCCTTTGAGGATATGCTGAAGGACGCGCAGGCAAAAGGGTATGCCGAAGCGGATCCCTCCGCTGACGTCGACGGGTTCGACGCGGCGCGTAAGATCGCAATTCTTTCCTCGATCGCATACGACGAGTTTATCGATTATCAAAAAGTAAAATGCATCGGAATCCGCGACGTCGTCTATGCGGATCATGAGCTGGCCGCTTCCGGAGGATACGTGATCAAGCTGATCGCCGGCAGCAGGAAGACGGCAGAGGGCGTCCGCGTCAGCGTTGAACCGAAGCTTGTTTCTAAAAGCCATATTCTTTCCGCGGTTCATTCCGTTTATAATGCGGTTCTCGTTCGCGGCTCCTATACCGGAGACTCGCTGTTCTATGGGCAGGGAGCCGGCAAATTTGCAACGGCAAGCGCAATTCTTGGAGATATTATTGAAATACTGGAGGCTCCCGGCCGCCAAACGCTGCCGGGCTTCGTCTTCCGAGAAGCAGAGCCCGTACGGGAATCCTCTGAAAAAGAACGCTTTTACGTCCGCGTTACGTCGCAGTTTAACGACACGGATTTCGAAGAGCTCAAATTCCGCATCACGGAGGTTTTCGGAGAAAACGCCGTATATCTGGGGTATGCGCTCTCTGATAACACGACCGCAGGCTTCCTCTCGGATCGATGCAGCGAAGCCGAGCTGCGAAAAAAATTGGATATGCTTTCTGAAAACGCAGGTATCCACATTGCCTATACCATGCGCGTAGCAGATTGACCGGGAAAGGAGCAGGTATTTCTATGAAAGTAGTCAAATTCGGTGGCAGTTCCCTTGCCGATGCAAAGCAAATCAAAAAGGTATGCAGCATTATATTATCTGACAGCCAAAGAAGAATCGTCGTCGTCTCAGCTCCTGGAAAACGCTATGACGCCGACACAAAAGTGACGGATCTGCTGATCCGCCTGGCGAAGGCCTGTCAGGAAGGCAGCGGTACAGATGCCGCGCTGGAGGCCGTCCTCGAGCGTTACGCAGGAATCGCAAAGGATCTGAATCTTGGGAGAGAAATCGTCTACACAATAAAAAACGACCTGATTTCCAGAATGCACACGAGCTGCAGAAATTACGAAATGTTTGAAGATCTGATGAAAGCGGCAGGAGAAGACAACTCCGCAAAGCTGATCGCCTGCTATCTGCAAAGCATCGGAGAAAATGCGGAATATATCGATCCGAAGGACGCGGGGATGTTTTTGAGCAGCGAATTTGGAAACGCTCAGGTGCTTCCCCATTCCTATGAGCTGCTTGCAAAGCTTGCGGAGCGCCAGACAATTATGATTTTTCCGGGATTTTTCGGTTATGCGGAGGACGGGAGCGTCGTTACGTTTTCCCGTGGCGGTTCCGATGTAACGGGCGGCGTACTTGCAGCGGCAGTGAATGCCGATGTATACGAAAACTTCACAGACGTGGATTTTGTATATGCTGCGAATCCAAAGCTGATCGACAATCCCTTCCCGATTCCCCTTTTCACATACGAGGAAATGCGTGAGCTGTCCTACGCGGGCTTCAGCGTGCTTCACGAGGAAGCGCTGGCACCGGTATATAAAAAGGGGATTCCGGTAAATATCCGAAATACGAACAATCCGGACGCCCCGGGCACTTTCATTGTGCCGGATAAGAAAGCCCCCAAGCCGACTTTGCCCGTAGCCGGAATCGCTGCCGACACCGGCTTCCTGACGATCCACATTTATAAATATATGATGAACCGTTTGATCGGCTATGCAAGGAAGCTTCTTTCTGTTTTAGAGGAAGAGGAAGTGTCTTTTGAGCACATGCCCTCCGGCATCGACAGTATTTCACTGATTATCCGTGAGAAAAACTGTCCTCCGGAGAAGCTTGCACGGATTCTTAAGAAATATGAACAGCTTGATGCCGATTCTGTGACGGTAGACCAGGATCAGGCAATCGTTATGCTGGTTGGCCGCGGCATGACAAAGACGGTGGGCGTTGCGACGCGCGCTACTGCAGCGTTTGCCAAAGCCAACATCAACATCCGAATGATTAATCAGGGCTCCTCCGAGGTCAGCATTATGTTCGGGGTTGAGGCTAAGGATGCCAAACCGTCGGTGGTCGCCCTTTACAATGAATTTTTTAACTGACACGGTGCCCGCTGTCCGAAGCTTCCCGTTTCTGCCGCGTATTCGGCTTCTTTAAGAGACTGCCGGAAAGTGGCTTATACGTAAACAGCGTGAGAAGTGAGATAATAATCCATTTTGTCAGATTGAACGGAAGCGTTCCAAATACGATGACGCCTTTCACGTCTGTAACGAAGCTGCAGGCCTCCTGCGCCGCCGCCAGCACGCCGTCAAGACCGAATAAGCTTGCATAAACGGGAATCAGCAGCCAGTAATTCAGCGCGCAGGATATGACAGCGGAAGAAACCAGCGAGACGCCCAGGGCAATAACGGCCCCCTTTTTCGAATGCTTTTTTCGATAAATCAGTCCGGCGGGTATAATAAAGGATAAGCCGATCAGCATATCTGCAAGCGCGCCCACGCCTGCGCTTTCCGTAAAAATGCCTGCCGCAAGGAATGCGATCAGGTTTTTCAGAACGGCCGTAACGGTCCCTGCCACCGGTCCCATGGAAAACGTGGCGATCACAACGGGAAAATAGCTGAAATCCAGTTTATAGAAGCTTGGAAAAATCGGGATCGGCAATTCAATGATCATCAGTAAAGATGCGACTGCCGTGAGCATGGCGATCCGCGTAACGTAAAACGTCCTCGCCGAACGCAGCGAATTGGTATTTGGCATTTCAAAGTCTACTCCTTCCATCCGGACTTGGCGCATTGCGCTTTACCGTCGGCTGCGGATTTACACCGCATCGATTCCGCTGCACTAAATTTGCGGAACTCGCAGGCTTGCGGCCGCGGCGGCCGCTTTACTGCCGGTTGGGATTCTCACCCTACCCCCGAAGTACAAAAACAATATTACATCGTATGCGGCAATCTGTCAACGGGAAACTTTCCGCTGTCCGACGGCCTTTACGTTTTCTTGCACACAGGCGCCCAAATAAAAAAGCGCCCCGGGCGCGGGGCTTTGCCGCATTCCCGGGGCATTCGTCCGGAAGAACCGGATCGTACGTTAGCCTCTTTTGAAAAGAACGTCCTGCTCGTACTGTCTGACTTCTGCAAGCCAAGCATCTCCTACGGGAACGCCGTTTACTTCACAGAAATAATCCCATACCGCGCCGGAGGGCAGCGTTTTGAGTTCTTCGAGAATCGCAAGACGCGACGTGAAATCGAAGTCCCTTTCATACCCCACCAGTCTGGCCGTAGGCTCAAGCAGCGCAAGCAGCAGCGCTTTCTGCATATTCCGCATGCCGATTACCCATGCTGCGATCCTGTTAATGCTTGCATCGAAAAAGTCAAGTCCGATATGCGTCTTTTCCACGAAACCGTTTCTTACAAGCTCCGCAGCAATATATTTCAGCTCGTCGTCCAGAATAATCACATGGTCGCTGTCCCAGCGCACCGGGCGGCTGACGTGCAGCAGAATTTCATCAAGATAACAGAATACAGCCGAAATTTTATCGGAAATCACTTCCGTCGGATGGAAATGGCCGGCATCCAGGCACAACAGCTTGCCTCTGGAAACAGCATAGCCCATGTAGAACTCATTGGAGCCTACCGTATAGCTTTCCGCGCCGATCCCGAAGACTTTGCTTTCCACCGCGTCAAGGATATATTCTTTCGGATATTTTACGCTGAAGATCTCATCCAGTCCGTCCAGCAGCCGCTTTCTCGGTCCGTATTTGTCTACCGTAATATCCTTCATTCCGTCCGGGAACCAGAAGTTCGTAACGGCCGGCGAGCCAAGCTCTTTTCCCATGTAAGCGGCAATTTCACGGCAAGCCTTGCAGTGGCGGATCCAGAAGTCGCGGACCTCTTTATCCGGATGACTGAGCGTCATACCGCTCTCAGACATGGGGTGTGAGAAGCATGTCGGATTGAAATCAAGGGCGATTCCGTTTTTCTTGGCCCATTCTACCCATTTCTTAAAATGCTTCGGTTCGATTTTGTCTCTTTCCACGTCGCCCTCGAAGTCGCCGTAAACCGCATGGAGATTGATTCTGTGCTTTCCGGGAATCATGGAAAACGCTTTCTCAATATCGCTTCTGAGCTCATCCGGGGTTCTCGCCTTTCCCGGATAATTGCCCGTTGTCTGGATTCCGCCCGTCAGTTCGCCGTTCGGATCCTCGAAGCCGATCACGTCGTCGCCCTGCCAGCAGTGCATAGAGATCGGAATCTTCTTGAGCGTCTCAAGCACCTGATCCGTATCGATGCCGTACTGGGCATACCGCTTCTTGGCAAGCTCATAACTCTCTTTGACATAATCCATTATGTATATCACTCCTTTATTGAAATATCAAAATGCAGGCAAAGTTTACAATAAAACAGGCAGTCTGTCAATAAGCAAGCAAACCCATAAAAGCCAATTCCGGCTGCGTCGTATCGCATCGGCTGTACTGGACGACGACAGGCACGCTGCTCTTTACGTAAATCGCATATGGGACGCCTCTGGGAATGGCGTCGCCCGCTTCGGAACGAATCCGATCCAGGCGCACATGATGCGTGCGCTCTGCCGGGCAAACCGCAGAAAATCCGCCCATCGGCGGCCGATCTTCAAAATACAGTGTAAAATCAATCCGCGCCTCCGTCTTTCCCGTATTAAGGACGCATACCGCCTCATGGCTCACATAATCGCCGTTGTCCTTCTCCGGATAAAACGCATCCGGAATGAACCACTCGCATTTTCCCACGTTCATATTCCATTCTCCTTTTCCTTTTTATTTGTTTTGATCCCGTCATAAAACGTTTTCACCAGCTGAAGATAAAGCTCGGACGTGTTTTTTCTCCAGGCCTCGCAGATAGCGGCGCCGTCGCTGCGATTCGCGACAGGAAGCTTTACGTCTACAATACAGTTCGAGCCCTCTCTGACATAGCACCGTACGTATACATTGCCGGCCGCATCTTCAAAGCAGTCCGCATTCACATGCATGCCCTGCTCCAGAGAATCCCGGTTTGCCTCGAGATATGCCTCATAGCGGGCTCCAAGACCGCCGGACAGCATATAGCGCATCTGGCCGAGACGTTCCCTTCCCTTCTCCGTTATGGAGTACAGGACGGTCCCCGCGCTGTCTAGCTCTCTTTGAACGCAGCCTTTTGCAATCAGATCCTCTCTGCATTCCTGTACGCTGAAATAATTAACGAGTCCGGGGCCAAGCAAAACTGCGTTTAAAAAATGATCCGACAGCTTGACGCCGAGCCGATCCAGAATAAATAATATCAATATCTTATTGGCCGTATATTGCTCGCTGTTTTCAAACATAGTAATCAAACTCCGTATCGTAGATGCGAACGGTATCCTGCTCCCGGATTCCCAATTCTTCCAGCTTTTGAATCAATCCTTTCTTCCGTATAATCCGCTGGAAATACTGCGACGATTCATAATCGCTGAGATTTACGGATTCTATCAGGTTCTTGATCCAAGGGCCCTCCACAACGAAGACGCCGTCCTCCACCCGAACGGTAAAAGGCTCTTCCGATTCCTCGGCACGGTACACGATTTCACCCTCTTCCGGCGCAAAGCTGCCAGAGGAAGGCATTTTATCCAGGATACTGCCGCAATACGCGGCAAGCTCCCGCGTCCCCTGCGATATCGCGGCGGAAATTTCAAAAATACGCCACGCCCCGTTCTCGCGTTCGGCGGCGAGCTCTTTTCCGCGCTGCTCCAGCCACTCGGCAAACTGTTCCCGGAAGCGCGCCGCATTTTCTGCCGCACCCTCCAGGTCCATTTTATTGAGTGCAACGACCTGAGGCCTGCGGGAAAGCGCTTCGTTGTAGCGCTCCAGTTCATGATTGATCCTTAGGAAATCTTCAAACGGATCGCGTCCTTCCGATCCTGATATATCTACCACGTGAATCAGCAGTCGCGTTCTTTCAATATGGCGCAGAAATTCATGGCCTAGTCCCTGCCCCTCAGAGGCGCCTTCAATCAGGCCCGGAATATCCGCCATCACGTAGCTTCGTTCTCCATTATTAAACACAACGCCGAGATTGGGGCGTACCGTGGTAAAAGGATAGTCCGCAATTTCCGGCCTTGCTCCGGTCGTAACGGAAAGCAGCGTAGATTTTCCTACGTTGGGAAATCCTGCCAGGCCCACATCCGCAAGCAGCTTCAGCTCGAGCAGGAGCTCCAGCTCTTTTCCGTCTTCTCCTGCGCGGGCAAAGTTCGGAATCTGACGAGTGCTGGTCGCAAAATGCATATTTCCAAGCCCGCCTTTGCCGCCCTTTGCAATGATGCAGCGCTCTCCGCTCCCGACCAGATCGGCTAAAATCCGCCCCGTCTCTGCCTCGCGGATCAGAGTTCCCTGCGGAACCTTGATCAGGACATCCGCGCCGCTCTTGCCGGTCATTTTGTTCTTCGCGCCGTTCGCGCCGTTTTCGGCCTTGAATTTTCTCCGGTATTTAAAGTCTGCCAGCGTCGACGCGCCTTCATCCACGACAAAGATCACGTCGCCGCCCTTCCCTCCGTCACCGCCGTCCGGTCCGCCGGCATTTACATATTTTTCCCTGTGAAAAGACACTGCGCCGTGCCCGCCGCTCCCGGAAGCGACGATAATTTTCGTTCTGTCTATAAACATCGCGCCAGCTCCGTTTCCGTATCTGCGAAAATAATGAAAAAGACCGCCTTACACGCTCTCTTTTCTGTGTGTGCAACGCGGTCTTTGCGGTATCGCTGTGTAAAAACAATCAGCCCTCGGCTATGATTACGGCCTGCTTCTTGTCCCTGCCCAGTCTGCGGAAGGCGACTCTTCCGTCAACCAGCGCATAAAGCGTATAATCCGTTCCCATTCCAACATTCTCTCCGGGATAAATCTTCGTGCCCCTTTGTCTTACAAGGATGTTTCCCGCCAGCACGAACTGTCCGTCCGCCCGCTTGACACCAAGACGCTTAGACTCGGAATCTCTGCCGTTCTTTGAGCTTCCTAAACCCTTTTTGTGCGCAAACAACTGTAAATTTATCTTCAACATGACCTTACACCTCCTGGATTAGTCAATCACCTTTATATATTCCGTTCCGTATGAAAATGCAATCTGCTTCAGGCCGATTACCGCGGCCTCCAGCACGGCGTCTGCCGCCGCTCTGTCTTCCGGAGCTTCTGCGCCGATCCGCGGCGCGGACAGCTTCATAAATCCTTCCCGCTCGGAATATTCTAATGGTTTTCCGCCGTATTTCTTTTCGCTGAAATAACCGGCCGCCGTATATGCGATCGCGGATACGGCCGCACAGACGATATCGCCGCCATGCTCCGCATATCCCGCATGTCCCGAAATTTCAAAACCGGAAACGGCTCCCCGGCTGTTTCTGAAAATCTTTGCCGTGATCATTTCTTTGGCAGCCCGCCAAGCCGATCAAACGTTAATCTTTTCGATCGTAAGCTTAGTATACGGCTGTCTGTGGCCTTGCCTCTTGCGATAGCCCTTTTTGGCTTTATGCTTAATAATGCGAATTTTCTCGCCTTTCCCGTGCTTGACGACCTTCGCCTGTACGCTCGCGCCTTCCACATAGGGCGCGCCGAACCTTACATCGTCCTCACCTACGGATACGGCCAGCACCTTGTCGAACGTGACGGACGTTTCCGCCTCGGCGTCCAGCTTCTCAACGAACAGCGTTCCGCCTTCTTCTACTTTGTACTGCTTTCCTCCGGTAACGATTACAGCATACATGATTTCTGCACCTCCATAACAATCTCGCCTGTATATGGCGTCCGTGCGAAGACGCCACGTCCGTAAGGCACCGCTATATCAATCTGTATGGCGGATTTGTAAGCCCCGGCAGAGCGGCAACTCTTGTAGTTTATCACGATTTTCTGGGCTCGTCAACCTTTCATCGTGCGTTTTTTCAGCAATCTGCCTCTAAAAAAACGCACTGGCACACGTCGGAAAAATCAAAGCAGGCTTTCAAGCTCTTTTTCTGAAAATTGATATTTCATGCCGCAGAAATGGCAGCAGATTTCCGCACCGTGATCTTCCTCCAGAATGCGGCGGAGCTCTTCTTTTCCAATGCTGTAGAGCGCCTGCTCCATACGCGTTCGGGAACAGTCGCAGGAATAAGCGCACGGTATTTTCGAGGAAAGATCGGGAGCATAGCCTGCCGCAATATCCTCCAGAATGTTTTCCATCGAGGCGCCGGCATTCAGCAGCGTCGTTACAGAAGGCATGCTGGAAATCCGCGCCTCCAGCTCCGTAATCAGCTTGTCCGGAGCTCCGGGCAGAAGCTGCAGCAGGAACCCTCCGGCCTTCCGAATGCTCAGATCCCGGTCGATGAGGACACCGAGCGATACGGCGGCAGGCACCTGTTTTGAAACGGCATAATAATAGGAAAGGTCTTCGGCTATTTCACCGGAAAGCAAAGGCACGCTTCCCGTATACGGTTCTTTCAGTCCCAAATCCAAAATAACGCTTAGAAAGCCTTTTCCGACAATCCCTCCTACGTCCAGCTTCCCATCGGAGGCTCGAAGCGGAAGATCCGCATACGGATTTTCCGCATATCCTTTTACAAAAATACCATCCAGATTTCCGGCCGCGCCGTTTCGGGTGGAAATCCTGGAGACGGCAGTAATGCCGCCAATCGGGCCGCGCCCTTTCACCTGTAAGGTCAGCCGATCAGCGTCGTTCTTCAATTCTTTCGCCATTAGGATCGCTCCCGTAAGCACGCGCCCCAGGGCGGCGGCCGCTGTGGGAGCCGCGTGATGGATCGACTGCGCGCGATTTACAGCGGCAGTCGTTTCCGCGCCGATAATACGCAGACAGCCATCCGCGGCAGTTCCCGAAATCAGGAAATCTCCTATTTGTTCTGCTTGTTTCATGCTCCTGTTCCTTTCTGTCCATTGGAAAACCCCTGTAGAGCTCTCGTTCTGCAGGGGTTCGATACCGGTTTGCGGCCGGTTTTCGGGCAAATAAACGGTGTCAAAGCTTTCTCACATTTGCCGCCTGCGGACCCTTGCTTCCCTCCACAACGTCAAATTCAACAGTCTGCCCTTCGTCGAGCGTTTTAAATCCCTCCGATTCAATCGCCGAATAATGCACGAAAACGTCGTTTCCGTTTTCCCGCTCGATAAATCCGAAGCCCTTATCAGCATTAAACCATTTTACTTTACCGGTCTCCATAAAACTTCCTCCTAAAATGACTTTGCATGCAGGCGCATTCCAATTCCATGCAATCCAGATCATATTATCATACCGTGGCGCGGCAAGTCAAACATTTGTATTTACGGCTTTTCACAGACAAAATACAGTCTCTCCCATCCCTGTGAGGGGGCGGAAACCGCCGCGTCGTCTTCCCCTGCATGCAGGAGCTCGGGAAAAATCCGAATCTGGCGGAAGCCCGCCTGTTCAAGCCCTTCCCGGAGAACGGACTCCGGCCAGACGCGCTCCGTGATTCTCTCATCGGTTCTTTGATACAGCTCCCGGTCCTCACATTTTTCAAAATACGTAATGTCGTACACTGCCTTTTGTGTGCTCGGACGGTACTCGCACCGCCAGAAAAAGCTCCCCCACTCGAAATCCTCGAAGGAGCATCGCCCGTCCCCGTAATAGCAGCGGAAAAATTCTTCCGTCACTACATCGAAAAAAAGATATCCTCCGCTTTCCAGCGTCCGGTATGCGCGGCGGAAAAATGCATATAATTTATTCTGAGCGGTAATATGATTCAGGGTGTCCGTCGTAGCAAATACTGCCGCAGCCGGCCGGCCTGTTTCCATTTTTGCAATGTCCTGGCGCACCCACAAAATTCCCCGATCCGGATAATTTTTCAGCGCCTGATCCAGCATTTCTTCTGAAAGGTCGATTCCGATCACATCATAATACGTTGCCAGAAGATCCGCCAGCGCGCCGGTCCCGCAGCCGGCGTCTATCACAAGCGGCCGTTCGCCGCGGTCTTTAAAGCTGCGCACCGCGCGGCTTCGTTGGAGAAGCGGCCGCGCGAAGTCCTTCCATGCCACGTATTGGCGGTAAGGAAACAGGATCTCATAATAATGGGAAAGAAACCGATACATAACGCTTTACCTTTCGTTTAGCCGATATTTATTGAAAAAGCTCAAACGCCTTCTGCAGCTGCGTATCCTGTTCAAAGGGAATCTCATCGATCGAAGCCTCCGCATATTCCTCCGGAAGCTCCACAATCAGATCGGGAGTAATTCCCGTTCCGTGAATACATTCTCCCGAGGGCGTAAAATAGCGTGCGACAGTCAGTATGATTCCGCTGCCGTCCTCCGTATATTCCCTCCTGGTCTGACCGAGCGCTTTGCCGAATGTCTTCGTTCCGATGATTGTCCCTTTTTCGTAGTCCCGGATCGCGCCCGTAACAAGCTCCGACGCGCTCGCGGTCCTGCCGTTTACAAGTACCGCAAGCGGGACGTTGATGCAGGTCTCGTCCGATAGGATCTCGCTGAGCCGGTTTCCGTTTTTATCTTCCGAATATGCTATGACTCCTGCCGGAAGGATTCGGTCGGCCACGATATCCGCCTGACTTTCATATCCTCCGCCGTTGTCGCGCAGATCCAGAATCATGCCCTTGCAGCCGACTGCCTCGATCTTTTCCATGGCCTGTAAAAACTCCGCGCCCGTGTCCTCATCGAACTGCGTAATTCTGACGTACATGATTCCCTCGTAGTCCGTAACAAAAACCGACTGGCGGCTGACCCTCGCAACCGTTATTGTCAGCGTTTCCGCGGTATCGTCCGAATGCGTCACGGAAAGCTGCACCTCATTTCCTGCCGTTCCGAAGAGCGCCGTCATTTCCTCGTCGGAATAATCCGCCACGGCCTTTCCATTAATGTGCGTAATCAGATCGCCTTCACGCATGCCTGCGGCCGCTGCCGGCGATTCCGCCGTAACGTCCGACACCAGCATGCCCGACTCCGTCATCGTATAGGTGATGCCGACTCCTGTATAGGTTCCCGTGATATAGTCCACATACGCATCCAGCTCTCCCGGCTTCAGATATCGGGTATACGGGTCTCCCAGCGCCTCGACTGCGCCGCTGATGGCGCCCTCGATCACCTCGTTGATGTCGTAATCGAGGCAGTAGTTATTTTCAATAAACGTCAGAATGTCCTGAAATTTTGCCGTTTTATATTTATCCGTGTTTTCTCCGGCAAAGGACACGCTGTCCGATTCGCGGAACAGCGCGCCGTTATAATAAAGTTTGTCCGCTACGAAAAACGTTGCGAATACGGTAACAATTACAAGCAGTACCGCGCACAGAAACAAAACGCCTCCGTTGACGCGGATACACGATCTTTCTTTCTTCGCTTTTTCTTTGGAGGGATTTTCCGGCGCAGGGATCTTTTCCCGCTCTTCCGGAAGCTTCTGCTCCTGCTCTTTCTCTTCAGACATACGCTTCACCGTTTAAACCTTTACATATTTTCCAATTGCAAGCCCGCTCGATAAAACGCCCACGAGGATTCCCGCGGCGAGAAAGCACAGCAATACCGTTCCTGAAAACTGCCCGAACTCCGACAGGTTCAGAATATTCCGCAGGCTTGAAGAGCTGCCGCTTACATAATTATACAGATATACATATGTCCCTTTCACTGCAAAATATGACAGCAGAGAGCTGAGCAGCCCGATAATGACTCCCTCCACCACGAACGGGCCTCTCATATAAACCCGGGAGGCTCCGATATTTTTCATGATCTGAAGCTCTTTCTTGCGGGCAAAAACCGTCAAGCGGATTGTATTGGCAGACAGCATGATCGAAAGGAAGCCGAGCACGATCAGCGCCGCAACGCTGCCGATCCGCACCCAAGTGCTCAGGGAAGAGAAATATTCATACACAGATAAATTATCGATTACGTCTTCGATTCCCGAAACCTTTTTCATATCCTCTGCAAAGGCTTCTACATTGTCAGCAGACCTCAGCTTTACGCGGAAGGAGACGTACATATAGTCGGCGTTGCTGTACTCAAAAAGCGCACTGTCTGCACCAAACATCTCGATTGCGTTCTGCAGATTTTCTTCTTTGGAGATTCGTTCGACAGTTTCCACGCGTGAGTCGTTCACGATAATGTCGGCAATGGAAAGACTTGCCTCATCGCTGATCTCATTGGAGCAGTCCAGCTGAACCTCCTTCTGCCGCTCTCCGATTTCTCCCAAAATCCTCTGCAGGTTCGTGGAGGCAAGCGTAAGACACCCCATGATGTACAGAGAGACAAAAATTACAAAAACAGAAGAAAAAAGCATGTGCCAGTTTTTGAAGGAATTTGCGACGCCCTGCCGCAGAATATAATAAAAAGTTCTGATTTTACGCATTTTCGCCGCCCTCCTCGGGATTTTCCTCTGCTTTGCTCTCCGCCGGCTGCTCTACGCGGACAGACTCGATCGGGACCTCGATCGGCGCAGGCGGCATTTCGCGATCTTCCTTCCGAATCTCTACTTTTCTGGCAATATCAACGGAAGGCGCAGGCGCAGGCTCTGCAATCGGCGGCGCTTCCGCCTCATTTCCGGGGACCGGCGCTTCCTGCCGCGGTGCCTCCTCTTCTACAGTTCTGCCGTGATCCAGCCGAATGATCCGCTTCCCGGATTCCTCCGCCATCCCCTGCTCATGAGTTGCGACAAGCACGGTGGTGCCGTAAGAATTAATCTTCATCAAAAGCTCCATAATTTCACCGGAATTTTCCGGATCCAGATTTCCCGTCGGTTCATCGGCGATCAGGATATCCGGTCCGTTTACGATCGCGCGCGCAAGCGCGACACGCTGCTGCTCTCCGCCGGAAAGATGACTCGGATATTCCTTTTTCTTTGCGCTGAGTCCCATCAGGGACAGCGTAATATTTACCTTTTCCTCGATCTCCTTTCTGGACGCCCCCGTAATCTCCATCGCAAATGCGACATTCTGAAAAACGGTTTTCTTTTCCAGCAGACGGAAATCCTGGAAAAATACGCCGATGCTCCGCCTGTAGGTCTGAATCTGGGCGCGCTTAATCTGCGCCACATTCCGGCTTTTGACATAAATTCTTCCGGAGGTCGGGCGCTCCTCAAGTAAAATCAATTTGATCAGCGTCGATTTTCCCGCTCCGCTTGAGCCCATTAAAAATACAAATTCGCCCTCTTCGATCCGAAAGCTCAGATTTTGCAGCGCTTCCACGCCGTTTTGGTATTTCTTCGTAACGTCTTCAAAGGAAATGATCGGCCTCTGCCGCGAGGCCTCGTTATTGTAAATGCTTCTTCTCCTCGTCTGCCTGACGGCATTTTCTTTTGTACTGCGTTCCATTGTGTTTTCTTCATCCTTTATACTTTATTCAGCAATGCCGGTTCCTTGTTTTCAATAAACTGTAAAATCAGCAGCGCAATCCCGACCCTCATGCCGATCTCGAATTTCGAGCAGTCCAGGCCGGTCATTTTATTAAATTTGTCCAGACGGTACATCAGTGTGTTTCGATGAATATACAATACTCTCGACGCTTCGCTGACGTTTAAATTATTATCGAGATATGCTTTAACGGTATTCAAAAGCTCCGGGGACGATTTGTCCTTGAGAAAGCCTTCCCCAAAGATTTCGTTGATATAACCCACACAGGCGTCCATAGGAATGGAATAGATCATTTTCTCCAGGCCGAGCTTCTTGTATTCAAAGCATTTTTCCTGCATTTCGAAAATCGCGCCGATATTTTTTGCTTTATCCGCCTCCAGATAGGCGTCGTTCAGATTCATGATGCCGGAAATCTGCGAGCTGACCGAAACGTATACGTCTACCATCGTTTCGGAAAGGAGCGTATCTTTAATCATATTTGCGTATTCCAGTACAAACTCATACGTATTTTCCTCGCGGATGGGGCAAACGATCGCCGTTCGCGCATAATCAAGCGGTATAATCAAAAAGCCGCGGTCGGCGCTGAACAGCTCCTGCAGTACGCGGCAGATCATATCGCTGTCCGCAGGCGCGCCCCCAGACGTTTTATTCAGCGTCACAAGTACGACGGCAAAGCCCTCCGAGTCCAGCAGGAACTCCCCGTAAACCGCTTCAAGCTGTTCCTCCGTTACGCTTCTTCGTCCTTCTATCAGGAGCTTTTTAAAAATATTAATCAGATCCTTGCTGCTCTGCGATTCCCTGTAGCGGAAACCGTGCGCCGCCAGCGCCAGCATGCTTTTCTGGTGCGCGCGTTCCGTTTCGTCGGAAGGATTCAGCTTCAGAAACATAAACAGAATTTCATCGGAATCGGCCGTAACGTTTTCAAATAGATACCCGCCGCGCGTAAATCGGGGAATGTCGAATAAATTGAGGCTTTCCTCATTCAGCAGCTCCGCAAAAACAGCCGCCAGCTCGACTTCGGCCGCATCCGGGTTTCCGGCTCCGCTGTAAAATAAAATGTGGCCGGCGTCGTCCGTAATTCCAAATTCCGAATCAATATATTCCGATATTTCGGTCAACTGTTCTTTATTTGCATTACTCAGCATTTCCCGGCACCTCCTATTTTACAACCATTTTTATTATATAACAAATCCTCTTAAAAGCAAATACAAATTCAGGCAGAAGGTGGTATAATACCTGCAGGGGAAAGACGGACAGGAGGCCGATTCTGTTATGAACGAGGAAAATTTATACCATCTCGGGTTCAATCCAAAAGAAATCCGCGGTGAATTTGCGATATTACCGGGAGATCCCGGCAGAATCGAGCAGATCGCAGCGCATTTCACCGATGCCGTTCCCGTTTCGTACCACAGGGAATTCAACATATGGCGCGGCTTTGCCGATGCCGGCAGGATGCATCCCGTATTTCTCTGCTCTACCGGGATCGGCGGTCCCAGCGCCGCGATTGCGGTAGAAGAGCTTCACATGGCCGGCGTCACGCATTTTATTCGCGTCGGAACCTGCGGCGCAATGCAGACCGATATTTTAAGCGGAGAGCTTGTGATCGCCCAATCCGCTGTGCGCCAGGAGGGCACGGCCCTGCACTATGCTCCAATCGAATATCCAGCAACGGCCGATTTCGAGATAACGACCGCTTTAAAGCAGGCGGCGGACCGCCTCGCTGTAAAAAGCCGCGTCGGCGTCGTTCAATGTAAGGATTCCTTTTACGGACAGCACAGTCCTGGGCGAATGCCGGTTTCCCATGAACTGGAGCAAAAATGGGAGGCCTGGAAGAAATTGGGCGTTCTGGCCTCTGAAATGGAATCCGCGGCAATTTATACGGCCGCCGCAGCGCTCGGCTGTAAAGCGGGCTGTGTTCTTCACGTGGTCTGGAATCAGGAGCGGGAAGCGGCGGGACTCGATAACCCGGAAGTGCATGATACTTCTGTTGCCGTAAAATGCGCGGCGCTTGCAGTCAAGCTGCTCTGCGGAGCGGAGTCGTAAAATCATACCGCCGGTTTTCCAATTTGTTTTGTACGCACATCCCCTCGTCAGAGGCAAAAATTTAGATGAAGCAAGCTTTATATTTCATTTGAGGAATACTATATAAAAAAGCGGTAATTGTCCGTGGACAATTACCGCTTCTGCGTGGTGACCCCTACGAGAGTCGAACTCGTGTCGCCGCCGTGAAAGGGCGATGTCTTAACCACTTGACCAAGGGGCCAAATTTGGTAGCGGCGATGGGATTCGAACCTATGACCTGTCGGGTATGAACCGAATGCTCTGGCCAACTGAGCTACGCCGCCATAAGATCCCACCGAACGACCATAATGTACGTCCGGTAAGAACGCTCGACTATTATACAAGCAGCCGCCGATATTGTCAACCCTTTTTTAAAAAAAAACTTCTTTTTCTTCCGGAGCCGCGCTCATGACGAAAAACGCAAAAAGCCGACCGCACAAAACGATCGGCCGCAATGCTATGTTTTCGTACGATGGCACATGCCGGAAGCATCCTGTCGGCAATGCGGAAAATCACACGGCTCTTGTAACCTTTCCCGATTTCAAGCAGGAAGTACACACATGAGCGTAACGGGGAGCGCCGTTTACCATGATCTTAACTCTCCTGACATTCGGCTTCCAGTTTCTTTTCGCACGTCTGCTCACCTGCGAACGTGTTATGCTGATGTGGCGTCCGAACAACATATCCTTTGAACAAAATTCACATCTTGCCATTTAAACACACCTCCCTTGAAAATCTTTAAACAGCAAGCGTTATTGTAACACATCTTGTCTTGCAATGCAAATAAAAAATTTCATTGCGGACGCTTTTGCGCGGTTCTCCAAAAATAACAAGAAGAGACCGTCCCGGCAGCAGCCTGCTGCGGGACCGTCTCCTGTATATAAAGTGAAATCAGTCTTGTAATAAAACGTTCTTACCCTTATGCTTCAGGCTCCGCGTTTTCGGCGGGGGCCTCCTCAGTTTTTTCGGTTTCAGTTTCTAAAACCGCATTCACTTCTATTGCCGGCTGAAGCTTCGAAGCCAGAATATCGCCTATGGACGTACCCATGGAAGACGCCTGATCTGCTACGTAGGTCTCCTCAGCATCTTTTCTGGTACGCTGCTTGTCGCCTTTTGCCGGACGATCCCCGCGGTCTTTCTTGCGAGGTCTGTCCTTCCGCTCCGGCAGGATGGGATTTCCGTCCTCGTCAAGCTCTACCGGCTTCGGCTCCGGATCATATGCCTGAACATCGCGGATGCTGAGATTGATCTTCTTCTCCGGAATATTCGTATCAATGATCTTTGCCATTACCTTCTGTCCGATCTTGAGGCAGTCAGCCGCGCTCGAAATTCTCTGGTTGGAGATCTGGGAAATATGTACCAGACCGTCGATTCCGGGAGCAATATTTACAAATACGCCGAAGCTGGCAAACCGTACCACCGTAACCTCGAGAATATCTCCCACCTGGTAAAGATTCTCCGCATCAAACCACGGATTATCCTCTTCTTTTCTGTAGCCGAGAGAAATTCTTTTCTTCTTTCTATCAAAATCGAGGATTTTGACTTCCACTTCCTGACCGACCTTCAGAACCTCGGAAGGATGCTTGATCCGGTTCCATGACAGCTCGGACATATGGATCAGTCCGTCATAACCGCCGATATCCACAAATGCGCCGAAAGGCGTCAGGCTCTTAACGGTTCCGGTGCAGATCTTGCCAACCTCGATCTGGCTCCAGAAAGCCTCTTCCTTTTCTTCTCTATCAGCAACAAGCAGGATTTTTCTGGATCCCACGATCCGGTTATGGCCTTTCGGTCCCTTCTCGAATGCCGTGATGATGACATCCACGCTTTTTCCAACGAATGCAGTCAGATCCTTCGCATATCTCTCGGAAAGCTGCGACGCCGGAATAAAAATGCGTACAGAGCCGAGATACGCAACGACACCGCCGTTGACAGCTTCCTTGATCCGAACCGTAACGGGCGTTTTACTCTCAAACGACTGTTCCAGAAGAAGCATGTTCTTTTTGTTGTCGACACGTCTTTTGGAAAGGATCGCTTCTCCGTCCTTGTCGCTCACTTTCACTACCATGGCCTCTACTTCGTCTCCGATATTCAGCTGATCCGGTTCGAAGCCGGGAACCTCAGCAAACTCGTCGATCGCAATGAACCCTTCAAATTTAAAGCCAAGGTCAACATAGACGCCCTTATTGTCGATCTTATTGATCGTGCCCTTAACGATCTGACCGCTTGAGATCGTGGTCAGCGTCTTGTCCAGCATCGTTTCAAACGAATCGTTCTCCCCGGCCTCCTTCGATTCCTCCGAAACGGGAGATTCCGAAACGGACTGCTCGGAATTTTCCGCTGCGGTTTCCTCTGTGTTCTGCACAGAGGCTTCCACGGCAGCTTCCTCTGCAGGCACTGCGGTTTCGGCAATCTCGATTTCCTGATTGTTTACTTCCGGATTGATTTCACTCATCTTACCAATAACCTCCCCGATGATCCAGTCGGGAACTGATGCTCCCGCCGTCACACCAACTTTCATATATTTGTCTACCTGCGACAAATCCAGCTCCTCGGCATCTTCCACGAATAAAACATGATCGCAAATTTCAGAGCTTAAATCATATAGCTTCCGGGTGTTGGAACTCTTCTTATCCCCCACTACAACCATTAAGTCCGCCTGCGATGCTATTTTAACAGTTTCTTCCTGCCTTAAAGATGTCGCACTGCATATTGTATCAAAAAAAATTGTGTTGTCAAAGGATTTTTTTAATATTTCACATATTTTAGTAAATTTTTTTTTAGAAAAAGTGGTTTGTGCGACTACGCTATACAACATATTGTTATTTTCCGGTCGGAACTGCTTTGCCTGTTCTTCGTCAGACAAAATGATTCCCGTTTCTTCGCACCACCCGTTTGTACCGATCACCTCCGGGTGTTCTCTGTCTCCAACAATGATGATCTTTCGTCCTTTTTCATACTGCTCTCGCACAAGACTGTGGATTTTGGCAACAAACGGGCATGTGGCATCAACGAGCGTGCAGCCCAAATTTTCCAGCATCTTATAAACCTTAGGGGAAACACCGTGCGCGCGGATCACCACCACGGCGCGCTCCGGATGCCCTTCCGTCAGCAGACAGATTTCCTCCGGATTCCAAACAGTACGCATACCGAGCGCTTCCAGGCGGCCGACCACATGATCGTTATGAATTAATTCTCCGTATGAAAATACAAACGTGTTCTCTTTTCTGCCGCGCAGAATCTCAAAGGACTTTTCTACCGCGTTTGCCACGCCGAAGCAAAAGCCGGCTCTTTCAGCTTTTATGATCTCCAATTTTCGGAACCTCCATCAGCGTATAAATCGTATCGAGAATCTGCTGGGACAGTCTCTGATAATCCTCCTTCGTGTATTTTTCATTTTCCTGAGGCGCCGGCAGACGGATCGGATCTCCAAAGCGGACGAAGACGCGTCCGAACAGACGGATTTTTCCCCAGATTGCGACGGGAAGAACCGGCACACCCGCCTCCACCGCAAATTTAGCGACGCCGTGTTTTGCCCGATGGGTACGTCCGTTGCCCTTTGCACGCGTGCCCTGCGGGAAAATCCCCACGGGCTCGCCCCGTTCAAGCATTTCAAACGTAGTCCTCGCGGCAGAAACATCCCGCGTACTGCGTTTTACCGGGTATGCGCCGCACGCCGTAATAAATTTTGCTACCAGCTTATTTTTGAAAAGCTCCTCTTTTGCCATCCATTTAATGTAACGCGGCACGCGGTATCCGATCATAAACATGTCCAGCATGCTTTCATGGTTTGCCGCCACAATTACTCCGCCTTCGCGGGGCATTTTATCTGCGTCAATAACCCGAACGCGCAGAAACACCGAAAAAAAGATTTTACACAGGACTCTCAGGAATTCCATTCTGTTCTCCGCCAAATTTATTTCGGATAATCGCCAAAAGCGCTTCCTCGCTTTCCGCCTCGCTCAGCGCCGATGTGTCGAGCAGAACCGCGTCTTCGGCACGCACCAGCGGCGCAAACGCCCGCGAGCTGTCATTTTCATCCCGGAATTGGAGATCCCGAAGGACCTCTTCATAAGTAACCTTCCGATTTCCCTTCTCTCTGAGCTCTTTCAGTCGTCGGCTCGCCCGTACTTCAGGAGAAGCCGTCAGGAAAATTTTTACACCCGCGTCCTTAAGAACATAAGAGCCAATATCTCTTCCATCCATCACCACATTATGCTCCGTCGCAATTTTCCGCTGAAGCTCTACGAGCTTGAGTCGTACCTCCGGAACGACGGCGACCTTCGAGGCGGCGAGCGATACCTCCGGAGTCCGGATCAGAGCCGTTACATTTTCCCCCTCCACAAAGACCTGCTGAGCTCCCTGCTCATACGAAATTCCGATTGAAAACGTCTCTGCTAGCAGTTTGATTTTCTCCGTATTTTCAGCGTCCGGAAGAGAAAAATCGATTCCCTGGCGAATGGCGTATAACCCGAACGCGCGATACATCGCGCCGGTGTCAAGATAGAGATATCCCAGCTTCTGCGCTGTTTTCCTGGCAAGCGTGCTCTTCCCGGCGCCCGAGGGGCCGTCAATTGCCACATTATGATTCATCCTGGTTTTCCTCCCCTCCGGCATCACTCCGATAGATGACGCGATGTCCAAGCCCGACCGCCATTTCATTCAAATGGAGCAGTCCGATTCCGAAAAAAACTGCGACGCTGATATGCTCTCCGCAGCGTGCGATTGCAATTTTTCCGCCGATATTGAGTCCAAGCGCCTTATTCATAATTTGAGAAACGGCCTCCCGCGCCGCGCCGGCTACGGCGCCCTCCTCGGCATGGGAGTCAAGGATCAGATTTTCCCGTTTCGCCGCGACAACAGCGCGTTCAATCATCTTAGTGACGGAGGGAATAAATTCTCCGCCGTAATCGACCGCTGCCGTCAGGATCCCCTCCCCTTTTAGCCTTGCCTGCACGTTCTTCTCCGTCTGCCGGTCCTTTGTGATCGCGACGGATATTGCCGCAGTAACCGCATCTCTGCTTCCCGTTTCGCTGAACATCTTTCGTTCTCCTTTACTGAAAACTGTGAGCCACGTCCTCTTCAAACCAGGCCGACGACTGCGCTCCCGCACCGCCGTCATATCTGGAATTTTTCATATATACTGCCGTAATGCGGTTCTCCGGATCCACCCAGAAGTGAGACCCATACGCCCCGCTCCACCCGAAGCAGCCCTTGGGGAGGGTGTACCTGTCATTGGCGATAACCCTTACTCCGAGTCCCCACCACTGCGCATCGTTCCGATCCCCGGAAATCGGAACATACGGCGTTTTCATGCGCCTTACCGATTCCGGCTCCAGCACGGCGGTACCGCGCAGGCCGCCCTCGTTCAGAAGCATTTCCGCAAATTCGGAATAGGCGTCTGCCGTACCGGCAAGTCCCGCGCCTCCGCAATAATAGGTCAGCGGAAAGCCTTCAAAAATGGTTCTGCCGGTATCTTCATACCAGACCTTCTGTCCGTCGAAATAATGCATCTGCGACATGCGTCCCCACTGCTCCTCACTCGGAACAAAGGTAATATCCGAAATGCCAAGCGGTTTCATAATATATTGATCGATATATTCGTTAAAGGGCATTCCAGAAGTCAGCTCTACGATCCGCGCCGCTGCGTCAAACGCTCCCGTAGCACTGTAAAACGCCGTTTCCCCGGGCTGAAAGGATAGCAGGACATGCTCGAAATAATTTGTAACCGTAGTAAGATTTTTCCTGTCCTCCGCGGTCATATCCCGCTCCTGCGCCTCGCCCGGGCCCCCGATATCAGATAGAAGACCACTCGTGTGATTTAGCAGCATCTTTACGGTAATCTCGTTTCTGACTTTTTCTTTCGGGATTACGTTCCCGTTTTCGTCGAGCGTACCGACGTACTGATTCGCAAAGCCTTTCAAGAATTTGGAGACCTTATCTTCCAGGGAAAGGCGGCCTCTTTGTACTTCCGACAGCACCGCGGCCGCCGTGACCGGTTTGGTCATTGAAGCCAGCCGGTACAGCAGATTTTTCTCGCAGCCAAAGCTTTCGTGAAATACCTTCGTTCCGTTTTGGCGGACTATGATTTCGCAGCGTCCGACGTGCCCGGTTTCCATCAGCTGCTTCTGCCGTCCGGTAATATTTTTATATAAAAGTCCGCTGTCCAAAATTCGCATATCGCTTTATTCCTCCAATACGCGAAAAAAGCCGGAGGCTGCTGCTTTTTCTATACAACGCGCTCCGGCCTTTTCCGTTTGCGGATTATATTTCCGGAATTTCAATCGTCACTTCGCGGCCCAGCTCCGCGGATTTTGCGATACCGTCGATAATCGCCTGATTATACAGGATCTGAGAAGACGGGATCGGCGCCGTGCCGCCGGTCTTAATCGCATCCAGGAAGGAGCGGATCTTCATGTCAAATACGTTTCCATTCGTATTCATAACAGGGATTTTCGTTTCAACCTGCGCGCCGCCGACCTCGTGATAGATCGTCATCGGTCCGCCGATCGAGCCGTTCCAGCATTCCGTAGAAGGAATTCGAAGGCCGCCCTCCGTACCCATCAGGATCGTGTCTCCCGGCGTATCAAGATTCATTGCCCAGGCGATCCGGAAGTCGAGAATCACGCCGCCCTCCAGCCGGATGAACGCCGCCGCAAAATCATCGACGCCGAACTTTTCCGCATATTCAGGATGTCCCGGATAGCTTTCCGGATTTTTTCCGAAGAAGTCTGATTTATACCCCGTTACGGTGAGAGGCTTCGGATATCCGATCGCATTCAGCACCATATCCAGAGAATAACAGCCGATATCGCCGAGCGCGCCAATTCCGCCCGTTTCTTTCTCGATAAATGTCGTGCCGAACGGCGTCGGGATGCCGCGCCGTCTGCCGCCGCCCGTCTGAATATAATAGATTTTGCCGAGAACGCCAGATTCGACGATCCGTTTCAGCATTTTCATATTCTCATCGAATCTGGGCTGGAATCCTATGGAAAGAATTTTACCGCTCTTTTTCTCCGCCCGGCAAATTTCAACGGCTTCCTCCGTCGTTACGCACATCGGCTTTTCAAGCAGAACATTGATTCCGTTCTCCAGTGCGTAAATCGTACACGGCGCGTGCTGGCAGTTGTATGTACAAACGCTGACGGCATCCAGATTCAGACTTTTGTCGTCGATCATCGCCTTATGACTCGGATAATATTTGATATCCGCATCGCCGAGTCCCATTCTCTCCATGAACGCTTCGGCTTTTCCAGGGATCAGATCGGCAGCGGCTACAATCTCGACATCAGGCATTCTTTTATAGCCGTCTACATGCGCTTCCGCAATCCAGCCCGTACCGATAATTCCAATTCGAAGCTTCCTCGAAGCATCGATCTCCTTCTTTTCCTGCGGGACCTCTTTAAATTTGTCTAAAATGTTTCCCATAACAGCACCTCGCTTTGATTCATTAAATATTATATATAATTTATTAAAGCAGCGTTTTCAGATAGCTTACGCTCATTGCGGCGCATTCCAGCGGTGTTTTTCCCATACTCGGAGCGTCCTGTTCCACGACCAGCCATTTGGTGCCGGATTCCGCGGCAGCCTCCAAAAGGGAGGGAACGTCCTGCTTGCCGTAGCCGATCGGACGGAATTCAAAGGCCTTCGTATACTGGGGCTTTTCACTTTCAATCCCGATCAGCTCATACATATTGTCCGTTTTGCCGCCTGTAAAATCCTTCAGGTGGAGAACCGGCGTTCTTCCGCTGTATTTTCTGATATATGATACCGGATCCACGCCCGCTACATTCACCCAGCAGGTATCCAGCTCTGTCTGCAGAAGCTCCGCATCAATCGTAGCGTATAATTTGTCAAGCGCGTATTCGCCGTCCAGCTTCACAAATTCGAAATCATGATTATGATACAGCAGCTGCAGCCCTTTCTGCTTTGCAGCCTGCGCAATTGTTTTGATATTTTCAACGGTTTCGCCCCATCCCGGCGCGCCGGGGCGTCGCTCCTCTATCAAATATGGGATCGCGGCATATTGACAGCCGATTTTCAGATAGCAGTCAATGGTGCCCTCCAGATCCTCTAAAAATTCATCGATTGGAATGTGCGCCGATACGGGCTCCAGGCCGATCGCGGACAGCAGCTTTCTTACCGTCTCCGCGCTGCGTCCGTACAGCCCCGCAAATTCCACTCCCTGATACCCGAGCGCTTTCACCTTTCTGAGCGTTCCCTCAAAATCGGCGTCCAGCTCCTCGCGCACGGAAAACAATTGCAGTGCAACAGGCAATGAAGGCATATTTACACAACCTTTCAGATTCAAGATTATAAACGACGTGCCTATTGTAGTTCACTCGTATGCGTTTGTCAAACGAAAATGTGCCGTGCAGAAAATCTAAAAAATTTATAAATAGTCGCTTTATTAATTTTTTATACATTTTTTAGCACTCACCAGTTGACAGTGCTAACAATCGTGCTATAATATAGGCGTACCGAAAAGGAAGAGGTACGCCGGAAAGCTTCGGACGTATATTTTCCGGGAACGGTACAAATACTAAAACGCAACAGATTATAAATACGAATGGAGGAATGACTTATGTTGCCAAGCATTTTCGGTGAAAGTTTATTTGATGATTTTTTTGATTTTCCTTTTGAAAGAGCTTCCAGAGGTCATGATCCGCTGTACGGAAAGCACGGTAAGAACCTTATGAAAACGGATATAAAGGAAAAAGAAAATTCTTACGAGGTAGCTATCGATCTGCCGGGATTTAAGAAAGAGGATATTAAAATCCATTTGGAAGACGGATTCCTGACGGTTACGGCTCAGAAGACGCTCGACAAGGACGAGAAGGATCAGGATGGCCATTACATCAGACGGGAACGGTACAGCGGCCAGTGCTCGAGGAATTTCTATGTGGGCGAAAACGTCACGGAAAACGAGATCTCCGCAAAACTGGAGGATGGTATTTTAAAGCTTTGCGTCCCGAAGAAGGATGCCAAAAAGCTTCCCGAGAAGAAATATATTGCAATCGAGTAATCCGCGCGGCGTTCTGTGTCAGAACACAGGCGCAGGGAAACCACGGCTCGCCAAGAAAAGGCAAGCCGTGGTTTTTTTTATCTCATAGACCGCTTCATCGCTTCTGTTCTCCCGGTTTTCCTTCGGTTCTCTTTCCGCGCGCCATAAATGGCAGGCGTTTATTTTACAAGCAGCGTCTTAATGTTTTTGCCTGCTCTTACGTCGGAAAACGCCTGATTGATGTCTTCAACCCGATAGCTTGCCGCAAGACTGCGGATCTGTTCATGCCGCTCCGGATGGCGAAGCATAAAATCAATATAAGCCTCTACGTCACACATTGAATATTGGGAAGAGCCGATGATCCGAAGCGCGTTGAACGTAATCAGCTGCGGCTTGATCGCGACCTCTCCGCTATCGGAGTATTGCCCGGGGACCAAATAGAAGCCTCGGTTTCGAAGCAGTTCCATGCCTTGCGGAATCGCCCTCGGATTTCCGGACGCCTCCAGAACCAGATCAGCGCCGACTCCTTTGCTCAATGTCCGTATATAGGAATTTATTTCAGAAAAAGGCGTTTTCTCCAGCGCAAGAACCCGAGTCGCGCCAAACGCAAGCGCGGCGTTCTCCCGCTGCGGAACCTGACGCGCCGTGATGGCAATAATTTCGGGTACGCCCAGCGCAGAAAGAAGGAGCACTGCAAACATGCCGACGGGCCCCAGCCCCTGCACAACGGCGGTACGGATCTGCGCAGCCATAAATCCTGCCTCTTCCGCAAGCCGGAATGCATGAAGCACGGTCGGGCCCGCGCAGGGAAAAACGCACGCCGTTACAGGATCGATTTCGTCCGGAAGCTTCACGAGATTTTTGATAGGCGAATAATTGTATTCCGCATATCCGCCGTAAAAATGCGGCGGAATTTCGGGGTTTCCGGCGTTTGTCGCACGCATGTTCACGCAATTTGCGTCGTCCCCCGTTCTGCAGAGGACGCACTCTCCGCAAGGGCAGGCAATATCCACGATCACGCTGTCTCCGATCCGGATTCCGGAGGCTTCGGCGTCCTCCTCGGAGATCGCCGCCACCCGGCCGATAAATTCATGACCGATTATTTTGGGCGGCTCCATTGGAATTTTACCGTCGTGAATATGCAGATCCGTCCCGCAAATTCCGCTGGCAATTAATTCCAGCATCGCCATGCCGCGCGGCGGCAGGGTAAGCGGATATTCCCTGATTTCAAAAGGACGGCCGGGGCCGGTATAAACCGCTGCTTTTGCTGTTTTTTTCATAATTCGTTCCTCCTTAAAATTTTACCGTCTGCCATTGGAAGGCCCGGGAAAGTCGTTCCAGCAGACTGCGTTCTACTCCGGGCACGGTTTGATATTCATACTCCAGACCGAGCGCGCGGTACTTCGGCGCGCCCAGTCTATGAAACGGAAGCAGCGTAACGCTTTCGACACGAAGCGCCATGGTCAGAGCCGCTGCGCGTTCCATGTATTCCGCGGTATCGCTGTACCCCGGAATAACGGGAAGTCGCAGTTCGACCGTCTTTCCCGCGTCCGTAAGCTTTCTGATATTTTCCAGAACCAGCTTTAGATCCGCGCCGGTTTTTTCCCGGCAGGCCGTTTCCTCGATCCCCTTCAAATCAACCAGATAAAGATCCGTGACGGGATTCAAACGTTCAAAGGCCGAATACGCTGTGCAGGCCGCCGTATCCACTGCAATATGGATTCCTTTTTCTTTCAGCAGCGCGGCCGTGGCGCGTACATATTCTGCCTGCAGCAGCGGTTCTCCTCCGGAAAAGGTTACGCCTCCGCCGGAATTGGCATAAAAAGGCGCATCCTCCGACAGAATCCCAGCCGTCTCTGCCGGGGAAAGTTCCGATCCGACAAATTCCAGTGCGCCGTTCGGACAGATTCCCGCACTGCGGCAGCTGCCGCAGCCCCGGCACAGCTCGGCATAAAACATACGCTGCCCTTTTTCCGGCGAGATTGTTTCCGGATTGTGGCACCAGCTGCAATGGAGATTGCAGCCCTTCAGAAAAACGGTAGAACGGATTCCGGGCCCGTCTCCGGTTGAAAAACGCTGAATTCGGGCAATCGTTCCGGAATCAGGCATCGTATTCTGTCCTGGAAAGAATATCATTCTGAATCGCCGGATCAAGCTGCACGAAAAACGCGCTGAAGCCGGAAACTCGGACCATCAGATCCCGGTATTCCTCCGGATGCCGCACGGCGTCCTGCAGAATTTCGCGCGATACGGCGTTTATTTGAATTTCCTGTCCTCCCAGCTCGAAATACGTCCGAATCAGACTGCAAAGCTTTTCGACATTCGTTTTGTTTTTAAAAAAGCCGGAGGTAAATTTCCTGTTCAGCACCGTACCGCACGCGGCTTTCTTATAGTCCGGCTTAGCGCAGGAAAGCAGCGCTGCGGTAATCCCGTTTTGGTCCTGCCGGTAGGTCGGAGAAGCGGCGTCGCTGATCGGCCTGCCGGCGCGCCGTCCGTCCGGCGTAGCGGCAGTCGCCGTCCCTACAGCAATATTGCTGATATTCGAACCCATGGCAATATAAATCCTTCCGCCGTCCGCCGTCCGGTAGTGATCAAAAATTTCATGGCAGGTATCGAGATACCAGACCGCATACTGATCGGCAAGCGCATCATTGTTTCCGTATTTTGGCGCCGCAAGCAGATCCCTCCGCAGCTCCTCATAGCCGGCAAAATCCGCCTTAAGCGCCAGCGCAATTTCTCGGAGCGTATATTTTTTCTGCAAAAATACCACAGACTCCACCGCCGCAAGAGAATCGGCCATCGTTCCGATTCCCATGCATACCGCGCCGTGAACGGAGGGGTACCTGCTTCCGCCGTCCAGAACGTCGCGTCCCCGATCGATGCAGTCGTCGCAGAAGCAGGAGAGAAACGGCTGCGCCCGCATTTTTACCGATATCTTCATATTCGAGCTGCGGAACCAGACCATATATTCCGAGGCAAGAAATTCCATCTGCTTTTTCAATTCAGTCAGAAACGCGTCCATCGATGAGATTTTATCCAGTTCGCACGGCAGTCCCGCCGGCTGCCCGGAAAGAATGCTTTTTCCGTTATTAAATACGGCCTCCAGTGCCAGCGGCGCATTATACCTTCCGTCCGACCAGGGAGGCTCCTTTCCGGGGATAAAATTTTCAATGCAGCCGACCATACAATAATTTGCAGCATCCTCCGGCGTATGGCCCGCCGCGATCAAGGCCGGAATATTGACTTCGTCATTCATCAGCGCCGGATATCCGATTCCCGTGCCGATGACATTCAGGCAAGCGATTACAAACGGATCAGCGGTCTTTCGGTGAATTCTTGCGGATAAATTCGGTCCCGGGATTCTGACGCGTTCCACGGCCTCCAAAATGGCGTAGCTTAATGCGTTGACCGCATCCGTTCCCTCTTTTGTGATCCCGCCGATGCAGATGTTGGCGACTTCGTCGCCGCCCCGGAAGCGCCGGAATTCATAGAGCTTGATAAACACGCTTTCCAGAAGCGTAACCGCATCGTCATAGCACAGCGTTCCGTTTTCAAGATCTCTCCGGTAAAACGGAGCAAGATACTGATCCATGCGCCCGAACGCCATTGCGTATCGGTCTTCACATAAGAAAGCCTGATACGTAAGCCAGACAAGCTGCAGGGCCTCCCGGAAGCTTTGCGGGGGCGCCTCGGCAATTCTTCTGCAGGCACCGGCGATCTCAGGCTTTTCGGCACGGTCCGCCGCCTCGGCATAGGAACGGCACAGATTCGCAAAGCCTTCCATAACCAGCTTCGCCGCGTTCAGAAAGCAAAGCTTTTCCGGATCCTTTCCGTGGCGCTCCGCCGATTCTTCGATCCGCCTCAGGACGCCGGGAATCCCTTCGGATAAAAAGCGCTCGTATTCAGGCGCAAAATGATCAAAGTTATTGGAAAAATTTCCGAACTCAAAGCAGGAACAGATTTCCAGCGCCTTTCCGAGCTCTGCGTCGTCAAACGAATCCAGAAACAATCCCTTCTGCGAGCCGGCAATCAGGTCATTTTGATAGATATGTTTTTCATAATTTTCAAAAATGCTTTTGATCCCCCACGCTTTCGCAAGGACAAACGGCTCGTCGTAATGCGCGCGGTAGCCCAGGAAACGCCAGTACGCGCCGATCGGCTTCCGATCCTGCATACAGTCGATCTCCTGTTTCAGTTTTTCCGAAACGGTCATATCATCAGCTCCCGTTAAAAGGCTGAAATCAGCATACCCCGCCCGCCGGAAAAAAGATATGGAAAATCGAATCATATATGGACAAAACAACGATAAACGAATAATATATAAAACAGGAGGCAGGCCAATGATAACCTATAATATAAACTGGAAGGAATTTCCGCATATGACGTTCGCCCATACGGCAATCCTCCCCTATCACGCAATCGATTTTCCCGGAAATGAAAAAAGCGTAGAGCTCTCCTATATTGAGAAAGGGAGCTGCGAGCTTTGCATCGGCGGCGGCCATTATACTTTGCCGGAAAATGGGATGCTGCTGCTGGTCAAAAAAAACAAAATCAGTCTTCGCGGCGATGCGGAGCATGTTCATCATACCGTAAATCTGTACGGAGACTATGAAACCGACAGCGGATGCGGCATTTTGCTTCCGCTCTATTTTCCGATCACGCCCCGTCTGGAATATCTGCGCATAAAGCTGAAAGAGGTCATCACGGAATTCCAGCTTCGCGATGCTGCCGCACAGCTGAAGGCCACCGCGATGACGCTTGAAATTTTGAGCGAAATATCGCGCGTCTACGAATCCGGGGCGGATGGAGCGGCTCATTTATACAGCCCTTCGGAGTATCTGCTTTCCAACGGCATGAAGCGGTATGTCGCGGAAAATTTAAACCGCCGGTTTACGCTTGCAGAGCTGGCGCGAGAGCTCGGCAAAACACCGAATTATTTGAATTCCGTATTTAAAAAAGTGAATGGAATCCCGATCAGGCAATACGCAAATCAGGAAAGAATCGGCGCCGTTCGCCTGCTGATGCAGAACTACCGCCTTTCTCTCAAGGAGGCAGGCGAAAGCATCGGAATTACGGATCAGAGCTATCTTTCCCGATTGTTCAAAAAAGTAATGGGAATTTCCGCGCAGAAATATTTTGCGGAATATAAAGGGGAAACGGTCACGGGTCTGACGAGTGCAGCGCCGCTTTCACCGCAGCGTCCAGCACCTCTCCCACAGGATCGCGGATCACAATCCCGGCCGTACGATCCGCCGGCGTCGCATCCCGATTGAGGATCGCAATGCAGTCTCCCTGAAACAGGGAAGCCAGTCCCGCCGCCGGATATACGGTGAGGGAGGTGCCTCCTATAATCAGAAGATCGGCTCGCCGAACTGCGGCGGCAGCCGCTTCGAATACGCCCTCAGGGAGCGGCTCCCCGTACAGGGTTACGCAAGGCTTGATCAGTCCCCCGCACAGCCTGCAGCGAGGGAGTCCTTCGCTTTTCAGGATCGCGTCTAGTGCATACGTTCTGCCGCAGCGCATGCAGCGATTTTTATGAACCGTCCCGTGAAGCTCCAAAACCATTTTACTGCCGGCGGACTGGTGAAGGCCGTCTATATTCTGTGTGATGACGCAGCGGCATTTGCCGCGGCGTTCCAGCTCAGCCAGCGCAAAATGCGCTTTTCCCGGCTTTGCGTCGGGGAACAGCATTTTTTCCCTGTAAAATTTATAAAACAGCTCCGGATTGCTTTGAAAGCAGGAAGCGCTGAGAATTTCCTCGGGGGAATAGCCTTCAAACGAGGCGCCGTACAGCCCGCCTGTGCTGCGAAAATCCGGTATTCCGCTTTCCGTCGAAACGCCCGCTCCGCCGAAAAACACAAGATATTTGCTTTTTTTGATCGCGCCCGTCAACGATTCATACATATCCGAAATTCACCGTTAAAATAGAATGCTCCGCGTCGCGGCTGTAAGAAGCAGTTCCCGTTTCGCAGCCGGCGGCAGCTAAGATATCGAAAATTTCTTTTTCTTCAAAAAGCTCGCGGATCGCCAGATCCATATCTTCCTCTCCGCTGAACTTTATATAAGCCATTTTCTGCGCAGCTGAGGCAGCTCTTTGCAGGATCCGCGCCGCGCCGTCCAGCGAGTAGGTCTCCAGATAGGCGTCATGATAAATAAAATAATTATACGTTTCCGCGGTACAGTCGGGAAGCGCGATGTTGTCTTCCCCATCTATGACGTGCGTACGGAGAAGCTCTTCCTCAGTGATGCAAAAATAATTATAAAACACCTCTCCGCGTTCTTCTGAATTTTCAGTTTCAGACAGAGGTACGGGATCGTCCCATGTGACGTCTACATAATAGCCTTCGCCGTCCAGAATGACAAGATTCCAGATATGCGGCTCTCCATCTTTTTTATGCCCTGTAACGGTGGTGCATCGGATCCCGGCGGCTTCCGCCAGATATTGGAAGGCTTTCGCATAGCCGCCGCACAGCGCCGTACCGTTAATTAAAGCGCCGTACGCGGTCGTACTCTCCAGACTGCGCGAGGAAGGCTGTTCCGTATCGATATCCGTGTACGCCGCCGTGTCGTATTTCACGGTGCTTACCAGGTAATCGTGGATGTAAAGCAGCGTTTCATACTCCCCGGGCAGCGTTTCCGCCGTATCCAGAATTTCATCTTTTATGCGAACGATCTGCTCGCGGTATGCCTCGATGTGCTCCCTTTCAACTGCATATAGCGGTTCCAGCACTTTTTTTCTTCGGAAAAGCCCCGTGGCCGATTTCAGCAGATAGCCGTCCCGCAGCCAAAAATATTCGGGATGATCGATCAGAACGTATCTGTATACTTTCACGATGGTGTCGTCGCTGTAGTCCTCCAGGCCCTCTGAAATCTGATCCTCATAATTTCGAAGCGCCGCGTCAATCCGGTCATATAGCTCGAGCTCCCGGTCGTCAAGCTGCAGCCGGGCAAGCCCCGCCCCGTCAGCGAGTCGGAATTCCGCCGGATGCTGCGGATCCGCCTTGTATTCCGGTCCGGCCAGCACTGCGCAGGATACGCTGCTCAGCGAAACGAGAAACGTCAGAAGCCACGCCGCCCAAGTTTTTTTGTAGTTTTTCCGGTTCTCCGCCATGTCCGCCGCCTTTATTTCCACGTTTTCAAGCTGATTTCTCCGCTCTGCAGCAAATCAAAAGTTCCGTCGCCAAGCTCGACGATCAGCGCGCCGTCTGCATCGATGTCCGCCGCACGGCCTTCATACGCAATCCCGTCCCGCTCGTAGGAAACGATTCTGTCCAGCACGACGGAGCGCTTTTTGTATTCTTCCAGCACGGCGCGGTCGTCCCCGTCTGAAATCCGCCGCAGGATATGCGTAAGTACTGCAGCCGGCAGCGAATCCATACGCTCCGCACCCAGCATGCCAAGCGCGCCTGCCGTACTTCGGAGCTCCGGGGGAAAGGATTCTGTCGTCACATTGATCCCGATCCCTAGAATCGCCCGGCGCTTTCCTTCTTGAAGGACGGATTCCGTTAAAATCCCACAGACCTTTCGCCCGTCCAAAAAAATATCGTTCACCCATTTGATTCCGGTTTCAATCCCCGTTTCCTCCCGGATCGCATCCGATACTGCGACGCCCGCACGGATCGTAAGCAATGCAGCGCTTGAAGCTTCCTGCGGAAAATCAACTACAATGCTCATATAAATTCCCGTCTTCCCCGGAGAATAAAATGATTTTCCCTGGCGGCCGCGGCCGGCCGTCTGCGCCTGCGCAAGAACAACGGCAGGCGGCGTCAGCGCGCCGCTTTGCAGCAAACGGCGCGCCTCGCTGCTCGTGGAATCAATCGTGTCGTAGCGATACCATTTTACGTCCAACGCCGCACCGCCTTTTTTCAAAGCGCAAAGGAATCCGGCAGCAGCTCGGACAGCTTCTGCGCCGTAAGCGCGCCGTTTTTTTCGTAGATGACGGTAAGATCCTTTGAAAACTCCGCCAGAAACTGCCTGCAAATTCCGCAGGGAGACTTCACTCTGCTGCCGGATACCGCCACAGCGATCTTGATAAACTCCCGATCTCCATTTCCGACCGCCTGCACGGCCGCGCTGCGTTCGGCGCAAATCGCTGCCCCAAAGGATGCGTTTTCCACATTGACGCCCGTATAAACGGCGCCGCTTTCCGTCAAAAGGGCTGCGCCGACCTTTACGTGCGAGTACGGGGAATAAGCGTTTTCGCGCACGCGGCAGGCGATTTCGTACAGTTCTTCATTCGTCATAGAAAACGCTCCAATCTATCGTTATTTTTCTTTATAGTACAGCATGCAGTGACAATACCCTTCAAAATCCGGATCCTGAATCTGTTCCCGGAATTCCTTGCACATGCACTTTGTATTTTCGTTTTTCTCCACTACGCACGGGCAATAGCCGCCGCGCCGGAGCAGGCCCTCCTTGACGGTTCTGACGATTTCTTCGTCTTCGTTATAGCGTACCTTCATGATCCTCCCATCTCCAGCAGCTGCAGGAGCTCAGGCTTCGGACGGTATCCCGCCGCTTTTGCCGTAATTTTTCCGTTTTTCATTACTATAATCGTAGGAATACTGGAAATGCCGAATTGAGCCGCAAGCGCCTCTTCCTCGTCTACGTTGACCTTGCATACGAGAATGTCCTTTCGTTCCTCCGCAATTTCCTCGATGATCGGCGCAATCATTCTGCAGGGACCGCACCACGCTGCCCAGAAGTCGATGAGAACCGGTTTTTCCGAATTCATTACCGTTTCTTTAAAATTGTCGTTTGTCAGTTTGATTTCCATCGCATCATTCTCCTTTTCTTTTAATTCTGTTTCTGCAGCAGATTCTGATAGCAAATTTCGTTTTCCAGCTTCTCCCCTTTGAGAAAAGCGCTGATATTCCGAACCGTTACTTCTGCAATATTGTTCAAAGCCTCTTCCGTCAGAAACGCCTGATGGGATGTGAGGAGCACATTCGGCATGGAAATCAGCCGCGCCAGTACGTCGTCCTGCAGAATATGTCCGGAATTATCTTCATAAAAAAGCTCGGACTCCTCTTCATATACATCGAGGCATGCGGCGCCGACCTGTTTGTTCTTGATCCCCTCCGTAAGGGCCTCCGCGTCGATCAGGCCGCCGCGCGAGGTATTGATAATCACCACGCCCTTTTTCATCTGTGAAATCGTCTCGGCATTTATTATATGCTGCGTTTGGCTCGTAAGAGGGCAATGAAGCGAGAGAATGTCGCTCTGTGCAAACAGCTCCCCTAATGTGACATAGCGAATTCCTGCCGACGGATCCGGGTACGGATCGTATGCGGAGACATTCATGCCGAAGCCCCTGCAGATGTTGATGAATACTTTTCCGATTTTTCCCGTACCGATTACGCCGACGCTCTTGCCATGCAGGTCGAAGCCGGTCAATCCGTTCAGACTGAAGTTAAATTCGCGCGTTCTGTTATACGCTTTGTGAATCCGTCGGATTGAAGTCAGGAGCATCGCCATGGCATGCTCCGCAACCGCATAGGGAGAGTATGCGGGTACGCGTACGACGTGCATTTTTCCGCATGCCGTTTTAAGATCGACATTGTTGAATCCGGCGCAGCGCAGCGCGATCAGGCGAATTCCCATATCATACAGCCGATGGATCGTCGGCGCGTTTAAAGAATCGTTTACGAATGCGACGACTCCTGCGCAGCCTTCGGCAAGACCGGCGGTATCGGCATCCAGCTTTGATTCGTAATATTTGAACTCGATGCCGGCGGGCGGCCCATACTTTTCAAAGCCCGGCTTATCATAAGGCTTTGTGTCAAAAAAAGCAATTTTGGTCATATCCCCACTTCCTTTCCCTTATAGTATTTACGTAAAACATGGTATTAAACCGCTTTTCCATTTTACACCGATCTTCAAAAAAAGCAACCGGCTCTGACGGAGATTGACATCGGACGGATTCCGGTTATAATGAGCGGTGATTTTATTTTCCGGGAGGTAGTTGGCGTGAAATTTGTGATCCAGCGGGTTTTGCACGCAAGCGTAACGATAGATGGCGTCCGAATCGCGCAGATTGGGAAGGGTTTTCTGGTCTTGGTCGGAATCGGCAGGGAGGATACGGCGGCTGATGCGGACCGGCTGGCGGACAAGCTCGTAAAGCTGCGCATTTTTGAGGACGAGAGCGGGAAAACGAACCGATCTCTGTCCGATGTCAACGGCAGCCTGCTGCTGGTTTCACAATTTACGCTTTATGCCGATTGCCGAAAGGGGAACCGTCCTTCGTTCGGCGCGGCCGGCGCCCCAGAGGATGCTTCGCGGCTGTTCGACTATATCACGGCACGCTGCCGCGAGGCCGTCCCGGATACCCAGACGGGGCGCTTCGGCGCCGAGATGCAGGTGGAGCTTCTGAACGACGGTCCGTTTACGCTCATCCTGGAATAGCTGCTTCCGAATACCGCCGGCCGGCTCTCGTTACCTCCACCGTTTTCGTCGCTGTTTTTTCTCGGAATACGCGGTCGTGCTCTACGAAAAGAAGCGTGGGCCGGTATTTTGACACAAGCTCCTCAATCTGCAGGCGAGAAAAAACATCGATGTAATTGAGCGGCTCGTCCCAGATATACAAATGCGCCTCTTCGCAGAGAGAACGCGCAATCAGCACTTTTTTCTTCTGCCCTTCACTGTAGCACGCCATATCCTTTTCAAACTGAAGCCTCGAAAAATCAAGCTTTCTCAGAATCGTTTTAAAAAGCGTACGATCAACGCCGCATTGCTCCGCATATGCGTCGGGGCTGCCTTGCAGAAAGGAAGCGTCCTGCGGGATATACGATATTTTCAGGCCGCTCGCCTTGTAAAATTCGCCGCGGTACGGAACGGCTTCTCCAAGCAAAAGCTTCAGAAGCGAGCTTTTGCCGCAGCCATTCTCTCCGTGCAGCGCGATGCGGTCGCCGCGATTTATTTGAAAATGAACGGCATCGCAGATCACATTTTCCCCGAAGAAAACGGAAATCCCCCTGAACTCGGCAAGCAGCTCCGCACGGTATGAAAGCGGCCGGATTCGAAGCTCCTCATTTTTTTCCAAATCATGGAGAAGCGCGCTCTTTTCTTCGACAGCTCTTTGCCGGCTGCGTTCCAGATTTTTCCGTCTCTGCTGCATGCGCCGCGATTTTTCACCGATGTAAGCGCGTCCGCCGATGCTTTTGGTTTCCGAGCGGCACACGCCTCCGCCGATTTTGGATGCTTCGACCTGATCCGCCCAATGCTTCGCCTGCGCCGCGGCCGTCTCAAGCCGTCTGATTTCTTTTTGCAGCTTCTCGTTTTCCGCCGCTTCAAACTGATCCCGAAGCGCTCGGTTCCGGTACCAGGAGGAAAAATTACCGCGCTGTATTTCAATATTCGTTTTGTTGATGGAAAGCGTATGATCCGTCGCCGCATCCAGCAGTGCTCTGTCATGGGATACAAGGATAAATCCCTTCTTCCCTGCAAGATAAGAGGCCATCAGCGCGCGCCCGTTTTCATCAAGATGATTCGTAGGCTCGTCGATCAGCAAAAAGCCGATCTCCTTCAAAAAAAGCGCCGCAAGCTTGATTTTCGTCTGTTCCCCTTTCGACAGCGTGCGCAGCGGACGCGCCAAGACGTCGCTCCGGAGTCCCAGCTTTCCGATTTCACGTTCTACTTCCCATTCGTCGCATCCGATCCCCAATGCGCGGATTTCGTCCAGCGTGCTTTTCAGCGTTCCGTTCAGATCGAACGGGAAATAGCCGAATTCCACCGGCGACGTAATTTTTCCGCTGTATTCATACTTCCCAAGCAGCAGATTCAGAAACGTCGTTTTTCCTCTCCCGTTTCTGCCTGTAAACCCAAGCTTCCAGTCCGTATCGATCTGAAACGATACGTTTTCAAAAATAGTATCGCAGCTCCCGTCATAAGAAAATGTCAAATTCTGTATCTGGATTCTCGACATGCAAATTCCTCCAATCCAAAATTCGCATTGCCGTAAGAACGGATTTTTTTCGTTTACATGAAAAATACGCTTACACAAGCAGAGAAAAAATGAATATGATGCTGCAGGCAGGCAATCCGATCACGGCAACAAAAAATTTCCGCTTTCAAAGCAGAAGCATTCTTTTGTCTCGTTCTTCCGAAATTACCTGTTCTTCATCGCAGCGCCTCTTTCCAAGATTTTTCGTTATTGTACCCGTTTTCCGCATCCTCGTCAAGCCGGGTGCGATTCAAAAAAACTGTTGACCTTTTTCGATAGTTATAGTAATATAAAAAAGTAATCTGTTGTACATTTGATCTCACATGTTTTTGTAAGTCATTTGTCCGTTAATGATGATTTACAAAAACATGTGATTTTTTTATGACTGCGGATAATCAGAAAATAGCTAGGGAGGATTTGTATGTATAAGGGAATCGTTAAATGGTTCAACCCGGAAAAGGGCTTCGGATTTATTTCAAACGAAGAAGGCGGCGAAGACGTGTTCGTTCATTTTTCCGCGATCGTAGCAGACGGATTTAAAACGCTTTCGGAAGGGCAGCGGGTTACGTTCGACATGGAGCAGGATCCGAAGAACAGCGGCAAAATGCGCGCGGTAAACGTTTGCGCAGTATAAAGACCGAAACGTACCGCGCCGGATCAGGCGCGGAAGAGACTGCGGTTCATCCAAAAGGATGCACCGCAGTTTTTTTATTCAGAAAGCCGGAAACGCTTTTGTGTTCCTGCTGCCAGAACGTTTGCGCGAAGCCAGGCGGCGACGCCGTCCTCCTGGTTGCTTCCGATGACCGCCGTCGCGCATTTTTTCAGCTCCGGAACGGCATTCGCAACCGCATAGCATGCATCCGAGGCCTGGAACAGCGGCAGGTCATTCTTCCCATCGCCAAACGATACCACACGATCCGCGCCAAGCAAATTTTTCAGCCGCCGTGCGGCATGCGCTTTCGTCGCGTCTTCCGGCAAAATCTCAAGCCACTGTGCCCCGCTGTAAAGATCGCGCTGAAAAATACAGTGAAATCGTCCTTTCAGCATGCCGTAAACGGGCCGCAGCTTCTCTTCGCTGTCGATACAGGAAAAATAAAAAACGCGTCCCATACGAAGCGGTTGCGTGCGAGGAACCGGCCGGCGCCGGGTATCGGTTTTCCGCCTGTCCAGGAAGAAACGCATACCGGGAGTAACGCAGTCCTCATAATAAGTAAATTTCTCCTCCTCGTTCAGAATGGAATATACGAGAGGGAAAATTTGACTGCGAAGCAGGATTCCTTCGATTTCCTCTGCTTCTGCCTCCGTAAAATACGTGGAAGACAGAATTGCCCTCGTTCCGCTGTCGATGATAAACGCGCCGTTGTATACGATTACAGGAAGCCGCGCGGTGATTCCGGCGGTCACCTTCGACGCCGTCAGATAGGAGCGTGCCGTAGCGTAGGAAAACAGGATTCCCTCCGCTTCCAGGCGGTTGACGGTTTCCGCGGTAAAGGCGGAGACGGTTTCATCAAGACGCAGCAGCGTTCCGTCAAGATCCGATATGTATAAGGTTTTATCGGAGCATGCCGCACGGTCCCGAGACTGCAAAATAACATTCATCAGAGCTTCCTCCTTTCACAAAGCTATTTTATATGATCCGCCCGGAAACTTCCACAAAATAATAGCATTCCTCGCTGTACCGCGCATATAAAATAAAAACATGCGCACGGATTGGAAAGCTGTGATATAATGCGGAGGCTGCCGTCAGAATCCAGGAAAAAAGGATGGACCGTTTCAATGAAAAACAAATTTCAAAGAACCATGAACGCCTGTTTTATCGCGTATATCGTACAGGCAATCATTAATAACTTTGCTCCGCTTCTGTTTCTGAGATTTCAGGAGGGCTATGGAATTCCGCTCTCTAAAATTACGTTACTCGTTACCGTAAACTTCGGAATCCAGCTCACCGTCGATCTTGCTTCGGCGGGATTTGTTGACAAAATTGGATACAGAGCTTCCATGCTGATCGCGCACATCTGCGCGGCGGCCGGCTTGCTCTCGCTTACCGTACTGCCGGAGGCGTTTTCCGACCCGTTTGTCGGCTTGCTGCTCTCGGTTATTATCTACGCCGTTGGCGGCGGTCTTCTGGAAGTGCTTGTAAGTCCCGTGATGGAATCCTGTCCGACGGAAAATAAAGAAAAGGCCATGAGTCTCCTGCATTCCTTTTATTGCTGGGGGCACGTGGCGGTCGTTCTGATTTCCACGGTTTTCTTTCGGATTTTCGGGATATCCAATTGGAAAATTCTTGCCATTGTATGGGCCGCCGTGCCGCTGGCAAATCTTTTTCTGTTCGCAAAAGCGCCGATTGCTTCTCTGATGAAAGAAGGAGAACAGGGGCTTACACTCCGAGAGCTTTTGTCCCAAAAAATATTCTGGGTATTCCTGCTGATGATGGTCTGCGCCGGGGCCAGCGAGCAGTCCGTCAGCCAGTGGGCATCTGCTTTCGCGGAAAAGGCGCTCGGCGTCGGCAAAACAGTCGGCGATCTTGCCGGTCCGATGGCATTTGCGGTACTGATGGGAATTTCCAGAGCATTTTATGGAAAGTACGGCGATAAAATTGATCTTGACCGCTTTATGGGAGGAAGTGCAATTTTATGTATCCTTTCCTACCTCTGTATTTCCCTGATCCCAATTCCGGCGGCAGGGCTGATCGGCTGCGCCATATGCGGCTTGTCCGTAGGAATTATGTGGCCCGGTGCGTTCAGCCGCGCCTCCGCAACAATTCAAAGAGGCGGCACCGCAATGTTTGCCTTTCTTGCGCTTGCCGGCGACCTTGGGTGCTCCGGCGGGCCCACGCTTGTAGGGCTCGTTTCCAGTCGTTTCGGAAACAATCTGCGCGCGGGAATTCTGGCGGCGATTCTTTTCCCTGTGCTTTTATTGCTGGGAATTCTCACGAGCAAACGGCGCAAAAACAAAAATTAACGCAGATCTAACCTCCGCAGGCTTTTACAAATAACGCTCCCTTCTTATAAATAAAGTTGGGAGGTTATAAAAATGCATGCGAAAAAGGTTGTTCTGTTCACATTATTCTGCGTTTCCGTTCTGGCGCTCACGCTGCTTGCGGTATATATCGCCAAGCTATACGGCTGACGTTTTCATACGTTGAAGCGAAAGAGCGTTACATCTCCGTCCTTCATGACGTAATCTTTTCCTTCGGAGCGGACAAGCCCCTTTTCCCGGGCGGCGGCATACGATCCACATTCCATAAGATCCGCGAAGGCTACGATTTCGGCACGGATAAAGCCGCGCTCAAAGTCGGAATGAATTTTTCCCGCAGCTTCAGGCGCCTTTGTGCCGTTTCGGATCGGCCATGCGCGTACCTCTTTGGGGCCGGCAGTCAGGAAGCTGATCAGCCCAAGCGTTCTGTAGCCTGCCGTGATCAGCTGATCCAGGCCCGACTCCGAAACGCCGAGCTCCGATAAAAATTCTTTTTTCTCCGTTTCGTCGAGGGAAGACATTTCTTCCTCCATTTTGCTGCATACCGTAATCAGCTGCGCCTTTTCGGCCTCCGCAACCTCGGTAAGCTCTTTGACGTGCCGGCAGGCGAAAGGATCTGCGGCGTCGTCTTCCGAGACATTCGCCGCATATATAACGGGTTTTGAGGTCAGCAAGAACAGAGAGGCAACAAACGCTGTTTCTTCTTCGGAAAGCGCCATCGAGCGAACGGGCAGGAAGCGTTCGAGATGCTCTTTGATGCGCTGAAGCAGCTGAATCTCCGAAAGCACCTTTTTATCCCCGCTTTTTGCCATTTTTCCGGTCCTCTCAATCCTGCGCTCGATGAGCTCCAGGTCCGAAAAAATCAGTTCCAGATTGATCGTTTCGGCATCGCCTCGCGGAGAAACGGAGTTTTCCACGCGAATGATATTGTCGTCGTCGAAGCAGCGGATGACATGGACGATCGCGTCCACCTCGCGGATGTGGGAAAGGAATTTGTTCCCAAGTCCTTCTCCTTTGCTGGCGCCCTTCACCAGCCCGGCAATGTCCACAAATTCAATCGTGGCGGGCGTATATTTTTCCGGATGATACAGTTCCGCAAGCCGGTCCAGCCGAAGGTCCGGCACCGCTACGACGCCCACATTCGGCTCTATCGTACAAAACGGATAATTTGCGCTTTCCGCGCCTGCTTTTGTCAGCGCGTTAAAGAGCGTGCTCTTGCCGACATTCGGCAGTCCGACGATTCCTAATTTCATTTTCTTCGATATCTCCTTAAAAATCCCTTCTTGCTCGTCAACGGTTAAGAACCTAAATATCCGCTGCGAGCCTCCGGGATCGTTTTGAAAGACATTGTGCGGCGGGTTCCCTGCTGCATTCTTTGCCTTTTAGATTTTTGCCCATGATCAGCTCTTTCTCGTATCGGGAAAAGAGCCGACGCAATTGATATATTATACCATATTGGTTCTGTTTTCAATAGAAACGAACGTATTTGCAGCGATTGTTTTGTAGTATTTATCCTTTTAAAGGATCAGTATGCTGCTGATAAGCGGTTCCAATTCGTGTATTGGCACGGGGTATTGAAGTGTCTGACATTTTCGGCTCGCCTTCTTTCATATTTTGAAATTTAGCACGTTCTTCTGCCTGCAAGCAGGTCCAATCATGCTGTAGCGAGCGTCTGTATTAATAATAAAACATGTAGGTTTCAAAAAAGCATCATAAAAAAGATGAAGCGCGCGGCCGTTAAAACAAAAAAATTTGATTTTTCGGGCGTTCATTATCAAGGGAAATTCGTTACAGAAAGAATGATTCTTTTAAAAAGCGCACATTGCGAAATTGTGCTGGAATTTCTAAAGTGATTCACAGTATGCAGGAACTGCAGCCGTCAAAAAAATTTTTAAAAAGTAATTTTAAACCGGACAGCAGCTGACAGGTTTAACTTTGATAATAGGAGCACAGCTGTAAGAGATTAGGACGCTAATCAAATAATAACAAAAATTTTAGCAAGGAGATTTTCTGAATGAAAACAATTTATGGTGTAAAAATGGAAACGCCCATTAACAAAAAACTTAAAAATGGTCATACAATGTATGATTGGGTTACGAGAAAAAACTGCTTTCCTTTTTTTTGTATGAGGACGCTCTGCGGTGACAATAAGATCACTGCAGAAGAGATTGAATACTTAAAAAGGAAAAATTGCAGAATTGCATTGGTCTTAAATGATTTGACTGAAGCGGAGGTTTCAAGCTCCAAGGGTGCCCTGTCGGCTCTTAGAGCAGCAGAAGCAGCGAAAGCAGCGGGCTTTCCGGAAAACAGATCAATTGCAATATTTGCTGACATCAAGCCTAAATGGAGCATAAATCACAACTGGATGATCTTATTTGCGCAAACAATGAAGGCAAACGGTTTTATCCCCGGTTTTATCGGAAATACGGATTCAAGTAAAAATTTTAGCTTCGACAGACAATGCAGTCACTATGTAAAAGCAACAAAAGAAATTGATTATTGGGGCGCAATCTTCATGTCTACGGAGCCAAAATGTAAAGCGGCTCCAGAAATTTGGGAACCATATTGCCCATCCAGCTTAAACAGAAAAGATATGTCTTTGTGGGCCTGTGGGAAAACGGTATTTGATGAGACCGAAGCAGATGATATTTATGCAAGAGACGAAAAAGTACTTGCATATATGTGGGATTATAAGGAAGGTGAAATGGATGAACAGAAAACAGTATAATAATATTATCGAACATACGTTGCAAAGCGATTGTAATGAATGCCAAAGCGCTCTTGAAACATCACGAGCAATCCTGAACAATATGGGCGTGTCTTTACCCCAAGGAGATATGAAACATGTCTATGATGTAATACGGACGAACGATTATATGGGCTGGCGGGCCTGCACAAAGGAAAAGGCTCAGGATAAGGCTAATAATGGGATTGCAGCGATCGGTATAAGTGAAAGCAATATCATTGTACTCTCGGCAGAAGACAAGGAGCAGCCTGTAACGCCAACGGCCTCAGTTATGACAACATCCCAGGGGCCGCTTTACACTCTTTCTAATTTGCAGTTTTTTGCGCATGATTCTAAGACAACAGCATATTTTAGAAATGGTGCTACTATTTTCAGAGACGGGAACTGCTGTAAGGTCGCATTGAAAGGTCCAAACTCTTTTAAGGTATGGCATTGCGTACACCGAGATTTAATCTATGAAGCGGAAAATGCGATTTCTTCAGATTTTGCCAAGGGGAAGCATAATGTTTTTGTGGATTATAATCCTTTGCACGAGACTGAATCCGATTTAGATATAAGGAATTACAGCGACGAAGAGCTAAAATTATTATACCAGCTGGATCCTTTTGGTGTTGCTTTTTATGTCAATTTACGCGCAGAATGTTTATACGAAAGTGTTGCAGAGCAGGTCGCTTATAAAGATCGTATATTTAATGTGTTATTCGGAAGAGCCCCCAGATATTTTGAACGTTCGCTCTCCGGAGCCTGGTATCAAGTATTAAACACGGGCAACAACGACTATGGCAGGGTGCTATCCGAAGCGGAACTGCTTTTTGGTCGGCATGCATTATGGGACGAATATGCACAAGCAAAATTCCGGGAGATGCTGTGGTCCGTAGCGGAAATTGCTATTTCTTTATTCTGTTTGGCTTCAGGCTTGAGGACGCTCTTTGCCGCGCAAAAAACTATTGAGAACTTAATAAAATTATATCAATTTGGATGTATTATTTATACTGATTCTTTAGAGGCTGCGATACAGGACGCATTAATAAACGAAATCCTTGATAATACCGGCCTCGATTGGGCTGCGACTATTGTTTCCGTTATAGGTTCGCTGAACGATATCGCCGATGTTTTAAACGAGCAAGTAAATTGTTATCAGGACATTATGGACTATTGCATAGACGAAACAAGCCTCGAAATATTTGTCAACACGCGAAATGGAGAATGCTGCACATTGAGCGAAATCAAAAATGCATTATAATCAGAATGGCCTCTTTGCAGGTTCTCTCTAACAAAGAGGCCTTCTAGCTATCCGAGCGGTTTATATTCAAAAAGCTTTGTATTATACAGCAAAAGGATTTGCCTGTTTTTCTTTGTAATGATATAAAAAACATCACCTTCGCGAGCATTGTCATAAAATTCTTGTTCCTTCATGCGAAATCGGTTGCTGAAGGCGTTATAAGTTCCCTCTATAATCAAAAAATCCTTGTATTTCTCAAAAATCAAAACTCTCAAGATTATCGGTGGAAAAATACGTTTTATTTTAATGTAGCGATCAGTCAAAATGCCCGTAGTGACTGTAAATTTTGCATTTTTGATAATAAAATACGAATGGATATCTGCGAATGCTCTCGATATCAGAATGTAAACACCAAGCCCTAATATACAGATACCAGAGATCAGCCTCACATAGTCAACAAAGCCCAAAAGATCGTCAGCAAAGTAAACCAGCAATATAAAAAATATTCCCAGAACGAAAACCGCCAAAATTACTGCGCCCATCGCCAGGGCAAATTGTTTAAAAAACAGCTGTTTATAGTCTAAACGAATTTTTTCTACCGTCAGGATCTCTTTTTGCAAATCTTCGCGAGCCATCTTATCCTCCATTTGATAGCGCTTAACAATATATAAATATATAACACAATAAATTCAATATTACAAGAAAATTTTCAGAGCCGTAAGAAGCCGGGAACAGAAAAAGGCTGTGACCTCAAGCAAAGAAAAGTTTGAATGACAGGCGCGCAGCCATATGGTATTATTAATAACATGCTACAAAAAGGATGGCGCTTATATGACAAACAAGAAATCGGCAAAAATATTTTTAATCATTGGTTTAGCGGGGGTTATTCTTTCCATTATAGGAACTATAATAGAAATAGTATACACGTATAATATAATATCACAAAATTTTAAAACGGAGCCGATTCGGCAATCAATAGAATTATTTGAACATCTGTTGTCCGTAGGATTATTTGTAGTCCCGATTTTTGCAGAAGAGCTGTCTTTTGTCAGAAGCGTTTACAAGCTATTAAAAGGCGGGCTCAAAAGATTAGAAAAAGTATGCTGTATTGTTTCGGCAAGCCTGCTGTTATTGATGATTCTCTTTCATTGGCTCATTGTTACAAGAAGCATTCGATTTGATATGATCGACGAACAAAAGTTTGTGCGAACAATACTTTTTCTGACAGAGTGGCCCACGGTGATATTGTCATTTGTATTAAGCAGTATTCGAAGCAGAAATAAGGAGGATCGTGCAAAAAATTGCTAGGCAGGAAAGCAGGTGAGGAAAAATTTTATGACATATAACATATATAAGAACATCCGATTTTTTCTTTTCCTTGGAATAACAGTATATCTAATATCTGCATTGATGTGATTACATGATGATCAATTCTATCGCCCGGATATTTATTCGGGCGATAGAAAATTTTTAGTCAATTAAAGCTACTTTTGGGAGAGAGTATAGTAAAATTTAAAAAAGTGATCTTGATGAAAAAATGTATTATAATTAGAAAGCGTTTCGAGCCTGTGAAAAAAGTCTGTAAAAGCGGACTTCTATGATAATTGAAACGAGCAAGTAAATTGTTATCAGGACATTATGGACTATTGCATAGACGAAACAAGCCTCGAAATATTTGTCAACACACGAAATGGAGAATGCTGCACATTGAGCGAAATCAAAAATGCATTAGAGGCCTTCTAGCTATCCGAGCGGTTTATATTCAAAAAGCTTTGTATTATACACCAAAAGGATTTTCCGGTTCTTCTTTGCAATGATATAAAAAACATCACCTTCGCGAGCATTGTCATAAAATTCTTGTTCCTTCATGCGAAATCGGTTGCTGAAGGCGTTATAAGTTCCCTCTATAATCAAAAAATCCTTGTATTTCTCAAAAATCAAAACTCTCAAGATTATCGGTGGAAAAATACGTTTTATTTTAATGTAGCGATCAGTCAAAATGCCCGTAGTGACTGTAAATTTTGCATTTTTGATAATAAAATACGAATGGATATCTGCGAATGCTCCCGATATCATAATGTAAACACCAAGCCCTAATACGCAGATAATAAAGAGCAGTATCACACATTCACTGAAGCCTAAAAGATCGCCGGCAAAGCAAACTAGCGATACAAATATAAATATAAACATTCCCAGAACGAAAGCCGCCAAAATTACTGCTGCAAGCGCCAATGTAAATTGTTTAAAAAATTGCTGTTTGTAGTCTAAACGAATTTTTTCTACCGTCAGGATCTCTCTTTGCAAATCTTCGCGAGCCATCTTATCCTCCGTTTAATAACGTTTAACAATATATAAATATATAACACAACAAGTTCAATACTACAAGAAAATTTTCAGAGCCGTAAGAAGCCGGGAACAGAAAAAGGCTGTGACCGCAAGGAAAGAAAGTTTGAATGACAGGCGTGCAGCCATGTGGTATTATTAATAGCATATTACAAGGAGGATGGCGCTTATATGGCAAACAAGAAATCGGCAAAAATATTTTTAATCATTGGTTTAGCGGGTGTTATTCTTTCCATTATAGGAACTATAATAGAAATAGTATACACGTATAATATAATATCACAAAATTTTAAAACGGAGCCGATTCGGCAATCAATAGAATTATTTGAACATCTGTTGTCCGTAGGATTATTTGTAGTCCCGATTTTTGCAGAAGAGCTGTCTTTTGTCAGAAGCGTTTACAAGCTATTAAAAGGCGGGCTCAAAAGATTAGAAAAAGTATGCTGTATTGTTTCGGCAAGCCTGCTGTTATTGATGATTCTCTTTCATTGGCTCATTGTTACAAGAAGCATTCGATTTGATATGATCGACGAACAAAAGTTTGTGCGAACAATACTTTTTCTGACAGAGTGGCCCACGGTGATATTGTCATTTGTATTAAGCAGTATTCGAAGCAGAAATAAGGAGGATCGTGCAAAAAACCGCTAGGCAGGAAAGCAGGTGCGGAAAAATTTTATGACATATAACATATATATTTAATATCTGCTTCTATTTCTTGCGTGTCCTTATTTTTTAAAGAATTTCGGTCTCCCGCTGTACCGACCTGCCGTTTCTGGACGGAGCCCTTTCCCGGAATGAAAAACACTCTGGGAAACAAAGGTGTTTTAACATGGCGGCCGCGGTATCCTGCTCAAATTCCTGCGCAATGCGGCGTTCCCCATGATCAGAGGGGGCCTGCCGCATTTCACAAAGCGGCCTATTCCTCAGAAAGAAATTCTCACAAAATGTCGCGTTTCCATAGTTTCGCACTACTTTTACCATACAATAAACACAATTAAAAGGTAATAATATTATGTAAAGTAAATGCCTGCATTTCATTTGGTAATTTTAAAGATTCATGTTATAATATCTTTATTAGTCCGGGATTATTACGAAACATCACGCCCGAGATGCATAAAGGAGGAGTAATTTTATGTCGCAATTTGTTAAAACAAAAATTCTAGTAGTAGATGATGACGAGCATATCTGTGAATTGATCCGGCTATATTTTGAAAAAGAAGGTTTTGCCGTAAACATTGCAAACGACGGAAACAAAGCAATAGAATCTTTTAAAAGCGCCACCCCGGACGTCGTAATTCTTGATATCATGCTGCCGGGAGCGGACGGCTGGCAGGTCTGCAGAGAAATCCGCAAAATCAGTCAGGTTCCGATTATCATGCTTTCCGCGAAGGGAGAAACGTTTGATAAGGTCCTCGGCCTGGAGCTTGGCGCTGACGACTATATGGTGAAGCCGTTCGAAACAAAAGAGCTGATCGCGCGCGTCAAAGCCATTCTGAGACGGACGAAAGTTGCGGAGGCCGAGAATCATGAAGAAGTCGTGTTCCCCAATTTAGTCGTTAATAAGACAACCTATACCGTCAAATTAAACGGCGAAGAAGTGCAGATGCCGCCGAAGGAGCTTGAGCTGCTGTTTTTCCTTTCTTCAAATCCGAACAAGGTTTATACGAGAGACCAGCTTTTGGAATATATCTGGGGGTACGACTTTTTTGGCGATTCCAGAACGGTGGACGTGCATATCAAGCGTCTGCGCGAGAAGGTAGAAGATCCGAAGCACAACTGGCAGATCAAAACCGTCTGGGGAATCGGTTATAAATTCGAAGTTAAGCAGTAACCGGGATCAAGGGGTAATGGTATCATGGCGTTTTCCGGGAAAGGGAAGAAAATTATCGCATCCATAAAAAAGCAATCCATACTGAAAAAGTTTTGTGTATTTATTATTGTTGCCGTAATTGCCTCTTCCCTTATTTCCGGCATTATCATGTACCATTACACGACAAAATATATGACGGAGTCCAAATCGGAAGACATAAAAAAGGCGGTGGACGACGTTAGTATGCTTTTTTCGCAGATGTATACGACGTACATCAATAATATTGACGACCTGGGAAACTGGGTTTCGGAAGACGGACAAAACGAATGTAAGAAATATTATGTCAATCTGCTCGACCGCCTCGAGCTGTATAATAACCTGCTCAGCGTGTACGGTTTCATTACGGAAAGCGACGGTTCTATTTTTTTATCTTATCCGCTTCTGCCTAATATGACGGACCGGGCGGATACAGCCGGGCGAGAATACATGGACGCCCAGATCACCAGCAAGCTGTCGTTGAATAACGGGAAATATTATTTTAAAAACAACAAACAATATTATACCGGCTCCGATTCCGAGTATGTAATCAATACGGGTGACTTTTACGGTCTGTACAGCGATCAGGAGGTCAGTTATCTTTCCATCACGCAGTCCATCGCATATACCTATCCCGGCGCAAGTGAAGCGATCAACAAAGGAACCATAACGCTTTCCATCCCCGTGCCGGAAATTACGAAAACGCGCAGCAATATCATCAGTTATTATCTGATTGCGACTGTTATTTCCGTGGCGCTTGAATTGATCGCGCTGTTTATTATCACGAAAGAGATCACGGAGCCGATTCGGGAGCTCGAAAAAATGACGAAACAGATGGCGGCCGGAAATTTCAAGGTAAAAATTCAGAGCCGCTCTAACGACGAAGTAGGCGAGCTGGTAAACAGCTACAATGCAATGGCAGAGGCGCTCGGCAATCTGGATATGATGCGGAACGATTTCATTGCGAGCATTTCTCATGAGCTTCGTACGCCGATGACATCGATCGGAGGGTTTATAGACGGAATATTGGACGGCGTCATCCCCGCGGAAAAGCAGGAGCATTATCTGCAGATTGTCAAAGAAGAAATCGCCAGGATGAACGCGCTGGTAAACGACCTGTTAAATATGGCACGCCTTCAGTCCGGGAAGGTGGAGCTGGATCTGCTTCCCTGCTCCCTTGAAGAGCTGCTCCGCAACACGGCATTGAAGCTGAAGCCGATCATCGATGAAAAAGAGATTCAAATCGTATTTGACATCAAGACCAAAAACTGCGAGGTGCTGGTCGATAAGCCTTCAATAGAAAGGGTACTCATCAATTTGATTCAGAATGCCGTTAAATTTACAAATCCGGGAGGGACCGTTACGCTGCATTCCGAACCGGACGGCAAAAATAAGGTCCGCATCACGGTGGAAGATACCGGTTCCGGAATCGCCAAGGAAGAAATCCCGTTTATCTTTGAAAAATTCTATAAAACAGATAAATCCCGCGGCCTGGATAAAAAAGGAACCGGCCTGGGGCTTGCGATCGTCAAAAACATTCTGTCTGCACACGGACAGGAAATTCATGTAGAAAGCACTGTGGGAAAAGGCTCACGTTTTATATTCACATTACCAGTATACAGAAAGGAATGATCGGTCATGTATTATGACGAAGAACAAAACAATAAAAATCCAGATATCGGGGAAAACCCGTCCTCCCCTCAGGAGCCGGAGGCAAATCCAGCTGAGGCTTCGGCCGTTTCACCGCAGGAAGCGCCGGCGCCCGACGCTCCGTTCGAAGAAAGCCAGACAGAAAGCGTTTCCGAAGCAGACGCTCCGGCCGATCCATATCAGGGGATGAGCGAAAAAGAATACAAGGCCAATATCAAAAGGATGAAACAGGAATACAAACAGTTTCAAAAGGACAAAAAGCAGTCCGCAAAGGCGGAGCGCGGCGCAATGTACACAGCAGCACAGCCGCAGCATACCGCTTCCATGCGAAAAGGAATCGGAGCGGGAACCTCCTTCGTGCTTTCGCTGCTCGCCTCCTTCCTTGTGTTTGTAGTCATATTCGGTCTGCTGGCATTTTTCCCGTCCAAGGAGAAAAGCTTTCTTGCCAGCCTTTATTCCGATTCCGGAACCTCCCCGACAGGAGAGACGAAGAATCCGACCGGAAACGAGGTGCAGATCGGCGACACGACGGTCTCAAAGGGCGACAATGTCACAATTAACGTGACAGGAGACAGCGAAATTGCCCAGGCGGTATATGCCAAAGCAGCAAATTCCGTTGTCGGAATCGCGGTTTCCCAGGTTGGCGGAAGTAAATGGAACCAATACGAAACCGTTGTTTCGATGGGCTCCGGCATCGTTTATTCTGCCGACGGAATCATCGTTACCAACTGTCACGTCGTAGAAAATGCCATTGACGCGTCCGGAAAAGGAATCAATTCCAATTATGCGATTCGTGTATATTTTAAAACGGATCTTTCCGAGTGGGCATACGCAACGGAGTTGATCGGCTATGATGCTACAAACGATATTGCGGTGCTGCGGGTAGATGCGCAGAATCTGCAGCCGATTGAATTTGCCGATTCCGATACGCTGACGACAGGAGAAACGGCAATTACAATCGGGAGCCCCGGAGGGCTGACTTATATGAATTCCATCAGTGAAGGAATCCTGAGCGGACTCAACAGAACCGTTACGACAGACAACACGACCGTATATGATTTGATCCAGACCACAGCGGCAATCAATCCCGGAAACAGCGGCGGCGCTTTATTGAATAAAGAGGGAAAGCTGATCGGCCTGTGCGTCATTAAAATCGTCTCTACGGAATACGAGGGAATGGGCTTTGCGATCAACTCCAACACGGTAAAAACAATTGTCGAATCAATCAGGGAGTACGGATATTATAACAAGCCGCTTCTGGGCGTGACGATCAACACTGCCTACACTACGACTGTTGCCGACAGCCAGGGCTGGAAACGCGGCGCGTATGTAGAAGACGTTACGGCCTCCTCCTGCGCCGAGAAGGCGGGCATAAAGGCTGACGATATCATCACAAAGATGAATGACACAGACATCTCCTCCTTCGCGGAGCTGCGCCGCTTTATGCTCACCTGTAAGCCGGGTGAAACCGTTCAGGTAGAAGTATATCGAGTAGATGAGGATCAAACGCTGAGCTTTGAGGTTGTATTGGATGAAACAGAACCCTACTGACAAAACCGCAGATTTTATTAAACGAGCGGCGGCAAAAATGCCGCCGCTCGTCAAAGAGCTGGAGCGTCTTTACCCGGACGCCGTCTGCTCTCTTACATATGAAACACCGTTTCAGCTTCTGGTCAGTACGCAGCTTTCGGCGCAATGTACCGACGCCCGCGTGAATATGGTAACCCCCGCTTTATTTGCACGGTTTCCGGACGCGCAGGCGTTTGCCGCCGCCGATATCGAAGAGCTGGAGGAGCTGATCCGTTCCACAGGATTTTACCATAATAAAGCAAAAAATCTCAAACGCTGCGCACAGGATATCTGCGATAAATTCGGAGGAGTGCTTCCGGACACAATGGAAGGGCTGCTTTCGCTTGCAGGCGTCGGACGAAAAACAGCAAATCTGGTGCTGGGAGACGCTTTCCACAAGCCGTCCTATGTGATCGATACGCATGCCATCCGTCTGTGCGGACGGATTGGCCTGACGCAGAATACGGATCCCGTCAAAATAGAAAACGACCTGCGTACTATTTTGCCCCCGGACGAACGCCGCCCGGAAGAAAGCGGAAACTTCTGTCACCGTCTGGTGCTCCACGGAAGAGCCGTATGTCCCGCCCGAAAGCCGATGTGCGATACCTGCACGATCGCTGCGCTCGGGTTATGCGATTACGCTCTCCAGCAGCTCTAAAAAGATTTTATCGAATGCTGCCGTTCTTTCCTGATACGGCACGCAAAGGCTGCAGAGGGTGATCTGCCCGTCTTTTTCGGTGAAGCCCTGCGAGACGGCGATGTCGTTTACAATATAATCCCATCGCTGCCAGGAAACGCCGTTGATTTTGACGGTTTCCTCGCGAAAGCCAAAAACGTTTGCGCTCATGTATTCCCTGCTGATTTTTAAATAATGCTCCAGGCTCTGCTCCGTTTTCCAGACCTGCATGTAGCCGTAAATATTTTGATACGCATCCCTGCCCCGAATGTCATAATGCTTTACAATCTCTGTTCCGTAATCCTCGCGCAATGTAATTTCAAAATTCCGCACGGCGGCCGGCAGAGATTGTCCGTCTTTATTTTCGCCGACGCTTCCTGCCGGTAAAATCTCGATCCGTTCCAGAATGCGTTCCGTTTCATTTGCCGCGGAAAACAGTTTGTCCGTGACGGCCCAGATGCACGCTACCGCAAGAGCCGCTGCCGCAACGCGCAGTATGATTTTCATGCCTTCCCTTTTTCCCATAGTAAATTCCTCCGTTATCCAGTATACGCATCTCCAAACGGCTTTATGCAGATGTTTTTACTTTCCTTCAGAAGTATGATACACTGGTGCCGGCGCGCAGAACGCCGCCGTATAAAGGAGGAGTGTGTCCATGAAGTATGACAGAAACGGGAATGTCGTGATCGACCTTTCCTTCCGGAATCTGAGCCCAAAGCAGAAAAAAACGATCAAGTACTGTTTGATCGGCGTTTTTGCGCTCGCGTTCGTGGCGATCCTGGCATCTACATGCTGGTATACCGTGAATGACAAGCAGAACGCCGTAATCACCACATTTGGGAAAGTAACCAATATCGTAGATGAACCCGGCATTCATCTGAAGCTGCCGTTCGGGATCCAAAAGGCGCAGCGCGTCGACGTCAATGTTTATCAAAAAATATATATCGGTTATGTGCATTCCGAGGAAGCGGGCACGGACGTCAGCGTCGTAAATGAAAGTAAAATGATTACGGGCGATTTTAATATTGTCAATATTGATTTTTATATCGAATATAAAATTGTCAATCCGGAAAAATACCTCTACGCCGCGCAAAGTCCAGAGAGTATTATCAAAAACCTGGTACAGAGCCAGGTCCGGACCGTAGTCAGCTCTTATGCGGTAGACGACGTTCTCACCGTAAAAAAGGCCGAAATCCAGTCGGTTGCGAAAGAGCTGATTACAGCCGAGCTGGAAAAATACGACGTCGGCCTGACGCTGATTGACGTTAAAATTCAGGACGCCGAAGCGCCCACAGAGGAAGTCATCGACGCGTTTAAATCCGTAGAAACGGCAAAGCAGGGAAAGGAAACGGCCTTGAACGAGGCAAAGGCTTACGAAAACGCAAAAATCCCGGAGGCAGAGGCGGAAGCCGATAAGCTTCTTCAAAATGCAGAATATCTGAAGCAGAGCCGGATCAACGAGGCAAAAGAGCAGATCGCGATGTTCAACGCAATCTATGGGATGTACGAAATGAATCCCTCTATCACAAAAAAGAGAATGTATTATGAGGCCATCGAGCAGATCCTGCCCGATATCAAGCTTTACATCAATACGGAAGAAGACGGCATTACGAAGCTGCTCCCCATTGAAAGCTTCAGCGAGGCTTCCGGTACAAATCAGACGGCGCAGCAGCAGGACGCCGCCGGAAAGGAGTAACGGCCATGAAAAAGAAAGCAATGATTATAGGCGTGATCATCGCCGTTTTCGCCGTAATCACGGCGGTCTCCTCCTGTTACTGTGTAAAGGAAGACGAGTACGCATATGTCGTTCGATTTTCCAAAATCGAACGCATCGAACGCTCGGCGGGCCTTCACTTTAAAATTCCCTTTATTGATTCGGTAAAATTTTTCCCGAAAAACATCCAGCTTTATGATCTTGCACCCTCCGATGTTCTGACGAGCGACTCAAAGGCGATGAGCGTGGATAGCTACGTTTTATGGAAAATTTCCGATCCCATGACGTTTTATAAAACCAGAGGCACAGAACCGGCTCGACGCCGCGACCTATAATGCGTTGAAAAATATTATTGGTACGATGTCCCAGGATTCCATCGTTACCCCTTCCGTTGAAGACGGGCGCAGCGATCTGAATGAAATTGTCTGCGATCAGGTCAAATCGGCAACCGCGGATTACGGAATCGAAATTACGGATGTAAAAATCAAGCGCTTCGATCTGCCCTCCGAAAACGAGGAAGCCGTGTATCAGCGCATGATCTCAGATCGGAATCAGATCGCGGAAAAATATCGCGCGGAAGGCAGTTCCGAGGCGGCAAAAATGAAAAACGACGTAGATAAGCAGGTGAATATCATTGTCTCGGACGCCAAGGCGCAGGCGGAGGAAGTGGTTGCAGAGGGAGAACGGCAATATATGCAGCTGCTTGCGGAAACGTTCAATACGGCGGAAAAGGAAAATTTTTATATTTTCATGCGCTCTCTGGAAACGCTCAAGGCGTCTCTGAGCGGAGAGCAAAAAACAATTATACTCGGCGCAAATTCAGAGCTTGCAAAAATTTTGCAGGGACTTGAATAAACACGCGGCGCCGCACGAAAGCACCCACTATGCAAAAAAACGCATAGCGGGTGCTTTTTTCTCGCTTTTTGTAAGGAATTTGCCCGCCGCGCATGCAGTTACATTGCAATTTTCATCATATTTCGCTAAATCCATGAACAAGCGATTGACATCACGTCATTTTTCAGCAATAATTAACACAGCAGACAATTAACAAAAATATGATACGGATTCAATGACCATATTGTACAGTTTTGTTTGTAAAATGCTGATAACAGGAGGATATCATGAAACGAGTAAAATCAGTATTATTGTTGGCTGCGGCATTCATAGTTTTTATTACCGCCGCGGCGCAGCGGCCAATCGCCGCAGAGTCGAAAACGGTAGATTTTTCCGGCGTGAAAATCGGAAACGCAAGACAGCTCACTACGAGCGATATCGTAGGCGCCGTTTTGTCGTTTTCCGCCGACGTACAGAAAATTTCCATTGCCTGTGCCTGCTGGAAAAATGAGGACGCCTCTTTTACGTACACAATTTATCCTTTTGAAGAAGATTACGATACGTCTGTCCAGAAGGAACCCGTAAAAACCGGAACGATTACATACAATACGGACGGCTTCCAGGATATTGAATGGACGGAAGAAGAGCCTCTGGCAAAGGGCGTTTATGTCCTGGAGATTACTAATGCCGGCGAAAACGGCGTTCAGACGGGAATTCGCTACGACGGAGAATACGAGGGACAGTACGTTTATGAGAACGGAATCTATACGCCGGATAACTCCCTGCGCCTGCAGGTCGTCTACACGACTTCTCCCGAAGCGGATTACGGCGAGCTGCAGAAGCCGGAGACGGGGCAAGATGAATCGGATCCCGCGCCCGGCGCCGTTATGTTTTTTTCCGACGACGAAGCCGACACCTATTTTAATGAATCCGGAAATCTGATCGCTCCCGAGCTTCAGGACGGGATTCTGCGGCTCAATATCACGGCCGGATCCGATCCGAACATCTATATTTTCGCTTCCGAGGACGCTTCGACGCTGCTGGCAGAGGAATATCCCGTGCTGCTCTTCAAGGTAAGGCGTTCCGAGGGCTCTCCTCTGACGGGGCAGTTTTTCTTTAATACGGTGAACTTCACGGGGCCAAGCGCCGCGGGCGCCGTTTCCTTCGCATATGAGGATACTACGGACTGGCAGATGATTGCAGTCAATCTGGGCAATAACACGAATTATACGGGAGAGATTATTTCGTACCGTTACGATCCTTTCTCGGCGACGGAGGCCGACTGTACGATAGAAATCGAATGGATTGCATTTTTCCGTTCCACAGCTGCCGCCAAGGCCTTCAACGGGGATTTTACGCAGTTTGAAAACGAGGAGACGCCTGCGCCTTCCTCCGCCGAGCCGGAAACGCCCGCGCCCACCGCTGCCGCCACTCCGAGCGCCACTGCAGGGAGCGCCACTGCCAGAGCAACGCAGGCTCCGAGTGAAAGCGACGGCGGCCTCAGTCAAACGGCGATCATCGTCATCGTATGCGTCGCAGCGGTAATCGTTATCGCGGTAGTCGTAATCATCATTATCAAAAAGAAACGCTGACCGCGCGTCAGGTCCGTACCGTTTTGGCAGAGCAGGAGTTTTCCTGCTCTGTTTTCCAATATGCGCATGTTTTGATGTGCCGCTTTTTCATTTTTACTTCCGCAGCGATCCAGAGTAAAAACGGGATCAGGATCTGGAACGGAAGTGCATAAATCAGGTAGTAGCGCATAAAATCAAACATTTCTATGATATCTACAAAAAGCGTTGCCGACAGCGCAACCGAGAAAAATCCGACGGTCAGCAGCAGCGGCTTATGATCTTTCAGGGAAAAAATATGCTGCACCGCTTTTGTTCCGGCGGTCAGCGCAATCGATACCTTGGAAATACCGGACATGATAAAGATAAAGGACATGATCGACTCGATCCGCGTTCCGATATTCCCGATGTACATAACGCTTGCCGCTTTGTAGGACGGAAAATACATTGCGCTTAAGGTCTCCCAGCTCAAAACAGAGCAGTTCTGCAGGAACAAGGCCACAAAGAAAAGGACCGAAGCGATACTGCTGAAAATAAACAGCTTGTAGGGGTTGACGCTTTTTTCGAGCTTTTCTGCGACGCCGAGGAACACAACGGATTCCGCCAGCGGCAGAGGAACAAAGCACAATGCGTTATATAAGATTCCGCCAAATCCCTGCTGATTCAGCGGGCGCAGATTATTAAGCCGGAAATTGTCGGTTGAAAGCAGGCAAAGCAAAGCGATACTGCTGATCGCCAGAATCAGCATGATAAAGCACCATCTGCCCAGAACGCCCGCGCCTTTCATGGCGAGATGAACACATACGGCAAAAAAAGCGAGGCAAATAATGATAAAAGAGGTTTGATACAGCGACGTCAGATGGACAAATTCCGCATATGTGCCTCTTACCATGCCGGAAAGCGTCAGAAAATAGAAGGCATAAAAGATGGAAAAAATGCATTTGCCCCATTTCCCGAAAGCAAATTGCATCATCTCATACAAATCTTTTCCCGGCATCAGATGCACAAGACGCGCGTAAAGCACCATCAGCGGCGTAACGATAACGGCGCTGATTAATAAAGAAATCCATATCTCCGGACCGCCCGTTCCGGGATATCCGATAATGATACTGTTGCTGATCTGAACCAGCATTATAATCGAAAAAGCACAGCGCATAGACAGCGAATCGCTTTTCATATCCGTCTCTCCTATTCTAAATGAAAAATCATGTTGATCAGCCGCTTGACCGCCAGAAAAGGGCTCGGGGTATAAATGTTGAAGCTAGCGAGTGTCAGCATGATGAACGCAGCTCCCAAAAATACGGCCGAAACCCAAAATTCCCGACGAGAACCGTTTTTCCAGTTTAAACGCAGTCCAAACCAGAAAACAACTGCAAAGTATATCAGTGTAATCGTAAAAGCAGCCATATCCGTCCCTCTTTCAGTGACGCTTGATCAGCCCGGTGTCATTTATGATCAGCCGGCAGCTGACATCGAAGCGTGCGTTCCGGAAGAGCTCCGGCCAATGATCGCGAACCGACTCCCACAGCTCGGGATCTTTATAATAAATCGCGTCTGCAAAGCCAAAGATATCGGGCGGATCCTTCTCCCCGCCGCAGTCCTCTAAATACTCGGAAATCATGTTTTCCAGTGATGCAGAAATGCTTTCTTCCAGTCTTTTTTCTAATTTTTGCAGATCGTTTTCCGTGTTGCGGTATATTTTAAACGCCTCCGTATTAAATTCTACGGCTGAGGCTACGACTTCAATTTCAATCGTGTACGTAAGTCCGGAGCCGCCGTATTCGTATTTCAGCGACGGCTTGCTTTGCCGTATGGCAATGGTAATGACGGATTCTTCAGACGCCTCCCCGGGTTCCCTGAGCACAAACCCGCCTCCCGACAAGGATTCTACGAGCAGCAGATATTCCTGCATCTGTTCTTCGCGGAGCGCTCCGGCAAGCCGCTCGCCGCGGAACGTCGCCAAACCGTCTAAAACCAGTTTTTTTTCATCCGGGTTGTTGAAACGGACAACGGGAAGCGCCAGATCGGAGGCCTGTCTGGATAAAATCCCGTAAATTTCGTACAGCTCCTTTGATCGCGTTACCGTAACGGATTTTTTGCTGTTTAAAATTTTATTGTTAATATCGAACGATATAACGGTGTTTTCATTTTCCTGCGGGATCAGCAGCTCATACGCCGTCTGTTCTCCGGAAATCAGGATCACCAGATTGTCCCGGATCCCGTTGTCCCGGAGCAGCGGATCCACCAAATTGTACAGTCCGTTTTTTTCGACAAGTGAGCGGCTTAAAATCAGCACGTCCGTATTTCCGAAGTATACGTTATTGTAAAACTGCGTGCCGATATTATATACGGCGTCTGCGATCGTCTCTCCTTCGGATTGAATCAGCTTTGTGGCGGAAGCGTCCGACTCGTCAGAGGAGGCGCTGATAATTTCCAGCGACAGCAGATATCCGCCGTCCGGCGCTTCATCCAGCGCAAAGCCCGCTACAATCGTCAGCTGATTCAATCCTCTGTAGTCCCAGCAGCCGCTGCATGTCAGGCTGAGGCAGGCTGCGGCCGCAAACGCAAGAAAAGCGTGGGGAAAACGTTTCAATGCGTCACCTTCTTTTGCCTGGTAAGGTTGTGCGAAAGCGGCCAGATCCGTTTGAGCATGTTGGGCCATGGGGCCCGGATAAACGTATCCTTTACCTCTTGGTATTCCAGACGTTTCACGGGCAGAATGGAAGGAATTCCAAGCGTCTCCATACTGAGCACATGGATCAGTACGCTGGAAATTCCTACCATCAGGCCGGTCAGTCCCATCATACTGGCCAGAATCAGGCAAAAATACCGCGATACGAGCGTTGCCGCTGTCAGACGAGAGGACATAAGATTTGTAATGCCCGTAAAAGCCACTACAATCACCATCGGCGCGGCAACCAAATGCGCTTCAACGGCTGCCTGGCCGATCACCAGAGCGCCTACGATGCTCATTGCCTGACCGATGTGGTTTGGCATCCGGATCCCCGTTTCCCTCAAAATATCAAACATGATCAGCATAATAAAGCACTCCAGCGCCGCCGGCAGCGGTACTCTGGCGCGGCTTTTGGCAAGACTGATCATAAAGGCGGACGGCAGAATCTCATGGTGATATGCCACAATGGAAATATAAATGGCCGGCACTGAGATTGTAAGGATAAAACAGATGATCCGGATGATTCGCGAGAAGCTCGCATAGACGGGCGGCATATAATAATCCTCATTGCTCTGGAAATTTTCCACGAACAGGTATGGCGCCGTTAGTGCAACGGGAGAGCCGTCTACAAGCACCGCGATTCGTCCCTCCAGCATCTTTGCGACTACGACATCCGGACGTTCCGTCGCCCCCAGAGAGTTGAAGCCGAAGGCCGATTGCTCTCCGATAAATTCCTCAAGGTAATTCGGATCCAGGACGCCGTCGATGTCAATTCCCTCCAGGCGCCGGTATAATTCTTTTAAAATGTTTTTATTGACCACGGATTCAATATAGACGACGCATACCGTGGTGCGCGTCAGTCTCCCTTTATTGAAAAACTTTATTTTCAGCTCGCTGCTTCGCATCCTTCTTCGAAGCATGGAAAGATTATTCATAATTCCTTCGGTAAATCCCTCGCGCGGTCCGCTTAGCACACGCTCCCCCTCTGGTTCCGTGGAAGAACGCAGAGAGAACTTTTTGCTGTTAAACAGGAGTGCTCTGTCGGCGCCATCCAGAAACAGTACGGTATCGCCGTAAGTAATGCCGGATACAATCTCTGCAATGTCGGAGGATTCTTTGACCTCGTTGATCAAAATGACGCGATCTTTAATTTCATCGAACAGCTGCGGTCCGGGGCGCAGTCCCTCCATCTGAATCAGGGGCTTTATAACGTGCTCATTGATCAGCATGGCGTCCGCGACGCCGTCGCTGTAATAAATGCAGAATCTGATTTCGGGCCGCTCGGCGTTTTCAAATTGGCGATTCAGCATGGTATCGACGTCCGTAAACAGCGCTTCCATTAATTTAATATTTTCGTCCAGCAGCGCCGAAACCGTCTTGCCGCGCACCGCGCCGGAAGGCGGTTCTCCGCCGATCTCTTTTTTACCGAATAACCGTTTCATTTTTTCAAACATATTCTGTACCTTCTTTAGACACTTGCAATATTAAACAAATCCAGTATTCCCTGGAAAATTTATTTTTATTTATTCGAAAGCAAGGCGGATTTTTCCATATAAAAAAGCTGTAAAAAATCCGAAATATAATTTCATTTGCCACGGCAGCCTTAGAGCAGGACAGGCCGCATTTATACAGATGAAGAAGGATTCCATGGGCAAAATGACACGATGCTTTCAGGTTACAACATTCAGGCGGGTATCTGTGCCGAATATATAGGAATCAAGCGATGCAGATCGTGCGGAAGGGCACTTGGACTGTTATCGTTCCGCTTTAACCTGCACAAGGATCATTTGAAGAAATCCGTGAGACAAAAAGCAGCATAAAAAGAGGAACCTCGTTCCCCGTTTGCCGCTGAGGCATCAAAAAAAATGCCGCGGCTCTATTTGTTATACATAAAAAAACATTTATTTGACACTCTGTATTTTCCAACAAAGAGGGGACCACGGCTCGCTCCTTGTGATGAACCATGGTCCCCTTTTGCGCTGTTTTCTTACAGCCCATTTAATGCAGTTTTACTTCTCAGCAGGCATCGGACTCATCCTCTTCCTGCCGTATACACGTAATTCATACGGCCGATCGGCGCGGCATCGCCGTCCGTATAAAAGGAATATACGTCCCCGCTCGTACAATTGTCGCTCCATTTAAATTGAATCGTAAAATCGGAGCCGGTAATTCCAAGCGCCTCCTTCGGGATCGCTACCATCATCATATCGCCGGAAAGGGAATATTCCACGTCAGCAGCCCGGCTCCAGGAAAATGCGTCCGCCGCGCTGCACTGCTCCAGTACGGCCGTATCACTCGGCGCGATCCGATTCAGCACAAAATCATAGCCGCACCAATTGGCATGAGAGGCGTTGCCCGTAGAAATATAAAGATTCATCCAGGCATTGCCCGTCGGCTGTGTCATCGGCTGCGCCGTCTTTACAAAGAAATAAATATAGGTTTCATCGCTGCAGACCTTTGCCTCCGTAATATCGTTGCGTCCGGTGGTATTGACATACGTGATGCCGCCGTAGCTCTCCTGATTTCTGTCCGCCGTGTCGCCCTCGTAATCTTTATAATATGCGCGGATATAATCCCACTGGCCGAAGCCGCCGTTGATGTCAATCGTCGCGGCATTGTCCGTAGGCACGTCAGACTGCGTGCCCTTGAACCGGCGAATATATTCCACCATCTGAAGATAATAGTTATCGCCGTAGCCGCCCCGCATCGGCTCCGTGTCCCTGCTGGCCTCCATGCTTGCATTATCTACAAATACGATCGGCTCGGAAGCGTTGGCCGGCTGACGCTGCGCGATCCATTCATTGAAGCCGGTAATAAAAATCAGATCGGGATCGTTTGCCAGGGCAAATTCCCACTGCTCCGCAAAATTATAACCGTATTGCACCGCGTCCTCATCTTTCTTGACGAAGCCGTCCGAATAGCTTCTTGTTCTGTCTCCTGCGCCGTACCACGCCGCAGCGCTCATCCGGCACGTCACGTTATGCTGCGCCACGGAAACATTAATAATTTTCTTTCCGTTGTAAGTATATATGGCGTCCTCCGTTAAAGAGCGGTGGAATTCCATCCACGGCATTCCGTCTTCCTTTTTATTGGCGTCGTTCGGCCACTGGCTTTCCTTAATCCGGAAGAACTGACGGACTGCGGAGCTCGCTTGGGCAGAATTTCCGATTATCATCGGTTTTCCCTCCCAGTTAAACCACAGGTGAGAATATTCCGGATGGCTCTGGTAAACCTCATCATAAAGGACGTCCATCGCCCGTCCGGAATTGGAATTCGTGTAGAAGGCTACCTTGGGAACGTCCCAGCCGGCTTTGTAGTATTCATCCAAAATTTTCATGACCGCAAGAGCGTTTGCAACGTAAGTGTTGTTTCCTCCTCCGTTGCTTGTGACCGCCTGCGTCGTCGGCGTGCCGGTAGAATTTGTGGTATCAAATACCAAAAAATCTACGTCCGCATCGGTCAGCATCTGCACGTGCTTGCGGATTACCCATTCGTCGCTCGATACATAATATCCGAACAGCGGCTCTCCCCAGAAATGGAATGTGCCGACGCTTCCCCATCTGCCCTGATTTCTCAGCGCATCCGCATAGGTCTCTACGATTTTCGTATTATCGTAAAGCTGCGTTCCGTGAGCGCCCATCCACAGGAAGTAAAACAAGCCTACATATTTTTCCGCCTTAGGGGCGCCGACGTCGCTTTCCAGGCCGAGCGTTCTTCCCAGTGCGTCGGTCCCGCCGTACGACGTGGAGTATTCTGTCACCTGGTTCCGGTATTCCGACGTATCAATCACGGGAACCGTCGTTCTGTCGGTAAACGGAACATCCCATTCCGCCAGATACTGCAGCAGAAGTCCCGAATCTTTTCCGTCTATGAGGTTGTCCCCGTTCAGGTCCGCCGCGGCTTTTTCGATTGAAACGTCCCATTCCGCCAGATACTGCAGCAGAAGCCCCGAATCCCGGCCGTCAACGACGCCGTCTCCATTGACATCTCCCACCAGATAATTCGGCACATAGTCGGTGCTTTCCGCGAATCCCCCGAACGGCTCCGAATAAAACGAGAGCGCCGATGTAAGCGTTACGCACAGAAACAGCACAGAAGCCAAAAATTTTTTCATACCTCAACCACCTATACTAATATAATGTTATTATTTTATCATATTTCCATCTGACCTAGCAACGTTTTTCCGTTTTTATTTTCTCTTTTTTCTGTAAATCAGAAATGCGGCAGCCACGGCGGCGATCAAAAGCAGAAGCAGGAGCAGGAGCCACAGTCTGCTTGGCGACGTATCGTCGTCTCCGGCGGGGGCGGAAGCATCCGTCCGGCTTATCGTTTCCGAAATGTTCGGCGAACCGGGTTCAGACGAAGATGCGGTTTCCGCAGGCTGCTCCGGTGTGACCGTTTCCTCCGAAGGAGTCTCCGAGGAATCCGGGCTCGCGCCGGGTGTTTGCTGCGGGGCTACGGACGCGTCGTTCCCTGTCGGCGCAGCAGGCGTCGGCGAGGAGGGCGCCGCCGACGCTGTTGAATCTCCGAAGATCCGTACGCTTCCGCTCCGCGTCGTGACGGCTACGTCCTGAAGCGCTTGATTTGTACAGAAATCACAGGTGAGTGTGAGCGCCGCGGTTCCGGGAGAGGCGGTTTCGCTGACGCGGAAGGTCAGAAAACCGATCGATCCGTCTCCCGTAACATCGGCGGCTCTGCTCCAGACCATGATATAAGGGTTTACATCGATTGTCTGCGCGCCGATGTAGCCCATCTCCTCGAATGCGCCGCCGCTTTCCGCGGAAAGAAGCGTCAGCTCGGCCGCGTCATAGCCAATCTTAATCTTTAAGGAGTTTATGCCGGGATTTCCTGAAAGCTTAACCTCAACGGTCACAGTATCTCCGGGAGCCGCCTCCGTCTCCGTAAGCGAAAGCTCTGCGCCGTTCTCCGCAGACAAAAACCTGCAGGGAAACAGCGTCACGCAAAACAAAACCAGTAAAACAAATGCCGCGATTTTTCTCATGGCGGGTGAACCCTCCTCATACGCTCGTCTATGTCGGAATTATATCATTTTATCCGCATAATAGGAAGCAGCAATTTATCCCGAGAAAAGGAACCGTTTTGTCGGGACGCTCAGACAAGCAGAAGATTTAGCCGTTGCTTGTTTTTCCCTGGTTTATGATATATTCAATATCGATTTATTCAAGCTGAAACAAAGGGCTTTATTACGGTAAAACGATCCATATCGCCATGTCGTCAATGGCATAATCGAAGAAGCTCTCCTGAATTCAAAAGGTGAGGGTGCCGATCGCATGACCGGCCAGCTCGTCATAGCTTGAAAAGGGTTTTGCATTTGTGCAGCAGATGTACTCCGTAGCATTTAGCTGATACAAACGCCATAAAGGATATTGGGGGAAGAAAAGTACGGTTCTGTTCCGCCGATATTGCCGCAGAGCTTGGAGGATTTAGCCAAAATGATCTTCCTTATATAAGAAAATATATTGAACTGCGGATTCATGCAATATCGAAGAAGGAATAAGAAGCAGTTTTCATTTTTTATATTTGCAGAATTGACATTATCCGGAAGCTGTAGTACAATGCCCACCGTCGGTTCCGCCCGGAACCGCAGAAATATTGATCAGAGCAGGTATTGTGCGTTAAGTACCGAAGGATGGGAGTAGAGCCTTCGGGCGAAAAGCGCGGCGCGGAGTCAGATCGGCGCAGGCGCTTGCGGTGCAATATTACATCCGCTGTGTCCGAAAAAATCAAATTTTCAGACGATACACAGATGATGCTCTCTTTTATTATACTATTCATGAAAGGGAGTTTTTATTATGGAAAAAATCAACCGTCGGGCCGGCATTTTTAAAAATGTCGAAACAATTGTCATTATGGCGCTTTTTGTTGCGCTCAGCATCGTGTTCGGCAAGCTTCTTGCCATAAACGTCACGAACAATTTCCGGATCAGCCTGGAAAATACGCCCATTCTTCTTGCCGCGGTCGCGTACGGACCTCTTGCCGGCGCCGTTGTGGGCGGGCTTTCAGATTTGATTGGCTGTCTGCTTGTGGGATATTCGATCAACCCGATTATCACCGCAGGCGCCGTCACAATCGGTATTCTGGCGGGACTTCTGGGAAAATTCCTGCTGCGCGGCGGCTCCGGAATGCGTCTTTACCTGAGGTGCCTGCTCACCGTTTCGGTGGGACACCTCATAGGCTCCGTCGTAATTAAAACGCTTGGCTTGTACTTTTATTACGGTTCTCCGCTGCTGTTCACATTTTCCGTACGCCTCGGGATCTACGCCGTCACGGCCGTGATAGAATCCGTAATTCTGTACATCTTGTATACGCAGAAAATCATCGCAAAATTCAGGCCGCGGCGGACGGCTGCACGGCGCCAACAGGAGGAAGACGATCAGCATGAATTATGAGGAAGCAATTGAATACATTCACGGAATTTACTGGCGCGGCAGCAAGCTGGGACTGAGCCGCACGAAAGAATTGCTGGAATTACTTGGCAATCCCCAAAAAGAGCTGAAATTTGTACACGTTGCGGGAACGAACGGAAAAGGGTCCACATGCGCTATGCTTTCCTCCGTTTTTATGCGCTGCGGGTATCGGACGGGGTTATATATTTCTCCCTATATTCGCAGATTCAACGAAAGGATCCAATTTGACGGAGAACCGATTACGGACGCCGAGCTTGCGGAGGTTACAACGCATGTCAGCGCGTCTGCGGAAGCCATGAAGGACAAGCCAACGGAATTCGAGCTGGTAACGGCAATCGGAATGGAATATTTCAAACGGAAACGCTGCGAGATCGTCATATTGGAAACGGGCCTTGGCGGCACTCTGGATTCTACAAATATCATTGACACGCCTGAGGCCGCCGTAATTACAGCGATCGATTACGATCATATGCGGGATCTCGGCGATACGATCGAGCAGATTGCTTCCGCCAAAGCAGGCATTATCAAGCCCGGCGGAGACGTAATATTTTACGGAAACAACAAGGCCGCGGAGCAAGTGATCGAAAAGCGGTGCGCCGAACAAAACGCGGCGCTTACCGTTACGGATTTTCGTTCGCTGAACGTCAAGAGCAGTACAATCGAAGGCTCCGTTTTCGATTATACGGTAGACGGAGCGGTTTATCAGAATCTTTTTCTGCCGCTTCCGGGCGTTTATCAGGTTTACAACGCAGCGCTCGTATTAACCGCGCTCTCCGTACTTTCGCGGAAATTTCAAATTCCCCCGGAGGCGGTCCGCGGCGGCCTTGCCGCCGTAAAATGGCCGGGCAGGTTTGAGCTTCTGCGGAAGCATCCGATTTTTATTGCGGACGGCGCGCACAATCCGCACGGGATCAAGGGCACGGCCGAAAGCCTTGCGCGGCATTTTCCGGGCAAAAAAATAATCGCCGTCATCGGCGTGATGGCCGATAAAGACGTCGATACCATGCTGGATCTCTTTTTGCCTCTTGTAAAGCGGGCCTACGCCGTGCGGCCGGACAATCCGCGGGCATTGGCTCCAGAGGTGCTGGCAGATAAAATACGTTCCCGCGGCGTCCCGGCGGAATGCTGTCAAACCCCGGGAGACGGCGTGCGCGCCGCGCTGGCTTCTGCCGCGCAGGACGACGTGCTCTGCGCCGTCGGCTCCTTTTATATGTACGGAGAAATTGCGGATGCGGTGGAACGGACCGTCCCGCGGTAAACGGCCCGTTTTTTACATTTTTCGAAATCGTTTATAGCGCTGTTCTACCAGATCCTCCACCGGCATCTGAAGCTTACGTTCCGTGGAAACGCGAAAGCGCTTCTTCAGAGTATGGTATATGCCCGTAAAATCCTTGCCGTTTTCCCGGATGACGCGGTCAATCACCCCAAGGGAGAGCAGATCAGAGGCGGTCAGCTTCAGTGCCTTAGCCGCTTCCGCCGCTTTCTTGGCGTCTTTCCAGAGGATGCTGGCGCAGCCCTCGGGGGAAATGACGGAATAAACGGAATTCTCCATCATCCAGACCTCATCCGCGACCGCAAGAGCAAGCGCGCCGCCGCTTCCGCCTTCTCCGATCAGGAGCGAAACAATCGGCGTTTTCAACGTAATCATTTCGTACAGATTTTCTGCGATCGCCTGCCCCTGTCCGCGTTCTTCAGCGTCAATTCCGCAATACGCGCCCGAGGTATCGACGATGCAGATCACGGGCCGGTGGAATTTCTCCGCCTGCTTCATCAGCCGCAGCGCCTTGCGGTATCCTTCCGGGTGCGCGGAGCCGAAATTCCGTTCGATCTTTTCAGAGGTCTCGGTACCTTTTTCCAGAGCAATCACCGTATACGGGAATCCGTACAGGAATGCGACGCCGCCGATCACGGCTTTATCATCGCCGTATCGTCTGTCGCCGTGCAGCTCCGTAAAATTTTCAAAAATATTATTGATATAGCTTCTTGCCGTCGGTCTTTCCTTCGCCCGGGCGGCGAGAACTCTTTCGTATTCAGAAATATGCGCCACGCTGTGCGCCTCCTTTCATCTTTTATGCAGCCGGAGCATCGTGATAAAAAATTCCTTGAGGTCTCTGCGTTCTACGATTCTGTCCACAAAGCCCTTTTCCAGTAAAAATTCAGAGCGCTGGAAGCCCTCGGGAAGCTTCTGATTGATCGTCTGTTCGATCACGCGCGGTCCTGCAAAACCGATCAGTGCGCCGGGCTCCGCTACGATCACGTCTCCCTCCATGGCGAAGCTCGCGGTGACGCCGCCTGTCGTCGGATCGGTAAGTACGGTAATATATAAAAGTCCCTTGTCACTGTGCCGTTTGACGGCGCCGCTGGTCTTGGCCATCTGCATCAGGGACAGTGTCCCCTCCTGCATCCGCGCCCCGCCGGAAGCCGTGAAGCCGATGACCGGAAGTTGTGCCTCTGCGGCATATTCAAACAAGCGCGTAATTTTCTCGCCCGTAACGCTTCCCATAGATCCCATCATAAACCGAGGCTCCATCACAAAAATGCCGCAGGAATAACCGCCAATGCGAGCCGTGCCGCAAATGACGGATTCATTCTCCCCGCTGTCCTCCGTCGCTTTTTTCAGCTTTGCATTATAATCCGGAAACTTCAAAAGATTTTTCGGCTTCATATCTCCGTCGCGCTCCGAAAAGGAATCGCGGTCCGTAAAAAGCGCAATTCTCTGCCGTGCCGTGAGCCGGTAGTAATAGCCGCATTTGGGACAGACATACAAATGGTCGGTAAGGTCCTCTTTCAGAATCAGCGCTTTACAGGAGGCGCAGGAGGTCCAAAGCTCCTCTGCGGCCTCTCCGAATCCGCCGGTTTTCCCCTTTTCCTGATTTTTCTCCCGCTCGTTCTCGCTCTTCTGCGGTCGGATTACGCCTTCCAGTTCATTTTTTGCGCGCTTGAAAAAGTTTTTACTGATCATTTTTCATACCTCTCCATAAAATTCGTGTAATAGTTACCCGAAACGAAATCCGGGTCGGAAAGAATATCGATCTGCGACTGGATATTGTTTTCAACGCCTTCTATGACAAGCTCGCCAAGCGCAGCCTTCATTTTCCGGATCGACTCCTCGCGAGAGCGCGAATAAACGATCAGCTTTCCGATCATGGAGTCGTAAAAAGGCGGAATCTTATAATCCTGATAAATAGCGGTATCGAAACGCACCCACGGGCCGCCGGGAATGTGCAGCAGAGTAACGCCGGAAGCGGATTTTGCCGCCTGGTCCGCGTTGATTCTGCACTCGATCGCGCAGCCCTGGACAGTGACGTCTTCCTGCGTAAAATCCAGCTCTCTTCCCGCGGCGATGCGGATCTGCCATTTTACCAGATCATACCCGGTAACGAACTCCGTAACAGGATGCTCTACCTGAAGGCGCGTATTCATTTCCATAAAATAAAAGTTTCCGGCCTGATCCAGTAAAAATTCTATCGTTCCAACGCCCGTATAATTTACAGAGGCTGCCGCTTTCACCGCAGTGTCGCACATACTCCGCCGCAGCTCCGGAGAAACAACCGCGCAGGGGCTCTCTTCCACCAGCTTTTGGTTTTTTCTCTGAACGGAGCAGTCCCGTTCGCCAAGCGCCACTACGTGCCCGGCCTGATCCGCAATAATCTGAACCTCTACGTGCTTTACGGGAGCCAAGCGCTTTTCCATATATACGCCGCCGTCGCCGAATGCAGAAAGCGCCTCGGACGATGCCTGATGGTATGCCTTCTCCACTTCATCGCGCGTGTTCACGATCCGGATTCCCCGTCCGCCGCCGCCCGCGCGCGCTTTGATCAGCAGCGGATACCCGATTCGTTCCGCATTTTCAAGCGCTTCCTGCAGGGACGGAAGAATTTCGCTGCCGGGGATCACCGGAACGCCGGCGGCGATCATCGTTTTGCGTGCCTCTTCCTTGTCGCCCATTTTGGAGATCACCTCCGGCGCCGGTCCGATAAACGCAATTCCGCACTTTTGACACAGCTCGGCAAATTTGGCGTTTTCCGACAGAAGACCGTAACCGGGATGGATCGCCTCTGCGCCGGAAAGATCCGCTACCGAAAGAATCGCGGCCATATTCAGATAGCTGTCCTTCGCAGCGGCGGGACCGATGCAGTAGCTCTCATCCGCGAGATTCACATGAAGAGAATCTCTGTCGGCTTCGGAATATACCGCAACGGTCTGGATTCCCATTTCTTTGCAGGCCCGTATGATTCTTACGGCAATTTCTCCTCTGTTGGCAATCAATATTTTTGCAAACATTTCCCTGACCTCCGATTGTCCTATACGAAAGCTTTACGCCTTTACAGCAAAGCTGAACTCTCCGCAAACGCACAGCGTTCCGTTTACAGAGCCGGTTCCCTCAGCAAAATAAAACGGGCCCTTATTTTTCAATATCCTGCAGTTCAGCTGCAGAGTATCTCCTGGCTTTACCGGTTTCTTAAACTTCACATTATTCAGTCCGCTGAAATACGGCGTACAGCCCTTTACCTTGTCAGCTAAAATTACGCTGCAGGTCTGCGCCATAATCTCGCACAGCACAACGCCGGGTACCACGGGGTTCCCTGGAAAATGTCCCTGCAAAAACCATTCGTCCCCTCTGACGTGATAAAGACCTTCGGCCTCGTTTTCCCCGGTCACATGCGCTTCGTCTACAAGCAGCATCGGTTCTCTGTGCGGCAGAATATTTCTGATTTCGTCTCTATTCATATTTCGTTCACGCGCCTTTCCGTCTTAGCTTCCGCTCTTTCTGACTTTAAAGAGCTTTTGCCCGTACTCTACGATGTCGCCGTTTTTGACCAGAATTTCGCAGATTTCTCCGTCGCATTCGGCCGCAATATCATTCATCAGCTTCATCGCTTCAATAATGCAGACGGTATCCGTTTTCTTGACAATGCTGCCTTCCTTCACAAAGGGCGGCTCGCCCGGCGCTGCGGCGGCATAGAAAACACCGACCATGGGCGCCGTAATATAGGTACACGGATCTTCCTGCGGAAGCGGCTCCTGCGCGGGATGATCCGAAAGGCCTGAGAAAGGAACGGCGCTGCCGGCCGCGGCGGCAGGCGCCGCGGAACGCTCCAGCTTGATTTTCACTTTTCCGTCTTCAATTTCCAGGCTCGTGACACCGTTGTTTTTCATGATTTCCGCTAAACTCTTGATTTCATTCGTATCCATAAGAACCCTCCGCTCTTCTTATACTTTTTTGAAAACGATGCAGGCGTTGTGGCCGCCAAATCCGAGAGAGTTGGAAACAGCGTATTCAAGCGTCCGGTCGACGCCGTGATTTACGGTGTAATCGAGATCGCATTCCTCATCCGGGACGCTGTAATGAATGGTAGGCGGTATATAGTCGTTTACCAGAGCCAGTACGCTGATTACGCCCTCCACGCCGCCGGCCGCGCCGAGCATGTGTCCCGTCATCGATTTTGTAGAGCTGATCTTCAGCGAATACGCATCCTTTCCAAATACCTTTTTGATTGCCGCTGTTTCGCTTTTATCGTTCAGCGGCGTGCTCGTTCCGTGCGCATTGATATAAACCGCGGAAGCGTCGCAGGCAGGCATCCCCGAAGCGTCCAGAATTCCGCCCTCTTCACAGGCGATTTTCATCGCTTCCGCTGCCGCTACGGACTCGGGATCCGGCGCCGTCATGTGATATGCATCGCAGGTGTTCCCATAACCTGTGATTTCCGCAAGAATGTTGGCTCCTCTGCGGACGGCATGTGCGTATTCCTCCAAGACGAGAATTCCGGATCCTTCCCCCATTACAAAGCCGTCGCGTTCTTTGTCAAAAGGAATGCTGCTCCGATCGACGTCATTTTTGCTTGAAAGCGCCATACAATTTGTAAAGCCTGCAACCGACAGCGGGTTGATCGTCGCCTCCGCTCCGCCGCAGATAATTGCATCGGCATATCCGTGACGAATGGCATGAAAGGCTTCCCCGATCGAATGCGTTCCGGTTGCGCACGCCGTAACGACAGGGAGGCACGGACCCTTCGCCGCGTAACGGATGGCAACCGTTCCGGCCGCCATATTCGCAATCATCATCGGAACAAAAAAGGGGGAAACCTTCCGCGGCCCGCTGTCCTTTAATTTATACGCTTCATTCATGAAAGTCGTCATGCCGCCGATGCCGGAACCGATATACACGCCGAAGCGCGCGCTGTCGATGTTATCGCCCGCGCGCAGTCCGCTTTGCTCTACTGCCTGTGCGGCGGCCGCCACAGCGTACTGCGTATACAAATCCATTTTTCGAAGCTGATTTTTCTCAATATATTGCAGCGGATCAAAGTCTTTCACTTCAGCCGCGACTTTTACCTTGTATTCCTCCGGATCAAAGCGCGTGATGTAACCGATGCCGTTTCTGCCCTCCCGCAGGCCCTCGTACAGCGATTGAATGTCGTTTCCGATCGGCGTAACGGCGCCGATTCCCGTAACTACTACTCTTTTCATTCCGTATTCCTCCAAGTGTTTTCAGATAAATCCCGTTTACATGCAAAGCCCGCCGTCGACGCGGATGACTTCTCCTGTGATATAGGCCGCCAGATCAGACGCCAAAAACAAGACCGCGGCAGCGATGTCGTCTACCGAGCCGAAGCGTTTTGCCGGGATTTTTTCCAGATATTCCCGTTTTAGCTCCTCTTTCAGCGAAGCGGTCATATCCGTTTCAATATAGCCCGGCGCAATGGCGTTGCAGGTGATGCCTCTTGCCCCAAGCTCTCGCGCTACAGTTTTGGTTAATCCGATCAGACCGGCCTTAGAACTAACGTAATTTGCCTGTCCGGCCGTGCCAAGCAGCGCCGATACGGAAGAAATATTGATAATTCTTCCGCTTTTCCGCTTCGCCATATGGGAATAAACGCTTTTTATCATATTGAATGCGCCTTTTAGGTTCACGCCAAGCACCTCGTCAAAGTCGCTCTCCTTCATTTTCAGAATCAGGTTGTCTTTCGTGATCCCGGCGTTGTTGACAAGCACGTCGATTCCTCCGAAATCCTTAATGATTTTCTGAACCGTTTCTTCCGCTTCTTCATATTTTGCGACATTGCAGCGATAAGTGCCGGCCTTCACCCCTTTTTCTGTAAGCATGCCGAGTACGGCGCTTGCCGCCTCTTCGTTCCCGGCATATAAAATTGCGATGTTTGCGCCCATTTCCGCAAAGCGCAGGGCGACGGCTCTGCCGATTCCCCGGGAACCGCCGGTAACGATAACATTCTTTCCCTTCAGTAAAAACAAATTCTCCATCACAGGCTTCCTCCGTTTGCAAGTACTTCTGAATAATGCAGCACTTTTACACTTTTATTAATTTTCCGAATCAGGCCGGAAAGAACTTTGCCTTCCCCGGTCTCGATGAATACCGATGCACCATCACGGATCATCCGCTCGATCGTGCTCTGCCACTGTACGGCGCTGCAGATTTGTTCTGCTATTAGGCTTTTCATCTCCTGCTCTGTTTCGCCGTACGGCTCCGCCGTGCGGTTCGCATACACGGGGACAGACGCCGGACGGACGGAAACATTCTTCAGGTATTCCAGCATTTTACGGGAAGCGTCCTCCATAAAGCGGCTGTGAAACGCGCCGCTGACCGCCAGTCTTCTGAATTTTCCGCCGTTTTCCTGAACCGCCGCAGCAATTTCATCAATATCGCTCTCTTTGGCCGCAAAAACGATCTGCCCGGGACAGTTGAAATTAACCGCCTGCGCATTTTCAAAGCGCGCAAGTACTTTGGATAATTTTTCCGCGTCGATTCCGAGCGCGGCGCCCATAGCGCCGGGATTCCGCTCGGCTGCTTCCTGCATAAATTCCGCACGTTTACATACGAGCCGGAACGCGCTCTCGTCCTCCAGCGCTCCGGAGAAGGCAAGCGCCGCGATTTCCCCAAGGGAAAAGCCGGCGGTCAGATCCGCCCGAATTCCGAGCTCTTCTACCGCTCTTGCCGCCGCCAGATCGACGGAGAACAGGCAAGGCTGCGTATTAATCGTAAGATTCAATTCCTCCTTCGTACCGTGAAAGCACTGCTGCGACGTTCCCGGCCTGATTCGGTCCGCCAGTGCAAATACGGCGGCGGCAGCCTTAGATGTCTCACATAACGCCTTTCCCATTCCGGGACATTGTGCACCCTGGCCTGAAAAAACAAAAGCAATTTTCCCTTCCGACATGCAATGAACCTCCTTTAAAGAAACCGCGATGCCCGTTCCAGACATTCTGCCGTTTCCTGCATAATTTCCTCTATGATTTCTTTTGCCGGCTGTTCCCGATTTACAAGTCCCGCAATCTCTCCGGCAAGAAAGCTGCCCTTCTGTGCGTCCCCCTCCTGAACCGCTGTACGAAGCGAGCCCACGGCAAAGGCCTCGAGCGCTTCGTCTGAAACGGAAGGGTCCGTTTCCATTTTGGCATAAGCGGTACTGAACGGCGATTTCAGAGCGCGGACCGGATGTCCCAGCCTTCTTCCCGTAACAATCGTATCTCGGTCCCCCGCCTTTATGAGCCGCTCTTTATACTCCCTGCTGACACAGCATTCCGCCGCACACAGAAACCGCGTGCCGAGCTGTACTCCCGCCGCGCCAAGCATCAGAGCGGCCGCGACGCCTCTGCCGTCGCCGATCCCTCCCGCAGCAATGACCGGAATTGATACCGCATCACAGACCTGGGGAACGAGCGGCATTGTGTTCATTTCTCCGATATGTCCTCCGGATTCGCCGCCCTCCGCAATCACGGCAGCGGCGCCCGCACGCTGTGATTTTTGTGCCATGGAACACGCCGCGATCACGGGAAGTACCTGAATCCCCGCTTCCAGCCATGCTTTCATATATGCGGAAGGATCTCCCGCGCCCGTAGTAATAACGGGAACCTTTTCTTCGGCCAGCATCTGCGCCACTTCATGCGCATGCGGGCTTTTCAGCATAACGTTAACGCCAAACGGACGGTCCGTCCTTTCTCTGGTCCGCCTGATTTCATTTCGAACCCACTCCGCAGAGGAATTCATGGCCGATACAATTCCCAGCCCTCCTGCGTTGCTTACCGCAGAAGCAAGCTCCGCATTCGAAATCCACGCCATTCCCCCCTGTAAAATGGGATATTTAATTCCCAGCAATCCGCAAAGCTCCGTTTTGATTGATTTCATTTGGCATCCCCCCGGTATATTCTCTTACGGATTCCAGCGCAGAACGGCAGCCGCCGATGTCAGCCCGCCGCCGAACGCCGCCAGCGCAAGGAGCTCGCCCTTTTGCACGCTCCCGCTGCGGTTCAGCTCATCCAGGGCGATCGCAATTCCGGAAGACGACGTATTCCCATATTTAGAAATCGTCGAAAGATAGCGCTCCTCTGGGATGCCCAGCTTTGCTATGACGGCATTTGTAATTCGCTGATTCGCCTGGTGCAGGAGAACGTGGGCGATTTGCTGCTTATCCGTAATTCCGGCGGCCTCCAGCACCTCCGCAATATCTTTGCAGGCGGATGTCACCGCAAACTTAAAGACCTCCCCGCCGTTCATCTGTACCCGCGGCCTTCCGCTTGGTCCATAGTCGATATTGAGCGCCTCCGAATTTCCCTGCGCATGCTCAACAAAAGCAAGGAGACATTCCTCCTCGCCCCCTCGCTCTATTACCGCAGCTCCGCTGCCGTCTCCAAACAAAACGCACGTATTCCGATCGCTCCAGTCGAGCAGCCTTGACATTCCCTCCGTGGCAATCAAGAGGACTTTCCTGATGGATTTGCGTGTTTTCAGAAGACACTGCGCCAGATCAAGCCCATACAAAAAACCGGCGCAGGCGGCGTTGATATCGATCGCCGGACAGCACAGCCCCAGCTCCTTCTGCACCAAGCAGGCCAAAGAGGGCGTAAAATAGTCCCCATGCACCGTAGCGCAGATCAGATAGTCAATTTCCTCCGGCAACGCGCCGGCATTCTCCAGCGCGGCCTTTCCGGCATTGACCGACATGCCGGTGCACGTTTCGTCGGAGCGCATAATATGTCTTTCTTTTATTCCGGTTCTGGTACTGATCCATTCGTCCGAGGTATCTACCATCCGGGACAAGTCGTCGTTTGTCAGGATCTGCTCCGGCACAAAATGGCCGGTTCCCGTTATTCTGCATCCGATACTGCACTTTTCCATATCACTGCCTCCAAATATTCTCTGCGGTTATTTTCTCGCGTTCAAGTCTGCGAAAAATTCGTTCACTTTTTCCAGGCCGCGGATCAGAACCTTCATTTCATCCTCGTCAAACGCCTTTGCGACCTCCCGAACAAGCTTTTTATGAATGTATTTATGCACCCTGTCGATTTTTTCTCCCCGCTCCGTCAGTCTGACATGGACGCTTCTTTTATCCGCGGCGTCCCGGCTTTTGCAGACATAGCCCTTTTTCTCAAGTCCTCCGATTGCGATTGTGACTGCAGGGAGCGTAAATCCCAGATCGTTGGCAAGCTCCGTAATCGTAGCGCCGCCCGTCCCGGAATATTTTCCGACGGCCTCCATCAGATGCAGCTCGCTGATGGACAGCTGGAGATGCTTATTCCGCCGGACCTTTTCTTCTTCCAGGTCGCTGATGTTTTTATACGTCTTTGTCAGCAGCACGTTCAGCTCCTCGCAAAACTCGGCTCTATCCGTTTCGATCGACTCCGTTCTTCCAAATTTGGGAAATCTTAGTTAAATGATTTAATTAAACATTTTAAGTATATCCCTATAAGAGCTAATTGTCAAATAAAAAAACGGCGCCCCGGCGCCGTCCTTCTTTCCGTGCTATTTCTTTCCTGTGCCGTTTAACCGGGTAAAATCAAAGCCCGTCTGCCGGAGGAATTCCGTTCCCATCAAAAAGCAGCCCGCCGGGCTTGGATGCACGCGGTCCCAGGCCAGGAACGAGGAATGGCGGAACTCCAGAAAATCATCGAACGCCTTCTGCACATCCACACAGATCAGCCCGTACTCCGCAGCGAGCTTTTTCGTAATTCCGGTATAGGTATCCATCCGCTTGCGCATCGGATCCTCCCGCAGCTTTTCAATATAAAACGGCGTTATGAGAATCATTCCTCTGACCTGCGGCAGCGTACGCTCGATCAGCTCGCGATACGTTTCCTCATAAACCTCCGGTTCCACGTGCTGTTCCTTCAAAGCAGGCGAGTCAAACTGACGCCAGACATCATTAATTCCGATACAAACGGAAACCCAGTCCGGCCGGAGATCCAGCAGATCCGTCTGCCACCGTCTTTTCAGATCCAATATATTGTTTCCGCTGATGCCCGTATTTGAAATACGGATCGTACGTTCCGGATAAAACACATTAATAAAATTTTCCACGACACGCACATAGCCGGAACCGACTCCCTCGAACAGTCCCTCTCCTACCGGTTTTCCGTGTCCATACTCCGTAACAGAATCTCCAATAAATACAACTCTTTCTCCCGTCTGAAAAATCATACCAAACCAGCCTTTCCAACAGTTTTATCGTCAACGAAGGACGAGATATTGTAAAGCGCAAGAACCTCTGTAATCTCGTGCTCTTCCGCGTATTCCGCTATATTTCCATTAAAATACCGAAGGTCGATCATATAAATATTGTCGAAATATCCATAGAGAAACGGGACAAAGCAGTTCGCGTAGGAATCCTTCAGAATCAGGAGGTTTTCCCCAGTTCCCGGCTGCTCTTCCAGCAAAATGCGGACCTCGCCGTAATTTCCCCCGAAAAAAGCGGCATATTGATCCTTTCGATTCAGATATTCCATATCATAGAAACCATTTGTAAAGCTTTTTTCCGTCCCGTCGCACCAAACCCGCGCTTCGGTGCCCTCTTTTAGAAGATAAAAGCGCACGGTATCGTACGCGGCGTCCGGACGCAGTACTTTGGAATACAGCGTCCCCCGAAAAGAATCTGATGCCGTTATGATATTGTATTCCTCCGGCGCCCGCGCCTCACGTCCCGTGGTTTCGCACCACAGGACATAGGCCGCGTAGGCCGCGTCTGTCGTCCAGTGGTGATCCGTTTTATAAAACGGGGTTTCCAGGGCGCCAATCGCCTCAGAAGGATCGATCAGCGTATAGCCTTCCAATTCCTCCTTTGCCGCCGCAAGAACCTCAAACTCATCAAAAATCGGCGCGTTTTTGGGAAGCTTTTCCCGAAGCAGCGCAGATGCCGTCGCTACCGGCAGGAAGCATAATTTTTCGCGGCTCAGTCCCCGCTCGGAAAGCGCATCGAAATATTTTTTCAGTGCCGTAAGATTTGTCCGGTAAATCGACCGGTCTACGTCGGCATCTGTCTTTTTTTCGATATAAATGTTGTCTTCACAGAAATATACGCCGTTTACCTCGTCGATTCCGAGCCCCGCAAGCAGCAGGCTTTTGGCTCCGATCAGAAATTCTCTTCCGGTCAGTCGATCACTGACATAATCCTCCATATCCTGTTCAAACGCGCCGCTGGCTACCGATTCGGCCGTAAGGCGCGGCAGCTCCTGGAGATATCTGTTTTCATTTTCGGAAAACGTTTTGTCTTTAAAAAGGAAGCTCCCTGCCGAGAAAAACGCCAGAAAGGCTAAAAAAATGGCAATCGTAATTTTATTTTTCAAGCCGCCGTTTCACTCCCTTCCTTTAGAATCTGAAATACAAAAATGGGTTATAGGAATCTCCCGCCAGAAACAGTACGCAGAGCAGCAGCAGCGCTGCCGTGCCGGCGCAGCGCCAATATCCGCTCTTCATCCTTTTCCCGAGCTTTCCGCAAAGCTCCGTCGAGCAAACGGCCAGCACAGCAAGCAGCAGGGCAGAATTGGCAAGGACATACGTCGTTTCCCCGCTCCAGCCAGGTACGCCAACCGAAAACATCGCTTTCAGGTAGGAGGCAATTTCTCCCAGCGATCCGCATTCGAAAATGACCCATCCGAATATGATCAGCAGCAAGCTGTAAAAATGCGAGAAAAAAGCTGGGATTTTTTTTAAAAATTTCAGCAAAAAGATCTTTTCCAAAGCTAAAATCACTCCGAAGTAAAGCCCCCACAGCACAAAATTCCAGCTTGCGCCGTGCCATAATCCCGTCAGCATCCATACGACCAAAATATTGAAGATCTGACGCGCAAGACCTTTCCGGTTCCCTCCCAGCGGGATATAGACATACTCCCGGAACCACGTCCCGAGCGAAATATGCCATCTTCGCCAGAATTCGGTGATGCTTTTGGAAACATACGGATGATCAAAATTCTCAAGAAAATGAAACCCGAACATTTTCCCGAGGCCGATCGCCATGTCGGAATATCCGGAAAAGTCAAAATAAATCTGAAATGTAAACGCCAGGGCGCCGATCCAGGCCTTGCCCGCCGTAAGACTTCCCGGATCTCCGGAAATCTCCGTCCAAAGCGCGCCGATCTGATTGGCCAGCAGAACCTTTTTTCCCAATCCTACAGAGAAGCGCCATACGCCTTCCGCAAAGAGCTCTGTCGTTTCACGCCGTACAGACAGCTCGTCCGCAATCGTTTTATACTGCACGATCGGTCCGGCAATCAGCTGCGGAAACAGCGTCACATACGCTGCAAAATTCAGAATATTTTTCTCCGCCGGAATCTCTTTTCTGTAAACGTCAATAACATAGGACATTGTCTGAAAGGTATAGAAGGAGATTCCGATCGGCAGCGCGATATTGAGCGGCTCGATCCTGCCCTTCAGCAGCACGTTCAGATTTTCAATTATAAAATTCGCATATTTGAAATAGCATAGAAGCCCAAGATTGATCACCATCGCAAGGATTAGGACGGTCCGGGCCGCATGCCGCGTACTGCCATCTGAAAATTTCGCAATGAGGCGCCCCGCGATATAATCCACGATAATCGTAAAGAGCATTAAAAAGACGAATCTTGGCTCTCCCCAGGCATAGAAAATCAGGCTCATGATCAGAAGCACCGTATTTTTCAGACGTCTGGGGCAGGCATAATACAATATCAGAACGATCGGCAGGAAGCCGAATAAAAAAATCGGTTTACTGAATACCATATTTAAAAATACTGATTGATAATGGCTTTTGCGTTATCGATATCCTCCGTGACGCATACCACAACGTATTTTCCCTTTTGTATTGTATACGCCTTTTCAAGCTTGGCCACCTCAGCCGGTGCGTAGCTTGCAAACAGCTCGCTGCGCTCCTCTATATGAGCTTTTACATTTTCAAGCGTTTTTTGCGCCGTCGCCTCGTCCGGAGCAGTGAATACGATCATTTCGTCGGACAGTGCGCCGCCGGCAATATAAGCCACCGCTTCCACTCCGTCTTCTATAGTATACGTAATGGAAAGGGCGTCTTTATCAACCTCCTGCATTTCGCCTGCAAACGTTACGTTTTCCAGGACATCCGATACCAGCTGGGAAGGATCCATTTCGTATTCGCGTTCTTCCTCTTTGCAGCCCGATGCAAAGAGGACTCCAGCCGCAAGCAATACCGTTATCATAAAAGAGCCTGTTTTTCTTATCGCGTTCATGAACTGCCGCCTCCTTGTTTGTGTCTACTGATTCGATACGACGTGGCATTTGATATAGTCGAGCCACTTAATGCAATATTCTTTTTTCATATGGATCCCGTCGCTCGCCGCGCCGTCGGGCAGATAGCCCTCGCTGTCCACAAGCGCTTCCTGTACGTTTAAAAAGTATACCTTCTGTTCCTTGCACATTTCGCGGATATAACGGTTGAATCGCGCGATGTTTTCGTTGTTCTCCGTCTCCGGGTCAACGCCGGAGCCCGTGATCGTGCGCGCTACAGGAATTACGCATTCTACATAAATTTCCGAAGCTGGATTGGCTTCCTTGATAATATCCAGTACCTTGACGTAATATTTAATAAACTCTTCGGGATACGGCCATCCGAGCTCATTATATCCGAGCATAATGTATACCTTGGAAAAATCATTGTATTTCCGCAGCGTTTCCTCCAGCGTCAGGCTTTCCCCGTTCACCCTGAAACGAATCACCTCGCTCTCGTTCTCTGAGATCAGATGATTTACCGTAACTCCGATATGCGTGTAGAAAGTCGCGTATTTTGCAAGTCCGGAAAAAGCCGCAAAATCCTCCATTCGGGAGTCTCCGATAAATATGGCGTCCTCAAAAAATTCCAGTTCGACCGGCTCGCTCTGCGGCACGGGGTTCGAATAATCATAGGCGCTTTGGGGCGTCGGACTTGGGGATGCAAAATCAGATGTCGTCGGCGTCGGCTCCGGTGTCGGAGAAACGGTTGGCGAGGGAGTCGGCTCTGCCGTCGGCGTCCCAGGAGACTGCGCAGAAGCCGTTGGCTGAGCAGTGTTATTTTTATCTTGCCTTTTGACGAGAAGGAAAATTAATACAACGATAACAATCAGTAAAACTACAGCTACAACAGTGGAAACCACCGTATTCTTTTTATTTTCCCTTTTATTATAGCTCATATAATTTATTCCTTATCAAAATATATTCAGCCATAATCTTCATCTTGTGTAAGAGATCATTCAGCTTATTTAGTATAGTCCCGGAAGGGGAAAAAAGCAATGTAAAAAAGTATGAAAAAAAATTTATTTTTATCTTTCCACAGCGCAGCGGTCGCGCTGAATTACGCGCCTTTCTGTCAGAATCACATCCATAGGGATATCGTGAGGCTTCCTGTCCGAAAGCTCCTCCTCTACGCGGTCCTCCGTAGTAAGCGCTACCTTGAAAAAGCATTCCTGCCCGTATTTTCCGAAGTATTTATCATAGTAGCCGCGGCCGTGCCCCATCCGATTGCAGGATTCATCAAAGCGTACGCCGGGAACGGCCATCAGCTCGGCGCCTCCGGGAAGATAAATCCTGCACTGCTGAAGCGGTTCGAAAATTCCGAATTTTCCCGGCTCCAGCTCATTCAGGTCCTCAATTATGTAAAATTCCATCGTGTCTCCGTCTACTCTCGGAACAGCCGGCAGCTTCCCGTCCTGTAAGATGGTCTTGAGCAGCCACCATGTATCCGCTTCCTCTTTTGTGGAAACGTAGCACATTACGACGTCCGCATCGCGATAGCGGCGCAGTCTTACGAATTTTGCCTCAGCGGCAAACCGATCCGTATTGATCAATTTCATTCCACCTTCTATAAAAAGATAAGCCGTCCTGCTGCGACGGCTTATCTTTTGCTTGCTGGAGGCACCAACCAGAATCGAACTGGTGATAACGATTTTGCAGACCGTGGCCTTACCTCTTGGCTATGGTGCCCTGCCGAAATAAAGAAAACAGATACTCGGGCGAATACCTGTTTTCTTTTGTATATGGAGCGGGTTACGAGATTTGAACTCGCGACTTTCACCTTGGCAAGGTGACACTCTACCACTGAGTTAAACCCGCAATGGTGCCCAGAGACGGAATCGAACCATCGACACGGGGATTTTCAGTCCCCTGCTCTACCAACTGAGCTATCTGGGCGACTTAAAAAATGGCGACCCGGAAGGGGCTCGAACCCTCGACCTCTAGCGTGACAGGCTAGCGTTCTAACCAACTGAACTACCGGGCCGTTTCTGGTGGAAGTTATAGGGATCGAACCTATGACCCTCTGCTTGTAAGGCAGATGCTCTCCCAGCTGAGCTAAACTTCCACAAACAACCATTTTTCTGCCGCTTCATGCGCGCGTATCCACTTACAGACGCTCAGCCGTGAAGTCACTCACAAGCGGCGAGCGTTATTATACATAACCCCAATAAAATTGTCAATACCTTTTTTCGTGATTTCGAAATTTTTTTACCGCTTCCATTTTCACATAACGCGAATCCTTCTGCCCGGTCAGCTGCTGTCGTTCTTTTCTATGAACATCAGAAAAAAGCGCTGCCGGGGACGATTCCGCCGGCAGCGCAGGATTTCTTTTCCGATCCGGGATGGTTCGTCTTTTAAAGCAGAGCAAATGCCACAGCTGCTCCGACGACCGCAAGCAGAACAACGCTGCACAAAAGAATCGACCTGACGTTCTTCTCGCCTTTTTTCGTAACGGCGTTCAGAAGCACCGTCACCACGATAATAATGCCCAAAATGATGAAAACGCCAAGAAAGCCCTTCAGCATAATCGGAACGGAATCCAGAAATTGTCCGACGTCAATTTTCATAAAGCATACCCTCCCTTATTTATGCCACAAGCGGCATCACGATATTGAGAATCATACCGCCGGCAATAACAGATGCGATCTGTCCCGATACGTTGACGCCGATCGAATGCATCAGCAGGAAATTCTGCGGATCCTCCTGCAATCCCATTTTATGAACGACGCGGGCGGACATCGGGAACGCCGAAATCCCGGCCGCGCCGATCATCGGATTGATCTTTTTCTTCAGGAACAGATTCAGAATTTTCGCAAAGCACACGCCGCCGACCGTGTCAAAGATAAACGCGACAAGCCCGATTGCCAAAATCATAATCGTCTGTGGGCGGAGGAACTTGTCCGCCGTCATCTGAGAGGCAACCGTAATGCCGAGAAAAATAGTGATTAGGTTGGCAAGCACCTTCTGCGCCGTTTCCGAAAGGCTATCCAGCACTCCGCATTCCCGAATCAGGTTTCCGAACATCAGGAAGCCGATCAGAACTACGCTCGTAGGAGCAAAAATCCCGGTGATAATCGTGATGACGATCGGGAACATGATCCGCGTCAATTTGGAAACATCCTTCTGCTCATACGGCATGCGGATCATTCGTTCTTTTTTGGTGGTAATGAGTTTAATAACAGGGGGCTGTATGATCGGAACAAGCGCCATGTATGAATAGGCGGCCACCATGATGGCGCTGAAATAGTCGGATTTCAGCATGTTCGCAACGAAAATGGAGGTTGGACCGTCCGCCGCGCCGATAATCGAGATCGAAGCCGCATCCTTCAGCGGGAAGCCAAGCAGGGACGCCATACCCAAAGTGAAGAAAATTCCGAACTGCGCCGCCGCACCGAACAGCATCAGCTTCGGGTTGGAAAGCAGCGGCCCGAAGTCGATCATGGCGCCGATTCCGATAAAAAGAACCAGCGGGAATAGCTCGTTCGCAATTCCGGCGTCAAACAGCACATTTAAAATTCCCTCCTGCTCTTCTCCGTTGCTCAGAACCTGCGTAATCGCGCCCGAAAGCGGCAAATTTACTAAAATGGCTCCAAAGCCCATCGGCAGCAGCAGCGAGGGTTCCATGTCCTTTTTGATCGCCAAAAAAATCAAAATTCCGCCGATCAGCCACATGACGACCTGGCGCCACTCGATCTCAAGTGCGTTATCAAATAAAAAACCTAAAAATTCTTTCATAATTCCGATGATTCCTCCAAATATTATTAGGGGTTCAACGAATTTATATACTACTATACAAAACAAAAATATGCAATAAAAATAGAATGATAATTTACCGTATAAAATGTTAAAAGGACTTAAAGCGCATCGGCAGCGCCGTGGAAGCGCTCGCCATTTTTAACTTTAACAAAGGTAAAATTGCTGGAATTCTCTTCAATATAAATCAGATCGTCTCCCGCAATCCGAAAATGGTTCACCCGTTCCGCTTCGGTGTCTGTCAGCGTAAGCACACGGCCGGAAACGGACCATTCCCCGATTCCGATATAACTGCTGAGAATCGATTCATAATAAGAATACGTTCCGTCTTCCTTCAGCCAAATCGTGAAGGCATCTCCCTCGATCTCCGAAAAGGACTTTCCGGAATATGTATAGCTTCTGCCGGCAGCGAAGCTTTCGTTTTCCTTCTCCGCACAGCCGGGGAGACAGAAAAGGAAAAGCAAAACGGCGCAGAAAATGATATATGGCTTTTTCATAGATGTTCCTCCTTTCCGCTCTTCCGTTTATCCTGCAGCGCATCATGTTTTGCATTTTATCATGCGGAGGTAAAACAATCAATTGCTTTTAGGGTTTTTCTCAGCCTTTGCGTTTTGTGCTTGCGGCTGCCGCAGGCGCGCGGGGCTCGCGAAAAAAGCACGCCTCGTGCAAAGCCTCGAACGGATTTGGCGCATTCTCGCGTTCGGCAAAAAAAACAGTGCCGCTGTGATCAAAAATATGTTATAGTATATAATAATATAGAATTATTGCGCTTTCTGCAAGGAGAGCGCTGAACGGGTGGATAGATGGGTAAAAAAGCAAGACAAACCGATAAGAAAGACAGATCTCTGATTGAAGCGGAGCCTTGCAGAGGACAGGCCGGCGGCTCGGAGGAGAGCAGCGCATCGCCCCAGTCGTCCGTATTCAACATGATATTTAAATCTCTGCCGGTCATCGGCGTGGTCATTACCGTGATCATTCTGATCATCATCGGAAAGCAGCTAACGCTGGATGATATCATGCGGTTTCGCATGGATAACGCTTGGCTGGCCTCCGCATATCTGATCTGTGCGTATGCCGTGAAAAGCATTCTGATCGTCGTACCGTTAAATCTTCTGATGATCGCAGGCGGTATGTTTTTTGATTCGCAATGGCTGTCTCTGTGTGTAAATACGATCGGTGTCGCCGTATGCCTCTGCATTCCCTACTGGCTGGGACGTCTGATCGGGAAACGGGCTGCTGATAAATTTATAGAAAAATACGACAAACGCGGCATCATTTCGAAAATCGGCAAAATTCAAAGCGAAAACAGCTTCTTTATTTCATACATTATGCGCGTCATCGGCTTCATACCGTGCGACGTGCTGAGCATTTATATGGGAGCCAGCAGAATTTCTTTTTATAAATATATTACGGGCGGCGTGCTGGGCTGTGTCCCGTCTATTATAACGGTGACTCTGGTCGGCGCAACGATCACGGAGCCGGATTCCCCGGTGTTTATCATATCGGTCATGATCCATCTGCTGCTGTCCATCATATCCACGCTGATTTACAGAAAATTTTTAAAGAAACGCGGAGGTAAGCAAAATGAACAGGTTTAAAGAGTATTTAACTGTTCCGTTCGGTGTTGTTGAGGCCGAGGCGGACGAAGACGCGGTTCTTTCCGTCCGGCTGCTCCGGAAGGGAGAAGCGCCCGAGGAGGGCTGCGAATCTAATCTTTATACGGGCTTGTGTCTCCTGCAGCTGAAAGAATACTTTTCTGGCGACAGAAAAGCATTCAGCTTTCCGTACCGTCTGACAGGTACCGATTTTCAGAACAGCGTATGGGAAGAAATCGCAAAAATTCCTTATGGAGAAACCATCTCCTGTAAAGAACTGGCGGAGCGCGTCGGAAGCTCGCAAAATGTCGCGGCGGTCTCCGAGGCGGCGGCGGCAAATCGCCTGCTGTTCTGCATTCCCGTCCACCGAATTTCTGACGGCTCTGTCTTACCCGGCTTTGATGGAAATTTAAAGGCAAATCTGCAGGAACTAGAAAAAAAACCGACAATTTTTACAAAATATAATTATTATGAAGAGCAGCTGCGGCGCGGCACGGGCCGCACCAACAAAATTACCGGCAGATTCCTTTATGACGTCGGAGAAGCGCTGTTCGAGCTCGAGGAAGAGCTCGTGTTAAATGCAGGTAAAACGTATACGTTTCCGGTTTCCTTCGATTTGAGCGGCTGTTCCGGATTTGCGCTCGAGGGAATCTGCGATCTGGAGCCGATCCCCGACGATCCGGCGTTTCAAACCGGCGCATATACTGCGGAAGGCTCCGTTTCTTCCGGAGCGTCCAGCGCGCGTGCGACCGTCACCTTGCGCCGCGATTCCGACCGTTTCACGACGGCTGCGAGCCTCTCGCCCGGCACAAATATGCTCTATTTTGATATCAATGAAATGAGCTTTTCACGCGTTTCCGAGCTTTCTGTGTCGGTCACCGCACCGCTTCGCGGCTTCAAGCTTTTCAAATTGAACGTGCTGGACAACTATTTCCGATATCGCGGACAAGAGCATTTTTATACCTCCTCCGGAGGCTCGCTTTCGGAAGAGTCCTATACGCTCCGCTGCAAAATCAGCGGCGCCTGCGAGCTCGAAAGCCCCGTCTTTCCGGACACCTCCAAAAGCGTCTACAACATGCGGATGCCTCGGAGAAATACCATTTTTATCGTGCTGAAAAATCTTTCTACGGCTGCAAAGCTGCGGCTGTATTACAGAACGACGCTCCACCCGGAGTATTGCGAGGAAAATTGCGCAGAAGCAGAGCTCATACGCTCGCCAGAATTCAAAGCGTATTACTTTAATCTTTCCGCCACGCCAGGCTGCGAGGGCAGGCTGCTGCAGTTCAAGCTTTCTTTAAGCGGCTCCGGCGAACTGATCCTCCGAGAGTATTCCTTCGAAGAAGAAAAACCATTTCTGGAAAATGCGGGCGAGATTCTTTCCTGCACCGCGCAGGATGAGGAGATAACGGTAAAAGGCCGCATAAGCAAGCGATATGCAGAAGCAGGCGGCGTGATATCCGTATACGCTACGACAATGCGAGAGGAAAGCAGCCGTCCTGACGGCAAAGAATGCGTTGCTTCCGTTCCGCTCCGCCACGCGGCGTCAGAAGGGCAGGAATGCGCTGCAGAAGAGCAGATTCCATTCACGATAGAACATATTCCGCTGCGAAGCGGCCCCATCACGCGGCTTCCGTATCAGTTTGCGGCATATTTGACGGCAAACGGCCGTACGATTCCACTGGGGGAACGCTTTTATATTGAAAATTATATGGATTTCGACAGCAATCCATATCAGTTTGTTCTCCCCTCCTATCAGGTATGCGCAACGGATGCGCCATTCGGCGCTAAGGGAGACGCCTGTACGGATGACACGGACGCGATCCAGAACGCCATTGATACGGTCTGGAAGCAGGGCGGCGGCACCGTCATCCTCCCGGGAACGGCAGAAGAAGAAAATGAGCAGACGAAATTTTATGGGCGGCGCTACCGAATTACAAATCTGCTACTAAGGAGCCGCGTAGAGCTTCATTTTGAGAAAGGGGCCGTGCTCTGGCAGTCTCCTATCTACCGAGATTACAAATATGCGCCCGTTTACGGCCACGATATGGCGATCCCGAATGTCAATTGGACGCATTGCCTGCATGTCGCAAATCTGCCTACGATACAGTGTGCGAACAGCGAATACGTCAAAATCACGGGTTTCGGCAAAATCCGCTCAGTGGACACGGGCGCGGAGGAAGGTGTTCAGATGTTGGGGTATTCAACGGGCTGTCCCGACAGGATCCATCAGATTCCCATCGGCTTTTACGAGACGAAGCGAATCGAGCTCCGCGATTTCGAGCTTGTGCGCACCAACAACTATCATATTGGACTATATGGGTGCGCCTATGTCTACGCCGCCAATCTCAAGCTGCATGAGGTGCGCTGTGTCAGCGGCGACGGCTTCGGTCTTTCGAAGGGCTCCCATCATGTCGCGCTGAACCGGAATTTTCTCCAGTCAAACGACGACGGCGTCGTGCTCAGCGGCTGCTATTTCGATCCGCGCGGGCTGGTATGGTGGAAATCACGTCTCGGAAAGCACGGCGGAACGCGCCATGTCCGGATTGCGCACTCATATCTGAATTCCGGCGGCGGAAAAGCGCTGGCCTTCATTACATGGGGCACAAGCGATCCGAATTACGAATGCCAGGAAATCTCCGACATAACCGCCTACGACAATTATCTCATCTCCACGAATCCGGTCGGCGCATGGCCCGATAATCCTTATAACGGGAAAGCGCCGTTTGACAACAGTGAAACGGACGATTATTCGCCGGTCAAATCCGTTCGGATTTTCAATAACAAATATGAGGGGAACTGTACGATCGCTCCAATCCGCGCGACGGATTTTCTCTCCGATTGCGGGATTTATTCCGCGGATGATTTCCAGAACAAAGATTTCTGCATCAGTCGTCAGCCAAATCTTTCCAATTGGTCCTACAAAAAGAACAAAAAGAAGGATTCCGTCTCCGTACGCCGTATCGGCGGTAAAATTTGCGGAGTAATGCAGTATTTTAAAGAAGGCGACACCAGTCTCTATCAGGGGCTGCATCTGCTTGCCGGCGCTCATAAATGCACGTTTGAGGTCATGACGGGAGCGACGGGAGCCTATCTGTTCGTTCAGAACATCCGCACCGGGGAAATTCTTGCAGAGCGTCATATCGTTTCGCCGGAAGCGTTTCAAAGCTTTGAGCTCAAGTTCATGTTATCGGAGGATTCTGACCTGTATTTGGGTGTCCGCCATCCTGCCGATATGACGTCGGAGGAGGATTTCACGGCCTTGCAGAGGGCAAGCATGGAAAGCGTAGAACGATAAATCAGTGGAAGGTACGTACTACAAGCGCTGCCAGGAAGCCCAAAAACGCATTGAGCAGATAAAAAAGCAGCCATAAAAGCGCCCAAAAAGAAAAATCCACAAAAATAAGATGCACGAGCAGGCAAATGGCGGCATTGCAGGCAGCGTTGATAAATAATTCTTTATGAAGCAGAAATGAGATAAACGCACCTGCAAAGGCCGCAACCGGTATAAACAAAAATCTTGTATAGATTTCACGAGAATCAGGGGAAGAAATCAGTAAATAGGAAAGCGCAACCATTACCGCCGACATGGCAAGATTCACAATCGCCGCGGTAGCCGCGATGCGAAGACGAGTGTCTCCCTCGGAATATGATGTTTTCTTTGTCGGCCTGCGCCTGCCATCATATTGATTGTGATTGCCGTATATCGAACTCATAATGGTTGCGTCCTTCAGTGCTGCGTTATGTTATGTATGAGTATGCTGTAGGATGTAAAGTTCAGAATGCGTAGGAAGAGGCTTCGTCTTCGTCTTCCGCCTCAGAGAAAATATCCACGTCACAGGGCGCGATCACATAAATCAGTTCAGAGACACGCTGGATATTGCAGTCTAAAGCGAAGCAGCAGCCGGAAACAAAATCGAAAATACGTCTTCTGTCGGCTACGTTCCGTACGAATTCCAAATTGAGCACGACCGTCATATGGCCTCTGAGATGCGAGCACACACCCTGGCAGTCATCAAACTCCGCCGGTTTAGACAGAACGACTCTCAAATTAGATGTCGCTCCCATGCTGAGCACGCGGCTCCGTTCAGAAGAACCGCTCGAAGCGCCGCCGCGAGAAACGCTGGATACTCTCGTGCCTTCGGCTCTCGGTCTGACATTGGACGAAGAAGTGCCGGACGCATTTCTTGCAGAATAATGCGCAGAAGACACATATGCGTCTTCCTCTTCTTCCGCCGCCGTATCTTCTGTTTCATCATAGTCGGAATAGTCGAAATCATCTTCAGCGGAATCGTCGTATGCGACAGATTCGTTTCCGCCGAACCCTAAAAGATCTTTGAAACGTCTCTTGAAATCAGCCATTATTAACTTCCTCCTCATTTGCATATCAAAAATTCTTTTGTAAAAATCCGCTTTCCGCAGAAACCGGTCAGTGGAATATGCCCGTGCCGATGCGGACCATATTGGATCCTTCCTCTATCGCATAAGTAAAATCATGCGTCATCCCCATCGACAGAAAAGACATGTTTATATTATGCGCCTTTTGAGAACCTATGTCAATATACTTTCGATACAGGGAGGAAAAAATTTTGCGTAATTCCGGCTCGTCCGCATCGAGCGGAGCCATAGTCATAAGCCCTTTCAGACAAACGTTGTCAAGTCCGGCAAAATGTTCCACCATTCTGTCTACATCGGCAAGCGCGACGCCGTGTTTGCTTGCTTCTCCCGAAACATTTACCTGAAGCAGGCAGTCCATTTTCCGACCGTGCTTTGCGGCGCATCTGTCAATTTCGTCGGCAAGATGCGCGCTGTCTACCGAGTGAATCAAAGATACCTTGTCAATAATATATTTTACTTTATTCGTCTGAAGCGTCCCGATCAGATGCCAGTCGATCTGTTCCAATCCGTACGCTTCCACAGAGGAAAGCTTCTCCAGCAGATTTTGCACACGGTTCTCTGCAAAGATCCGCTGGCCGGCGCCGTATGCTTCCGCCACCTCTGCAGCGCCGACCGTTTTGCTCACGGCGACCAGTGTGATATCCTCTCTGCGCCTGCCGCTTTTGGCGGCGGCCTCTGCGATTTCCTGTTCCAGCGCCTCCAGATTTTCCCGAATTGTCATGTCAGCCTCCTATAATCTGCCCTTCCGTAACCTTTTCATAATTTACAACATATAAGTCATTAATGCGGACGCTCGTAATCGCATCCTCCTCTTCCGAACCAAATCCGTTTGAATTGCTGATAATCGCATATTCTCCGTCTTCTGCCAAAACGTTCACATATACATAAGAAACATAATTGGAGCGGACGATTGCAATTCTTGCCGTTACTCCCGCTGAATCCCATTCAGCCAGCGCGCGTTTCGGAACCTTGATGCCCTCGCTGTAATCGACTACGACATCACAATTTACAACACGTCCCGAAATCGTCCCGGCGATTCCTGCGGAAGATTTCATAAGCAGGTACGTCTTCTCTCCATATCGAAGAAGCTCTTCCACCTCCGCAGTCACGGAAAACTCCCGTCCCGACGCTTTTACCGTCACCGCTTTTCCCTCCGAAAGTCTGGCGGAATCAATCCCCGTAATATCAGCCGCCAGATAGTACGTCACGTCAGGCGTAACCCTTGCCACGATATCGGCTTCCGCAACCTCCGATCCTACGGTGTAGCGCAGCTCTGCCGTACCGAACGAAAGCGCCGTCTCGGAAAGCAGATTCCCTGTCTCCCCTTTTTTGCTGAGATATTCTGAGATTGCCTGCGCCTTTCCGGATGCATTCTGCGATTCGGAATCTGTATAGAAAGAGACCACGCCCGCCTGCTGCGTCACAACCTCGCGCATGGAATCGCCCAGGCGAGCAAGTGCCGCAGCACGCTCGTTTTTCAGCTGCGTAATATATTCATCCGCCGTCTCGGTATTCATCATGATGTCGTTTTTCAACCGGAACAGATCTTCCAGCTCCTTGATCAGCGACGGGTACTCTTTCATACCGGAGGCGGCGCTCGACAGCGCCGAAAGCTGGTACGTCAAAGCCTTGATTTTTTCATTCAGGGACGCGGCCTCTGCCGACTGGGATGTGTTTACATAGGACGAAACGCTTTGCGCCGCCGTAATTTTATCCTCAATTTCTCGAAGCTCCTCCAAATCGCTTTCGTATTCCGGTTTTACGATGTAGGCGATCACGGCGCCGGCCGCGACGCGATCCCCCTCGTTTACCGCAGCGATGACCTTTCCCGAGAAACCCGCCGTTACCGCATACTCATCGCGAATCATCGTAACGTCCGCATTGAAAGAATTCTCAATGGTTCCCGTCGAGAGGAACGCCGTTTTGGGGGTATTCTCGTTTTCCTGCTTGTTATACAGGATCAGGACTACGGTACCCGCTACCAGGAGCAGAAAGAGGATGACTTTGACCGCCGTCAGGATATTCTTTTTCCGCTTCGGTGCGCGCTCCGAAATCCGGCGCTCGTGAGGCGGTACCGTCCTGCCGGCAGCGGAGTCCGGAGACTGTGTCTGCTTAGGTTCTCTCCGCTTATACGGCCGTTCCTGCTGCGCCTCCTTACGCGGCTCAGAAGAAGGCAAAACCGTCTTTTGCCGCGCGGGCCGGCCGGCGGCGTCATTCGCTTTCCTGCTTTCTTCTGCGATGGTCCGCGGTTTCTGTCTTTCGATTCTGTATCCGTAGCTGTCGTACAGCTCGTCGGATTTTCCGTTCAGTTTAATCAGCGGCTTCGGCTTTTTGGTATTTTCCCGATCCGCACCTTTTCTTTTGTCCTCGCCGGCCATTACAGACTGTAAACCTCTTCGTCTTCAAGCACCATAACCCCGGCCCGCTTCAACACCTCCGCGGCCGTCTCCGTATCTTCCACCCGGAAGATGACGAGCGCGCGATTCTGCGTTTTGCCTACAAAAGCATAGATATAATCGACGCCGATTCCTTTCTCCGTCAGCGCCTTCAAAGCCTCGGAAAGAGCTCCCGGGACGTCGTCTACGGCGATTGCAAGAACCGGGGAGCTGCTGACGGTAAAACCGTTTTCCCTGAGCACGTGTTCCGCCCGATCCGGATCGTTTACAATCAGACGTAAAATTCCGAAATGCGTCGTATCCGCAATGGACAAAGCGCTGATATCTATATTATTTTCCCCCAGAACCTTGGTGACGTCTGCAAGCCGTCCGGCTTTATTCTCCAGGAAAACCGAAATCTGTTTTACACTCATGTTCACATGCCCCTTTCAGCTGTTTTCTTTTCAATGGATTTCAGTATACCACAAAACGAAATGGGCTTCAATGCGGAAAAGTCCCGTCAGTGCAGGTTTCTCCGATCCTCGACACGCTTGGCCTTGCCCTCGCTCCGCGCGATGGTTTTCGGTTCTACAAGACGCACGCCGACGCTGATTCCCAGCACGCTGCCCAGGCGGGCTTTGATTTTTCCTTCCAGACTCTCGATGTTTTTAACAGAATCGGAAAAATAAGCGTCCGTCATCTCCACCTGTACGTCCATTGTGTCGTGATTTCCTTTTCGATCTACAATAATCATATAATGAGGAGCCGTCTCTCCCATTTCAAGCAGTACGCTTTCAATCTGAGAAGGGAAGACGTTGACGCCGCGTACGATCAGCATGTCGTCGGTTCTCCCGCAGAGTCTGCGCATCCTTGCGGTGGTTCTTCCGCAGGCGCACGGCTCCGTCATCAGAGCAGAAAGGTCGCGCGTTCTGTAGCGGATGAGCGGGAAGCCCTCTTTCGTGAGCGTAGTGAATACGACCTCTCCCTGTTCCCCGTCCTTTACATGCTCTCCCGTCTTCGGATCGATAATTTCGATTAAAAAGTGATCCTCCTGCACGTGCATTCCACATTGCTCCAGGCATTCGCAGCTTACAGAGGGCCCCATGATTTCGCTGAGTCCGTAAATATCAAGCGCCTTGATGCCAAGCTTCGATTCAAGCTCAGCACGCATTTCCTCGGTCCAAGGCTCTGCGCCAAACAAGCCTGCTTTCAGATTGATGTCCTCCTTGCTGCCGCCCGAGGCGTACAGCTCCTCTGCAAGATACAGCGCATAGGACGGCGTGCAGCAGATGTAATCCGGTTTAAAGTCTTTTAGGATCGTAACCTGACGCGCCGTATTCCCGGAAGAAACGGGAATGACCGCGCAGCCGATTTTTTCAGCACCGTAATGCGCGCCGAGTCCGCCTGTAAACAATCCGTAGCCGTAAGCAACATGAACCACCGAGCTGCGCTCAGCGCCGGCGCCCGTCAGGCTTCTTGCCATGCATTCCGCCCAGATATCGAGGTCCCGTGCCGTATACCCCACAACCGTCTGCTTTCCGGTCGTACCGGAAGATGCATGAATTCGATTGATTTCAGACATGGGAACGGCAAACATTCCAAAAGGATACGTATCCCGCAGGTCCTGCTTTACCGTAAACGGAAGCTTTACGATATCGTCTACGCTGCGGATGTCGCCCGGTTCCACACCTGCGGCGATCATTTTTTCACGGTAATGCGGGACATTATTATATACCCTGTCAACGAGCTTCTGCAGACGTCTCGACTGCAGAATTTTAATTTCTTCACGGGGCATGCATTCGAAATGTTCATTCCAATATTTCATACGCTCAATCCTTTCTGAAATGCTTTTTCATTGATCTCATACAGCTTTGCGGGAATCACGCTTTTCAGGCTTTCGTACCATACTGATTCGGGGATTTCCGTCAATTTGGAAGCAAGCACGCCAAGCAGGACAACATTGACGGCTTTCGCGCTCCCGCACTCCTCCGCAATTCTAAGCGCATCCACTGCGATCGTTGTAATTTCCGATTTCCGCAGGATTTCAATCAGATGCTCCGGATATTTTTCCGCGCCGGACACGACCGGCATAGGATTGATTTTTTGAATGTTTGTAATGACGGTTCCTCCCTTTTTGAGGAATGGAAGCCATCTCATGGCCTCAAGCTGCTCGAAGGCAAGGATGACATCCGCCTCTCCCTCGTCAATGATCGGAGAGGCGATGCATTGTCCAATTTTCACGCAGGTCACTACGCTTCCGCCCCTTTGCGACATCCCATGAACCTCGGAGACCTTTACGTCCTTTCCGCACAGCGCGGCCGCGGCTCCCAGGAATTTCGAAGCCAGAAGCGTTCCCTGTCCTCCTACTCCAACAATCAGGATATTTAAGCCGTCCAGATTTTTCATATTTCACTCGTCCTTTCCGATCGCGCCGAACGCACACATCTGTTCACAGAGGCGGCATCCAAGACATATGGATCTGTCGATTTTATACGCACCATTCTCCGTAAAAATCGCAGGGCAGCCCAGGCGCATGCAAGAGCCGCATTTTCTGCAGCGATCCTCGTCGATCCGAACAGGTGCTCCATATTTTACCGTTTTTAAAAGCGCGCAGGGGCGCTGTGCTATAATCACCGACGGTTCGTCGGCTTCCAGCTCCTCTCTCACCGCTGCTCTGAATTTTTTCATGTCAAACGGATCCTCGACGCGGATTCTTCTGACGCCTACCGCCTCCGCAAGCTTTACGAGGTTTACGGCCGGAGCCGGTTCTCCCTTGATCGTAAAGCCCGTTGTAGGATTTTGCTGATGGCCCGTCATTCCCGTGATGGAATTGTCCAGTATGATTACGGTGGAAGCTCCCTTGTTATAAACGATATCGATCAGTCCCGTAATGCCGGAATGGATAAACGTGGAGTCTCCGATTACAGCGACGGTCGGCAGCTTTTCTCCCGACTGCAGGCCGGCCTTGTCCATCCCGTGCGCCATGCTTACGGACGCTCCCATACATACGCAGGTATCTACCGCTTCGTACGGCTTCATGGCGCCGAGGGTGTAGCAGCCGATGTCTCCCGATACGCGCACCTTCATATTGGAAAGTACATAAAATACGCCACGGTGCGGACAGCCCGGGCAAAGAACGGGAGGCCTGGCCGGGGTTTCCGTCGGTTCTGCGGGCTCCGCCGCAGGGAGCGACTCTCCGAGGTACCTTTTCCGAATAATCGTGGTGTTCAGTTCTCCCTGATTGGTAAAATACTTTTTCCCTTCTGCCTTGCGGATTCCCATTTGGAGAAGGTGATTTTCAATAAAAGGCTCCAGCTCCTCGATTACAAGCAGGCGGTCGACGCGGTCAGCAAATTCGGCGATCAGACGATCCGGCAGAGGATAAACCATCCCGAGCTTGAGAATGGATGCATTAGGAAACACCTCTCTTGCATATTGATAGCTGATTCCGGACGTGACAATTCCTAACGATAAATCCCTGTATTCGGCTCTGTTTATGCCCTCTGCGCCTGCTCCGGAAAAAGCGCGGAGCTTTTCCATCCTGTCTTCCAGGACGATGTGGCGTTTCTTTGCCATTCCCGGCATCATGACGTATTTCATAACGTCCTTTCGATACGGCTTTTTCTCCGGCGCCGTCCGTTCCTCCTGCTCCGTCAGGCTGCGTGCATGTGCGATCCGCGTTGTCAGTCTGAGAATCACGGGGGTGTCAAACGCCTCGCTCAGCGCAAATGCGCGCTTTGTATATTCTCTGCACTCCTCGCTGTCCGAAGGCTCCAGCATCGGGACATGTGCGGATAACGCATAAAATCTGGAGTCCTGCTCATTCTGAGAGCTATGCATCCCCGGATCGTCTGCCACGACGATTACCAGCCCCGCGTTGACGCCCGTATAGGCCGCTGTAAACAGCGGATCGGCCGCGACGTTCAGACCGACGTGCTTCATGCAGCACATCGCCCGCGTGCCCGCTACGGACGCTCCAATTGCCACCTCCATGGCAACCTTTTCATTCGGCGCCCATTCGCTGAAAACATCATCATATTTCGCGATATTTTCCGTAATTTCCGTACTGGGCGTACCGGGATAGGAGGAAACGACGCCGACGCCGGCCTCCCACGCTCCGCGCGCGACGGCTTCGTTCCCCAAAAGCAGCTTCTTCATTCTATAACCTCCATTAACCTAATGTGTATTTTACTGATTTCTCAAGTCATGTACGCGCTGGGCCTTGCCGTTCACATAGCGTTCCAGCGATTTGGGCTCGGCAAGCGTGATTTTGGCGTCGAGCAGAAGATTCGATTTTACCTTTTCACGAATCTTGGCCGTCAGCGCTTCCAGTTCGCCGTAGCTTTCCAGAAGCGAGGAATCTGCAAGCTCTACCTTGATTTCAAGCTGATCCATATATCCCTTTCTGGTCACAATGATCTCATAATGCGGCCCGATATGCGGGATTCCCAGCAGCAGACTTTCGATCTGGCTCGGAAACACGTTGACGCCTTTGATGATCAGCATATCGTCGGAACGGCCTTTTACCTTGCTCATGCGTGCAGAGGTCCGCCCGCATCTGCACGGCGCAAAATTTATAGAAGTAATATCTTTCGTTCTGTAGCGCAAGACGGGAACGCCTTCTTTTGTGAGCGTCGTAAGCACAAGCTCTCCCTCTTCCTCCGGATTTTTCACTTCCAGGGTATCGCTGTCTATGATTTCGTAAAGGAAGCTGTCTTCATTGAAATGCATGCCGTCGTGTTCGAGACATTCTCCGGAAACGCCCGGTCCCTGAACCTCCGTCAGCCCATAATTTTCCGTACATTCGATGCCCCACAGTTTTTCGATCTGCTTCCGCATTTCCGCAGTATGACCTTCTCCGCCGAACATGCCGACGCGCAGCCGGTGCTTCAGGGCCCGTTCCTCGGCCAGCTCGCCGAGATGCAGCACGTAGGAAGGCGTGCCGACGATTACGGTCACTCCGAAATCTTCAATAAACATCAGTTGCCGTTCCGAATTTCCGGAGGAAGAGGGAACAACCGTAACGCCCATGTTTTCCAGCCCCTGATATAATCCGAAGCCGCCCGTAAACATTCCAAAGCCAAAAACGATCTGTGCGATGTCGTCTGCGGTCACGCCCGCCATCGCGGCGATCCGGGAAATGTTTTCCCGCCAGACCTTCATATCGTGCTTTGTATAGCCGAAGACGACAGGCTTTCCTGTCGTGCCCGAGCTGGCATGCAATCGTACGATTTTGTTCATCGGTTCCGCAAACAGCCGGAACGGATAATTGTCGCGAAGATCCAGCTTGGTCGTATACGGAATTTTCTCAATGTCCTTCAGCGTTTGGATATGTTCCGGCTTCAGACCGATTGCGTCGAATTTTTCCCGGTAAAACGGAACGTTTTCATATGCCCTTCTGACCGTCCATTTCAGCCGTTCGAGCTTCATGGCGTCGTATTCTTTTCTTGAGAGGCATTCTCTGCCCGGATTCCAGATCATGATGCGTTGCAACTCCTTATATTATTGCTAATTTTAAATTATAGCTTATATTTCCTTTCCGTCAACCGCTTTCCCGCCGCCTTCATAGCAAGCAAAGCATTCATCCGTATGCCGGGGATCCGGGCGCGGCGTGATCAGACTGACAAGCGGAACCAGAACAAGCGTCAGGAGCATGGATACCGCACCGGCGCCCGTGCCGGACATAAACTGAAAAATCATGTTGCACAAAACAAAACCGATGCCTGCGGCAAAGCTGATCCATACCGCGGCGTTCGTAACCTTTTTCCAGTAGAGCCCGTACAGAAACGGCGCCAGAAACGCGCCCGCAAGCGCTCCCCAGGAAATCGCCATCAAATTTGTGATCAGCGTTCCCGGATAAAGAGCCAGCAGAACCGATACGAGCATGAACAGCACGCAGAACAGGCGCGTCAGAAGCATTTGCTGCTTATCCCGCAGATTCGGCTTCAGAAAGCCCTTGATAAAATCAACCGTAAGGGTTGAGGCGGACGAGATTACGAGTGACGAAAGCGTAGACATCGAGGCGGACAGCACCAATACTACAACCAGTCCCATCAGGATGTCCGGCAGGACGTTTGCAAGCATCTGCGGTACGATTTCATCGTAGCCCACGGAAGGCGCTCCGTCCGCACCCGCTTCCACATACAGTCTTCCGAAGCCCCCCATGAAATAGGAGCCTCCCGCTACGACAAGCGCAAATACGGTAGAGATGACAGCTCCTTTTCCGATCGATTTTTCGCTGTCAATCGTATAAAATTTATGTACCATCTGCGGCAGGCCCCAAGAGCCAAGGCTCGTCAGGAGCATCACTCCCAAAAGTCCAAGCGGATCAGGTCCGAAAAGAGAAACGTACGCGCCGTGCATCCCCTCTCCGGCGGAGCCCTGGGGCACCTCCACAGCAGAAAGAGATTTGATCGCCTCCGTGAATCCGCCCCCGCCGTTTAAAACGGCCGCTACCACAAGGACGATGCCGGCCAGCATAACGATTCCCTGTACGAAGTTATTGGCGACCGTGGCCATATATCCGCCAAGGACCACATAGATTCCGGTCAGCACGGCCATTCCAATAATGCAATATTTGAAATCGATCCCGAACGCCATGGAAAAAATTCCGGAAAGCCCTTTATAAACGGAAGCCGAATAGGGCACTAAAAAAATGAAAATAATCAGCGCTGCGGCCAGCTTAAGCGGCCTGCTGCGGTATCTCTTGGAAAAAAACTCCGGCATGGTAGACGCGCCGAGATGCTGCGTCATGATTCTCGTCCTGCGGCCCAGCACGGCCCACGCAGCAAGGCTGCCAAGCAGCGCGTTTGCCAGTCCCACCCAGAACGCCGATATTCCAAAATTCCAGCCGAACTGTCCTGCATATCCGATAAATACAACCGCCGAGAAATAGGAAGTCCCATAAGAAAAAGCGGTAAGCCAAGGGCCCACGCTTCGTCCGCCGAGCACAAAGTCATCCATGCTTCTGACTTTTCTTTGATAAAGAATGCCGAGCAAAAGCGTGGCTGCAAAAAACAATGCTACAAAAATGATTTTAACTGCCATTCTGCCGTCCTCCGATAAAATAAAATGAATTGCTCCGCCGGCGGCTCCTGCCCCGGCCCTTCCGTCTTACAGTGCAAGCCTGCACAGGCAAACACGGATGTATTTTACCGTTTTCCCGTATGGAATGTCAACCTGATTTTACAGAAACACGCAGAATTGTTAATATTTTGAAGCCAGATTTACTACAGATTGATACCACGCTTCAAAAGCAGCGTTGCGGTCCGTTCGTTCTACCGCAGACTCATACGAAACGCCCTCTTCACATAACGCAACGACCTCGGCGCGGCCTTGCGCAGCCGCATCAACCAGAGAAGCCGTCAGCTCCTCACAGAACGAATCATAGCCAACAAAACCGGTGGGCGCATAGGTCGAACCATACAGCGCCTGATCGATCGATACCGTCAGCATACCGTATTTTACGGAATCATACAGCGAAAGCTTCTTCATATAATCTTTGGTTACAGGCTCCGAATAAATATCCGCATAAGAAGAAATCTCACCGTTCTCCGCGCTGAAGCCTACAATGCTTTCGTTGCTGCAGAGCCAGTGCAAAAAGTAATAGCACTCCTGGTTTATTTGATCGCCGTGATCAAAAACAGAAACGCCGCTTCCCTTCTGCGGAGCGATATTCCGGGAGGCGTTCACGGACGGGTACGGCATGGACGACAGAAGCAGCGTGCTCAGCCCGCCCGTGTTGTTGCGGAACTGCTTCGGAAAATACGAGCTGTCCCGCGGAATCCCCGCGTATCCCATGATATCGCCGTCTGCAAGCGCCTGACAGATATCGTCCGTTTGCAAAATATATCCCCGGACAACGCCGCCGTAATAAAAATCCCAGATTTTGCGAAGCGTATCTCTATTTGTATTGATTTTAATTTCATGATTCGCCGCCTGTACGATTGCGGGGAGCTGCTGAGCAGAATACGTAAAAATATAGTCCTGAACGGATTCCAGGGCGAACATCGCCTTGCCTCCGGACCATTCATAATATTGCTCCGCCAGGCTCGTGATTCCATCCCAGGTCAGCCATTGCTGAATCTCAACATTATTATCGTCATAAAAGTATCTCCACATGGAGTCGTTGACAATGGTAATATCAGACGTTTTCGAGATCGGGAAAATATAAGTTTCCGCTTTTCCAGTGAAGCGGCCTTCGTTTAAAAAATCTTTAAAATACCCGGATAATTCTGCTCCGGAAAGATATTCCTCCGCATTTACGATCAAGCTTCTGCACATGGCCTGATAAGCCAGCTCGCTGGTGACAATGGAAATTTCCGGATAATCATACTCTTCGCCTACAGCAAAAGCCGCCGTCAGCTCGGCTTCGATCTCGTCCGGTGTTTTATATATAAGGATGACACGAATGCCGCGGTCTTTTCCCTCCGTCGAATTGTAGGTGTCCGTCAGCATCTGAAAGACCGCCTGCTGATCGTCCGTATAATTATGCCAGAAGCGAATTTCTGTAAGCTCCTGTTCCGCACTTTCATCACAGCCGGCCTGCATCAGCAGACCGAACACCAGCAGACAGCCAAGCAATATAGAAAGTAAGTATTTTCTCTTGATCAAACTTATCCCCTCAAGGAAACCTCCGGCAAAACGGCTTTGCCAGACCTCCCACTGCATTCCACTGAGATAAGTGTAAGAAGAAAATTTGTATTATGATTGCACAGAAAATAAATAAAATGGCAGAATATATTAATTTTGCGTAAATCAACAAATTCTGCCAAAGCAATTGATAATATTCTAAATTGTTTGAATATTTTTTTAAATCGCGTATCCCAAATCGATGCTTTCCACAATAAATCTGAGCGCGGTCCGTTCCATTCCGTTGATATATACGTCGGAAAAGGCCGGTATGCATACTACATCCTTACCGGAGATTGCAAGATATCCTCTGGCAATTGCGATGGCTTTCATCGTCTGATTTACCGCGCCGGCGCCGATCGCTTGAAGCTCTGCGCTCCCCTCTTCCTTGACGACCGAGGCCAAAGCCGATGCTACCGATGTAGGATTTGATTTTGATGAAACTTTTAATACATCCATTTTTAATTCCTCCTGAAATAATGGTTTGTAGATCGTATTTTACCTTTCCTACATTCAAAAATCCATTATTTCCCGCGCTGGAAGGCATTGGAAGGAGGATTTTTCCCGCTGTCACAGCAGCGATCGGGTGAAAAATTCTTTTTCCCGGCGTGTACTTTAGCCTTGATTATTTCCCGGAATCATTCGCATTGCATGCTGATGCGGCTGATTTCAAGCGCTTTCCCGGTCTCCGCGTCCGCTCTGATCAGCGCCGCGTGCAGCATGCCGCAGCCCTCTGCGGGTTTAAATTTTTGGGGCACGCACCTTACAAATTTATTCAGCACGCCGCCTTTATCCATTCCTATGATGCCTCCGTGCGGCCCCGTCATGCCGACGTCCGTTATAAACGCGGTCCCGCCCGGCAAAATTCTCTCGTCCGCCGTCTGCACATGCGTATGCGTTCCCGCCACGGCAGTGACGCGTCCGTCCAAGAAATATGCCATCGCGGCTTTTTCCGCCGTAGCTTCGGCATGAAAATCGACGAAAATCACCGGCGTCCGTTCGCGCAGGCGGCTTACCTCCCGCTCTGCGATTTCAAACGGATTATCGCACGGATCCATGTAAACACGTCCCTGCAGGTTGACTACGCCAACCACGAATCCGCCCTGTTCCAGCAAAACGGAGCCCTTCCCCGGCAGATTTGAGGCGAAGTTTGCGGGCCGTACGATGGAATAATCATCGATAAACTGATAAATCTCATGGTTATTCCACGTATGGTTTCCCATCGTGATGCAGTCGGCGCCTGCAAGATAAATTTCCTCCGCGGATTGCAGGGAGAGCCCTCTGCCATGCGACGCATTTTCCCCGTTTACGATGCATACGTCTACCGCATGCTCCCTGCGGATCCCGGGAAGCGCATTCCCCAGCGCGGCCCGGCCCGTTTCTCCGAACACGTCGCCCACAAACAGAATCGTAATAATATTGTTCATCCGAATCCTCCAGAAAAAGAAAGGACGCCATGAAGCATATGCCTCACGGCGTCTTTTGCCGCGTCAGAATCATTTTGCATAATCTACCGCCCGTGTCTCGCGGATCATCGTCACCTTGATCTGGCCCGGATATTCCATCTCGTCTTCGATCTTTTTGACGATTTCACGTGCTTTCAGAACCATATCGTCATCGGAAATATCTTCCGGTTTTACCATAATTCGAACTTCCCGGCCCGCCTGGATCGCATACGTCTTCTCTACGCCGTCGAAGGAATTTGCGATTTCTTCCAACTTCTCAAGACGTTTGATATACGACTCCAGCGTTTCGCGTCTTGCTCCGGGTCTCGCCGCGGAAATGGAATCCGCCGCCTGGACAAGCACCGCGATAATGGATTCGGGTTCCACATCTCCGTGGTGCGCCATGATCGCATTAATGATGACCGGCGACTCTTTATACTTCCTGGCGATGTCCGCTCCGATTTCAATGTGGGAGCCTTCCATCTCAAAATCTACCGCTTTTCCGATATCATGAATCAGGCCGGCCCTCTTGGCAAGCGCCACGTCCACTCCGAGCTCCGCCGCCATGATTCCCGCAAGACGGGAAACTTCAATCGAATGGATCAGCACGCTCTGTCCGTAGCTTGTTCTGTATTTTAAACGTCCGAGGAGCTTGACGATTTCCGGATGCAGTCCGTAAACGCCGGTCTCGTACGTCGCGTTTTCGCCTTCCTGTTTGATTACGTGGTCGACTTCCTTCTTTGCCTTCTCGACCATTTCCTCGATCCTCGCCGGATGGATACGTCCGTCTATAATCAACTTCTCCAGGGCGATCCTTGCGACTTCCCGCCGGATCGGATCGTAGCCGGACAAAATGACGGATTCCGGCGTATCGTCTATAATCAGGTCGATTCCCGTCAGCGTTTCCAATGTACGGATATTTCTTCCTTCCCGTCCGATGATTCTGCCCTTCATGTCGTCATTCGGCAGAGCCACCACGGAAATCGTAGCTTCCGAAACATAATCCGCCGCGCATTTCTGTATGGCGGTAGCGATGATCTCGCGTGCTTTCTCCCTTGATTCATCCTTCAGTTTCGTTTCGTAATCCTTGATCAGCAGGACCGTTTCATGCTGGAGCTCGTTTTCCAGATTCGCCAGCAGGAGAGATTTCGCCTCTTCGCGCGTCATGCCTGCGATTTTCTCGAGCTCCGCCGTCTGCTTCTCATATGTTTCCTTCACGGCCTCTTCAAAGCGGGCGACATCCGCCATTCTGACAGCGATCTGCTCTTCTTTCTGTTCGAGCTGCTCTTGTTTCTTGTCGAGGCTGTCCTCCTTCTGAATCAGTCTTCTTTCGTTGCGCTGAATTTCATTGCGCCTGTCCTTAATTTCCCGTTCCAGTTCAATTCTGCTTTTGTGTATTTCTTCCTTGGCCTGAAGCAGACATTCCCGTTTTTTGCTTTCGCCGTCTTTCACGGCTTCGCTGACGAGTCTCTTTCCCTCCGCCTCGGCACTTCCAAATACCGCCTCCGCTTCTTCTTTTCTGGTGTCGTATCCTTTTTTGTAGGATTTTTTCCCAGAAAAATACCAGCAAAGGCCACAACCGACTGCTGCTATGAGAATTAAGGGGATTACTATTAGTAAAAGCTGTCCAATGCTGAGCATAATGAACACTTCCCCTTTCGTGAAATTTAGTTATCAAAGTACGACATTTATCCAATGAACAAAAAATGCGTATACTTCTTATACAAACGTCATTTTACAATAAAACGGCTTTTTCTGTCAAGTCTTTTTTGCCCGCAGCTCACTCGTCCGGAAGCTCCGGGAGAGAAGAAATCAGCACATGACGCGGATTATTGCCATCGCGCGCGCTGATGTAGCCCTTTTCCTCCATCTGGTCGATGATACGGGACGCGCGGCTGTAGCCGAGCCCCAGTTTTCTCTGTAAGTAGGAAGCGGAAATCTGCTTGACGTCGATCGCGATCCGGACGGCCTCCAGAAATAGCTCGTCTACCTCCGCATCCGAGCCGCCTGAAGCATTCTGCGCGCCGCCGCGCTTTCCCTTCTCCGGGATTTTCGCATTTTCGACTTCCTCGTGGACTTTTTCATCATATTTCGCAGCGCCGTAAGTGGTCTGGAGGTATTTTACGACGTTTTCGATTTCTTCATCGGAAATAAAGCCGCCCTGCGCGCGGATCGCCTTCATGCTCCCCACGGGGTAAAACAGCAAATCGCCTCTTCCCAGGAGTTTTTCAGCTCCCGCGTAATCCAAAATCGTTCTGGAGTCTACCTGCGACGCGACCTTGAAGGCGATTCTCGACGGAATGTTAGATTTGATCAGCCCCGTTATAACGTCTACCGACGGCCGCTGCGTGGCGACGACCAGATGGATTCCCGCGGCACGAGCTTTCTGCGCGATGCGGTTGATGGCTTCCTCCACGGAGTCCCGCGCGACCATCATCAGGTCGGCCAGCTCGTCGATGATCACCAAGATGCGGGGCATTTTCTCCATTCCTCTTTCGTAAGCATAATTGTTATAGGAGCCGATATCCCGGATTCCGAACTTTGCGAACAGTTTATATCGGTTTTCCATTTCCTGTACCGCCCAGGCAAGCGCGGCAGCGGCTTTCTTCGGCTCCGTGACGACGGGAATCAGCAGATGCGGTATTCCGTTGTATACGCCGAGCTCCACGACCTTCGGATCGATCATGATCATCCGGACGTCGTCGGGAGACGCTTTATACAAAATGCTTGTGATCATGCAGTTGATGCAGACGCTTTTGCCGGAGCCGGTAGAGCCGGCAATCAGCAAGTGCGGCATTTTAGCGATATCGGCAACGATCGTTTCCCCGGAAATATCCTCGCCGAGGCAAAAGGCCAGCGCGGATTTGTGGTTTAAAAAGACGTCGGTCTCCACCAGATCTCTGAGATATACGGTCTGTACCTCTTCGTTCGGGATTTCGATTCCGATCGCCGCTTTTCCCGGGATCGGGGCTTCGATCCGGATACCCGGCGCAGCCAGATTCAGTGCGATATCATCGGAAAGATTTTTGATTCTGCTGACCTTCACGCCGGAGTGAGGCTGCAGCTCGTAGCGCGTAACGGTGGAGCCTCGGGAGATGTGGATCACTTTTGCCTCGATTCCAAAGCTCCGCATGACCTCCTCCAGCTTCCGTGCGGTTCTGGCCGCCTGCTTCTTCTGCTCGGCGTGCAGATTCTCGGGCTCCTCTTCCGTTTCCAGCAGGGAAAACGGCGGCGCGTCGTACGTCGTGTCAAATTTGCTGGTGGTCACCTTGATCGTATCGTCCGGCTTTGCTTCCGGCAGCTTTGTTTCGACGGTATTGTTCATTCCGGGCAAAACAGTTTTAATGACCTCCGGATTTTCCTCCCGGCGGATTTCTCCGTTCCGGCCGGGGCTGGCAATCGTTGCGGGCCTTCTTTTTCTGTTTGCCGTCGTTTCAAATTCGAAATCCATATGGTAGTCGTCGCCGTCCGGACCGTCCGGGAATTCCGGCTCGTCCATGTCCTTGAAGCTCGACTCGATTACGGCTTCCGTGTCCGCCGCAGGGATTTCGCTGAAATCGGTTTTCAGAGGCTTTCTTGCGCTTTTTTCCTGCGTCTCGGGACGGCGCTCGGTCTTTTGCGCCGCAAAGCGCTTTCTGACGTCTCGGAACCAGCTGCCCGCAATTCGGAAGCGGGTTGCGGATTTTCGTGCGAAATTGACAATAGAAAAAGAGAACAGCGTAATCGCCACAATCAGAAGCGAGGGGATCAGAATGACGAGCGCTCCGGCCTTTTCAAAAAATTTCTGCAGCAGGCAGCTGATTCCGCCGCCGATAATTCCGCCGGAATGCGAGTTCCATAATTTGTCCATCGTCTCGAAAAAGGAAAGAGAAGCATAATCGGCCGCATAGTTGTTTGCAAGCGTATGGATCAGGGAGGCCAGGAACAAAACGAAAGCAATATACAGAATTATCGTTTTAGCGCTGAAAACGAGCTTCTCCGTGCCCCTTAGCAGGCACCAGGCCAGAACGAACACCGTGAGCATGATCACGACGGTTACGGCGCTGCCGAAAATCCCGTAGAAGATATTGACGACAAACCGTCCCACCTGTCCTGTTTTGTCCAGCAGAGAAAGAAACAGGAACACGCCGGACGCAAACAGAATTACGGCTGCGATTTCCTTTCTTTTGCTGTCGTCCTTGACCTTGACCGGTCCGTTCGCCTTATGCTCTTTCACCGCTCCGGATTTTGTGCTTTTCCCTCCGCCGCTTATCTTTCGTTTCCCGTTGCTCAATTCCGACGATCCTCCTATGCATACTGATCCTTGTCATTATACTACACTTCAAAGGGCGGTGCAATACGCTACAGAGGGATGCGTTCCGGGTATTTTTCCTTTATATATGCGATAAAATCGTCATATTGCGACCTGTTCCGAAGGACATGAAAGGCCGCTTCTCCCGCCAGCTGAAGGAGCTCGGCGTCCTGGTATAAATTGGCTATCCGGAACGGAGGAAGCCCATGCTGTTCCACGCCGAAAAAGTCTCCCGGACCGCGGAGCTCCAGATCTTTTTCGGACAGAGTAAAGCCGTCCGATACCTCTTCCATGATTTTCATCCGTTCTGTGATCTTTTCCGAAAACAGAACGCAGTATGACTGATGCGCGCCGCGCCCGACGCGTCCTCTGAGCTGATGCAGCTGCGCAAGGCCGAAGCGTTCCGCATTTTCTATGACCATGAGAACGGCGTTGGGAACGTCCACGCCAACCTCCACAACCGTGGTGGAAAATAAAATTCTGACGGTTCCTTCCCGGAAGCTGCGCATTACGGATTCTTTTTGCGCCGGCGTCATTTTCCCGTGAAGCAGTCCGCACGGAATATCCCGGAATACGCCCCGGGAAAGCTCGGCATAGCTGTCCGCCGCCGAGCGGACGCCGGGATCCTCTCCTTCTTCAATCAGAGGATATACCATATAGATCTGACGGCCTTCCGCAGCAAGGCGCAGGATCCATCGGTAAATTCTGTCGTGAAAGGAGTTATCAAGCGCATATGTTTTGATCGGTATTCTGCCGCGCGGCAAAGAATTCAGAACGGAAAGATCCATGTCGCCGTAAAGGATTAGCGCAAGGGTGCGCGGAATCGGCGTCGCCGTCATAACCAGGACGTCCGGCGTGTTGCCCTGCTCCGCAAGCAGCGCGCGCTGCTTCACGCCGAAGCGGTGCTGTTCATCCGTGATTGCAAGGCCCAATTTAAAATATTTGACCGACGGCTGGATCAGCGCGTGCGTGCCGACGATGCACTGCGCCGTTCCGTTTTCCACTGCAAAGAGCGCTTCTTTTTTTTCTTTTGCGGAAAGCGCTCCCGTGATCAGCTCCGTGCGGATTCCAAACGGAGCCAAAAGGCTGCGGATCGTTCCGTAATGCTGCTCGGCCAGAATCTCCGTAGGCGCCATATAGACGGCCTGATATCCCGCCAGCGCGGCCTTGAGCATCGCAAGCACGGCAAGAATCGTTTTTCCGGAGCCGACGTCGCCGAGCACCAGACGGTTCATCGCCCTGTCCGCATCCATATTTTCCGAGATTTCTTTCCATACGCGCTTCTGCCCTTCAGACAGCTCAAAAGGAAGCGTTTCGGTAAAGCGTTGAATTTCCGCGTCTGCAAAGGCGCTGCGAAAGGAAATTGCGTTCCGGACGCGATCCTCCGCGTCCTTTAGAAGCAGCAGCATCAGCTGCATCGTAAACAGCTCTTCAAATTTTAAACGCCTGCGGCTTTCTTCCAGATCTGCCGCGGATCGGGGAAAGTGAATGTTCTGCAGCGCGAGGCCGCGCGGCATCAAACGATACTTTTGCAGCAGCGCGATTGGGAGCGTTTCATATTCCGGCGGAGCAGTTTTCAGCGCTTCCGCTACGATGCCGCGCAGAAGATTCTGCGTCAGTCCCTTGGTCAGCGGGTAAACGGGCTGTATCGTAAAAAATGCTGCATTCCATCCGTTGGCATATTTCGTAAAAGCCGGATTTGTCATGTGGAATCCGTAGGAATCTCTGCTGATCTTTCCATAGAACGCGCAGAGCTCTCCTCTCCGGAGTGCGGGCGGCGGATATTTTCCGTTAAAGACGGAAAGATTCATCTCGCCCGTCTCATCACAAATTCTGATGCTCGTAATGCTGAGGCGGTTCTTCTGCATTCTGGTATCCGTATTGCGGATATACGCGCATACCGTAGCGGCCTCCCCCTCCCGCAGCCCGGAAATTTTGCGGACGACGCTTCGGTCCTCATAGCTTCTGGGATACAGATTGCAGAGATCGTCTACCGTATATACGCCCAGCTGCGCAAGCTGTGCCGCGCGCGCCGTTTTGACGCCTTTTAAAAATGTTACGGGAATCGGCGGCATTTGATCACCTCCCGCCTATTATAAATGATCCGCGTATCGTTGACAAATCATTCGAAGCCCTTTATACTCATTCGTAAGAGGTGTGTCAAATGGTCAGGGTCATATCCGGCACGGCCGGCGGTCTGAAATTGCAAACTTTGGATTCCGGCTTTACACGCCCTACCCTCGGCAGGGTGAAAGAGGCCGTGTTCAGCATGATACGGGAGGAAATTTTCGCCGCCTCCGTTCTGGATCTGTTTGCCGGAAACGGCGCGCTTGGGATCGAAGCGCTCAGCAGAGGAGCCGCGAAATGTTATTTTAACGATAAAAACCGAAAATGCTGTGAGGTGATCCGGGAAAACCTGAGCCGTACAAGCCTTACCGACGCCGCGGAGCTTTCCTGCGCCGATTATTCGGAGGCGCTCAGCGCGTATCAAAAGCGCGGACTCAAATTCAGTCTGGTGCTCATCGATCCTCCCTATCGAAAAGGGTTCGACCGCGAGTCCCTGGAGCTGATCTGCAGGCTCGGACTTGCCTCCCCCAATTGCACCGCAGTCTGCGAGCATGACGCGCAGGACCGTCTGCCGGAGCAGATCGGATGCTTTACAAAAAGAAAAGAAAAAAAATACGGAACCGTGGCGGTTTCCGTATACGGAAACGAGGTATAATTCATGGAGCAGGAGCATCATGTTAAAATCGCAGTTTATCCCGGCAGCTTTGATCCGCTGACGAACGGGCATCTCGACATCATTCGCAGGGCCTCCAAGCTGTTTGATTTTCTGATTGTGGGGGTTTTGAATAACAGCGCGAAAAATCCGCTGTTTACAAAGGAAGAACGCGTCTCGATGATTCAGAAATGCACGGGAGAAATTGAAAATATCGAGGTAAAAATGTTCAACGGCCTTCTGGTCGATTTTGTTAAGGAAAATAATGCGGTCGCAATCGTCAAAGGGCTGCGCGCCGTTTCCGACTACGAATACGAGCTGCAGATGGCAGCTCTGAACAAGCATATTGCAGAAGAAATCGAAACGATTTTCTTTATGGCAAATATCCAGAACTCCTTCCTGAGCTCCAGCATCGTCAAAGAGCTTGCCAGAAACGGCGGCAACATCCGGGGCCTGGTGCCGGACAAAATAATTGGTGACATCATGGCAAAAATGTATTAAAATAGGAGAAACTCTATTTATGCAGCAAAGGAGAACGTTGTACCATGGAGCTTCACAGTATTGAGATGTTAGAAGAATTGGAAGATATGATCGAAAACGGAAAGAAGTCTCTGATGAGCGGAAGAGTTTCCGTCGACAAAAACGAGCTTCTTGCTGTCATCGATGAACTAAAAAGCATTTTACCGGATGAAATCATCCAGGCCAACGAATATTATAAGGACAGCCGCGAGCTCAGAGATTCGGCGGAGCACGAGGCCGATACGATTATCGCGCAGGCAAACAAGGAAGCGGATGAGATCGTGGACAAAGCGCAAAACGACGCGGAGGCAATTATCGCCGACGCAAACAGCGAGGCGGACGCCATTGTCAAAGAAGCGCACCGCCAGCAGGCCGAGCTGATCAGCGAGCATCGAATCACCCAGCTGGCGACGGAGCAGGGAAACGAAATCATCGGCCAGGCAAATGAGCGCGCCAATGAAATCAAGCGCGCCACGAAAAAATACCTGGACGATAAGCTGAATTATGTTTCGGACATTCTGGCGAAAACATACAACGAGATCGAGGCAAATAAAAAGTCCATTTAAGCCGGCAGGAAGCGGCGCTTTCGCGAGCGCCGCTTTTTTATGCTTTTTTTCGTAACATACTCCCCCCGGAAACATATTATAAACTGAGGGAGCGCGCTCCCTACTATGTTCAGGGAGGTAATACGAATGGGTATTACAAACTCAAACAAACAAATAGATGTTACGCAGATAGATTGTGATGGTACGCTGAAGGTAACGCTGGCGCTCGCTGCCGCGCCGGATATTTCATCCAACCCTACGGATATCGTACTGGTGCTTGATCGTTCCGGCAGCATGACGGGGGTTCCGCTTGCGAATCTGAAGCTCGGCGCAAATACTTTCATCGATATCATCGATGAGGCAACGGACAGCTCTCAGGACGGAAACATCGGTTCTGGAAGCCATATCGGGATTGTCAGCTTTGCCGACACTGCGACTGCCGATACGCAGCTGATCACTTCCGTTGCGACGCTGAAGGCAGCGGTAGACGGGCTGACCGCAGGAGGACTGACGAATCACGCAGATGCTTTCACCAAAGCTGTTCAGCTCTTTGATCCGTCTTCTACAAATGCAAAAGTAATCGTCATGTTTACGGACGGAAAAACAACGACGGGGGCTCCGCCTTCCCCGGTTGCGGCGGCGGCAAGAGCGGCCGGCATCGTCATTTACTGCATCGGGCTGATCGGATCCGACGGGATCGATGTCAGCGTTCTGAATGATTGGGCAACCGATCCGGACGCTTCCCATGTAGCCGTTACTCCTAACGCCGAAGATCTGGAAGAGCTGTTTGCGGATCTTGCACAAAACATTTCCAAGCCGGGCGCGACCAATATCGTGATTGACGAAATGCTCAATCCCGATTTTAATATCACCAGCGTCACGCCGCCCACCGCCGGCACTGCAATGATGGTGAATGCAACCACTCTGCAGTGGAAAATTCCCGAGCTGGGCGTTTCGGGCAACGAGGGCGCTTCTCTGGAGTTCTTTGTCAAGCATGTAGGGCAAAGCTCTGGTACGAAATTAATTAACGAGGCGATTAACTACTCGGATTCGGAGGGGAATCTTGTGACTTTTCCGGCGCCCTCCGTCAGAGTAGAATGCGGAATCGTCGTAAATCCTGAGCAGTGCCCGATTCCTGTGGATCTGTCCGTCGGCGGATGCCAGGATTCGCTTGTCGTGGATCTGGGCGATACCGAGCTCGAATCGCTGGGACGCATCGTGCAGCTGGATGTAACGGTGAAAAATGTTTGTCCCGGGAAACGGGTGGCGCTGGGCGTCATCCTGACGGAAGTCGATTCCGAGGGCATGGAATATCAGCGCGGTATGAAAGCGATCACCATTCCGGCGCACAGCTATCCGAATTGCCGCGACGTTCTGGTGAAATGTATCAAATTTGTGCTTCCCGAGGATCTGGATGTTTCCGGAGGAAGTCCGAACGCAATGTGCAATACCAGAAACCTGAAGGCTCGTTTTATTGCGCATAATATCGATACGGATTATCGATGCTGCGAATCCGTTTTAACGCTGTAAACAGACAGCGTCTGTAAAAGCAGTCAAATAAAAAACCGCGGTTCGTCCGGAAAGGATGAGCCGCGGTTTTGGGTTTCCTGCACAGGGAACCTCTTGCATTTACATTTTATCCTTGACTTGTTTTATATTCATCAGTATTATTAATATATTATAAATATGTACAATACTTAATGTAAGGTCATAAAGAAGGGATACGAGCTTTCTCCCTGCGGCACGGTCTGACGAAAGCAGAGGATCCCAACCGGTACAAAGGAGGAGGGCTTTTGAAGCGTTTAATCTTTCTGTCTGCAAGAATCAGGCAGTATTATCAGTCAAGCAGGGCAATTTTCTGCATTTTTATCGTCGGGAGCGTACTGCTGAACATATTGATTCTATACATGTACGGGAATACGGTGACATATATGAGGAGCAAGAAGCTCAATACCCCTTTGTACTGCAAATATACTGTGAACCTGAGCGAGGCCGGCTTCGCGGAGCTCTCCGCAGAGCTGGAGGAACGCTTAACGGGATATCAGATCAAGGATCTCACCTTTCATTCAGGCTGGGAAACGGAGGACGGCTTCGTTCCTCTGGCCGCCTCCCAAAATAACGATGCAGGTCTGGAATGGCAGAAGGCAAAGGGCCGAATTGCCTTTACCGATTCGGAGGTCAAAAGCATGGCGCGCTGCATCATCGTTCCGTACGACAGAAGCAGCCTGAAGCCGGGCGATACGCTGTCGATCGGAGAGCTGGGAGAATTCAGCGTGATCGGCGCAGGGACGTTTTACAGCGCAAATTATATCCCTTCGACGCTGTTCGAGGCGCTCAAGCTGCCTGTTTATTACGTCGATATTCTGCTTGCGGAACGCCTGCCTATAGAAGAGCACCAGCCGTTTATGGACAAATTATCCGCCATCAGCGGGGCAAGCCAGGTAATCCCGGCGTACGGCGTTTACGATGATATTGCGTATTTACCAAGAAATCTGGCTGAAATTTTCATTTTACATGTTTTTACGATCGCCGCTTTTTTCTTTCTGCTGCAGTATGTCAGCGTTCTGAACAGAAAAATGGACGCCGTTTCAGAGCTGGTAGGAGCCCCCAAAGGTACGGTCGCGTTTTACCTGCTGCTGGAACGTTTTGTCCTGTCACTGATTACCGCAGTATGCGCGGCGGCCGTTCACCGGATCTTTTACAGCAGTATCTTTGAGCGCTTTAACTTGACAAGCATCGATTATGAATTGCGGGACTATTGTATTGTAACAGTCATCATGGTGCTTTCTTCGGTTGTCGCGTCTGTTCCGTTTACAATCTCTTATGCGCGCAGGTCCGCGCTGAAAGAATACAGGCAATAAGCAGGGATGAAAAGCATGAAAAAATTTTTTGTTATACTTAAGGCATTTTACAAGAACATTCGAATTCCGGCGATATTTCTTTTTATGATGATTCTGATCGCCGAGCTTCTGTTTGTGTATCTGCTCGGCACATACCGCTATTTTACGCTTACGGACCGATTGTTTGAAACGGTGATGCGGGAGAACTCATTATACGTCATGCGGTTTTCGCTCTCCGGCTTTGACGACGAGCTTTTCTCCGAGCTTGGAGCCATGCCCGGTGTAAACAGAATTTACGCCGGCCGAACGCTTTGGGGCGGCGGCGTAACGTATGAGGGCGGCAAAATACAAATTCTGCTGACGGATCCTGAGCTCCTGCGGAATTACCCGCTTTTGAATGCCGAATCGTATTTTTCGGAAACGGGAATGGAGGACGGCAGGCCTCAGGGGATCGCCGTAGGAACGTTTATAAACTCCGGCTCCGGGGCGCGGAATGTACAGCTTGACGGCGGCGCGGGCATTCCGGTTCGCCTGATCGGAAGAATTACAAGCCCGTATCTGCTTCCGGCCTTTACGGAAGCAGGAAATGCGATCACTTCCTATGACGTCATCAGGAAGTTCGACAATACGATCATTCTGAAGGACGCTCCGGAGGTGCTCGAGTATCTTGAGGAACGCGGCTTTCGGACGGCGCGTTCGGGTATTAGCTTCATTCTTGAATGGAGCGGCAGCTGCACGGAGGGAGAACGGCAGACCGTTATGGATTTCCTGGAGGAGCGCGATCTGTATTATTCTGATGCAGATGCGATCAAGAAAAATTCGCGTGAGATCACTTCGGAAACACTGCGTAAAATGATGCCGCTGCCGATTTTTTTAACGCTGCTGTCCGCAATTCTAACGTTATGCTTTTCCATTTTATTTTTGCACGGAAAAGCGGATTTGATCCTCACGTTCTATTTGTGCGGCTGCTCCAAGAAAAACGGATACAAAATCATGGCTCTGTCTTTGGGACTCAACGGCGCGCTTGCCACGCTGGCGAATCTCGTCATGCTTGCCATATGGCCCCGGGGCGTCAGAGGCAGGAGCTTTTATATAGAAAATTTTATAATAGATCATACGGCATATATATTTTTGATCTGCTGGTGGCTGCTGCTATTATTCTTGTCCGTATTTGCGGCCTTTTTGATTTACAGGCAGAAATCTTGCGCATCGATTCGGAGGAAGGTGGATATATGAGTCTTATCGAGATCAGGAATCTGAACAAATACTACAGGATCGGAAAAAATTCCTTTCATGTGTTAAAGGATATCAATTTGCACGTCGAACGCGGCGATTTTATTTCAATCGAGGGAAAATCAGGCGCGGGGAAATCTACCCTGCTGAATCTCCTCGGCTGCATCGACACATTTGACTCGGGCGAGTATTGCCTTGACGGAAAACAAATTGAGCGTCTGTCGGAGGCAAAGCTTGCGGCGGTGCGCAATACAAAAATCGGCTATGTATTTCAGGATTTTTGTCTTGTCAATTATCAGTCGGTTCTGTTCAACACGATGCTCCCGCTATTTTTCAACAAAACCTCGTACGCCGAAATGAAGCGCCTTGGCCTGCAGGCGCTTGAAAGAGTCGGAATTTCAGATCAGGCGCGCAAAAAAGCAAATCAGCTGTCGGGCGGGCAGCGTCAGAGAGTGGCAATTGCCAGAGCAATCATCAGCCGTCCTGACGTTATTTTAGCCGATGAGCCTACGGGTGCGCTGGACAGCGCAACCTCCGTGCAGATTATGGAGCTGCTGGCAGAGCTGAACGCGGAAGGCGCTACCGTCATTGTGGTTACGCATGATAAGGCCGTGTCGGATTATTGCAGAAAGCATCTGGTCATCAAAGACGGCCAGATCGTTTCAGCGGCGGGAAATGCTTGAACACGGGGCAGGATCTGCCCGCTGTTATCATAAAAAAAAACCGTCTCTTTGGGAGGGACGGTTTATGGTGCACCTTCAGGGACTCGAACCCTGGGCCCACTGATTAAGAGTCAGTTGCTCTACCAACTGAGCTAAAGGTGCATAAGCAAACTTATAAAAATAAGTATAACAAATAATTTTTCTAAGCTTAACTTAAATCTAAGTTATTGGGAGCCTCTTGCCTTTTAGTGAAAAGCCCCAACAATTTTTATTCTACATTATCGGCTTACGTTTGTCAATATAATTTTATGGCAAAAAACGGCATGGTATATTCGTATTGATCGCCCCTGCCATAATTCTTCATTCTCCTCTTTTGGCGTTCAAAGGTTTACGCGCAACGTTTTATTTTATTGGTATGAAAGAAATTTATTGAGCAGGCAGAGGAAGGTAATATATTTTTATAAACAGAAAACCTTTAACAAGCCCAAAATTAGTGGTTGCTTTTCCACATTCCGGGTGATATAATAAAAGTTGTCAGCGTTTTGTTTATATAAAAACGACTGCACGGAGGATGATTAATGGGCTCGTAGCTCAGCTGGGAGAGCGCTGCGTTCGCAACGCAGAGGTCGAGGGTTCGATCCCCTTCGGGTCCACCAAACCTACGGCCGGCAACTCGTTACGAATTGCCGGCCGCATTTTTGTTATGCGGCTCGAACGGAAGTAGATATAAAAATTGTTTTTTCTTTTTAGTGCTATAATAGCACATCTCGGGATACTATATATCTCTGTATTCAAAACCCGATTACCTGAATACAATATCGAGTTGGTAACATTAGACAACCTGAACCATTATGAAAATATATTCTACTGCAACCAGGAATACTATTTAATTACAAACGGGCATCCGGCTACAAAACAAGACTGTATTGAAACAATCGAATACGGAAATGATTTTCAGGAAGATATGAGCTATTGCATTGGTTTTTCATTAAATGGTAAAGCTGTAGCTTTGCTTTGTATTCTTGAGGGTTATCCCGAAACCGATACTATATATCGGATTGTTTTTGATGAATGAGAAATTCAAACGGAAATCTACGAGGCATTCCGTTCACAATTTAATTCTATAAAGCTGTCTGTTCAAGACATCAACATCAACGGATGTTCTTTTTGGCGTAAATCTGGATTTAAGACAACACAAAAATGTGATTGTGATAATTTTTGCAATCTTTCAATGGAATTGAAAAATGAGGACTAAACACATTTTACGTGATTTCATCTCCCCACACCAAATTCGCAAAAATATCTTTTTTATACAGCTTAGACAATCAACATTGCAGAGTGAAACTCCAGCATTATCTTTTTATTATTTTTTGTTTATACTAAATTTTAATTAACCATTACCGCGTATCGGATACTATATAGTTGAAAGCTTTCAATAAAGAGCCGAGGTGAGATCTTGGAACAAGAAGAAGCAGCAAAGCTATTGTCTGATAACTTAAAGAGTATTTTTGCATTTTCCCTGTCAAGGCTTTACGATAGATCGGAAGCGGAAGACTTGACAAACGATATTGTCTGCGAGGTGTTAAAGTGCGTGCATCGATTAAAAAATGACGACGCTTTTTACGCTTTCATGTGGCGAATCGCGGAAAATACTTTTAAGAAACGGATCCGCAAAAGCAACTTCCAAACGTTGGAATTTGATGAAGGCTTTGTCGGAACATATTGGACAACGCCTGAAGAGAAATATCTGGAAACAGAAGAACTTCATCTTTTGCGCCGCGAGTTATCCCTGCTTTCAAAACAGTATCGTGAAATCATTGTCGCTTATTATTTCACCGGTAAAAGCTGTTCTGAAATCTCAGCCGACTTAGGCATCAGTACTGAAATGGTAAAATATTATCTCTTTAAAACAAGAAAAATATTGAAAGAAGGTATCGGTATGTCGAGAGAATTCGGGGAAAAAAGCTATAATCCTGGGACTTTTCGTATGGACTTTTGGGGCGATGGAGATAATTCTTGTTATTGGCAGCTGTTTAAGAGAAAGCTACCCGGAAATATTCTCCTCAGCGCTTATTACACACCGGTAACGATACAGGAACTGTCTATGGAGCTTGGCGTTGCCGCGGTTTATTTGGAAGATGAAATTGATCTGCTCATGAAGCATGACATTATTAGAAAAATCGGCGATAAATATCAGACAAACATCGTCATCTTTACGGATGAATACGAGAAAGAATTGGCAACGAAAATCAAACCTGTTTATGAAAAAGCAGCAGAACAATTTAACGAAAAACTGTCAAATATTCTTCCCACGCTGGAAGCGCTGGATTTCAAAGGAAATGATTATAATCGCAACCGACTGAAATGGACTTTTGCAAATTTGGCAATGGTTTTTGCCCTGAACCTTTCCGAGGGGATAGGGCGGAAGCGTTTTGGAGATTATCCTCCCCTTTCAAACGGCAGCTACGGATTTGTGTTCGGGTACGATAACGATTATCAAAATCATCATTTTAACGGTATCTACGGCTATTGCGAGAACAACGACCATACTGCATATTTTTCGGTGGAAAACTATCGTATCATTGAGAAATGCCAATTTTGGAAGCCTGTAATTTGGGATCAATCAATGGAAGCGATGTGCGACGCCATTCTTGAAAAGACGGCGGACCCGAATAATGCTATGCTGCTCAGACTGATCAGCGAAGGGTTTATTTCAAGTCACGATGGAAAATTATCGACCGAATTTCCCGTATTTACGGCTGATATGATGGACAATACCATTCTGCCGGTATTAAAACCGTTGGCAGAAGATATTTGCGACTGTATGATCCGGATATGCGACCTTGCTGCGCAAACACTGAAGAATTTTATCCCCAAAACTTTGTGCAGTAAAGGGGCGCAGCTTGCGTTTATTCATCATCAGATGGACGTTATGGCTTTTATCATTGAAACAATGGTGGACAGGAATTGGCTTGCCATACCGGAAGGGAATGAAAAGCTTTGCATTTTCGGAGTTAAACGATAATACTTAGAGATATTTACACGTTGGTTTAATTCCACCCGTTTGTAAATATATCTATTTTACAGCCGCTTGACAAGTCGCCGGAGCACTCGGACAAACCGCCAACATGCGGTTCAGACAGCGCGATGGCCGTACCCGAGGAAGTTCAACTCCCATACCTCAAAATCGTAACAATATCTTTTTCATGAGCCTTAGACATATTGAAAGCTACAGTTTAGCCTTACAGTCGGCTTGAATGTAGCTTTTCCTTTTACCTTGTATCGGCGTTAGCGCATTATTGCAGAAAGTGAATACAGAAGACAAAAGTGTGGAGTTTTTTGAGGTAAATACGATAAACGCACCCGGTTTCAGCGCAAAAAGGGTGTTACCAAACGCTGCTGGGGCGGTAGGAGCGAGTAAAACAAGTAAAGATTGTATAAAAACGACCCCGAAAGCGAAAGATTGCCTACGCGATCCGGCTGGCTATTTTCGTCCCAAAAGAATCGTGTAAATTTAAATTTTGCTTTTATTATTTTTTATTGATAATTAACGTGAAAAATATTATTGCTTGCCCAAAATGCAGATGTTCATTAGATGATAAGCTATGCTGCAAAAAGTGTAACACCCAATATTCAAAATATTACGGTGTTTATGACATTGTTAATCCGGAACTATCTTTAAATCAAGAAATATTATGGAATATTACAGAGGAAGACCTTGCAAATAAAACAAACGCTAACGAACAGCAAAGTACCGAAGATGATTGGATAAAGGATTATTTTTCGCGAAAAAACAAAGAAACAATCATTGCAGAACAAAAGCTTGCAACCAAAACAATGAAGTTACTTAAAGACTTGCATGGCGATGTTTGCGATTTAGCCACTGGAATGGGCGGCATGTTGCAAATGATATTAGAATCTAATAACCCTAATATATCCATTGTCTGTACAGATATATCAAAAGGAATTTTAGCGTGGACGAGAAAAATCAAACAAACAAATGCCGATAAAGTTTCGTATATAGCAACCGAGGGAAGATATATGTCTATAAAAGACAATCGCTTTGATTTTATTACGTCTGTGGCTGCTTTCGGAAATATACCCGAAAGTGATGTTGATCATTCAAAGGGTATATATTGAAAAAGGTTCTAAAAGTTTTGAAGTGGCTAAAAATTTAGGATTGGAAAAGGGACTGGTCGAAGAATGTTTAGTAGACGAACTTAGAAAAGCAGGGTTTAAAGAAATCGTATCTACTATTGTCGATGAAGCGGTTTGGGTAGAAAGCCCTTATGACAGGATTCCTGTTACAGGTGATATTCAAAAGTTTTGCATAATACAGGCAAAAGAAATAAATTATCATGGTTTATGCAAGGGTTCAAATCTCCCATCCGAACTCACTAAAATATCTTTTTTGTAGTCGCTCGACAAATAAGAACCGCAACTTTGATACAAAACATATCAGTGTTGCGGTTTTTCCTTTTTGCCTATAAACCTGGATTTCATGAGGCTCACGCTTTCGCTTTACTGGCCGCCCCCGGACAGAACGATGATCTGCCGCTGATTTGCCTCACGTTTCCCGGCAAGCAAGGCGTGCGGCTGGTATGCAAACGCAGGCAGGGCACAAGATCGCGGTTTGACCTGGAAGCAGCGTCAAGCCTACAGGTTTTGCGGCCCGCAGGCTTCACCGCCTGTTTTTGTTATGTTTTACGCAAATTTTATCAAATAAAGATATATGAAATAGTTGCGTTGGGATAATATTAGATGGAAATTTGTTCGATCTGTATCCGGAGGCATACATGAGAGGAATCATTCTCTATCAGTCAAAATACGGTGCCACAAAGAAGTATGCAGTTTGGCTGTCAGAAGCAACGGGGTTCCCTATGCAGGGAATAAATGCTGCAAAGGCGTCTGATTTGCGTCAATATGACCTGCTTATCGTTGGCGGCGGAATATATGCTTCGGGCCTAGCGGGGCTTTCTTATTTGAAGAAAAATCCAGATATCTGGAAGGGCAAAAACGTTCTCGTGTTTTGTGTGGGAGCATCTCCTTACGAGGAAACGACGTTCAAGGAAATAGTGCGTCATAATATGAAGGGGGAATTATCCTCCTTCCCCTGCTTTTATTGCCGGGGAGCCTGGAATATAGCACAAATGAATTTTTTGGATAGAACGCTTTGTAAAATGCTCCGCAATGCGGTGCGGAAAAAGGCCCCGGAGGATTATGCCCCCTGGGAGGCTGCGCTCATGGAAGCAGGCGACGAAAACCGTGATTGGACAGATAAGAAGTATTTAGAACCGATATTGGACAAAGTGAGCGCGTTGTTGTCAAAGACATTTTGAGGAAAGGCAGGCTCCGAAATGTACAAAGCGGTAGTGATCGAATACTCCCCGAAAGCAGAAGATATGGCGAAAAAAATAGAAGAAAAGGCAAACGAGATGTCGGAAGAAGGCCTTGATCTGATTACCATGTCTGTTACAGGCTCAGCAAAAGCAATTTTGGTATTTAAAAGCGAGAATTGAGCTTCGGGCAGCAAAAATATCTGTAGCAGCGAATCCTCTTGGCGCAAAACGCCCCGGCCGCAAAAGGAAGCCTGCTTGTATCCCAATTTGGGATATTCCAGGTTGCCTGCGCGGGCAATCCGAATGCATTCCTTCATATTTCTGCAGCCGATTGTAATTTGAAAGTCCGGCAAATGCTTTGACCTTTTCCGTTTCTGTCGCATCGTCCGCCTCCCGGCAGATTGTCTGCGGTTATTCCGAAAAAATTTGCAATTGCGGGGAAAAGTTCTATCTCGGGATAACAGGCGTTATGTTCCCAGCGCGATATGGACTGACGGTATACCCCCAAATTTAATTATTATGACGCGTAATATCACGTTCATTGATAAATTTTCGCTATACGGTTGAATTTTTGCCTAAAAATACCATTGAGAGCGGAATCCCACGCTCGTGAAGGAAGATATCATCGTCTTCTGAAAATCGGAAATTCAGATTCATGCGTGAAAACGGCAGAGACAGATGCGGAAGCGAAAGCCTGGACTTCATGCGCCGCCGCATTTGCTTCCCGCGAGCTTCTACACCGGGCGCGCCTGAAGCAAAAATACCGCGAAGGCTCTGATGCTCCGCGGTATTTCTGTTTTCCGCATAAATCTCGCAATCCGTTTTAAGCAAACAATTTTATTTTTTTGTATAATGGCCGCCCGTTATCGCAGCCGCAATCACAAGCGCAGCGGTCCGCTGTTATTTTGTGTCTCTGTCATCCATTTACTCCTTAAGTAATGCCGTCCAGGTGTCTATCCCAACAATGCCGTCCGCTGCCAGCCCTTTGGCGCCCTGGAAGTTCTTGACGGCCGTCTCTGTCCCCGGCCCGTAGCTGTTATCGATATCCATAGTATAATAACCTTTTCCTTTTAAAATCGTCTGCACCGTTCCGATCTGTGCGCTGCCGCGATTCTCCCCGCGCCGCAGCGTAAGCAGCTCCACGGTTACCGTTTTGCCTGCAGGCGCAGGCGGCGGCTCCGCCTGCGAAGCTTCAATGTAGTCGACATACGGCAGCTTTCCGTGTTTGCTCCAGGTTCTGCTGTAATATCCCTTCTGGTCGCCAAGATTGCCCACCGCCGTGATCTGGACGCCGTTTCCCCATTTCGGCGTACACTCCACAGCAAGCCCGTCGCCGATGTATACGCCGCAGTGCCCCTGTATCCAGAGATATTCACCGGGGATAAGATCCGTGAAATCACTGCTGACAGCCGTACAATTATTTAACATTTGTCCTTCCGTCACGTCCGGCACGCCGTTAGACTGATATACGGCTCCGCCATACTTTTTCGACGCATCGCCACTCCAGCCCCAGAGAATGCCCTTGACCAGACAGATACAGTCGAAGCCGAAATATTCTTTCCCGGTCAGAGCGCGAAGCTCCGCCTGCCGGGAGGCGGTATACCAGCCGGGGAGCTGCTGCGTTTTCTGCGATATGATCTCCTCTGTGACAAGGTGCCCGAACATGCCGTTTGCATAAACTGTTTTGTAATCTTGCGCAGCGCTGATTAATTTTTGTATAAATTCATGGTTTGTCATCGTTTTTCCTTCCTCCTTTCATTTTTTATAAATCTGAAGATCCGATCCCGCCTGCCGCGCTTCTGCTCGGGAAGTCGCCTTTGGACGAAGCGGAAACAATTCTTTTGGAAGTTGAAATTTTTCAGTTTTTGTGCTACGCTGGTTTTCGTTGATCGCTTTGCTTGCTGCCGAGGTAAAACTGAACTATTTCAACTATAGATAGAATGATATACGAAATGCTTCAACAAGTCAACAGATTATATTGAAATATTTCAACTTTTTTACGGGGGACCGCTCTATGCGCTTTTATGAACGATTCGAAGAGCTTTGCAGGGAAAAAGGAGTGAAGCCCACACCTGCAACGCTGGAGGCCGGATGCAGCAGAGGCTCCGCTTCCTACTGGAAAAAGAAATATCTCGAAGGCGAGGACGCGCTGCCCGATACCCGCAATGCGCAGGCTTTGGCGGACTACTTCGGCGTATCCGTCGATTATCTGCTGGGCGGCGCAGAGGACGGCGCCGCAGGAACGCCGTCCCCTCCCTGCGTTCAGTCCGCCGAGGACGAGAAGAAAGAACGGTTTTGCCCCGGCAGCCCGGATCGTTTTTCTCCGCAGGATGCGGAGCTGATTTTCGCTCTGTGGGGCGACGCGGACAATATCGATGAAAAGGACTTGGAAGACGTAAAGCGTTTTGCGGCCTTTATAAAGGAGCGGAAGCGCGGACAATGACACTCATCGGACTTTATGACCTTGCCGAGAAGGAGCAGATTGAAGTGGAGGCCTTCGCCCTTGAAAAGCGGGAGGCTCTTTCGGTGATGGATTCGGACGGTCAATGCTGCATTGCCATGGATCCTCGCAGGATCGCCTCCGCTGCCGACGAAAAGACAAAGCTTGCCCACGAATTAGGGCATTGCATAACAGGAGCATTCTACAGCATCGATTCCCCCTTCGATATTCGGCAGCGCCATGAAAATCGCGCCGACAAATGGGCAATCAAAAGGCTCGTCCCAGAAAAAGAGCTGGAAAAAGCCGTCGCGGACGGTTATACGGAAATATGGGCGCTTGCCGATTTCTTCGGCGTGACAGAGGATCTGATGCGCAGGGCAGTAAGCTGGTACAAATTCGGCAATCTAGAGTCATGATAGACTGCCCGCGTTTTGACATTTAAATGAAAAAACGGCACAAAAAGTAAAAGGCCGCTTCTTCCGGCGGCCTTTTCTCTGTTATATCCGTTTTACCACAATCCGTTGCGAACTTCCAATCTGGAGTTTCTCCGCCGCAGCGGAAAAACGATTAATGATGATAGTAAAACTATACATAGATTTATAACATATGTAAGCCGTCCTGTCAATCCCTTATTTGCATTTTTTTCAATTTATTTTTTTCACGGTATTCGCACAAGAAAAAGGGGCCGGAGGCACAGGTCTCATTCCGTAATCCGAACCCATGCCGCCGTCTCGCAGCGATCGTTCCATTCTTTCCCGGATGAAGCATAATCAACAAAAACGACGTTGCGGTCTCCGCAGCGAAGCCGGTAGGCCTGTTCTGCGGGGAACAGCGTGAAATCCGGAATCGGCTCGGCCTGCTCCGCGCCCTGTTTCAAATTCAGCGGAATGTCGACCGCTCCCGGATTCGCTCTCGTATCCAGCGCCAGTACGACGGGGCCGCGCATCAGCACGCCGTATCGATTTGGCCTGTTCGCAACCTCCGGCAAAAAGTCAGAATCCTTCCATAAACGGATCGCAAGATCTGCGCGGATGCGGATGGTATCTCCGCCCTGCCAAATCCGATCTGCGGCGTAGAAGCCGGCGCGATTTTCGGCAAGCGTCTCCCCGTTGATCTGAAGCGTGCTTCCGGCGCCGAACGGGGGCAGCCGGAACAGAATTTCGAATTGCTCCGGAGCCTGCATTTGGAGTGTCAGAACAATTTCTTCTCCCGCGGGATAATCGGTGTCGATCCGGAACGAAGCTTCCTGCCCGCTCGCCGTCGCGGTTCGGACCAGCCCCGGCTGATAGAGATGAAACGCAAAGCCGCGTTCTGTTCTGCTTACGGAAGAAAGCGCTGTGTAGGCCGTTCCGGCAGCGCCGATTGCAAGACAGCAGCCGTACGCAAACGTATCGTCCAGTTTTTGATAACCGCCCATTTCCCTGCCCCGCCGGCCTTTGCGCAAGGGACTGTAGCTGTCGAAAACGGGGATCATCCCTTTGCACGTCTGCAATTCCGTATTGACTGCGCCAAGCAGCGCATTACAGGCCGAACGTTCGATTGCGTCGGCATATTTGACGTCTCCCGTAATCTGCAGCAGCAGATAGCAAAGCTTCATCCAGGTCACCGTTACGCACGTCTCCTGCATAATGCCGTCGAATGCAGGATCAAACTGACGGATCGCAGAATGGTCGAAAAGCTCATGCGTGCAGCCGGCGGAACCGATTACCGTAATATCCGAGCGCAGAACACGATCCGCAAACCGTTCCGCTGCACGCAGGTATCTCGGCTCCTTTGCAACGCGGTAATACCACAGCAGCCCCTCGAAGCAGCTCATCATCTCATAGGCTTTTGTTACGGGATATTCGTACGGGAAAAGGCGATCCTCTTCCGCCGCGCGGAACAGGTCGAATCCCTCCACGCCCCCGTTTTCGATAATATATCGTGCAAAGTCAAGATAACGCTGTGCGCCGGTCAGCGTATACAGTCTTACGAAGGGCTCCAGGATCGAACTGGAATTCATTCCTCCCCAGGCCTTGCTCGTCTGCGTAATCGAACGCTTGCCGGCAGACGGAGGGCCGATCCGCGCAACGATATAGTCTGCATGGCGCTTCAGTGCCTCGAGGATTTCACCGCGCAGCGCTTCCTCCCGGCAAATGTCCAGAAAATACTGCATGCCCAGCATCACATATTTCCGGCACCAGATATCCCATCCCTGGAATTCCCGGGAAATGGAATAGGTGGAAAAACGTCCCTCGCCATCCTGTACAGACAGCAAATCGCGCACGCTGTCTTCCAGAATCCCGTACAAGTCCGGATCCTGCGTATAGTAATATGTCAAAGAAGCCCCGCGCATCAGTTTTCCCCAATATTCGCCGCGCCAGGCAAGATTGGCGTCATCCGCATTCCCGCTTCGGAACGGCTCCGCCAGCCGTTTCCAGACAGCAGGATCTTTCAGCTGCCGTTCCTGTACGAACCGAATGGCTCTGTCGAACATTCCCGTAAAACGCAGAGAGCCCATGGGCAGCAGTTCAAACCGATAGGGAATCATACACATATTTTCAAACCTCCACGCCGATTTCGTTTCCTTCCGGAATATTTTCCGCTGTGGTATACGTTTTGACCGCAAGCCGGCCGGAGCTCCCGTGCAGAGGAGCGATGCGCACTGTGCGTTTTTCTCCCGGAAGCAGAGAGAAAAAGTTGTCCTCCAATACCGCCTCCGCGTCGAACGCAACCGCATGCACATATGCCGCCGCCTCTACCGTAACGGATCCGTCCTCCTGCAGAACGGATACGCCGCCGCATTCCCGAAGCCGCAGGAGCCCCGCTTTATAAAAAGTCCTATGGCGTCCCAGCCCGCAGCGCAGATCGCATACCAGAAGCTCTTCTTCCCCAGGCACCAGCTCTTCCGGGACGGTAAAAATGCAGGAAGCGCCGCCTGCCGGAATTTCCTGCGAGCGATGAAGCGCGCCGGCGGCCGAGCCGTCCCGTCCGATCCGCGTAAGCGTCAGCTCCGCGGGAATCGCGTCCGGCGTATCATTCGCTGCGTATAATTGCAGCGTACCGTCCTCCTGCCTGTCAAACGAAGCCGTGACAGGGCGCGCCGCTTCTTTAAAGGCGTAATAGGCGGCCTTCGGCACGCCGTAATAATCTATGAACGACCAGCCGGAGGCCGCGGGCCAGCACTCGTCAAACATCCAATAGATCACGCCGCCGCAAAAATCCTGATTTCTGCGGTACTGTTCCATCGTCAGCCGCATCCACTCATACTGTATGTACTGCAATTTAAAGAGTCTGTCCGCTCCGTCCCGGAAGCCGCCGAGCAAGCGCTCCGCAAAGCGCAGCGTGTAATCCAGCAGCTCTTTGGGCAGGGATGGATTCGTTTTCGTATGATACCTCCACATCGACAGGTCTTCGCCAAAAATATCGTCCTCCGTCATAAACTTTCTCAGCGAACAAAGCGATACGGCGCCCATCGTCGGCTCCTCCGCGATAAACCGGGCAATATATTCCTTAAAATACTCCCGGTAGTTTTCAATGGCGCCCCGGTCGATAAAATCCAGAAGATATCCCAGGAACTGCGTATTATGTGTCGTGCCGCACGTTTTGGAGGCATACCGGTCCCCGCCATACGGGCTTGACGGCAAAAACAGCCGCTGCGGATCAAATTTCTGCAAAACGGGCGCGATTGCACAGAGCGCCGACCGTCTTCCGGTATAAGAGGGATCGAGGTCGCTGCCTCGCACCGCATTTTCATTGTCGCCGGACCACCATAAAAGACAGGGATGATTCCGAAGGCGTTTCGCCGCAGATTCCGCCTCTAAGGAAAGCTGCCTGAGAAACCAGGGCTCATCCTCTGGATAAGAGCCGCAGGCCATCATGAAATCTTGCACGACAAGGATGCCCAGCCTGTCGCATTCCCGATAGAAATGCTGCTTTTCAAAAATTCCGCCGCCCCAGATGCGAATGAGATTGATCCCTGCGCAGGCCGCCAGTTCCAAAAGCCCCGTAATTTTTTCGTCCGATTCTTCCGAAGGGAACGGCTCGCAGGGGACCCAGTTTCCGCCTCTGCACCAAACCGCAGCTCCGTTGATCATAACCCGGAAGCCGGAAAAAGTTTCGTTGAAATCATATTCCTCTCCACTTTCGGTATTCTGCAGCCTGCGGCACAGATCATAGGCCGCGCTGCCCGGCAAATCAACGGGCTGCACGATGCGGGCCGTCCGAACGCCGAAGCGGCAGGAAACGGCCGGTTCCCCGTCGGCGGTCAGCTGAAACAAATAGAGCGGCTGCTTGCCGGAACCATTCGGATACCAGAGCTGTGGATTTTCAATGGAAATCCGCTCCTTTCGGAGCTCCTCCGCACAGTAAAAATCCTTTTTATAAATGAGTCTTCCCTCCGGATCAAAAAGCTCCGCGCGTGCGGTGCAGCTTCTGTGGAACCGCATTTCGGCGGCAATTTCCGCCCATTTTGCGTCCGCCGACACCGTATAAATATAAAGATCGTCCTCTTCGGCGGCTCTTTGCCCAAACCGCAGAGATACCGGCCGAAAGATTCCGCAGGTCACAAAGCGATCTACCCAATCCCAGCCGTAGGTGCATTGCATACGCCTCGTATAAAGCCGTTCCGCCGTAAATGCAGCCGGCCGCGCTTTTCTCCCGCGTACCGCCAAAACAGGAGAATAGAAGTAGACCTCCAGCGTATTGCTGCCGCTGACCAAAATCCCGTCTACCGCAAATACATGCTCGAGAAACATATTCTCCGCATGGCCAATCCACGTTCCGTTGAGATAGATATCGCAATATACATCGAGACCTTCAAACACCAGCCGCGCGCCGGGCTCCACAGTATCGCACATAAACTCTCTGCTGTAAACCCAATCACTCATTTCGATCCATCGAAAAGAATCAGCATTGTCGCGTCGATAAAGATCCGTGACAATCCCGTTCCGGATCAGATCGGTATGCACGCAGCCGGGAACAGTTCCATTCACATCGATTTCTGTTCCCGCGGCTGCGTTTCTGCCGCGCAGGCGCCACGCGCCGCATAATGAAATTTCACGCATAGATCCTCCAATATTCCTTGTGTATTTTTACAATAATATTTCCTGCCGTATTGTATCATTAATCCGAGAAAATAACAATAAAAAAGCCGGCGCTCTCCCGGAAAGGCCGTTGACGCCGGCGCGATTTTGTGTTATATTTTTTTCATTGATTATACACAATTCAAAAAAATACAGGAGGTTATATTATGAAAAAAGCGTTATCCATGCTGATTGCCTGTTTTATTGTCGTTACGCTTTCAAGTCTGACGGTCCTTGCAGATACCGTGCTTTACGAAAACACTTTCGATTCCGCGGATCTTCTGGACAGCGATTGGAGCTACGGCCATCTGGGCGCGCAAAGCGCAAACAAGATTAAGGACGGAAAGCTGTTTATCGGCTCCGATTCCGGAAACTGGGTTTCCGATCTGGTCGATGCAAATTATAATTCCGTATTTACGAATGCCGTTTACGAATTTGATTACAGCGCCTCTAAAAACGACTGTTATTCCGGCTTCGGTCTGCGCCTGCCTACGGATGTGAAGCCCGACCTGTTCGGCGGGGGACGTGCCGGCGTAGCGGAAAACGACATCGGCTACGGGATCTCCGTTGATATGTTCAGCGCACCGAACGCGGACAAGATCGTGATCGCATTCAACGACGGCGCAATGCAGGACAGTCCGTACGTCGCTCTTGACATTCCGGACGGGTTTGATGTTACGCAGACCAACCGCATCAAAGTGAAGGACAGCGGCAGCAGAATCGAAATCAGCCTGAACGGCACACTGTTTGCCGCTCTGAATCTTTCCGGTTTGAGCGATGGATATTATACCGCGGTTGAAATTCTGAAAGCGGACGGTTCCGCCGCAGCGGCATATGATGACGTCGCCGTGCTGGAGGAGGGCGCGATCGGTTTCTATCAGAGAAACAACAATTCGTATGTAGATAATCTGACCATTTCTTCGATTCCGGAGGGCGGGGAGGATCCCGGCACAGATGTCCCCGGAACGCCTTCGCAGGGAACCCCGACTCCGGGCGCGCCGCAGGAGCAGCCTGGCACCGGCGACCTCGGCGCAGGGATTATCATCCTGGCTGTGCTTGTGCTTGGTTCTGTATGGGTGATTCTCAGAAAAAGAAGCGCCGTCTGAGATCAGAAGACAATCGGCGGATCTGCCGGAAACGAAGGGAGGCACGGTTTCCATCGCGTGCCTCCGTTCGTTATTTGTGCGTTTCAGAGAAAATTATGAAGGTTCGCTGTTTTTCAGGAATTCTTCCCACTTCGCTTTGATTTTGTCGTAATTTTCCTGTGGAACATCCGGCTCGCCCTTCGAGTACGGCGGGATCCATTGATCTCCCGCAACGCTCCGGCTCGTGCAAGCACGATCATTTCGGTATTTGTCACGCTCTTCTTTTTTGCGCAGATCCGGAACCGTCATCGGGATGCCGCCGTTCAGGACGGAACGATATGCCAGAATGCCGGGAAGGGCCATGTCCATCGCCTCATAAACATCGATTACGTCCGCGTTTTCATCGCCCAGAATTTTCCGCGTAAAATAATACATCGTATAGTAATCAGCCGCCCCGTGCCCGTAGCTTTCCGCTGCCTTACTGAGCTCATCCGTCGGCTGATAGGTCTGGTAGTCATCCGGATATGTGTGATCCGCATCCGGATTAAAATTCGTATGCAGCCGCAGAACGCAGCCGTTTTGCGCATCCTCGCGCGAGCTTTCCATTCTGCCCTTCGTACCATAGAGACAGTACCAGATGGAATTTTTGATTAAATCGCCGTGGATGCTTTTCACGACGGCGCCATTTTCCAGCGTAAGCATCTCTACTCCGGCGATCCCGCAGCGCCTTCCCATCCGCTCGGAGCGCGCGTTGAACGGCAGCTCAAAGCCGGTAACGCGGACCGGGCGAAGTCCCGTAATGTGTATGATCGGCCCGATGGAATGTGTGCAGTAAAAAAAGGTATGCATGGTATTCCGCCAGTGATCGCGCTCGCCGTATGTGCACTGCGGCCAGATGCTTTCGCAGTTGTGAACGTACTCCCCTTCCGCATATTCCAGTTCTCCCAGCTTTCCCTCACGGTAAAGCTTTCTCATTTCCTTTGGAGAAGGCATAAAGCAGTAATTTTCTCCGTAAGCATAAATTTTACCGGTGCTCTCGACCGTTTCCACCAGCTCCACCGCTTCCGCAAGCGTCTGGCACGGCAGTACCTCGCTAAAGACGTGCAGTCCGTTTTTCATTGCCCGGATTGCAAACGGCGCGTGTTCCGTCGCATAATTGGCAAGCACGACGGCATCCATGCCGGGATGGCGGATAAACTTTTCGAACTCTGTATAATATGTAATTCGGTCGTCCTTCAGCTCTTCCTTTTTCCGACGGAGACCTTCCTCCCATTTGTCGCAGATTGCGACGACTTCCGCATTTTCCGCGGTTTCGCAGAATTTGATCATTGAACTGCCGCGTCCGACGCCAAGCACGCCGAATTTTACTTTTTTCATACCGTTTTCCTCCTTAAAATCGAACTGTTTCCGGATTTTTTCCAAATGTGTAAAACGCGCCGACGGCATCTTTCAGATAAAATACCTCACAGATTCCGTCGTCTGCGGAATACATATCTTTGAGCTCCGGATTTGCGTCCAGCATATGCTGACGCGCTTCCCGTCTGTCGTCGCGTACGGCTTTTGCTGCAACCCGCAGCCAGCGTCCGTCTTTCCCTGACGCGCAGATTTCAATATTAGGATTTTTGAGCATCTGTGCAAACACTTGTTTTGTGTTTCCCGTTTGGATATAAAGCTTCCCCTCATAAAGGTCCACGGCGCCAAACGGGCGGACACGCGGTTGATCTTCCTCCGCCGTAGCAAGATAAAACGTGGAATTTTCCCGCAAAAATTGAAACACTTCCTCCATTTTAATAAAATCAGCCCCTTTCCGTAAACTTACGCAGGCTTATATACGCCGCATAAAATTTTTGCTTTTCTTTATTCTACCATAAACAAAAAGGCAAATGATAGCAGATATAAATATTTTTATTTTTCAGCTAATTTTCGTGTCGATATCGCAGCCTCGCAATGCTAGAATGTGCGGGAAAATCAAATCGCCGCTCACGCGGCCCGTTTTCCTATGCGGCAGGTTCGATCGGATACGATTTTACAAAGGAAGGGTTTGTCTGCCGGGCGCACGGATAAGCGGTTCAGAGATCGCATCTTTTGCTTATGCGACATTTCGCATCCGCCTTGACGTAAAGAGGATTCAAAGATAAAATAATATAACAAGTTTGACGCAAGAGGTTTCCATATGGGTACAGACGTAAAGAAAACCCGTTTTATTTCGATTTTTTTATTTTCTCTCACCGCCGCGCTGCTGCTTTCCGCCTGCCGCGGTCCGGAGGAGGCCGGCAATCCCCCTGCCGGCACGGCTTCATCGCCGGAGCTTCAAACGCCGGCGGCTTCTGCACCGCGGGCGGAATCGCAGATGCCTGTGCTTCGAATCACTACCGAGCGAAATGCCGCCGTCACCTCTAAAGAAGAATATGTTTCCTGCAAAGTATCCTCCGAAAACTGCGGGGAATCCATGCTTTTCTGCGATAGGGAGGCGGAAATCCGCGTTCGGGGCAATTCGACTGCGGAGGCGGAAAAGAAGCCGTACCGACTGCGCTTCAGCAGGAAGCAGTCGCTGCTGGGGATCAATGGAAATGCAGAATGCAAGAATTGGTGTCTGATGGCGGATTATTTCGATCCTTCCATGATGCGTACTTCTACGGCCTTCCGTCTGGGGAATACGCTACTGGAGGGCAAATATTATTGTTCGGATTACGCATACGCCGAGGTTTATCTCAACGGCGAATATCAGGGCGTCTACCTGGTTTGTGAGCAAACGCAGATCAATCCGAACCGGGTAGCAATTTTTGAAAAGGAAGACGGGGACGAGGGAACGGAGATCGGTTATCTGATGATCGGTCAGGGCGGAAGAACGGATGAGCCGAATACCATGCGGACGCATGCAAGCGTCTCTGTTACGGATTTAAACGGGGACAGCGCAAGCTGCGGCAGCATGATTTTTTCTCTTTCCGGCGGCGACTACACTGCGGAACAGATCCGTTTCATCGAGGACTGGTGCTCCGCCGTATATGAAGCGGTTTATGCAGCAATTTATCTCGACGAATATTATACGGTCGGCGCGGACTGCACGCTGCGGCGCAAAACGGATTTTCCGGAAAACGCCTCGAAATCGGAAAAGCAGCAGGCGACGGTCGGCGCACTGGTTGATCTGGAATCTGCCGTAAGGATGTATGTCTTGGACGAAATCGTCAAAAATCTCGACGCGGGCACATTTAATATGTATGTGGATCTCAGCCCCTCCGGCTCCGGTCTGCTGACCTTTGCAGCGCCGTGGGATTTTGATTTTGCGCTCGGAAATACTCGTTATGACACCACATATTCTCCCTATGGGCTGTATGCCGCTAATTTTTCTTACAGCGACGGCGTACGTACAAACTCCTGGTATGTTATGCTGAACAGCGCAGGATGGTTCCGGGAACGCGTAAGAGCACTTTGGCGGGAAAAATATCCCGCGCTGCTTGCGGATGCCGAAGAAATTTCGCGCCTCAGCCAGGCATACGAGAAAGAGTTTGCCAGAAACTATCAAAAATGGGATCTGCTCGGCAAGAAATTGCTGTTTCACCAGCACGACAGCGTAACCTCCTATACCAGTCAGGCAGACGCGGCGCGCTTTCTGTCCGGCTGGCTGAAGAACCGTCTGGAATGGCTGAATGCAGAATGGGGCGAAAGCGCCTCCGTCGAAAAAGCAGATTTTACCTCGCTGGACTTTGCGAAAAATTACGAGCCCGCCGTACTCGGAACGTATCATTGCTGCGAAGGCGTGAAAACGGAAAGCGGCTATGTCTTCACGGTTACGGATGCAACGGATCCCTATTTCTCAATCCTATATTCCAGAAGCGAAGAGACTCTTTCCGCAGACGTCTATCGGTATTTTGAAATTACGTGCATGGCACCGCCGGAAAATTCATCGGCCAGCTATACGACGGAGTTCTTTCTCGCCGCCGGAGAAACGGGTGCCCCGGAAGCGGGAAAATCCGTTTACGCCTCCTTTCCTGCGGATGGAAGCTGGCACACGCTTGTGCTGGATTTTTCACAGCTGCGCTTTTGGTCCGGCACAATCCATACGATCCGGGTTGATTTTTTCAGTAATTGCGCCGAAGGAGACGTATATTTTATCAAATCCGCGCGGCTCCTTCAGGAAGCGCCATGAAATATTTTTCCGCGGGCGTTGCAACCGCTTTGTCCGATGTGATAATATATATGTAATATAAAAATTTGTATAAAGGGGCGTGCTTTCGATGGCAAAGAAATTTTTAGGTACCGTAATTCTTCCGGGAATGTTCGATCCAGTTACGACCGGACACATGAATTCATTGAAATATCTTTCCGAACGCAGCGATAAGGTTTATGCGGTGATTATGACGCTGAAATCAGAAGAACAGAACAGATGGATTCCCTCGGAAACCATGAAGCGTCTGATCGAAGATGCGATTGCCGAGGAAAAGCTCGACAACGTATCCGTCTATATCGAAAGCGAAGGCTGGCTGGCCCATTCCATCGAAACGCTGGGCGCGGACGGCGTAGCCAGGAGCTTCCACCCGACCATTAACATCGAGAAGGAAGTGGAGCTGATCCAGTCGGTAATCGAGCTTGGAATCCCCCTCCATCTGATCCCAAGTCATCTGGAGCTGCGCTCTTCCCATATCCGCTGGCTTTCCGAGGAACAGCTGATGGACGAATTTAAAGAGCAGGTGCCCGCAAGCGTGTACAGATATATTCAGGAAAATATCGGATAGCCCTTCCTCAGCCGGAAAGACGCGGCCATACAGTATGGCCGCATTTTTATTTATAGTTGATTTTCACAAAAAACGATGTATAATAGTGCGCTGTAAAAGAGGAGGCATCAGGCATCATAACAAAAAAGCTTGTATCTTATTTCAGGCAGCTTTCGCCTATGAAAATCATACTTTTGGGATACTGTTTCATCATCCTTCTCGGCACCGTACTTCTCAGGCTGCCCGCTGCCGTGCGCGACAGTTCAGAGCATTCCATTCTGACGGCTTTTTTCACCGCAACCTCCTCGACGTGCGTGACCGGTCTGATCAGAGCCGATACTTACACAAACTGGACGCTGTTCGGCCAGGCGGTGATCCTCGTGCTGATTCAAATCGGCGGGATCGGATTCATGACAATCTGTATCTCTGCGCTTTCTTTGACAAAGAAAAATATCGGGCTTGCATCGCGATCTCTGATGCAGAGCTCTATTTCCGCGCCGCAGCTGGGCGGGATCGTCCGTATGACGAAATTTATTTCTCTGGGGACTCTACTCATAGAAGGAATCGGTGCGCTGCTGCTTGCGTTTTACTTCTGCCCCCTGCTGGGGCTCGGAAGAGGCATATGGTATTCCGTATTTCACAGCATTTCCGCATTCTGTAACGCCGGATTTGATTTAATGGGGATTCAGGGCGAATATTCCTCGCTGACCAGCGTCGTCGGCAATTGGTATGTTAATCTCGTCATCATGCTGCTGATCGTGATCGGCGGGCTTGGCTTTTTCGTCTGGCGGAATTTGCTGGATTCAAAATTCCAATATAAAAAAATGCTGCTTCATACAAGAATTGTGATGTTTGTAACTGCATTTCTGATCCTGGGCGGCGCGCTGCTTTTGTTCCTGACAGAGCACGGCGGAGCCGCCTACCATGATAAATCCCTTTCAGAGCAAATGGCGGCCTCCTTCTTTCAGTCTGTCAGCGCCAGAACGGCAGGCTTCAACACCGTAGAGCTGGCGAAGATGACGGAGGCCGGCAGATTTATCCTCATATGCCTGATGATGATCGGCGGATCGGCAGGCTCTACGGCGGGAGGAATCAAAACGACGACGTTTGCCGTATTGATGCTTTCGATCATAACCACCTTCCGCCACAGAAAATCCGTGGAAGCGTTTGGCCGCCGGATGGAAGACGGCATTGCACGGACGGCCTCCTGCGTATTTATGCTGTATTTGCTGCTCTCCTGCGGAGGCGCCGTTCTCATATCGCGCATCGAAGGCATCGCTTTCCTGGATGCACTCTTTGAAACGGTATCCGCTATCGCGACGGTGGGCCTTTCCGTAGGACTCACGCCAACGCTTGGGAGCGTATCGTGTCTGATCCTCTGTTTTCTGATGATATTCGGCAGGGTTGGCTCTATGACGATGCTTCTCGCATTTTCCTCGAATAAAAATATTAAGATCTCTTCTCTTCCGCTTGAGAAGGTGCAGATCGGTTAAGAGTTACGGAGGTAAAACATATGAAATCTATTTTAATTATCGGTCTCGGTCGTTTCGGAAGACATATGGCCGCAAAATTTATTGAAGAGGGCAATTCCGTTCTCGCAATTGAGAAAAACGCAGAGCGGGCGGATAATGCCATCAACATCATTGACAATATCGAAATCGGGGACGCAACCAACGAAATCTTTATGCAGTCTTTAGGGATAAAAAATTTTGATATCTGCGTTGTAGCGATTGGGGATAATTTTCAGAGCGCGCTTGAAATAACGGTCCTTCTGAAGGATAACGGCGCAAAGTTCATCCTGGCGCGTGCAAGCCGCGACGTACACAGAAAGCTGCTGCTGCGCAACGGCGCAGACAACGTCGTTTATGCGGAACGCGAAATGGCGGAACGACTCGCCATCAAATACGGCGCAAAAAACATTTTCGATTACGTCGAGCTTACGCCTGAAATTGCAATTTACGAGCTGGCTGTTCCGGAAAGCTGGTGCGGAAAAAGCATTATTGAAAAATCAGTTCGAACGCGTTACCACATCAGCATTCTTGCAACAAAAAAGGACGGCGAAATGAATCCTCTTCCCCCTCCGGATCATATTTTCAATAAAAACGAAACGCTGATCGTAATGGGGAAGCCGGAAAGTCTCAAAAATCTTACGAAATAGCCGCGCATTTTAATAAGCTCAGAACCATTTTTTATGCTTGAAAAAAAGAATGCATAGAGAACAGACGAATACGCTCAGCAGAATCACATATAGATATCCGTATCGCCATTCAAGTTCCGGAATTGCGGTGAAATTCATGCCATACCATCCGGCGATCAGAGTAAGCGGCAGGAAAACGGTCGTGATGACTGTAAAAACTTTCATGACCTGATTTTGTTCGATTTCGATTTGTGCCTGATAGGCCTCTCTCACCTGCGTAATATATTCACGCAGATGAAAGACGGAGTCAAGAAGGTGGCTGACATGCCGATCGGCGAAGCGGAGCTGCCGGCGCGTTTCCTTGTCAAAAATTTCCGCGTCGTCCTCCGTCAGTTCTCCGAGAATCATCCTGAGCTGTTCATAATAGCGTTTTAGCCGCAGCAGCTTTTTGCGGATCCGGATAATTCTTTTCTCCGTATTATCCGAGGGCTTCCGCGCCGTCAGAAGCAGGTCTTCCAGCGTTTCGATTTCTGCCTCCAGTCGTTCCAGGCCGTCGACATCCTCCGCGGTCAGCGCTGCAAAGAAGTGCGCTACGCAGCGGAGCGCGTTTTCCTGTTTCTCGCCGTCCTCCAGAATTTCCCGGCAGCGCACGGAGCGCGTAAAAAAGAACGCATCTTCCCTGCTGCAGTACAGGTAAACGGGATCTTCCTTCTTTCTGTCATTTTTCAAATCCAGAAGAGAGAACAAAAGGAAATACCCCTCGCGCACAGGAATGCATATACGTCTGCAGGCGGCGATCCGCGCGTATAGTTCCTCGCCAAGCGTTTCTTTTAACATTTCAAGCTCTTCCGGACCGGATAATTTTATCATTTCTGCCACTCTTTCCGTCTTGTTTTTATAAATGATACCATAAGGCTGCCTTGCATGGCAATGAAACAAATCACGGCGGAAGGCCTGCCGCCCTCCGCCGTGAGAGAATACTCCGCCGTATGCTTACTGCACCGCATCCAGGTACAAATTATATACCTGAGAAGCAGTCAAGGGAGTGGAATAAATTCTGGCAATCGCCAGAGAGCCGTTCATTCCGAGCTCTCCCTGATCTGTCGGTCCGGCGTCTCCGCCGATTCCAAGGTACTGCGAAGTTTCCTGGGGAAACTGCAAGGGCCCGGTAATTTCCGTGCTTTTTATCAGCTGGCCGTCGTAGTACAGAGACATCGTGCTTCCGTCAAACGTCCCGACTACATGATAATAGCGGTCCAGCTCTACAGGCTCTTCATGGTACAGGTTGACATAGCCGCCGGCGCCTATATCGTATATGCAGAATCCAATCGACGCATTTGCGCCGCCGTTCAGATCGTTTTCGGCATTGTTCGGATCGAAATCGATTCCAAGGCCGCCGCCCTGCATATAACCGAGCAGCGTTCCGTACATCGTGTCATCCGTGATCTTCGCATATACTTCAAGCGAGAAACCATCCTCCAGCGTCGCATGATAATCCGAGCCGAATCCGTATGCCGCGTACATAGAAATCTCATTGATCGAAGCGTCTCCGCTGCCCAGAAATTCCGCCGCCGTCTTGTTAATCAGCGGATCCGTTTCAACGATCGGATCGTTGATCGGCGTCAGCTCCAGCTGCGCTGCGGACTGATCCTTTGCTTCCCCATCTTCAAATACAAGATCGAGGAGGTCTGCCGCCGCGGCTTTATCGTTCGCATCATATCCCTCCGGAGGATCCGTCAGCTTCAGCGGCGTAGGAGATGCGGGCGCGGTTGGTTCCGCCTCCGCGGTCGGAGTAGCCTCCGTGTTCGAAGAAGCCGTTGCCTTTGCAGTGGCGGAAGGAGAAGCCGTCGGATCGGCAGTCCCATCCTGGTTCTCCGAGCAGCCCGCCGTCAGACACAGCGAAGCAACCAGAAGCACGATAAGAAACGGAAGCAATTTGCTTTTTGTCCTTTTCATACATAAGTTCCTTTCATTTACTAATTTTAAACAGCGGCTTTATTTTAACACTGTCGGTGCTTGATGTCCACGGGTTTTAGGTAAAATTTATTTATAAATTCCGGTTTTTCAATTGTAGACGGTATAATCCCTTTCAAAGATTTCGTCCGTCAGCTGGCGCAGCAGCGTTTCCGCGCAGAGCTTTGACGCCAGCTTTTCGCAAATGAAGGATTTGCTTTTCCCGTTGTATTTCGGGAGATGGTTCTTCCGCAAAAGATTTGCAAGCTCGTTTCGCCACAGCAGGCTCAGCTGGCGCTTTACATCGCATTTGGGATTTGGCTGCGCCGCTCTGGATTCTTCGATTCTGGGCAGTCTCGTATCCGGATCGCGCGAGACGACAAGGATTCCCCAGAAGTCCGGAATATGCTCGCCGGCATGAATTCTGTGGCTTGCGCCTACCACAAGATAATTTTTCCCGCAATATTTGTTGTAATTTCGGATCTGGCTTTTCAGGCGCGCATACGAATCGCCGTCGCTTTTGATTTCAAGTCCGATCAGTTCTCCGTCCGTTATGGCGATCACATCGGCGCGCGACGTTCCGATATTTTTTTCTTCGAAAATACGCACCTTTCCGTACCGCGTTTCCAAGTATAAAAAAAGCGGCTCCCTGATATCAGCGTCCAGCATGGGAGATCCTCACTCCGTTACGATTTTCCTGTTTTTATAATAATATACTGCGTCATGCTCGCCGATCTCCCGAAGGATACGGCACGGATTTCCTACTGCGACGACGTTCGGCGGCACATCCTTTGTCACTACGCTGCCTGCGCCGATCACAGAATTTTCGCCGATCTGCACGCCAGGCAAAATCACGGCGCCCGCGCCGATCCAGACGTTATTCCCAATCCGGACGGGAATGTTGAACTGCGCGGCTTTGCGGCGCAGCTCGGGATTTACGGGATGACCGGCCGTCGCGACTGTGACATTTGGCCCAAACATTACGTAATCCCCTACATAAATATCCGTATCGTCTACAAGCGTGAGATTGAAATTTGCATATACGTGATTTCCGAAATGCGTATTTCTGCCCCAGTTCGTGTGAAGCGGCGGCTCGACGTAGCAGCCCTCTCCCACCGATGCAAACAGCTCCTTCAGAAGCGCCGCGCGCTTTTCATGCTCAGAAGGACGCGTTGCATTAAAATCATATAATTTTTCCAGGCATTTTTCCTGTTCGGCCATGAGCTCCGGATCGGAACAGAAATAAATTTCTCCGCCTGCCATTTTTTCTTTCAGCGTCATAAAATCCCCCCGCTGCCAAAAATTTTAAAGCGCCGGCGCCCGGTCCGAGGCCGGCGGAATATCTCCCACGTTTTCCAGAACGAGTCTGGGGCGGTACGGATAGCGCTGCATGGTCTCGCGCGAGGTCACGCCGGTCAGGACAAGTACGGTATCCAAACCGCTTTCGATGCCGGCAATAATATCGGTATCCATCCGGTCTCCGATAATTGCGGCGTCCTGAGAATGGACGCCCAGCATTTTCAGTCCCGTACGCATCATCAGCGGATTCGGCTTTCCCACATAATAGGCGGATTTCCCCGTGGCCATTTCAATCGGAGAAATCAGCGCCCGGCAGGCCGGTACGATCCCATTCTCCAAAGGAGCCGTAAGATCCGTGTTCGTGCCGATCAGCTTGGAGCCGTTCAATACGTGCTGCACCGCCCTGCAGATACTGTCGTAATTATAATTGTTCGTCTCCCCCACAATGACGTAATCCGGATCGACCGTATTAATCGTAATCCCGGCGTCGTGCAGCGCATTGAACAGACCGGGCTCCCCGATTACAAAGGCGCTGCAGCCGGGATTCTGGGAGCTGATAAATTTTGCCGTTGCCAGCGCGCTCGTATAAAAATGGCTTTCGTCGACCTCCAGCCCCATCCGGCGCAGCTTCATTTGCAAATCCTTCGGTGAATATCCGCTGCCGTTCGTCAGAAACAGGAATTTTTTGTTTTCTCTGTAAAGCCATTCCACAAATTCCTTGACGCCCGGAAGCAGACGGTTCCCGTGATAGATGACGCCGTCCATATCGCAGATATACCCTTGTTTTTCCCTTAAAATATCTATAACGATTCACTCCCTGCCTATTTATAATTGTACACTCTTTACTATAAAAAAATACGAAGAAAAAAGCAATCCGTTTTTGATCAAAGCCGCGTAAAATTTTTAATCAAAAACCCCGGATACTGCGCCGCATCCGGGGTTGCGTTGCGATCAGTCTCGGCTCACGTCAATTCTGCCTTTCCGGTATAAAGGCTGTAATACCGTCCGCGCTGTGCAAGCAGATCGTCATGATCGCCGCGCTCAATAATCCTGCCGAGCTCAAGCACCATGATTGCGTTAGAGTTCCGTACCGTAGAAAGCCGGTGGGCAATCACAAACGTCGTCCGTCCCATCATCAGTTTATCCATGCCGTCCTCGATCAGATGCTCCGTTCTTGTATCGATGGAAGAGGTTGCCTCGTCAAGGATAATAACCGGAGGATCCGCAACGGCGGCGCGTGCAATGGAAAGCAGCTGGCGCTGTCCCTGGGACAGGTTTGTACCGTCTGCAGTAAGCACCGTGTCGTACCCATCCGGAAGACGCTTGATGAAGGAATGCGCGTTTGCAATTTTTGCGGCACGCACGATCTCCTCATCCGTAGCGTTTAATTTTCCATACCGGATATTGTCGCGGATCGTGCCGCGGAACAAATGGACATCCTGCAGTACGATTCCAAGCGTACGCCGCAGATCGTCCTTTTTAATCTCGCGCACATCAATTCCGTCGTACGTGATCGTTCCCTCCTGAATTTCGTAAAACCGGTTGATCAGATTCGTAATCGTCGTTTTCCCGGCGCCTGTAGAGCCGACAAACGCGATCTTCTGTCCCGGTCTTGCGTACAGAGAAACGTCGTTCAGCACAATATGCCCAGGGATATAAGAAAATACGACATTGGTAAAGCGCACGTCGCCGTGCAGCTCCACAAGCCGGTCTCCCCCTTCCTCCGGCACCTTCCAGGCCAGGAATTTTCCGCTTTCGTTTTCAAAGGTTGATGCAAAATTTTCAAACGGATCTCCGGGAACCTCGAAAAGTGTGCCATCCTGTTTTTTCTCCGCAAGAACGAGAACCGTCTTTCCCTCGTCCGATTCCACCTGTTCATCTAAAACCTCGAAAATTCGCTCTGCGCCTGCCAGGGCGGACAGCAGCATATTCATCTGATTTGAAATCTGCGTGATCGGCTGGGAGAACTGCCTGGTATATTGCAGGAAGGCGGCGACATCGCCGATTGTTGTGGCGGCAAAGATTCCCCATCCCATCGGATTCACAATCATGACAGCGCCGATCGTCGCCGTCAGCGCGTAATGCAGGTAAGAAAGATTTCCCATAATCGGCATTATAATATTGGCAAAGGTCTGCGCGCTCACCGCTGCGTCCTTCAGGCTGTTGTTCTTCTTGATAAATTCTTCGTTTGCCGCGTTTTCATGATTGAAAACCTTCACAACCTTCTGGCCCTGCATCATTTCCTCGATGTAGCCGTCCAGATCGCCCAGCGCCGCCTGCTGTCCGCGGAAGTACCGCGCGCTTTTGCCGCCGATCTTTTTTACTATAAAAAGCATCAGAAGCAGCATCAGAACGACAAATATTGTCAGGAACGGGCTTAGCACCAGCATCATGACAAAGGTTCCGACGACGGAAATCAGTGAAGTAACCGTCTGCGACAGGCTTTGCTCCAGCGCCATCGAGACGTTATCCATATCGTTTGTAAAACGGCTCATAATCTCTCCGTGGGGATGCTTATCGAAATAACTGACCGGAAGATCCTGCAGATGTTCAAAGAGCTCCTTTCTCATCTTGTTGGCCGTTTTCTGAGCAACGGAAACCATAACGCGGCTGGAAACGTACGTGCCGACCGCGCCGGTCAGATAAATGGCGCCCATCGCGGCAAGATTTTTCCCCAGATCCGTAAGGATCAGGCGCCGCGCCTCATCGCTGGCCAGCCCGCTGTCGATATATGCCTTCAGGTTGCTGGTCAGGTTATTGATCAGCGGCTTCAGAATGTAAGAAGCCGCGACGCCCGCCAGCGCGCTCAAAATAATCATGATAAATGCCACGGTCAGAAGCGGCACGTTTCCGGAAAGATAGGAAAACATGCGAAAAAGCGTTTTTTTCGTATTCTTCGGCTTGCGAAAGCCGTGCCTGCCGGGGCCGCCCGGGCCGCCGGAGTTTTTCTTCGGCTCAGTACTCATTCGGAAATCACTCCTTCCTGCTGCGACGTGTATACGTCCCGATAAATTTCATTCGTTTCCATCAGCTCTTCATGCGTGCCGACCGCATTGATTTTACCATCGTCCAGCACGATAATCCGGTCCGCGTTGGAGATGGAGGTGATTCGCTGTGCGATAATAAGCGTCGTAATTCCGCCGAGCTCTTCCGAAAATGCCTGACGGATTTTCGCGTCCGTTGCGGTATCCACCGCGCTCGTGGAGTCGTCCAGGATAATAATCTTGGGATGCTTCAGCAGTGCCCGCGCGATGCACAGACGCTGCTTCTGACCTCCGGAAAGATTCGCTCCGCCCTGGCTCAAATCCGTGTCCAACCCCTCCGGAAGCTTGCTGACGAAGTCCCAGGCCTGCGCATGCTCGCAGGCTTCACGAATTTCCTCATCGCTCGCGTCGGGATCGCCCCAGCGCATATTGTCGCGGACCGTCCCGGAGAAAAGCGTGTTTTTCTGGAGCACCATGGCAACCGCGTCATGAAGCGGCTCCAGCGCATACTCTTTTACGTCGTGGCCGCCGACTTTAATCCGCCCCTCCGTAACGTCGTAAAGCCGCGGAATCAGCTGCACCAGAGTCGTCTTTGCGGAACCGGTCGAACCGATGATTCCAATAGTTTCCCCGGATCGAATATGCAGATTGATCCCGCTGAGCGTATCCTCTCCGGAACCCATACGATAGCGGAACGACACGTTTTCAAAATCGATCGAGCCGTCCGGAACCTCCGTAAGAGCATTCTCCGGATCCGTAATGTCGATTTTCGTATCCAGGACTTCCAGGACGCGCTGTCCCGAGGCTCTGGCTCTTGTAAATTGCAGGAACAGCATCGAAAGCATCATCAGCGACGACAGAATCTGCGTTACATAAGAAATCAGACTGAGCAGGTCGCCTGCCTGCAGCCCCGTGGATTCGTAAACCTTTCCGGTCAGCTCCGCCAGGCCCGTATCTACAACGACTCTGCCTCCGAAAAACAGGATTGCAATAATACAGATATATACGATCAGCTGCATGATCGGCATATTCAGAATGACAAGCTTCACCGCGCGGATTCCCGTCGCGGTCAGATCGTCGTTAGACTTTTTAAATTTCTTTTTCTCATAATCGCCGCGGACAAAGGATTTAACGACGCGGATATTCGTCAGGTTTTCCTGTACCGACGTGTTCAGATCGTCGATTTTATCCTGAAACGCCATAAAACGCGGGTGCGCCTTTTTCATAATCACCACGACCGCTATGGTCAGCAGCGGAATCGCGATCAAAAATACGCAGGCAAGCTCCGCATGAATCGAGATCGACATGATCAGCGCAAACAGGAACATAAACGGAGAACGGACAAGCATGCGCAGACACATCATCCCCGTTTGCTGGAGATTGTTGACGTCCGTCGTAAGGCGCGTAATCAGCGATGGGATACTGAAATAATCGATATTTGAAAAGGAAAATTTCTGTATTTTTACAAAAAGGTCCTCCCGCAGCTCCGCTCCGGCGCCCTGGGAGGCGATTGCGGCAAGCCGGCTGCTGTACGCCCCGCAGAACATTGCGATCAGCGACACAAGCACCATCAGTCCGCCGATCTTCAGTACGTAATAAATATCCGCCGTGGTAAATTCCGCCGCGCGCGATACGTCTACCCGGTTCAGGATCTGCGCCATCAGCCAGGGCATCGCAACGTCTCCCATCACCTCGAAAAGCATCAGTACCGGACACAGGATGGCGGGCAGCTTATAATTTTTAAAATAGGCCGCTAGTCTCTTGATCATAAATCCGTTTCCCTTCCTCTCATTTTATCAATATTGCTCTGGACCCTGTCCAGATATGCAAACAGCTCCTGCGTTTCCGCTTCGGTAAAGCCGTCCAGCATCTTTCGGTCGATCGCAAGCGTCTTATCAAACGTATCGTCGTGGATCCGAAGCCCTTTCTCCGTTAAACGAATGATATTGATGCGGGAATCCGATGCATCCGACATTTTTTCTATCAGTCCGGCCTTTTGCAGGCGTTTTACGGAGACCGACATTGCGGCCGGCGAAGTATTCAGTTCGTCTGCAAGCTCCTTCTGCGTGGCGCCCGCACGATAACGGATCGTTCCGAGAATCCTGGGATATGTATAATGCAAGCCGTATTCAGAAAGCATATCCGTTACCACATGCATTCTGGCATGCGAAATATTGCGCATTTTCCACTGCAGAGCCGCCCCGTTGTTTCCCTCCAGCGGCGGCGGTATTTTTGTCACGTTCTTTTTATTTATAAGCAATCAGTTCCTTTCCTTCTTTCTATTGGACAAGTAAGTTAATCGATTAACTAATTGTCCGGGCTATTGTAATACAGATCTATCAGATTGTCAACCGGTTAATCATTATTTTTGCAAACGATTCCTCCGCATTCCGGGAACGGTTCGCCGCCCGGCTTCATACTATATAGTGAATTGCTGTTTTAAAGAGGCAGAGAGAATGGACGCACAGAAGACGTACCGATTTTCGATCATCGGCGGAGACATGAGAAACGTGAAATTATCGGAGCTTCTTTCGGAGGACGGACACGAGGTCCATACGTTTGCGCTGGACAATACGGGGAAAATTTCGCAGCGCTGCTCCGATCTGCGCGAAGCGTTCGCGCTTTCTGATATTGCTGTAGGACCGATGCCTTTTACCTCAGGTGACGGAACCTATCTGAATGCCCCGTTCCATCCCGAAAAAATCGAAATTGCCAAAATCGCTGATGTGATACGGGAAAGCAGCTTCGGCGGCCTCCTGATCGGGGGACGCATTCCGCTTGCCCTGAGCGGCGTCGGCGCTGTGTCCGCGGATCTTCTGCAGCGCGATGATCTTGCCGTCTTAAACTCGGTTCCTACCGCAGAAGGCGCACTGCAGATTGCTATGGAGGAGCTGCCCTATACGATTCGAGGACTTTGTACGGTTGTGTGCGGCATGGGCCGCGTAGGCTCTACGCTTGCACGCCTGATGCAGCGTGTGGGAGCGGACGTAACGGTAGCCGCCAGAAGCAGCCGTGATTTTGCAATCTGTGAAGCAGAAGGCCTGAAGTCCTGCACGTATTCCCATCTGCGCAGGATTCTCCCGGAAGCGCTGCTCGTATACAATACCGTTCCGGCTCTGATTTTTGACCGCGAGCTGCTGGACTGCATGAACCGGGAAGCACTTCTGATCGATCTTGCCTCCATGCCGGGCGGCACCGATTTTGAATACGCGGCCAAGCGCCGCATCCGGACGATCCACGCGCTTTCTCTTCCCGGAAAGGTCGCGCCCGCAGGCGCGGCGCAGATCATACAAAAGGTTATATACAATATACTCCACGAGAAAAACATGTAAATATTTATATAAGGGGTTGGTAAAATGTTCGAATGCTTCGATGGCCTGCGGGTCGGGCTGGCTGTGACCGGCTCTTTCTGCACCCATAGAAATATCGCCGCCGTCGCTGACAATCTTGTGAAGCGCGGCGCTGTTGTTTATCCGATTTTATCGTATTCCTCTTCTGAAACATCTACACGGTTCATGACGAGGGAGGAATTATACGACACGCTGGTGCGGATCACCGGCCACGAGCCGATCTGCACCATTAAAGAAGCGGAGCCGATCGGTCCAAAAAAGCTGCTCGATATTGTGGCCGTCGTGCCCTGCACCGGCAATACGATCTCAAAGCTGGCAAATGCAATCACCGATACGCCGGTATTAATGGCATGTAAATCGCACCTGCGCAACAACCGCCCTGTAGTAATCGCGGTTTCTACAAACGACGGTCTGGCCGCCAACGCAAAAAACATCGGCGCGCTGCTCGGTATGAAGAATTTCTTTTTTGTTCCCTTCCGCCAGGATGACAGCGTCAAAAAGCCTTTTTCTCTCATGGCAGACTTTTCCCTTGTAAACGAAACGATTTCTTTCGCGCTCGAAGGAAAACAGATCCAGCCGATTTTGCTTTAATCGCTGTTCCTTACACAAATTCTTCCGGGGATGGCTGAACCCGGCGTTCAGCCGTTCCCGGACTCTTTTTGCCTGGCGCAGTCGATAAAATAGGAAAAAATCACATCGCAGCCTTTGCTTTCTCCGTAAATCAGCTCCGGGTGCCACTGCACGCCGAAAACGTACGGTCTTTCTTTCATGCAGACCGCCTCGACGATGCCGTCGTCTGCGGAAGCCATGGTAAGAAGCCCGGGCGCAAGCGTCTTGATTGCCTGATGGTGGTACGTATTGACAAAGGCGCGCGCTTCTCCAAATATTTTTCGCAGAGGCGTATTTTCCACGATCTGCACAAAATGGCCGTCCTGCGGATATCCCGCTTTCTGTCTATGGCAGACAGGATCGTCCGGCAGCTGCGCGGGCAGATCCTGATAAAGCGAACCGCCAAGCGCTACATTTAAAACCTGTATGCCGCGGCAGATCCCCAGCACAGGGCGGTCAAGCTCCAGAGCCATTTTCAGAAGCGGAAACTCCAGCCGGTCCCGGCAATCGCTGATCTCTACGGTATCGTTCAGCTTTTCCTCCCCGTATAAGGCGGGATCGGGATCGATTCCGCCCGTAAACAGGAACGCGTCGCACTGCTGCGCAAGCTGCCGCATATCCGCCTCCTCCTGCAAAAAAGAAAAGAGAAAAGGCACGCCGCCATGCGCAAGCACCGCTTTTGTATAAGCGGCGGACAGCTTTGTCGCGCCGGTCATGTCGTCTACCGACGGCAAAAGACCGACGATGGGTTTTCTGTCAGGGCTCGGCTTCTCCATGTCAGTCATGCAGTCCGTTTTCTCGCAGCACATTCAATACCTTATCGGGCACGTTCGTAATGATTCCCGTGACGCCCAGCTCCATCGCGCGCTTGATATCATGGTTGGAATCTACCGTCCAGACGTTTACCTCGATTCCGTTTTTCCTGCACGCTTCCATAATCTTCTCATTGACCGCTCCGAGCTGCGGATGGATAATGTCCGCGTTATAGCTCCGTACGAAGGAAATCGTTTCTTCCGGCGACATGCCGTGCCCATATAAAAGCGCCGTCCTGAGATCGGGATATGCCGCTTTGAGCTCCTTGAGCGCCTGATGGTCGAAGCTGGATATGATCGTGCGCTCCGTACAGCCGAATTGAAGCAGCGCATCGTGCAGGTATTTGAACGCATAATTTTTGTCCTCATGCGGCGCAAACGGCTTAAGCTCGATATTAATGACGCGCATGTCCTTGACAATTTCCAGGAACTCTTTAAGCGTTGCGATTTTTGTCCCCTTGAACTTGGCGTTCGTGCGGACGCCGAAATCGTACTGCAAAAGCTCCTCATACGTCATTTCGCCGACCTCGCCCTTTCCATCCGACATCCGGTTGATGTTGGAATCATGACTCAGAACGTATACGCCGTCTTTCGTAAGGCGGATGTCGTTTTCTACTCCGTCCGCTCCCATGGAAACGGCCAGCCGGAACGCAGGAGCGGTATTTTCCGGTGCGTAAGCCGAGGCGCCTCTGTGTGCCTGCACATTTATTTTCATAAAACTGCATCTCCTTTGTTTTTATTTTCGTATTATAGCTTCATACATATTAATTGTCAATTTGGCGCAGAATAAACGCGTAAAAATTTTTGAAAGGATTTTACTGATATGGAAAAGTCTAATAAAAATATATCTGTCAGTCATATCGTAGCGACCGTACTGATTTGTTTTACATTAATCGGTCTTGCGGTATACGGCGTTTATAATAACATCAGAGCCGAGCGGGCGGAGCGTGTGCTGGAGAACCAGTATCACCGCACGTTTACGGATCTGGCAGATTATGTCAGTTCCGCAGAAAACTATCTGCTGAAGGCCTTGTCTACGAGCACACCCGGGACGATGTCTGCAATGCTGGAGGAAGCATCCAAGTGTTCCGCACAGGCGGAGTCGTGTCTTGCGTCCCTTCCGATCGACCAGCGTCTCGTAGGAAAAATTTCCGGTTATCTCGTGCAGCTCGGGGATATCGCCAAAACCTGGAGCCGCAGAGCCGTAAACGGCGGCGCGCTGAATGCCGATGAATATGAAACGCTTGCAGATCTGTACGGCTACGCACAGGATCTTTCCGGCGGCTTATACACGCTTGCAGACGATTTGTCGCAGAAATCATATTCCTGGGCAAATATTTCCGCCGACAGCAGTAAAATACTCGACAACAGCTCGCTGCAGTCGAAATATTCCACGCTCAGCAAGCTCAGCGACCCGTTTTCCGAATATCCTACGCTGATTTACGACGGCCCGTTTTCGGAGCATATGACAAGCATTGAGCCGAAAGGCCTTACGGGAACGCCGCTGAGCCTGGAAGCGTGCCGGGAAAAAGCAGTGCAGCTGTTTGCGCAGATCTGCGGCTGCCAGGCAAGCGAGGTGGGATCGCAGGACTGCGGCGAAAACTCATACCATAACATCGATACGTTCTGCTTTACGCTCAGCTATGGAAACGCCAGCGCACATCTTGATGTTACAAAAACCGGCGGCCTGCTCTATTCCCTGATCATATCGCGTCCAAGCGAAAGCGCAAATCTTTCTGCGGAGCAGGGCATCGAAGCGGGCAGAAGCTTTCTTCAGTCGATCGGTCTGGATTCGATGACGCCTTCTTATTATACGATTGAAAACGGCTATATTACCGTAAATTATTCGTATGAAAAGGACGGCATTTTATATTATCCGGACATGGTAAAGGTTAAAATCGCGCTGGACAACGGCTCGCCCGTGGGCTTTGAGGGACACGGCTATCTTGCCTGCCACAGTACAGAGGCAGGGCGCGTCAAGCCGGCCTCCATCTCGGCGGCAGATGCCAGAGCCGTGCTGAGTCCTAATCTGACTGTGGAATCGATGCGGGAGGTCGTTGTCCCGAACGAGTACGGCGGAGAATATCACGCGTATGAATTTAAGTGTACTGCGCTTGGACACCCTGTTCTCGTCTATATCGACGCGGATACAGGCGTAGAGAGCGACGTACTGCTGATTCTTGAAAGCGAAAACGGAATTCTTACCGTTTAACGCACAGCCGCATCAGCGGCAATCAAGGAAAACAGGAAATAAAAGCACCGTAAATCCAATCCTTAAAAGTCATTGTTTTTCAAGGCCTCACACCTGTTTTCAGTTCAAGCCTTATTTGTTTGCCCTTGTTTTTGCCCTTACGAGCCGAAGCAAGGGCAGCTTTTTATTCTCCGCAGACCGCCTTGTCCAGTAGCCCCGCGGCGCAGTCCTCTTCGCTGCTCTTGTGGAACGAGCGTAGATTGAAGCGCTATACGAAAGCGGCTAATAAGATACCTCAGAATCACACGCCGGAGTAAAAAAGAAGCTTGTCCGTCTTCCTAAGGAAGAGGGGCGCTTACAAAAGTGCCGCCGTCTCAAAAGCCGGTATTTCAAAGTGGTGCAGCCAGCCGCATGAAGAATGCCGGGCCCATATGGCGGCGCGCCAACGGAACGATAATCAATGCCCTGAAGAAAGACGCACTCTATCAGGCTGCAAAAGAATTTGCATCTGTCGCGTAGAATCACGTGCGTCCTCATCGTTTCGGCAGGGATCAAACGCCTTATCAGGCTCAGAGCGCGTGACAAAATTTTTCGGCCATACTGTTACAAAGGGCCTGACTGCAGCATCGGCTGCGTTACATTATTTTTGTTGGATTTCAACATATTCCCCACTTGCGAGCCAATTGTTCATCGCTTTGTAATACTTGTTAATCGGTTCTCCTGTTTCGTAAAAAGCAAGGACCTCAGCTGCTACCGGCAAATTCCATAGCGGAGCAGCATGTACCAGCACACAATCACTTGAGACGGGAAGAATTGATACCATACCGGCAGAAATATCATTCTCATCTTCATATATCAGCCAAACAACAGCGGACTCGATGCTTCTGTCCGTTTGAAATGAAGTGGTTACTCCCATTATAGATTGCGATGCCAGCATTTCTACGTTTCCAAAGCGTCCGCATAAATAATGGGGGCAAATCAGTACAAGGTTTTCCTTGAAAGGCGTATTATCGTCCACTAAACTTTTGTCAAGACCATAAAGCTCATGCAAATTATCAGTAGGATATATTATAGCACTTGTCGGAGCATTATTCGTGTATTGGCAGGAAAGACAATATTCGGATAATGCTTCCAAGCCATCTATTATTCCTAAAGAAGCGATGCTTGCACGTTTACCAACCAGACGGACGGTAGCCTGCGCAATAGCAACCTCCGGATTTTCCGAAGAAAAGATATTGGCATCACGGTTCCTTTCGCATTCAAGTATTGAGCAGGATACTGTAGGATCGCAGTTCGATACATCGCTTTGAAATGATATTCCAATGTTCCCGGATGAAGCAATATTAACAAAGCTATCATTCTCTTCAATTTTTCCCAGCAAGGGCGACACCTCGCATTGCACGGTTCCGTTTTCGGTTTCCGTATAAACGGCAAAAACTCCAACATCTGGCGTGTAGCGTAATTCAATGATTTGAATACCAGTAAAATCTGCGGGCAATGGATATGCCGTTTCTATATTGAGTATAGATGCTGCGGTCATAGCGGCAACGCTACTGCGCTGGTTAATCATAGAAGGATATAACTGGGCGCAGTACGAAAGAATTTCCTCATGCGACATCGCTCCGCCGGATGGGTTTTGGCTGATACTGTTTCTGTCAACAATATATCTTGTCGCACTGAGCGGCTCATTGCATTGAAGTACCGCAGAAGCAAATGCAGAGATGTTTTCAGCAATGTCGGCATCGGTTGTATATAGCATAATTTCTTCACTCTCGGCAAATTCAGCCATTTGTTGCGCAAGCGCCTTCGTTTCTCCGACTAAACCGTCTTCAATATCCGCATACGGCCCGTTATTCTCCATATCGCCTGTTGTCTCTTGAGCGGGTTCCTGATTACAACCGGCGAGCAATATTCCGGATAATATCGTTATCAGTATCAAATAATGCAAGAGTTTTCTCACCGCAGATACCTCCTAATAAAGAATATGCGTATCCGAAGTACACAAAACGCAAACTCGGGTTATTGCCAAGCAAAGCCTAGACAGAAAAGGAAAGAATCCCCTCGTAATAAAGCCTTTCCTTATACAGCATACAGCGTCGTTTAGCTTGATCATTATATCATGCCGATCCTGAAAAGCAAAGAGCCCTGCTGTGAAAGACGAAAATACTGTTTCAGCAAAAATGCAAAGCTGCAACGATTTTTCGGGAAAACGCCCCATAATAATGGTAGTTTAAGAGCGCAGTATATAAGGGGCATATATAAACCTTGTATGCTGCAGTTGAAAGCGTTGCAGGCTCATTCTGCAAAATTTATCATAACCCCCGCCTGCAGCATCCGTGTATCTGCCATGTGCGATCAGTTTACTGCGATAAACGAGAAAGCATTGAAGCGATACCGCAAATGCCGCTGTCCCATGCGCTGATATGCCTTGCCTCTTTTTCGGCGGGTAATTCAAGCAAGAAATGTAATAGTCGCCCCGCAGCTCATGCCGCAGGCCGTTTTGCTCGTTATAAATGTACTTTTCCATTATGTGATCTATCCAAAATATATTCACAGTTTCCCGATTGCTGCAGAAATTGGGCAGCCGGGGATGCTTGCAAGATACGAGCGAAGCAGATCCTCGCCGGATATGATTAATGGCGAAAAACCCGTCGACAGACTGTCGACAGATTTTCATAAAACCTTGCAAATCCGCATTGCAGAATTTGCCGGAATACGATATGATGACACCGGATGAAATCGTTAAAAATATGCGGATGCGGCGTACGGTTCTTTTTCCCCGCTTCCGGCCGGAGCAGGAAAGAGGCAGAGAAAGCGCCGCGGATCGACTCATTTTGCAGGAGGGAATTTATGTTTCAGTATTCGGTCATTTTAGGAAATGTCGGGCAATGCTCCGACCGGTACATGACCTGCGGCTACGGCAGGCCGTTTGAGCTCCCGGAGCTCTTTGAACGCGTCGCTTCGATTCCCGGAGTGACAGGCATAGAATACATCGGAAATTGGCATTTGTCCGATAAAACGGTTCATCAGATCGCCGAGCTGCAAAAGCAGTACGGCTTCCGAGCCGTGGCCATTATTCCAGATCACTTCGGAACGCCGATCTGGTCTAAAGGCGCGTTTACGGCTCCGGACGCAAAGGTTCGGAAGGCGGCTGTGGAAGAAACGGTAAGGATGGCGGAGCTTGCGCGGGAAATCGGCTGCCCGATGCTCAGCCTGTGGAACGGTCAGGACGGATACGACTATCCGCTGCAGGCTGATTACACCGACGCCGCAAGATGGCTGGCGGACGGACTCGGAGAATGCTGCGCGCGCATACCGGACCAAAAAATTTCACTGGAATACAAGCCGAAGGAACCGCGGAATCATTGTTTCCTGCCAAACGTATGGGCAGCGCTTACGCTCATCGCCGAATCCGGCGCGAAGAACATGGGCGTAACGATCGACGTCGGCCATTCTCTGGAGGCATACGAAAACGTTTCGGAGGCCGCCTGCGCCGCGATGTCGCGCGGCAGGCTGTTCCACTTCCATATGAACGACAACTGGAGGCTTTGGGACGACGATATGATCGCGGGCTCCGTTCATACGATAGAGTTTATTGAACTGTTTTACTGGCTCCGAAAGCTCGGATACAGCGGATACATTTCGACCGATCAGTATCCGTACCGGGAAAACAGCCGCGACGCCGTTGCACAGACCGTAAAATGGATGCAGACATTTGAAAAAATTACAGAAAGAATCGATTCGCAGCAAATGCAGGAAATCCTGGACCGTAACGATGCCGTCGCCTCCAACGAGCTCCTCCGCCGTCTGATGTTCGGGTGGCTCGAGCCGTAAAGGAGGTCCGCAGATGTTCAGACCATACGGAATCAGAATAGACTGCGGTGCGCTCCGGGGCGACGCCCGGATGCGGATCTCTGCCTCCGCGGCGCCGCTGATCGGCTGGGCGGTTTTACCGGATAAAATCGCCAAATCGCAAAGCGCTTACCAGATCCGGGTTTCCGCAGGAGAGCGGCTGCTTTGGGATTCGGGCTGGACTGTCTCTTCCGAGCAGTCCGCCCGCTATGCCGGCCCGCCGCTTTCCGTCGGCGAACGGATCCGCATCAAGCTTCGCATCAAAGATCAGACGGGCCGGGAAAGCCTGCCCGCGGAGGACTTCTTCTATGCCGGGCAAATTGAGCGCTGGGATGCGGATTGGATCGCCGCATCGGAGGACGCGCCCAGAAAAGCGGTATATTTTACCAGAGATTTTCTGCTGGACGAAGCGCCCGAGGATGCTTATCTGCTGATCTGCGGGCTTGGCTACCATAAAGTTTTTCTGAATGGGAGCGCGGTTGACGCTTCTCTGCTCGACCCGGCATATTCCGATTACTCGAAAACCTGCTATTACGCCGTTCTGCCGGAGCTGTCCGCTTATTTAAAGGCGGGCCGCAATACCGTTTCGGTCTGCGTGGGAGAGGGGTGGCGGCGTCTGGACAGCGCATTTATCCAAATGCATCTCGGTGCGCGCAGGATGCGCTTTGAAGGTATGCCGCAGCTGTCCGCCATGCTGTATGTAAAACGCTCCGGCGTATGGTCCCGCTGTATGGCGACGGATGCGGCCTGGCAGTGGTCCCACGGACCGCTGCTTTCAAATAATCTGTACGACGGCTGCGTCTATGACGCGCGCATTCTGCTTTCGCCGCCGCGGCCCGTGCGGATGGCCGCGGCCCCGGGCGGTAAAATGTGCGCACAGTCTTTAGAGCCGATCCGGAGGAAAGAATCGTGGCGGCCGCTTTCTGTACTGCTGCTGCGGGAGGACACGTATCTTGTGGATTTCGGTCAGAACATGGCCGGCTTTGCCGCGCTGCGCCTGCCCGAACGGACGCGGCCGGGACAGGAAATCACGATTTCTTATGCGGAGCTTCTGAAAGAAGACGGAGACCTTTTCACCGAGCCGCTCCGTCAGGCCAAAGCCGCAGATACTTATTTCTGCTCCGGTTTGGAAACGGGGCGTCCCGTCTGGGAACCGGATTTTACGTACCACGGCTTTCGATACGCACGGATTACCGGTTACGCGGAGCCGCTGACGCCGGAGGATGTGACGGCATATTCCGTTTACACCGATATTGAAAAGCCGCACAGCTATTTTACCTGCGGAAGCGCGCTCGTCAACCAGATTCACAGGAACGCGGTGTTTTGTGAGAAATCAAATCTTCACGGAATCCTGACCGACTGTCCGCAGCGCGATGAACGGATGGGCTGGATGAATGACGCTACCGTCCGGTTCGAGTCGACGCCGTATCAGTTCGATATCGGCAGGCTGTTTCCCAAGGTGATCCGCGATCTGCTCGACGTTCAGGAGTCGGACGGATCAATCACATGCACCGCGCCCTTCGTCGTGGGCGCCCGGCCGGCCGATCCTGTCTGTTCTTCCTTTCTCATCGCAGGACTGGAAGCGCTGCTCCACACCGGAAACATCGACATTATCAGGGAAGCCTACGACGGCTTCCGGGCCTGGGAGGACTGCCTGCTTGCGCACAGCGAAAATTATATCGTTCATTACAGCTATTACGGCGATTGGGCGGCGCCGGCTTACGCATGCGTGGGAGAGGACGGCGCCAATTCAGCCGTAACGCCGGGAATCCTGATGTCTACCGGATATTCCTATTACAATTGCCGACTGCTCCTGCGGCTTGCAGGGATGCTCGGGAAGGAGGCCGATTGCCGGCGCTATTCCGAATTGGCCGACCGGATCCGGGAAGCGTTTCTGCAAAAATGGTTCGATCCAGAGTCCGGCAAGGTTGCCTCCGGATCGCAGGCCTGTCAGGTTTTCCCCCTGTGGCTCGGACTGATTCCGGAGGCGCACGCCGCGAAAGCAGTCGATGTTCTCGTCCGAGACCTTGCTGCGAATCAATACCGGATTACCACGGGAAACCTCTGTACCCGTTATCTCTTCGACGTATTGACGGAATACGGACAAATCGACTGCGCCTGGGAACTCATTACAAGAGAAGAATATCCTTCCCTGGGATACATGATCCAGAACGAGGCGACAACGATCTGGGAGCGCTTCGAGCTGAAAAAAAATCCCGGTATGAATTCCCATAATCATCCGATGTACGGCGCCGTAGATTACTGGTTCTACGCCTATCTCTGCGGAATCCGCCCCAACGCGCCGGGATGGAAGGAATTTACGGTAAAGCCGTACTTCCCCAGCAAGCTGCTGTCTGCCCACGCGCAGGTTGAGACGCCTCTGGGGCCGATTACGGTAAAATGGCTGAAGCAATACGGCAAGACACAGCTGTATGTCTCAGTCCCGTTCGGCGCGACCGCCCGGGTTGATTTCAACGGAAAAATACAAACCGTTCCGTGCGGATTCCATCATTTCTGCTGCTGAAAAAGAGAGAATATTGAAAACGCCGCATGCTCCGTTTCCCGGCAGGCATGCGGCGTTCTTTTCCGATAAATGTTCTTTTATACGTCCTTAATGGACAGGTCGATTCTCCCCTGCTTATCGAGGCCGATAAACTTCACCTTCACGACGTCTCCGACCTTTACGACGTCTTCTACGTTTTCCACGCGGTGCTTCGCCATTTTGGAAATATGCACAAGCCCCTCCTTGCCGGGCAGGAACTCAACGAACGCACCGAACTGGAGCGTTTTCGTGACCTTGCCTTCAAAGACGCTTCCGACTTCAAGCTCTCCGACGATGCCGTTTATGATCTTCATCGCCTTATCCGCATTTTCCGCATCCACTGCCGCAATATAAATCGAGCCGTCGTCATTAATGTCGATCTTGACGTTTGTTTCCTGGACAATCCGGTTGATGACCTTTCCGCCCGTTCCGATGACCTCGCGGATCTTATCCGGATCGATCTTCATCTGGAACATCTTCGGCGCGTATTTCGAAACGGTTGCCCGCGGCTTGTCGATGCAGGGCAAGATAATATCGTTAATAATCTGCAGTCTGCCCTTGCGCGTCAGCTCGAACGCCTGGCGGATCACCTCGTAAGAGAGCCCTTTTACCTTGATGTCAACCTGAATCGCCGTGATTCCCTTCTCCGTGCCCGCAACCTTAAAGTCCATATCTCCGAAGAAGTCTTCGATGCCCTGAATATCCATAAAGGTAATGAAATCGTCTTCGTCCTCAGGATTTGTTACGAGTCCCGCGGAAATTCCTGCAACGGGACGTTTAATCGGTACGCCCGCGTCCATCAGCGCCAGCGTGGAGCCGCAGACGCTTCCCTGTGAGGTGGAGCCATTGGACATCAGGACTTCGGAAACAAGGCGAAGGGCATACGGAAATTCCTCTTCCGAAGGAATCACCGGCTCGAGCGCCCGTTCCGCCAGCGCGCCGTGTCCGATTTCCCGCCGTCCCGGGCCTCTGGAGGTACGCGCTTCTCCTACGCTGTAGGAGGGGAAATTATAGTGATGCATGTAGCGTTTCGTTTCTTCGTTGTCAATGCCGTCCAGCATCTGAATGTCAGACATCGGGCCGAGTGTTGCCACCGTCAGAACCTGCGTCTGTCCTCTGCGGAACAGTCCCGAGCCGTGCGTTCTCGGCAGAAGGCCTACCTCTGCGCTGAGCGGGCGGATCTCTTCCAGGCCTCTCCCGTCCACGCGCCGGTGCTCTTTCAGCAGATAGTTTCTTACCACGCTTTTCTCCAGCTTATACAGCGCCTCTCCGATCTGCGCGTCCGCTTCCGGATATTTTTCGGCAAGCGCTTCCTTGACCTTTGCCGTCAGAGCGTCGATGTTGTTGTCGCGTACGGTTTTGTCCGTTGCAAGAACAGCGCTGCGCATTTCTTCCAGCGCGATTTTTTCTACGTCCTCGTACAACTCATGCGGAACCTCGCACGACTGATATTGAAATTTCGGCTTGCCGATTTCTGCGGCGATCCCACTGATGAAGTCGCAGATTTTCCGAATCGTTCCGTGTCCTTTAATGATCGCGCCAAGCATGACGTCTTCCGGTACTTCCTTCGCGCCTGCCTCGATCATCGTGATTTTCTCTTTTGTGCCCGCGAGCGTCACGTACATTTCGCTTTTTGCCCGCTGCGCTTCCGTCGGATTAACGACAACCTCGCCGTCCACAAGGCCGAGCACAATGCCGCCGATCGGTCCTCCGAACGGAATATCGGAGATGCACAGCGCAACGGACGTGCCGATCATTGCCGCGATCTCCGGCGAATTATCCTGATCCACCGACAGCACGGTGTTGATAATCACCACATCGTTGCGAAGATCCTTCGGGAACAGGGGGCGAATCGGCCGGTCGATGACGCGCGATGTCAGAATTGCCTTTTCCGAAGGTTTCCCCTCTCTCTTAATAAAGCCGCCGGGAATCTTCCCTACGGAATATAATTTTTCCTCGTAATCCACGCTGAGCGGGAAAAAATCGATTCCTTCTCTGGGTTCCTTGGAGGCCGTAGCCGTAGAAATTACAACCGTGTCCCCATAACGCACGAGCGCCGAGCCGTTCGCAAGAAGGGCCATTTTGCCCGTCTCGACGGTCAGCGGCCTGCCTGCCAGCAACATTGAATAAGTTTTAAACATAATTTCTCCTTTCAATTTTCCCGGACAGGCGGTAGCTTGTAGATTCTGCGCTAATCGCCGGAAATTCCGTCCGTTAACGTACAATCTACGCTCTACCTGCGCTGTCTCGGTAAATAAATTCTGTAAAAAAGCGGAATCCTTGCTTCTGCAAGGCTTCCGCCTGTGATCCCGATTACTTTCTGAGTCCGAGCTTTTCTATCAGAACGCGGTATCTTTCGACGTCAATTTTGATCAGATAGTTCAGCAGTCCCCTTCTCTGTCCGACCATCATCAGAAGGCCTCTTCTGGAATGGTGATCTTTCTTGTGCGTCTTCAAATGTTCGTTCAGATGGTTGATGCGTTCCGTAAGCAGCGCAACCTGTACCTCCGGAGAACCCGTATCGCCCTCGTGCAGCCCGTACGCCGCAATGATTTCCTGTTTTCTTTCTTTTGTCATAACAAATCTCCTTTATTTCCGAAATCGCCGCAATCATGGGAGCGGTTGGAGTTTCCTGCTTCCGCGAAAGCGGTATCGCCAGATATAGTAGCACACTTCCGTCTGGCTGTCAAGCAAGCGGTCATCCGCGCCAGGGTTGTTTTGCAGGTTTACAATCCATATGTGCCAAAGTATTTTGAAAAAAAAAGTGAGGTCCCGTTTCTTCTGTTATCCTTTAGTTAAGGATAAAAACCATTAAAGAAAGAAACTTCACTATGCATAAAATAACGCAAGCACGAAAAAGACCGTTTTAAGTTATGTTTAAACATAACTTGAGAGATAAGGCGATAGAATTATTGTAAAGGGACAGAGCTGAAAGCACAGGATTGCCCCCCTAACGTGTAGGTGTTCCTTAAATAAGCTCTCTAGCCGAGAATGGACCTGTCCCCTGTCTTGCCAGTGTCCCGTCTATTTCTTAATGATCTCCATCATTTGCCGGATACAGCATTTTAACAAGCTCCTATCAACTATTTATTTTTTCCCATAGCAGTTTTTATTTTATCATTGATATAAACACTCAGAGAAAATGAGTTTGTGTGCGATTAAAGCAATAGACAAAGCGGCAAATTTTAAAATATTGAACGATCCGTATTTTGTTTTCAAGAATTAATTATTGCCATAATATTATAAATATTCTATAATATAAATAATAATTCTCACAATAGAATTTAAGTAAAAAGTGTCTAATATCACAAATAAAAATCAAGCACAAAAATATTCAAGGAGGCTTTATATAACATGGAAAAAATCAAACTTCTGTCAATTGGAAAAAAAAAGGCCAAGCCTGAAAATTCAAGGAATTGGGCAAAAACTGTAGAAAGGTATGCCCCTGAAATGTATAAATTATCCTACGCGGCTGGCAAGGCAGACGCTTTAAAGCAAACGAAGGAGCTGCTCCCGGAAATAATATTAATATTACCAAGCATCCTGCAAGATAACCTGACAGATGGTTTACAGCTATTAAAGGAAATAAAACAAGTACATCCTCGCGCCGCTGTATTTATAAATATGGGTATGATTGACGACGAGCAAGAAGCGTTTGACGCCTACTTGGCTTGCGGAGCATATAAATGTTATTCAGCGCCCATAAGTATGGATGCGCTGTTCCATGATATGTATGTCGCGTTGAACTTAGAATAATATAACAGGAAATGGAAGTATGAAAAAAACAAAAAATATACAGCTTGACAATTTGTCTCTTTCATTCAGAGAAATATGGAATTATGACAAGAGACTTATATTTATTTTGATTGCGGATGTTTTTATCAGCGCTTTGCGCCCTTTCCCTGACATTATTTTGTCCGGACGGATTGTAGACAGCATTACACAAGGCAAAGATTTCCTGCTGGTGATCTTTTACATCTTCCTAATGTTCGGTATTAATTACTGTTTGAGAGCAATCAGTATATTCCTGGCAAAAACAAGAGACTATCTCTTCATTAAGCTGACTAATAAGCTCAACAACGATGTAAGCCGGAAGTGCCTGAGAATGGACTTCGAGCAGTTCAACGATTCTTCTGTTCAGGAACGCATCATGATCGTCAATCAAGCGGTGCGTGGAAATAATTTTTTTACGAGTCTTACTATCGTTTTTGCTACTATTTCTCGATTTATAACCCTTGTTGGCGTTATATGCGTAATGACCACGTTAAACGTGTGGTTGTTAGTGATTGCGGCGGTCGTCATTGCGCTCCAAGCTTTATTACACTATATACGCCTCAAAGATGACAGAAAATATATGGAAGATTCTATAAGCGATCGCCGAAAGGTTGCCTATGGATCGCAGCTTGTTAAGGATATCCAAAGCAAAAAAGATATCGTTATGTTTGGTATGGGAGACTACCTAATGCAAAAAATAGAAACATTTCAGAAATCAATGCTGGCATTTGATAAATATCGCATAAAAAAAAGCGCATTTATTGAAATAGCAACATATTCATTAAGCGTGGCGTTCCAGGTGTCAGCATATTTATTAATTGGATTGAATGCGTTTCGTGGTCAGATTTCCATCGGTGATTTTACAATGGGTATTACCTCCTTAATTAATTTCATGTCCGCGTCTTCCTTTGTGACAAACAATATTCTAACGTTTAATGACAATATCTTTTATATCAGACAATACAAATCCTTTAATAAACTTAGAAGCAAGTTCGATAAAACGCCGCAAACAATTACTATGGACGATATCAATATAAACAACATAGAAATAGAATTTCGCAACGTTTGGTTCCGATACCCAAATAGTACTGCCTTCGTGTTAAAAAATCTTAATTTAACGATAAAAAATGCGGAACGGCTTGGCATAGTGGGTTATAACGGCGCAGGAAAAACAACCTTCACTCTTTTACTAACGCGTATGTATGACCCAACAGAAGGGGCAATTTATCTAAACGGCATAGATATCCGGAATATTGATTATAAAGAGTATCAGAAAATCATTTCATCCGTCAACCAGGATTTTTCTCTTTTGGCTTTTTCTTTGCTGGAGAATATTGCCATTACCGACACGGTAACTCCGGAAAAAAAAGAAAAAATTCTGAAGCTCTTAAACGAAAATGGTTTGGGCGAACGATTGAAAAAATTGTATCGCGGGCTGGATACGCCGGTTACAAAAGCTCTGTCCGCATCAGGCGTAGATTTATCTGGCGGAGAACGGCAAAAAATTGCTGTCGTGCGTGCGCTTTATAAGGATGCATCTGTGCTCATACTGGATGAGCCTACCTCTGCATTGGATCCAGTTGCCGAACACGAAATATTTCAAAAATTTGCGGATATGTCCGAAGGAAAAACGACAGTTCTTATCTCTCATAGAATATACAGCACTCGTTTTTGTGATAAGATTGCAGTTTTTGATAAAGGCGAGATAAAAGAATACGGAACCTTTGATGAATTAATGGAGCAAAAAGGATTATATTATAATTTTTTTGAACAACAAGCGGAATATTTCAAATAACGATTTGAGCAGCGAATACAGGATTATGCCCCTATCCGTAAAAGAACTGCTCCATAATGGAGTGTGCAGAAAGCTCATCTGGACAGAGTATTTGGAAGAATGCGTTCTGCTGTCGGCGCGCTTATTTACTCTCATTTTTGCTATTACAAAGAAAGGCCAATAGCTAAGCTAAAATAAACTCATCCGCGCACCGGCCTATAGGCATACATAAAATTCACGATCGGCTCGCTGGACGGCTGAACGCTTCTGATGCGTTCATTCGTGCCGCAGTCATAGCGGTAATATTCTCCGCTGGTTTCGCCCGCTCCGGCATGAATAAAAGTATGCCCCGCGTATACGGTGCCGGACGCCGTCTTTTGCGGATGGACGAAGACGATATCGCCCGGCAGAAGCTCCGATACCTCCGTGATTTTTATGAATCCGTGACGCTCGCACCAAGAAGGCAGATCCCGCGGATCTCCACCTGCGTATACGAAAAGACCGCTCTGTTCCGGCTGATCCGTAAAGCCGACGTTATACATCACCCATCCGACGAGTCTGTCGCAGCTGACCTTTTTGGCGCTGCAGTCGATCGCCGGATTAATCGGCGCATCGCCGTAGGTAAACTCCGCTTCCCGCACATAATCCGTTATTTTTTTGGCCTCCCGCAAAATATCGGCGGCCAGGGGCGAATACGTCGTATAAACAACGCTGCCGCTGAAATCAAAGACGCTCCAGCCGTACACGGCGTTCCGGTCGGCCAGCTCTTTCGCCTCTTCCAGAGAAGCGCAGACGAGCTTCCGCGCACCGCCGGATTCAGAACCCACATAATACTTTCTGCTGCGTTCCAAAAACACCCCAATGGTGAGCAGCAGCGTCCCGCAGGCGAGTATTTTGCACAGCGTTTTTAAAAAACACGCACGTTTCATCGGTTCCTCTCATTCTGCTTCAATAGCGGTTATCGAAAATTCTGGTGGATTTCTTTTCACTGCGCGGAAGCTCGCCGACCGCTACCGGCATAACATTGACCAAAATGCCGATTTTTGCTTTAAATGCCGCTCTGACCGACTCCTCCAGTTGGCCCCGGTCGACGCCGGCCTCCGCCTCGACGAACAGCGTGCAGAGATCCTTTCCATTTAGGTGATCGATCATAAACTGGTATTCGCTGGAAGCTCCCTCTACGCCAAGCAGCATCTCATCGATCTGGCTGGGAAAAATATTGACGCCTTTTACTTTGACCATATCGTCGGTTCGTCCCAAGATCGTATCGATTCTGGGATATCTGCTCCCACAGGGACACTCTCTCGTGCGGAAGCGCGTCAGATCATGCGTCCGATAACGGATCAGCGGAGCACCCTCCTTCCGGAGCGTCGTAATCACAAGCTCGCCGATTTCCCCGTCAGGAACGTTTTTCCCCGTCTTGGGATCTACGATTTCAAAATAAAAATAATCGTCCCAATAATGCATGCCGCAGCTGTGGTCGCAGCTGATGCCGATTCCCGGTCCGTAAACTTCTGTCAGACCGTAAATATCGTATAATTTTACGCCAAGCTCGCGTGCAATCCTGCGGCGCATTTTTTCGCCCCATCGCTCGGAGCCGATCAGCGCCTTCCGGAGATAAATTTTGTCGCCGATGCCGCGCCTTGCAATTTCCTCCGCAAGCAGCAGCGCATAAGAAGACGTGGCGCAAAGCACGGTCGATTTCAGATCCATCATCATCTTCAGCTGCTTGTCGGTATTGCCCGGCCCCATCGGAATCGCCATGGCGCCCAGCAGCTCCGCTCCCGCCTGAAATCCGATTCCCGCCGTCCAAAGCCCGTAGCCTGGAGTAATATGGACCCGATCCAGAGGCGTTACGCCGGCCGTTTCATAGCAGCGCTTGAACATCAGCGCCCAATCCTCCACGTCGCGCTTTGTATAAGGAATGATCACCGGCACGCCTGTCGTGCCCGACGAAGAGTGGATGCGCACGATTTGTTCGTCCGGCACCGCCTGGAGCCCCAGCGGATACGCTTCCCGCAGATCGCCCTTCCATGTGAACGGCACGCTGGCAAAATCCTCCGGCGTCCGGACGGCCTCCGTGTCAAAGCCTCTGAGCTTTTCGCGGTAAAAGCCCTCCTGAGAGGCAAGCCTTCGAAGCTGCTCCTTGATGATCCGGAACTGTGTTTCATTCATTTTCATTTTTACACCTCTGCATATCCGACGCGTTTAACGCCTCTATATTAATATTATGAAATTTTTCCGGGAGCTTGCCTCGGATGACCTCTTCCAGCTCCTTAATCGTAAACGGTAGCTTTCCGGCCTGTACGGCGGCGCCAAGCAATATGGTATTCAGGATTTTATAGGATCCCAGCCGGCGGCAGACGTCATCCGTATCCACAAGAACAAGATCCGCAATGTTTTTCCGGAGATACGCGGCGTATTGCTCCGGATCCCCGGCCTTTCCGCCAAGCGCGGCCGTAACGGGCTGGATCCTTTTGCGCGAGGCAACCACCGCGCCATCCTTTTTCAAATACGGGAGAGCGCGAATCGCTTCCGCAGGCTCAAAGCCGATGATGAGGTCGGCGCTTGCGTTCGGAATCAGCGGAGAATGGATTTCATGCCCGATCCGCACGTGGCTCGCAACGCAGCCGCCTCTTTGCGCCATACCGATCGTTTCTGCCGTCCTCACCGCAAAGCCCCGGCGCATTGCCGCCTCCGCGATCAGCTTTGACGCCAGAACGGTTCCCTGTCCTCCAACGCCGCACAGTAAAATATTCGTTGTCATTCTGCGTCTCCTCCCGTCTCAATCGCACCTACGGGACATACACCGGTGCAAAGGCCGCAGCCTGTACAGAGTGTGCTGTCGACTTGAATCCTGCCGGGCTCTGCCGTAATTGCCGGACATCCGATTTCCGTAATGCATCTTTTGCATTTTATGCAGAGGTCCTGCCGTATTTCGGCAGGTGCAGCGGGACGGATTTTCGCGATACAAGGAGAGCGGAAAATCACGGCACGCACTCCCGTTCCCGCACAGACCTCTTTGACGGCATCCGCCGCCTCCCTGATCCGCAGCGGATCTGCCGTTATGACGCGTTCTACTCCCGCCGCCCGCAAAAGCTTTTCGATGCTGATCTTTTCGGAAACCTCCCCCATCATTGTAACGCCGGTTCCCGGATGCGGCTGGTGCCCCGTCATTGCGGTGGTAGCATTATCAAGTATGATCAGAATAAGATCCGTTCGGTTATAGAGCGCATTGATTACGCCCGGAATACCGGAGGCAAAAAATGTGGAATCCCCAATAAAGGCAAAATGCAGAACGCCCGGCTCCGCAATCTGCAAGCCCTGCGCCATCGTCACGCCGGCTCCCATGCAAAGGCAGGTGTCCACCATGTCCAGGGGACGCGCATTTCCAAGCGTATAGCAGCCGATATCGCCGCTGTATACGGCGCTGCGGCCCAATTCCTTTACGGCCTTTTTCACGGCATAAAAGGATCCGCGGTGCGGACAGCCGGCGCAGAGCACAGGCGGACGGACCGGAAGCTCCGGTAAAAGAGCAGAAGCCTCCGAGGCTTCCGGTTTTGCCGGGAGGCCGGCAAACTGCCGGAGCGCTTTCAGAATCTCTGATACGGTGTTTTCCCCCGCGGACGGGAGATCGCCGGTGATTTTTCCGCGGACTTCGCTGTCGATATGGTATTTGCCGCACAGATAAACGAGTGCGCGTTCTATCACGGGATCGAGCTCTTCGACCGTCAGAATTTTCGGATGCTTTTCAAGAAATTCCCGAGCCAAATCGGCCGGAAACGGGAAAGGTGTTGTGATTTTAAGAATTTCAAATGAAATTTCTCCGTTTCCCGGTTCTGCCCGCAGGAGCTCTGCGGCTTCCCGGACATATTCATAGCTGATCCCTCCGGCGGCAACGGCGATCGGCGCGCCTTGTCCGACGGATACGATGCGGTTATACGGCCGTTTTGAGAGGATCCCCTCGAGCTCTGCATTTCTTCTTTCGATTCTTGCATGGTTCAGATAAGAAGTTTTCGGGAAAATCACCCATTTCGCCGTGTCTTTTACAAAGCCCTCCTGCGGCCGCTCCACATCCGCAAAGTCTTCCACCTTTACAGATGCGCAGCCGTGGCAGATTCGCGTTGTCGGCCGCAGCAGCACTGGCGTTCCGTATTCCTCTGAAAACCGGAAGGCCTCCCGGACGAGCTCATAAGCTTCTTCCGGAGAACTCGGGTCGAATACGGGAATTTTGCAGAAGGAGGCAAAGGTCCGCGTATCCTGTTCCGTCTGAGAGGAAATCGGCCCGGGATCGTCGGCTACAGCAAGGACCATTCCGCCCTTAATCCCCACATAGGCCAGACTCAGCAGCGGGTCTGCGGCAACATTCAGACCGACCTGCTTCATTGTCACAAGCGCGCGCCGGCCGGCCAGGCAGGCGCCGGCCGCCACTTCTACGGCAGTCTTTTCATTGACGGACCATTCTACAAATATCTTATGCTGCAGCGTGTCGTTTATTTTTGCTACCGTTTCCAAAATTTCCGTGGACGGCGTTCCAGGGTATCCGCACACGAGATCGACGCCTGCATGGACGGCACCGAGCCCGATTGCTTCATTTCCCATTAAAAATTTCTGTTTCATCTAAATTCAACCTCTTTGCGGCAGGATCTATTTAATATCGGAATCTTATCATACCGCGCCGCAAAATTCAATCTCTTCCGAAGCTTGCCCGAAGGCCGAAAAATATGATACAATGCATAAAATCTGAAACGGAGGCGGGCAGAATATGTCTACCATTTTAGTGCAGGGCGCCATGCAGGAAGAAATCGAGCTTCTGGCTCGAATGCTGCCGGGCGGCCGCTGGACAGAACAAAAGGGATATTCCTTTTACGAAACGGGGCTGCACGAAACGAAGATCATTCTTTCTCTGACGCAGGTCGGAATCCTTCACGCCTGTATTTCGACAATGCTTGGGATCGAAAGATATAAGCCCGACGCTCTGATCAATCAGGGAACGGCAGGAGGCCACGTACGGACGCTGGAAATCGGCGACATCGTGATCGGGGAAACGGCTGTTTACATCAACAGCATGCAATCTCCAATCAGAGAGAAGGGGGCCGGAAGCAACGCGCTCGAATGGATCCCGCTGGAAACGAAAGGAGCCGCCCCGCTGGAGGCGGATCCGAAGCTGGTCCGGGCGGCGGAGCAAACGCCTTACGCCGGAACGCTGCTGCGCGGAAGACTCGGCTCGGGAGATCTGTTTTCCAGAGAAACGGACCGCATCGATCTGCTCCACGCACAGTTCGGTCAGCTCTGTGAGGATATGGAAAGCGCTGCGGCCTACAAGGTCTGCCGTTTGTACCACATTCCGGTCATCGGCATCAGAATCATATCAAATAATGAACTCACCGGCCGCCACGAGGCGCCGGAGCTGTTCCGGAGAACGCAGGAGAAGCTGCAGAGCTTCCTCTACAGATATCTGCAGGCGCTCACGGCGGGCAAAGGCCCGTCCGAAGCGGAACCGGCCGGATGCACCCCTTTTTAAGAAACAGCTAAAAAAAACAACCAATATTTAGAAAAAAAATAGAAACCAACTGTACATTGACGGCGCCATATGGATTTTCTATAATAGCAATCAGGATCAATCGTCATGGGGTGTTGTATGAAGCAGAAGGACTCGCTTAAATATACGGTGCTTTGCATGATCGCATGCAGTACGGGAATCCTCCAGCAGCTTATCTCGGAAGCGGACGGCTGTACGGATGTGAAAAAAGCAGCGGCATTTACGCTCCTTGGCGCAGGATTTCTCTTATACGGGCTTTGGGAAAGCTATCTCAGCGAGCTGAGCAGCTGGATCCCGTTGATTTCATTTGCCTTTACGGCGCTGCTTCCGCTTTGTAACTTTCACTGGCTCATCCTGATTCCGTTTGCACTGTTTTCCGGAATGCTGCTTTCTTTTTGCCTGAGCCGTTTTCTGTCCACCGCCCCGGAAAAGCGGCGCTATTTGAAGCTCGGCGTTGCCTTTGGCTTATATGCCTCCGGACAGGCTCTTTATACCGTTTTGCTTCCGCTGCTTCCGAGGATCTCATTTCCCCTGCAATTTACGATTTTATCCGTTTGTCCCCTGTTTGTTTTTCTGCTGAATTACAGAAATGCCGCAGGGGCAAAGCAGGCTCACGGATCGCCCTGTTTTTTGCTGCGGCATATGAAAAGCCTGTGGCTTGCTTCGTTTGCGGGGCTTGCGCTGCTGCTTGTTCTGCAGCTTTTTATTTTTCAGGCGCTGTACGATGGCGCTTCCGCTCCATCAGAGCAGATCGTCCGGATCGCCGGATTTTTTTCTTTCCCCGCCGGACTTCTGCTTGGCCTGCTCTTTGACAGAAAAGCAATCCGGATTCTCGTATGCGGATTGCTTCTTCTGACCAGTGCCAGCGCGCTGCTGCCGGTTTTCCCGTTTTCCTCCGCCCTTCCGGCTCTGCTGTCCTTTCTGTTTGCGGAGTCGATCTGTGCCGTATTTGTGCTTTTCTTTCCTACGCTGCTTTACGGCCGCGGGCATTTGCTGTATTGGTGCAGCTCCGGATTCCTGCTCCATGCCGTGCTCCGCCTCCTGCGCTGGGTACCGCCGGAGTTTTTCCGATCCGTCCCGCTTCCGTTTCTTTGTGCCGGCTGCTTCTTGATCTGCGGCGTGCTGGCATGGCTGCTGCCGTCGTTTCTCAGAAGGAACCGCATGGAAACGCTGCTGCCGGCCGAGACGCGGGAAGCCGCCGCATGCGCGCTGACGCAATTCAGACGGCGTTATGCGTTGTCTTCTGCGGAAACGGCCGCGCTTGCCGCCCTTGTTTACGGCAGCCCCGATACAAAAGAGTTTTCCGCGCGCCGCCTGCGTTCGATCTATAAAAAAACGATGGCTTCGGAGCCGGCAGACCTGGCGAAATTATATTTCGAACAATTCCCCCAGGCTTCAGGCGAAATGACTGATGTAATACAGGGAAGACTTTGACAGCTCCTGCTGGAGATACTCGTAGCCAAGCTCTTCCGCAAGCGTTGTTGTCGAAGAGAAAAGATCGGTGCCCAGTCCGAGGCGGTCGCCTTCAATGTCAAAGCCCAGCGCAGAAAGCACCGTAGGAAACATGTCCAGCGTCGTAAATTCCCTGTTTTTTTCCGACAGTGCAATCGTCCGGTCCGTGTTGATAAAGCAATTGTAAATTGTTCTGTCTGCATAATCGATCCCGTCTACCAAGGTCGTATCCATTCTCGGATGATCTCCTGAAATGACAATCACGGTATCTTCATAAAAATCCTGCTGTTTGCACCAATCTATAAAATCGGCCAGCAGGCGGTCGGAGCACGCCAGAACGTTTGCAAGCTGGACATCATACTCGTCTCCGCATAGCTCGCAGACGTATCCGTCGAGATAATGCTGGTCCACCGTCAGAAAGGTAAAATTAAACGGTTGGTCCTCGGCGGCAAGGCGCGTCAGCTCATCCTTGGCGATCTCATACAGGATCGCATCCTCAAAGCCCCACCACACATAATAGTCGGATGCAATATATCCCTTTTCGATTGCCGTATAATAATCGAATATTTCATAATTGCCGTGCTGTTCAAAATAGTCGCGCCGCCCGCCAAAATCCGAATCCGAGCCGCAAAGGAATTCCTGATGGTAGTTGTATTCCTCCAGGATATCGCCCAGCGTAGTGACGCCGGAAGCAAACACTTCTCTCTTATTCATTTCATTCCGCTCTATAGGAAACGCAAACGGAATTCCTGACGTCGTGCCGAAAATCCCTCCCATTGTCCAGACGGTTCCGACGGACGGCCGGAACCCGCCCAGCCCGTCTTTATCCGAGAAGGAAATGTTCTCTTTTGCCAAAGCCGTCATATTGGGGATATAATTGACCTCCTGCGCGCCGCCCTCCTCTACGGAGGCATACGTTGTTTCCGCGCTTTCCAAATAGATATAAATCAAATTCTTCGCTTCCCCGTTCAGCGTGATGCTCACACTGTCGGGATCGACGTAATAATCCTCATAGATCGTAGAATTTTGTTTCTGATTCTTCCACCAGCTCCCGATTCCGAGCACCTGATTGCAAAAAAGACAGGCCGCAGCAAGACAGGCGATGCAGGCCGCAGCACCGATTCGCCGCAGCCATTTAAGAAGATCGAATTTTCTGCGCTTAGCCCCGACAGACAAAGATACAGATACTCTGGATTGGCAAAGCAGAAAGGCCGATATAATATACAGAATCAAACAGAAAATAACAGAAGGCAGACATGCCTGCAGAATCGAATCCACCACGCTGTTCCCCGTTCCCTTTAAAGGCGACAGCATCGTATAGATCAAGGTATTGAAGTCAACATCATAGGTTGCGTCTACCCATCGCGTAAGGATGTAGACAACGACGGCCAGTATAAAAAGAATTCCGAAAAAGACGGCCGCGATCGGCAAAAAACGGCGTGCTTTATTTTTCTTCATTTTCATTGCTTTCTACCTTTATTTCAAACCGGAAATATCTCTGAACAAATTCAATGAGAAACGGAAGCAGCACCGAAGCGACGATTGCAAACAGGGTGTACGGCGCGCGATCCAGCGGAATCGCTAAGGGATAAAATATATTGACAATCTGGGAAAGGATTTTTGCAAAAGCAAAAACAAGAACCGTAACAATACAATATTTTACAATCAATGGCAGAGAGAAAGCAATCTTTTCTTTCTTCCTGCGGAAGTAAATATAAATTGCAATCATTGGAGGGAAAAACAAATTCATAAATTCGATCATAGCGTTTAACGTTCCTTCAGTTATATTTAAGTAAACAGGTCAGCCTTTCAGCGAGCTTAAGTATAACATAAATTTGACGAAATTATAATTTTTAACAAAATATTCAATATATAAATAAATTAGAAAATACAGGCGATTATATCATAATATTATACGGTTTTTCTGAAAAATGCCGCAAAAATCAATATTTTATTCGTTAAATCAAAGTAAAATACAGGCCGATTTTATGTATCAGGTCGGGGTTTCTACGGCTGTACCCGCTCGCAGAACACCACGTACCGCTGATAGTTGTGCCGATAAGGATGGCAGGTGATCAGTGTCACCAGATCGCGTCCGTTCTGGATCAGCAGCTCCTGCACATCAGTCGGGGAAATGACGCGCAGCTCCGCCACTTGATAAGTCAGGGTTTCGCGGAAATTTCGGATGTAAATTTCGTCGCCGATTTCCAGGGCTTCTATATCCCGGAACATGGCCGCCCGGCTGGAGCCGCGGTGTGCGGCCAGAACACAATTGGTATTCACTCCACCAATGGGATACGAGGTTTCTGTCAGATGGACGGCGCCCTCCCGCATATTTTCGGTATTGGCTCCCAGCAGGATCGGCAGCTCTATCTCCATCTTAGGAATAGAAATGAAGCCGATAATATTTCCCTCCAGGCCAAATTCAGACAGCGCCACAGCAGGCTGCTGATAGGAAAACGGGTCCTTCAGATCCTTCTGCTTTTCGGCAAACAGCGTCTCATTGCGGCGTTTCAGCTCCTGATACAAATCTTCAAAGGGAAGCGCGGGGAGAGGCTCCTCCGGAGCGCGCTCCTTTGCGGCCTCGATCTGCCGTTCAAATGCCGCTTCGATCTGCTCCTCGAACGCTGTTCTTTGCTGCTGGACCTCTTTTCTGTAAAGGCGATCCGTATACGCCGGGTAAAGCAGCACCGCCAGTCCCGTAAGAAACACTACGATGGAGATCACGATCAGCCAGCGATTGCGGTTTCGCATTTTTCCCTCACTCTGCATGGCGCGCCTCCCTGTTCCTGCGCCGCCTGCGGATCAGCACAGCAATCATCAGAATCAGGATCAAAAAAACGGCGCCTGCCGCCGCACCTATATATTGCAGCTTTACGCCCGGTCCGGAAATCGCTGCCATCTGTATGGTCTGTCTGTATGCCTCGGCTTCTTCCGGCACATAGGGAATGCGGGAGCCGCGCACCAGCAGGCGCTGAGTATTGACGCCGTAAGGCGTGCAGGTAATCAGCGTTACCAGATCCCGTCCTTCGATGGCCTCCAGCTCCTCAAGCGCATCCGGAAGCACGGTGTTGATCTCATCCACTTCATACGCTAAAATCTGATCCAGCACATAAATATAAAAACGATCTCCGATTGCAAGCCGATCCAGGTTCGTAAACAGCTTGGCGCTGGGCAGACCTCGGTGACCGGTGAGGATCGCGTGGGTAAACGCGCCTCCGATCGGCAAAGCGGTAGATTCAATATGCCCCACTCCGTTTTGCAGGGCCTCCTCGCCTGTCCCATGATAAATGGGCAGCCGGACGTTGATTTTTGGAATAACAAGGTATCCCATCACGCCGTTTACATTCAGGCATTCCAGATAATTTTCCGGCAGAGCGTAGCCCGTTCCGGGGATAAAGGGATCCCGCACCGGATCTCCCGCAAGGCTTTCGTTATATTCCCGCGCCTTTTGCCATTCTGCGGCATAAAACGCTTCATTTTCTGCTGCCAGCTCCTTTTCATACTCCTGAATCACGCTGGACTGATGAAGCTCCGCAAGCCAATTGCTGACTGCAGGGTACAGAAACACGGCCGCTCCGGCCAGGAACAGCAAGGCGGCAAAAACGACAGCCCACAGGCTGATCTTGCTTTTGCCCGTTTCCCCGCGCTTAGATTTTTCCCGCATTGGCCGTTCACCTCTTTCATAGTCCTGCGTTTATGAGTCAGGGCGGAGCAGCGCGCCCCGCCCTGATCGATCTGTTTGTATTTCTTATTTAGCTTTGTTTTCTGTTCTTTCTGACAGCAAAAATAAGAAGAATAACCGCCGCGCCCATGAGAAGTATTCCCACCGCAGTGAACAGGATGGTTCCCATGCCGCCGGTAACCGGCAGTTGGAATCCGTCGTCATTTTCCACGGTCAGTGTCACAAGAGCGACCGCTTCGCCGGTTGCATTCGCAGCCGCGCCGCTCACCTTTCCGTCAAGGACGTCTCCGTCTTTATCTTCGATCGTCACCTTAACGGGGGAAGCCAGCAAATTATAGCCGTCCGGAGCAGTGATTTCCTTCAGATACCAGGTTCCTTCGGAGAGCCCTTTAATGGTAAGCTTCCCCGTCAAGCTGTCCTTTGCGCCGACCTGAAGCGTTGTTGTCGTGCTCGTATCGCTTGCCGCTGCCTTGCAGTACACGCCTTCGGAAAGCATAACAAATGCAATCGCATTCGTTTTGTCAGCCGTTTCTTCCTCGGTCGCATACAACTCAAACTCCGCGCCGGCAAGGAAAGTGTCATGATCGTCCTTGTCCACCTTGCTGATATCCATACCGTAGGTATAAATCGTCGCGCTGTCGCTTTTGCTTTCCCAGCTCGTCTGGGTATAGGGGTTATTGCTGTAATCGAGATAGGCGTTATTCACATTGCCCGTCTCTCCCAAAACGGCGCTTCTGTTCAGCGTTGCGGTATACTCGATGCGGATCTTTTCATATTCGCTGATCCTGGCATAGTCAAAGGTCAGGGTAAAGGCAGAGTTGCCGCCGTTGTTCGGGCGAGCGGATCCCTGCGTGTAATCATTACCGTCTCCCTCTGTCAGAGGATCGGATTCCGCTCCTGTCACACCGGAAACCTTAATAGACCCGGTCAGCGTCAGCCCGGCCGGCAGGATATCGCTTACCGCGTAATTTTTCGCGAGAGCGCTTGCCGGGAACTGCGGAACGTCAGTCTCGATGACAAAGGATACCGTATCACCGATGCTGGCGTTGTCGGCTTTCTTGCCGTTTACCGTCTTTGTGATGGTCGGCTCGCTGGACTTGACCGTTACCTCTGCGTCAGACATAACCCATTCCGTATCTTTCCACTCCGGTACCAGGTTGACCGCCGACGGACGATATACCCTCATGCCGTTTTCGATCAGGATCAGGTAGTTGCCCATAGTAAGGTTTGTAATGCTTCCGCTTCCTGTACATGTTCCTGCTACAGGGATATTGAGCGGATTGTTCGTCGTCTTAATCGCTGCGGCAAGCGCGTCATAAAATGCGGCGATATTCTCCGCAGACGCCGTGCTGAAAGCCGCCTGCACACTGTTGTCAGTCCCTGTGCCGATATAGGCGGAATAATTCGTATTCGTCCGCACCCAGCTTGCGGCCGCATCAACCCATGTATAGACCGGCTCCTGCGGCTGACCGTTTTCGTTAACCTTTACGTCCATCAACCGATAGGCGCTGACGGTCACGCCGTCCTCCACGCCGCTCACCGTAATCGTGCCGGTGCCGTTTGAAGCAATGGCAAAAGCCGTCGTGCCGAACAGGCCGACCGCCATCAGCAGAATCAGGCAAAACGCCAACACTTTAAATCCCTTTCCGTTTGTCTTCATTGCTTTTTCCTCCCGTATATGAAATTATTGTTTTTCTTTTGAAGCCGTACGCTTTCCGCGCGGCTTTTTAATAAGAATGATCCCCAATGCCGTAAGCATCAGCAGTCCGCCGGTAATCAGGAACGGCTGCTCCCCGAATCCGCCGGACGAGGGGATATCCATCGGCCTTGCGTTCGGCAGAAGAAGCGCGCCTGTCGCTTCATCTACCGCGAACGCCAGCGGCAGCCGTCCGTCCCTTGCGCCGACCGCCGCGATCTCGATCAGGTTGGTTGCGTCCGTCGTGACCTTCCACTGTCCCTCCGGCAGGACGCGGCCATCCGGCGCTTTTGTCTCGACGAGACGGTATTCGCTTCCTGCTGTCAGATTTCCGAACGACACCCTGCCGTCAGTACCGCTCTCGCCCGTGTTCACAAGCTTCCAGCAGTCATCTGCCTCGTAAACAAGGTCGTCCGAATGGTCATGGCTTGTATCATTGCATTCAAGCTGGAACAGCTGGAACTGCGCGCCCGAAAGCACAGTATCGTGCGCCTCCGCAGCCACCTTTGTAAAGCTGAGCGCACTCAGCTTCAGATTGGTAAATGCGGCGTTTGACGTCCCGTCCTTGACGATCGTCCCCTCTGCGATGCCGTCGGCGTCCTCATCCTCGTTCAGGACGACGGTATAACCTGTACTGTCTGTTTCCCGCACCTCATAGGTCGCGCCCTTCGGGATTTCGCCTATGGTGATGCTCTGCCCGTGCTTAAGGGTGAATACCGCGGAGCCGTCAGTCAACGTCAAAGTCCCGTCCGCGGGCGCCGCTGCGCCGTCAGCCGCACCGCCCTTATACGCATAGGTACCGGCAAGCGGCTTGCCGTCGCTATCCTTTATCGTGACGGTAAAGGAGAATTCCTTCTCTCTGTCAGCTTCCGTCGCCTGATCTCCCGACACGGTTTTCGAGACGGTAAGCTGCCCCACATGAGCGGAATTTGTAAAGATGACTGATTGCGTACCGCCATTTAACAGGATGGTTCCCTTTGCTGCGCGGTAGCCGTATTCGGGAAGTAAATCTTCTCCCGCGGCATCCGCCGTGATTACAGTATTCCAGTCGCTTAAGTCTCTGCTGCCGTCCCCCACCGCGTATTCGTAAACATAATATGTCGCACCGGCAGGAAAGCCCTCTATCGTTATCGTCTGCCCGGAATATAGCGCAAACTGCGCGACCGACGCGTCTTTGTATGTGTCGGACGCGAGGCTGTAGGCAATTTTATAGCCGCCGCTGTCCGCGTCCGCGTACACGGTGACGTCGCCGTCGTTTACCTCAATCGATCCGAAATCGCCGTTGCTCGGCGGAAAAGCTGCGTTTGTCACAACACGGTTATTCGGGCTTGGCGTATTGTCCGCCTCGGTAAATGCCACGTCGACCTCGCCCTGGACGGGGACGTTCAGGATATTCGCAAGCGTCGTATACTGGATGCGGCTTGTCGCCGTCAAGCCGTTTTCTCCCTCTGCGGCATCAACCTTATAAGTTGCGCCGTTCGCAAACTTCACGCTTTGTATCGCGTAATCCGGATTTCGGTAAAATGTACCTGCTCCGTCCGTAAATGTAACCGTATGCGCATGCGTCATCTCGCGGAAAGCAACATGGACGGCGCACACCGTGCCGTCGCCGTTTTGACTGCTGTCGGATAAGGTAACGCGTGTTTCTACCAGGCCAACAACGCTTTCATCGGCCGTAAGGCCGCTGAATATGGCATGGCTGCGGTTTTCGGGTATATAGACATACTCGACCTCGTAGTCCGGCTGAAGGTAGAACATACCGACGCCGTTTTGAAAATCAACCGCAATGTTCGTGACCGTATCCTGATCCGGCTGCGCAGAGGCCAAGGTCTGGCGCAAACGCACATTCAGCGTGCCGGTAAAATCCACCGTGACCGGAGTTCCTGTTTTTCCGTCGAAGAGAGGGCTTCCGCTTGCGTCTGTTTTTGTAAGAACCAGCTTTGTGGCGTTTTCAAACACGCTGTATACGCGAAAATGGAATATCTCATTCTGCGCCGCCGAGCCGTCCGGCGTATTTTCCGTCTTCTTCGTCACCGAAAGACTGCCGTACCCCTGATCATAAACCTGAACGAGCGTCTCCACCGACAACAGGCCGGACAAATTTTCATATCCGCTCAAGTCGCTCACCGTCGGCTCGTAAACATGGTAATCCGTTCCCTCGAGGAGTTTGGTTTCGCCGATATACACGCTGTCAAGCGTCTGCCCGTCTGCGCCCGCTGCGGCTTTACGCAGCCAGAAACCGAGCGTTCCGTTTGTCGCCATGCTTTGCAAACTGAAAACAGAGCCGTCAGCGTTTCTCTTATTTACCATCACAGCGCCGGTATAGCCTTTATAATCGCCGTCAAAAAGAATGGCCTTTGCTTTCACATCGCTGCTTTGCGTGACGATAAGCGCCGGCGTTCCCTCGTCCGTAAACTGGAATAGGTTTCGTCCCGCGGTGACATAGCTTCCCACATCCTCCGCAAAGAAGATATATCGGTTGTTTTCATTGCTGTACTTGTACATCCATGTGATGTCGCCCTCTATCGGGGACTGCAGCGTCCCGTCTGCGCCGAACACCTTGAGCGTCGTATCAATGAATGTGAGCGATTCGTTCACCGCTCCCTCGGAAGCGAAGGTTGTCAGCGCGTTTGAGATATATCCCGGAAACTGCCCTACGCGTACGCCGTCGTTGATCGCTCCCGCGTCGGCAAATACGCCGTCGTCATTTACCGTAACGGTAATGGGCGTTTCATTTACCTCATACCCCGCCGGCGCTTTCGTTTCGAATATGACATATTCGCCCTCCTCCATGTAGGTGGAGGTATCGTTTATATTAACCTGATATTCGGCAGATGCCGATTCATGAAGATAATCGTCAAATTTGCTTGGGAAGACGAGCGTACCGTCCAGATCAAGAGCGCCCGGAGTGCCAGTCGCCCCCTCTGCTCTTGTCGTACCCGTGTCCCACGCTTTCGTACTGAGAATTTCTTCCCGCGTTTTCAGCGAGCCGTCCTCGTTTACAACGGCGGTGTTGCGGTACATTTCCCTGCCTGCGTCCCATATGTACTGTGTTCCATTCCCGTCCCGATCCTGATAGGAATACGTCTGGAACATGGTAAATTCTGCACCCGCAAGGCGCTCTCCATAATAATTGAGCTTCTGTACACGGACGCGGTTAAACATATTCGGGATATAAAACTGCGAGGCGTACTGCCGGTCGAAGCGTATCGTATCGCCGCCGTTCGTATAGGAGGTCGCGATGCGCACGATAGACGAAGCGTCGGTAATGCTGTCAAGAGAGGTTGCGTTGGGAGCAAAGTAAAACGCGATGTTATATTCACTCTCGTTTTCTCTTTCCGTTCCCATTAAATACGGGTAAGACAGCTTTACATCACCGGGTATATTCGTTATAGTCACCTGAAACAGCTGGCGCGCGTTGCGCTCCGCTATAATCGTACCTGTCTGACGCGTCTGCTGCATAACGAGCACCATTTTTTGCGCCGCTTCCAGTACCGTAGTCTTATTCGCAATACTTTCGGTCATCAGCGTCCAGCCGGTATTCGTCGTACCGTACAAAGCGTTAAAATTAGCGTCGTCGTAGAGCGAGCCCGACATATTCATGCGCTTTATCGGCACGGCGAATATGATGCCGTTGTCAAGATATTCCTGAATTTCATCTTCTGTGGCCGTATCCGACGGCGCAATGCGCTCTCCAGCAACAGGGCTGCCGTCAGCGTCTGTGGAATACGCATACAGCTCGCTTGTCATTGTGACATCGAGGAGCGCCTGCGTGTACGCGCCTGTCTGCCAGTAGTTATACGACAGCAAAACGCCCTCTTTTGTGTTCTTGTTATATATGCTGTAATAAAGGGATATATCCCCCTTGGAGCGGTAACCCGCAGGCCGTCCCGTTTCCTTTAACACATAGTAAAACTGCGGATCGGAGCCGTCCTGCGCCCGCTCCTGAAAGCTGATGATCTTTCGTGTGTCCGTGACGAAGCTGAGCCGCCCGTTTTCATCGGTCACCGCGCTGCAAATAGGCTCTCCCGCGCTTATATCCGCAATATAAAGTCCCGTCTCGGGATCGATCAGCGGCGCCGCGTTGCCGTTTTCATCCTTTTCCGTATCGCTCACCTGCGCCGGCCAAAGCTCGAACTCCACACCGGAGACGGGGTTCCCGTCCTGGTCGGTTTTCGTAACACCGGAGGCGGGAACGGCAAGCATATTGAAGGACAAAACAAGGTTGGACGCGCCCGCGCCGCGCTCCAAGTAGAACATTTTCAGCTCGTGCTGGGTGTTCTGGTCGAAGGTATCGGCGGACATTTCCATCCCGTCCCCCCATGACTGATAGTCCTCCTGCTCAGCGGCTTCAAATATCGCCCTCAGCGTGGTGGACTGTATGCCGTGCGCTGTCTTGAAATCCGCATATGTACCGGTTATATTCGGCTGTCCATCCGCGGCCTTGTCGCACCATGTCCATTCGGTTTGTGTGCTTGTGCCTGCCTCCGCGCTTTTCAGCTCCTCAAGCGTGGGGATATCCTCGGAAAAGGTGCCGCCGTCGTTTCTTATCATGGGCGTGAGCCCCGTATAGACCGTACCGGTTTCAAAATCGATGATGGTAAAACACTCGTCGTGGATGCCGCCAAGATCGGAGACAAGTACGCCGTCGATAAAGATCCACACATCATCGTCGCCGGAAAAGGTAAAGTACATCGGCGTATTGGCATCGATCCTGCCATCCTCCGGCTGCAAAAACACCGTCTCCATGGTCATGCCGATGTAATGGTTCAGGGTGGTTCCCGTTTCCAGCGGCACATTGCTTTTGGGAACGAGAGTTCCTGTGCCCGCATCTACCATATAATTGCCGCTTGAGTCTGTCTGGAACACTTCGGACGCCTCGTCAAAGGGAAAAAACTGGCCGTTGGGAGAGGTGAGGCCGCCGCTGGGAACTGCCCAGCTGTCATATACCTCGAAGTACCCGTCGCTCGCCTCTCCGTTCGTGCCCAGCGTGCCGGGCTCTGACGCCAGAAAGGCGGCGTAGTTCTCATGGCTGTTGTATATATAGCCGCCGTTGCCGTCGTATTTCACAAGCCCCTGCACATTTTCATAGGAGACTTTATAATCGTTGGCAATATCCGGATCAAACAGATAAGCGAGAGATTCCGTAAGCTTTGAACCCAGTCCGTAATTATCTATAAATTCGGGACGGCCTTTTAAGGGATCTGCCACATCATCTTCCAGAGTAAGAATCGGGTATCCGTCCGCAAGAATATTGTTCACAACGCCCTGATATTCCCCATAACGGACACCGGAGGTTCTGTTTGCATTATTATTATAATGCCGCTCGTTTCCTGTCCAGACGTTCCACGGCCCCAGGCCTTGACCAGCCCCGAAAAGAAATACGTGACCCTGATTGATACCCTTTTGGACCTCCCATCCGTTGCTGTAGCTGCTGTCGCGCGTATTCACCCAATAGTCGAACAGATTGAATTTGACATGGTTGGGACTGACGGTATCGATAATGTGATTCGAAAGCCCGCCGTCATCTGCCGGCGCGGCCTTAACGACAGCCTGAGAAAAATCAGAATGATGATCCGGCGCAACAAGAGAAACCGCAAACAGGAAAGCCAGAAGGAGCGCAGGAATGCGCCGTCTCAAGAGATTGTCCGTTATTGCCTCATGTTTCGCCCGATTGTTCATTTCACATCACCTGTTTAAATAGAATATATCGCTGTAAACGAGCGATGAAATCGCATGCGCCGCACGGAAGCGTGTTAAAATTCCATATTAAAAATATGGAGTTGCTCGGCAGCGGCATAAATTCTGTCATGCTGTAAAGTAACTCCGTTCACAAAAAGGATATCATATAATGAACAAAAAATCAACATATTAAGCCAGATCTTCGATCTGCGGAATTGATTTGCCGTTCACACTGTGTTTTTTCGTTCTCAGCGAAATTGCCGGCTCATCAAAAACAGCTACGGTTTCAGGGCAGGGATATCCAAGATTACGGGGCTGCACGCCCTGCCGGATCGCTTCGTACGCAAACATCATACCGTTTGGTTCATAAGGTATTGTGCGCTTTTGCTCCGGTACGCTTTTTAGATGAGGAGGAATCTCTTTCCTGTGTGTTTACAGTATTGTGCAAGAGGTTCTCTGACATTATCTCCAAATACCTTTTGCGCCTTCCTGCAGATTTCGAAAAACAGCTTTTCCTGCCGGTGTGTAAGCACGGGGACCAAAAGCTCGGGGATGCCGTTTTCTGTTGTGATGAAACCGCATTCTTCAAGAAGCGGAATTCCTTTTATCATGCGCGCATCAAGGTCTACCGTTTCCGGATCGATTTTCTTTTTGATGAGATAGAACAATTTCAGCATATTATCTTCTAGCTCCTGATGCAGGGGAAAACCATATCCTTGGTGTTTTTTCGAGACCGCCGGATCGAGCGAGGTTTCGAAGTTATATCGTTTCAGATTCGCGGCGGCAAGCATATAGTTTTCTTTTCCGCTCCGGTCCCTGGGAATTGTGTAATTTGGAGAATAGATGGTAGCAAACGCAATCCACCTTCCGCCGTTGGGACGCTCCGGAAAAATCTGCGGGTTTTCTCTGACCAATTCTATGCTTTCATAAAGACCGCTTGCTGCGATCTGGAGCATCAGGAAGCGTTCAAGGCGCTTGCTGTAGAACGAGGTAGCTTTCAGCTCCTGGATCGCGGCCTGCAGCGGTTCAATGTATGCGCCGCTGTGCTTCTCTGTAAATGCTTCGGCCTCGTGTATATATTTTACATAATCGCTTGCGTGATAGATGATAAAGTCTGTGTATATCTTTCCGTCTCCCATTCGCTTCATCAATTCGCCGTCCACTAATTTGTTGATGACAGGTTCTACATAAGCAGTGGCAACACCGATTGCTTTTGACAGCTCGCTGACTGTAAGAGGCTTCTCATAGGCAAGGATCAGCAGGTTTTGCGCAAGGGCGTCTCCTTCCGTAAGCAACATTGCTATTTAGCCACTTTTCGATATCTTCCAGGCGTTATCCCGATTCTTTTCTTAAAAATCTGTATGAAATGAGAATAATCTGCAAAACCGCTTTCTTCAAAAGCAGCCTGGACAGATTCCCCCTCGGCAAGCAATCTGCAGGCATTTGAAATTCTCAGATTTTCGATATATTTCGATGGGGTAATGCCAAGATAGTTGTTGAAGTAACGGTTGAGAGAACTGCTGCTGATATAAAAAGCATCTGTAATTTCATTTAAAGAATGTATGTTTTTCAGATTATGCTTAATTTCAGATACGATTTCCACCAGAACAGACGGCATGCCGATATTTTGAGGCAAAGAAACAATGTATTTTGTTTGAATAAAATAAAACGCTTTAAAAAGGAACGTCAAGGTTTCAAATTCATCCTTCGCCGCAGCAAGCTTTCCGCACAGGCAAAAAAGCTCCTGCATCCCGGAAAGCTCAAACGGCGTAAGCCTTGCGGAATAGTCGGATAAAAGAAACGGAGGAAGGATAGACGAAGGATCTTTCGCTTTAAACCAAATGCAAATCCACTCGTGAACTGTTTTTTCGTTTATAACACAATGATGATAGGCGTTTGGCTTAAATATTACAATATCTCCGGGCGAAATCGGATGAACCGTGTCCTCAGCAAGAAAGGAAACGTTGCCTTTTATGTTTATATAAATTTCATAGCAATCATGAATGTGATTTTTATCCAGCGTAGGATCATCCTTATATACTTCTCTGGAAGCATGAATCATTTTAAAATGCTCATATCCGGCGGCAGATATGTCTTTTTCATTTCCTTCAAGCAAAATATATTGTCTCATCAGCAAACCTTCTAATTTGATAAAAAAGTCATGTTTTTAGACAAACATTGCATGTTTCGACGCGGTCGTTTATGTTATACTTCAATTATATAAGAGATATGCAGCATTGTAAATACGTTTGCAATACATCGCGGCAAAGGGTTCCGTGCAATATAAACTTGGAGAACGGTTATACAATTTATTTCGAAAGACAGCGCTGCCGTATGTTTTTCGCGATACTGAAAATTTTTATACAAAACAGGCTGCAGGACGATGCTCCCCTTTGGCTTTTGGAGGTTGCGTAATGAGTGAAACAGCTCACAAAAACAGCGAATGCTATTATGTCCGAGCGCTTCCGGAAACAGGCTATGAGTGCTGGAAGGAAATGCGCTCTTTAGAGGAAGCAAAAAAATATGCGATTCAAAATTCAGTTTATGGCAGCTGCGTAGCGGATGCAGAGGGAAATATTATTTTTGCCCCGCACGGAAGAGCTGCCGCGGATTTGCTGTATGAAGCAAAATGCGTTTGCGACTATACTCGCGATCAGCAGTTTACATATGGGCACGCCCCGATGAACCCCGCTGTAAATCATGATGCAAAAATCGCAAGCTGCGACAGGCTGATCGGCTGGATGCTTTACAGGCTCGGCTTTACCGACCAGCCCCATGTCTATGGGTTGTGCGTAAGCGGTCCGCAATTCACCAATTGGTGTATAGAGCATCATTTTACAAAAATTGAGCGAATCGATGATTTGCGGCCGGCAGACATTGTTTTTACACGGGAAAGTCCAAAAGGAAACCCTTTACACATTTTTCTGCACGCCGGCAAATCCGATACGGAGGGACTGTTTTACCGTTACGACGGAGGGAAAATTGAACGTCTGAGAAGCACGCAGCCTTCCTGCGAAGCGATAAACGATTTTATGTACGCCTATAGAATTCCCGCTTCGGCGGCGCCGGGTTTGTCCTTTAAATATGGCGGCGTGCCGTTTTCGCTTTTAAGAAAAAAGAAAGAAACAACGCCGGAAGGAATCAGATATATACTGCCCGACGGAGTTCAGCTGGATTGTAAAATTGAGAAATTTGCAAAATACGGTGTGACAAGGTGGGTAAATCATTGGTATAATCCCGGAAAGAATAACAGCGCTCAGATAACGGATCTGAATGACTGTGATATTATTACTTATTTTGAACCTGATCCGCCCGTTACGCGGCGCAATCGCCAGCTGACCTGGGAGCCGGAAACGCTGCAGGTTTTTGAAGCCAAAGCGCCGCATGCGTCGGATGATGACTTTAATCCCGTTCCTACGAGAATATGGGCCGGAGATACCCGTAACATAGCGGCCGGAGAAAGAGCGCCTTTTTTTGATGTAAACAGAAAAGAGAAAGGGATTATTGTTGCCGTTGGGTGGACGGGGGTTTGGAATGCGTCATTCCAGAGGACAGAGCAGGAATGCAGAATAAAAACAGGCATTAAAAACGCAGACTTTTTTATTAAACCAGGGGAAAAATTCAGAACCTCTTCCGTTACGATTCTCGAATATAACAATGGACAAATAAAAGGTCATAACGTCTGGAGAAGATACATTAAAGAAGTGCTTTCTCCTATAGGCAAAGGGGCGCGTCCTGCGGAATGCCCGTTTTCAGCAATTTTTTGGGGCGGCGTTACCAGCGAGTCACTGATCAATCGCTGGAAAGGCATTATAAAAGCCGAGCTGCCTCTTGACTATTGCTGGATCGACGCGGGCTGGTACGAGCCCTTAACTGCCGAGACGACCGCAGGGCAAATGACCGAATGGCTTACTGTCGGTACGTGGAAGGTAAATCAGAAATACCATCCTGACGGATATCAAGAGGTTATAGAATTCCTCGCTCAAAACAACAAAAAAATGCTGGTCTGGATGGAGCCCGAACGGATTCGCAACACGGTTCCTCCTTGGACGAAATATCTTAAGCATCCAAATCCAGACAGCCCGAACAACCTGATCGCCTTAAATGACGACGCCGTTGCCGAGGATGTGATAGAACTTGTTTCCGGTGTTATTCAGGATTTGTCTCTTACATGCTACCGGCAGGATTTCAACATGTACGCTCCCGAGGTCTGGGATTATAATGACGAAGCCGGAAGAAAAGGAATGGTGGAAATAAAGTACATAAATAATTTGTATTATTTCTGGGATTCTTTACTTGCGCGATTCCCGTATTTACTGATTGACAATTGTGCGGGAGGGGGCAATAGAATCGACATTGAAATGCTTTCGCGTTCTGTCTCTCTGTGGCGCAGCGATTATTATGTGAGATGGGACGCATGTCCTGAGGTCTTTCAGATGCACAACCTAGGATATGCCTCTTGGCTTCCCTATTCAGGCGTCGGATATGGACCGACACTGGGAGATACTTACAGCTTCCGCAGCGCATACACAAGCGCGATAACCGTACGGACCTGGGAACACGCAGACGCTGAGTGGGAAGTAGGCGCCAGCGGAGAGCCTCTTGACTGGGCAAAGAAGTATTTTGACGAGTTTATCTCGATCCGTAAGTATTTTAGCTGTGATTTTTATCCTTTGATTTCCAATCCGCATGACAACCTATCCTGGGCGGCGGCGCAGTATGACTGTCCGGAAGAAGAAAGCGGGATCATTCTTGCGTTCAGGAGGGCAAAATCTCCGTTTGACAACGCTGTAGTCGAGCTGGGAGGCGTTTCGCCGGATTCGGTATACGTCTTCTTTAACGCCGACACGGATGAAATCACGACGATACAGGGAAAGTCTTTAGCGGAAAATGGATTACGCCTTCACATTCCCAACAAGCGTCAATCGTTACTTCTTAAATACAAGATCGTAAAAAATGATTAAGGAGGCCAAAAATGAAAAGAAAACGCTATTTAACAGTTGTTGTATTGTTTATACTCCTGGCAGTTATTTTTTCAGGCTGCGGAGACACGAAAAACACAAACGCCGATCCGACGCCAAAAGCAACGGCCACTCCGTCTGTGGCGACTCCTACTGCCGTGCCGGCTACAGAGGCGCCGGCTACCGCGGCCGAACCGACGCTTGCTACAACGGTAAAATATGTTATCTGCGACGTTTTAAATGTAAGAGCAGAGCCTGTGTTTTCCGGAACCGACAATATTATAGGATCCTGCGTTTACGGCGAATTGATCGACGTAGTTGAAACAGGCGAAGATTATTACAAAATTCTTTGGTTCGAGGACGGCTATGATTATGCATATGTAAATTCAGGCGTAGCTTATACGTCAGAGGAAGATCCTGACAAAATGGAGTCGGCGCCGCTTTCGACTGCAGATCCGAACGGTCCTACCACTACCATGTGGATCCTTTCTGTCACAAGACTCAGAAGCGAGCCAAAATTTGTCGGGACAGAGAATATTATCTGCGAGCTTCCCGCAGGAGAAGCCATCGAAGTTCTTGAGGAAGCCAGCAATTATTATGTGGTTAAATGGCCGGAAGCAGAAGGGCAATTGGCATATATTACAAATGACCCGACGTTGGTTTCAAGGACGGATCCCAATCTCGCCACACCGGCTTCTGAAGCGCCGGCTACGTGACGCGTCAAATTTTCCCGGCCTGTTTTTGGGTTGAAGCTGTGGAGTTTAATCGTATGATCAAGCCTGATTTTTCTTATTTATATGACGGGCTGCCTTACAAGCAAGCAGTAAATAATCCCATAAAGACTACTGTAAACAAGCGTGAATTTACGGAGTTCAACGCTGTCGAATGGAACGTGTTTTATGAAAACACATCGTCCGAAAACAGTAAAATCCTGTCAAACATTTATGATTGCGATGTTTTGCTTGATTTGCCGGAATACGCCCGCCCGTCGCCGGCCCTGAGAATCACCGAGGAGGCCCCCAAAATCATATGGATGCAGGGCTGTCTGGAAGGCGATGCATATTCATTTAACGACGAAAGATCGGCGCAGGAATTTGCATTTCATACGGATTATCTTTTCGAAAACGGCATGCAAAAAGCATATGAAAACAATAAAGGACGCAGCTCGGATCAAATAATGCCTTATTTTGAAATCGCATGCAGTGGGAAGGGGTATATTGCCGCGATTGGCTGGACCGGATGCTGGCGAGTCGAATTTAAACGAGAAAAGACAAGAATCCATATGAAAGCCGGACTGCGCTGCGCCGAATTTTATCTAAAGCCCATGGAAAAAATCAGGACTGCTACGATATTGATCATGAGTTATGACGCAAAAGAGAATCGTTATAACATGTTTCGTGATCTTATAAAAACATATTACACCCCTAAAATCTCGGCAAAGGAGCATCCCGGCGTTTTAGCAGCGCTGTTATGGGGCAGCCTGTCGTCAAATGAAATGACGAATAGAATCAAGAAGCTTTATTCAGGCGGAGCAAAATTTGAAGAATACTGGATCGACGCGGCCTGGAACGGGCAAAGCGCTAACAGCGAAAACACATTTGACGGCTCATGGGCCGACGAAATCGGCAACTGGGCGTTTAACAAAGATATTCATCCGGATCAGCTCCGCAATGTTTCAAAGGCGGCAAAGGACGCAGGCGCAGCGCTTATGCTATGGTTTGAGCTGGAACATGCTACAAATATCACACCGATCGTAAAAGAACATCCAGAATATTTTATCAATAACGGCGAGAAATTTTTGCTTCTCAATCTTGGCAGCGAGGCTGCGTGGGCATATGCTTTTAATTTATTAAAAACTTACTTTAATATGCTGGATCTTCGCTGTTACAGACAGGATTTTAATATTCCTCCGGATATTCCATGGGAGTTTGCAGACCGGCCCGGGAGGCGCGGAATCACTGAAATATACCATATTTTGGGGCTTTATAAGCTTTTTGACGCATTGTTATGTGAATTTCCGGACCTTATTATTGACAACTGTGCAAGCGGAGGGAGAAGACTTGATATTGAAATGCTAAAGCGTTCTGTCACCCTGTACCGTTCAGATTATCAATGTATCCCGAATCCCGATCCGGATGTTACAAATACCCATAATACAAATATTTCAAGGTATTTGCCGGCCACAGGATGCTCCACAAAATTAAAAATGGATTTATATGCAGTAAGGAGTACTTATTCTGCAAGCTGGGGGTATAGCGGTTACGCTACATCCGCTTGTTCGATGTCCAAGGAAGAAATCCAATGGCTTTCAGAGGTAGTAGCGGAATATATTTCCATTCGCAAATATTTTCTCGGGCATTTTTACAATTTTGGATCAGATAAATTGGATCCTTCCGCATGGGTGATCTGGCAATACCACGATGTTTCTTCCGACGAGGGCATGATCATGGCCTTCAGGAGAAAAAACTCTCCAAACGCGGAAGCTTCCATATCTTTGAACGAGATTGACGGCGAATATGCTTTTTATAACCTGGATACGAAAGAAAATTTTATCGGCGGCAGGAACCTGAATATCAAGCTTCCCCGGAAATACAGTTCCACAATCATCGTATATAAAAAAGCCGGGACCTCTGAGATCGAGTGAATTTCAAGGAATAAAGCGGGTGTTTTTAATCAATATGCGAGAAGGCAAAGCCCATGGCTGACGCTTTGCCTTTTTGGATCCGTCTTTGATGTTTTTTCTTCTAAGGGTGTAAAACGATTATTTCCTCTTATGCTTTCGTGCAGCCAAGACTGCAACGAGGATTCCGACTGCTGCTACTGCTGCAATAATAATCCAGATTATCCAAACAGGAGCATTTTCTTCCTCTGCATGATCCGATGCTTCTGTTGGCTGAAGAGTCGGTTGCTTTGTAGGCTGCTGCGTAGGTGACAGTGTTTCTTTGATTTCTGTCGTCTACGTAGCTTCTGCTTCCGGAGTAGCTGTAGGAGGCAAATTCTTAAATCTACAATGGATTAAGTGTTGTATTTTATCTTAAAATAGTCAAGGTATCTTTTGAATTGGTCTTGTGCGGCAAGACAAGTGTCCCGTAAATAACCGCGTTCATTTGCCCATTCTTTTAAGCCGCGGTAATAAAAGAGCTTCAAATCCTCGCCGATGATGAACGGAACAATATTGTACTTTAAGCAGTCTTTGAATAAAAGCAGCCGGCCAATTCGTCCGTTGCCATCCTGAAAGGGATGAATCCGCTCGAACCGGTAATGAAAGTCCAGAAGCTCATCAAAGCTTTTTTCCTGCTTTGTGTTGTATTCTGCAAGCAGCTCTTTCATCTTAACGGAAACTTCTTCCGGCTGCGTTGTTTCCAGATCGCCGACCGTATTGGGCCGACGCTTATAGGCACCGACGGCAAACCATTCCTGTCTTGCATCTGTCGTGCCGCTTTTGAGCGTGCGGTGCAGCTCTTTTATAAAAGCTTCTGTAATCGGTTTCTTTGCATTTTCAATGATAAGGTCGATACATTTGAAGTGATTTGCCGTTTCTACAATATCGTCAACCTTCACTGCAGCTCCTTCAAGCCCAATCGTATTGGTTTCAAAAATATATCGCGTTTGATCGTGCGTCAGCCGGCTGCCCTCGATATGATTCGAGTTGTAGGTCAGTTCGATCTGAATTTTGTGATAAATTCCGCCTGAAAGCTTTGCTGCCTTTTCTGCCTTGAGAACATCGAGCAGCGTAACCGGCTCAGTAACTTTTTTGTTCACTCGGTCAGGCTTTTGCGCATCTTCGGGGATGTTCCACGTTTTTCCGGTCAAAAAGGCTCCCTCGATTTTTCCCTGAGCACAGTAATTACGAACGCTTCGCTCGGACAAATTCCATCGTTTTGCTATTTCTGTAACGGATAAATATTTCATATTACACAACCTCTGTTTATATAGTATATCACATTATCGGCAAAAATACAAGAATATCAGAATTTAAAAACACCATATTTTGCCGGTAACGGAAAGAGCAAAACAGGAGCTTGTGCAATACGGCTGTTTTTATCGATGATCTCACTGGGCTTTTAGGCAGACTGTTGACAACAGGCAGGTTACTTCTTTACCCAGCGGCCTGTAATTTATATGCGTGATATATGTGCAATAAATTGATAAATTGCATATAATATGCCATAATACACTTGCGCGGAGGTGATAACATGGCGAAAGTGAGCACTAATATCAATCTCGATCCGGAGCTCAAAAAAACAGCGCAAGAACTGTTTGCTGATTTAGGGCTGGATTTGACAACCGCAGTCACATTGTTCTTGAAACAGGCAGTGCGGGAACAGCGAATTCCTTTTGAAATCAAGAGGGAGAATCCGAATGCTGAAACAAGCGCAGCAATGAATGAATTTTTTGAGACGCAGAAGCATCCGGAAAAATATAAGCGCTATTCGTCTTTCGGCGAAGCGCTGAACGAGGTTTTGTCCGATGCTTGATACTGTATGATCCAATCATTTTAAGAAAGACTTGAAGCTTGCTGCCTGACGCGGCTATCGTTTGGAGCTACTGGATGAAGTGGTAAGCCAGATAGCGAAGCAGGAAAAGCTTCCGGAAAAATATAGAGATCATGAACTAACAGGAAATTATGCCGGCTTTCGTGAATGTCATATTCAACCGGATTGGTTGCTTGTATATCGTATAGAAGAGAAAGAACTTATACTTTTTTATCCCGCATTTTCAATGTCCATGTCTTTTCCAATAGAAGTAATGCAGGACGGTCAGATTGAAATGCTCTGCGAACAATACAGAAAGGAAAAGAAACAGCGATTGAGAAAATTCCGAAGAATAAAGCGAGTATTTTTAATTAATATGAGAGAAGGCAAAGCATTCCTTATTGACGCTTTGCCTTTTCGTATACCGTTTTTGATGTTTTTTCTTCTAAGGGTGTAAAACGATTATTTCCTCTTATGCTTTCGTGCAGCCAAGACTGCAACGAGGATTCCGACTGCTGCTACTGCTGCAATAATAATCCAGATTATCCAAACAGGAGCATTTTCTTCCTCTGCATGATTGGAAGCATCTGTTGGCTGAAGAGTCGGTTGTTTTGTAGGCTGATGTGTAGGTAACAGTGTTTTTTCTATTTCTGTCGTCTGTGTAGCTTCTGCTTCCGGAGTAGCTGTAGGAGGCAAAGTTGGCGTCGGTGTCGGAGTCGGGGTAGGCGTCGGCGTCGCTACAATTTCCTTTACCTCAAAATAAACCGGTTCGACACAAACCTCATTGTGTTCATCTAAAACTACAACATAATATGTGCCAGGATCCAAAGGATAAAATCCACCATAATCATTTACTACTTGTGTCCCTTTGGGAGATTCCGGAACAAATGAATAAATAACTGTGCAATTATCACCAGTGTAGATAATCGGATCGCCCTTTTTTATAATTGCAAGCATTCCCAGTTTGTGCAATGGACCATATGTTTTAATAATAACGCGGTTCGTATATTCTTCTACCGTTACTTCAACCCAAGGCTGGACATCCCAGAGATCGGAAATATCAATTTCGTCACTGTTCTGTTTCCTGTCTTCCGCTAATACATTTACCCCTGATGGTTCTCCATCAAAAGTCACAATAATAGAAAAAAAACAGAAACAAACAGCAGTACAGCATATTAGTTTAGTTATAATTTCTTTCATTGGCCCCACCATTTTTAAAGATTACCTGTGAACAAATTATAAATGAATTATCATTTAAGAGCAACCAGAAGTTTTAATATGGAGCTCTGCTTTTTGCAATCCTTTTTTTATGATAATAGATTTTTGCATAAACTTTTTTCAAAAAAACCGATTAATCACTCTGTGTCATTCAGTGACATATCCAACAAGGCTGTAAGTTGATCTCTCCGCCCGTAAACTACTGCCGTAACCCATACAGTTATCTTTTCTTCGTCAATTAAATAGTAAACAAGAAAATTCTTTACGGGCATTTTCCGAATTCCTTTTGTGCGATACGGTTCTTCCTCCGTAAGGGGATCTCTTGAGGGCATAAAATCCAGCCTCCCGATTTCACATTGCAGAATATCTGCCCACTTTCGTGCAATTTCCGGCTCCAACAGAATTTTGGAGAGATACTGGCACCGTTTCTTCAATTTGTCCGATCACCTGTGCAGTCAGCTTCACCTCATACCGCAGTTTCAAATACTCTCTCGAATTTTGGAAAAGGCTTCATCAATGGACAGACCTTCGCCAGACTTCGCCTGATTATATCCTTTTTCCATCATTGCATCGAACTGTCCATCAGTCAAGCTGTCTCTTGTGGGCAGTTTTGGTAAAGCTCGGAGCGCATTGACCTCTTGCAAACGATGAATAATTCTGATAGAATTATTGTAGAATAATACAGGAGGTGTTGACGGTGATTATTAAGTCGTCCACTGCGCTCCGCAATGACTACGGCATGATCTCTGATTTGGCGCATAAAGAAGCGGAGCCAATCTATATCACTAAAAACGGCGAAGGCGATTTGGTGGTTATGAGCATTGAGGCGTTTGAGCAGCGGGAGGAGACCTTGAAGCTACGGGCCAAGCTGGAAGCGGCGGAACAAGCCCGACTCTCCGATGCGCCTACCTACACGCCGGAGGAGTCCAGAAAGCGGCTGGAGGCGATTTACCAACGTGGCTAAACTGGTTATTCTGGAACCTGCACAGCGGGAGCTGGAGGAGATTGCCCGACTTCATCTGAACCTGGTGGGACCAAACTCCGCCCGCAAAATCACCGACCTCATTTTAGATACGCTTTCCCGGCTGGAGATGTTCCCGCTGTCCGGGCATATCCCGCAGGACAAGGAACTGCGTAACGGCGGCTACCGGCTGGCGATCGCCGGGAAGTATATCTGCGTCTACCGGCTGATTGCGGATACGGTTTTTGTTTACCACATCGCGCACGGCGCCAGCAACTACCCAACAACTTTCAAACGGCTGCCGAAAGAAGAAAATCAATAACCCATTTTTAGAGAACGTCTTTCCTAATGGAAAGGCGTTTTTCTTTTACAGAAGGTGTTTTCGATCGCCTATGTAACGATCTCGAAGGACCTGAGCCGGGTACAGAGCAAGGTCCTGTTCGGGCTGACCAGACGGCAGGTGATTTGTTTTGGAGCGGCGGCGCTTTGCAGGATTCTGGTCATGCTTCCCTTCTTCCTGTTCGCCATGTATTAGCGCAACGGGCAGCCCCTGGAGGTGAAGGTCAAACCATTGCCTCACTATTCTAACAGTTTAGGCAACGAAATGTCCCATGCCTATGACTGGCTGCCATGAACAAGGGGCAAATATATAGTAACAGGAGGTGATAATAATGGGGCGTCAAAAATATAACCCAGGGTTTATCTATAATATCAAATTTTGAAAACGACACGAGCCGCAGTATTTATCTGCGCCCTGCGTCGCTTTTTTGTGATTAAAAATGATATAATATTCATGGTTTGTAGAAAAGGTTAATTGGGGCAAGTTTGCGGCTGATAGCATGGCGGTTCTTCCCGTGTGTGAAAACGAATATATTGAAAGGACGTTAGTTATGGAAACAAATCAAAAGCAATTTTATTCGAAAATCTGCAAGTCTTCGGATTTAGTTGATATACAAAAATATATCAACGATGTATTGGAACTAAGAGGGTTTAATTCTCAAAGTGCGCAAGATAAAATGCTCCTTTTAACTGAAGAAATTGGCGAATTGGCAAAAGCAGTTCGAAAATCAGCTACGTCAATGCCTATTGATTATGAGAAAATGCAAAACTACGATACAGTCGAGAGCGAAGTTGCAGATGTATTTATCGTTTTATTGTCATTATGCAATGTTTTAAAGATCGATATTTATGAGGCTTTCATAGCAAAAGAGAAAGAAAATACAGAAAGGGCATGGACTCCATAATGTAGTCAACAATATTTTTAACTTATTTCCAAATGAATAAAATAAGCATTTTAATAAGAGAAGGCAAAGCCCATGGTTGACGCTTTGCCTTTTCGTATCCTTTCTTTGATGTTTTTCTTCTAAGGGTGTAAAACGATTATTTCCTCTGATGCTTTCGTGCAGCCAAGACTGCAACGAGGATTCCGACTGCTGCTACTGCTGCAATAATAATCCAGATTATCCAAACAGGAGCATTTTCTTCCTCTGCATGATTGGAAGCATCTGTTGGCTGAAGAGTCGGTTGTTTTGTAGGCTGATGTGTAGGTAACAGTGTTTTTTCTATTTCTGTCGTCTGTGTAGCTTCTGCTTCCGGAGTAGCTGTAGGAGGCAAAGTTGGCGTCGGTGTCGGAGTCGGGGTAGGCGTCGCTACAATTTCCTTTACCTCAAAATAAACCGGTTCGACAAAAACCTCGTTGTGTTCATCAAAAACTACGGCACAATATGTTCCGGGATCCAAAAGGTAATATCCACCATCTCTATTTGTAAATCTAAAATTTATAATTTCCATCCATTCTGGATCGGTGGGCACCCACTCATAGATAATGGCATCATTGTCATCGCCGGTATAGATGATAGGATCGCCAGCCTTAATAACAGCAATTGTCCCCAGTTTATGTATGAAACCATATGTGTGGAGAGTTACTACTCCGGTATTTTCATCTACCGATACTTCTAATCTGGTTTTTTCTTCTCCGAAAGAAACAGTAGTAAAGAGGCAGATACAAATTGCAGTACAACATATTAGTTTTGTTATAATTCCTTTCATTGGCCCCACCATTTTTAAAGTTACCTGTGAATAAATTATAAATGAATTATCATTTAAGAGCAACCAAAAGTTTTAATGTGGAGTTCTGCTTTTTGCAATCCCTTTTTTTATGATAATAGATTTCTGCATAAACTTTTTTCAAAAAACCCGATTAATCACTCTGTGTCATTCAGTGACATATCCAACAAGGCTGTAATCTGATCTCTCCGCCCGTAAACTACTGCCGTAACCCATACAGTTACCTTTTCTTCGTCAATTAAATAGTAAACAAGAAAATTCTTTACGGGCATTTTTCGAATTCCTTTTGTGCGATACGGTTCTTCCTCCGTAAGGGGATCTCTTGAGGGCATAAAATCCAGCCTCCCGATTTCACATTGCAGAATATCTGCCCACTTTCGTGCAATTTCCGGCTCCAACAGAATTTTGGAGAGATACTGGCACCGTTTCTTCAATTTGTCCGATCACCTGTGCAGTCAGCTTCACCTCATACCGCAGTTTCAAATACTCTCTCGAATTTTGGAAAAGGCTTCATCAATGGACAGACCTTCGCCAGACTTCGCCTGATTATATCCTTTTTCCATCATTGCATCGAACTGTCCGTCAGCTAAGCCGTCTCTTGTGGGAAGTTTTGGTAAAGCGAGGGAATACGGAACGCTGCCCGTCATAATGATTTGCCGATACAGGGTATCAATCAGCACCGAAACAGGAAGTCCGATTTTATCCAAAATCTCTTCCGCCTGCTGTTTGATTTCCGGTTGAACACGAGCTGTTACGTTTGCGCTTTTTCTCGCCATCACAAGCACCTTCCTTTCACTTTTTACAGTATGCCATATTGTATCGCAATTTGCAATACAATATGCAGGATTGTCCGGAAATTTACTGATGTATTTTTCTTAAAGGGAATAACAACCAAATATTCTATTAACAAAAAGCTGAAGAACGGTTATACAACGTATGACTGGGTAAAAAGGCAAAAATGCTTTCCCGCCTTTTGTATGAGAACACTTAGCGGTGAAAATAAAATCACTGCCGAGGAAATTGAGTTCTTAAAGGCAAAGGATTGCAAAATCGGTTTGGTTATTCGTGGATATGCACCTTTGGTCTTGCAGTACTACTACCTTTGATTTTATTGTGGTAGAAGACGTATATGCCAAGGATCAAACGGTTCTTGAAAATATGTGGTAAAGGAGGTATGATAAAAAATGAACAAGAAACAGTATAATAATGTAATAGAAAACACATTAAAACACGAACAGACAGAAGATTCTATTAGTACTGTAAGAGCTATATCTGACAATAGGGGTGTTGCATTGCCGCAAGGTGATATTAAGACTGTTTATGAAACTATCAAAACCGATAACTATATGGGTTGGAAGTCTTGCACTATGCAGGAAGCACAAGCTGCGGCTGACCGGGGTGTTTGGCATCAGCAAAGACAGAATTGTAGTTCTTTCAGCAAACAATGAGGAACAACCTGTAGAACAAACTGCATCGGTAATGACACTCGATGAAAACGCTTCCGCTTTTGCAGCGGAAGGTATGCGATATTATTCGTATAGCTGTGGCGGTAACGTTGATATTGGCAACTATAACGATAGAGATACATACGAATTAGTTCAAACTTTCGGTTTTACGAATGAGGTCGCAATGCTAATCCGTATGACGATACCACAACCCCCGATTTTGCTCATATGCAAATAACCTTATCGGCACGGTTGGCTTATAAATTAGATTTAGATGGTTTTGCATCAAATATTGGCACATTCTCGTCAGCCGAAAACGTATCGTATTTAGCTGGTTGGTTAGGAGACGCCACATTAAAAAACGACGACGGAGTTACAACTTTTGGCAATGACGATTATTGTGCAGATTTAGATGCGGAGAATATCTATAGAAAAATCATTCAGTGATATTCGTCTGTCAATGCGATTAACTCTTATTATTCTAATTTGTCGACATGCTGCAACAGGGCTGATATATTTCTAAATCATATTAGTTATAAGGTTGTTAAAGAAAAAGTTTTCTATGAGCTGATTGATAAAAAGCTCTTGTTCTGATACGTATGATTTTTTGAAGAGTTTGCAAAACAGACTGCCTTATATTGCAAATTATTAATAATATTTTTATCAAAAAAGGGGCTACCATAGTGAAACAAGTTGTTAGAATTATTTTTATAGCGGTATTTTTTGTGACTATTCTTTTTGGGGGCTTGATTTTATTAAATCAACCTAATGACGATATTCTAAATAATAAGATGGATTGTATTGTGGCTATTTTGATGTTGACCCCGGTTTTGATTACAGAAATTGAAATTTACAGTATATGCATTTATGGATTTACAAAAGAAAAAAATAAAACAATAACATTTTTAAAAATTCTCTCATTGGCTATAGCATTATTGTTTTTTGGATTTTTCACGCTTTCGTTTTATACTGCAACAAACAAAAACAAACAAAATTGAAACAATATTACTTGTTGTTTTTTTGGTATATGTATTATTAAAGCTGTTGCTGTTGGTATTTCATAAAAAGATTTGAAATTCAAAAAGTCGCAAAAACCATTTTGCCATAGCACCAGGACGGATGCAAAAGCATCTGTCCTGGTGTTTACTTAATGATATGCCGCAAATCATGCCAAAATCATTTTCGATGAATTAGCGGTATTACTTTCCTTCTTACTATTTAAATAAACAGTTTTCCGCCTGCATTTTAATCATGCAGGCGGTTTTTCATTAAAAAAAGTCCTTTCAATCTTATATTGAAAGAACGATGGCAGTACAGGAGAGGCCTTCCATACTGCCACAAGCAAAGACTTATTTAACATCTTTAAAAAAAACAACAAACCCGAACGTTTCACCGATTGGTAAAAGGTTCGGGCTTGAATGCTTTGGTGCGGATAGCAGGACTTGAACCTGTACGAGGGAACCCTCACTAGTACCTGAAACTAGCGCGTCTGCCAATTCCGCCATATCCGCACGGCGTGTATATGATAGTCAAAAAAGACCGGCTTGTCAAGCCCGGTTTTAATAAAATTTCAAAAACCCTCCGTTTGCCATGCTTCCCCGATCCGCGTATAATTAACAGCGCAGAAGGAGTGCTGTGTATGGCGGAAATCATGCAGTATCAGAAAAAACGCGACGACAATCCGGCTTTCCGGGAAGCGCTTCGTAAAATATGGCTTTCCGGCTTTGACGACGCGCCCGGTTATTTTGATTTTTTTTACGAGAAGAGGGTGCGGACAGGACAAGCCGAAATTTTCTGCGCCCTGTCCGGCGCGCAGGCAGTGGGAGCCGCATATTTTCTGCCCGCAGAAATCCGCCGTCCCGGCGCGACGCCGCAAAAGGCATATTACGGCTACGCCTTTGCCATTTTACCGGAGTACAGAGGAACGGGCATATACCAGAAGCTGGCGCATGCCTTCTTCCGGTTTGCGGACGCGGAAAAAGCCGGAATCCTTTTCTGCCCGGAGAACGAAAAGCTGCTCCGATACTATACCGCAAACGGCACCGTTCAGAATTATATCGCGCAGCAGGCAGTATTTTCGGAGGCCGCGTTTGCACGGATGACCGCCGCCGGCGCGCTCCGCGAGCTCCTGCCGGAAGAATCGGAGCTGTACGGGGAAATTCGCGACGCCGCTTTTCAGGAAAATGACTTTTTACGCTGGGATACGGACGCAGTAAAATACGCGCTGGAAGAAAACCGTTACTGCGGCGGCTTCTGTAAAATATGGAACATCGCCGGCAAAAATTATCTTCTTTTCGGGAAAAAAGAGAAGGACGGATCCGTTCGGATCAGCGAAACGACGCTTCCGCCTTGTTTTCTGATCCGAAACGGCGCAAGGCTGTCGGAGAAGCCGCTCGTTACGTACGGAATCCTCCCCGCTCCGCGCGGCAGAGCCGGGCTGCTGCTGGACTAGCCGAATTGACAAAACACCCGTTCCGTTATACTATAAGAGCGTTAATCCTCAGTCAGACAGGAGCATGTCTCATGCAGAATACATACGCGAGAAAAGCAGGAAAAATCCGCAAAGGAGCCGCAGCGTTTCTGATCGCTGCCCTTTTGGCCGGTACGGCAGGCTGCGGAGAAAATCCAGCGCCCGGTCAGGGCGTACCCTCCGCTTCCGCGGAGGCCTCGGCCGCGCCCGTCTCAGGCGCAGCGCCGACCGCCGTTTCCACGCCCACCCCGCCGCCGGATCCGACGCCTACTCCCGTTCCCGACTTCGATCCTCCCGTACTCACGGGCGTCGTAAACAGGCAGTTTTACGTCGGAGAAGGAATTTCGTACCTGAAAGGCGTTACCGCAGTGGACGCAGTCGACGGAGAAGTGGAAGTCACCGTAGACCGCTCCAAAGTGGATCCGAAAACGCCGGGCGAATACGAAGTCACATATACGGCGCGCGACAAAGCCGGTAACGAAACCTCCATGACGGCGGTCATCACGCTCAGCGAGGTCAAAATCACGGAGGAGCAGCTTGACGAGGCTGCAGATCAGGTGCTCGCGGAAATTATCACCGAAGAAATGACAATGGAGGAAAAAGCGTGGGAAATTTATAAATATGTGAATACCCACGTCAGATACTGGGATTCCTCCGATAAGAAGGACTGGCGCGCAGAAGCCTACCGGGGCATTACGGAGGGCTGGGGCGACTGTTTTACCTATTTCTCCGTCAGTCAGATTCTGCTTACAAAGATCGGCGCGGAAATTCTTCCCGTTGAACGCGTCGGCGGCGTTTCGCGCCATTACTGGCATATTATCAATCTGGGCGGAGGCTGGTATCACTTCGACGCCTGCATCCACATTCCGAAGTTTGTTTCCTTCATGCGGACAGATGCGGAGCTTGACGCGTTTGCCGCAACGCAGAGGCCCGGATATAATTACTATACTTACGACAAAACAAAATATCCGGAAGTATCCACGGTTCCCTTTGAATGGGACCGGTCCTCCATGGAATAAAGAAAGGAGGAAGCAGCGTGAACCGAATCAGCGTTCTTTCCTACCTTGACGAAACATATTTAAAATATCCTGACAAAACCGCCTTTTTCTCAGAGGCCGGAAATATGACCTTTCTGCAGCTCTATCAATATTCCCGCTCCGCCGGGAGCTATCTGGCCGACTCTGGATATTACAGAAAGCCAATTGTGGTTTTTATGCGGAAATCTTCCGAAATGATCGCCGCCTTTCTCGGCGTCGTCAGAGGGGGCTGCTATTATGTACCGATCGATGAGGAAATGCCGGAGCACCGCATCGCTTTAATTTTCGAAACGCTCAGACCTGAGCTCGTCATCTGCGACGGCACGACGGCGCGCGCCGCACAGGAGCTTCAAAGCTCCGCCGCCGCTCCGTTCCGGATCGTAAACAGTACGGAGCTTCGCGGCTATCCGGTCAACGAGCCGGCGCTCGCGGCCGTAGAGGAAAAAGCCATCGATACGGATCCGATCTATATCGTGTTTACCTCCGGCTCCACGGGGATTCCAAAGGGCGTCGTTGCCTGTCACCGCTCCGTGATTGACTACATTGAAAACCTTTCGGAAATCCTGCAGATTTCTGACGACACCGTGTTCGGGAACCAGGCGCCGCTTTATGTGGACGCCTGTCTGAAAGAAATTTATCCCACTCTGAAATATGGCGCCTCGACCTATCTGATTCCGAAACAGCTTTTTATGTTTCCGGTAAAACTCGTAGAATATTTAAACGAGCATCAAATCAACACGATTTGCTGGGTCGTGCCGGCGCTCACCCTGATATCGAGTCTCGGCACATTTAAAACGGTCGTGCCGGAAGCTCTGCGGACCGTTGCGTTCGGCAGCGAGGTTTTTCCGGTCAAGCAGTTCAATCTTTGGAAACGACAGCTTCCAAAGACGCGCTTCATTAATCTTTACGGTCCTACGGAGGCGACCGGCATGTCGTGCTATTACGAGGCAACGCGGGAATTCGGCCCGGAGGAGGCGATCCCGATTGGCAGGCCCTTTCGGAACACAGAGATCCTGCTCCTGGACGAGGAAAATAAGCCCGCCGCGCCGGGACAGGCCGGAGAAATCTGTATTCGCGGCACCTCTCTTACGCTTGGGTATTACAGAGATTTTGCGCGGACGGACGCATCATTCGTTCAGAATCCGCTGAACGATTCGTATCATGAGCTGATTTACCGGACGGGGGATCTCGGTCGGTATAATGAACGCGGCGAACTGATGTTCCTGTCACGCAAAGATTATCAGATCAAGCATATGGGCCACCGCATCGAGCTCGGAGAAATTGAAATGCTCGCAAACAGGAGCGCGGGAGTAGAATGCTCCTGCTGTATTTTCGACAAGGAGCGGAGCAAAATCATTTTATATTACGTCGGTGCCGCCGAGGAATCGGCTTTGCTTGCGGAACTAAAATCACGCCTGCCGCGCTATATGCTGCCGGGCGCGATCCGGCGCATATCCGCCGTTCCTCTTACGGCGAACGGTAAAATAGACAGACTCGCGCTGATGGCACTTTATCAGCAGGAAGGAAATTGATTTATGGAAGAACTCATTCGGATTCTGCAGTCGATTCATCCCGATGTAGATTACAAAACAAACGACAGACTGATCGAGGACAAAATCCTCGATTCCTTTGATATCATTACGCTGATCTCCGAAATCAACGAAGAATTCGGCGTTGCGATCCCGGCGGAGGAAATTGTACCTGAGAACTTTAATTCCGCCGAAAAGCTATATGACTTGATCCTGCGTCTCGAAGAATAACCGGCATGCTGTTTACCTCGCTTTCCTTCATCTGCTTTTTAGCGCTGCTTTTTCTTGTATACTACTTCGTGCCGCTGCGCTTTCGCTGGATGCTCCTGCTGCTGTGCAGCGCCGTGTTTTACGCGTTCGCCGGACTCAGCGGGTTTCTGTTCCTTGGGGCTACCGTTCTTTCGACCTATGCAGCCGGTTATTGGATTGGTAAGGTCCAGGAAAAGCAGGCGGGATGGCTGTCGGCAGACGGCAAAGCGGCGTCCCGCGAGGAGCGGAAGGCTTATAAGGAAACCTGCAAGAAGCGGATGCGGCTGTTTCTGGTTCCCTGCCTGCTCTTCAACTTCGGCATTCTTGCCGTGCTGAAGTATCTGCTGATCGGCTCCGGTCTTACCGGCACGGAGCTCGTTCTTCCGATGGGAATCTCCTTCTATACCTTCCAGACAATGGGCTATCTGATCGACGTGTACCGCGGAAAAGCCGCGGCGGAAAAGAACATTTTCCGGCTCGCGCTGTTTACGTCGTTCTTCCCTCTGCTCGTTCAGGGGCCCATTTCCGATTATAAGTATTTGACGGAAACGCTGTATACGCCCGAGCCGTTCTGCGCAAAAAATCTTCTCTTCGGGATCGAGCGGATCCTATGGGGATATTTCAAAAAGCTTGTCATTGCGGACAGGCTGCTTGCAGCGGTCCGCGTGCTCATCGGAGATCCTTCCGTGTATACAGGCGCATATGCGCTGTTTGGAATGGCGCTGTATGCGGTTCAGCTGTACGCGGATTTTACAGGCGGAATCGATATCACCATCGGGATCGCGCAGGTGCTTGGAATTCGCGTACAGGAGAACTTCAACAGGCCGTACTTTTCCAAAAACATTACGGAATACTGGCGCCGCTGGCATATTTCGCTCGGCGAATGGTTTAAGGAATATTTATTTTATCCCGTTTCCGTGTCAAAGCCCATGCTGCGCCTTTCAAAAAACGCGCGGGCCAGGCTGGGCGATGCCGTTGGAAAACGGATTCCCGTTTATCTCAGTACGATTCTGGTGTGGCTTACTACAGGAATCTGGCACGGACGGGGCTGGAACTTTGTCGTCTGGGGCCTGGGAAACTGCGTCATCATTTTAATTTCACAGGAGCTTTCTCCGCTGTACCGAAAATTTCACGCACGGTTTCCGTCGCTGAAAAATACCGCGCCCTATAAATCCTTTGAGATCCTGCGAACGGTATTCCTGCTGAGCAGTCTGCGCATGCTCGACTGCTACCGCGACGTCTCGCTGACGTTCCGGATGTTCGGAGGGATTTTTACGGAAGGCAATTATGCGGAGCTGCTTGGCGGCGGCTTTTTAAAGCTCGGCTTATCCGGCTGGGATTATGCTGTCGTTTTGGCAGGCGGACTGCTTTTGTTTGGCGTCAGCATGCTCCAGCGAACGGGCAGCGTGCGGGAACGGCTGTACCGCCGCTCTTTTCCGCTGCAGGGCGCGGTCATTGCGCTGCTGCTTATTTCGATTCTCATCTTTGGCGCGTACGGGATCGGCTATGATTCCAGTCAGTTTATATACAATCAATTTTAAGGAGGGCGTGCATGACCAGGAAAACGAAGCTTATTCTTACGATCACAGTTACCGTTCTGGCTACGCTGCTGCTCCTGTGGCTGCTCCAGATGCTGCTGATGCCCAAATATATGACGGAAATCCGGGAGGGCGCGCTGATTTCCGAATATTACGACGAAATCAAAAACCACGATATCATATTCGTAGGAGACTGCGAGGTCTACGAAAACATTTCACCCGTCACACTATGGGAGCGCTATGGAATTACCAGCTATATCCGCGGCAGCGCGCAGCAGCTGATCTGGCAGTCGTATTATATCCTCCAGGACACCTACCGTTATGAGACGCCGAAAATCGTGATTTACAACGTGCAGTCCATGATTTACGCAGAGCCGCAGAACGAAGCGTACAACCGGATGACGCTGGACGGCCTGGCTTTTTCCTCTGTTAAAATCGACGCAATCCGCGCCTCCATGACAGAAGAAGAAAATCTGGCCAGCTATCTCTTTCCGCTTCTCAGATATCACTCCCGCTGGAGCGATCTTTCCGCGGAGGATTTCCGATATTGGTTTCACCGTGATCCCGTGTCTCACAACGGATATCTGATGCAGACGGCAGTACGTCCCATGGAATCGCTGCCCGCCGTCAAACCGCTCGACGATTATACGCTGCCCGCCATTTCATTTGAATATCTGGATAAAATGGCAGAGCTCTGCCGAAGCAAGGGGACGGAACTGATCCTGGTAAAATCTCCGAGTCTCTATCCGCACTGGTATGACGAGTGGGACGCGCAGATTACGGAATACGCGCAGAAAAACGGGCTCAGATATTACAACTTTCTGGAAGTATCGGACGAAATCGGCATCGACATGCAGACGGATACGTACGATATGGGGATGCACCTCAACGTATACGGAGCGGAAAAATATACGGACTACCTCGGCGGCATTTTACAGGAAGAGTTCGGCAGCCGCGGTCTGTTCGACCATACCGGAGACGAAGCGCTCGCGGCCGTCTGGGAAGAAAAAAAGGAGCGGTACGAGCAGGAAAAAAGAGAGGGAACGAACGCCGGGCAAACGGAGCCTCCCGGTTCGGCAGACAATACGCCGGATCCAGGCGGCGAATACGAGGAGCATCCGCACGACGGATATTATTTTGAGGCCGGCGGCGTAGAGATCAGCGTCCTGTGCGACGCGCGGCTCCTGGATCGGATGAAAGAGGCCGGTCTGGACTATAAATATTATGAAGCGCAGAGCTGCGCCTATCAGGGATTGGATCAGTTTTACACCTTTGACAGCTTCGAAGTGCTTGTCAATACGATAGACGGCCGGAATGTCATCACCAGCATTTCCATATTGGACGATATGGTGGAAACTCCGGAAGGCTTGCGAATCGGAGACTCCTATGATACCATGGTAAGCGTGCTGGGAGATGGCTATACGCAGTCCTCGGACCTGTACCGATACGTCCGGGACGGCACGATGCTGACAGTCCTGATAAAAAATAATTCCGTAAGTTCCATTGAATATACAATCAGTGAAACATAAAATTCCAAGACGGTGGGGTTACGAATGACAAGAAAGACGAATCGATATCATCAGAAAAAGAGAAATGAACGAATTGCTTTAATAATACTGCTGCTGATCATTGCGGTGCTCGTGTCGCTTCTGGTATACCAGCATTTTAACGATAAAAAGGACGACGCCTTGGGCGGCGCCTCCTCTGCGCCTTCCGGAAGCGCGGAGGGAACGGCCTCTCCCGCTCCAACCGAGGATCCGGTATGGTTTGAAAACAGCGCGCCCGCGGACAATACCATCAGCTATACGCCGCCGGAGGGCGTGGAATATCCGTATTATATCAAGGTGAACCGGGCGCTGTGCACCGTTACCGTTTACGGAATCGATGAGAATGGCGAATATACCATACCGGTCAAGGCCTTCGCCTGTTCCGTCGGAAAAGAGGGCGACGAAACGATTCTCGGAGAATACAGCATCCACGAGCCGTTTGGCACCACGTGGTGCTATATGGTAGACGGAACATGGTCTCAGTACGCTTACCGGATCGAAAGAGGCTATATGTTCCATGTAGTGCCTTATTTCGAGCAGAGCAAGGACTCCCTAGAAACGCTGGAATACAACAAGCTGGGCTCTCCGGCCTCCCTGGGCTGCGTCCGTCTGACGACCGCAGATGCGAAATGGATTTATGATAACTGCAAGGCCGGCACCAAGACGCTGATTTACGACGATACGGAAACGCCCGGGCCGCTGGGAAAACCGGAAACCATTAAAATCCCGCCCGAGCACGAGTGGGCCGGCTGGGATCCTACCGATCCCGATGAAAACAACCCCTGGCATCAGGCATCGCCGCGGATCGACGCCGCCGATCTCAGTGTATCCGTCGGAACAGAAACCGACATTTTACAGAACGTAAAGGCTTACGACACCTGCGGGAACGACATTACGAGCAAGCTGTACTGGTACGGAAAATATACCTTAGATGTCCCGGGACAGTATGAAATAACGCTGGGCGTGACCGATGCGATCGGGAAAAACACGGAGAAAACAATCACAATTACGGTGACAGACGCACAGGGAAATCAGGCGCCTCCTTCCCAGGCGCCTGCGGCCGCTCCTGCGTCCGTCACCGTAGACGGAAATTCCCTTACAAGCGAATATGCGCTCCTCGTCTGTATCAATGACGGAAGCGTACTGCTTGACAAGAATGCCGGGCAGCGCGCTTATCCGGCGTCCATCACGAAAATCATGACGGTTCTTCTTGCTGCAGAGCGGCTTACGGATCTGGAGGAACGTCTCGTGATCACGCAGGAGACCGTTGACGCCCTTGCCGCCAGAGACGCATCGATGGCAGACTTCCCCGTCGGGGAGGGGATTCGCGTGATCGATCTGCTCTACGGCGCATTTATGCCCTCCGGCGCCGATGCAAGCGTGACGCTTGCCATCAGGATCGCAGGAAGCGAGCAGGCCTTTGCGGAGCTCATGAATCAAAAGGCCGCGGAAATCGGCATGAAAAATACAAATTTCGTAAACGCAACGGGCCTTCATGAGGAAAATCAGTATACCACCTGTCAGGACGTGGCGCTTCTAATGCAGTATGCCTTTCAGAATCCACTGGTCAAAAAAATTTTTACCACCGTCACTTATACGACCGAGGCCCTGTCGGGCCACCCGCAGGGAATGACGTTTACGAGCACGATGTTCAACGTGCTGCCCAGCGCGGAATTATCAAACGGGATCCGGATCTCAGGGGGAAAAACGGGCTTTACTAACGCCGCCGGCCTGTGTCTGGCCAGTCTTGCCGAATCGTCTCTGACATCGAATCAATATATTCTCATTACAATGAAAGCCCCCGGAAGCTATTGGGACGAGCCGTATCCGAACCACATAAAGGACGCTCTGTCCGTCTATGAATCCATTAAAGAGGGCTGAGCGGAATCAGCACCTCGTGACGCTTTCCGTCGTTTTCCAGCCGGATGACACGCGGCTCCTGCGCAAAGGTGTCTTCCGTTTCCTTTTGTCTTCGCAGCGTAATCACATAGAGCGTTTCTTTATAGAGAAATTCAATCGTATATTCATTCCATTCCTGCGGCACGGACGGATTCAGCAGCAGTTCGGCCGAGCCATCCTTTCCGTAGTTTCTGACGGAAAATCCAAGAAATTCTTCCAGAATCACAAGATACAGCCAAGCGGCAGAGCCGGTATACCAGCTCCAGCCCCCGCGTCCGAGATTGCTTCCGCTGTAGACGTCGGCGGCAACGGCGTACGGCTCTGTTTTATACCGCGCCGCTTCCAACCGCGTACGCGAATGATTCACGGGATTCAGCATTTCCAGCAGCCGCCTTCCCTTCTGCGCAAATTCGGGATCTTTTCTGCCGATCTGAAAAAAAGCCTTTGCCAGCCAGATTGCGGCATGCGTATACTGCGCGCCGTTTTCCCGGATTCCCGGAGGATAAGAGGCGATATAGCCGACGTCGGCAATGGAATCTTCCGTAAAGGGCGGCGTCAGCAGCTTGATGACGCCGTTCTCGGCATCAACAAGAAAGCGTTCCGCGGACAGCAGAGCGGTTTTACTTCGCTCCGGATTGCCGTATCCGCTGAGCACGGACCACGACTGCGCGATGGAATCGATCATGCATTCCGAGGAGGACGAGCTGCCAAGGATTTTCCCGTCGTCACAAAATGCGCGGACATACCAGTTTCCGTCCCAGGCATTGTTTTCAATAGCAGCTGCAATTTGATCGGCCTCCGATAAAAGAGCGCGCCGATCCGCATCACACTCCGGAACGAGCAGGGAAAGCTTGCAGACGGCGCGAAGGCAGCAGCACAGAAACCAGCCCAGCCATACGCTTTCGCCCTTTCCCTTGATCCCTACGCGATTCATGCCGTCGTTCCAGTCTCCCCCTTTCATAAGCGGAATTCCGTGCTCTCCCAAGGACAGGGCGTGCCTGCACGCAAGAAGGCAGTGGGCGAGCAGCGTGTCCGTGCGCTCGGTTGTTTCCGGAGCTTCATAGCGGTCGATTTCATTTGCTTCCAGCGGCTTGCTGTGCAGAAACGCTACCTGCTCGGTAAGAATGCCGCTGTCCCCCGTCGCTTCCGTATACCGGTACGTGACGTAAACGAGCCATAACAAATCGTCGCTGTATCTGCTGCGGATGCCGGCATTGCCCGGCGGATGCCACCAGTGCTGGACGTCGCCCTCTTCGTATTGGCGCGAGGCATGCAGCAGGATTCTGCTGCGCACCTCTTCCGGCTCCGTATACAGAAGGGCAAGACTGTCCTGCAGCTGATCCCGAAAGCCATACGCTCCTCCGCACTGGTAAAACGCCGTCCGGCCGTTGATTCTGCAGCTGATGGTCTGATACTGCAGCCTTCCGTTCATCATAACGTTGATGCTGTCGTCCGGCGTTTTTACCCGGATTCTTCCCAGCCTTCGGCTCCATTCCGTTTTGATTCGTTCCAGCTCAGAAAGGCAGGCGTGGTAATCCGTTACGCCCTCAAAGGCCGCCTCTGTTTTTGCCAGCAGAAAGACAAACCCACATGTATCGCCTTTTTTTATTTTATAAACGCGTCCCTCCTCTGCGGAAGAAAACGTACGATGCTCGTAAACGGAATCGACCGTATACGCAGCCGATACCTCCCGGTCCTGCTCCTGTGCCGTCAGGGAAAGTACGGATACCTTAACAGGCTTTCCATACGGTACAAACACCGTAAGCTCCCATCGCAGACCGGAGCGCGTCCCTGTGAAAACAGAATATCCGAAGCCGTGGCGCGCCGTACAGCCGTCGAACGGCGAGAAACCGGCCGCCTCGCCGCGGAGCAGAATTTCATACCGCTCATCCGACGGATCGGACGCCGGGTCACAATACCACTGTGTGAGTGGATTTTCTCTGCTGTTCTCCTGCCACACATACCCGCCGCCCTTCTCCGAGATCAAAAAGCCAAACGGCTCGCCGGCCAGCGATGCGATGCAGTTGATCCACGGAAGCGGCGTATTTTCACAGATTACATACTCGCCGCGTTCGGCGTCGAACCCCCCGTATCCGTTATAAAATTTTAAAGATTCGATATCCATAGGAACTTCCTCCGGTTTCAAAGCCAGAATACAATATTCGACGCTTCTATTAAAGGCTTGGCGCTTTCGCCGTCCTTCGGCACGACTACGTAAATATCTCCCCGGACCGGGAAGCAGCCCCACATGGCTTTCAGGGAGAGGCTGTCCGCAAGCTCATGAATCGGACTGATATAGTCCGCATTATCAAAAACGGCAAGCGCCAGGTCGATTTTGATCCCGCGGAAGCTGTAGAAGCACCATAGCCTGACAAGCTTTTCCAAATGCGAAGCATTTTCGATATGGCGGATCATCACCGTTACGATCGGATGATCCCCGGAAATGCCGAAGCTCCAAAGCTTCCTCTGCAGCTGCTGAGAATAATGCTTTTTCCCGTATAGCAGCTTAGAAGAAAAGCTGCGGAAATACTGCAGGTCTCCTTCGCGGAGTGAAATATGCTCGCGCTCGATCAAGCTCCGCGTCCGCGCCAGCTCAAATACCCGTTCTGTGTTTTTCAGACGTTCGAGCTTCTCCGTCAGAGCTCCGCCGTTTTCTTCCGCGCCCAATATATAGCAGATTTCCACTGTGGAGCCGGCCTCTACGCGAATTTTCGTATTTACTGCAAAACAGGGATTCAGTACGATTCCTGAATTTTCCGCCAGAAGCACGTCACTGTGCGAGCCCTGGCTCCGGAAAACGGCCGGCTCCGCAAGCCCGCAGTTTCTGCCCTGAAAGGTCAAGACGTCCGTGTCATACATTTCAGATTCCACTGCTTCCTTATACTTATCTGACACGCTCATGGCGCAGTAAGCCATGAGCTGCGGCTCGGAGGGCTGGTGCCTGCGCCGCTTGGCGGACAGGAATACCGTACGGTTCTCCCGGTCCGTCTGCGCTTCCGTCGTAACAAACATGCCAGTATAAGACGGATGATCCGCATAAGCACGCGGTTTTGCCAGCATCAGCTCGCAGTACAGCGTAAGATTTACGCTGCGGGCCTCCTTTTCCTTGTTGGTTATGCGAACCAGGCGGAGCTCGGCGTTTTCATCCGATGCGACGCAGGTGCTCTGCTGGACGTCCGCCTCATCCGTAAAATACGTATATTCCGCTTTACCAGAAGAAAGCTCGCATTTTACCGGGACAAGCAGCCTGCCGTTGAGATAGAAAACAATGCCGTCTGGCGCTTTGTTTTCACGCCGCACGGTAATTCCGATCTCTCCAAGGGTTGAATAGCCTCCGCCCAGACCGTTTAATACGACGCTGTATTTGCCGTTCGAAAGGACCTCCGCATCGCGGCCGGAAATGCAGACGGGCAGATCCTCCTCTTTTTCAGGCGCGCGGTTCGGGAGCCTTACGGTTTTCAGCGCTCTTCGCTCCGATGCGGCCGGCTTCCGCGGCGTGCGCCGGCGGCGTGGCATTTTCCCTGTCAGCATTACGTTTACTGCCGCCATCATCGGCATTTTTCCAAAGGCTTCCGTAAGCATGCCGTCAAACAGCAAATTTGCGGCCGCACAGAGCGACATTCCCAAATGATGCGCCATGAAGCTTTCTACCACGCCTCTTCTGCCTGGCGTATAATCGATCGCTTCGTAAAATCCGTACTTTCCCGCTGCACCCGCCTTTGTCAGCTCCTCCATATTCAAAAGCACGGCGTCGGGGATATGCCCGCATGCCATGAGGGAGGCGTACGGAGCAACCACGGTGTCATTTTCCCGCATCCGTTTCACGGCAAGAGCTTTGAGCCCAAACGCTTTATATTTGTAGTTCATGTTAACATCCAATACGTTGTAGCCCGATTCGGAAACGCCCCAGGGCTTGCCCTGTGCCTGCGAAATTTCCGTCTTGAGCATGTTCCGGACCGAACCGCGCAGAAGAGATCCGTGCGGGGAGGCCAGAAACAGCTCCGGTAAAATATATTCGAATACGGTTCCGGACCAGGAAAGCAGCAGCGTATTGTCGTCATTCCACCGCCTTGCAAGCGCGGTAAAATGCTCCGCGCCGATATCGCCTTTTCCCATAGCTACATAAGAGGTCAAACGAGCCTCCGACATGAGCATATCGTAATAGGACGGAGAAAATTCTCCCGTTGTGTGATTATATCCGATGTGAAGGTGCCTGCACTGCTTTCCGTACAGAACTTTAAAATCCATGCGGAGCGCTGCGCGCGTCAGGCGATCTGCCAATTCGCGCGCCTTGCTTTCAAAGCCGCAATTTTCTTCGGCGCCGTTCAGGCTCTCCCACAGCCGCTGCGTCATTTTAAGCAGCTTGCAGCGGAAGGAATGCGCGTCGGCCTTTTCCTCCGGGATGATATGGAGATTCTCCTGATAGTACCTTACGATGCGGAGAAGCTCGCCCTCGTTCTCGTCTTTTGCCAGATAATCTTCCAGAAGCGCCGCTTCCACGCGGTGCTCCGGCAGCGCGATTTCATTCAGGCAGTAAATTGTGTCAAGAAGGCCCTCCGCTGCTCTGCGCCGCGGATTTTCCTCGCGTGCGTTTTCCGTCCTGCTTCTAAGCAGCGAGGCGGCGGTAAGCAGGGCCGCCGCAAGGTTTCCGCTGTCTACGCTTGATACGTATCTGGGCTCGAGCGGCTGCAGCGTAATCGTATCGTACCAATTATAAATATGGCCGTTCCACCGCTCCATTCTGTCGATCGTATCGAGAATGGCGGAAAGCCGCTCCGTCATTTCTCCGGAGGAGAGATAGCCAAGGCGTTCCGCAATCAGCACGCTGACAATCAAAAAGCCGATATTTGTGGGGGAAGTGCGATGGGCAACACAGTACACGGGCGAGAACTGCACATTATCAGGCGGAAGATAATTTTCATTTTCCACGGCATAATCATCATAAAAGGCCCATATTTTCCGTGCAAGAATCCGGAAGCTCTTGCGTGCCGGACCGGATACGGAAACTGTTTCAGGCCCTTTCGCGCAGACCGACAGAAAATACGCCGCATAGGGCGCCGCAATCCAGAGCAGGCTGGGGATCCCAAATAAAAACGGGGCAAACAGTACGGCCGCCGCGAAGCTGAACCACATCGTTTTACAATAATAGGAAGGCGTATCGCCGATGCTGCGCTCTGCATCCGAGGAAACGACCCATTCCAGCATCTTCTTTCTGCTGACAAAGGTTCTCCAGACTGCCCGCACCGCAGCGTCGCAGTGGTAATAGGCCCGGTGCGGCAGAAAAAGAAACTCAAAAAATGCGCGGAGCAGTCGGCGCGGTCCGGTTCCTCCCGCCGAGAAAAAAACGGCCAGAACGGTAATCAGCACCCACAAAAGCGCGTATTTTCTGAGGAAAATCATCCCGATCGCAAACAGCAGAAAGATAGCGGCGGGCAGCAGGCTCCGAATCAGGTTCATATCCATTTTAAACAGAGAATAATAATTCAGCGGATTGTTTTTCATCGCGCCCGAACCGTCTTCAAACCGTTTTCTGCGGAACGGAAGAAGCTGCCAATCCCCGCGTACCCAGCGGTGCTGCCTTTTTACAAAGCTTCCGTAGCTCCGTGGGAAATAATCATACAGATGTACGTCGGAGACGAATGCTGTACGCAGGAACGAGCCCTCGATCAGATCGTGGCTCAATATGCTGTTTTCGCGGAAGCGCCCCTCCAGAAGTCCGTTGAATACGTACGGGTCATACATGCCCTTCCCCGTATAAATCCCCTCATTGCAGATGTCAAAATAAAAATCCGATGTTTTGCATTGATAGGAGTCATAGCCTTCGTCATCACAATATATTTTTTCAAACGGCGTTGCATGCTGCCGGTCCAGGCCGGCGGGCGTCACCGCAGGCTGAAGCAGCGCATAGCCTTTCGTAACGACGGGTTCCGAGCGTACGTAGGAAATCTGCGGACGGTTCAGCGGATGATGCATGATCTGTGCCATTCTGATGGCCGTATCGATCGGGATAATAGTGTCGGCATCTACGGTCAGTACATAATTGACGCGCGGGAGCCTGCCTTCTATGATTGCGCGGTTCAGCTCGATCAGCGCGCCGCGCTTCCGCTCCGCGCCCATCCATGTACGGTCTTCCTCGTAATATACCCGTTCTCTAACCATCACATGAAATTTTTCGGTTTCCTCCCGGCGCGGAAAGCTTTTCTCCAAATTCCGCACGGCCCGCCGCGCATATTGTATGAGCTCCTCGTCTTCCGGCCGCGTCTTGCTTTCACTCTCCGGCAGATCGCCGAGGATGGTAAAATAGATTCCCGTCTGCGGGTTGGCCCAGGCAGCGGCTTCCAGCTGTTTTACGATTTCATCGACACGTTTTTGGGAATTGAGCAGGCAGGGGATTACGATCATGATTTTGCAGTCCTCCGGCAGGATTCCCTGAAAATCCAGTTCCGGCAGTGAAAATGGCATTCGTTTCTCCAGATACATATTTTGTGCGATCGTAAGCGCAAGATTCAGGCCGATCAGGAGGATCAGCCCGACGGTAATGAGGATCAGCGGAAGCCCTGCCCATCCGTACCGGGCGGCCGAAAGCCGGATTGTATAAACCGCCGGACAAAACGCCAGCACCGCCGTAATAAAAAAGAGCATGAACAGAAACGATCGAAACTCGTTTTTTCTGGTATATTCCTCATAAATGTATTTTCCGACGTGGGTTCCTTCTTTTTCCGCCTGTTCAACGATTTTCAGCGCAAACGCTTCCGGCGTTTCTCCGCGGCGCCGCGCGCATACGCGCACGAGCCGGACGTACTCCCCTCTTGATTTGGAGGTCATTTTTCTGAAAATTCCGGAGGGATCCCGATTCAGGATCTGTTCCGTCACGCATAGGACAGATGTAATTTTATCCCAATCCAGAGAATTCAGCCCATGAAGGCTTTTAATGGCGTTCCCTGCGGAAATCCCCATAGAAATGCGCGTACTGTGCTCGCGTGCGATCAGCTCTTCAACCGTAGTCCCCTTTGCGGCCAGCTTTTTAGACAGCGCCGCGCGGATCACGGCGCTTCCCGCGCCGCTGCTCTGCTCGCTTCCCTCATATTCCGCAGAAATTCGCAGTATGGTTTCCGCAAACACGGGAGAAAGCAAATCCTCGTTTTCAAACAGCACATCCGCCGAACGTCTCCGCCCGTTTTCCATGTCTCCCGTATAGGAGAGAAATTCCCGGAAAATGCGCTCGGCCTCTTTTCGGTCTTTATAAATGGAGTCCGAAATTTCGCAGATTTCGGCGAGTCTCTTAAGCAGCGCCACCTTCAGCATATGGCAGAGGCAGGCAAGCTCGTTTGTTGTAAGCGGCTTTACCTTTTCATAATGAGAAACAAAATCTATGATTTCCGTTTCTCCTATGCGGCCGTCCGTATGCGCAGCAATTTCGGCCGCGATCTCGTACACGCTGAAAGCGCTGCTCGTTTTCCCAATGCTTTTCACCAGTTTCCTGCTTTCCTCGGAATCGGCGGATTCAGCGGCCTCGTTAATCAGGTGGAAATTATCTCCGATCCATTCGTCGGAAGGAATCGAATGGATGCCGCCGGCTGCGGCTTCGCCGCCGGATATAATGCGCGTATACGTATCGGCAATCATATCTGCGCACTTTGCCACATTCGGCACGCTTTTGACATCGTATTTCCCCATGCGGTGCTTTTCCGCGATATTGGCCGCATGACGGATATATTCACTTCTTGTTAACAGCGTATCCTCAAGAATCATTTACAATTCCACCTCGTTATGCTATTATTTACGGGAATTGCAGCATTTATTCAGTAAGGAGTCATTTTCGGAATGTCGTTATATTCATCAAACAGCAAAGTAAAATTTCTGGTCCAGGCCGCTTTGATCGCCGCCGCCTATGCGGCGCTTACGTATTCCGGCTTTGCCTTTGCCTACGGCCCCATCCAGTTCCGATATTCCGAAGCGCTGATTGCTTTTGCGGCGCTTACGCCGGCAGCGATCCCCGGCTTGACGATCGGATGCGTCCTCTCCAATCTGGGGAGCGCTCAGCTCGGGATCTACGATATTGTTTTCGGATCTCTCGCAACGCTGCTTGCCGCGCTGTTCGCCTATCTGTTCCGCAAAATCCGCGTGCGCGGAATGCCGCTGCTTTCCCTGGCCGGCAACGTCGTTTTTAATGCTTTTATTATTGCCGGAATGATCGTGCTCGTCGCAGGAACGCCGGAGCTGTTCTGGATCAACGTCGTCCAGATTTTCGTCTCGGAGCTGGCTGCGACCTATGCGTTTGGTCTTCCTCTGTTTCTGCTTATGGACAGGCTGAATCGGAAATACCATATGTTCTGAAGCCGTTTTATATTCCGGTCTGCTTGAGCCGCGATTTGTCGTCGGGCTTCATCGTGCAGTAAATCCGCATCGGATCCAGCTCCCAGCCGTCTCCGGTGTTCCTGTTTAAAAGCTCGTCGACCGTGACGAACCGGTACCCCTGCCCGGCAAGGAGATCCATCGCCCGCAGCGCCGTATCTACCGAGGTCTCGTAATTGTCGTGCAGTAAAATGATATCGCCGTCAAACGTGTTTTCCACAATCGTCTGAACCATTTTATCAACGTTGCGGCACTCCCAGTCCCTGGTATCATAATATCCCCAGCAAACCGTGATCATGGGCGCCGCCAGCTCCCGCACCCAGGGAGCCGTCAGAGCGCTTCCTCCCGGCGGTCTCATGTATTTCGGCGTGCTGCCCGTGATCTCCCGGATCAGCTCGTTTGTTTTGGAAAGCTCAAACGCGGCTTTTTCCCTGGAGATTTTACTCAGCCAGCAGTGAGAATACGTATGATTCCCGATTTCATGGCCCTCGCGGGCCATCCGTTCCAGTAGCGCTCTGTTTTCCGCAACGTTCGGTTTGTCCGACGCATAGTCAAGCTTCTCGCCGACCACAAAAAACGTCGCTTTTGCGCCGCGCTCCTGCAGACCGTCCAGGAGACGGCTCGTCTGTACGGCATTGGGTCCGTCGTCAAACGTAAAAGCGATCATAGGCGGCTCGCCGTCTTCCGCCTTCACTGCGAAAGGAACCAAAAGCAGCACCAGTATAATGAGCCAGATTACAAATATGATTTCCAACAAATATACTTTTCTCATAAAAATAACTCCTCACATTTTGGTTTCGTTTCATGTGACGGAGTTATTATCTGCATTTTTTTTAAAAGCACACTGCTAATTATTACTAAAATTTATTTTGTCCGGATCAGAACCATGTCGCCGGGGCCGATCTCAATGCGCGCGGTGTCAAGCGGCGCAAATCTGCCGGTTTCCGCGTCAAGCCTTTCGGCTTCGCCGTCAAAAGGCATCGCGAATACAGCCGGTTTTTCCGTATTTTTGTTTGCAATTGCGGTATATCCGCCTTCAAATGTGCCGATCGTAAGCTGAACCGGAGAATCTGAAGATATTTTGCCGGTGAAGCGCTTCACCTTTTCCCCTATTTCTCCGTAATGCGATACGTCGACGGACTTTTTCCCATCCAGATATGCGGCATACGCGTGGAGCTCCCGATTGATCTTGCTGACATCGTAATAGTGCTGGAGCTTTTCCCCCTCGCAGCTGACGCAGCCGTTTCTCCAGTTCCACCAGGAGCCCGGCTCAATCACCGTCCAGTATGTAAAATAGGAAAGCATGGAAGCGCCGTATGCCAGCGTCTGAAAGGCCTCGAAGCGAAGCTCGGCCTCCGTCACATTTCGATACGGGCCGTGCTCGATCAGAAGCACGATTACCATAAACGGAAGTCCGTACTGCGCGCAAAGCGTTCTGACAATTTCAAGATTTTCAAAGAAGCCCGGCCGGTCGATGCTGATCATGGCGGAACGGCGGATTGCGTTTTCGCGTTCATCATCCGTTTCTTCGATTTCGTAGCCCTGCGGCAGCGTATCGTGGGTAAAATGCAGGAAATGGTAATGGTCGTAGCTGACAAAGGCGGGCCGGACCGTTTCGATATAATCTTTGACATGATCATAATAGGTCGGACTGCCAAGCTGCTCCGGGGTAGCGTAATTGGGTAATAAATTAATATAGCCAGGATGCTCCGGATCGTATTCTTTTAATTTTGCAATGATGTCTCCCAGCATGCGGAACATGCCCGCGGATGGTTCGTCGATGACGTAATAGCAGGCAAGCGCCGGGTGGTGCTTGTAATCCTCTGTCATGCTCTTCAGCGGCGCGTCCCAGTCGGCCTCGCCGTTTTCGTATTTCCGCAGCGCATGATGCATGCGCCTGTCATGAACGCAGGCCTTCAGGCCCTTTTCCCTGCAAAGGTCAAGAAATTTGAGATTGTCCTCTGTATTTACGCCGGCGCTGCCCATCGGGCCGGCAAGCGTGAAGCCCGCGTTTTTCACATCCTCATAGGTTTCCGCATTTAAAAAGGCGCGCGGCGGGCCGTACCAATACGTAATTTCCATATAAACACCTCCAAACGCTGTCATAGTAGCATGCCGCCGGAATCCCGTCAAGCAGGCGCATACCGGATTCCAAATTTTATTTTAGCGGCGGAAGCTTTGCCAGCCTTCCGAGCAAAGCCGTCATCAGCTCCTGAAAGCATTTCTCCGCCCGGTCCGCCGTCTTTTGTACCTCCGTATGGGAAAGCGGCGCAGGATTCCGTCCTGCCGCCAAATTTGTTATGCAGCTGATCCCGCATACGGGCATCCCCATATGCCGCGCCGCAATGGCCTCGCAAACCGTGCTCATGCCGACGGCATCGGCCCCCAGGAGCTCCATCATGCGGATTTCTGCCGGCGTCTCATACTGCGGACCGGGCGTTTGCAGATAAACGCCCTCCTTCAGCACGAGCCCGATCTCCTCTGCGGATTCTTTTGCCGCAAAAGCGAGCTCCGGTGAATAGACGGCCGTCATATCCGTAAAACGGCTGCCCAGCTCATCCAAATTTTCTCCCCGAAGCGGAGACGGTACAAAGCTCGAGATATGATCTCGGATCAGCATAAAATCTCCGGGGCGAAAATCGCGATTGATCCCGCCCGCGGCATTTGTCAAAATCAAATTTTCCGCGCCGAGCAGCCGCATCACACGAATCGGCAGAACCGTATCTGCCGCCGAGTATCCCTCATACATGTGGATGCGTCCCTGCATCAGAACCACCGGAACGCCCTGTACAACTGCAAAAACAAATTTTCCCGCATGTCCGGGAACGGTCGACACGGGGAAGCCCGGGATTTCCGAATACTCGATTTCAAATTCCGCTAAAACGGATTGGCTCTTTGCATAGCCCCCAAGCCCCGATCCAAGCACCGCCGCGGCAGCCGGGCGGAACGTTCCGATCTTTTTCTTCAGATACGCCGCGGCAGAAGCCGCACGTCTGTATTCACAACTGTCAAGCATTTTACATTCACACTCCTGCCACACTCACGCCGTTTAAACGGACGGCATACGGTCCCTCGTACGTATGATCCTTATAGCGCTCCTTGGAAAAAGCCAGTGTTTTCTGCGCCTCCAGAATGTTTCCGCTGATCGAGCCTCCGGTGAAAAGTCGGACGCGGGACGTTCCGTCCTCCGACGTTTCGTATAAATAAGCGAGACGAATTTCCCCGCAGAACTGTCCCGACAGCGCGTCCATCTGAAAATCAGAAAATGCTGCCACGTAAAGGACCTTGCCTCCCGGCAGACACGTTCCCGCCTTTAACTCCTCCAAGGACATGGAACCATTCCGGCACTCCAGCGCAGAATACTCTCCCGTGGCCGGAATCCCGAGATAATACGCATAGCGCGCGCCGCAGTGGATCGTTTTGAGAACGCCTCTCTCCGAAAGGACCTTGTCCTGCATGCGGATTCCCTCCGCGCTGCAGGGCTCCGTTGCTTTCAGCAGCAGCTCCAGCTTTTCTCCTTTCACGTCCGCCTCGTCTCCCTGAAGAAAACAGCCTTCCCGGAACGAGGAATAGCCTGCGTAAATCATGCCGCCCTGTGTTCTCGCCGCGTAATAGCGAAGCAGCTCCCCTACCTGCGCGCCCGACAGGATTACGGCGTATCGCCCAGCCGGAGGAGGCGCGCAGGCGGCTGCGCGGTCCCGCGCATTTTTCAGCGCGGCGCGCGCCTTCTCTGCAAGCTGCCCGTATTCCGGAGCGCGATAGGAAAACGACGTATGCAGCTCGATATCCTGCCCGTCGGCAATACACTGCGTAACAAATTCCCCGTGAAAGGAATACTTCACATAACTGATATCAATCCCGGTTGAGCAAAGCACACGGCTCGCGCGACGTTCCGCAAAAATTTCCGCAGAGTTCAGAAAGCTTCCCGGAGCGCCCTCCTCTGCCGTAAAAAGCGCGTCCGCCATTTGAAAAGCTTCGGAGATCAGATCATACGCCTCCGCGGCAGCGCCGCAGCCCGCGCGCTTCTCTGCATCCGGCAGCTCATAAAATTTATTTTTCACATACAAGGCCGCGTCGTACGCCTTCCGCAGCGCCGCTCCGATTTCCGTCTCCGTCATGTCGGGATAAATCATCGCCGCGGCCGAGCCGCGCATTTTTACTCCGCCGCTTTCAAAATCTCTGTAAACCGTCACCGTACAGTCGGCAACATCCGTACTTCTTACGATGTCCAGGTCCTTTTTGATATAAAATAACTCTGCCGACTGTTTCCGGCTTTCGTTGATTCTGTAGTGTTCGATCCCTGCGCCCTGCAGCTGCGTCCGGATCCGTTCCGTTGTGTTCATTCCGCCTTGCCTCCCTTTCTCCTTTTCCGATCAACTCACATCAGCCGAGGCGAATGCGCGCTTTGATATACGGGCCGCCGTCGGAAACCTTTACCCATTCTTTATAGCCCTTTCCGCAGTAACCGCTTCCGCTGAGCTCCGCCCGATCGGAAATCATGGAAATGGACTTCAGCAGCGTGGGAACATAACCGGTCAGCACAATCGGAGAAAAAATTTTCCCCGTCAGGGCGCCGTTCCGAATTTCCCGCGCCACATTCACCATGCACTGGATCCCCCAGTTTTTGGGATCCTCCATGCCGCTTCTGGCGTTTTCCAGCAGGAAACCGTATGAAACGGATGCGATCATATCCTCAAGCCGATCCGTCCCCGGCTCGAAAAACGTATTTGTCATCCGGGTATATGCTTTTCTCCTGTAGCTTTCACGTCTTCCGTTTCCCGTCGGCTCCGTGCCAAGCCGCGCCGCGCTTCGGACGTCGCTGATTCCGCGTTTTAAAATGCCCTTTTCTATGATAACCGTGTCGTGAGCGGCCGTTCCCTCATCGTCGAAAAGAAAAGAGGCCGTCTGCTGCGCGGCCGACGCGCCGTCATGCATGGTTACAAGCGGAGACGCCACGGATTTGCCGATATATTGTTCGGCGAGCGCCCGCTTTTTCACGAACATATCCATCTCCACTCCGTGTCCGAACGCCTCGTGCGCGATCATCCCGGTCACGTCGGGCGCACAGATGCATTCGTATTCTCCGGGTGCGATCGGTTCGCTGTCTAACAAGGCCACCGCGCCGCCGACAAGCGCAGCGACATCGCTTTCCATCCGGTCAAAGACCTCCGCGCCGCCGAGATTGGAATATCCTCTGTAATAATCCTTGAGTTCCTCGCCCTTTGCCGCAAGAACCGTCATTGCGCTCGTCATCCAAAGAATATTCTGCTGCTTCTGTATTGTAATTTTTCCGCCGCTCCCGCGCAGAAACAGCTCCGCATGCCTGCGGTACGCGCAGGAAACGCTGCAGTCCGTTACGCGTTCGTCACAGGCCAGCGCTTTATTCCGAATTTTATCGAGCTGAGAAACGATGGCCGCATCGCCCAGCTCCTCCGGATGAATCTCGTATTCCGTAAAATACTCCGTTTCCGGCTGCTCCTCTGCTTCGAGAATCCGTTCAGGCAAAATCCGCTTCCCGGCACGGCGCTTTGTTTCGGAAAGGATTCGCAAAAGCGCTCCCGCAATATCGGGGAAAATGGATTTTTCAAGCTCGCATCCGGAATATTCGGCGGACAGCTCTCCGTCATAAACACGGATCACAAAGCCGCGCGAGCCGCACAGGCGGTCGTCGGAAATACTTGTCCCCGCCTTGGAAATTCCGTACTTTTTCCCTGCTGAATTTACAAAAAGGATGGTTGCATCCCGGAAGCCGCAGCCCCGCGCCGTTTCACATCCGATTTCATACTCCTCCGAGCCCGTCAGATATTCGATCAGCTCAGCGGCAAGCGGCCGAACCACGTTCAGATAATCATCCGCGGCCAGTCTTTTCTTTTTTCGTCCGGACATCGTAAAACACGCCTCCTTATCAAATCAATTATAGTATTATATGCTATTCTCTGTTTTTATTCAAATCTTTCGGCGCATCGGAAAACGCGTCCGCAAATTTTTTTCAAAAGAGGTATTGACAAAATGAGAAGCCGGGTATATTATGGTGTCACGAAACGGCAAAGGGCGCCGCAGCCGCAGGATCTGCGCCGCCTTTGCCGTTTCTTTTTTTAAAATCAAAAGGAGAAATTGT